>Ga0163180_10000003_pt1 | contig 401935 bp, 373 predicted proteins | sample AtlANTMetagenome_2_FD_109647 | JGI IMG/M metagenome (GOLD analysis project Ga0163180, IMG submission 109647) | Marine eukaryotic phytoplankton communities from the Atlantic Ocean - Atlantic ANT 4 Metagenome | ecosystem: Environmental > Aquatic > Marine > Oceanic | place: North Atlantic Ocean...
GACATATTCCGATGCGCCATCGTTTTCGTTGAAGAAGTTGACGGCAAATTCGTAGGTGCCGTCTTCGCCGGTGAAGGCACCTGTCGCGGTGCCAGTGCCGGTCGACTTGATGGTCTGCCCGCCCGAAGCGTTGGAATTGTCCTCGACCAGATAATCACCTGCGAGCGTCAATGTCTCGGCTTCTGTTGTCCCGACTACGATATCGGCCATGATGGTACGCTCTCAACTAAACTGTCTTGATCCGGCTCAAGCATGAATGCTGGCCTATAGTAAATCGGAACCGGTTTGCTTGCCACATCATTCTAGTCTCACGAGACTGGGCAGCGGCCGGGGGGTAAATTGCCATGACTGTTTGAACCGGGTTTTCCAACCTCGGCACCTATCGCGTCAGGGTTAGCGGGCACCCTTGGAATTCACCACGGCCGGCACGGTAAGCAGAAGAATTTTCACATCGGTCAGAAAGGTTCTGGTGCGCGCGTATTCAACATCCATTGCGACGCGGGTCTCGTAGGATGTGTCGCTGCGGCCACGGACCTGCCAAAGGCCAGTCAGGCCAGGGCGTACCGCGCAATAGTGTTTGTACTGGTCGCCATATTTCGTGATTTCATTTTCGACGATCGGACGCGGCCCAACCAGCGACATGTCGCCCCGGATGACGTTGACCAGTTGTGGGAGTTCGTCGATCGAGCTTTTGCGGATGAACTGGCCGAGTGCCGTAATACGGGGGTCATTGGTCAGTTTTTGCGTTTCGGCCCATTCGCGACGTGCATCCGGATCTGTTGCCAGCAGCTGTTGCAGGCGATCTCCTGCATCCGTCACCATCGAGCGAAGCTTGTAACAAGCAAACTGTTCACCGTCTTTGCCGAGGCGCATTTGCTTGAAAACGGCGGGGCCGCCATCTTGCAGACGGATAAAGATGGCAATTGTCAAAATCAGGGGAGCAGTGAAGAGCAGAATGCAAGATGCCACCACAACGTCGAAGACGCGTTTGGCAATCTGTTCCGCACCCGAAGTATCGGAGCTGTGGCGAAGCGATGCGTACCTAGCCATCTCCACTTCACGTGACTCTTTTGAAAGTCTCAAACCCATTTTACGTCCCCTAGAATCTACTCATCTGCGCCGGGTTTACTGCCTCACCCAGTGCGGACCTTAACGAGCGGTTAACTCGCAAGAGCCGTTGGATGTTTATTTCTTTCAGGGAGGTTTGCAATCTCTGTACCGCGAAATATGAAAATAATTAACGGTTGGAGACAAATTTCGCGCCACAGGGGAAAGTAAAGCGCAAATAATCGAGCAATCTGTACACAAAAATGGCATGTTCGAGGCAATTTTTGCCTCGTGCGTCAGCGGTGATCGATTTTTGGACAGTCGCGTGCCAAGGCGGCACAGTCTGGAATGAAAAAGGCGGCCCTGTTTCAGGGCCGCCTTTTCCTTGATTCGCGTCTTTGTGGTGCCTAGAAGATGCGCTCCCCGATACGGATCGTATCTCCAGGTTTAACGGCCGTATTGGTATCCAGCGTGTAAGTCTCTTCGGATGTGGCGTCAGCGCCTTTGACGAATACAACTTTCTTGTTGGCTCGGTATGTAAAACCGCCTGCCGCAGCGACGGCATTCAGCACCGTCAGACCGGAATTGTAGGGGTATTCTCCCGGAGAGCCGACTTCGCCGAGAATATAGTAGGGGCGGTAGTTGATAACTTCGGCGCTGACGCGGGGATTCAGGATATAATCCCCGTCAAGCGTTTCAACGATTTTGGTTTCCAGTTCTGGAGTTGTCAGACCGATTGCTTCGACCTGGCCAACCAGGGGCAACGAGATCGCTCCGGAGCCATCCACATCAAATTCACCGGAAAGGTCCGGGTGTCCAAACACGGTGACACGCAGCCGGTCTCCATTGCCAAGGATATAGGCCGGAGCCGTACGTTGCTCGTGACTGGTCTCAGGTGCGTCTGATCTCTGAATTGCTGTGCCAGCCTGACAGGCAGACACAATCAGAAAAGCGCCAGCCACCAAGGCTGAGCAGATTGAGCGAAGAGTCATCATGTCCCCATATTCTCCGTTGTTGGCGGCAAACGCCGCTTTGCAAATTGATCCCTAAACAGGACTCGTTTCCAGAAAGCTGACATCGGTCTTAAAAAGTTTCGCTGCTGACAGGCGGCCACTAATAAAGGCGCCCGTATCGAGACCGATGCGACGATTGTCGCGGAACACACCTTCTGCAGGTGTGTGTCCGTGGACCACGATATGTTCGAATTCTTTCGTATCATCCAGGAATTCATCCCGGATCCATAGAAGGTCCCGTGCCGATTGCTGTTCAAGGGGCACGTCAGGGCGCATTCCCGCATGTACAAACAGATAGTCTCCAGCAACATGGTACGATTGAAGGGAGTTGTAGAAATTCAAGTGTTCGTCGGGCAGCCTCTCCCGAAAGCCCGTCCAGACTTTTTCCCAAGCCTTCTGGGCTGCTGTCATGGCTTCGTGGGAGGTTAGACTGGAGCGGGTATTTGGCGGTTGGAAACCATACGAATAAAGGGTTTCGCCGCCGCCGTAGCGGACCCATTGTTTGCCGAAACCAGCATCGCTCAGGAACCGCAGCAATGCTTCTTCATGATTGCCCATCAGGAAAATGGTTCGGAATTCCTTGAGACGATCACCGATCAGGAAGTCGATCACGTCGCGCGATTGCAAACCGCGATCAATATAGTCACCCAGAAATATCAGAGTCCGCTTTGTCCCCGCTGGCAAGGTTTCGGAATCCTGTTCGATTTGCTCTACAAGACGCTCCAAAAGGTCGCAACGCCCATGAATGTCTCCGATCGCGTAGATGCATTCGCCATCCGGAGCGTGACTAATACGCGGCGCGACCGCGACCGGCTCTTGCCGAACGGGTGTCTCAACCTGGTCTGCGGGTGCATTGAAGCCTTGCCGCATGCGCGCACGCAGAGACGTCGTCGAGCGGGTCAATTGAGCCAATCTCGCGATAAACGACTTCTGAATCTGTTGCGTCAGCTTGGGCATGGATGCTCTGCTATTAATGACTCGTTTATAGTGTTTTTTGCCGGAAAACCAAAGGTAGGGCGCGTTTGTCGCTTTTGGGGAGGAAAGTCTCTCGCAAGAAACCTGCCGCCCAGCTCATATGCATGGTTCCCGATGCGAGACCCGCAAACAGACCACATGTCGAGCGCTTCCAGACTGCCACAGCGATTGAGGCAGCCCCCAGCACGCCGACATAGCCGAGTGGCAAGATCAGTGCTGGCCAGAATAGTGGCGATACTACGAGACCGAAAACACTGGCCAGCAAGGCAAGTATCGGGATGGCCTGACGCATTTTAAGGGTGTGGCGGTGTTTCCGGGCCGTGCGGGCGCGGCCCTTACCGTAATTGAAGTATTGCCGAGCGAGCGCCTTTACGCCGCCGCGCGGCACATACTGAATGCGAATATCGGCATCGAGGAATATCCTGCCACCCGCCTGAACCACTCGCTTGTCGTACTCTGCGTCCTCATTGTGGGAAAAGGTCTCATCGTATCCGCCAATCATCTTGAACACGGCGAGATCGAAACCGGCATGGTGCCCGTGGTCGACATAGGCTGATTTGCGACCACCCCGATGAGCCGAGCCGCCCGACCCCAAAGGCGTATCTACAACCCAGGCATTCGCGCGTTCGAAACAGGTTTCCCCCACTGCGTCCATCGGGACAACGACCGAGGCTGCGTGCGTGGTCTCGAGCGCGTCAGCCACGTCAATGATGAAGTTTTTGGGATAGATGGAGTGGGCGTCGCATCGGATCAGGAATTGTGTCTCCTCGCTGGAATGCTGGTTGGCCGCAAGGTTCAGCGCAGCCGACTGAAGGCGTTTCGGATTGTGAAGTACGCGCAAATTCGGAAACTCACCCTTCAGGCTCTCCACAATCGCCACCGTTTGGTCAGTGCTGCCGCCGTCTGCTACGGTCAGGGGGACATGCTTCAGGCGTTCATCGCCGTCCATCAGCGACCGAATACATGCTTCGATATGCCGTTCTTCATTCAGCGTTGGGATGACCGCCAGCACAGTTTGTGCGGGCGCTTCCCTGACAAGTCGACCTGCGTTTCGTTCCATTACATCGCCAAACATTTGGGTCCCCGAAGTATTTGTTGTCCGTTAGAGAGCAAAAAGCATTCCATTTTTACGATGAGATGACGCAAGTCCGCTGAAAGCGTGATGAATGTGCAAATATTCCCCTCCCTTACGTTAATCTTGCCGTTAGCCCCGAACCTCCTATGGATAGTGTAAACATATAGGAGGAAGCAGACATGATTGGTGTGATCGCGAAATTGACGATTCAGGACGGCAAGAACGAACAGTTCGAACAGGTGGCCAAGGATTTGATGGCAAAAGTGAAGGCCAACGAGCCTGGTTGCCTGACCTACCAACTCTACAAATCCAAGAAAGAGGCTAACACCTACATTTTCATGGAGCAGTATGCGAGTCAGGCTGACTTGGAGTCGCACGGCCAGACCGAGTATTTCAAAGCTGCCGGGCCGGGGCTCGGTGCTTGCCTCGCGGGCGCGCCGGAAATTTCCTACTTTGACAGCATAGACTAGTTCGGGGCGGTTATGGATCTCTCGTTTACCAAAGAAGACCTTGAATTTCAGCAGGAAGTCAGGGACTGGATTGCGGAAGCCTATACGCCTGAACTCCGCGCGAAAAAGGCCATGTCCAAGAATGGCTATCTCGACAAGGAGGGCCAGGTCGAGTGGCAGAAACGACTATACGAAAAAGGCTGGGTCGCGCCGAACTGGCCTGAAAAGTATGGCGGCCCCGGCCTGTCAGGGTCTGAGCGATACATCCTGAACATGGAGCTTTCGGCTGCTGGTACACCTACCGTCAGTCCGATGGGCATTTCCATGGTCGCGCCGGTCTTGATGGAGTTTGGTTCCGAGGAGCAGAAGGAAAAATACCTGCCTCCAATCCTTCGTTCCGATGTGTGGTGGTGTCAGGGCTATTCCGAGCCGGGCGCTGGTTCCGACCTCGCCTCGTTGCAGATGAGCGCCGTAAGGGATGGCGACGATTATGTGCTGAATGGTTCCAAGATCTGGACCACGCATGCCCAATGGGCAGACATGATCTTCTGCCTTGTGCGCACGTCCAAGGAAGGCAAGACGCAGGAAGGGATCAGCTTTATTGTGTTCCCTATGACCCTGCCGGGGATCACAATATCCGCGCTGCCGACGCTGGACGGTCCGCTGGAAGGCCAGCAGGAAATCAACCAGGTCTTCTTCGAGGATGTTCGCGTGCCTGTCGCCGACGCCCTTGTGGGCGAAGAGAATATGGGCTGGACTTATGCCAAGTACCTGCTCCAGTTCGAACGGGGCAATGCTTATGCGCCCGGACTGCGCAACATGTTGCGCAAGGCCCGCAAGATTGCGAGCGTGGAACAGTCAGATGGTGAGGCATTGATCCGGGATCACGATTTTTCTCGCAAGCTGGCGAACATGGAAATCAAGATCGATAGTCTGGACGCGACCGAGCAGCGGATTTTCTCCGCACTCTCGGCCGGGCAGGCGGTTGGGCCGGAAAGCTCCATGTTGAAGTGCGAAGGCTCCCATACTCAGCAAGCGATCACCGAGCTTGTTCTCGAAGCCACGGGCTCTTATGCCGCTCCGTTCATTCAGGACAGTTTTGCCGTGGCCCGCGCTGGAAAGAATGCCGACCTGCCGATGCCGCAATATGCGGTGCCGGTCGCGCCGAGCTACTTCAATTACCGGAAAGCCTCCATCTACGCTGGTTCGAATGAGATCCAGCGCAACATCATGGCGAAGATGGTTCTTGGTCTTTGACAGACATGGCGGCGTCCTTATCGGTTGCGCGTAAGCCAAGCCTGCTGACCCGCATCGCCTATGGAATTGGCGGTGCGGCCAGCGGCGTGAAGAATAACGGATTCGAGTACTTCCTGTTGCTTTACTACAGTCAGGTACTCGGAATCTCAGCCTCTCTTGTGGCTGGCGCATTGTTCCTGGCGCTTGTGGTCGATGCCGTATCGGACCCCGTCGTCGGCTATTGGTCTGACAATGTGCGAACCCGGTTCGGCCGGCGGCATCCGTTCATGTATGCCGCTATGCTTCCACTGGGCGTTGCTTATTTTCTCGCATGGAATCCACCAGCGGGCTTGGATAGTCACGGACTGTTTTTGTGGCTCGTTGTCATAACGATCACGGTGAGGCTGTGTTTCACCTTCTATGAAGTGCCGAGTCTCGCGCTCGCCGCGGAGCTGACGCAGGATTATGACGCACGAACCAGCCTCATGTCCTTTCGCTACTTCTTTGCATGGGTCGGGGGACTGGCGATACAGGTCGCCTTGCTGACGATGTTGTTGCGGCCAACTGAAACCGTGAAGATGGGATTCTTCAATCTCGACGGTTGGCATACGTATGGATTGTGGGCAGCGCTCACGATTGTCGGCGCAATCGCGATTTGTGCCGCCGGCACTCACAAATACATTCCGTATTTGAAGGCGGCGCCAGCTGCGCGCCAACTCAGTGTGGGCAAGGTATTCGGAGAAATCTTCGAAACGGTTTCAAACCCGTCTTTCCGTGCATTGTTTCTAGCAACACTATTTGGCTTGTTCGCCAGCGGCATCTCTGCAGCCTTGAACCAATACATTAACGGCTTCTTTTGGGAATTCGATACTGATCAGATTGCCGGGCTTACTGCTGGAGTGTTCGTGTCAGCAGCGATCGCGTTGGTGGTCGCGCCCATCATTGGCAAGACGCTGGGCAAGAAGCGCGGCTCAATCATTATCGGCCTTCTGGCATTCACCATCGCACCTGCGCCAGTTCTCGCGCGCTTGCTCGGCTTCATGCCGCCCAATGGCACCGATACGCTTTACTATCTCGTACTGTTCATCACAGTTTTCGATCTGGCGCTGATCATTGCAACGCAAATGCTCATGGCGGCGATGGTTGCTGACATTGTCGAGGAAAGCGAACTGTCCACGGGGCGTCGTTCGGAAGGGATATTCTTCGCAGGTATCAGCTTCATTCGGAAGCTGTCGCAAGGTGCGGGGATACTGACTGCGGCGGTCGTGTTGTCGATGGCAGATCTGCGTCCCGGCATGCAGCCTGGGGAAGTAGCCGAGACTTCGCTGAATAAACTCGGATGGGGGTATGCAGCCTCGTTGCTCGTGATCTGGATGCTCATGATCCTGTGCATCAGCTTCTATCGAATCAGCCGGGAAAGTCATGAAGCCAATCTCGCGGCGCTCGCTGCGAGAGACGACACAGACCCAACCCCCTGAAAAAACTCACTGATTTGTCATGATTGAAGGAATTGCGTCCCGCTTCGCGCCGCAATAGAGCCATACTCATGGTCCATACAATTCGCATGACAAAACACGTTTCGAAGTTCCTGGCGATTGCCGGGCTTTCGGTTCTGGCTCTGCTTGTCGTGGCGGTCTTGCCACTTTTTGCACACGCCCAACGGTTACCCCAATCGCAAACCGAGATTGATCTCAGCTTTGCGCCGCTGGTCAGGGAAGCTTCGCCCGCTGTGGTAAACGTTTTCACCGAGCGCATGGTCGCCAACCGGGTCTCACCCATGGAACAATTGTTCTTCGGTGATGCGATCCCGAAACAGCGCCGTCAGAATTCGTTGGGATCCGGCGTGATCGTGGGTTCAGATGGTGTGATCGTAACCAACAACCACGTCATAGATGGTGCGGACACGTTTCGGGTCGTCTTGAGTGATCGCCGGGAGTATCCGGCCGAACTTGTGCTTGCGGACGAGCGGACAGATCTGGCTGTCCTCAAAATCGACACTGAAGGCGCTGTGCTGCCCACTCTACCATACGCGGATACCCGGGCAGCCCAAGTCGGCGACCTTGTGCTGGCGATCGGCAACCCATTCGGGGTTGGTCAAACGGTGACCAGCGGCATCATCTCAGCAACGGCCCGCACGGATGTGGGCATCTCTGACTACGCCTTCTTCCTTCAGACGGATGCTGCGGTGAACCCTGGCAATTCCGGCGGGGCGCTTGTGAACACGAAGGGGGAGTTGGTCGGTGTGAACACTGCAATCTTCTCCCGATCCGGTGGGTCCAATGGTATCGGTTTTGCCATCCCGGCTGAGATGGTGAAGCGCGTTGTCGACGCCGGCATGAATGAAGGCACCTTCGTCCGTCCATGGCTGGGGCTCGCCGCGCAGTCTGTGAGCTACGACATCGCCAAGGCGCAAGGACTGGATCGCCCTGTCGGAGTCATGGTGACGGAAGTTTACGATGATGGCCCAGCGGACAATTCCGGTCTGCGTCGAGGCGATCTCGTGACCGCCATCGATGGGCGGGAAGTGTTTGACGAAAAGGGCCTGAAGTTTCTGGCCGCTGTTCGTAGCCCCGGCGACGAAGCGATACTGACCGTGCTGCGGGGGGGGAAGACGCAGAACATCGGAGTCACGGTCGAGCCGCCACCCGGCGCTCGCGAAGCGGATATTGTACTTCTAGATGGACGAACGGCTTTTTCGGGTGCGCGAGTTGTAGAGCTGTCTCCCCGGCTCGCCGAGGAGAACGGGCTCGACCCGTTCCAGAAGGGATCCGGAATCTATGTGCATTCAGTGATGCGGCGTTCGATTGCCCGGAATTTCTTCCGACCAGGGGATATCGTCCGCTCGGTGAATGGTGCGCAAACAAAGACCGTAGACGAGCTCAAATCTGCGCTCGCAAAGGATGCGAGCAGCTGGGATATTGAGATCGAACGGAATGGTCGTGTGGTGCGAGGAACGGTCCGGCTCTAGGCGGCCTGGCTATTCCGCGGCAACTTGCGATGCAGCGCTCGCGGACCCCTCGAACATGTCCATCATGATGCCATAGGCATCCTCAAGCGGTAGCCTGTCGGCATGACGGATGGCGCTTCCATCGGCGGTTTGCACCCAGAAAGCCCCATTGCGGCTGTGCTGGGAATTGTTGACCTGACCAACCAGCATGAAGAGTTCGTCAAAGGCTTTACGCTCACCGGTTTTGGCGTTGGTTATCTCGAAACCTGGGTCAGTCTTTGAAATCAGCCCGGACCAGAACATGATCCGGTTGGCTGCTCGCCGCCATTCCATGATCGTTTTGCCATTCGACTGTAGGGCGTCGAGCGTTGCTTCTGCTTCAGCTGCCTCTTCCTCGGAGGCGAACGTTGCCCAAGCCTGATGGGTCATGACCGGTTCGAAGCTGACCGGTTGCGAGCCACCCGCCCAAGCAAACAGGTCTTTGAAATTGTGGGGGCGATAGACAAATTTCCCACCAATATGTTCGTAGCGTGTGTTTGCTTCCTGGCTGAGCGCAGTGGCCAGGACGATCCGGCCAGTCGGCCCGACCATGTCGAACGCCTTGCCGATAATCGCATCCATGTGACGATACGAATCCTCGATCGCGTTGCCGTAATTGAGCATTTCCTCGTCAGAAGGTTTCACCTGGTAGACGTCCGGTTGCATATGACGCCAATACCGGTGCTGGAGATAGGCGGTGGAATTGGCGAAATATGTCGCGAATTGCGGTCGGCGCTTCGACCATGTGTTTGCAAACACGTCCCACATCAGCAGATCGAGCACGAGCGCGCGTCGCCATTTGCGGTCGGCGGAAGATGTCTTCTCACCAGCGATCTGGTTCATCGCCTTCGTGATCGTCTGGAGTGAAAGGCCGTGGCCCAGCATGAATTTCACAAAATTGAGCGCGTCAGCACGGGTGGGTTTGGCATTCGGATTGGTGTGTTCAGCCACATGGAAGCTGATGAATTTGTGAAAGGCTTCATAGGCCGGATCGCTTGGGCGCACGCCCGCAGACCAGGGGTCAGGAACGAGGAACACTGTGTCCTTGTGGGCCGTGTCGGCATTCATCGACCCGAAAACGATGCTGTCGATGCCGTCTTCTGCCAGCGCGTCCCAGATGCGGGGCGTCTTGATCAGGTGCCCTTCGTCGAGTTCTGTAGCGCCGTGTACGTGTTCCGTCTGCCCCGTGTGGAAAGTAGGCCATTGTACCCAAGGCTCCAAAGTCGGGTCGTCGGTATGGGTAACATAGACGTCTGAACTCTTGTGGAGCTTGCGGAAGTTCGGAAGCTCGCCATCATCCATCATGCGATCGATGATGGGGGGGCAGAGCTCATTCAGTTCCAGAACCAGAACCGGTCCGTTTTTCGTATTTGAAAACATGACAAATATACCCTTGGAAACCCACGCATTCTGCGCCTTTGCCGATCTTAATGCATGAATTGCGCCACGAGTCGATTACCCGTACCGACGGTATTTGAACTCCGGGGCGCAAGGCATGTTTGTAGGGCATTCCGGCCAAAACCTGAGCGTTTAGCTGTCTTTTCTCGCGTGAAGAATAACCGGAAGTTTCTCATAGCCGAGCACAAAATTGGAGAGGACCCGCGTGGGTTCGCCCGTTACTTCGACCCGCTCGAACCGGTTCATGATTTCTTCCCACAGAATGCGCAATTGCATCTCCGCAACGCGATTCCCCATGCAGCGATGGATGCCGAAACCAAAAGACAGGTGTCGCCGCGCATTGTCTCGGTCGATGCGGAAATCATCGGGATCATCGATGACATCTTCATCGCGATTGCCTGACGCATACCACATGACGACCTTGTCGCCCTTGCGTATCTTCTGGCCGCCAAGTTCAGTGTCTTCGGTTGCAATGCGTCGCATGTGTGCCAACGGCGTCTGGTACCGGATGATTTCCGAAACCATATTCGGGATCAGGGACGGATCGGCTCGAAGCTTGTCGTACTCGTCAGGAAACTGGTTCAGGAAATAGACGCCGCCAGAAATGGAATTCCGGGTCGTGTCGTTTCCACCGACGATGAGCAACATCAAATTGCCGAGCAGATCAATCGGATTGTCGACCATGTTCTTTGTGTCTTCGCTATGGGCGAGCAGCGATATGAAATCGAATTTGCGCGGCTGTGCCGCCCGTTCGCGCCAGAGCTCGGTGAAATAGGCTACGCATTCATTCAAATGCTTCATGCGCCACTCCATGTCGGTGCCGACAATGCCGACCGCATCGCTTGTTGTGGCAACATCCGACCAGAATGGCAGCTTGTGGCGGTCCTCGAAGGGAAAGTCGAACAATGTCGCCAGCATTTGGGTGGTCAGTTCGATTGACACTTTTTCTACCCAGTCGAATTCCTTGCCAACAGGAAGGCTATCCAGGATCGTGCACACACGTTGGCGGATCAGGTCTTCGAGTTCTGAGAGCTGGGTCGGTGCGACAGCTGGCTGGGCCACCTTGCGCTGGATGTCATGAATTGGCGGGTCCATAGCGATAAACATGGGCGGCTGGAAATTATCGCTCGGGTCGCCAATCACGATGCTGGGTTCAGACGAAAACGTCTTGTGATTTGAATCAACCGCGATGATGTCATGATACTTCGTGACGGACCAATACGCGCCGACAGAGCTTTCCGGGCAATAATGGACTGGCGCTTCCTTGCGCAGTCGCCGGAAATACTCCCCCTGCTTATTGTTCAGGAATATCTCTGCCTTTGAGACATCAAAGGTTTCGAGCGGCAGGCTCCAGGGATCTGGAATTGTGCCTTCCGCCTCATACTCTGTATCGGCCATGCTTTCCTCCCGGTTTTTCTTTTCACAGTACGTGCGAAACCGGCAGTGGGCTAGCTATCAGGCCGCGCCAATTGTTGTGCGGTGCAACAGACGCGCATGTCCTGGATAGCCCCCGGTTGCCATATGCAACAGGCAGCGATTGTCCCACATCACCAGCATGTTTTCCTGCCAGACATGCCGATACTGAAATTCCGGTCGGGTTTGCCAGCGATACAGTTCAGCGAGCAATTCCCAACCTTCGTCGGGCGCCATGCCCTCGAACCCTGTAATATAGCCCGCCGTGCCAAAGACGCTCTCGCGACCTGTTTCAGGATGCACTCTAATAATATCGTGCATTTGAGTCGCTTGGGCTTCAGTGGATGCAATGATGGTCATGCTGCGCCCGCTCGCTTTGTCTGCCTCTCCATACATGCCGTCTGGGGCGTAAGCGTTCTTGGCGGAATGAATGGCTTTCTTGCCGTCCAGCCTTTCACGCAGTTCCGTGGGCATCTGCTCCAGCGCCAGATATTGATTGGCGAATAGCGTGTCGCCACCCCGCGGCGGAATGGTAATACCGAACAAACAGGTGCCGCTTGGAGGAGCGGCCTGAAAGCTCCAATCAGTGTGCCAGCTTTCTGCGAAGATCGGTGCCGTTTCGTCGGCCGCGCGCTGAACCGCGATTATGTGCTGATGACCGGGGATCGATGCAATGAATGGGTCCTCGCCAAAGGGACCAAAATACAATGTGAAGCGTTCCAGGTCTGCGTCGCTCATTGATTGGTCCGGAAAGGAGAGAACCTGATGTTCAAGCCACGCCGCGCGAATACCTGCAACGATCTCGACAGGCAGGGGAGCAGACAGGTCAACGCCGCGAATCTCAGCGCCGCATGCCTGCCCGGATGGTGTGATCTCGAGTGTCATTTTGTGTCTCCTCCACTTGGCACCTTATCACGCTCTGCAATCGCGCCTAGAACGGGCTCATGAACGACCTATTCTCTGCCTCGGGCCTTTCGGAAGGTGCGCCTCAGCCGCTGGCTGACAGATTGCGTCCGCAAACCTTGTCCGACGTGGTCGGGCAGGATCACCTGCTTGGGCCTGACGGACCCTTGCGGCGCATGCTGGAGGCTGGCCGGTTATCGTCCATCATATTCTGGGGGCCACCTGGCGTCGGCAAGACGACCATTGCGCGGTTGCTCGCCAGCGAAACTGATTTGGAATTCGAAGCAATCAGCGCCATTTTTTCCGGCGTGAAAGATCTGCGGGCCGCCTTTGAGCGCGCGGAAGCACGGCGTTCGACCGGGAAGGGAACCTTGCTGTTCGTTGACGAAATTCACAGGTTCAACAAAGCCCAGCAGGACGGCTTCCTACCTTTTGTCGAAGGGGGCGTCGTGACATTGGTCGGGGCGACCACCGAGAATCCGAGCTTTGAAATTAATGGTGCGCTCCTGTCGCGCTGTCAGGTCATGGTGCTCAAACGCCTGGACGAGAAAGGTCTCAGTCTCTTGATTGATCGCGCCGAGGCCATGGAGGAGCAGAAGCTTCCGGTGGAGCCTGCAGCGCGCGACGCGCTAATCGATATGGCCGATGGCGACGGGCGATACCTGCTGAACCTCGTGGAACAAGTCTATACTTTTGCCGGTAAGGGCGAGCCGCTGACGGTCGCGGCAATGTCGGCCGCGCTTCAGAAGCGTGCGCCGGCCTATGACAAGTCCGGCGAGGGACACTACAATCTTATCTCTGCGCTTCACAAATCTGTGCGCGGATCAGATCCAGATGCCGCGATGTACTGGTTTGCACGCATGCTGGAAGGTGGCGAAGATCCGCGTTTCCTTGCGCGCCGTCTGGTCGTGATGGCCAGCGAGGATATCGGACTTGCTGATCCGACTGCCATGATGGTGGCTGGTGAGGCGGCGCGTGCATTCGAGCGTCTGGGTGAGCCGGAGGGATTGATCCCCTTGGCGCATTGCGTGGTGCACCTCGCCACAGCGCCAAAGTCAAATGCGGCCTATATGGCGCTGAAGAAGGCGCGCGCCGCCGCCAGAGAGACCGGCAGCCTCATGCCACCCAAGGCCATTTTGAATGCGCCGACTAGCATGATGAAGGATCAGGGATATGGCGATGGCTATGTTTATGATCATGATACGGACGAGGGTGTCTCCGGACAGAATTACTTCCCGGATGAAATGCCCCGGCCGGTTTTCTATGAACCAAAAGGCCATGGGCGCGAACGAGCCGTGATGGAACGCATGAAGTTTGTCGCAGAAATCAGGGATCGAAATCGTCGATAGCCCATGAAGAACCGGCCACTCCCCAATATCAGCGTTGAAGATCGAGCATATGCTGAGAGCCTCGTCATATTCGAGGACAGTCAGGTAATTGTGTTCGACAAGCCATCGGGTCTGGCAGTTCAGGGTGGGGGCGGCATCTCCAGATCACTTGATGACCTGCTCATCGCGTTTGCCAAATCGAATGGGAAGAAGCCGCGGCTCGTGCACCGTCTTGATCGGGGAACTTCGGGCGTGGTCATTGTTGCGCGAACCAAGCCGGCTGCTGCATTTCTTTCTGAAGAGTTTGCCGCTCGCCAAGCCACGAAAACGTATCTGGCCATTGTATCTGGGAAACTGCCCGTTGACGTCGAAGGGGTGTTTGACCAGCCTTTGGTGAAGGTCGAGGAGGGGGGGCGTCCTCGCATGCTGATTGCTAAAGCTGAGCGAAAGGGTGCTCAAAAGGCGCTGACGGGCTGGCGCATCCGGGCTCGCCACGGCGATTACGCGCTATTCGAATTGAAACCTGAAACGGGCCGGATGCACCAGATCCGTGCACACTTGCTGGGCGCGGGATGTCCGATCCTTGGCGACCACTTGTACGGAACAGGCGCGCAGTCAGCGGAGCGTCTGATGCTGCATGCGCAGTCGCTCGAGATTGGGCTTCCGGATGGAACAAGAAAATTATTCTCTGCGCCGCCGCCCGAAAGTTTCGTGAAAATGGCGATGCAGATAGGACTGAGTCTTCCTGATTAGCTGGCCACGAAAAAGGCCCTTCGTTTCCGAAGGGCCTTGCTCATATTAAATGGTCGTCGCGTTACCTCTCGCGGAAGCGCGGTATAACAGCCTGCGTCTGACCGGAGTTTACCGCTTCTGCTGCGGCGAGCTGCTCTAGCAAGGACTGAACGTTCTTGTCGTCGGCAAGGCGGTTCAGCATGATCGCGGCTTCGGCACCTTCAGCCGACACGCCGAACAGGCTTTCCAGGGCTTCAAGCCCTGTCGGACGATGAGGGTAATAGACGAGGCGCGGTGTGACGTCAGCTTCGATGTCAGCGAGCTCTTTGGCTTTTTCGATGGCGTCGATGAACGTGCCCAACTCATCAACCAGGCCCACTTCAAGCGCATCTTCGCCGCTCCAAATTCGACCACGGGCAACTTCGTGCACTTCATCATACGTCATGCCACGACCGTCGGCGACGATGCCGAGGAACCGATCATAGCCGCGTTTCAGCATGTCCTTGACGGCGGCTTCCTGAGTTTCGGTGAACGTGTCAGCTCCGTAGGCATCCGCAAACTCACCTCCGACACTCACGCGGTCAAATGTGATTCCTAGTTTGTTCAGTCCGCCCTCGATTGCGAACTTGCCACCATAAATGCCGATCGAGCCGGTGATGGTTGCACGATTGGCAATGATGTAGTCGGCCCCTGCGGACACATAGTATCCGCCGGAAGCAGCAAGCGAGCCCATTGATACGATCACAGGCTTCCCATCAGCCTGAACCCGCTCAATGGCATTCCAGATCTGGTCCGCTGCGACGGGGGATCCCCCTGGGCTGTCGACACGGAAGACGATGGCTTTGATCTTCTCATTCTTGCCAGCGTCGAGGATGGCGCGGGCGATATTGTCCGAAGCAAAACCGGGCGGGGAAGAGAAGGGCGAGTTGCCATCTCCGCCGCCTGTGACAACAGCGCCTTCACCACCAACGATGGCGATTTGTGGTGCCCGCAAGCTCGGGGCGGGTGCTGCATAATAGGCAAGGTCGACGAGTTCAGCATCATCGCCTGCTCTTTCTAGGGCGGCTTCGGAGGCTTCTTCCGGATAGCCTGTCTTATCCAGCAGCTTCAGTTCGATGGCTTTCTCCGCTGGGATTGGTCCGCTCTCAAGAGCCGTTCGGACATTGGCAGCATTCAGTGCGCGGTCTGCTGCGATGTCGCCCAAGGCGACGGTCCAGACCGACTCAGCCAGAGTGGCCAGCGCAAGCTTGTGCGGCTCGGTATACTCGGTCTTGTTGTAGGAGTTCGGGGCGTTCTTGTATTCGTAGAACGGATAGATTTCAGGTGTCACGCCGATCTTGTCGAACAGCCCCTTGAAGAACTCCGTTTCGAACGTCAGCCCAGGGACGACCAGGTCGGAACCTGGTTGCATCCAGATTTCATCGGCTGCGGAGATCGACCAATAGGCCGACGGACCGCTGACGCCCAGGGTGCCCTGTGAGTGGGCGATGACGAACTTGCCCTGATCGCGGAAACTCTGGATCGCCTGGCGCAACTCTTCGGCGCGTGCGCTGCCAGTCCCGATGAATGCACCTCGAATGAACAGACCTTTTACATGATCATCGGTTTCGGCCGCTTTCAACTTGGTCAGCAGATCGATGAAACCGGGCGTACCGGACAAGGCAGCAAAACCGCCTGTTGGCGCCTGGTCGGAAATTTCCGAGTTCAGGTCGAGGGACAGGACAACTGCGTCCGGGCGCTCAGGTTTTGAGCTTGATGCCCCAACAATGAGCAACATAAGAAAAGAAAACATCAGGAAGATGAAAATGAACATGGCGGCAAGAGCGCCTGCCATGGAAAGGAAAAAGGTCTTCATGTATGAACGGTCTCCATGCACACGGTCTGGGAGTCGTGTCTTTCTGTAAAACGATATTGCCGATTATCGATAAAAAGTAAAGGCGAGCATTTCAGCACCTGTGAAATTATCGCCGATCATCGCGTTCCCTGCACAAATCCGCTGCTAAGGATGAGATCGGGTGTTGCCAGCAACGGCAAGAGTGGCTATCTCGGCGCCTTCATTGGGGTGTCGCCAAGTGGTAAGGCACCGGTTTTTGGTATCGGCATTCCCAGGTTCGAATCCTGGCACCCCAGCCATCGTCTTCCAGATCGCCGACCATGCGGGAAGACAACGCGAGACAAATTTGATCGTTACTGTATCACGCCGGTTGCCAATAGGCGCGCGCCCGATATTTTCCTTACTGAATCGTAAAGCATCTTATTGATCCCCGAATTCAGGGTTGTTAGCCTTGAGGATCAAAAGTAAGGGCGTTGCGTACCCGGCGTCTGAGTGGCAAAGGGTATAAACAGAGAGCGGCCCACGCTCCAAAGCTCAGGGGAGAGGTCGGGCGTCTCTACGCCTTTCGGCTTCCACTAGACTACCAGGCCAATTGTGTGTGTGGCCATGGCATTGAAACCGGGACGTCCTCATGAGCAGGGCGCCTGACTGTCGATTTTTACGCGCAATACCTGCGCGACCGTTTGGAGAGTGAGAGGCAAACCTCATGAAGAAACTTCTGTCACCAGCTCGCGGCGTTCTCGCCGCTGCGCTGATTGCGGGCTTGGCCATGCCGGCCCAGGCCCAATTGCGCGAAGCGCTCAATACCGGCGAGCAGGCCACCCGGCGCGCCGAGCAAGTTCAGGATCAGATCAACCAGCTGGACGATGAGCGTACGGACATGGTGCGTGAATACCGCTCCCTGCTTCAGCGCCGTGACGCAGCTGACCTGTACGCCAAGCAACAGGCGCTCGTTGTGAAAAGCCAGGAAGAAGAGATCGAATCTCTGACCGAACAACTTGGTTCGATCGACGACATCACCGCCCAAACGGTTCCGATGCTCCTCGAAATGATCGAAAACCTGAAGGCATTCGTCGCGGCTGACCTCCCATTCAAGCAGGAAGAACGCACGACGCGCCTTGAGGGCCTCGACGCCGTCATGGAAACGCCGAACGTGACGCCAGCTGAACAGTATCGCCTGATCATGGATGCCTATCAGGCGGAAATGGAATACGGCCGCACGATCAGCACCTGGCAGGAAGAGATCACGCTGGACGGTAACCCGACCACGGTGGACATGTTCCTGTATGGGCGCGTTGCGCTCGTTTATGCTGCGCCAAACGGCGACGCTGCTCGGTACAACCGCACGACCGGTGAGTGGGAAGAGATCAAGGGCGGTTATGCTGCCGATATCGACAAGGCGATCCGCGTTGCACAGGCAAAAGCCCAGCAAGACGTTCTGTTCGCCCCGGTTCAGAAGTTCTCCGTCGAGTAGTCGGCAGGCACCAGAGAATTAAGAGGTAATATAATGTTGAAGTTCAATTCCTCGCTGAAGGCTCTCGGTGCAGCTACGCTGCTCGGCCTCGGCTCAATCGCGGTGTCCGCTCCGGCCTCCGCTCAATCGCTCCAGGATGTTCTTGCCAAAGTCCGTCAGGACTCCAGCCAGATGTCTGCTGAAGACCAGCAGCGCCTGCGGGAATTCCAGGCTGATACTGCAGCTCAATCCCAGAAGATGGCGGACGCCCGTGGCGCTCTTGCGGCTGCAGAATCTCGCGGCCGCGCTCTGAGCGCTCAGTTTGATGCCAACGAGGCAACGCTTGCTGACCTCGAAGCTCAGGTTTCTGAGCAGGCAGGTGACTTCCAGGAACTGCTTGGTCAGTTCCGGTCCGCAGCTGGCGAAACCATGCCGGAAATTGCGAACTCCTTCGCCAACTTCGATTATCAGGGCCGCGTTGAGGGCATCGCTGAAATCGCTGAGGCTCGTACGCTTCCGAACCGCGCGCAACTTGAGCGTCTTCCGGAAGCCATGATCCAGGAAATGGTTGCTCAGTCCGAAGTGAAGTCGTTCACCGCAATGGTTGATGGCATTGGCCCGGACGCGTCGAACGCAGAAGCTGAAGTGATGCGCGTTGGCGTTTTCACCGCGGCAACTGTCGACGGCACAAAGTTTGTTGAAGTGAAGAAAAAGGACAATGGAGATACGTTCCTCCAGGCGTTCAAAAAGCAGCCTTCCGGTGCTTTCGCATCTTCGATGAACAGCCTTGTCAAAGCGGGCCCGGACCAAATCGTTCGTGCGCCGGTTGACCCATCCAAGGGTAACTTGTTCGGCATTCTGGGCGACCTGCCAGAATTCGGCGATCGCCTGAAGCAAGGTGGCCCTGTTGGTGCTGTTATCATGGCGCTTCTGGCTGTTGGCCTGCTGCTCGGTCTCTACAAGATGTTCACGCTCTTCACGATGGGCGGAGCCATGCGCAAGACGGCGAAAACCCGTCAGGCTGGCGACGGCAACCCACTGGCTCGCGTGTTCGAAGCTTATGAGCAAAACAAGCAGAACGACATCGAGACGCTGGAACTCAAACTGGACGAACAGATCCTGCGCGAGAGCCCACGCATCGAGCGTTTCAACGACATCATCAAAGTGCTTGCTGCTGTTGCACCTCTGCTCGGTCTTCTCGGTACCGTTATCGGTATGATCATCACCTTTACGTCGATCACAATCTACGGTGCCGGCGATCCGAAGCTGATGGCTGGTGGTATCTCCGTTGCCCTTATGACGACCGTGTTCGGTCTCGTGGCGGCTATCCCGCTTCTCCTGGTCCATGCAGTTGTGTCCGCAATGGCACGCGGCAACCAGCAGATGCTTGACGAGCAGGCTGCTGGCCTGGTCGCCGAGAAAGCGGAATCCACGCGCGGGGCGATGGCGTAAGCCATCCCCCTCGTTCACCCGAGGAGTAACCCGATATGGGTTTTGCAGATTTACAGGCTTTCCTCGATCGTGGCGGTCCAGTGTTGCTGGTCATTATGCTTGCAACATTCTTCATGTGGGGCCTGATTTTGGAACGCGTGTTCTATTTCAGGTTCGCACATAAGCAGGTAGCCGCCGATGCGATTGCGGAGTGGCGTTCGCGCTCCGACCGGAAATCCACACTCGCGCACTGGGTAAAAGACAAGCTGGTATCAGAAGTCCGCATGAAAGCGGAACAGAATGTCCAGCTGACCAAGGCAATGGTGGCGCTTGCGCCACTGCTCGGCCTGCTGGGCACCGTGACCGGAATGGTTGCTGTGTTCGACATCATGGCGATCACCAGCGGTGCAGACGCAAAGGCCATGTCGGCCGGTGTGTCTCGTGCAACGATCCCCACGATGGCAGGTATGGTCGCCTCGCTCTCAGGCATTCTATTCACGTCCGGTATGGACCGCCGCGTTAACCGCTCGGTCCAGCAGGTCGAAGATGCGATGGAGATTAGCTGATGCGAGGACGTACACACAGAGCACCGGAAGAGGCGAATGTTGACCTCACGCCCATGTTGGACGTGGTCTTCATCCTGCTGATCTTCTTCATCGTGACCTCGACTTTTGCCCAGGAAGAGACGATCGGCCTTGAGCCTCCGCCTCCGCCTTCGCCAGATCAGCAGGACCAGCCGCAAGTTCCGGCTATCCTGATTTATATCGACGAGTCGAACCTGATCACGGTCAATGGCCGCGTCACTGACATCGGATCTGTTCGTGCCAATATTGAGCGCGTGCGGGCCGAGAACCCGGAAAGCCAGGTTGTGATCCAGGCTCATCCGAAGTCGAGAAACGGGGTAATCGTCCTTATCCGGGACGCCGCCTATAACGCTGGCTACACGACAGGGGTGAACCTTGTCCTGTCGCAGACAGAGTAGAGGAGCACCGCATGGCACGCAGAAAACGTCAATCGATGGCCGGCGGTGGAGGAGCTGAGGATGATGTAAACCTCACTCCAATGCTGGATGTGGTCTTCATCCTGCTGATCTTCTTCATTGTTACGGCTCAGTTCATCAAGGAACCCGGCGTCGATATCGTCCGGCCCGAAGTGGACAACAAGGCAATCGCCAAGCCGCTTGCGATCTTGGTTGCGATCAATGCTGAAAGCCAGATCTACATCGACAAGAAGGAAGTCTCGCCAGATGAGGTGTCCTTTACGCTGAAACAGATGCGTGAAGACAATCCTCGTGGTAAGATTGTCATTCAAGCCGATGTAGCTTCAGAAGCTGAAGTGCTCGTCGATCTGATGGAGACCATCAACAAGCTTGATGGTTCGACCGTGATCGACGTGTCGGCGTCGAGAGAATAGGAGACATTCACATGCTAAATAGTCCTTTTCTTCGCCTCTTGATTGCACTCGGTATCGCTATTCCGATCGTGTACGCACTCTTCATGATGATGAGTTATCTCATCAGCGTGAAAGAAGTGAAACTTGATCAGAGCGAACAGCGGGTCCTGTCGGCGATTACGCCACAACAGCAGGATGCCGATGTCCGGGTGCGTCAGCGCTCGAAGCCGAAGCGGATCGATTCCGCCCAGAAGCCGCCTCCACCGCCGAAAGTTTCGGCAACCAAGTCTCAGATCAATCTGCCAACGCCCCGTATTGAGGGTGCTGCGCCGACGGATCTGAACCTTGGCCGGATGAACTCTCTGGCAATCGACCCGGTCGCAATTTCTGACCGGGATGCCCAGCCAATCCGTCCGCCAGCCCCGTCTTATCCGCAACGTGCGGCAGAGCGTGGCACGGAAGGCAGCTGTGATGTTCGCTTCGATGTGGATACACGCGGTCGTCCGTACAACATCTCTGCCACTTGCACAGACAGTGTTTTCAAGCGGGAAGCAGAACGGGCTGTCAGCAAGGTTGAATTTGCTCCGAAGATCATTCGCGGTAAAGCGGCCGAGCGTCGCAATGTGGTATATCCATTGGAGTTCAAACTGGCCGACTAAGGCCTGTTCGACGATGAAATTTGAAAAGGGCGCTCCAGGGAGCGCCCTTTTTTGATTCCGGATTGTGTCTCCAAAAAGCTTTTGCTTGCCGCTTGGGAATAGTAATGATATAAAGTAACAAAAATGGAGGAAGTGAAATGTCAGCCAGTTTGAATTCGAGCACGGGAACCGCGCTATCCTTCGGCGAAGAATGGCGCTCATGGTTTCAAGTCCAATCCGACCCCGGTCGGTTTCTCATGGCCTCCATTCCTGCCGCTGCTGTCACAATTGGCTTGTTCGCAATCATGAACCATTTGATCCATGTGGACGAAGTGAGACTGGCAACGCCATCGGAGCGCATTTGGGACAAGATCGTATTCGACGCGGACCCGATGGAAGATCGGGTGAGACCAGATCGTCTCGTATTCGAGCCTATTGAGGTCAAAACACCTCCCCCTCCACCGAAAGTGACAATGTCACCTTCAGGCGTGGGTATGCCGCCCATCGTGAATGTTGGCGGCGTGCCGACGCGCACACCCATCGGGTCCCTTGGTCCCATCATTACAACAGCAAGCCCCGTTGGAGACCGAACCCCTGTGCCCGTCCGGCCTCCATTGCCAGCGTATCCGAGCGCGATGGCCAAACGAAACCTGGAAGGTGATTGCGTCGTTCGCTTCAATCTGACGGCTCGAGGTCTGCCCTTTGATGTTACCGCTGAATGCACGCCCTCAGGTTTCGAATCGGAGGCCCGTCGGTCCGTCTCCAGGGCAGAGTTCCTCCCACAAATTATTGACGGACAAGCACAGGAATCGCGCGGTCTGACCTACCCGCTCGAATTCCGCCTTAATGAGGAGCGATAATCATTAAAACCCTGTAGTACATCGTTGACGCACCGTGTCGCTTGCACCCATATTCGGCACGAAACGTAACAGATTTACACTCGGACGACGCGCGAGCATAAAAAGCCTTATAAAGCGCGCGGAAGTCCTTGATCCGACCGGTCAATTCCGGTTGAAAGAGCTGAACCCCGCGGTCCCTGCGGACAGGAGAGGAATTATGGGATTTAAAGCTACCCTGAAAGGTGCCGTTCTTGCCGGCATGATGGCAGCATTTGGTGCCGGCGCCGCTATGGCGCAGGCGGCTTGTGAAGAGACTCAGTTTTCATCTAAGACCGGGGAAACCTATCTGAAGGCCGAACAGGCCGCGATGACGAACAAGGACTTCAATGCCGCGGCACAGGCTCTCGGCCAGCTGAAGGCGATGGAGCTCAATTGCTACGAGGAAGGCGCAGTTCTCAAACTGTCCGCCTATATCAACATCGAACGCGGAGATCGTCAGGGCGCCATTCGCGACCTGATGTCGGCGCTCGACAAGGGCTACATCCCGGCGAAAGACGCCGCGCAAACCTATTACAATATTGCCCAAATCTACCTGCAGGATGAGAACGTCGAGAAGTCGCTCGAATACATGCAGAAGTGGCAACAGGCTGGCGGCAAGCCAGACCGTCAGCAGAAGTGGCAGCTTGCTGTCCTCTACCAGCGCGTCGATGATTTCCGCACGGCCATCAAATGGACCGAAGAAGTCAAGCGTGATGACGGCAATAACTACAAGCAGGAAGTCTATGACCTGCTGATCTATCTCTACAACGCGGTAGACGACAAAGCGAAGCTCGCGGCGGTTCTGGAAGAAGTTCTGGTTCGCAACCCGACAGAACGGAAGTATTGGGACGCGATTGCCGGCAACTATTTTGCGGCCGATGAAGAGCGTAAAGCCTTTGAAGTGCAGAAGGCCATGTATCTGGCGGGCCTGCTGACAAAGGAAGACGAGATCATGCGGGTTGTGAACTTTTACAACCGCTTCAACGCGCCTTACCACGCCGCTCAAATTCTTGAAAAAGAAATGAATGCGGGCCGAGTGACGAAGTCTCTCAAAAACCTCGAATTGCTTGCGAACCTTTATCAGGTTGCTCGTGAGCACGAAAAGGCGATCCCGGTCATCCGCCAGGCAGCAGATGCTGGTGGTGGCGGTGCCATGCTCGAACGTCTCGGCCGGTCTTATGCTGACCTCCAGAAATGGGAAGAGACCGAAGACGCGCTCCAGCAAGCACTCAAAATGGGTGGCCTCAAGGATCGTGCGACGGCCTATGTCATGATTGGCCAGTCCCGCTATGAGCGGGAGGATCGGTCCGGTGCACGTGAAGCGTTCCGCCAGGCAGGTAACCGCGCAGGTCGGAGCTGGCTGCAGTTCATGGACTCGGAAGAAGCCACCGCTGATGCGCTGGTCTGTTTTGAAGTCCAGTCGGCTTATCTCAATGTCGAGAACGAAGCGAAGATTTGTAAGCGTCTCGCGGTTCTGGGTGAAGAGAATGTCCCGGAAAACTGCAAGACGGTGCCCGAGCGCCTTACGGCAGCTCAGGAGAAGTTCAACAACACACCGGAATGCCGCGCACAGCGTTCTTAGTAGTAGTTAGTTCGAACCCAACGAAGAACCCCAGCCATCGCGCTGGGGTTTTTTGATTCAGGAATACGCGCTCAGTACGTCATCTACGGCGCGCTCAAGATCCTTGAGGGTTGCGACATGGCTCATGGTCGAGCAATAGGGCCTGTAGCGCGGGATTTCACTATCCCCTGTGCCCCACGCAGCCAGCGGCTCTGGATTTAGCCAGATGGTGCGCTTGGCGCGCGAGGCGAAGCCTCGGAACAGATCTGTTCGTGGATCGTCATAGTTCGACCGGCCGTCGCCAAGAACGATGATGGTTGTTCGCCGATCGACCAGCGCTTCGTGATCTTTCTTCAAATCAGACCAGGCCTGGCCATAGTCAGTCGACCCCATGCCGGCCACACGGATGATAATATCCATCGCGTGCTCAAAGGGATTGTCTTCCAGAATATCGTCCACCTCGACCAGCTTGTTAGAAAAGGCAAAGGCATGCATGTCCGGAACGACGTCCTTCATGGACCATAACAACAACAGCAAAAAGCGAACATAGCGGGCCACGGAACCGGAAACGTCGCAAATCACGACGATCTTGGGCCGCTCCCGCTTCTTCTGGCGCCACACAACGTTGAATGGCACGCCATCAACGCCAGCATTTGCGCGCATGGTGCGGCGTATGTCGAGCTGGCCACGATTTTTCTTTCTCCGCCGGCGTGAGTGTTTCACAGCAAGCCGCTTGGCGATCCGTGCGACAAGCACTTTCATTCTCGCCATGTCGCTCAACTCAATAGCCGACAGCTTCTTGTTTTCCGCAAATTCATTGCGGAACTGTTCAGTCTCGCCCTTGCCGAAAATATCATAGCTTCGTTGGACCCGCTCGCGCGCCCGCTTGGTCAGTTCGCGTCGCATCTCGATCAGGCGTTCAGCTTCAGCTTCGCCTTCCTCGCTGCGCTCATCGAACGCCTGCATCATGCGTTCCTGCAGTTTCTCTCCCCCCATCTGCTTGAGCATTTGTTGGGCGTAGTAGGCGATCTGCGTTGAAAATCGGATATCGTCCGCATCGACTGCCTCGGCGGCGCGCTCAAGTGCAGCGGCGATCGCGACCTCATCTCCGGAATCCATCAACTCGACAGGGTCAGGCTGGCCTGAGGGTGAGTCCCGTGATGCATCGCCGTCGGAGTCAGACTTGTCCGCACTCGAAAGATTTCGCTTGGCAAAAAAGGAATCGAACAACTCGTCAAACGTAATGGCCTCATCCGGAGATTTGGCCAGCGTGCACCGGAGGGAATCCTTCAGGAAGGTGCGGTCAGCATAGCCCGCGACGGATACAGCGCGTGCCGCGTCCAATGCCTCACCGGTTGATACCCGCACATTTGATGCGCGCAGGGCCCGAATGAAGCTGGTGATCTGACGGTCCATATCAGTTCCGGATCAGCGTGTGATCTGTCCCGCATAGGCAGGTTTGCCATTGGTCGCTTCACGGACAAGTTTTGGTACATCTCCGGACACGGCGGCAATGTCGCTCTCATGCTTGAGCAATACATTCAGCGTGTCCTTGACGAAGCGCTCATCGAGGGCATTTGCGTGGAGCAACAGCAATGTTTTCGCCCAATCGACAGTCTCGGCAATCGAAGGCTGCTTCTTTATGTCCAGGTCTCGCACCGACTGAACGAAGCTGACCATCTGGTTGAGCAAGTCTTTCGAGATGCCTTCCACGCGCGCTTGCACAATGCGCTGCTCGCGCTTGTGGTCCGGGAAGCCGATATGAAGGTGCAGGCAGCGCCGCTTCAAAGCATCTCCTAATTCGCGTACATTATTCGAAGTCAGAATAACTATCGGCGGAACATTGGCCTTGATCGTGCCGATCTCCGGTACGGTTACCTGATAATCTGACAGGACTTCGAGCAAAAAGGCTTCAAATTCCTCATCAGACTTGTCGATCTCGTCGACTAGGAGAACGCTGCCTGCGGACTGGCGCATGGCGGTCAGCAGGGGGCGAGCCTCGAGAAACTGTTCCGAAAAGAAAAGGTCTTCAAAGGAACCGAGTTTGGCCAGCGAGGATTCGAGCGATTTCTCATCGCCGACGACCTCGTTCAGCTTTTCCTTGAGCAACTGAGTGTAGAGGAGCTGCTTGCCATACTTCCACTCATACAGCGCTTTGCCTTCATCAAGGCCCTCATAGCATTGCAGGCGCAGCAGTGGCACGTCCAGCCAACGCGAAAGCGAGGCAGCGAGATCGGTCTTGCCGACGCCTGCAGGCCCTTCAATCAAGATCGGTTTGCGCAGGCCAAGTGCCAGGAAAACAGCAGTCGAGATCTGCTGGGTCGAAATGTAGCCGACGGATTCGAGGCCAGACGTGATCGCCTCAATCGACGTCATGGGCTCATAGCCGGTGGAGATTGTATTTGTCATCCCTGAAAGGGGTAGGGGCGCTGGCTGAAACTGGCAAGGTGTATCGCTGGGGTAGGCACTCGGTCGTCTACGTAGTGTGCCGGATTATTTCAGCGGTCAGTATAGCGATAGATTGCGGCCTAGACACAGGAGGTTGGATGATGAGCGACGCCCAAGAACTGCAGGTTCGCGAAGCCGTGGGCGTGTTTGAATCCGAGGATGCACTGCAAGGGGCGATCGACGACCTTCTTTCCCACGGGTTCAATCGAGCCGAGATATCGCTGCTCGCAGCAACAGATAGTGTGGAAAAGAAGCTTGGACACGCTTATCGGAGGGTCGCTGAAATCGAGGGCGATTTTTCCGCGCCCCGGATCGCCTATGTGGCAGAGGAGGATGTTGGCAACGCAGAGGGCGCGGTGATTGGCGGCCTCATCTACATTGGTGCGGTTGTAGGCCTCATTCCGGTTGTGGCGTCCGGTGGTGCTATGGCTGCTGCGCTCGCGGCATTGGTTCTCGGCGGCGGAAGCGGCGCCGCTATTGGCGCTGTGTTGGCAAAGCTGATTGGTAAAGAGCATGGCGAATATGTTGCCGATCAGATCAAGCACGGTGGCCTGACCCTCTGGGTTCGAACATGGAATGCGGGGGATGAGCGTCGCGCAGTGCAAATACTGAAGGCTCATTCGGGCAAGGATGTTCATCTGCACGGCCTTCCAGACCATGGCTATGCTCCAAAGGCGCCGGTGCTTACCGTTCGGGCGAGTGATCAACAAGATGAGACGATTGTCGACGACGGTAGCGGCGTTTTCTATGTATCAGGCAAGATATTCCCAGATCGTGCCGCCGCAGAATCGTACCTGGCGCGGCAGCTATATCTTGAGAAACTGTACCAATCCAGTCGATCGCTTGACATCGACCTCGACGCGGCAATGCTCGATCCCGCGTCTGTATTCCATTCGGTCGGTGACCTCATGCGGATACCCTGTTCGGACGAGATCAAGCTCGAACTGCTGCATCGCTGGGCCTATGATGTAAGGATGCTTGAAGTGGCCGATGATGAAGGCATGACAGGCCCCTCCAGGGCAGATCTCATGCAGGAAATAGAACGTGCCATTTTGAACTTGAAACCTGCTTGATTTCCGTTTGGGGAAGGTCGGCAGGGTGATCCTATAAGCGGACCTAATCCGCATACTTATGGGGTAGGAAATGAGCATCACCGCGCTGGACAAGGACAAGATCAAGCAGAAGTACCGCGCCGAGCGTGACAAGCGGATCAGGCCCGAGGGAAACGCCCAGTACAAGCGACTGGCCGAATTCGAAGACCTGTCCGATGATCCCCATATGCCCGTGATCGAGCGGGCGCCTGTAACAGATCATGTGAAGTTTGCCTTTATTGGTGGTGGGTTTGCCGGCCTCGTTGTCGGCGCTCGGCTCAAAAAGGCCGGTATTGATGATGTTCGAATTGTCGAAAAAGGCGGCGACTTCGGCGGCACCTGGTATTGGAACCGCTATCCCGGTGCGCAATGTGATACAGCGTCGATGATCTATATGCCCCTGCTCGAAGAGACAGGGCATATGCCCACCGAGAAATACGCCCATGCCCCGGAAATCCGAGACCACTGCAAACGCATCGCGTCGCAGTTCGATCTCTACGACAAGGCGCTATTCCATACCGAAGTAACGGCGCTGGAATGGAATGATGCCGCGAGTCACTGGCTGGTGCGCACCTCTCGCGGCGATGCATTCACGGCAAAATATGTGGGTATGGGGACCGGGCCGCTGCACGTCGCGAAACTGCCCGGCATCCCCGGTATTGAATCGTTCGGCGGAAAGGCTTTTCACACCAGTCGGTGGGACTACGACTATACCGGCGGCGATCCGTCCGGTGCTCATATGGACAAGCTTGCCGACAAGCGGGTCGCACTGATCGGGACGGGCGCCACATCGATCCAGTGCGTACCGCACCTGGCCAGGTCAGCGAAACAATTGCTGGTGTTCCAGCGTACACCATCCTCCGTGGACGTTCGGAACAATGCGCCTATTGACCCGGACTGGTTCAAGGAAGTCGCGGGGCCGGGCTGGCAACAGCGCTGGTACGACAATTTCGTGGAAAACCAGTCGCAGGGCTTGCCGGAGACAGATCTCGTAATGGACGGCTGGACCGAATTATCGCGCCGCATCCGCGAGAAAGTCATGGCGCTTCCCCCGAGTGAGTGGACGCCCCAGAACATGATGGTTGCCTTCGAAGATGCCGACTTTGAAAAGATGGAGGAAATCCGTAGCCGCGTGGATTCTATCGTCGAAGATTCCGAAACCGCAGGCAAGCTGAAAGCGTGGTACCGTCAACTCTGCAAACGTCCGTGCTTTCACGACTCCTATTTGCAAGCATTCAACGAGCCGGGCACGCAACTCGTCGACACAGACGGTCAGGGAGTTGAGCGGATAACCGAGACGGCTTTGGTCGCCAATGGTTTGGAGTATGAAGTCGATTGCATCATCTATGCGTCGGGCTTCGAGGTGGGGTCGACCTATACATCGCGCGCTGGCTTTGATCTTGTCGGTCGGGACGGGCAGACACTTTCGGCCTGTTGGCGTGACGGTATGCGCACGCTACATGGCAATCAGGTTCACGGGTTTCCAAACGCCTTCATTGTCCAGCCAAGTCAGGCAGCGAACCTGATCTCCAATGTGCCGCATAACATCGTGGACCATGCAAACACCATCTCCGCGATTGTGTCGCACACGGAGAAAAATGGATTTTCTGAAGTCGAGCCGACCGACACGGCTCAGGATGCCTGGGTCGACCTTGTGCTGAGTGGTTCTGGCATGATGATCGGATCCCCCGACTGTACGCCCGGTTACTACAACAATGAAGGCAAGGGCCTGACGGAACTGAACAAGTATGCGGTTGGGCATCCGGGCGGCCCGCGCGCTTATTTTGCACATATTTCCGCTTGGCGACAGAGTGGTGAGTTTGAAGGTGTGGAGTTTCGCTGACGCCTGCGAATGTCGTGAGGGGTTCGACACTATAAGGTGGACGCGCTAGGGGATTGCCCATGCCTGTCGCCCGGATTCTCTTTCCATTGCCGTTGCCCGAACCATTCGATTATGCGGTTCCGGACGGGCTCGACGTTCAGGAAGGCTCTTATGTCGCGGCGCCGCTCGGCAAGTATGAACGGCTGGGCGTTGTACTGGAGTTATTGCCAGACAGTGCAGGCGAAGGTCGGAAACTGAAAGACGTGGGTGGAGTCTACCCAACGCCACCCATGACGGCTGCCATGCGGGAATTCGTCCAATGGGCTGCGCGTTACACAGTTTCTCATCCGGGACATGTATTGGGTATGGCGCTGCGCTCGCGGGGCGGTCTTGAGCCGTCACCTACGGAGACGGTCTATCACCTAACCGGTGAGTCACCCCCACGTGTCACCGAAGCCCGCACCAAACTGATCGAGGCAGCCGAGCAGCTGGGCGCTCAGACTGCCTCGACGCTTGCCGAGGCAGCAGGCGTGTCGTCTAGCGTCGTGAAGGGACTGGCTGAAGCGGGCGTGTTGCGGGCTCGATCCATGCAGACAGATCTTCCGTTTGATGTGCCATCACCTGACTTGCCAGGCGCTACGCTGACAGACGAACAGTCTGAGGCTGCTGACGCGTTGAAACAGGCCGTCAGCGCGCGCGGCTTTTCGACCTTCCTGATTGATGGTGTCACCGGCTCGGGAAAAACCGAAGTCTATTTTGAGGCCATCGCAGAGTCTTTGCGAACGGACCCGGAGGCGCAGATACTGGTTCTATTGCCGGAAATTGCTCTGACGCAGGCCATTCTGTCTCGGTTCGAAGTGCGGTTTGGTGCCAAGCCGGCGCCTTGGCATTCCGGCTTGTCCGACAAGGAACGTCGCCGGACGTGGCGGGAAGTGGCGCATGGTCGTGCCCGCATTGTAATCGGGGCGCGATCCGCCCTGTTCCTGCCATTCCATAAGCTGAAACTCATCATCATCGATGAAGAACATGATGGCAGCTATAAACAGGAAGACGGAGTCACCTATCATGCGCGCGATATGGCGGTGATGCGCGCGAAGCTCGAAGGCGCAATTGTCGTGCTTGCCTCTGCGACGCCCGCGCTTGAGACAGTGGTGAACGCCGAGACAGGCCGGTATCACCGCCTGCAACTGTCCGCGCGTCCGGGTGCTTCACGACTGCCGGACGTTGATCTGGTTGATTTGCGCCGCGCGCCGCCGGAGCGAAATCACTGGCTGTCGCCTCACCTGATACATGCCATGCAGGAAACGCTGGCGGTGGGCGAACAAACTCTCTTGTTTCTCAACCGCCGGGGTTACGCACCCTTGGTACTCTGCAAGAGTTGCGGTGAACGTTTAAAGACACCCGGTACAGAGAACTGGCTGACCGAGCACCGTTATACGGGGCGTCTGGTGTGTCATGTTACCGGCTATTCCATTCCCAAGCCAAAGGCCTGTCCCCATTGCGGGGCCGCTGACTCGCTGATGGGGGTTGGGCCGGGTGTCGAGCGCGTGGCCGAAGAGGTCAGAACCCTACTGCCGGACGCCCGCATCGAAATCTTTTCTTCCGACACTGCACAGGGTGGGGAGGCGACGCGCGGGATCGTGGAGCGAATGGAGCAAGGTGAAATTGATGTCCTGATCGGCACGCAGATCGTGGCCAAGGGACACAATTTCCCAAATCTTACCCTGGTTGGTGTTGTAGATGCTGACAGCGGCATGAAGGGCGGAGACTTGCGCGCTGGTGAGCGGACCTACCAATTGCTCAGCCAGGTTGCGGGCAGGGCAGGGCGGGCCGAGCGCCCCGGGCGCGCACTGGTTCAGACTTATGCGCCCGACAATCCTGCCATGATGGCGTTGGCCGACAATAACCGTGACGGATTTTTGCAGATCGAGCGGGAAGTTCGCGCGGAACTTGGCCTCCCGCCATTTGGACGACTCGCCGCAATGATTCTGTCTGCGCCGTCTGCGCAGCAAGTGGATGAAATCGCGCTGCAAATCATACAGCAAGCGCCCAATGGTGAGGGCGTTGAGGTTTTCGGGCCAGCGCCCGCTCCAATCGCCGTGCTCAGGGGCCGTCACCGTCGGCGCTTTCTCGTGAAATCGCCCAAGAACATTGACCTTTCAGCCTATATGGCAGCATGGATCGCTCGGTTGAGGCTGCCAAATGCGGTGAGGATGTCAGTCGACATTGATCCATACTCTTTCCTGTAAGCCCATGGTTTTGCAGTGAATGCCATTTCGCCGCATACATTGCGTCTTTGGCTCTGTTGTCAGGCTGAAAGACTGATGCTAAGCGGCGCACAGTTTGTATGGGCGCGTGCCGAAGGGTGCGGTGCCTTGCTTTGTATTTCCGGTCGATTTGGCCGACTCAACCACGGACGACAGAACCTTGGCTGCATCTAAAGTGACACAAGCGAGCGAAGCTGCCCGGCGCTATGCCAGCGCTCTGTTCGACCTTGCTCAGGACAAGGGTGAGCTCGCCAGTGTCCACAAGGATTTTCAGGCTTTTGCAAAGCTCCCGGGAGAGGCTAAAGACCTCGCCACACTGATGGCGTCTCCGGCCTTTTCTGCAGATGAAAAAGTTTCTGGCCTGTCGGCAATCATGAAAAAGGCCGGCTTCTCCGGACTTCTCGTGAATTTCGTGGGCGTAATGGCACGCAATGGCCGTTCTCAGGATATTCTGGGTGCCCAAATCGCCTTTGACGAATTGTATGCGAAACAGCGCGGCGTGAAGCGCGCCGTTGTTCGAACCGCAAAGGAAATGTCTGGTGCCGAGCGCCAGCGTATCGAATCTATCCTCGCCAAGGCCGTTGGCGGCGAGGTCGAATTGTCCAGTGAGGTTGATCCCTCGCTGATCGGCGGCATTCAGCTGCGCATCGGCTCTCAGCTCGTTGACGCAAGCCTTGCTGCCAAACTTGATCGCATGAACACCGCCATGAAGGGAGCATGAGTAGCTCGATGGACATCTCACCAGCAGAAATTTCGGGCATCCTGAAATCGCAGATCGAAAACTTCGGCGTTGAAGCTGAAGTTTCCGATGTCGGTCAGGTTCTGTCAGTTGGCGACGGTATCGCCCGCATCTACGGTCTCGACAGCGTACAGGCTGGCGAAATGGTTGAATTCGACGGCGGCATCAAAGGCATGGCGCTGAACCTTGAAAGCGACAATGTCGGCGTCGTGATTTTCGGCGACGACCGTTCGATCAAGGAAGGCGACACCGTCAAACGTCTCGACGAGATCGTGGCCGCGCCGGTAGGCAAAGGCCTGCTCGGTCGCGTCGTGAACCCGCTGGGTGAGCCAATCGACGGCAAGGGCCCGCTGACCGACGTTGCTGAGCGCGCACGTGTTGACGTAAAGGCCCCGGGCATCATCCCGCGCAAATCCGTTCACGAGCCCATGATGACGGGTATCAAGGCTATTGATGCCATGATCCCGGTTGGCCGCGGTCAGCGCGAACTCGTCATTGGTGATCGCCAGACCGGCAAGACCGCCGTGTGCATCGACACCATCCTGAACCAGAAGCCAACCAATGACGCCGCCAAGAGCGAAAGCGAAAAGCTGTTCTGTGTGTATGTCGCTATCGGTCAGAAGCGTTCTACCGTGGCCCAGGTCGTCAAGACACTCGAAGAGCGCGGCGCCCTCGACTACACGATCGTCGTCTCCGCAACGGCTTCCGAGCCGGCTCCGCTCCAGTACCTTGCACCCTTCACCGGCTGCGCCATGGGTGAGTGGTTCCGCGACAACGGCATGCATGCCCTGATCATTTATGATGACCTGTCCAAGCAGGCTGTGGCGTATCGCCAGATGTCCCTGCTGTTGCGTCGTCCTCCAGGTCGCGAAGCTTATCCGGGCGACGTGTTCTACCTTCACAGCCGCCTGCTTGAGCGCGCCGCCAAAATGGGCGATGCGGCTGGCAACGGCTCCCTGACGGCCCTGCCAATCATTGAAACCCAGGCCAACGACGTGTCGGCCTACATCCCGACGAACGTGATCTCGATCACCGATGGCCAGATCTTCCTTGAAACGGACCTATTCTATCAGGGTATCCGCCCAGCTGTGAACGTCGGCCTGTCGGTGTCCCGTGTGGGGTCCGCTGCTCAGACCAAGGCGATGAAGAAGGTCGCCGGTTCGATGAAGGGTGAACTCGCCCAGTATCGCGAAATGGCTGCCTTTGCGAAATTCGGCTCTGACCTCGACGCCGCAACTCAGCGCCTGCTGAACCGTGGTGCGCGTCTGACCGAGCTCCTGAAGCAGCCACAATACTCGCCGTTGCTGATGGAAGAACAGGTCTTCGTGATCTATGCCGGTACACGCGGCTATCTCGACAAGGTCGAGCTGAAAGACGTCACCCGGTACGAGAAAGAGCTGCTTGCTCACATTCGCGGTGCCAAGACGGATCTCTTGTCGAAAATTCGTGAGGAAAAAGCCCTCACGGACGACATCGAAGCCGGCATCAAAAAGACGCTCGACGACTTCACGGCGAAATTCGCCTGATATCACCCGCAGATTGAGAACGAAGAACCAGAAGGCCTGACATGCCCAGCTTGAAGGACCTCAAGAACCGGATCAGCAGCGTGAAATCCACGCGCAAGATCACGAAGGCCATGCAGATGGTCGCGGCAGCAAAGCTGAAGCGGGCGCAAGACGCCGCGACAGCTGCGCGGCCCTATGCCGAACGCATGGCCTCGGTTCTGGCCAACCTCTCAGCTTCGGCTGGCGCGGGCGGACCAAAACTCCTGACCGGAACCGGTGAGGACAAGACTCACCTGATCGTCGTTCTGACGGCGGAACGTGGCCTTGCCGGCGGATTCAACACCTATGTCGTAAAGCTTGCCAAGCAAAAAATTGGTGAGCTGCGCGCCGAGGGTAAAACCGTGAAAATTCTCACGGTTGGCAAGAAGGGCCGCGAACAGCTGTCCCGCGAATATGGCGACCTCATCGTCAACCATATTGATTTGTCCGGCGTTAAGGGCGGGGACTTCTCGGAGTCCGCCATTAGCCTCGGAAAGTTGCTGACTCATGAATTCGAAGCAGGTGAGTTCGACGTCGCCACGTTGGTCTATTCCCAATTCGTAAACGTGCTCAGCCAGCTTCCGACGGCTCAACAATTGATCCCGGCATCTGCGCCAGAGGATGCAGAAACGGTCGATCTCGGCAATGCACTCTATATCTATGAGCCATCCGAAGAAGCGATTCTCGAGACACTGTTGCCGCGCTACATCAATACGCAGATCCTGTCTGCGATACTGGAAAGCGCTGCCGGCGAACAAGCCAGCCGCATGACGGCGATGGACAATGCCACCAACAATGCCGGCGAGATGATCGACTCGCTGTCGATGGAATATAACCGCGCCCGCCAAGCCCAGATCACGAAGGAGTTGATTGAGATCATCTCCGGAGCTGAGGCACTCTAAATGGCCAAGACTGTATCCATATACCCGCTCCAAAGGAGACGACCCGCATGAGCACTCCCGCAAACGCTAAAGGCCGCGTGTCCCAGGTTATCGGTGCTGTTGTCGACGTCGAATTCGACGGCGAACTGCCCGCCATCCTCAACGCGCTCGAAACCGACAATAATGGCAACCGCCTGATGCTTGAGGTTGCCCAGCACCTCGGCCAGAACACGGTCCGCACCATCGCCATGGACTCCTCTGAGGGGCTCGTGCGCGGTCAGGCAGTTGCCGATACCGGCGCTCCAATCATGGTTCCCGTCGGCCCGGCCACACTCGGCCGCATCATGAACGTGATCGGTGAGCCGATCGACGAACGCGGCGCGGTAGATACAGACATGCGCCGATCGATCCACGCAGAAGCGCCTGAATTCGTCGACCAATCGACCGAATCCGAAGTGCTCGTCACTGGTATCAAGGTTATCGACCTGCTCTGCCCATACGTGAAGGGCGGCAAGATTGGCCTGTTCGGCGGTGCCGGTGTGGGCAAGACGGTTCTGATCATGGAACTGATCAATAACATCGCGAAACTGTTCGGTGGCTACTCGGTGTTCGCCGGTGTCGGTGAACGGACCCGCGAAGGAAACGACCTGTACCACGAGATGATCGAATCCAAGGTTATCAACCTGGAAGGCGAGAGCCGGATCGCACTGGTCTACGGTCAGATGAACGAGCCTCCGGGCGCGCGTGCCCGTATCGCCCTCACGGGCCTCTGCCAGGCTGAATACTTCCGCGATGAAGAAGGCAAGGACGTTCTGTTCTTCGTCGACAACATCTTCCGCTTCACCCAGGCCGGTGCTGAGGTGTCCGCACTTCTGGGCCGTATCCCGTCCGCTGTGGGCTACCAGCCCACGCTGGCAACCGACATGGGTATGCTGCAGGAACGCATTACCTCGACGAACAAGGGGTCTATCACCTCGGTCCAGGCCGTGTACGTGCCGGCCGATGACCTTACCGACCCTGCGCCTGCCACATCGTTTGCCCACCTTGATGCGACCACGGTTCTGAACCGCGCGATCTCTGAAAAGGGCATCTACCCCGCTGTGGACCCACTGGACTCCACCAGCCGTATCCTCGATCCGATGGTCGTCGGCGAAGACCACTACAACGTGGCGCGCGGCGTGCAGGAAATCCTACAGCGCTACAAGGAACTGCAGGACATCATCGCCATCCTCGGCATGGACGAACTGTCGGAAGACGACAAACTGGCCGTGGCTCGCGCCCGTAAGGTTGAGCGCTTCCTGTCGCAGCCGTTCGATGTGGCTGAAATCTTCACCGGTTCGCCGGGCGTGCAGGTGAAACTCGAAGACACGATCACGGCATTCAAAGGCCTGATCGCGGGCGAGTATGACCACCTGCCAGAGCAGGCCTTCTACATGGTCGGCAATATCGATGAGGCGAAAGCCAAAGCTGAAAAGATGCTGGCTGACGCCTAAGCGATAACGGACAGGGACGAATGGCCAACAAACTCCACTTCTCACTCGTATCTCCCGCCAGAGAACTTTTCTCCGGCGAGGTGGATCACGTGATTGCCCCCGGCTCGGAAGGTGAGTTCGGCGTGCTTGCAAATCATGCTCCGTTCATGACCACGCTCAAGAATGGTGTTGTTCGTGTTCTGGAAGGCGACACTGTCAAGATGCGCATCTTTGTGCGTGGTGGTTTTGCCGATGTGACGGCCGAAGGCCTGACCATTCTGGCGGAAGAAGCCCGCATGCTGGACAAGCTGAAAGTCGAGGATGTCCAGAAGGAGCTCGACGAGACGCTTCTGAAAATCCAGTCGCTGGATAAGGGCGACAGCGCCAAGCTCGCATTGCAAGAGCACTACGATTATCTCGAAAGCCTCAAGGCGGCGATGGTTCACTAACCGAACCGACATTTAGGCAAACAGGAACGCCGCCCTTTCGGGGCGGCGTTCTGCGTTTTGGGAGTGGTAGATCGTCTGATCAGCCCTGGGCTGGGCGTTCTTCCGGTAACTGCGTTGCTGCGTGTTGGAGAAACTTCGCCAACTTTTCTGCTGTCTCGGCCCCCTGAACGGCGATACGTCGATGCGCGATGTATGTCGGCACACCGCTTATGCCCATTTGCTGGAACAGGGCTTCTTCGTTGCGGACATTCTCGACGTCGGCATCGGTGGGCATCAATTCAGCGACAATGGATGGGTCGAGATTGATCTCACGCGCAATGTCGACCAGTACCTCGGTCTCTCCAATGTCACGTCCATCGGAGAAGTATGCCTTGAAAAGCGCTTCCTTGGCTTCTGCACCCTTCTGCTGACCCTGTGCCCAGCGCACAAGGCGGTGCGCATTGAAACTGTTCGGGCGGCGCGTGATCCGGTCGAACTGGTAAGGGATGCCTTCTTCCTGTCCGTATTGGATCAGGGCGTCACGCATGGTGTTGGCGCGATCCCTTCCGGAATCAGAGCCGAACTTCTCCTTCATATGCGCCTTGTAGTCGACGCCTTCGACAGGAATTGTCGGGTCCAGTTCAAAAGGACGGAAGATCAGTTCCACGTCCAGTTCCGGGACCAGTTTGATTGCGTCGTCCATCCTGCGCTTGCCAAGCCAACACCAGGGGCAAACCAGGTCCGATACCATTTCGATTACAAGTGTCATGCGACCAATCTAGGTATGCATCTGCCCAGACGCAAATAACGTGTCAGTCAGAACTCAGAACTTCCCGCGCAATTCGCAGGATTTCGCGAACAAGCAGGTCCAGGTCAGAGCGCCGGGTCCGGTGGTTTGTGATGTTCACGCGGATCGCCACGCGCCCATTTATCTTCGTGGTCGAAGGTGCGGCTATACCTTGCAGTTGCAGCTGGACGACAATCTCCGCGTTCAGCTCGTCCAATTCTGTATCGGACAGGGCTTCGCGCAGATATCGAAAGCAACAAATCTGCATTGAGACAGGAAGCAGCAACTCCAGTTCAGGTGTGGTCCGAACCAGTTCGCCCAGATAAGCGGCTTGGTCGCAGTTCTGAGTGATCAGCCTGCCAAGCTTGGCTTCACCATGCTCGGCAATCTGCGCCCAGACTTTAAGCGCCCGAAACCCGCGCGATAATTCTGGCCCGAGTTCAACCGGCCAAGTACCACCCGCGGCCAGCCCGCGGTCTGCTGATTTGAGATAATCCGGACGGTCTGAGAAAGTTTTCAGGTGCGTCTGGCTCGAGCGGATCAGGATGCAACCTGCATCGTAATTCACGTGAAGCCATTTATGAAAATCGAAAGCAATTGAGTCCGCACGCTCCAGCCCGTTCAGACGCGGACGCAACCGGTCGCTCAACATGCCGAGTGCACCGAATGCGCCATCAACATGAAACCACAGGTCTTCTGCTTCCGACATTTCCGCCAGCGCGGCGAGGTCGTCGACGGTACCTGCATTCACCGAGCCGCACGTGCCTGCGACCAGAAAGGGCTCGAATCCTGCTGCGCGATCTGCTGTTATCGCCTCCTGCAACGCCGAGACATCGATTTGATGTGCTGGCGTAACCGGAATCTTGCGCAATGCAGCGGTGCCTAGGCCGAGCAAGTCGAATGCCCGCGCAATGCAGGCATGGGCTTCACTGGATGTGTAGCCGACCAGTCTGTGTGTCCCCATGCCTTCGGCGCGACTGTGAAAGTCGAGATGGGCATCACGTGCGGCCTTCAGTGCAATGATGGTCGCCATTGATGTGCCTGAAACGATCAGGCCGCTCGCATCCTGCGGAAAAGAGAAGAGACGCTTGCACCACTCTATCAGTTGGCGCTCCACCTCAATCGCACCATGATTGCGACCGCCAGTATTCGCGTTGATCGCCGCTGTGATAATATCTGCAACCAGATTGGACGGTGTGCCTGCCCCATGCACCCAGCCGAAGAAGCGCGGATGCGTGTTTCCGACACCATATGGCAGCAACTCCCGCATAATAGAGTCTACACTTTCCGGCGGCACGCCGGTTTCCGAAAGACTGAAAGCGTCTTTCATATCCTCGGGAGGCGGCGTCCAGACTCCGCCTTCGCGCGTATGCTCCATCTTATCGACGGCAGTGTCGACCATGGCATGCAACCGCTTGCGAAAGGCATTCCAGTCAGATGGATCCAGGCTGTCTTCGGAAAATGGCGGCGGCGTTTGGTCATAAGAGGTCATACTCTTCGATCTCGCCTTTTTGCTGCGGAGACAACGGGGTCGGACAGGGGCGAGCGCATGCGTCGCACCTTGAAGGGGTCAAGGTGCTGAGGGCGCGTCTTCGTCCGGTCCAATCACGCCTTCGCGCTTTAGGGCTCTGAGGGCTGCACTCGCAAACCAAGTCTCACCAGATTCTGAAGGAGACGGGCGTGCATGTTTCATCTCGAACCCGAAGGGCAGGCTCATCGTGGAAGGAGGACCGTCTGGAACAAGCTCATGGTCAGCAAATAGCGAACTCTGTGTCGGCTCCGGTGCCATGGCGGACAGGGCGAAGCCAAATGCAACAAGGGCGCCCGCCCAGACATTGGATTTGAACACGGCAAGCGCGGCTTGCTCACGGCTCGACTTCAGTCGCACTGACTGCCAGACGCCGTGAGCGAGGAATAACAACGCGGTCAGCGCGCCTATTCGACCGGCCTCATTCATGGCAGCTGCGAGGGCGATAAGCGCCGCTGCGCCGAGGTGGAAGCAGAAGCTGATCAGTACAGCCCGCTTGCCGAAGAGGCGCGCGGTGGACCGGACACCAATCAGGGCGTCGTCTTCACGATCCTGAAGCGCGTAGATGGTATCATAAGCGATCGTCCACAGTATCAGGCCAGCATACAGCACGATGACGGGAAAGCTGACATGGGATGCAACGGCCGCGCCAACCAGGACCCCCCAATTGAACGTCAGGCCCAACCAGGCTTGAGGCCACCAGGTCACGCGCTTCATATAGGGGTATGCGACGACCAGCGGTATCGATAGTAGCGCGACGAATTTTGCGTCCAATGGCAACAGGAGCCAGACAGTAAATCCGATCAGAAGTTGGGCTCCGAGAAAATAGTAGGCTTGTTTTAGCGTGACCGCGCCGGATGGAAGTGGTCGTAGTGCTGTGCGGCTCACGCTGGCGTCAAAGTTCCGATCCGTTATGTCGTTCCATGTGCAGCCTGCTCCACGCATGGCTACCGCGCCGAGCAGGAACAGGATCGCCCAGACGAGATCAAAAACATAAACGCCCGTAATCAATCGCTGGAATGCCAGACCAATCAAGCATGGCAGATAGAGCAACCAGATGCCCACCGGCCGGTCCCACCGGGCCAGCATGGCATAGGGTTGCCAGCCAAGCGGCAGGCCAGACAGCCATCCGGGCAGGGCACTATCGGCTGGAATCGTGCGTGTGTCGTCCATCGCAGCGGCTTATACCGAAATTCTGTGTTTCAAACAGCCACAGACAAGCACGAGGCGAATAGTGCCAGAAAATCCCTCTGGCGCTAACGCAGTCTGGTTCAGGCGATGAACACGGTCTTGCGGTTTACGAAGGCCTTGACGCCGTCAGCGGCCAGTTCTCGCCCATAGCCGGACTGTTTGATCCCCCCGAACGGCATCCGAGGATCAGATGAGACCATCGCGTTGACGAACGTGGCACCAGCCTCCAATTCGCTGACGGCCTGATCCATTTCGACTTTATCTTGCGTGAAAATGACTGATCCGAGTCCGAAAATACTGTGGTTTGCGCGGCCGATGGCCTCGTCCAGGTCATTCACTTTCCAGAGATTGGCGACTGGTCCGAACATTTCCTCGTCGGCTGACGGGCTGCCCTCTGGAGCGCCGATCACTATGCATGGATCAAACCAGTTTCCGGTATCGGGCAGGGTGTTGCCCGCATGGAAAACGGTGGCCCCAGCCTTGACCGACTTTTCGACCTGTTCGACGAGCTCATCGCGAATGGACGCGGTAGCAAGAGGTCCAATATGGGTCCCGTCCTCGGTTGGGTCGCCGACTTTGAGGTTTTTGAAGCGAGCCTCAAAGCCGCTCTTGAACGCGTCATAAACGTCGGCGTGGACGAAAAAACGCTTTGCGGCGATGCAGGACTGACCATTGTTCTGGGTCCGGGCTTTGACGGCTGTGTCGAGTGCTTTTTCGAGGTCAGCGGAGGGCATGACGATAAATGCGTCGGATCCACCAAGTTCGAGAAGGGAGGGCTTGATGGCCTTGCCCGCAGTTGCTGCAACCGCTCCACCTGCAGAGCCGGAGCCTGTGAGTGAAACGCCTTTTACGCGATCATCCTTGATAACACTTTCGACGTGTTTTGAACCGATCAGGAGCGTCTGGAACGCGCCTCGCGGAAAGCCTGCTTCCACGAAGACTTCTTCGATGTTGAGGGCAGAGCGGAACACGTTGGATGCATGTTTCAGCAGGCCCGTGTTGCCCGCCATCAGGATCGGAGCAGCGAAGCGAAACACCTGCCAGAAGGGAAAATTCCAAGGCATGACTGCGAGGATCACACCGAGCGGAAGGTGGCGGACATAGGCTTTTGTGCCGCTGCTCTCGATCGGTTCGTCGGCAAGGTAGGTGGCGGCCCGTTCTGCATAGTGACGGCACACCCAGGCGCACTTGTTCACCTCGGCTCTGGCCTGACCGAGAGGTTTGCCCATTTCGGCGGTCATGTCAGCGGCGTAACGGTCAGCATTGGCTTCCAACACGTCGGCCGCCTTCAGCATCAGCCCGGCGCGATATTCGAAGCTCGTCTTGCGCCAGTCAGCAAAGCACTCGTCCGCGTCTCTTATGGCGGTTGCTACTTGTGCTGGAGTGTGGGGTGTAAATTCCTCGATGACTGTGTCATTCGCCGGATTTACGGATTTGATAGTCTGGTCCGCCATGATCACCTCGTGCTGAGTTTCCTGCTGATAGAAGGTATGTCGTACATATGAGTTCAATACCGCGACTTTTTGTGTCGGCCCTTCTCGAGCCTTCTGTACCACTCCGGTTGGAAGAGGACGCGTCAAAATATCTGATGCGGGTCATGCGTTTATCTCCGGGTGACCGGCTTCGTACATTCAATGGCCTCAACGGAGAGTGGTTGTGCGAACTCGGGGCCCCTGAGGGCAAGACGGCCATTATAATCCCGGTCGAGCAAACGCGCGAACAGATGAGCGCAGACACACCCCATCTCGCATTGTTGTTTGCGCCAGTGAAAAAGGCGGAAACTGACTTCATCGTCGAGAAAGCAACCGAACTTGGTGCCCGCTCCATTCATCCTGTGATCACGCAGTTCACGCAAACTCGAACTGTCCGGCTGGATCGCTTCAACAAGATTGCCCTCGAGGCTGCGGAACAAACTGAACGGCTTGATCTGCCGGAAATTTCTGACCTCGTGGTTCTGGAAGAAGCGCTTGCTCAACTGGACGACGACACGGCGCTAATCTTCTGTGATGAAGCTGGTGAGGACGAGTCCAAGCCTTGGGGCGGGGAGTTCGGACGGGCAGGCGCCGCTCTTTCGGTGCTGGACTCCCTGAAAGATCGCAGTGCAGCGATCCTTATCGGCCCTGAAGGTGGATTCAGCCAGGATGAACGCCAATTCCTGCGTGCGCGTGCGGATACTTATCCTATTAGCCTTGGCCCCAGAATTTTAAGGGCGGAAACGGCGGTCGTCTCGGCGCTCACCCTTTGGCAAGCGGTGTGTGGTGACTGGACCTAGAAGGGCCACCGCTTCATGGGCTTCGGTACGGCACTTTCCCATCGACGTTGCCACTCAAGCGTAATCCCGATGCGATGTTCCAGCTTGCCGTCCCAGTGAGCGTTCAGCCCAACGGCCTTCAGCGTATCGAAGATTTCCTGGCCAATCTGGAGGAACACCGCGTCCGCCGTATTATTTGAGGCTCCGTAGCTGAGATAGAGATTGCCGGATTCGACCGCGCTTTCCGTGTCCTGCTGGTGAAAGAAGACGTAGCCGCGTGCCCGACGGCCATAGGCTTCGAACTCCTCAATTTCGAGATTGATCTCCGCAGCTCCGCATGTGCCGCAGCACGTGAAATTCTGTCGGGCGACAATATCCTTGTCATCCAGCATGTCGAAGGCGAGTTCCAGACGGTCGAAGTCTGTCAGCACCGGCCACTTGGTCTGCTCTGACTGCACGGCCTCGATTTCCTGAATCAGCGCGGACCGAATCTCGGATTGCCGGTCACGCTCTGAAATAGGCGACTCGAACTCCTCGGTCAGATCCAGAAGGACTTCCTCGATTTCCTCGACGGGTTCATAGCCACCACGCACATGGATGCGTGCCCAGACTTTGAGGTCATCGCGTTCTTCTGTGGTAAATCGCGTCATCAGTCTCACCTGCGGGAATAAACGAACTTGTGAGAATAACCCGGTTGGCGCTCGAGCGAAACATCCCTATGTGCACTCACAGCAAGAGTTTGAGGGGAGGCCTCCATTGTGACCACGCCGACGTCGGATATCGACGAAAACTCCCAGCGTATCTCGGGGAAATCCGAGCTGGTCGAGTATTTCGAGGCTGGCAACAAGCCGAAAGCAGATTGGCGCATTGGGACTGAACATGAGAAGTTCGGCTTTCTGCGCGATGGTTTGCGCCCGCTTCCCTACGAAGGTGAGGCCTCCGTTCTGGCAATTCTGGAAGGCCTGCGCGACCGGTTTGATTGGCAGCCAATCGTCGAAGGCGGCAAGCTGATTGGTCTGAAGAAGGATGGCGCAAGCGTATCTTTGGAGCCGGGCGGTCAGTTCGAGCTGTCGGGTGCGCCACTCGAAACCATGCACCAGACCTGTAATGAAGTGGGCTCGCATTTGCGCGAAGTCCGAGACATTGCCGATCCGCTGGGCGTTGCTTTCATGGGCCTCGGTGCGAGCCCGGTCTGGAGTCTCGCCGAAACGCCGGTGATGCCCAAAGGCCGCTACCGCATCATGATGGACTATATGGACAAGGTCGGCCGTCTGGGACGGCAGATGATGTTTCGCACATGTACGGTTCAGGCCAATCTCGACTTTGCCTCCGAAGCGGACATGGTGAAGAAGTTCCGCGTCTCGCTGGCGCTACAGCCGCTTGGCACGGCGCTGTTTGCGAACTCGCCCTTCATGGAAGGTCGCCCGAGCGGCTTCCTGTCCTACCGGTCGCAAATCTGGACTGACACGGATCCCGACCGTACGGGCATGCTGCCCTTCGTGTTCGAGGACGGGTTCGGATTCGAACGTTACGTGGATTATGCGTTGGACGTGCCGATGTATTTCGTCCGGCGCGGCGGCAAATACCTAGACGCAAGCGGTCTCTCTTTCCGTGACTTCATGGATGGGAAACTGCCCATTCTGCCCGGCGAGAAGCCGGCGATGGACGATTTCGCGGACCATCTCTCGACGATCTTCCCTGAAGTCCGTCTCAAGCAATTTCTGGAGATGCGCGGTTCTGATGGAGGTCCATGGAGTCATCTATGTGCATTTTCCGCCTTCTGGACCGGATTGCTGTATTGCTCAGAAAGTCTGGATGCCTGCTGGGACCTGGTGAAGTCTTGGTCAGATGCGGAACGCGAATCGATGCGGCAGGGAGTACGTACGCTAGGCCTGCGTATGCCTGTGCCGGGTGGCCGCACCATGCAGGACCTCGCGCTTGGCGTGCTGGACATTTCCCGGGCCGGTCTGAAACGTCGCGCAAATCTTTCTGTGTCGGGCGATGATGAAACGGGCTATCTCAGTGAACTTGATGAGATCGCGCGGACAGGACTCACGCCCGCCGAGCGCCTTCTCGAAAAATATCATGGCGAGTGGCAGGGCGATCTGAGCCGCATTTTCGTCGATCAGGCCTATTAAGGGAATAAATTCCCTCATCCGGGCTTCTCAATTGGCACAAGCTGCCTTGAGAGCTAGGCGTTTGCGTGGTCAAACTACCGGTTCGTAAGAATTTCCGGGGAGTTGAACGCGTGACAGACATCACTGCGAATGGTGCAGCGGGCAAACCCCGCGATACCTCATTTTTCGGCCATCCTAAGGGGTTGGCCATTTTGTTCTTTACCGAGATGTGGGAGCGTTTTTCCTATTACGGGATGCGCGGCCTGCTGGTCTTGTACCTGACCCAGCATTTCCTCTTCTCGGATGAGAAGTCGTCGATCATGTACGGGGCCTATACGGCGCTCGTTTATGTTATGACGATTATCGGCGGGACACTGGCCGACCGATACCTCGGCCAGCGCAAGGCGGTGACCTTTGGAGCGATCCTGCTCTGCCTCGGTCATTTCGGCATGGCGTTCGAGGGCAGTGGCTCAAAGGAATATGTGGTCACGGGTGGCTCCGAGATCGAGATCCAGCATGAGGGCCGCGGTGACCAACGCCAGCTGTTTGTCGACATGGATGGAGAAACCCGCCGGATCGTTTTCGAGCAGGGCAGTGGGGATCTGCAGATCCTGGAAAGCGCTGATGATGCCAAAGAGCCGACTGCGGCCGTCTATCAGCAGATCGCAAAAGACGCCTACACGACACGGATCGAGCAGCAGGAACTCTATACAAACATCCTGTTTCTCTCGCTGGCTTTCATCATTGCAGGCGTTGGCTATTTGAAGGCCAACATCTCCACGATTGTGGGCGCGATCTATGAGTTTGACGATCCGCGGCGGGATTCCGGATTCAGCCTCTTCTATATGGGCATCAATCTCGGCTCGCTGCTCTCATCTCTGAGCTGCGGCATCATTGGCATCCTCTGGGGCTGGAAATACGGCTTCGGACTTGCTGGTATCGGTATGCTGGCGGGTCTGCTCGTTTTTCTTTGGGGCCAGAAATACCTGGATGGAAAAGCTGAGCCGCCGAACCCGGAAGCGTTGAAGAAATCCTTCCTCGGCCCGATCAATGTCGAGATGGCCTGCTATCTTGCCGGCGCCCTCGTGATCGGTGTGGCCATGCTGCTCGTCATGAATGCTGAAGTGATTCCCGACTGGTTTGTCGGCTCACTTGGTATTGCCATCTTCGTTGGTCTCGTGGGGTATTCCTTCGTGCAGCTTCAGGGGACCGAGCGGAAACGCATGTTTGCGGCGATCTACTTCGTGCTGGCGCAGATTCCATTCTGGGCCCTGTTCGAGCAGGCTGGCTCATCGCTGACCCTGTTTACGGACCGTCTGGTCGACAAGGAAATGTTTGGGATCAACGTGCCGACGCCGGTCTTCCAGTTCCTGAACGCGGGCTACATCGTCATCTTCGCCCCGATCTTTGCCTGGATGTGGATTGCCCTGTCCAAGCGGAAAATGGAGCCGTCGACGCCGGTGAAATTCGCGATTGGTGTGTTCCTAGCAGGCCTTGGTTTCCTTTCCCTGGTTGGGGGCATCGGCATGTCCGGCGCCGGGATGACCGCTGTTGGATTCATCTTCCTGATCTATTGGGTCCACACGATGGGCGAATTGATGGTGTCGCCGGTTGGCCTGTCGGCGGTAACAAAGCTGGCACCGGCGCGTGTGGTCGGCATGACGATGGGGGCATGGTTCCTCTATTCCGGACTGTCGAATTATCTCGCGGGCGTGATTGCCCGCACAACCGGCGCCGAGACTATCGGTGGCCAGATCACGGACGTTGCGGCGGCGAAGGCCACCTATGTCAGTGTCTATGCGAATGTCGGCTATGTCGCGATGGGAATTGGCGTCTTCATGCTGCTCATCTCGCCGATCATCAAAAGCTGGATGAAGGGTAGCGAGTTGCCAGCAGAATCTTCCATGGTTTCTGACGAGATGTTCTAGTCATTATTCTGTGAGCAAAACAAAAGGGCGGCTTCCGTGGGGAGCCGCCCTTTTCTTTCGTGGTCCTGTTTTGCGGATCAGCGATCCGGCGGCAGGAACTGGTCCGTCGGCAAGCCACGCTTGATCCAACCCTCACCAATCCCTTCCAACCCGGCCATGCCTTCGACAATCTCGTAGATGTCTGCAAATCCAGCCGCTTCCAGTTGTGCTGCCGCCAGAGTGGAGCGGTTGCCCGCCCGGCAGATGACGGCGACAGGGTAGTCGAGATCTCCCAGAACCGCACCGCGCGCCTGAGCCAGAAAATCCACGTCTTTCACATTGGCGCCCACGCTGTCGCGCGGCATGCCGGTCATCGCCCATTCGGACGGAGTGCGCACGTCCAGAAGAATAAGTTCTCCGCGCTGGACGAGGGTGTGGGCAGCGTCTGCGGATAGGGTTTGCACATCGGCGGAGGCGGGCAGGGCAAGCGCGAAAACTGCTGACGCTACGGACAGGATAAATGAAACCGGACGGGCCATAGGAAACTCAACTCTAACTTCACCGCATTGAGCCAAGACTCAATTATGGCGGCAAAGTGTCAAAGGGCGCGGTTCATCGCAAGTCCGATTACCCAAGATGACGGCAAATTTAGCCAGCACCGCCTACAGTCAGGGCACCTACTTTGAGCGTTGGCTGGCCCACACCCACAGGTACGGACTGCCCGGCCTTGCCGCAGACCCCCACGCCATCATCCATGGCGAAGTCGTTGCCGATCATGGTGACATCCTGAAGTACAGTCGGGCCGTGGCCGATCAGGGTCGCATTCTTGACCGGTGCAATGATTTTTCCGTTCTCGACGAGATAGGCTTCGGTGCACTGGAACACGAAATTTCCGGACGTGATATCAACCTGGCCGCCGCCGAAATCCACGGCCCACAGGCCGCGTTTGATGGAGCCGATGATTTCGTCCGGGTCCTTGTCGCCGCCCAGCATCACGGTGTTGGTCATGCGCGGCATGGTGGCGGATTCATAGCTTTCGCGGCGGCCATTGCCGGTCGGGGCCTGACCCATAAGGCGCGCATTCATCCGGTCCTGCATGTAGCCTTTCAAAATGCCGTCTTCGATCAGAACGGTCTTCTGCGTCGGCGTACCCTCATCATCAAAGGAGAGTGAGCCCCGGCGGCGTTCGATGCTGCCATCATCAATAATGGTGACACCCTTGGCAGCGACCTGCTCACCAATGCGACCGGAGTAAACGCTTGTGCCTTTGCGATTGAAGTCACCCTCAAGGCCATGACCTACTGCTTCATGCAATAGAACGGCCGGCCAGCCTGGCCCAAGCACGACTTCCATCTGTCCGGCAGGCGTGGGGATGGATTGGAGATTCACAGACGCCTTCTTCACGGCGCGCTGGACCATCGCTTTCCAGCGATCCGGTTGGATCCAATCTTCATAAGCAGCACGGCCACCGGCACCGGCGCCAGCCGATTCGCGGCGTCCGTTTTCTTCCAGTGTCACTGAGACGTTCAAACGAACGAGCGGCCGGACTTCCGAGAAGACTGCACCGTCCGGGCGAACAATGTCGATTTCCTTGTGACTGCCCGCGAGCGAGACCGAGACCTGAACCACGCGCGGGTCATAGGCGCGTGCCCAAGCATCGATTTCAGCCAGCAGGCCGGTTTTCAAGGAGAAGTCTGGCGCAGAGGTTGGATCAATCGGGTCGTAGAGCCGACGATTTGTTGGAGTCGGTCCAGTCGCGAGATGGCCTGAATAGCCGCGCTTGGCTTGCGAGGCTGTTTCGCCCGCGCGGCGAATCGCGTCCAGCGACAATTCGGAAGCATAGCCGGAGCCGGTCGTCTCACCGGCGACGACTCGAAGACCGAAGCCTTGATCGGTATCAAACGCGGCGGACTTCAGCCGCCCGTCATCAAATACGAAGCTTTCTGATCGGGAGCGCTCAACAAAAAGGTCACCATCGTCGGCGCCTTTTGCGGCGTCGGACAGGATTTCAGAAGCCTTGGTCAGGTCGAAGGGCAGGGATGTCTGTGTCATCTTGGATAGATGCGTGACACCCCGGCGCGTCGCAAGGGCAAAGGCGCAGAAACCCGTTCCTGATCAGTTCGTGCTGACCTCGAAGCGTGACAGCTGCCATTCGGCCAACTCCCAATCAGGCTTCAATTCCAACGCTCTGCGAAAGTCGTAATAGGCGCCTTCCACATCATCCAGTTTTTCCTTTGCCAGCGCGCGATTGTAGTAGGCGGCGTGCAAATCGTTTGAACCATATGCGATGGCCTGGTCCAGGGATTGGAGCGCCTTGTCATACGCTTCGATGAATATATAGGCTGCGCCCTCATTAAGGTAGGTTTCGCCAGTGTCAGGGCTGATGCGCTTGGACTTCTCATAGTCCGAAAGCGCTTTCTCGTAGAGCCCGGCGCGCATGTAGAGCACGCCGCGATTCGTGTATGTGGCGGCGCGATTGCTTAGCTTCATCGCTTCATGCTGGATCGCCCGGGTGCAGATTTCAGCGCCTTCTCGTGGAGATACGGATCCAAACTTCGCGGCTTCATAGCAGTCCTCGGCAATTCCTCCCCCGAGTACCAATACCTGAGCGTTGGCGGGTCCGACGCCCAGTCCGAGCAGAAGGAAGGCGGTAAGAATTGAGTTTTTCATTGTTTTTGACCTTTCATTTTACGTGCCGGTCGTAGGGAGAACATACCACAGATCGAAGGCATCGCCGACAACCTGCGACAATATTGAGCGCGTAAAGTGGTAGGTTGCGGCTATCACGTATTGTAGATAGAGGGACACAGATTCCAATGAGACGAGGATAACTTCGTGCGACACCTTATTGCCGCCTTGTGCGCTGCCGTCATGGCCGGTCCGGCGCTGGCATTCGTTCCTCAAGACGGTGCGCTGGGTTTCCAGCCTGCCGCAACGCGCATTGCAGAGCGCATTCACACCTTCCACCACTTCGTTCTGATCATCATCGTCTTGATCACTCTGCTGGTGCTTGGCCTGCTGATGTGGATCATCTTGCGTCACAATCGCAAGGCCAATCCGGTGCCGAAGAAGTTCAGCCATAACACGCTGATTGAAATCATCTGGACGGTTGTTCCGGCGCTCATCCTCGTTGCAATCGCGAGCCAGTCTTTCCCGAACCTGTATTATCAGGACGTGGTTCCCAACCTTCAGCAAATTACCGATAAGTCGGATGCGATGATTGCTGACGGCAAGACGGCTCAGCATGAGCGCTTCGCCAAGGACTATTTCCCGGAAGCAGCTGAAAAAGGCTTCGTGAACGTCAAGGCGCAGGGCAACCAGTGGAACTGGACCTACACTTATCCGGACCTGATTGATGATTCGGGTTACCCGCTGGAATTCGTTTCCAACCCGGTTCATGTTGGTGTTTCGACAGATGGCGACAACTATGCCGCGGCAACAGGCCGTACCGATTTCGCGTCCAAGCCCAAAAATCTCGCCGTCGATTACCCGATGGTTATCCCGGAAGATCGTTTTGTGCGTTATTACACGGCCGCGGCTGACGTGATCCACTCCTGGACCGTTCCAGCCTTCGGTGTGAAGACGGACGCCGTTCCGGGTCGCCTGAACGAGGGCTGGTTCCTCGTCGAGGAGCCGGGCATCTACTACGGCCAGTGCTCTGAGCTTTGCGGCGTGAACCATGCCTTCATGCCCATTGAAGTGCGCGTGGTCAGCCAGGCGCAATTCGACAGCTGGGCCGAGTTTATGCTCGCGGGTGACTATGAAGCCGCCTATGCGACCGTCGACGTTTTTGCATCCACTGAGCAGGCGACCCAGTTCGCCGCCAAACAGTAATTAGGGAAGAGTGACACGCCATGCCTATGGATGAAGTGGCCATCGACCATCACGACTCACACGATCACAAGCCCGGCTTCTTTACGCGCTGGCTGTTTTCGACCAATCACAAGGACATCGGTACGCTGTACCTGATCTTCGCGCTGATCGCGGGGGTTGTAGGGTACACGCTGTCTGGCCTGATTCGTTGGGAACTTGCTGAGCCGGGTATCGGGGTGATGACACAATTCGTTGCCGGTGAAGGCGACGTGGCCATTCAGAATGCCAAGCATTTCTACAATACGGTGATTACCTATCACGGTCTGATCATGATCTTCTTCATGGTGATGCCGGCGCTCATTGGTGGCTTTGGAAACTGGTTCGTTCCGTTGATGATCGGCGCGCCAGACATGGCCTTCCCACGCATGAACAACATCTCGTTCTGGCTTACAGTTGCAGCTTTTGTGCTTGCCTGTATCTCGATGACGGTTCCAGGCGGACCCGGCGACGGGTTCGGAGGGGGCTGGGTGCTTTATCCGCCGCTGTCGTCCACCACAGGCCATCCCGGCCCGGCAATGGATGTGCTCATCCTGTCGCTGCATACGGCGGGTATCGCGTCGATCCTCGGCGCCATCAACTTCATCGTGACCATCCTGAACATGCGCGCGCCTGGCATGACCATGCACAAGATGCCGCTGTTCGCTTGGGGCGTGCTCATCACGGCCGTCCTGTTGCTGCTGTCGCTGCCGGTGCTTGCTGCCGCGCTGACCATGCTGCTGACCGACCGTAACTTCGGATCGCAATTCTTCGCACCTGCGGGTGGTGGTGACCCGATCATGTTCCAGCATCTGTTCTGGTTCTTTGGTCACCCTGAAGTCTACATCATGATCCTGCCGGCCTTCGGCATCGTCAGCCACATCGTGTCGACCTTCTCCAAGAAACCGATCTTCGGCTATCTTGGTATGGCCTACGCCATGGTCTCCATCGGGGTGATCGGCTTCGTTGTGTGGGCACACCACATGTACACAGTCGGTATGGATGTGGATCTGAAAGCCTACTTCGTTGCGGCCACGATGGTGATCGCCGTTCCGACGGGTATCAAGATATTCTCTTGGATCGCGACCATGTGGGGCGGGTCCATCGACTTCACGGTCCCGATGCTCTGGGCGATTGGCTTTATCTTCCTCTTCACTGTGGGCGGTGTTACCGGTGTGGTCTTGGCTAACGCTGGTATCGACCATGCTCTGCACGACACCTATTATGTCGTCGCGCACTTCCACTACGTGCTGTCGCTTGGCGCCGTGTTCGGCCTGTTCGCAGGTTGGTACTATTGGTTCGAGAAGATGTTCGGCATCAAGTATAATGGCATGATCGGCGGCCTGCACTTCTGGCTGATGTTCATCGGATCGAACGTATTGTTCTTCCCGCAGCACTTCCTGGGCCTGCAGGGCATGCCACGCCGCTACATTGACTATGCTGACGGCTTTGCCACTTGGCACATGTGGTCGTCGATCGGTTACGCGATCACGCTGGTTGCAACGCTGATCTTCTTCGTCGGCCTTGTCGAAGCCATGATCCGCCGCCGCAAGGGTGAAGCCAATCCATGGGGCGAGGGCGCTACGACGCTGGAATGGACGTTGCCTTCGCCGCCACCGTTCCACCAATTCAATGAGCTGCCGCATGTCACCAACAAGGGCGGCCACTAGACTGGCCCCTGCCTGACCTGAATGATGGCCCTGCGACGTGTCGCGGGGTCATTTTCGTAGAGGCTCTGTCAGGACCCGGCGCGATGATCAGCGGAGGCGATCATGAATGAAGCATCCGATGCGGCCCTGCCGCTCTGGGCCCAGCATGCCATCTGGATTGCGGGACAGCCGGAAGTGATGATGGTTCTGGCCGGCCTGCTTCTGGCGAGCCTGTTCCTGGTGGCGCGCCGGAGATTTGTGCGCGACCCTGTCTCGGTGCTTTTCCTGGTGCTGTCGGTGGCAGGCGCCCTGATGATCGCCGGCCTGGGCCAGGTGATGGATTCCGCAGCCCTGTATCAAGACACCTATTACAATGCCGCGCGCAATCGTTTTCTCGCCGCGTTGCTGGTCATCACGCTGGCCTTCTGGGCGCTGTATCGCTGGTTCAGGGCGATCGTTGGCGTGAGGTACAACCGGGTGCTGGGCGGGATCCACTGGGTTGCCTGGTCGGCCAGTGTGGCGCTGCTGATCTGGCCGGGCTTGTCGCTGGAGGCGGGCATGCCGCAACGCTATGTGGAGTATGGCGACGTGTTTGTCCGGTATCAGACACTGCAGATGATCGGGTATTTTGTCACGCTGATCTCAGTGCTGGCCTTTGCCATATGCATGGGAGAAGCTATTTACCGCCGCACCAAGACGGGCAAGGAGCCCCCGGAGACGCATGACCGAGCCGTCCGCCACTTCTGACATGGCGCCCAAGCGCTACGCCACCGCAGGCGATTATGTGCAGCTGCTGAAGCCGCGCATCATGATGCTGGTTGTGTTCACCGCAATTGCCGGTCTCGTCGCTGCAGTCGGCGTTACCGGCGTTTTGATAAACCCTGTCATGGCCGCGATTGCGACACTGGCCATCGCGCTCGGGTCGGGCGCAGCTGGCGCCATCAATATGTGGTATGATGCTGATATCGACCAGATCATGACGCGCACATCGACACGGCCGATTCCGTCGGGCGCTGTGCCGAAGGAAGAGGCCCTTGCAATGGGTCTTATCATGAGCGGCGTATCGGTGCTGCTCATGTGGCTGGCCTCCAACTGGTTGGCGGCTGCGCTCCTGGCATTCTCGATATTCTATTATGGCGTCATCTACACAATGTGGCTGAAGCGCTCGACGCCTCAGAACATCGTCATTGGTGGTGGTGCAGGCGCGTTTCCGCCTGTTATCGGATGGGCAGCGGTCACGGGCAACACACCGGTCGATGCGTGGATACTGTTCGCGATTATCTTCTTCTGGACGCCGCCGCACTTCTGGGCGCTCAGCCTGTTGGCACATGGTGAGTACGAGAAGGCGGGGGTTCCCATGTTGCCTGTCACGCACGGGGCAAAAGCCACGCGAAACCAGATACTGCTTTATACGATCTTGCTCGTGCCGCTCGCATTACTTCCGGTTGCGACCGGTCTTGGCGGGTGGATTTATGGCTTGGTTACGTTGGCTCTGGGGCTCGTCTTCCTGGCTTATGCAGTCCGTGTTTGGCGCTCGAAGGCGGGCGACGCTGGAGCTAGCGCTGCCGACATGAAACTCGCACGCGGCATGTTCTTCTTTTCCATCCTGTACCTGTTCCTCGTCTTTGCGGCGCTGATTGTTGAGCATGCCGCAGGTTTGCACTTCCCTGTAGGAGGGGCCTGATTTGTCTGACGAAAAAGAGAAATATGCCGGTGAATTCACCGACGCCTACACGCCGCAAGAGGCGGAATTGCGAGCGCGCAAAAGCAGGAATCTCTGGTTGGGACTGGCGCTTGCAGGCTTTGTGATTCTCGTGGGCGTTGTCACGTTTATCCGCTTGTCGTCATCTGATTTGAGCCAGAGTGGTTTCTATTATTCTGTCGATGACAAGGGTGAGCGCATCAATGACCTGCCCGAGGGCATGACGCCGGATCAGGCGGCACCACCCCCAAATCTGACGCCGATCGACGAAACGCAGCCGGAAGAGGGCGAGCCATGAAGCTGTCGAACACAAAGGTTGCACTTGTTTCACTGGGCGTTTTCACGGGCATGCTCGGGCTTGGTTTCGCAGCGGACCCACTCTACGACACGTTTTGCAAAGTGACGGGATTTGGCGGCACCACACGTATTGCCACGGCCGCACCGGATAGGATGGTCGAACAGGAAGTGATGGTGCGTTTTGACGCCAATGTCGCCGATACGCCGCTGACCTTCCATCCGCTCCAGACAACTCAGACTTTGAAGCTCGGCCAACATGGCCTCGCTTTTTACGAGGTTTCCAACCCGACTGATCAGGAAATCCGGGTCATTGCGAGCTATAATGTGACGCCGCACTATGCGGGTCTCTACTTTAACAAGCTTGAGTGTTTCTGCTTTGAGGAACGGGTGGTTGCACCTGGCGAAACAAAGAAACTGCCGATCGTCTATTTCGTCTCTGCTGACATGCTTGAGGACCGGGTAGCTAAATCCCTGGAGACCATCACGCTCAGCTACACGTTTTTTGACAGTTCCAGCTATTCGGGCGAGAAAAAAGCCGCCCAGAAGGGTGCGGCGAATTCAGCCAATGCCGGCTGATGTAGTTGCACATACAGGCCGGAGCGGTCTAAAGAGCGCTCTGATTCATGTGATTTTTTAGAGGGGTCAAAAGGGCCATGGCTCACGACGAAGTCAAACACGATTTCCATCTGGTCAATCCGTCTCCCTGGCCATTGCTGGGGTCATTGGCGGTAATCGTTACCGCACTCGGTGGTGTTACCTATATGAAAGGCCTGTTTGGCCTCGAAGCCGGAACCTGGTGGCTGCTGGCCGTAGGCTTGGCGATGGTCATATGGGTAATGTTCGGCTGGTGGCGCGAAGTCATCAAGGAAGGCGGTATTGGCGATCACACGCCCGTCGTACAGATTGGCCTGCGTTACGGCATGATCCTGTTCATCGCGTCTGAAGTGATGTTCTTTGTCGGCTGGTTCTGGAGTTTCTTCGAGTTCGCCATCTATGAAAGTGCGCGCGTCGGTGAGACATGGGATTCGGCCAACGCGCTATACGCAGACGGCCTGTCGCGTTTTGCAGACTGGCCGCCAGTTGGCGTGGAGACCTTTGACCCGTTCCATCTGCCGCTGATCAACACGCTGATCCTGCTTCTTTCGGGCACCACAGTCACTTGGGCGCACCACGCGCTGCAGCACAATGACCGCGCCGGTGCCAAGCTTGGCCTCGTCTTCACCGTGCTGCTCGGCATGGTGTTCACGATGCTGCAGGCTTACGAGTACAGCCACGCGGCTTTCACCTTTGACGGCACGCTTTATGGCTCGGCCTTCTTCATGGCGACGGGCTTCCACGGCGCGCACGTCGTGATCGGTACGATCTTCCTTGCAATCTGCCTGATCCGTCTGTTGATGGGCGGCATGAGCGCAGAGAAGCATCTCGGCTTCGAATTTGCGGCTTGGTACTGGCACTTCGTTGACGTGGTCTGGCTGTTCCTGTTCGCCTTCGTCTATGTCGTGCCATTCCTTGTCTATGGCGGATAGACTGGCACCGGCCATCGTAGCGTAATCAACAGGCCCGCCGGCGCACAGCCTGGCGGGCCTTTTTTCAAAACCTTTCGGACACGCCCATGCGCTTTCGCCCCTATCCCGTTTTGACCCTGTTTACGGTGGTATCGCTTGCGATCCTCGTCATGCTGGGGAACTGGCAATATGGTCGGTTCAGCGCGAAGATGGCATTGGATGAAACAGAGCCAAACTGGGTGAGCCTGGACGGTCGGGTCGTGCCGGGCAGTGAAGCCATGGTCTATGCCTATGCCGACGGCGCATCGTCATGGCGACGCGTAGTGGCGATTGATGAAGGCGAACGAGTCATCTTTACGACCATCGAACTTCTCTATCAGGTGGAGCCACCAACGCCATGTCAGGGGCCCGAATGCGGGACCAATCTGAATTTCTCGGCGCGTGGCATTTACAAGACCCCAAGCAGCCGCAATGCCTTCGCGAGCCCCGATGCGCCGGAGGCAGGTGTTTTCTACGCCTACAGTATTGATGATCTCGCAGATCTTTTGCCGGCGGATGTCGCCGAGCGCGTGGTGCCGGAAGCATTCGAGCCCCAGACATTGCGGCTGATTGAAAATGGTCGCGCAATGGCAGGGCCAAATCCGTTTGCGCGATTGCGCATGGATGATGATCTGCCGCCACAGCGGCATTTCGGATACGCGATCACATGGTGGGGGCTCGCCATGGCGCTGTTGGGTGTGTATCTGGCCTTCCATTATCAAAAGGGCCGGTTGCGGTTTCGCAGAAGGAACGGGGAATGAAGTATATTTCCACTCGGGGGCAGTCAGAGCCCGTTGATTTCATCGGTGCATGCCTTGCGGGGCTGGCGCCGGATGGTGGCCTCTACATCCCCGAATCCTATCCTGCCATCGCGCCAGCCAAACCCGGAGAACCCTATTCCCAGGTCGCCGCGCGGGTCATTTCGGCCTTTGCGGGCGATACGCTGACGCAGGAAGAAGTACTGGGCCTGTGCGAACGCGCCTATGCCACCTTTGCTCACCAATCGGTGACACCGCTGACCCAGTCAGGTCCGAGCAGCTGGCTCCTGGAACTGCATCACGGCCCGACCCTCGCCTTCAAGGATGTCGCCATGCAGCTGATTGGTCAGCTGTATGATCTTGTGCTCGGCAAAACAGGACGGCGTATGACGATCATGTGCGCGACCTCTGGAGATACAGGCGGCGCAGCCGCGGCGGCCTTCGCGGGTGCCAAGCATGCCGATCTCGTGATCTTGCACCCATTCGAACGTGTCTCTCCCATCCAGCGTCTGTTCATGACGACAACCGGTGCGGACAATGTTCTCAACCTCGCCCTTGATACCGACTTTGACGAGTGCCAGACGATTGTGAAATCGCTGTTCGCAGATCGCGATTTTGTTGATCGCGTCAGCCTGTCGGGCGTGAACTCGATCAACTGGGCGCGCATCGCAGCCCAGATGGTGTACTATGCCACTTCGCAAGCTGCCCTTGCAGGCCAGCAAATCCGCTTTGTTGTCCCAAGTGGAAATATGGGTGACGCCCTGGCTGGATACGTAGCGGCGCGTTGCGGACTGTTGCCGGGCGGCTTGGATATTGTTTGCGCGGTGAACGAAAACGATGCGCTTATGCGGTTGTTCAATTCTGGCGTCATGTCCAAACGACCGACTGTGGCGACGCCAAGCCCGGCCATGGATATCTCCATCCCGTCCAATTTTGAGCGGATCCTGTTCGAGCTGTCGGGTCGCGACAGCGATGCGGTGCGCAGCGTCTACGAGCGGTTCAAACAGGCGGGTGAAGCGGAGTTGCCAGAGACCGCGACGGGTCGACTGGGCTGTTCAGGCATTCGTGTGCAAAGTGTCAGCAATGCAGACACGATGGAAGAGATGCGCCAGTTCGAATCCGATACAGGCTGGCTGATCTGTCCTCACACCGCCGTCGGCACGCGCGTCGCCCGCCTCGCACCCAATTCGGACGTCGCCACGGTTGTCCTTGCCACGGCATCACCCGCCAAGTTCCCGGAAACGGTACTTGAAGCGACAGGGCGCGAGGCGAGATTGCCAGATTTTGCCACAGGCGTGATGTCCAATGAAGAAATGTTCGAACGGGCAGAGCCGACCCTCGGTGCTGTGCGCTCGCGCGTGGAACGATTGGCCGACTAGGTCATGGCCGCGCACCGCAAGGACACGGTCATTGTTTCAACCCGCCTGGTCATCGAGCCTGCGCGCAAGAAGGATTTTGAGGATTGGTCCGGCTTGCGCAAGCGTAGCCGTAAGCACCTGCAACCCTGGGAGCCGACATGGCCAAAGGATGCAAACTCCCGCGCAGATTGGGCGCGTCGGTTGCAAGCCTGGAAGAATGGGTGGAAGTCCGGTCGCGCTTACGTGTTCATGATCCGGCGATTGAAGGACGGAAAACTTGTCGGTGGAATATCCTTGACCAATGTCCGTGGCTGGCCCGCCAACAGCGCCAGTCTTGGTTACTGGCTTGGACAGGATCATCAGGGGCAGGGACTGATGCAGGAAGGCGTAGGCGCGGTCTGCGACTGGGCGTTCCGGGAATTACATCTTTATCGCGTCGAGGCCGGAATTCTGGCATCAAACCTGCGTTCCCGCAAAGTCTTGGAAACAAACGGCTTTCGGGAAGAAGGACATGCTAAAGAATATCTCGAGATCGCGGGCGTACGCCGCGACCATGTCCTTTTCGCACTCGTCAGGCCCAGTGCTTCGCGATAGGTTGCACGAGATGATGTCAGATCAGTCGACCCAGCCTCAAGGTAGTTGGCACTGGAATGCCGCCAGCAGGCATCTCCTGATCGAGGCGCCAAAGGGTAGCGATCATTCTGATCTGGCCGGACAATGGTCTATCGATGCCATTGAGCAGATGTTCGAGGGGCTCAGCCGAGGGCGACTGGCGCAGGCATTCAGCACATCTGACGGACCCGTTCGTTGCGATTTGAGACTGTCCAGCGGGGCCGATATTCATCTGGTCGGCGCTTTCATCAGTGAAGAAGACGCGCACGGCATGCTGTTGGCCGGGAACGAGTTTGCGGAGATTGATCCGTCTGACTTGCAGCCCGGTCCCGATCTCTACCCAGTTTTCCAGCCCATTATCTCACTCGGCAGCGGGCATATTGCCGGTTTTGAAGCGCTGGCCCGATGGGATGATGGTGAAGTTCGTAATCCACCGAGCCGGTACGAGGATGAAGCCCTCGCGTCCAACATGTTGATACGCTCTGCCGAGACGCTTTCAAAATTACGGGAGTCTTCCGGCAGATCCGATCTTTTCATGCACGTGAATCTGACGGCACGGGATTTGGCGCGCAGCACGCTACCAGCGCTCGTAGAGGCGCTGATGCAAGGATACGACTTGCCAGAGAAGGCAATCCGCATCGAATTGACGGAACAAGCTGCACTCCGCGACGAAAGCCACGCGCTTGCGGCTGTCATGGCCTTGAAGGCCGTGGGGGCGGGATTGGTGCTGGATGATTTTGGGACGGGTCATTCGTCTTTCGCCTGGTTGGCGGATTTTCCAGCTGACAGTCTGAAAGTGGACCACGGGCTCACGCGCCGTCTGGGCCAGCACCGCACCGACACGATACTGGGCACGCTAACCTTGCTGGCGGCGCGACTGGACATGACCACAACGGCGGAAGGCGTTGAACACAAGGACGATGCAGCAAAGCTGCGCAGTCTGGGCTTTGACTACGCTCAAGGCTTTGCTTTCGCGCGTCCGATGGAGGAAGCCGCAGCCATCGCCTTTCTGATCAATTGATCAGGCGTTTCCAGGCAGTATCTGTAATCGACCGCTGTCTATACCCAGATGGCCAAGTGCGGCTTCCCATTTAGCCTCATGGCTTTCGCCGAATACCAGTTCCGTATCGGGTTCGCCAATCAACCAGGCATTCTCGGCCAACTCGTATTCTAGCTGACCAGCGCCCCAGCCTGAATAACCCAGCGCGAGAACGGAGCGCTTTGGCGCGCCCCGAGTTCCTATGGCGTGCAAGATGTCGCGGGTTGCCGTCATGCAGAAAGTACCGTCGATCTCGAGCGTAGCACCCTCGCTGATGATGTCATCAGTGTGAAGAACAAAGCCGCGATCACTGCTCACCGGGCCTCCGTCGAGCACCAGGTCTTCCGAAACGTCAATTTCCACTGGGACATCAAGCTGTTCAAGTAATTGCGGCAAGGTCAGCCCGACCATTGGTTTGTTGAGTACAATTCCCATGGCGAATTCGGGAGAGTGGGCGCAGACCAGAATAATTGAGCGCGCGAAACGCGGATCGCCGATACCGGGAAGGGCGATAAGTAGTTTGCCTGTGAGGTCGGCGTCCATCTGGTGACCCTTTCGAGGATGATGCTGGGCGAATTGTATCGCTTTGGCAAGGTGTGGTGCGCTTGTCGTGGAGGCGTTGGCGTCCTATCTGGGCAACACAGCATCAAGGAGACCAGCTGATGAGCATCAAAGTCGGAGACAAGCTTCCGGAAGCCACATTCATGGAAATGACGGCAGACGGCCCACAGCCTCGCACAACCGAACAAGTGTTTGGCGGCAAGACGATCGCCCTGTTTGCGGTACCTGGCGCGTACACCCCAACCTGTTCCGCACGCCACCTGCCGGGCTTCGTCGACAAGTCCGGAGATTTGAAATCCAAGGGCGTGGACGAAATCGTCTGTACCTCGGTGAATGATGTGTTCGTCATGGGCGCCTGGGGTAAGGATGCCGGTGCAGGAGAGACCGTGCGCATGCTGGCTGACGGTAACGGCGCCTTTGCCAAGGCCCTTGGCCTGGAAATGGATGCAAGCGGTTTTGGTATGGGACAGCGTTCGCAGCGTTATTCCATGATCGTCAAGGATGGCGCGGTTGCCGAACTCAACGTGGAAGACGGCGGCGAGTTCAAGGTTTCCAGCGCGGACTACATGCTGAACCAGCTCTAAATCAGACAAGGTTTCTTAAGTAACTTATGAGAAGAACGGCGCGTCTGGTGGGGCTGGGCGCGCCGTTTTTCGTCAAAAATTTATTGAAAAACGGAAAACCTCTCCCACATTAATTCTGAGTAACAGAAGGAGAGGAATACATGGATCCGTTTTTTGCTGTGGTCGTTCTGGTGGCCGTCGTAGGCCTGATTGGCCTGACATCTGCGTTCAAGTTCGTGCCTCAAGGCTACAATTACACGGTGGAGCGGTTTGGACGCTACACCCGCACACTCAATCCGGGCATGTCGATCATCACACCCTTTCTGGAGCGGGTGGGCCGGAAGATGAACATGATGGAAACCGTGCTCGATGTGCCGCAGCAGGAAGTCATAACCAAAGACAACGCGATGGTGTCGTGCGATGCGGTTGTGTTCATCCAGGTGGTTGATGCAGTGGCGGCGGCATATGAGGTCAACAACCTCAACCACGCCATCACGAACCTCTCCCTCACCAATATCCGTACTGTTGTCGGCTCAATGGATCTTGATGAAGTCCTGTCCAACCGGGATGACATCAATGCGCGCCTTCTGACTGTTATCGATGCGGCGACCAATCCGTGGGGCGTGAAGGTCACCCGAATTGAGATTGCCGACCTGAGCCCGCCAGCCGATATTACCGAAGCCATGGCGCGCCAGATGAAGGCCGAGCGCCTGAAGCGGGCGGAAATCCTGACCGCTGAAGGCGATAAACAGTCGGCTATCCTGAAGGCTGAAGGCCAAAAGCAGGCGCAAATCCTCGAAGCCGAGGGACGCCGGGAAGCTGCCTTTCGCGATGCTGAAGCTCGCGAGCGCGAGGCTGAAGCCGAAGCCAAGGCCACAGCGATGGTGTCCGAAGCAATTGCGCGGGGCGACGTCAATGCGGTCAACTACTTCCTTGGTCAGGCTTATGTCGAAGCGTTCGCAAAACTGGCGGAGTCGGATCAGCAGCGGACGGTTATCATCCCGGCTGAATTCTCGAGCCTCATCGGAACACTTGAGGGCATCAAGGGGCTGACCGGCAATAAGGGAGATTAATCCAATGGAACAAGTCTTCTCTGAACTCACATTCTGGCACTGGCTGGCCTTGGGGCTGATCCTTTTCGGGATCGAGATGATGAGCGGGACATTCGACCTGCTCATGGTTTCCATAGCCGCCTGGCTGACGGGCGCTTTCACCTATTTTGCCCCAGATTCATTGTCGGGCTGGCAGGGTCAGATGATCGTATTCGGCATGGCCGCAACCGTGCTGGTCATCCTTGGACGCACGGTGCTGTCCGGGATTCGAAAAACGTCTCCTGAGCATCCGACGCTCAATCGACGCATGGCTTCCCTGGTCGGCCAGCGAGGGCTTGCAATGGGTGACTTCATTTCCGGGACCGGGCAGGTTCGGATAGGTGATACCGTGTGGCGGGCCGAAGCGGTGGAGGGCGAGTTGGTACGAACCGGCGACACTGTAGTGGTCGAAGGTGCCAAGATGACGACCGCGATTGTGCGTCGCGTAATGTCATAGTTGATAGCTGAAAATAAAACGGAAAAGGCCAGCTCAATCGAGCTGGCCTTTTTATTCAATTGGGTTCTGAAATGATCAGGAAGCGGACGTCGAAATTCCGTATGCCGATGGGCCGGAAGACGCGACAGGCTTGGATTCATTGGCGGCCGCCGCTGCTTTAGGTGAGGTGTCCTTCAGCGGATCATCCGCATGTTTGACCTGACCTTCGAATACGGCGTTCGACTGGATCTGGAGCGACGAATGAACGATGTCGCCTTTGACGTGGGCACCGGTTTCGAGTTCAACCTTACGCGCTCGGATGGAGCCTTTGATGCGGCCTTTGACGCGTACAACTTCGGCTTTCACTTCGCCGGTTATGTGGCCACTGGCACCAATCGTAATGTCTGTCGCGGCGACATCACCATCGACAGTGCCGTCGATTTGGAGGGCGCCTTCAGAAGAGACCGAGCCATTGATCTTCATGTCGGCGCAGATGATGGAAGCTGCACGGGCGGCAGGCTTGGAAGACGCGCCGCGGATCGCATCCTGCGCGGGCGCCGTCTTCATGGGTTCTGGTGGGGTAGGGGTGTCATTGGATTTGCTATTCTTCGTGAACATGACGGCCTGCTTTCAAAAACTTTACTGGATCATATGCTTTACCGTTGAAAAACACCTCAAAGTGAAGGTGATATCCGGTACTTCTTCCGGTCGTGCCCATCTTCCCCACGAGATCGCCCACTTCGACCGTATCGCCCTTTGATACAGTAATCGAGCGGAGGTGACCATAGCGCGACTTGAAGCCGTATCCATGATCCACTTCGACCACGCGTCCATACCCTGACCGTGCGCCTGCGAAGCTGACGGTGCCCGGCCCGGACGCCACGATCGGCGCCCCACCATAGGCAGCGACATCAATTCCGTTATGCCAACGCGGTCTCTTGATGAAAGGATCTACCCGAATGCCATAAGGGCTGGTGTACCGGAAGGGCACGCCAACCGGGGCACCAAGGGGCAGGCTTTCAACAATCTGTTCGTAATACTGCATCTCGGCGACGCGAGCCTGGGTCTCGGTCAGTCGGTTGTAGAAGCTGGCGTCCTGCGCCGACAGCGTCTCGCCGCCAGCCGTCAGGTTTGCCATCGAGACAAGCGGACCGCCCATCTCTGCGCTTTCCATGATGCGGTCGCTGCCAATCGTGGTCAGCTGGATCACGCTGCGCGCGCGTTCAGCGCGCTCAATGGCGAGGTCTTCCGCCTCGTCGAGCATGCGTTCCTGATTGTATTTTAGGTTCTTGACGCTGACGCGATTGCCTCGCGTGTCGAGTGTGGCCGTCATGCGGAAACTGTCACGAGACTGACGGTCGTCGGCTTCTTCGATAGACGCCTGAACCAGCAGGTCCGCGCCATCGCCTGTAAGGGCCGAAACATCGAGCGTTTCATCGCCCTTCAGCTGCTCAAACAAATCCTCGAGCGCTTTCTGGCGGTCTTCCCATTCGGCCGTTTCGCGCTGAAAGGCATCTGTGCGCTCTTCCAGCAGTGAACGCGACAGCGCATCCTTGGCGCGAAGCTCCTGAACCCAGCGCTCATACTTGGCGAGTTCGCGATCATCGGAGCTGCCGGTAAGCGTGCCGGTTGAGCCGCCAAGGGCGAAGGTGCCGGTCAGAAAAATTGTCCATCCAGCAAGCGCCGTGGCGCCGAGGGCGCAAATTGCCTGTTGCCATGGAGAAATGGAAATGTACCGGACGGTACCGCCGCTCCGGTGATATATTTGTCGTTCAGGAAATGCACGATCGAACGTCGCCTTGAGGTTCGCACTCCATTTCGCCATTAACGCCACCCGTCGACTGGAATCACACACCGCCTACTGCAATCACACCTACAGCAAGTTCCCAAACCCGTAGAAATATAAATACCGAAATCACTAAGGGACGGAACCCCTTGCGAGCATAATTCCTGAAAATATTCCCCCATTAGGGTAAATCTCTCGTTAATACTCGTTTTTAGGGGCTTAAACCTTGTCCTGGCTCGTTTTTGTTCCGTCCGGCAGGTGGCTCAACACATCCTCTGCGTGGCCTTTCACCCGGACTTTTTTCCAAGATTTAATGATTGAACCGTCCGGTCCGATCAGAAAGGTCTGTCTGGCGATGCCCATATAGGTCTTTCCATACATGTTTTTCTCGATCCAGGTGCCGTACACCTCCGTGGTTTCGCCCGACTCATCGCTGGCAAGAATCACTTTGAGGTCGTGCTTGGCCGAGAACTTTTCGTGTTTGGAAAGCGGATCGCGCGAAACGCCGACGACTTTGGCATTCCGGTCTGCGAATGCGTCGATCAACGCCGAAAAGTCTTTCGCTTCGTTCGTGCAACCGGGTGTGTCGTCCTTGGGGTAGAAGTAAAGAACCAGATAGCTGCCCGAGAAGTCCTTGAGTTCGATCTGCCCGGTCGTGGAGGGCATTGAGAAATCCGGAGCCTTTTCACCGTCTTGCAGTACTTTCGCCATGTATTCCTCCTATGGTGCGGTCAGCTTGGTGTGCATATATCGCCATAGAACGCAATTTTTAGACGTAGATTTTCGGAGTCCCTAATTTGGTCCGCCAGAGAGCCTCACTTGTAATTCTTGAAATACTCGGCGGACTTATCCTGGTTGTTCTGGTTCTGGCGGGGTTGCTCGTCTTCCGTTTGTCCAGTGGGCCGATCGAATTGGAGATGTTCCGAGACGATATCGAGCAGGGCCTGACCAATTCGCGCAATGGCAGACCGGTAACTGTCGGCGATGTGTTTCTGGAATGGTCGTCGGAAGACAAGCGCGTTCTTGTCACCGGAAATGACATCAAGATGCTGGATAGTGAAGGTAATGTGGCTGCGGAGGCCGAGCGTGCCCGCATCGTGCTGTCCAGCTCCGCGCTCGTAATGGGTGATGTGGAGGTCCTTGGGCTCGACCTGGTCGATGGCTGGATCAATGTTGCTCAAGCTGACGATGGCATTTGGCACATCGCGGGCGATCCACTGCCTGAAATTCCGGTCGGTGAAATGCCACAAAATCCGAGCGAATGGCTGGAACGGATAAACGCCGTACTTCCCCAAATTCTTGTGGTGCTACAAGAAGAGAAGGCTGACATCAGTCTCGAGCGCTTGTCCTACGAGGACTTTGAAATGCGCGTCTTCGCTTCTGACAGATCGCCTCTGTTTACCTTGACGGAGTCGAAAGGGCTGCTCTCCGTCACGGAAGACGGAGTAGATTTGTCCATGTCCGGCAGTGGCGTGGGGGCCGGTTTGCCGGCTGGGTTGGCGCTGGACATTGATACGAGCGATTTGGGCAGCCGTATGCAAGCCTCTCTCGCCGTCGCTCAATGGTCTCTTGCGGACCTTGCTGCGAGGCTGGGTACCGACAGCGAATTCCTGTCCGGTGTGCCAGCAGACATTACCGTTGAGTTTGACACGTCCAGCGCAGCGGGCGTCGAGAAGATTGTGGTGAAGGCCAACCTTGCTGAGGGCAAACTACCGTTCGGTGAGAGCGGCATGAATGTGACGGATCTCGATCTCGAGATGACCTATGCGGCGACGGGCGATGAATTGCTCATCTCAGGGAACTCACTACGATTTGGCCCGTTCGCTGGTTCAGCAGACTTAACACTTCAAAACGCGCTGAAAGGGACCGGACCACGCCCATTCAAACTGCGAAGCAATGCTGCGACGCTTGATTTCACACCATCCTTTGCAGAGCCACTTGGTTTGCGCGATCTCCGCGCTGATGGAGAAGTGAATTTTCCGGATCGCAGCTTAAAAGACACCCGGATTTCGTTCGTATCCAATGACGCACAGTTCCAGTTCATCACTGATATCGCGATGACCCCAGATCGTGAGAAGAATGAATCTCCGATTATCGGAGCCATCGAGCTGGAAACTGAGGGAACAGTCACGAAGGACACCGTGCTGGCCTTTTGGCCCGTATCGCTGGGCACGGGAGCGCGATCCTTTACGGCCAAACGGATCAGCAATACGGACGTAGACAATTTACGTGCGCAGATGACGCTTCAACGCGATAGTTTCGCGGAAGGTTATCTGAGGGATGAAGACCTGAACCTTACCTTCGATATCAACTCGGCGGACGTTAAGTTTCTCGATGACTTGCCCGCCGCCCGGAATGCCGTCGGCAAGGGGCGCCTGACGGGCAACAGTTTCAGGGTAACTGTTGACCAGGGCGACTATGGTGGTTGGGACATTGACGAGGCCCTGATAGACTTTCCAGCCTTCAATCCGAAAGGGGAGGATTTCCGCGTATTTGCAAAGGGGCATGGCCCTGCAGCAAACGTTATCACGACGTTGAATGAATCCCGGCTCGATCTAGGCTTTGATGAGGAGCGTTTAAGTGGCGATGCCGAGGCGACATTCGAGTTGTTCCGACCGGCACTCGATAATGTCCCAGACGAAGCGGTTCGCTACACGGCAATCGGTCGGCTGACCAATGGTGGCCTCAAGCGCGCCGCGCTCGGCCTGAATCTGGCAAACGCTACGGCTGACATCAAGGTTGACCAAGATGGTATGACCATTACCGGCTTGGGTGATCTTGGTCCGTCACCTGTCCAGTTCAGTTGGCGCGACGGTTTCAAGGATGGTGAGGCTCCGTCGGCGCTGTCGGCACAAGCGGTTATCACGCCGGATGTGTTGAATCGGTTCGGCCTTCCGGGGAGGGCGTACTTGACTGGCGAAGTACCCACAGAAGTTCAGGCGACCGTTGAAGGTGAGGATGTGTCGGTTGCAAACGTTGTAATGGATCTGACCAATGCCCGTCTCGACCTGTCCGAAATCGGCTGGGTAAAGACCGCAGGCAAGGAGGGGAAGGTGACCGTCCTGTATGAGCGCGCCGAAGAGGGCTTCTCCTCCGACGTACTCTTTACCAGCGAAGAAGCTTATCTGGATGGAAAGTTTACACTGGGGGGAGATTCCCGTTTGGTCTCGGCGGATCTGAGGCGGGCCTTTCTCGCAGACACTGCAGACGTGAACGGACAGATTTCGCGAGGTCCGAATGGCAATTTGCAAGTTGCGTTGACCGGCAGCTATCTTGATCTGTCGGGCGCATTACCAGGCATCGGTGCGCTGGGCGACGCGAATGACAGCAATGGTACGCCGCTGAGCGTCAGGGCCGACGTCGACACACTTACCCTTGGCGCTGGCCTTTATGTGCGAAACGCAGACGTCACGTGGCGGTCAACAGTGAACGGAATGCAGAAGCTCTCAGCGACCGGAAACACGGATGACGGGTCAGCCTTCAATATCGATTTGGATGGCTCGTCTCCGGAGGGCACGGCGATCAAAGTTGTCAGCAGCGATGCCGGCTTCATTACCAGCGCATTTCTCGATCTCGACTTCATCGAAGGAGGGAGGCTGGACATAGATGGCACGCTTGCGCGCGATGGAGCGCCGTCTCGGTTCAACATTGTTGTGACGGACGGGCGGTTGCACAATGCCCCGTTCCTGACTCAAATTCTCTCTCTCGCCTCTCTTCGTGGACTTGCAGATACGTTGGGAGGTGACGGCGTTCTGTTCTCGCGGATCGACATTCCATTGACCGTGGCGGGGGATCGTTACGTTGTGACTGGCGGGAAAGCGCAGGGCCCGGCGCTAGGCCTGACCGCCAACGGCTATCTTGGCGCCGACAGCGAGATCAGTGTCGATGGCGTGCTGGTACCAAGTTTCGGCATGAATTCAGCCCTTGGGGGCATTCCGATTATTGGGGACCTTGTGGTGGGCCGGGATGGTGAGGGCATCTTCTCGTTGACCTATAGCATCCGCGGCAGTCTCGAAAAGGCGAACGTGTCGGTCAATCCTCTGTCTGCTCTCGCCCCGGGTGTCATCCGACGGATATTTGAAAACCCGTCGGATACGGATATTCCGGAGGCTAAAGCGCGACCGGAAGATGAGCCTATCCCGTCCGAGCTGCCACCGATCCCCGAAGAGGAATTCTAGATTGCCTTGACCAGCGCATGGCGCTTCTTGCCGGCGGACAGTTTGATTGTCCCGTCTACAAGGTCGTCCGCTGACAGGGATGCATTTTGATCTGATACCGGAGTATCATTCACCTTTGCTGCGCCTTGCTTGATCAAGCGGCGCGCGGCGCCGTTGGATTCTGTGAGACCCGCCGCTGTGAATGCGGCGGCTATGAGCATGCCACCATCAAGATCGGATGTTGCGATTTCAACAGTTGGCAGCGCGTCAGCTTGGCCGCCCGCAGCAAATACTGCGGCTGCTGCAGCTTCCGACTCTTTCGCGGCCGCTTCGCCATGCAACAGCTTCGTGGCCTCATTGGCCAGAACGACCTTCGCCGTATTGATCTCCGCGCCCTCAAGCGCTTCAAGACGGGCAATCTCGTCGAGCGGTAGCTCTGTGAACAGCCGCATGAATCGTCCGACATCGGCGTCTTCTGTGTTGCGCCAGAATTGCCAGTACTCATAGGGGCTCTTGCGGTCCGCGTTCAGCCAGACTGCACCATCTGCGGTCTTGCCCATCTTGCCGCCGGACGCGGTTGTGATGAGGTGAGCCGTAATTCCGTATGCGTCGCCACTGGCGGCCTTGTGAACCAGGTCCACGCCACCAACGATATTGCCCCATTGGTCTGATCCGCCAATCTGCATCCGGCAGTCCAGCCGGCGGTAGAGTTCGAGGAAGTCGTAGGATTGCATGAGGAGATAATTGAATTCGAGGAAGGTGTAGGGCTGCTCTGCCGCAAGGCGCCGGGCGACCGTGTCCTGTTTTACCATTGTATTGATGGTGAAGTGCACGCCAACTTCGCGCAACATTTCGAGGTAGCCAAGCTTGCCGAGCCAGTCGTCATTGTTGACCATGATCGCATCGGTCGGCCCGTCGCCGAAGGTCAGGAAGGGCTGGAAGGCCTTCTTGATGCCTTCCATGTTGGCCGCGATCTGCTCGTCGGTCAGCAAGGGGCGCGACTTTTCCTTGTCGGTCGGGTCGCCCACCTTGGTCGTGCCACCGCCCATCAGCACGATGGGTTTACCGCCGCTCTTCTGGAGGTGGCGAAGCATCATGATCTGTAAGAGCGAGCCGACATGCAGGCTGTCAGCCGTCGCATCAAAGCCGATATAGCCAGTCGGAATCCCCTTGGCGCAATAGGCATCCACCTCTGCCGGATGGGTGACCTGTTTCAGGTAACCGCGCTCTGACAGGGTTTTCAGGAATTCTGACTTGTATTCGCTCATCTTCTCGTGTCTCCGTGAAGCTGCCGCGCGTAACATGGAAAACTGATATCTTGAACTCTGTGAGTGAAAAATCTGAACCGTATTGGGTGGCGGGCTTCATGTCTGGCACGTCGCTGGACGCCGTTGACGCAGCGCTGATACTGACTGATGGCGAAAAGGTTCTGGAATTCGGAGCGACTGCGGAGCGTAAATACGCACCTGAAGAGCGCGCCGCACTGCAGCGCGCCACCGATGCTGCACGCGCGTGGAATTGGGTTGGCCCTCAGCCGGACGGTGTTTTCAATGCGGCGTGTTCGGTTGTTACCCGCACCCATTTTGAGACATGGGAGCAGTTGCTCGCGACTTGGACGGGGCCTGCGCCCCGTCTTGCGGGTGTCCACGGTCAGACCGTGTTGCATCGCGCACCCAAGGGAAATCAGGCCGGGGCGACCCTCCAGCTGATCGACGGCCCCGCTATGCAGGCTGCGCTCGGTGTCGCGCTCGCTTATGACTTTCGGTCTGATGATGTGGCCGCCGGCGGGCAGGGCGCACCCCTTGCACCCGCGTATCATGCCGCACTGCTAGAGCGCCTCGGCGGCGACGCGGCATGCGTTCTCAATCTTGGCGGTGTTGCGAACATTACCGCTCGTATGAGCAGTGGCTCCCTCGTCGCGTTTGACACAGGCCCGGCGAACGGACCCATCGATGAATGGATTGAGGGACATGGCCTGGGGACTCATGATGAGGGCGGTCGTTTTGCTGGGGCTGGCCGCGTGCATGATGGCTTACTTGTTCAGCTCCTGGATCATGATTGGTTTGACCAACCGCCGCCAAAATCTCTGGACCGATACGACTTCAACGCCAGTATGGTGCGCGGTCTATCCGTCGAGGACGGCGCGGCTACGCTGACCGAGTTTACGGCGCGCGCCGTCGCGATTGGTCTTTCCCAGCTGCCGGAATATCCAGCGCGCCTGATCGTGTGCGGTGGCGGCAGGCACAATCCTGTCCTTATGGCTGCGTTGGCACGCGCGGCTGGGTGCGAAGTGCATTCGGCAGAAGCGGTTGGTTGGCGGGGAGATTCGATCGAGGCGGAGGCATTTGCCTTCCTCGCCGCGCGCACTGCGCGCGGATTGCCGATCAGTTGGCCATCGACCACTGGTGTTCCCGCCCCGATGCGGGGCGGGAAGCTGATTTTCTAGTCTTCCTCGGCTTCGAGGCGGAGCTTTTCTTCTGCGGCGGCAAGGCGCTGTAGCAGGTAATCTTCGCAGAGCCCGATCAGTTCGTCGCGCTTGTCCTGATAGAAGTGGTTCGCACCTTTGACCGTCGTGCGGTCGATCTGTTCGCCCTTCTGAACGCGCACTTTGGTCAGCGCACGCTCAACATCTTCAGGCGATGAGATCGAATCGGAATCGCCGGATACAATCAGGCCGGATGCCGGACATGGTGCCAGGAAGGAAAGGTCATAGTGGTTGGCCGGGGGAGAGATGGCGAGGAAGCCGTCAATCTCCGGGCGGCGCATCAGCAACTGCAACGTGATCCACGCCCCGAAGCTGTAGCCGGCACACCAGACAAAACGCGGGCTCTCTGCGAGGTTTTCGACATAGTCCAGAACGAAGGCGGCATCTTCGAGTTCACCAATGCCCTGATCATACTGACCCTGGCTGCGGCCTACGCCACGCGAATTGTAGCGCAGCACGCCGAACCCATGACGCTCGAACATTTGATACAGCATGATGGAGATAGGATCCTGCATCGTGCCGCCCGCTTTCGGGTGAGGATGGAGGATTAGCGCAATCGGCGCGCCGGGAAGCGGCGGCTCGGTGTAACGGGCTTCGATGCGGCCCTGAGGGCCCGGAATGATGAGTTCTGCCATGTTATACTCGCTGGTCTCGGGGGAAGGGCGCGGTCATAAGCCATTTGAACTGCGAAATGCAAATTTTTCTACACCTGCAAAAATGCCCGGAAGCGAGTATATCCAGCTACATGATATATGCCGATCACAATGCGACCTCGCCATTAAGGCCTGAAGCGCGTCATGCCATGCTGGATGTGTGGGATATGGGCGCGACGAATCCATCGTCCGTTCACACGTCAGGCCGGGCCGCGCGCGGCGTACTCGAGCGGGCCCGGACCGCCATTGGCGGCGCGATCGGTAGCCGGGCAGAAGACATCATCCTGACAGGTGGTGGCACCGAAGCAGACAATCTGGCGATTCATGGCGTGGTCGCGGCGCTGGACGGAAACTGCACTTTCCTTGTTTCAGCGATCGAGCACGAGGCAATCACCAAGGCTGCGGCGCATTCCGGCGCCCGGGTCCAGACGGCCTATGTGACACCAGACGGGACTCTGGACCTGGACCAGCTACAGGCTCAACTGGCGGACTGGGATCACGACAAATTCAGCACGCCGGTGCTCTGCCTGATGCTCGCCAATAATGAGACCGGCGTGATCCAGCCAGTGGGAGAAGCTGCTCGTATCGTGCGCGAGGCAGGCGGTCTGACGATTTGCGATGCGGTGCAGGGGCTCGGTAAGAGTTCGGTCAATGTCGGCCTGCTCGGCGTCGACTATCTCAGCCTGTCGGCGCACAAGATTGGCGGCCCGCAGGGCGCAGGCGCGCTGTGGCACCGGGCGGGTGCGCCGCTGAAGGCCGTGACCCATGGCGGCGGGCAGGAGCGTGGATTGCGGTCCGGCACTGAGAATGTTGCTGCGCAAGCGGGCTTTGGCGCGGCGGTGGAGGCTGCCGTGAGAGATCTGCCGAAATATGCTATGCTGTCTTCGTATCGAAACGATATGGAAGCGCGATTGGAGCGCGAAGCAGGCGTGACGATTATGGGCAAGACCGCCGAGCGGCTGGCTGGGACATCGAACTTCGCCAAGCCCGGCTTTGCGGCGGAAACACAGGTCATGGCGATGGATCTGGCAGGTGTGTGCATTTCGGCCGGATCTGCATGTTCGTCTGGCAAGGTGAAGCGCTCGCTCGTATTGCTGGCGATGGGCGCATCTGACGCCCTTGCGGAATCGGCAATCCGCACCAGCTTTGGATGGAACAGCACACCGGAGGATTTCACCGGTGTGGCAGATGCCTGGCTCGACGCAGCCCGGCGGACGGTATTGAAGGAAACGGCCTGATGGTCTCACTCAAACGACACGCTCTTCCCTTTGGCATACTGGCTTGCGCAGTAGGCTTGTCCGGCTGCGCGATGATCAAGCCGATCGGCAAATTCACTCTTGGTAGCGCCGCACACCGCGATTGTGCGGAGGCTCGTTCGGTTGACGCGCGCAGCATGTGCCATCGCGGGCTTGAGGAACCGAACCGGCCGTATGATGCGGGCATCGCGCTCCGGGACCCGGGAAGGTAGGATAGGATGGATTGCTGCGGCGGTATGGAAGATCATGATGAGGACTGCACCGAAGTGAAGGTGAAGGACAGCATTGACCAGGGCACGGTCGAGGCCGCGAAGGCGCTCGAGTCGGAGAATTACTCCGCGGGGTTTGTCACTGACATCGAAATGGACATGGCGCCAAAAGGCCTGTCCGAAGATACGATCCGCTTCATTTCGGCCAAGAAGGAAGAGCCGGAATGGCTGCTCGAATGGCGCCTGGCCGCTTACAAGCGCTGGCTGACCATGGAAGAGCCAACTTGGGCGATGGTCAATTATCCGACCATCAATTATCAGGATTACTACTACTACGCCGCCCCCAAATCCGGCGCGAAGTATGAGTCGATTGACGACGTTCCGAAGGAAATTCTCGAAACCTACGAAAAGCTCGGTATCCCGTTGCGCGAAGCTGAAGTTCTGCTCGGTGTCGAAGGCGCGGCAGAAACCGCAGCCACCGCACGCGAAACGCCCCGCGTTGCCGTCGATGCGGTGTTCGATTCTGTCTCTGTTGCCACGACCTTCCGCAAGGAGTTGGAAAAGGCCGGCGTGATCTTCATGTCGATTTCCGAGGCGGTTCACGAATATCCAGATCTTGTGAAGAAGTATCTCGGCACTGTCGTGCCCCAGTCGGATAATTTCTTTGCGACGCTGAACAGCGCCGTCTTTTCTGATGGAACATTTGTCTATGTGCCCAAGGGCGTCCGCTGCCCGATGGAACTGTCGACCTATTTCCGCATGAACGCCGAAAACACCGGCCAGTTCGAGCGAACGCTCATCGTGTGCGATGAGGGTGCCTACGTCTCTTATCTCGAAGGGTGTACCGCGCCGATGCGCGACGAGAACCAGCTTCATGCCGCCGTGGTCGAGTTGGTCGCGCTGGAAGACGCCGAGATCAAGTATTCAACGGTCCAGAACTGGTGGCCGGGCGACGAGAACGGCAAGGGCGGGATCTACAATTTCGTGACCAAGCGCGGCGATTGCCGGGGCGACCGCTCCAAGATCAGCTGGACGCAGGTCGAGACGGGGTCGGCCGTGACGTGGAAATATCCGAGCTGTATCTTGCGCGGCGATGACAGTGTGGGCGAATTCTACTCCATCGCTGTCACAAATGGCCGTCAGCAGGCCGATACTGGCACCAAAATGATCCATCTCGGCAAGCGCACGCGCAGCCGAATCATCTCCAAGGGCATCTCGGCTGGCAAGTCCAACAACACGTATCGCGGCCTCGTCTCGATCAACCGCAAGGCCGACAAGGCGCGCAACTTCACCCAGTGCGACAGTTTGCTGATCGGGGATCGCTGCGGCGCGCACACTGTGCCCTACGTCGAGAACCGCCGGGCTGATGCCCAACTGGAGCACGAAGCGACGACGACCAAACTGTCGGACGACCAGATGTTCTATGTCCGCCAGCGTGGCATCGGAGAAGAGGAAGCGGTTGCGCTCCTGGTGAACGGTTTTGTCCGCGAAGTGCTGCAGGAATTGCCAATGGAGTTTGCGGTCGAGGCCCAGAGCCTGCTCAAGGTGAGCCTGGAGGGCAGCGTTGGCTGATCCGGACGCATTCGGAGACTGGCTCAATGCCTATGCACGGGCGCAGGAGGGCGGAGATGTCGCGCTTCTCAAGTCCCTGTTGAGTAAAGACGCAAAATTGTTCGAAACGCCGTTCAATGCTCCGGTAACCGGCGTAGAGAAGATCGTTGCTGTATTTGCCGAGAATTGGGCGCGGATCGTGGACGTGTCGTTCAAGGTGGAAAAAATTGCGGATAACTGGGCCCATTGGAAGGCCGGGGGACTGATTGAGGCCCTGGATGAACCGTACCGCACTGACGGTATTCTCAAGGCCGAACTGAACGCCGCAGGTCTATGCACGTCACTGACGCTCTGGACCGAAACCCTTTCGGTCCGCGAATCTGACATGCTGTCCCAGCGTGACGCCTGAAAAACCCGAGGCCAGGTGCGGCAAAACCGAAGAATCGGACCGCCAGACCTGTTTCAAGCGGTTATACGGGCCATTTCCTGCATCCGGGGCTTTTCGCACCGGGCTAGGGAGCTTACATGCGCACCATGTTGAAGATTGAAAACCTGACCGCGACTGTCGGTGAAGACGATGACGCCAAGACGATCATCAATGGCTTGACGCTGGACGTGCCGAAAGGCGAGGTCCATGCGATCATGGGGCCGAACGGTGCCGGCAAATCGACCCTGTCCTATGTGCTGACCGGTCGCGACGGCTATGAGGTGACGGGCGGAAGCGCGACGCTGAATGGCGAAGACATTCTGGATATGGATCCGGAAGAGCGGGCGGCCAAGGGCCTTTTCCTGTCTTTCCAGTATCCCGTCGAGATTCCCGGCGTCCCCGTCATGACCTTTGTGCGGGCGGCCATGAATTCACAGCGCAAGGCGCGTGGCGAAGACGAGATATCTGCGCCGGACTTCATCAAACAGTCCCGCGAAATCGGCAAGGCCTTGAAGCTGGATGCAGAAATGCTGAAGCGCTCGCTCAATGTCGGTTTCTCTGGCGGCGAGAAGAAGCGCCTGGAAATCTACCAGATGATGATGCTGGAACCGAACTTCCTGATCCTGGATGAAACGGATTCCGGGCTCGACATTGATGCGCTGAAGACGGTGGCTGACGGCGTGAATGCGATGCGCTCGCCAGATCGCGGCATGCTGGTCATCACGCACTACCAGCGCCTGCTGGACCACATCCAGCCGGACAAGGTGCACGTCCTCTCCAAAGGTCGTATCGTGGCAACCGGTGGCCCGGAACTGGCGCATCGGTTGGAAAAAGAAGGATATGAAGGCATCCTCGGGGAGGTGGCGTGACCACAGCCCTGCGGGACATGATTGCCAATCCGACGACGGCGGAGCTGGAGCTGGTCGCGCGCTATGGCATGCAACCGGAAGATTCCCGCCGCGAGCGGCTGTTTGAGGCGTTCTCCAGGACGGGACTGCCGCATCGCCGGCTGGAAGCGTGGAAATGGACCGACTTCAAGGTGGCGCTGCAGGGGCTCGACTGTCCCTCCACGCCGCCCGCGCACGATCCGATTCCGCATGCTGGCGCACTGGTCTTCCGGTTCTCGCCAAATGGCTATTTCCCGCCAGACCATATTCCGGACGGGCTGAACGTTTTCGAGAAAGACGAAGCTCAGGCCTTGGGAGCGGCCGAAGACGTGCCGCTCGGTGCGTTGGCAGCATCCCTGTCTGGCGGCAAGGCCAGACCCGCCACCCTGTTGCTGGAAGTGACCTCGAAAGAACTTCCGCGTCTCCATTTCCAGTTCAGCGGCGAAGGAGAAGCGAATTTCGCGCGTGTTGTTGTCGTGGTTCGCTCCGATATGGCGCTCACCGTATCGGAGAGCCATCTGGGCGGGGCGGGGCTGACATCCTCCGTGATCGAGTTTGGTCTCCAGAAAGGCAGCGCGGTCAACCGGACGGTCTATCAGCGCGGTACGTCAGAAGAGACGATTGCTTCAACGGCGCTCGTCCATCTCGATGCGGATTCGCACTATACACAGACCTCACTCGCCTTTGGCGCCAAGGTTGCGCGGCTCGAAACGCGCGTTACGCACCAAGAGCCAAGTGCAAAGGCGACGCTGAATGCCGCCTATCTTGTCGGCAAGGATCTGCATACGGACTTTACCACCCATGTGCGTCACGGGGCCAACTCCTGTGTAACCCGGCAGCTGACAAAGGGCGCTGTCCTGAATGGCGGCACCGGCGTGTTCCAGGGGAAATTCTTTGTTCCCCGTACGGCAGGCCAGTACACGGATGCCGACATGCAGCACAAGGCGTTGTTGCTGGAAGACGGCGCGGTTGTCTTCGCGAAGCCCGAGCTTGAGATCTATGCGGACGATGTCGAGTGCGCGCATGGCAATACGAGCGGCGCGCTTGATGATGACCAATTGTTCTACATGCGCCAGCGCGGCTTGCCGGAGAAGACGGCCCGCGCCCTGCTGACACAAGCCTTCGTCGCCGAAGCATTTGCTGAAGCTGGCGCGCTAGAGGAAGTGCTGCGCGCGGAAGCCGAAGCCTGGCTGGCCGCTGTATGAGCCGTTCCTTCGACATCGATGCGATCCGCGCGGAATTCCCGATCCTGTCACGTGAAGTGAATGGCAAGCCGCTGGTGTATCTGGACAATGCTGCCAGTGCGCAAAAACCGAATGCGGTGATCGACAAGATCGCAAACCAGTCGCGCACGGCATATGCCAATGTGCATCGTGGCATTCACACCCTGTCGAACGAGACCACCGAGGCCTATGAGGCCGCGCGTGAGAAAGTCCGAGCATTCCTCAACGCGCCGTCGACAGAAAATATCGTATACACCAAGGGGTCGACGGAAGGCATCAACCTTGTCGCCTCTGCGCTCTCCGCCCGGATTGAGCCTGGCGATGAGATTGTCCTCTCCATCATGGAGCATCATTCCAACATCGTTCCGTGGCATTTCTTGCGGGAGCGCCATGGCGCTGTCCTGAAATGGGTGGGCCTGAACGAAGATGGTTCGCTGGACATGACAGACCTGGCGGAAGCAATTGGTCCGAAAACGCGTATGGTCGCGATTACCCATATGAGCAATGTGCTCGGCAGCGTGACGGACATGGCCGAGATTTGCCGCCTCGCGCATGAAGTTGGCGCTGAAGTGTTGGCCGATGGCAGCCAGGCTGCGGTCCATTTGCAGGTCGATGTTCAGGCGCTCGGGTGTGACTGGTATGTCATGACCGGGCACAAACTCTATGGTCCAACAGGTATCGGCGCGCTCTATGGGACAGCAGAAGCGCTGGATCGTGCGCGGCCCTATCAGGGGGGCGGCGAGATGATCGAAATCGTGTCCCGCGATCGGGTGACCTACAATACGGCGCCTCACAAATTCGAGGCAGGTACACCGCCAATCCTTGAGGCTATCGGCCTGGGAGCAGCGCTGGACTGGATGACGGCGTTCGATCATGCAGATGTGAAGGCGCATGAAGATGCGCTGTACGCGCGCGCTTATGAGGGACTCAGGGGCGTAAATGGCCTGACCATCCATGGTGAGACGCCGCACAAGGGTGCCGTGCTGGCGTTCAGCCTCGAAGGGGCGCACCCTCATGACATTGCTCAAATTCTCGACCGGTACGGTATCGCTGTCCGTGCCGGCCACCATTGCGCCCAGCCCCTGATGGAGCATCTGGGGGTCAGCGCAACGGCGCGGGCGAGTTTCGCAGTTTACAACACTTTCGCCGAAGTGGACGCGTTCATTGAAGCGCTCGCCAAGGCGCGGGAAATGCTGGTATAGGTGACGGCATGGCAGACGATATGACATCTCGCGACATGGTTGATGTTTCCTCCGAGGAAGCAGGGTCGAAGATTCCGCAAGATGAGTTGAACCGGATCACCGATGATCTGATCACAGCGTTCAAAACGGTGTTCGATCCGGAAATTCCAGTCGACATCTACGAACTCGGCCTGATCTACAAGGTCGACATAGATGACGACTACAAGGTCGATATCGACATGACATTGACGGCGCCGGGCTGTCCAGTTGCCGGCGATATGCCGGGCTGGATCGAAACTGCCGCGCGCACCGTTGATGGTGTGCAGGATGTGGAGGTTCGCCTTACCTTCGATCCGCCCTGGGACCCGTCGCGCATGTCGGACGAAGCCCGTCTTGCGCTAAACATGCTTTAATTGAACCGGAACGCTTTCGTTCCTATGTGATTGTCATGGCCAGAAGACCCAGACCCAAGCCCGTGAAGCTTTCCGACGCTGCTGCAATGCGCGTGAAGGAGATCATGCAGGAACGCGGCGCAGGATTCCTGCGTGTCGGCGTCAAGAATGGCGGCTGTGCGGGCATGGAATATGTCATGGACTATGCCATGGCGCCCGAGCCGCTGGACGAAGTGGTCGAGGATAATGGGGTCACCATCCTGATCGACGCCAAGGCTGTGCTGTTTTTGCTCGGCAGCGAAGTGGACTATGAAGTCACGCCGCTGCATGAGAAATTTGTCTTTCGTAACCCGAACCAGACCGATGCCTGTGGTTGTGGAGAGAGCGTGACGATTATCCCGGCGACGGTATAGCCTGCGGGGCAGGTAAGGCCGATGATTGTTCAGGGCTTTGATCCCATAGCCGATTCAGATGCGCGTATCCTGATCCTGGGCAGCATGCCTGGCATCGCCTCACTGGAAGCCAATCAGTATTACGGACACCCCAGGAACGCTTTCTGGCGCATAATGGGAGATGTCTATGGGGCCGGGTTGGAGCGGCCCTATGCCGAGCGCACGACGATCCTGAAAGAGCAGGGCGTGGCAGTCTGGGATGTGCTGAAGCTTTGCCATCGCGAAGGCAGTCTGGATTCAAACATAAAGGACGAGGTGCCAAACGACTTCGAGAGGTTCTTCGCGCATCATCCCCATATTCAGCGCGTGGTCCTTAATGGGGGAAAGGCGTCAAGCAGCTTTGAGAGATATGTTGCGCCAGTTTTCCAAGAACTAGTTGTCAGAAGCGCACCTTCTACCAGCCCGGCCTATGCGGCGATACGATACGAAGCGAAATGCGAACGCTGGAGAGATGCATTGACTGCGGTCTGAATGAAGGCCGCTCTGAAATGTACTATCGTGCTTGTAATTGAACCGGCGGTTTTTTGAGGAGTTCGCTGTTCCAACGCTCAACGTTTCCGCCGTTCGTGACAGGACAGGACGTTGCGAAATAAGTGAAGACATCATCCCTTGATGGTAGATTGATCATATAGGTTTTTGAACCCATGATCAGTGTCGCTTCAGCATCCTTCAAAACGGCATTGTATAATTTCGGTGCTGTGGAAGTGAGCGGACTAACATGAACCGTATTTGACCGACGGCGATAGATCAGCAACGTTGAAAACCGCTCACCATCGATTTCAATTTTCGCAAAACGAGTGCGACCCTGCCCGAAACGTTTGACGTCCTTATGTATGGGATCTCCCGGATTTAGCTGAATTGATGCGTATATCCGAGACCGGCCATCCGAGAAAACCGCACATGAAAATACAATCGGCGAGTTTTCCGAGCCGGATGAGCGGATCGCCCGCGTAGTCATCGTGAAGTCAGGGGACCGACCGGGATCTTTGCTATCATATTCAATACTAAGCGTAGATGCTGGCACCCATGAGGGTGTTGCCGAGGGTTCCGCGGTTCTTGGCTCATCAGCCATCACGGATTGTACCAACAAAACGTTCAGAAAAAGCAAGGCAAAAAGCCTGGGCAAAGACAGGGTCATGGAATCTATCTCGTCAGAAAGGAGCGTAGTAATGTGAGGCGCAGGTTACAGTTACACGCTCAGAGATTTGGACTCAGATCCATGCCCTTCAGGATTTCAAAGACCGAGACATCAAACTTGCCACCATTGGTCACCGGGCAGAATTTGGCAAAGGCGACGAATACGTCGTTCTTTTCCGGCAAGGCAAGATCGCGCTTCTTACCCTTTACCTTCAGCTGCACCTGGTCTCCGCGCACGACGGAATTGTAGATGCGCGAAGGCACCTCACGGCTAAGCGGGATCAGCTTGGTTGATTTGGCATGAAACGCGTATCGGTCCGGAAATTTCTCGTCGCGGATCTCCATTATGCCTGAGATATGATGGAAGCGCGGACTGCGATCAGCATCATCTTCATAGGTGTTTTCCGGATCGAGCTGGACGCTGAAATTCAGGGCTTTGTATCCACTCGTCGTAATCTGGCAGCTCAGCTGGATGGTCGGGTGGTCACCGCCTTCCGCCTTTATGATCCGAACCAGGCTTTTGAAGTTCGGGTCCTTGCCGGCATCTGAACTGTCGACCCTGATCAACTGATCTTTTTCCTGGATCCAGACGCGTGGTGCTGAGTCGGCGAGTGCAGGTGTAGCTGCCATCACCATGGCAGCTACAGTAATCAGGTATTTGAACATTGGGCTTTCCTTGAGGCGTGCTTCCCCAAGATTGGGCATGAGCCATGCTGGCTCGTCAACCCTAAACCGAACCGATGCGCACTCTTTGAGAGAACCCTAGTTCGCACTCGCCGCGCGGGCGGCATTGCAGGTTTTTGCGAATGCTTTGAACGCATCATCCGGCTCTGGGTATTTCGTCTCAACTTTACCGGCATGTTCCACTGAGACACTGACAGTATCTCCCCGAATGACGGAGTTGTAGATCTTGGCAGCCGGGCTGTGCGATCCGATCTCGATTGTGCTGTTTGCCGGAGCGTATTGAACAACTGTTTCGACGCCGGGTGTGTCGCCCGCCGTGATTGAAGCGGTCTCTCCTCGTCTGTATGTGGCATGCTTGTCGATTTGATCAGAAATATCGCCCGTCTCAAGCGATAGAATGGCGGACATCTGGCCGTTTGGCGCGCATACGAGCACTGCGCCAGCTTGATCGGCGGTGGTCGTCAGGATGGCGCGAGGCGCCTTTTCATTGTGTCCGTCCCAAACTTTCCATCCGGTCGCGGAGGCAGGCAGATAAGCGGTTGCAACAACGGCTACCAACAGGCCGATTGCTGTTTTCGATTTTGATTTCGTCATTTGTTCAATCCCGATATGGCCCCCGGGATCGCCTGAGCAATTATTGTTTATCAATAACTTTTGTGTGTGTAAAGCTTAAGGTGAGCGGTGAGTCTCACGGCTTTCCAAAAGCCGCCAGGTCGTCGGAGCTAGGGCTTGCTTCCATGCCCTTTGGAGGATCCGGAATGAGGATGCTCGGCTCTACCGGCGCACCAGTTGCCTCGGCCACGAGTCTTGCTGTGTGCAGCTCCACGGTCTCGGTTAGGGTCTGTAGGAATTCTGCTTTAGGCAGATTCGGATCCAGAGGGGGCAGGAATTCAATGATCGCGGTGCCGGCAGTTTTGTCGCGTTCCTGCTGGCGCCAGAACACGCCAATATTGGTGGCGACGGGAATGACCGGAACATTCATTGCCTGCGCCATATGCCAGACCCCCGCCATGTAGCGAAAATGGTACCCGACCGGCGCGAGGTGGCCTTCAGGGTAAATCAGCACCCTTTGGCCTTCGTCACGCGCGCGCGCCATGCCTTCCTTCAACGAGGCCGCTTTGCGATCCCCGCCGCCGCAAGTATCGATGACGATGGCACCCAGCTTTCGCAGAATTCCGCCGACCAGTGGAAACTTTTCCAAATGATCGCCGGTCACGAACGCAAGATTCTTCACTTCCGGGTAGATGAGGTATCCGTCGCCCCAGCTTTGGTGCTTCGCCGCGAGGATGAAGGGACCGTCCGGAAGGTTGCTTCGTCCACGTACTTCCTTGCGAATTCCGGCGACGATGCGAAGGTTCAGATTCATCGCCCGTGTATAGCTGCGGATGATCATGCGGACAGGGCCGCGCCCTGGCAAAATCAGGAAAGGCAGCGATACCAGCACGTAAAGAACAGAGAGAATATAATAGACGACTGTGAAGACGAGGCCGCGCATTGCAGGGGCTCCTTCGTTATCTGATCACTAGGAATTCAAGACGCACAGAACCGCGCGAGACAACGCGTCAACGTGCTGGGAAAATGGTCCGGGCAGGCGGTTGTAGATCTTGTTCTGGCCAGCCTGCATGACCACGCCAAGCGCCATGGCCGCTTTCAGCGCCGGGTCGCCCTTTGGAATATGTCCGTCCGCAATCAGGCCGGCAATTATCTTTTCAGTGATTGAGACCGGATCATCTTCGCGGCGCTTGTCATAGGGAAGGAAACGATTGAGCGAGACGAGGTGAAACGAGAACAGCAGGAAATCTTCGTCCGCCAGGGCACAATAGGCTTCGACAGCTGCATGAACCTTTTCTTCGAGTGAGCCATCCGCCGAGAGGGCCTGCGCCATCATCGCGCCCAGGCGATTATGGGTTTCCATGAACAGGGACAGTGCAAGTTCGTCCTTGCCCTTGTAGTGGCGATAGAGTGCCCCTTCCGAAACGCCGGCCTTTTCGGCGATTTCGCGTGTCGTGGCAGCATCGATACCTTCATGAATGAACAGTTTCAGCGCTGCGCGTTCGATCTTCGGCCGCGCATTCCGAGCGCGAGGCTTTGTCTTGGATTGATCTGTACTTGATGGTCTCGCCATCTGGCCCTCCATGTCTCTGATACCAATCTAGGCGCAGATCCATCTAGATGCAAGTGATTATTCGCTCACATGTGCGATCGGCATAACTGGATGTCGTAGTGCTTACGACCGGATGTGGCTCAGTAGTTGAAAAGTCAGCCTAACTGACGAGATCGAAGCGGTAGCTTTCAATAACGGTGTTTGCCAGCAGCTTCTCGCACATTTCCTTGACCCTAGCTTCAGCCGCGTCAGAGGAAAGACCGTCTTCGAGATCGAGCTCGATCACTTTGCCGATGCGAGCGGCCTCGACTTCCTTGTACCCCATGCGGGCCAGTGTATCCGCAACGGCCTTGCCCTGCGGGTCCAGGACACCATTCTTGAGCGCGACGTGAACGATGGCTTTCATGAGAGGTCTCCTGGAAGGTCTGAGTCGGGCCCACATAGCCCGAATTTGATCCTATTGGAACAAGCTGACAGCGTAGGCCATCCCGACAAGAACAAGGGCCGTGGCAAAGACCGGCTTTCGACCATTCATGTATGATAGTTTGGAGCGGATCTTGGTTTTTGTATCTTGGCTCATTGGGTGAGGTCTCTTGCTCTGCGGCGTGGTACAAAGGGCTTATTTGCCGTTGGTGAAGCTCACCACATTGTCACTCTCGCCGGACTCTTTCAGGATGCCGAGACGCCGGGCTACTTCCGCGTAGGCTTCCGTCACGCCGCCGAGGTCACGGCGAAACCGGTCCTTGTCGAGCTTGTCACCGGTCTCGAAATCCCAAAGTCGACAACTGTCGGGGCTGATCTCGTCAGCCAACAAAATCCGCGGCACATCGCTATCGCCCTCATAGTGGCGGCCGAACTCCAGTTTGAAATCTACTAGCCGAATGCCGACCGCTGCGAACAGGCCCGACATAAAGTCGTTTACGCGGAGCGACATGGCGATCAGATCATCATATTCCTGAGCCGCGGCCCATCCGAAGGCGGCGATGTGCTCTTCTGTGACCAATGGATCACCTAGCGCGTCGTCCTTCAGATAGAACTCCACCATGGGCCGGGGCAGGACCTGGCCTTCCTCAATTCCGAGACGCTTGGAGAGCGTGCCAGCCGCCACATTCCGCACGACTACTTCCAGTGGAATGATGTCGACCTTCTTGACCAGCTGCTCGCGCATATTGAGGCGGCGGATGAAATGGGTGGGGATTCCAACGGCCGACAGGCGTGTCATCATGAATTCGCTGATGCGATTGTTCAGAACACCTTTACCATCCAGAACCGCGCGTTTTTGCGCGTTGAAGGCGGTTGCATCATCCTTGAAATACTGGATGAGGGTGCCTGGCTCCGGCCCTTCATAAAGGATTTTCGCCTTGCCCTCATAGATAATGCGCTTCTTGCTCATGCGGACGGATCTCCTGACGGTACCGGATCGCTGTAACAGGAATCGTTTTCAGCCACCCCAGAAAGCGCGACTGTTACGCCAATCTGGGCAAAGAAACAATTATTGCGCACACCTTAACTCAACGACTATATGCACTGGTGAATTACCACCGTTCAGAAAGGCCTTTCTCATGAGCACATTTGACGATCGCGAACGCGCCGAGGAGGCTCGATACGCCTTTGATCAGGAAACCCAATTCAAGGTCATGGCGCGCCGAAACAAGCTGCTCGGTCTCTGGGCCGCCGACCTCATGGGTCTGACAGGCTCAGATGCTGAGGCTTATGCCAAGACGGTCGTACTGTCCGATCTTGAAGAAGCGGGCGATGATGACGTGTTCCGCAAGGTACGCGGTGACTTCGATACGGCTGGCATAGATCGCACCGATGCTCGTATTCGCGAACAGATGGCAGAACTGCTGCCGGTTGCGCGCGAACAGATTCTCAAGGACTCAAAGTAGCGTAGATGTGGTTTTCGGCCGTACCTGCGAGGGTTGGCCGGAAACTGTCGCCGCATGTCTGGGTGCTTTCATTGACTGGCGTGAATGACGTGCAGCTCACGATGGTGGCTTCACCGGATTTAAATTTGGGCTTTCCGTGCCATCCCTGCATCTTTGGTACGCCGGTCCAATGACTGAAATAGAGGCGTCCGGACGTTCGCGGAATGAACGCGTCATCTGGTTCGGTGGAGTAATAGGCAACCCCGTCGACATACCAGGTGATCCGATCAGGCAACCACTCGAATGCGTAGAGGTGTGGCGCGGCTGACGCATCGAATGGCAAATCGAACTTGGCATTCTTTCCGTGCTTTCCATTCCGCCAGTAATTGAACTCCACTTTTGATGTGTCTTTGCCCAGAAACTCAATATCCACTTCGTCGTGAGGATCGCCTGCATAGGGTCCGGTATACGTGAAAAAGGCAGAGACCAGCCCTGACCCCTTACCGACCTGCATCACCGCCTCATAACGTCCATAACCGACGCGTTGCTTTGATCTTGCTTCGGCAATGGAAAACGGGATGTCCTGTTCTGGCTCGCGTTTGACTTGAAGTGCCAAACCTTGAGGTGTCGTGATGGCGTTTTCGGGAGCCCACCTGCCGCCATAAAAGGTGTCAATCGCATGCGTCTCAGACAACCAGAATTTGTCCTCAATGGATTCTGATCCAAATGTTGACCGGAATCCATGACCGGATTTGGCGAGCTGCTTGATTGTGGGATTGCTCTCGGTTGGCGCTGCGGGCTTGATGGCCACCGGTTCCTGGGTCGCCGCGGCAGCGGGTTTTTCAACGGGATAGTAAATCTGCGCTTGTTGATATGAAGATGCGAGCGCGTCCTGGCCACCGGCTACACTCACGGCGAAACCTGTAACAAGTGCAGCAGATACGACGGCAAACATCATAACGTCCAGAACTGACACAGTCCTTCTGGCGGTGGTTACCGAAATGAGGCCGAAATGGGACATCGCTTTACCTTCCGTTTACCTTTAACGGAAAATTAGCAATACCCAAGCCGATTTAGCCGCTTTCTTGGGGGGGTGTCAGACTTTTCATGTTGCGCATCATGAATAGCGGAATTGAGCCAATTGGTGTGACGGCCCAGTCGAGCGGCTGATCATGTGGTTCGCTGGGGACGGAGTCGATCTGCTGGGCCGGGTAGGCCAATGCACAGGCAAATGCCCGGCCGTTTGCCCGGAGCTTTTCAAACGCCTTGTCATAATGCCCTTTGCCATAGCCAAGCCGATTGCCCATGCCATCAAAGGCGAGCAGAGGCGTCAGAATCAACGTCGGATGAGCCAGCGGTGCATCTTCTGACGGTTCGGACAATCCAAATGGCCGGCGCTCCAGTGGTTCGCCGAAATGCCATGTGCGCCAGGTCAGTTCGCCAGTGTCCTCTATCCGGGGCAGACATAATTCTGCGCCAGCCTTTGCCAAACGCATCATTAGGGGCGCGGGATCAAGCTCTTCATTGATCGCCACATATCCAGCGACAACCGGCCCGTAGCGTTCAAGCAGCTTCATCGGAAATTTTTCAGCCACAGAGTCTGCGCCATCAGGATCGCGCGCGGCCGCTTCGGCCCGCAGGGTTCGCATCCGATGTCGCAGGTCGGTCTTGTCCATCAGAGTATCCATCGGGTTGGCTGTTCGGCGCCTGACTATGGCACACAGAAAAATAGCGCATGAGAACCACGAACGCCGCGGGGCATATTCACTCCCGTCAACCTAGATACTAGGTGGGCGCCGGATGAGCCCGGACCACGGCCCAAGCCAGAATGCCAGCTCCCTGACGGAAATTAAGGTCGCCGGAGATCAGTCCGTCGCAAACGAAGCAGCCCTCATGCTGGTTGATGATGTAATTCGGTGACGCGCTGATTGTAAGGGGCCAGCATGCGGTCACGTGTTGAATTGTCTCAGTGTGCTTCTCCGACAAGATCGAAGGCAAAAAGTAGCGTGCGCTGGCGATCCGAGAAATTGTCGTCAGAGACAATCCAGAGGCGGTGGACGCCGTCTGGCAGGGTTTCAACCGTGATGCCTTCGAAATTGTCGACATTCATGGGTCGGGACAGCGTAAACAGACCGCGTCGGCTTGACCCGCCAGCATCCTGATATTCGGCCTCCACGGCCAAACGGTTACCGAATACGGGATTATAGTTGCGGCGTAGACTGTAAACCACGGATCCGGCCATCGACTGATCGCCGAGCGCAATCCGGTTTGTCATGCCCACGAGCGGACTGTCAAAATCGGTATTGAGCGGTTCGAGAAGCGTAACAGCATTGCCGATCGGGACAAGCTCGACGATCGGCGAATTGCCATCAATGAGCTGTTCATATCCTGCACGAAGTGATTTTCCGAAAGATAGCGCTTCTGCGCCGGAATTCTCGCGGATTTCCGTGCCTTCAATTTCGCTCGGCAGATCCGCGACCAGCGTGGCGCGTGCGGCGGCGCCACAACTGCTCAGATCGAATGCCTCGATACGGTGCCGACGTTCGAAGCTGACATATGCAGCGCCATTCTTCAGGGCGAGCCCTTCGGAGTCGCCCTCGGCCTTGCCCTTGAGCAACTCGTTGTCCTGTCCCCGCATATACGCAATTCGGCCCGTTCCGGTCAGCTCACCACCGTCACGATCAATCCAGACAAATGCGCCCATGTCGGAAACCGCCAGGAAGCCTCCGTCGGCAAGTAGCTCAATACCCGACAATCCGCCAAAGTTCTTATTGGGGGAAGTGAGCGCCCAGCCCTGCGCGAAGCGGACGCCTGGGAACAGCGAAATGTTGGCGCGTTCAGATAGTGGCACGGATTCCGCAACAATGGAGATCTCCGACGGTGCCACATAAGATGTCCCGCTGGGGCAGGATAGCGCCTTCAGCGTACCCGGCGACAGTGCAGGATGGCCCCGGCCCTGGTTTGTGTCGGCCGTACCGATTGCCGGCGAACCGGCTGGAACCGCGCAGGCTACAAGCGCGGCTACGGCCAAGCCAAACAAGGGAGAGTAGATCGATTTCCGCATGATTTGTTTCGCCTTGTGGTGAGTCTCTGGGCATTTGCCTTAAAATATGACGCAGGAATAGGGAAACTGGCTGGATTTCAAAAGCGAACTTATCCAGATATGAACTATGTCCCAAATTCCGCTCGTCCGCCGCTCGCCAGTCCCGCCAGACACCTGTAATTTGGCCAAAGCCATAGACCTGATTGGTGACAGGTGGACTTTGCTTATCCTTCGCGCAGCACTTTATGGTGTGCGGCGCTTCGATGACTTCCAGTCTGAGCTGGGATGCCCAAGAACCGTGTTGTCGGGGCGGTTGAAGAAACTTGTGGATGCCGGCCTGCTGGCCAAAAAGCCTTACAAGGCGCCTGGCAAGCGCGCCCGACCGGAATATGTTCTGTCCGCCACGGGCCTTTCGCTGCGGCCGATCCTGATCGGCCTGACGCAGTGGGGCGACGCTTGTCTCGGACAGGGCGAGGCGCCTCCGATCAGCTTTACGAAGGCGGGATCCAAGAGTGCCATCCGAGCGGCATTTGTTGATGTTGAAGGCCGGGAAGTGCGCCCCGACCAGATACGTCCAGTGTTGCGGGGATAGGTTTGCTCAAGTCTCCGACCGACAGTTTGGAAATTGTGCAGTTTCGCAGAATTTCCGTCTTGCAAAGCCGGGGCTGATGCGCTTTATCACGCCTCTCGGCGGCAACGCCGTGAATACCCTAATAAGGATGCGGGCGTAGCTCAGGGGTAGAGCACAACCTTGCCAAGGTTGGGGTCGAGAGTTCGAATCTCTTCGCCCGCTCCAATTTTTCTCAAGACAGCCTGGTTTCAAGCGCGCCATTCTGGGCGCAGCTTGTTGTTGGCGTTGTTTGTGTACCAAGCAAGCCTCACCGCACGTGTGGGCCTCAATCGATTCTTTTTTCCAGCCGGGCTGATGACGAATATTTTGTGCGTCTCGTGTAAAGAGTTTGGCTGCGGCCTGGTCTTCAACCATATCTTGCCGGTCCCTTGCTGCGTCTGTGGTGTAATCAATGCGCTGCAACCTCTTGTCGGCGCCCGTCCACGCCATACTACTGATGTGACCGAAAGTGATGACCATGACAGATGACTTGCAGCACCTCACAGACCGCGCGCTTCTCAAGCAGCGTTTCCTGGAAGGAATGAGCCTGGTTGCAGCGACCGTGAATGTCATCACGACAGACGGCGCTGCTGGTCGGGCGGGCACGACAGCAACCGCAATGTCCTCAGTCAGCGCCGATACGCCCAAACCGACCTTGCTTGTCTGCATCAATGAATCCTCGTCGCTAACGCCGGTTCTGCTGGGCAATGGCACGTTTTGTGTGAACGTCTTGAAGGACAATCAGGCGGATGTGGCAGATGTTTTTGCCAGCCGCATGACCCACAAATTCAAGGACAAATTTGATGGGGCAGACTGGACGCCGGGCAGGTCTGGTCAGCCTGTCATCTCAGGAGCGCTCGTGGCATTTGAGTGCAAACTGGTTTCGCACAATCAGGTCGGCACGCATCATGTCTGCATCGGTGAGGTTGTTGACGCTGTGCTCGGCGACAATGGCAACTCTCTGATCTATGCGAGCCGCGAATACCGCACCACCGTCAAGCCGGACTAGGCTTTTGGGGGCAGTTTCGCGGTTGCGTATCACTACTGGCCGCTAGCGCGCCGTCATGGCGCCATCGACCACATGCTCCTGCCCGCTGATATAGCTGGAAGCATCCGAGGACAGGAACAGGACCAATTCTGCGACTTCCTCTGGCCGTCCGGCCCGACCCATTGGGCTTGACTGGGTCGCAATCGCCTCGACGTCCATCTGATTGGCACCCGAATGCGCCGTAAGCGCGGCGACGCGTTCTTCATCCATGGCCTCGGTCATGCGGGTGATCGATTTCTGCCAGATCGGCGTATCGATGATGCCCGGATGCACCGAATTGACCCGGATGCCCGTACCCATCTGGGCGCACTCGACCGCCGCTGCCTTTGAAAAGAGTCGAACGGCCCCTTTCGATGTGCAATAGGCGCTCGCCCCAGCTGCGCCACGCAGGCCGGCAACCGATGAAATGTTGACTATCGAACCACCTTTGGAACCCATGTGCCGCATCGCTGCGCGCGTTCCGAGAAATACGCTGTCGACATTCACACTCATCTGCTTGCGCCAATCATCCAGCGTAAAATCCGTGATCGCGCCTGCGATGGCGATGCCGGCATTGTTGACCAATACAGATGGTGTCCCGAATGCGTTCTCGGTTTGGCTGAAGATTGCTTCCCACATGCTCTCATCCGTCACGTCCTGATGCGCGGTGATGATGCGCCCTCCGGCATCTGTGACGAGTCGCTCGGTGACCCTCAGACCTTCGTCATCAATGTCGGTCGCCATGATGGCGGCACCTTCCCGAGCAAGCACGAGTGCGCATGCCCGACCGATACCGCTGCCAGCACCCGTTACAATTGCGATTTTGCCGTCGACCTGGCCCATGTTTTCCTCCCGCTTTTTGCATTGTATGTAGCAGTGGAATGGCTTGACCTGCCAATGGTTTTGAGGTTTACCCCGCGTCTCTAAACGGGATGGTGCAGGGCCGCCGTTGAAATCGTGGGTGCGAATGAGCGCCGCCCACCGACCTGCGTCGACAATGAGGTACTACCATGTCACGTCGCCACAGCGCGAAGTACAAGATCGACCGTCGCGTCGGTGAAAATATCTGGGGCCGTCCGAAGTCCCCCGTCAACAAGCGTAACTACAAGCCCGGTCAGCACGGCCAGAACCGCCGCAACAAGGTCTCTGACTTTGGTCTGCAGCTGATGGCGAAGCAGAAGCTGAAAGGCTACTACGGCGACATCACGGAAAAGCAGTTCCTTCGCATCTATGAAGAAGCGAACCGCATGAAGGGCAACACGTCCGAGAACCTTATCGGCCTGCTGGAATCGCGTCTCGATTCCATCGTCTACCGTGCGAAATTCGTGCCGACGATCTTCGCAGCCCGCCAGTTCGTGAACCATGGCCACGTCATGATCAATGGCCGCCGCTGTAACATCGGCTCCGCGCGCGTGAAGCCGGGCGACGTTGTTCAGATCCGCGAGAAGTCCCGCAACATGGCGCTCGTTCTGGAAGCTCTCGGCAGCGCTGAGCGCGATATCCCGGAATATGTGGACGTCGATCCGAAAGCCATGAGCGCGACTTATGTCCGCGTGCCTGAACTGTCTGACGTGCCGTATCCGGTCCAGATGGAACCAGCCCAGGTGGTCGAATTCTACTCCTCGTAAGTGGACTGAATTCCTTGAACAATCTAAAAGGCCGCGCCAGACTGGTGCGGCCTTTCTTTTTGGAGAATCTGATCGCATGAACATTCCCGATATCGCGCAAGTTCGCCAGCACCTCATTGCCAAGCCGGGCGAACCCTTCTCGCTGGCAGCGCGGCCGACCCGGGACCCTGATCTCTTTGCGGACAAGGAAGACGCCAAAACCAGCCTGAAAAAGGACGCGGCCGTCATCAACGAATTGAAGGACATGCTCTACGCCCACAAGAAGCAGTCCGTGCTTGTCGTGCTGCAAGGCATGGATACGGCAGGCAAGTCGGGCACCATTCGCAATGTCTTCGCCGACACCACGCCGCTTGGCATGGAGGTGAAAGCGTTCAAGGCGCCAAGCAAGAACGAACTGGCCCGCGACTATCTCTGGCGCGTTCACAATGCCGTGCCCAAAAAGGGCAATGTCGGCATCTTTGATCGTTCGCACTATGAAGACGTGCTGGTCGTGAAAGTGCGTGACTTCGCTAGCCCGGAAGACGTGGAACGGCGGTATGAGCAGATCAATGCGTTCGAAAAACACATGACGGAGAACGGCGTCGTCATCGTCAAATGCATGCTGAATGTCGGGTATGAGGAACAAGGCGTCCGGCTCGCAGAGCGCCTTGTCGAGCCTCACAAACTTTGGAAATTCAATCCGGCGGATCTGGATGATCGCAAGGATTGGGCAAAATTCATGTCGGCCTATGAGACCGCCGTTGAGCGATGCTCGACACCGCATGCGCCCTGGTATGTTGTGCCCGCAGACAGCCGGACTCGTCGAAATGCCATGATCGCCCGTCTCGTACGTGGCGCGCTGGAAGATTTGAACCTTGAATGGCCAAATCCTGGATTTAACCCGGAAGACTTCGACATCGGGTAGGACCGGAGGGACATGTTTCCCTCCGATACTCAACTCGATCAGCCGCCATGGAACGCGGTAGATCCGCCGCTCATGGACTTGTTGGCCGAGCGCGACTCGGGATTGCCGTAGATATCTACGCTGCCACCGCTGGACGTCTTGCTCGATGCGGCGTCGCTGGCATATGCCTTGACTGATCCGCCGCTGCTGGCCTTGGCCTGCACAGTTTCACAGGTGAGCCCTTTTGCGTTGGCACTGCCGCCGGACGAAGCTTTTACCTCAAGGCGTGTGCATACGCCGTGGACGGAAACCGCTGCGCCGCTGGAAACGTCTATCTCCATAGGGCCGGACTTCAATCCTTCCGCGAGCAGGGACGAGCCAGAGCTGGCTTCGATCTCGTTGAGCTCCGGGCCGGTCACCGTGAACTTGACGCGCACCTTGTTACCCCACCCCTTTGTGGATTTGCGGGACAGATACAGGCGATCTCCATCGAGGCGCACTTTGACATCTTCAGGGCCACCCCGTTCAAAGTCCGCGGTGATCGAATGCTGAGGTGCACGCACGAATTTGACGGAGACACCGGCGGAGATATCGAGTTCATCAAATCCGGAAAGATTGTACACTTGGGTTGTGTCGGCGGACGCGCTGTAGAGTGACGCGGACAGAGCAAACGCAGCAATGCTGGATGCGATGATAACTGATTTTCTCATGGTCTGATTCCTATAATGCTCGGTGTCAGGATTTTATGGAAATATCGCCGCCGCTCGACTCGGTGATATCGACCTGGGTCGGTGCGCCGTGAACGTTGATGTCGGCGCCACTGGACGCTTTGGCTTCCAGCGCCTCAGTCACGCTGACGGACACGTCCGCGCTACTGGATGCTTCGATCTCGGCGGACTTGCACAACAGATCCTTGGCTTCAACGTCGCCGGATGACGATGCATCCACCGTAATCTCGTCGCATGTTCCGGTGAGCACAATATCGGTGCTGGATGAGGCATCGACATCGATATCTGCTGTGCTTTCCAGAACCAGCTTAACGTCAGAGCTGGAGGAAGCGTCGATTCTGGCCCGACTATTGGTGACCGCATGAGCGATCACATCCGCGCTAGATGTTGCCTCGATCGATATTGCCCCGACAATGAAGTCGGATGCGTCGATACTGGAGGAAGACGATGCGTCCATGTCGGCTGAAGCGGCGCGACCGGAAACGATCAGTTTAGCGCTCGAAGAAGCGTCCAGTTCGATTTCTCCCGCATCGATCCCGGAGGCTTCAAGAATTGAGGATTGCGCCACGTCCAGTTCGGAAATGCTCGGCGACGTGACAATCACCGTATAGGAAGGCTTGCGCTTTCCGTTCACTTTCACGCGCAAGTCACCTTCGACGAGATCCACGTGAAGATTGGCCCGTAAGGATTTCAGGAAGCCGAGGCTTTCACGGCCGATTTGCAGCTCTCCATCATCAGTTTCGATGCTGATATCTGAAAAGTCGCCTTCGGCCTGTTCAACGATGACTGTGGTCTCAGCGCCGGTTTCGTACAGGACCTTGATGCCACCTTTCACATCAATGCTGGAGAAGGAGCCGACTGGGAAGTCCTTAGTCTCGGCCAGAGCCGGCAAGGCTGCGATGGACAGGGCGGACAGGGATATGAGCGCGCGTTTCATGGGGGTGCCTCCGATTTGATGAGGCAAGTATGATGTATCGAATAACGATAAGTCAACATATTGTTTTTCAATAATACGAAAAAACCCGTGCGTGTGCTCTGTTATCCGGTGTCGGCATTGCAGAAGACAAGTTGACGACGATTAAGGGGTTAGCCGTCCTTGCTGGCAAGCTGTCCGAACAGGTCGTAATCATCTGCTCCAGTGATTGCCGCCGAGACGATGTCGCCCGCTTTCAGGTGACTTGCATTTTCCAGATAGACCACGGCATCGACTTCCGGCGCATCAGCCTTGGTGCGGCCTATCATTTCGCCGGTCGAGTCAGATGGGCCGTCAATTATGACGTCCTGAACCGTTCCGACCTGCGCAGCGGCGCGATCAGCAGACACTTTCGCCTGCACTTCCATGAAGCGGTGCCAGCGCGCTTCCTTGACTTCATCTGGCACATGACCGGGCAGGTCACGGCTGTCAGCATGGGCGACGTTTTCGTATTGGAAGCACCCTGCGCGATCGATCTTCGCTTGGCGGATGAAGTCCAGCAAGATCTCGAAATCCTCTTCGGTCTCGCCCGGAAACCCAACGATAAAGGTTGAGCGGATGGCGAGGTCAGGCACATCCCGGCGCCACTGAAGGATGCGTTCAAGTACGCGGTCCTGTTTGGCGGGCCGTTTCATGGCCTTCAGTACCGGCGCGGAGGCGTGCTGGAATGGAATGTCGAGATAGGGTGTAATCAGGCCTTCGGCCATCAGCGGAATAACCTGGTCCACATGCGGATAGGGATAGACATAATGCATCCGCGTCCACACGCCGAGGCTGCCCAGCCCCTTGGCCAGATCGAGGAAGCGCGTCTGGTATTCCGTGCCACGCCAAGTTTTCGGCTTGTAACGCACGTCCAATCCATAGGCGGACGTGTCCTGACTGATCACGAGCAATTCCTTCACGCCGGCCCGGACCAGTTGTTCGGCTTCGGTCAGCACATGATGGATCGGGCGGGAGGCAAGATCGCCGCGAAGTTTCGGAATAATGCAGAAGCTGCACCGATTGTTGCAGCCCTCCGAGATCTTCAAATATGCGTAATGGCGCGGTGTCAGGCGCAGGCCACTTTCAGGCACCAGGTCGGTGTGAGGATTGTGCGGCGGGGTGAGGTGCGTGTGGACCGCGTCCATCACGGCCTCATACTGGTGAGGCCCGGTGATCGCGAGCACTTTGGGATGCGCTTTCTCGATCACGTCCGGTTCGGCGCCAAGACAGCCTGTAACGATGACCTTGCCATTCGCTTCAATCGCTTCACCGATCGCCTCAAGGCTCTCATCACGCGCGGAATCCAGAAATCCGCACGTGTTCACCAGAACCAGGTCTGCGCCGGAATAGTCCGGGGCGATCTGGTAGCCTTCTGCGCGCAGGCGCGTGATGATCCGCTCGGAATCGACCAGGGCTTTCGGGCAGCCGAGGGAAACGATGCCGACCTTGGGGGCCTTGGCAGGCCGGATCGGAGCAGGGGCAAGGGATGTCGTGGTCATGATCGCCCTGCTATAACGAATGCTGCGAACTGGAAAGGTCGGGCGCACATCGGGCCGTTTTTTTGGTTACCAAACCCTTTCGCTCACTAGAGCAAATTTCCAGCAAATGTTTGACACCCGGAAATGCAGGTCGCGTAATCTGGGAACCGGTAGTTAAGGGAGGGGAGACCCATGACGCACCTGATGATTCTTACCGCAGCCTGGGGGGCGGCCATGCTGGGCATCTATCTGGTCATATATACGCTGATTAAGTGGCGTCGAGCCGCGCGGGCCTGCCATCCGATGCCGTTCAGGCGTCGTAAGAGCTATTTGAGCGGGCTAGCCTTCAGCGTCATGTTTGTTGCGTCACCAGCGCTGGTGCATGCTGACGGACACATGATCCAGGCCAGCATCACAGGATTCTTTCAGGCCTGAGCCTCAGGCGTCTTCCAGCTCGACACCCTTGTCCTTCATGAAGTCGCGCAGTTCGCCGCTTTCAAACATCTCTTTGACGATGTCACAGCCGCCAACGAATTCGCCCTTTACATAGAGCTGTGGAATGGTCGGCCATTCCGAATAGGCCTTGATGCCTTCCCGCACGGCCTGATCTTCCAGAACGTTCGTCGAGACATAGTCCACGCCAAGATAGTCCAGAACCTGCACCACAACTGATGAGAACCCGCACTGCGGGAACGTCGGTGTACCTTTCATGAAAAGTACGACGTCATTGGCTTTGACGGCCTTTTCGATGGCATCGAGCGTGGCTTGATCGGTCATTCTGGTATCTCCGCTGTTGTCACAGCATGTGTGGTGGATACCCGGCAGCGTCAAGCTTTGATGCTGCCGGGCATGTTTCTGTTACCAGCCACAGCTCTCGGTGGCGTTCTGGTCTTTCATATAGAGCATCAGCGGATCGAAATACTCGATGATCGCGCTGCCATCCATTTCGCGAGTGCCGGTGAATTCTTCCAGCGTGTCCGGCCAAGGCTGTGACGCGCCAGCTTCCAGCATGGCATTGAAGCGTTTGCCCACTTTCTTGTTGTCATAGATCGAGCAGCGATGCAGCGGTCCTTCCCAGCCAGCCTGCTCACAAGCGGCCTTGTGGAACTGGAACTGCAGGATGTAGCTCAGGAAGTAGCGCAAATAGGGCGTGTTGCCCGGAATGTGGTACTTCGCGCCGGGATCGAAGGCGTCTTCCGGGCGCGGGGCCGGTGGTACGAGGCCCTGATTTTTCAGGCGGAGATCCCACCATGACGTGTTGTAGGCCTCTGGCGCAGTTTCACCAGACAGGACATCCCAGCGCCAGCCATCAACGGTCAGCGCAAACGGCAGGAAGGCGATCTTGTCGAGCGCGGTCTGCATCAGAAGTGCCGTGTCGGCATCAGCGCCCGGCTTTTCCTCAGCGGTGATCAGATTGATCTGTTCGAGGTATTCCGGTGTGATCGACAGGCCGACAAAGTCGCCGATGGCCTCATGGAAGCCATCATGTGCGCCGGTTTTGTACAAGTAGTCCTGATCCTTGTAGGCGCGCTGGTAGAAATTGTGACCCAGTTCGTGATGGACCGTATAGAAGTCTTCCGAGTTCACTTCAGTACACATCTTGATGCGTACATCTTCCTCATCGTCCAGATCCCAGGCTGAGGCGTGGCAAACGACTTCGCGGCCCTCTGGGCGCACGATCATGGAACGCTCCCAGAAAGTTTCCGGCAGCGGCTCGAGGCCGAGGGAGGTGAAGAAGGTTTCGCCTGTCTCGACCATTTTGATGGCGTCATAGCCCTTTTCGTTGAGGCGTTCGGTCAGGTCGTAGCTTGGTCCCGGCACGTCAGGCTTCACGACGTCATAGATGGATGACCATTGCTGGGCCCACATATTACCCAACAGGTCAGCGCGGATCGGGCCGGTGCGCGGCTGCACATCGTCGCCGTATTCTTCATTCAGTTTGGCGCGGGTGAAGCAGTGCAGCTCTTCATAAAGCGGCTCCACCTGCGTCCACAGACGTTGCACTTCAGCTTCCATCTCTTCCGGTGCCATGTCGTAGCCGGACAGCCACATCTGATCGAGGCTTTCGAAGCCAAGCTCATTTGCGCCTTCATTGGCGATCTCGACCATGCGGGCATAATCGTCCTTCATCGGCACGGAGATCGTGCGCCAGCCTTCCCAGACAGCTTTGAGCTCTTCCGGGTCGCGGCTGGTTTCAATGATCGTCGACAATTGGTCGAGGTTCAGTGCCTCGCCCTTATAGGTGAATTTCCCGGTGCCGTAGGTCGCGTCGAGATTGGTGGTGATCTGCGAAAGCTCCTCGGCTGCGCCCGGCGTCGACGGGGCAGGGATCGTGATCCCGGTACGCAACATGGTCATCTTGCGCGCCAAATCAGCTGGCAGGACGCTGACATCGAACTGCTTGGACTCATTCGCGAGTGAAACGGCGAGGATGGTCGATGCCGCACCAGCTTCGGCTGCGAGCGCGTTGGTTTCGGGCGTGATGTTCGTGGCCTGGTTCCAGTAGGCTTGCGCGGCAATACGGCTCTGCGCGGCGAGTTCAGCTTCGGCGCGCTCCAGGAAGGCGCGGGCCTCAGCGATTTCCACGGAATGATCGACTTCAGCGACCACTTCAGGCGCGGTGTCGAGAGTTGTTTCATCTACAGCTTCAGGCGCGGCGCAGGCCGCAATCATGAAGCTCAGCGCGATGGCGCTGGTGGTTAAGGTCAGGCGTTTCATGGGGTCGTTTCCTCATCCTTGGTTGCGGATGAAACAATAACGAACCGACCGTATCGTCAATGCGTCAGATTCAGGAATCCGGTGCCCGCGTTTTCAGGGCCAGCGCATGAAGTTCGCCCCCCATGGTGCCTTTCAGGGCAGAATAGACCAATTGGTGCTGCTTCACGCGGGGAATGCCAGCGAACTGGCTGCTGACGATCTCGGCCTGCCAGTGATTGTCGTCGCCCGCCAGGTCGGTCAGCGTGATCTCGGCTTCCGGGAAAGCGTCGGTGAGATATCCGAGCAGCGTCTCGCGTGACATGGCCATGGGCAGTTCCTTCCAGTTGCGTGGCAGAACTGGCGTTTAGCACCTGCGACGTCAAGCATCCGGCTGAACCGATTGTGACATCAGGAGGGCAACTCTAAAGTGGTAATAACAGAAATCATGATTGGATTCGCCCCCATGACCAGAATGCGCGCCTTCATTCTCGCCGAAGTTCTTTTCATTGTGATGATTGTCGCGGGCGTCTTCTTCTACATGAACCGCGATGACGACGTGGCGGACCGTCTCACGGAGTATCGCGCGATGTATGTAGACGGCCCAGCCATGCTGAACCTGACGGAAACGCTTTCCTCGGACGCACTGGAAGGCCGTGCTGCGGGATCATCGGGCAATGCCGCTGCACGGGGATTCATCCTGAAGCGGTTCGAGACGATGGAGCTGCGCAGGTTCCACGGGACATACGAGTACGCCTTTCCAGTCCTGCCGGGGCCAATGGACGGGTTATCGGAACCGGCAGACGGTGTGAATATTGTTGGCTGGATCGCCGGGGAGACGCCGGGGCGGGGCCCCATGCTCGTGGTTACGGCCCATTACGACCATCTCGGCATCGTTGACGGAGAAATATATAATGGCGCTGACGACAATGCCTCTGGTGTGGCCGCGCTTGTCGGTGTCGCAGAATATTTCGAGCGAAATCCTCCCAAGCATGACATCGTCTTTGCCGCGCTGGACGCCGAAGAAATCGGCTATCAGGGCGCAAAGGCTCTGGTCGAATCTGGGCTGATTGATCTTGGGCGGGTCGCATTGAACATGAATTTCGACATGGTTGGACGATCCGACGCGGGAGTACTCTATGTCGCTGGCACCACGCCTTACCCGCAGCTGAAGCCCATGATTGATGATTTGGCCACCCAAGTGCCGGTAACCCTGCTCACAGGACATGACTCGCCTGAACTCGGACAGGATGACTGGACCAACCAGTCCGATCATGCCGTCTTTCACGAGATCGGCATTCCATTTCTGTATTTTGGGGTCGAAGACCATCCCGGATATCACGCCCCTTCGGATGATTATGGCGATCTGACACATGATTTCTTTGTGCGGGCGGGCGACACGCTTGTTATGGCGGTGAAGGCGGCGGATGCCTGGCTCATCTCGTCCAAGCGGCAGGAAAACTAATCCTTTCAAGGAGGAAGGGGCGTGAGAACGTCGGCACCGCGGGTTGGTTCCAAACCCACTGTGTGTCACCGATTTGCAATGCTGCACGAAAGTCTCTGAGCACCGTATTTCAATAAATAAAACAACGGTAAGGGTGGTTAATCCGCATTAAGAACATGTGACTTTCCGGCAACTGCTGAGGGTTGCGGATTTGTCATGGGAACAGACACAGTTCAGACACGGTTTTCTTGTGGTCTCGCCGATCTGGCGGGAGCTGAACACGTCTTTAAAGGAGACCACATGTTTAAGTATTTTCTGATCGCATCTGCAGCCACGGGTCTGGCTGTGTCCGCTCAGGCGCAGTCCTATGAGAGTGACACGGGCTTCTATCTTGATGGCGGGTACCAGTACCTGGAAATCGAACCCGATGGTGCAGAGCAGGGTGTTGACACGAACGGCATCGCCGCGCGTCTCGGCTACAAGTTCAACAATGTCTTTAGCCTTGAAGGTGAACTGGCCTCGGGCATCGATGATGGCGAATTCGACTACAATGTTGACGAAGACGAATTTAATCTCGACGACAACAATGATGGCGACTTCAACGACTTGATCGGCGCTTCCGGCGACATCGGCCTGAACTATCTGGTTGGTCTGTATGGCCGCGCAGATGTGCCGCTTACGGAGCGCCTGAGCGCTTTCGGTCGCGCCGGTTATGCATATATCGATCTTGATGCGTCGCTGGCCACGCCGGGCGGTACGCCGATTACGGTTGAGGATTCCGAGGAAGGCCCGGCCATCGGTGCAGGTCTTACCTATGACCTGACCGAAAACTGGGAGCTTCGCGGCGACTACACCTACTATTCGTTTGAAGATACCGACACGAATGGTGTGATGCTGGGTGTTGGGTACAAGTTCTAATCCAACGATTGCATCCCAAACCGAGCGCCCCTTCCGCAGAATGCGGGAGGGGCGTTTCTCGTTCAGTCGACCGTATTCATGTAGGTCGGCAGCCAGCCTTCATGTGCCTCGCGGAGGCGGGAGAGGGGGAGGTCTACACGGTCCTTAAAGCTAATATCGAATTCACTGAGTACCAGATCATACTGTGCATCCCAGTCCGTATCCTCTAGCGAACCAACAAGGCCACTGCCGCCAAAAGAGCGAGCTATTCCTGCACTATCTGCTTGAGCCCATACTTCCTGAACACGCTCTTCCGGTGCTGAGACAAGGTATCGCCCTGACGTTTCTGAAAACATTAAAGCTGCATAATGCTGCTTTACCTCTTCTGAATTCTGAATAGCCAAATGCTCAGCACTCACAAAAACTCGGACACCGCTCGCCAAAGCCATTTCCGCAGCCGCGCAGGCAACTCCGCCGTCGCTGACGTCGTGGACGGCGTTGACGAGGCCCTTGTGGATAAGCTCACGTACGAAGTCCGCGTTTTTCTTTTCCGTTTCGAGATCAATAGATGGCGGGGAGCCAAGTGCCTCACCCTTCAGGCCAAGCCATTCGCGCGCATACAGTGACGCGCCAAGATGGCCCTTCGTCTCACCTATGAGGATCAACGCGTCCCCCGGCTGCGCACCCTTCAGCGTCGCGATCTTCGAGACATCCTCGATCAGACCGACTCCGCCGACCACCGGCGTTGGCGGGATCGCCTTGCCGTCGGTCTCGTTGTAGAGGCTCACGTTCCCGGAAACGACCGGGAAGTCGAGTTCGCGGCAGGCCTCGGCCATGCCTTCGATCGCCTTGACGATATAGCCCATCGTGGCGGGCTTTTCCGGATTGCCGAAATTGAGATTGTCCGTGATCGCAATCGGCGTTGCGCCAACAGCGGAGAGGTTACGGTAAGCTTCCGCCACCGCCTGCTTGCCGCCTTCATAGGGATCGGCGGCTACATAGTGCGGGTTGCAGTCGGATGTGATGGCCAGCGCCTTGTTCGTGCCGTGGATGCGCACAATGGCGGCGTCACCCATGCTTTGCGACGAGTCGACCGTGTCGCCCATCACGTGGCGGTCATACTGTTCCCAGATCCAGCGCTTTGACGCCATGTCAGGCGACGACATCAGCTTGAGCAGCACTTCGCCGTAATCTTCAGGCTCGGGATATTTTGAAATGTCCAAAGGCGCGCGCTTCGGCGGCTCTGTCCAGGGGCGGTCATAATTCGGCGCATCTTCAGCCAGTGGAGCGACGGGGATGTCGCAAACCGTCTCGCCAAACTGCGTCAGCACAAGATGGCCGGTATCGGTCGTGTGACCGATGACTTCAGCCGACAGGTCATACTTGTCGAACACCGCTTTCGCGACATCGATCTTGTCGGGATAGAGCACCATGAGCATGCGCTCCTGGCTCTCGGACAGCATGATCTCGTAGGCTGTCATGCCTTCTTCGCGCTGGGGCACCTTGTCGAGGTCCATGACCACGCCGATGCCTTCGCCATTCTCGCCGCCGCTGGCGGCCATCTCGACCGAGGAGGAGGTCAGGCCAGCAGCGCCCATGTCCTGGATTGCCTGAATGGCGTCTGTCGCCATCAGTTCGAGGCAGGCCTCGATCAGCAGCTTCTCGGTGAACGGGTCGCCAACCTGCACGGTAGGGCGCTTCTCCTCGTCGCCCTCGGAGAATTCGGCAGACGCCATGGTCGCGCCATGGATGCCGTCGCGCCCGGTCTTCGATCCGACATAGAAGATCGGATTTCCGGGCGTCGCGCCGCGGGCATAGAAAATCTTGTCCTGATCGGCGAGGCCGACGGCCATCGCATTGACGAGGATGTTGCCATTATAGCCTTCGTCGAACTGGGTTTCCCCGGCCACGGTCGGCACGCCCACACAGTTTCCGTATCCGCCGATGCCCGCGACCACGCCCGCCACGAGGCTGCGGGTCTTGGGATGGTCCGGGGAGCCGAAGCGCAATGCATTGACCAGCGCGATCGGGCGCGCGCCCATGGTGAAGACATCGCGCAGGATGCCGCCCACGCCCGTCGCCGCGCCCTGATAAGGCTCGATATAGGACGGGTGGTTGTGGCTCTCCATCTTGAAGATGGCAGCTTGGCCGTCACCAATGTCGATGACGCCGGCATTCTCGCCGGGGCCCTGGATGACGCGGTCATTCTTGGTCGGGAATTTGGACAGATGACGGCGCGAGGATTTGTACGAGCAATGCTCTGACCACATTACCGAATAGATGCCGAGTTCGACGAGGTTCGGCTTGCGCCCGAGCCGCGTGACGAGGCGCTCCCATTCGTCGGCCTTGATGCCATGTTCCAGGCCGGCAGTGTCATCCTGCTCGGCGGTGAGGTGGGCGAGGATCGCAGTTTTGTCAGTCATGACCGGCGCTTTAGCGGCAATTGCCACGAGTCGCCAGCCTCATTGTGCTCACTCTGCGTTTTGGGCGTCCAACCAGGCCTGCCCTTGCGTTCTGGCAAGGTCCACGAGGTTGCCCATTGCGAGATTCATGTCGACAAGATGCAGGCCCCAATCGGGGACCACTTTGCCGTTGAAAACAAGATCGCCTGGAATGTCATCGGCGCGCGGATCCGCTGGATCAGCGTGAATCGTGACAGCCAGCCAGTCATGGGTGTCGTTGGCCAGGCATTGGGCTGAGAGCAGGCCGGGTAGCGAAACAAAAGGTGTGTCGACCGCGACGCCGTAGTCATTTGGAGCAAGTCTTCCAAGGCTTTGGCGGGGCATGTAGGCTTTCAAATCACCCTGGCCACCGCCGAGCGCCGCCGGATTCGTACAGACCGCGCGTTTGCCGTCCTGGGCCTTGCCGAAAAAGGAATCTTCGGGCGGTGGCGAGGATTCGCGGAAACTGGCGAAACTCACGATGCATCCGGTTTCGGACGGGGAGGAACAGACTGGCAGACCGGATGCGCGCCCGGTGCTGGGATCGATCACAGTTTCATAGCCGATTGCGTGGACTGCGATGAGCTTCTCCTCAGCGGGAGAGCCGACAATATCCTTTTCCAGCATCTGGTAGATCATGCTGGCACCTTGCGAGTGACCGATCAGGACAACGCCGCGGCCATTGTTCTCGTTGGCAAGATAGGTGTTCCAACTGCCGATCACATCGGCGTAGCGCATCGCGTCATCTGCAGCTGTCTGACCGGCGGTCATCTGCTTTTGCAGTTCCAGCAATGTGGTCTGTCGGTAGATTGGTGCAAAGAGGCGGCATGTTTCGCCGTATCGGGCAAACTGATTGGCTACAACGTTCAACTCTTCGGGCCCCGCAATCATGTCGCTGTTTGGCGTGACGTCGAAAGAGACTGTTGGGTAGATGTAGAAGCAGTCGAAAGCGGGCTCAGCTGCCGGGGTGTGGGGCAATCGGGTCGTGGTGCCGTCCGCCAATATTTCGGTGGCTGTCAGGTCGATGGAGCAGGCATCGTCACTCTTGTCCGGATGACAAAGCCAGTTCGTCGTATCGGAATAGTCATTCACCGCGAAGGCAGGCGGCTCAATAGGTGGATCCGCTGGGGCGTCAGTCACTGAGCCGGCGTCGTTTCCGCAAGCGGAAATCGCAAGCGCGGCCGAACCGAAAATGAATTTCTTGAGCATTGCGGATTTCCTTAGATTTTGGAATGGACGGATCGAACGTGGGTCAGCTACCCCGCACCCGGTCGATTTCTGACAGGTGGCGGCTTTTGTCGGCGTCGCTCAGGAACGAGCCGGCGAAGCTATTGCGGGCCAGCTGGACGATCTGATCGGCCGACAGGTCCAGCGCTTCGGTGATGGCCTCGTAATTCTGGCCGATATAGCCGCCGAAATAGGCCGGATCGTCAGAGTTCACGCACACCAGCAAGCCTTCTTCCAGCTGACGTTTCACCGGGCTCTTGCGCAGGTCGTCGAGCACGCAGAGCGACAGGTTTGACAAGGGGCAGTTGGTGAGCGGCGTCTGGGTGTCGCGCAATACGGCGATGAGCGCGGGATCTTCCATCGCGCGGTTACCATGATCGATCCGGTCCGCGCCGATATCCAGAAGGGCCTCTCGCACATATTCCGGAGGGCCTTCCTCGCCGGCATGCAGGCAGAGTTTGAAGCCAAGCTCGCGACAGCGTGCAAACAGTTTCTGGAACTTCGACGGTGGATGCCCAACCTCGGAACTGTCGAGGCCCACGCCGACAAAATGGTCGTGCCAGGGTGCGGATTCTTCGAGCAGGGCAAACCCGTCCTCTTCGCTCAGATGGCGCAGGAAGCTCATGATGAGTTCGGATGTGATGCCCAGCTCTTCCTCGCCGCGCTTCAGCGCCGAGATTATACCATCAGCGACAGTTCCAAACGCCACGCCGCGCTCTGTATGCGCCTGCGGATCGAAGAACATCTCGACATGAACAACATTGTCTTCCTTGGCGCGCTTCAGATACGCGAAAGTCATATCATGGAAGTCCTGCTCGGTGCGCAGCACATTCATGCCCTGATAATAAAGGTCCAGGAATTCCTGAAGATTGTTGAAATCATAGGCCGCCTTGGCCTCTTCCAGCGTCTTGAACGGAATCTCGATCTGATTGCGCTCGGCCAGCGCCATCATCATTTCCGGCTCGAAACTGCCTTCGATGTGCAGGTGCAGCTCAGCCTTGGGCAAGCGCGCGATGAGATCTTTGTGGGCGGTCATGGAAGCCTCCTGTCGGGTCAGTCCCATAGAACCGGATCGGACGCGAAGGGCAACCGGTCGAACGCGGCTAACGTGCGCCGAGATAGGTCCAGTTGCGCAGGATGGCCTCCATGGGGCCGCGCTGGAACTTCACCCGCCAGAGGCTGACAAAGGCGACGCTGAAGAGTGCGGTGAGGAAGGCAACGCCAATGGTCTGTGCCGCGGTCAGGCTCGCGAAGTAACCAAAGCCATACGCGGTGAACAGCAACGAGAAGATCAGGCCCTGCATCAGGTAGGCGGTGAGCGAGGACGTGCCGCCCCGTGCGAAGAAAACCGTGACGGGCCCCGGTGTACCTTCGGCCCATTTCGCGATCACGCCGAGATATCCAAAAGTGGAGAACGGACTCCCGATCGTGACCAGGACGAGGCCGAGCAGCATTCTCGGATCGGTCATGCCGTGGCTGTCGACCAGCAACCAGCCGCCTCCGCTGCTGAGCAGCAAACCGACAGGCAGTGCGAAACGGCGCGCAGGTTTCCAGATAGGGGCCGAGGCACGGGCGATGATGCCGCTGCGTACGGCCGCAAGGCCAAACAGGAAGAAGGCGAACGCACCAAACCCCTGGAACATGATCATGAAAGGGAAGCCTGAAAGATATTCAGACACGCGATAGGCCGCTGTTTCGGCAAAACCGGCAGACCCGAAGATTTCGAGCGCCTTGGCGTCTGCCACGGCGAACTCTTCCGTCACCGCCACCATTTCCTCTGGTGCAAAGGTGACCCCTAGATACATCATGAGCGCGATCGCTGAGACGAGCAGGATCTGGATTGCGTAGATAATGCAGCCCCAGACGATCAGCGTCTTCTGGGACGCATTGCGGAACAGGAAAAGAATGGAGCCGAGCACCGCATAGATCACGAGAATGTCGCCGATGAAGAAACAGGCAATGTTCAGCGCGCCAAAGGCTAGCAGGCCTACGATGCGACGCCAGTACCGCCCCGCGAAGCCGACCCCGCGCCGTTCAGCGGACTGCATCTGATAGGCGAAGCCGACCCCGAACATGAAGGAGAACAATGAGTAGGATTTCATCAGGAACAGGGCGTTGACGCCAAACCATGCGGCTTCGTCGATGCTGCTCACCGTTGCACCAGCGGCATGATAGCTGCTCATCATGGGCCAGGACAGGACGCCGACATTGACCAGCGCGATGCCGAAAAGTGCCCATGCGCGCGCAAGGTCAGGAAAGATTTCGCGGCCAGCAGCCTGGCTTTCTTCAAGATATGTCATGGTGTTCCCCGCAGCCCCAGAATTATTGATTATCGATATATTCATGCGCTTATCGCGTCAAGAATAATCTTGGGTGGGGGCGGGCCGTCAGGGAGGCCTAGGGTCAGGCCGCGCTGAGCAGGCTCTCGAACACGCCAAGACCGTCGGTGCCGCCCTCATGCCCGCCAATGGCGCGCTCTGGATGCGGCATCATGCCGAGGATGCGGCCATTTTCGCTGAGAATGCCGGCGATGTCCCGCGCAGAGCCGTTCGGGTTCTGGCCGCTGGCATAGCGGAAGGCCACGCGGCCTTCGCCTTCCAGCGTATTGAGCGTGGTGTCGTCAGCAAAATAATTGCCGTCATGATGGGCGACGGGGATCACTACGTCCGATGCGCCGGAATAGGCGCTTGTATAGGCCGTGTTCGTCGACTCGATCTTCAGGGCCTGAGGGCGGCAGACAAAGTGGAGCGAGGCATTGCGCATAAGCGCGCCGGGCAGGAGACCCGTTTCGCAAAGGATCTGGAAGCCGTTGCAGACGCCGAGCACATAGCCGCCGCGCGCGGCATGATCGTGCAATTGCGAGATCACGGGTGAATTGCCTGCCATCGCGCCGCAACGCAGGTAATCGCCATAGGAGAAGCCGCCGGGAACCATGACGAGGTCAGTGCCCTCGGGGATCGTGCCATCCTTGTGCCAGACCATGGCCGGCACCTGACCGGTTACCTTGGCAAGGGCGTCATGCGCGTCGCGGTCGCAGTTCGATCCGGGGAAGACAATCACAGCGGTTTTCATGCGCAGGCCTTTAGCAGGGAGTCGGGTGAAAAGGGAACAGGCATTTGCGGTATTACCTGTCCCGAAACCAAAGAAGCCCCGGACGCTGCCGGGGCTTTCTGAATCGTGGATGGCGGATTAACGCTGATCCATTGGTACATAATCGCGCTGGGCAGCGCCGGTATAGATCTGGCGCGGGCGGCCAATGCGCTGGGTCGGGTCGACCAGCATCTCGTTGAGCTGGGCAATCCAGCCAACCGTACGGGCCAGCGAGAACAGGACGGTGAACATCTGCTTCGGGAATCCGATCGCGTCGAGAATGATGCCGGAATAGAAGTCGACATTCGGGTAGAGTTTCTTCTCGGCGAAGTACTCATCTTCCAGAGCAATCCGTTCCAGCTCCATGGCGACTTTCAGAATCGGCTGATCCTTCAGACCCAGCAGGTCGAGCACTTCGTGCGCCGACTCGCGCATCACGGTCGCGCGCGGATCGTAGTTCTTGTAGACGCGGTGACCGAAGCCCATCAGGCGGAACGGGTCAGATTTGTCTTTGGCCTTTTCAATGAATTCCGGAATGCGGTCCACTGTGCCGATTTCGTGCAGCATGTTGAGGCAGGCTTCGTTTGCGCCGCCATGGCTCGGGCCCCAGAGACAGGCCACGCCAGCGGCCACAGCCGCGAATGGGTGCGCGCCCGACGAGCCTGCAAGACGCACGGTCGAGGTCGAGGCATTCTGCTCGTGATCGGCGTGCAGGATGAAGAAGCGGTCCATTGCTTTCGCAATCTTCGGATCGACCTTGTAGTCTTCAGCGGAGACCGAGAAGCACATGCTGAGGAAGTTCTCCGCATAAGACAGCTCGTTGCGCGGATCGACGAATTTCTGGCCCATATTGTACTTCAGGATGCGAGCGCAGAGCGTTGGCATCTTCGCGATCAGGCGGATCGAGGCGAGGCGACGCTCTTCCGGATCTTCGCTGTCCATGGCGCCAGGATAAAATGACGCCATCGCGCCAACCGTTCCGGTCAGCATGGCCATTGGGTGGCTGTCACGACGGAACCCTTCGAAGAAGCGGTCCATCTGGGTGTGCAGCAATGTGTGCTGCTTGATTTCGTCATTGAAGCTGTCGAGTTCGGCCTTGGAAGGCAGTTCGCCATTCAGGATCAGGTGGCAGACTTCGGGGAAAGTCGCTTGCGCAGCCAGCTGGCCAATCGGATAGCCGCGGTGCAGCAGGACGCCTTCTTCCCCGTCAATGAATGTGATCTGGCTTTCACAGCTCGCCGTGGAGGTGAAGCCCGGGTCAAAGGTGAACTGGCCGGATTGCGCGTAGAATTTGCGCACATCCATGACGTTCGGCCCATGCGTACCGGACAGGACGGGCATGTCATATGATTTGCCGTCAATTTCGATCTTCGCTGTACCAGCGTCTTTGGTCTTGTTTTCCATCAGCTTTAGCCCTTCCAAATCATGTTTTTGTCCAGCGCGGCGTGGGAGTTTAATCCCTTGCCTTCGCCGTTTGATCTTCAATACGTCCCAGCGCCTCATCCTGTCCGAGCCATTCAAGGACCGGTGCAATGTCTGGCGCGGGCAAGCCGCCTGTCAGCGCAGCCCTTAGCGGTTGACCCACCTGTCCCATGGAGAGGTCGTGGTCAGCGCAATAGGAACTTATGACGTGCGATATAGTTTCTGCCGTCCATTGGCGCAATTGCTGCAGTTCGTCGCGCAGACCGGCGAGCCGGTCAAGTCCTTCTTCTGACAGCGACTTCCGCGCTTTCTTGTTCATCTGGATTGGCCGGATGTCGCGCAGGAACGCGAACGCCTCAGCCAGTTCGGGGAGCGTCGTGCCGCGATCCTTCAGGCCGGCCATCGCAGCGCGGATGCGAACAGTCTCGGCTTCGCTCATTGGGCCATTGGATTCAAGATAGGGCAATAGAAGATCGAAGAGGCGCGCGTCATCGGTCGCGCGCATGAAATGGGCGTTTATCTGACCGAGTTTCTCCAGATCCAGCCGGGCGGGCGCCTTGTTGATACCCTCGACATCGAAAAGTGCCGTCGCTTCGGCTTCGGTGAAGATTTCCTGGTCACCATGGCTCCAGCCAAGGCGGAGCAGGTAGGCTTTCATGGCTTCCGGCAGATAACCCATCTCGCGATAGGCCAGCGTCGAAAGGGCGCCGTGGCGCTTGGACAGTTTCGCTCCGTCCGGTCCATGGATCAGGGAGACGTGAGCGAATTTGGGGATATCCCAGCCCATCGCCTCATAGATCGGGATCTGGCGGAAAGCATTCCTCAGATGGTCATCGCCCCGGATCACATGCGTCACGCCCATATCGTGGTCATCCACCACCACGGCCAGCATGTAGGTCGGGGTGCCGTCGGCGCGCAGCAGGATCATGTCGTCCAATTCACTCGCCTGAATGGTCACGCGGCCTTGAACGCCATCCTCAAGTATTCGGTCGCCGCCATCCGGCGCGCGCAGGCGCACAGTATAGGGGGCATCCTCGGAAGGCGCCGGCGCACCATCGCGCCACGGAGAGCGATAGGGGGCGAGCAATTCGTTGGCCTCGGCCAGCAGCGCAGCTTTCGCATCTTCCGAAACACCGTCGGCCTTGGCAGCCTGGCGCTTTTCTTCGCCTAGGTCGCGGCGCGCTTGCAGTTCTTCGGGCGTTGCGTAGCAACGGAAGGCGGTGCCGCGCGCGATCATGTCGAGGGCAATTTCCGTGTGGCGAGCGGCTTGGTCAAACTGCATGACCGGAGGGGCGTCCGGTGTCAGGCCCAGCCACTCCATGCCTTCCAGAATGGCGGCTGTCGCCTCGTCAGATGAACGGGCGCGGTCGGTATCCTCGATCCGCAGAAGAAACTTCCCGTTGTGCCGTTTCGCGAAGAGGTAGTTGAAAAGTGCCGTCCTTGCCCCTCCAATGTGCAGCATGCCAGTGGGAGAGGGGGCAAAACGCGTGATGACGCTCATGGGACAGGCAGGCTCCGATTGATGGACGCGGGTGAGGCTCTTGCGCCGCAGAAACACAACTCCCCGGCCAAAGGCAAGGGGCGCGCCGCGCAGCATGCAGCGCAGCCACGTCAGATATGGTCAATTGCGACCGTCGATGCACTGCCCCTGTTGCTCGCCTTTGCCATGGCAAGCGGCGCTGCGGCGTATTTTCTAGCTCCCGCTGAACCAGACTTTGAACCGGTATTGCTGGCGCCGCTTGCCATGGCGATCCTGATCGCGCTGGGGCGACGATTCCTGTTGCCATCCCTGCTTCAACTTTGCGTGTGGCTTGCCTTCGGCGCGGCGCTTGGGATGAGTTCTGCAGCATTGCGGGCGCGGCTGGTCGCAGCGCCCGTGATCGTTGCAGAGACCGGGCCGGTCATGGTCGAGGGCTGGCTGTCGGAAATCGAGACTGGCGCCAAGGGACCCCGTTTGCGCATCGATGTGCACGCCATCGCAGGGCTGACGCCGGAAACGACACCCAAGACCGTGCGCCTGACGCATCGCTCCCGGCTGGAGGTTTCCTCCGGACGCTTTGTACGATGCTGGGGTGTGCTGAGGCCGCCGCCCGCCCCGAGCATGGAGGGGGAATATGATTTCCGGCGGCAGGCATGGTTCGAACAACTTGGAGGCGTCGGCTATGTGCAGGGCCGCTGCCGGGGTGGCACGCTTGGCGCGCCGGATGGAATACTGCCAGATATCCGGATGAAGGTCGCAGCCTTCCGCAGGCAATTGGCGGCGCATGTGAACATTGCCGCGGGTGATCGGGCGGGTGGCTTCGCGGCTGCGCTCGTTTCGGGCGATCGCAGCTATATGCGCGTGGAGGATCAGGTCGCCCTGCGTAATTCCGGCCTGGCGCACCTTCTGGCAATCTCCGGTCTCCATATGGCGATTGTGGGCGGGCTGGTTTTCTACCTCATGCGGCGACTGCTCGCCTGTATCGAGCCATTGGCGCTGCGCGTGGCGGTGCAGAAACCCGCAGCGATCATCGCACTCGCGGCGAGTTTGGCTTATCTCATCCTTTCCGGCGCCGGCGTTTCCACCCAGCGGGCTTTCATCATGCTGGCGGTCGTATTCGGCGCGGTCCTGTTCGACCGGGCAGCGCTTAGCCTGCGCTCCTTTGCAATTGCGATGATCCTGGTGATCCTGTTGCAGCCGGAAAGCGTCATGACGCCCGGCTTCCAGATGTCGTTCGCAGCGTCAGGCGCCCTGATCGCCACCTACGAGGCGTGGACAGCGCGCCGATCCGCTTCCGACAAGGTGCTGGGCAGCTTCAGCTATAGCTGGGCCTCGCTCGCGGTCACGTCTCTCGTCGCCGGCACGGCAACGGCCCCGTATGCACTCTACCATTTTGACCGGCTCGCGGGGCTCGGCCTGCTGGCCAATCTCGCAGCCATGCCGGTGATCACGTTCGTGAGCGCGCCCGCCGCTGCGGCCGCGCTGATCCTCACACCATTTGGATACGGAGATCTGGGCTTGCGTGTCTTTGGCTATTCGCTGGAGGCCATTCTCTGGATCGCCCAGACGTGTACCGAACAGGCACCAGGCGGGCTGTCTCCCGGCAAGCAGATGCCGGGTGTCTCACTCGTCCTGTTCAGTGCGGCGTTGGGACTGGCTGTGATTGCAAGGGGCATATGGCGCTGGCTGTTTGTGGTGGCCCTCAGCGGGCCGGCAACCTGGCTCTGGATCGCGGCCCCGGCCATGGCGCTGCATTGGTCGGCTTCGGGCGACGTGTTCGTGCGGCTGGCTGGCGGCGAGGTGCACAAGATCCGCTATATCGATGGCGATGGTTTGTCGCCGATGCGGTTCAGCACGTTGGAGCCGTCAGGCCTGTGTGCAGACTGGCCGTGCATTCTGGATGCCGAGATCGGCCGGATAGCGCTGCCGCGCCCCGACGCCGATGCCACAGCCTGTCATCCTCGCGCCGATGCCGCGTATGAACTTGTCCCACACGCCCTGACGGATACGGGCGAACGATCCGTCAATTGCGCTGAGCCTGTCTTGTGGTCTGACGTGGTCCGGACAGGTGCCATCACCCTCAACACGAAAGGTGCGCCATCAAAAAAGACCGCGCCTTGTAAAGCGCGGCCTTGGAAACCTTGCGGTGTGGAAACCGATTAGTCGTAGCGACGAATCAGAGCGACGAGGCGGCCCTGAACCTGCACCCGGTCTGGCCCGAAAATGCGTGTTTCAAACGCCGGGTTGGCAGCTTCAAGCGCCACGGAGGCGCCTTTGCGGCGAAGCCGCTTCAGTGTGGCCTCTTCCCCATCGACCAGCGCGACGACGATGTCGCCGGTATTGGCTGTATCCGTGCGGCGGCAGACCACGATGTCACCTTCAAGGATACCCGCGTCGATCATCGAGTCGCCCTGAACTTCGAGGGCGAAGTGTTCTTCCCCATCGGTCAGGCCATCCGGCGCGTTGACGTGACCATTGTCCTGCTGGATCGCAGAAATCGGCAGACCAGCGGCGATACGGCCGATCAGCGGCACGGTATGTGCGCTCTGTGCCGGCGCAGGCTGACCGGAGGATACGAGTGCCGGCTTGAACTCCTTGCGGCCGCGAGGGGCGCCGGGCGAAACCGATTCCGGTAGTTTCAGCACTTCAAGGGCGCGGGCCCGATGCGCAAGACGCCGGATGAACCCGCGCTCTTCAAGCGCTGTGATAAGACGGTGGATGCCGGATTTGGACGCCAGGTTCAGCGCATCCTTCATCTCGTCAAAGGATGGCGAAACGCCGGTTTCCTGAATGCGCTCATTGATGAAGAGCAGCAATTCCTTTTGTTTACTAGTCAGCACGGGTGACTCCCTTCGGGCGAATCTATGTTCACTTATGTTCTACATGTGTTCATGCTTCGGGTCAATTCGTGCCAGCTACCCTCATTTGTGTAACGCTTTTGTGGCGGTTTATGCCCATTTTCATAAGACTTTCCCCGATAAGAAAGCGCCGGGCGCCTGTTTCGCGCAATCTTTTGATATGTTCGGGCGATGAGACGCCACTTTCGGAAATCAGCACCTTCTCAGCCGGGACCAGCGGCGCGAGGCGCTCGGTTGTGGCCAGATCGGTGACCATGCGCTTCAAGTCCCGATTGTTGATGCCAATGAGCGGAGACGGCAGGTCGAGTGCGCGTGCCAGCTCTTCCTCATTGTGGGTCTCCAGCAGGACGTCCATGCCGAGGTCGAGTGCCGTATCCGTCATCTCGCTGGCCTGAGCGTCGCTGAGGCAGGCCATGATGACCAGGACGCAATCGGCGCCATGCACGCGGGATTCGATCACCTGATAGGGATCGATCATGAAATCCTTGCGCAGCATGGGCAGGCCCACAGCGGAGCGAATTTGAACGAAATCCTCCAGGCTGCCGCCAAAGCTCGGCCCATCCGTCAGGACAGAGAGGCAGGCCGCGCCACCGGATTCATATTCGCGGGCAATCTGGATAGGGTCCGCGCCCGGCAGGATGTCCCCGGCGGACGGGCTCTTGCGCTTCAGCTCGCAGATCAGTGCGTTCTCGTCGAGGCCTGCAATCATGGACATGGATTGAGCGAAGCCGCGCGGCGGGCTGGCCTCGGGCAGGCGTGCCTCCAGCGCGGCCAGCGGGGTCTCGCGTTTGGCGGCGGCGACTTCATCGACCTTGTAGGCGATGATCCGATCAAGGGCGGTGCTCATTCCGGATCCTGTCCGTTGGAGAGAGCAGCCAGGGCCCGCAAGGTTTGCCGGGCCTTGCCGCTGTCGATGGCCTCGGCGGCCATGGCGGCGCCCTGTTTGAGCGTGTCGGCCTTGCCATAAACATGCAGGCCGGCGGCTGCGTTGAGCAGCACGACATCGCGGAACGGGCCTTCCTGGCCCTCCAGCAATTCGGTGATGGCGAGCGCATTGTCTTCCACGCCTCCGCCCTCCAGGGTCGAAAGCGGGCTCGTTTCCAGTCCGGCGTCGGCAGGGGTCAGCTCGAATTCGTGTAAATCGTCGCCCGCCACTTCACAGACTTTCGTTGTGCCGGCGATGGAGATCTCGTCGATGCCGTCCAGGCCGTGCACGACCCAGGCGCGCTTGGTGCCGAGACGCGACAGGGTCTCGGCCATCGGTCGCACCCATTCGGGCGCGAATACGCCCAGAACCTGGTATTCGGCACCGGCCGGATTGCTGAGCGGGCCGAGCAGATTGAAGATGGTGCGGATGCCGAGTTTTGCGCGCACCGGCGCGACATGGCGCATGGCACTGTGATGGCTGCGCGCGAACATGAACGCGACGCCGCAGCCATTCAGGCATTCGAGGAAGGTCTCTTCGTCCATGTCGAGATTGACGCCGAGCGCTTCGAGCACGTCGGCCGAGCCGGTCTTGGGCGGCACCGAGCGATTGCCATGCTTGGCGACCCGTCCGCCCGCCGCCGCGATCACGATCGCGCTGGCGGTGGAGGTGTTCAGGCTTTTCCATGGCAGGCCGCCTGTCCCGCATGTATCGAGGACAGGCCCTTCCACATGCACCTTGCGGGCATGTTGGCGCATGATGCGCGCCCCGGCGGCGAGCTCGTCGGCGGTCTCTCCCCGCACGGTCAGGCCCATCAGGAACGCGCCGATCTCTTCGGGGGCCGCCTCGCCGGACAAGAGCTTGTCGAAAGCCCCCTCAAGCGTAGCGATGTCCAGTGGCTGGCGGCGGGCAATGGCCAGCAGGGCGGTGGTGAGACTGTCTGATGGCATAGGAAGGTCATCCGGGTCTGGTTCGCGCCTGCATAGGGTGTGTGGGGGCGTCAGATCAAGTCTGACGACGCCGCAGGGCGAGGTTTCACTGCATCCGCCACAAAGGCTTCAAGCAGGATACACGAACACGTGATCGCATTTGCAGGAAGATTGGGTTAGGTTCGCCGAACAGGGGAACTTCAAGAGAAAACTGACCTGATTGAGGAGGACATTATGAAACCCAATTTGTTGCTCGCGAGCGTTGCTGGCATGGCCTTGCTGGCCGCCTGTCAGACCGCACCGGCTGACGATATGTCAGACAACCTGACCGCCGAAGAGACGATCGAGGTGGAAAGGGTGATGGAAGCCGAAGGGTCAGTGGAAATTGACCAGTCTGCCGAAGCCGAGATGGCGGAGATGGCCGAGACAGCTGATGAGGCGATGGATGTTTCCTCGTCTGTCGCGCTTGCCGCGGCGCTCGCATCGCAGCCCGAAGACGTTCAGGCCCGCTACGAGGCGCGCAATCCGGGTGCGACACTGGAATTCTTCGGCATTGAGCCGGGTATGACGGTCGTCGAAGCCCTGCCGGGCCGTGGCTGGTACTCCAAGATCCTGCTTCCTTATCTCGGTCCTGAGGGCAAGCTGATCGGCGCGCACTATCCGGACGAGATGTGGATCCGCATCCTTCCAGGCGCTGACGAGGAACGCGTCGCGGGTATCCTGGCCCAGCTTGAAGGCTGGACCGAGACCGCAGAAGGCTGGGCCGGCGAGAATGGCGCGAAAGTCTATGACTACAAGCTGACGACCCTGCCGGACGACAAGGCCGAGAAGGCCGACGCCGCATTGTTCATTCGCGCACTGCACAATCTCTACCGGACGGAAGCAGAGCTTGGCACGTTCTCAGCTACCATTGCCGAGACGTATCGCATTCTGAAGCCAGGCGGCGTCGTCGGCGTGGTCCAGCATCGCGCGTCGGAAGACACGCCGGATGAGTGGGCCGATGGAAATGCAGGATATCTGAAGACCAGCTTCGTGGTCGAAGCTTTCGAGGCTGCCGGGTTCGAACTGGAAGAGTCGAGTGAGGTCAATGCGAACCCCGCCGACGATGCCGGTCCAGGCGACATCGTGTGGCGCCTGCCACCGAGCTTTGGGACGTCGGAAGAAGGCTCTGCAGAGCGTGCAGCTTTTGCCGAGATTGGCGAATCCGACCGGATGACGCTGCGCTTCCGCAAGCCTGAATAGACGCGTCATCATCCGTATCGGGAAGGGGCCCTGACCGGGCCCCTTTTTCATTGGGGCGCGAACCGTCTTGCGGAACCGGCTGCCCGGAAAGGCGTTGAGAGGGAAACACTGAAAGGAACTTCCCCTCCCATGACCCAACTCGCTGACAAGGACCTCACCGAAACTTTCTGGGATCGTCTTGAAGACTGCCGCACAGGCATGCTCGTGATTGATGGCCGGGCTGTGCCCATGTCCCACTATGTTGATGAGAACAAGCGCGAGCTGTGGTTCATCACCGCCAAGGGTACGTTCATGGCCGAACATGCCAACGGAACGAACGCGCACTATGTTCTGTGCAATGACAAGGAAGGGCTCTATGCCAGCCTGTCCGGTCGCCTCATGCCAGAAATCAACAAGGAGAAGCTTGATGAATACTGGAGCTTCATCGCGGCCAGCTGGTACGAAGACGGCAAACAGGATCCTGACGTCCTACTGCTGAAACTGTCGCTTGATGCCGGTGAAGTCTGGACGTCAAAAGGCGGCGCGAAGTTCTTCTACGAAATTGCCAAAGCCAATCTCACCGACGACAAGCCGGACATTGGCGAGCATTTCGAAATCAGCTTCTAGAGCTTGTCGAGCCAGTTCTTGAGCAAGGCGTGGCCGTGCTCGGTCAGGATGCTTTCCGGGTGGAATTGCACGCCGTAGATCGGCCGTGTCTTGTGGTGCAGGGCCATGACTTCGCCATCCTCGGTGAAGGCGTCGGCTACCAGAACTTCCGGCAGGTCTTCGGGCTTCACCGCGAGTGAATGGTATCGCACCACTTGATAGGTTTCGGGCAAACCTTCGAAAAGGTCCCCGCCGGTCTGGCGGATTTCTGACAGCTTGCCGTGACGGATTTCCCTGGCGGTGATGACCTCGCCGCCAAAGGCTTGCCCGATGGACTGATGGCCGAGGCAGACGCCGAGGATCGGCAGGTCTTTGGGCGCCTTCTGGATCAGCCCCACACAGATGCCGGCCTCGTTGGGAGAGCAGGGGCCGGGAGACAGGAGAATGCCGTTCGCACCGGTGGCGAGGGCTTCCTCGACCGTCATTTCATCATTGCGGACCACGCGCGTTTCCGCGCCCAGCTCTTCCAGATAATGGACGAGATTCCAGGTGAAGCTGTCATAGTTGTCGATGACGAGGATCTGCTTCTTTGGCGCGCTCATTGATCATGCTCATATGCGGCGGCCAGTTCGGCAGCGCGGCGAAGTGCGCCTGCCTTGTGGACGGTTTCATCATATTCGTATTGCGGCACGGAATCGAGCACGACGCCGCCGCCAGCCTGGATGTGCAATTGGCCATCCTTCAGCACCGCGGTGCGCAGCGCGATACAGGTGTCGAGATCGCCATTCCAGCCGAAATAGCCGACTGCGCCGCCATAGATGCCGCGGCGATGGCTTTCCATCTCGTTGATGATCTGCATGGCACGGATCTTCGGCGCGCCCGAGACGGTGCCCGCGGGGAAGCCCGCGAAGAGCGCATCCACGCTGTCGAGCCCCTCGCGCAGGTCGCCTTCGACATGGCTGACGATGTGCATGACGTGGCTGTAGCGCTCGACGATGAACTGCTCGGTGACCGTCACGCTGCCATAGGCGGCGACGCGGCCGACATCGTTGCGGCCAAGGTCCAGCAACATGAGGTGCTCGGCGATCTCTTTCGGATCGTTGAGCAAGCCCTCGGCGCGGCGGGCGTCTTCCTCATCATCCCCGCTGCGCGGCCGTGTGCCGGCGATCGGGCGGATGGCGACGCGGCCATCGCGGACGCGAACGAGAATTTCCGGGCTGGAGCCGACCAGGCTGACCGCGCCGAGATTCATGTGGAACATGAAGGCCGACGGGTTCAGGCGGCGAAGCGCGCGGTAATAGCTGATCGATTGGCGCGGGAAGGGTGTGGAGAAACGTTGGCTCGGTACGACCTGAAAGATGTCCCCGGCGCGGATATAGTCCTTGCACGCTTCGACAATCCCGAAATAGCGCGCCTTGGAGGTGTTGGACTGCAGTTCCACCGGCGCGGGCGCCTGATCCTTGGGTGGAATCTGGGGCAGGCGTTCCAGCCGTGCCTCGACATCATCCAGCAGGGCGTCGATCTCGGATTCGTTGTCGGCTTCGACGCGGCCGATCAGCAGGATTTCCTGATAGATGTGATCGAACACGATGACCACGCGCGGGATGACCAGCAGGGCTTCCGGCACGTTCAGCATGTCCGGCTTTGTAATCTCCACCGGCTCGACATATTGGATCATGTCATAGCCGACATAGCCAAAGGCCCCTGAGGCCATAGGTGGCAGGTCTTCGTCGGCGCTGGCGCGGGCATCGCGGGCAAAGGCTTTCAGGGCCGCAACAGGCTCGGCATCAAGCGTCTTGGCGTCCGAGAAGTCAGCATCGCTGGCCGTCTCGGCTTTGCCATTGAGAATGCGGAACCAGCGGTCAGGTTCAAGCCCGATGAAGGAATATCGCCCGAGGCGTTCGCCACCTGCAATCGACTCGAACAGGAAGCTGCCGGGCGTTTCCGCGCCCAGCTTCAGCATGGCGGCAACCGGGGTTTCTATGTCCCCGATTCGCCGACGGACAATCAGTCTGGCATTGCTCATTGGTCTGACGTGATAGTGGCCTTGTAGGCTCTGAGCGTGCCCTGATTGGTGCGTAGCTTCATGGTGGCCGCGATCTCGGCTTCCATCGCCTGATCAAGATCGGTCTGCAGAGAGGTCAGCAGGCTGGAATTGGCCAATGGGGCCAGTTCCGACATGTCCGCCTCGCTCGGTGGTGTGATGTCGGTGATCTGCATCACCATGACTGCATCACCCGTCCGGCTCGGGAAGGTGAAGACATCGCCTTCCTTGCCGCTGAAGACGGAATTGACTGCCGCATTTGGCAGGCCGGAATCGGCAGCCGTGCGCCGTGTGATCGGCGCGAGGGGTGTTTCGACCACTTCGTTGGCAGCGCGCGCTTCAGCTTCCAGTGTGCTCTCGCCAGACTTGATCCGGTCGGTCAGATCATCCAGCGCGGCCTGTACGCCGTTGGCTTCACGCTGGCGAACAAGACCGGTGCGCACATCCTCACGCAATTCCTCAAATTCCGGCGTGTAGCTTTCAAGCACTTTGTGGGGGGATGTGAGATAGGTCGCTTCGCCAATATCGATGCGGTTGCTGGTTTCACCGACCGGGATTTCGAACGCCTGCTGGAAAGCTTCTCCGGCGCTGATCAGGCCCATGAGTGCCACGCCTTCACGGGTGCGGCCAGACTGGTCAACGGGCGCGAACGTGATGAGCGGCACGCCGACTTCCTCGGCGATCTGACCGATCGGGTAGCCAGCGCCAATTGCGCGATCCAGCGCTTCCATTTTCTCAAACAGGAGGACGGCTGCGCGTTCGCGGGAGAGTTGGTCGCGGATCTCGCCTTCAACCTGTTCCAGGGGAAAGACTGCGCCGGGCTGGACCGAGACGAGCCGCGCCACGAGCCATTGGTCGCCGCGCTCAGCCGGGCCAAACAGGGCGCCGCTTTGCTTGCCGGCCCCGAACATGGCTTCTGCGAGCAGAGGATCGGACACGCTTTCACGGCGGCCGGTGCGGGTTTCGCGCGAGGCGACGCCTTCTACGCTTGCCGGGTCTGCGCCTGCGGCGAGCAGGCCAAAGGCCGTGCGGGCCGCTTCGCGGCTGGAGAACATGAGCTCGACATAGGTGCGGGTGTCAGGCTCTGAGTACCGCTCCGACTTGCTGGCTTCATAGACGGTGGCCACTTCCTGATCAGTCACGGTGACCTCTGACAGGAAGTCTTCGGCAGACATGCGCAGCACATCAATCATCCGACGCTCAGGCTGTTTCAGCGCTTCGAGATTTTCATCATAATAGGCGCGGATTTCGTCTTCCGTGGGCGCGTCAGGCTCTGGCAGGCTGCTCGTGTCGAGAATGAACCAGCCGACATTGCGCGCTTCGCCAATATAGCGCGCTTGCAATCCGGAAAGCGTTTTCGGCGGAAAGATCGCGGCGCCGGCTGCGTCGCGCAGCGCTTTCATCGTCAGATCGTCAGACAATTGCTGTTCATAGTCAGCCTGGGTGATACGGCTGCGATAGAGGACATCGCGATAGGTATCGAGGTCGAGCGCGCCGGTCAGTGGGTTCTTGAAGGCGTCGATGTTCTTCAGTTCTTCCACAACGGCATCGGTGGAGGGATGGACGCCGATGGAGTCGGCATAGCCGAGCAAGGTGAGCTTGGCGGCTTCGAGCTGGAAGACCTGGTCGATGACACCCTGTTCCAGCAATTCCGGCTTGGTAACGGGCTCTTCGGAGTCCGCATTGATGTTCCGGATGACGCTCTCAACGCGGCGATCGAAGGTGACGGCATCAAAGCCCCGGCTGCCCGCGGCGGCCATGTTGGAGCCGATTCCGCCCCGCAGCTGAGCGAACATCTGGTCAACACCCCAGAACGCCATCCCCGCAATGATGATCATGACAATAATCTTCCCGACGAAGGAATTCATCAGGCTTTTCATCAAGGCTAGCATATCGGCAGCGTCTTTCTGGCAGGTTGAGCGGTGGTCCAGTGCTTGCTAGGCGACCCCGTTAGGTCTTTCAAGATAGGGATAGCTTATGACCAGAACACTTATCGCCGGGAATTGGAAGATGAACGGCCTCAAGTCCAGCCTTGGGGAAATCCGAGATGCGGCTGCAGGCGTGGGTCAAGGCAAGGCCGGGGTCGAGGCGCTGTTGTGCGTACCGGCAACCCTTCTGACCCTTGCGGCAGAGGCCGCGCACGGCTCAGCGCTGCGGGTCGGTGGCGAAACCTGCCATGCGGCCGAAAGCGGCGCGCATACTGGTGATGTGTCGGCAGAAATGCTGGCAGACGCGGGCGCAACCCATGTCATTGTTGGCCATTCAGAGCGCCGGACAGACCATGCGGAGAGCAATGAAATCGTGGCCGCACAAGCCGCAGCCGCCCTGCGCGCGAGTCTGACGCCGATCATTTGCATTGGCGAAAGCCTCGACCAGCGCAAGGCGGGTGAGACGCTGGAATTCGTGGCCAGCCAGATCGCAGGCTCGATTCCGGACGGGGCCACGGCTGAACAGATTGTGATTGCATATGAGCCAATCTGGGCCATCGGTACGGGCGAAGTTGCCACGCCAGATCAGATTGATGAAGTTCATACCGCGATCCGCACGCGCCTTACAGAACGATTCGGTGCTGAGGCCGCAGACCTCATTCCGCTGCTCTATGGCGGCAGCATGAAGCCGGGAAATGCGGCTGAAATCCTTGCGGTCAAGGATGTGAATGGCGGTCTAATTGGGGGGGCAAGCTTGAAGGCGGCGGATTTCCTCGCCATTTACGGTCAAGCAAAGTAATCAAAGACTGAACCCGAAGGCTTGGCGTCTGTCCCCAATGGGGATATGCGGGCCGCTTGAATTTTACTGGAAACGCACCAGCCATGCAGAACGTCATCCTTGTAGTCCACATCCTCGCCTGTCTTATCGTGACGGGACTGGTCCTGATCCAGAAATCCGAAGGCGGCGGCCTCGGTATTGGCGGCGGCGGCGGGGGCGGCGCGGGATCGCTCATGTCCGGACGTGGCGCTGCCGGCGCCCTGGTGCGTTCCACGATCATGTTTGCCGGTATCTTCTTCGTGACCAGCCTGGCGCTGACCACACTGGCCAACCGAAACACCGACACACGCACCAATGTCGAGCGCGCACTTGGCGCTGACGAAGATGGCGCAACCGGCCCGGTCGACCTGCTGGATCCAACCGCGCCGCTGCTGGAGGGCCAGGACGGCCTGTCCACGCCCGCGCCGGAAGCGGCTGAGCCGGGTGTCCTGATCGATCCTACGGCAGACATGCCACCCGCCGATATCGAGGCTGATCCTGTGCCGGAAACCGAGCCGGAAACAGGTAATCCCCAGTAATTGCGCCGCGCAGGTGTTTTCCCTGCGTCCCATTTGTCCGAATCACGGCATCAGGGTGATCCCATGATCCGCTATATTTTCATTACAGGCGGCGTGGTGTCCTCCCTTGGCAAGGGTATCGCTTCCGCCGCACTCGGTGCGTTGCTTCAGGCGCGTGGCTACAAGGTCCGTCTGCGCAAGCTCGATCCGTATCTCAATGTCGATCCCGGCACGATGAGCCCCCGCCAACATGGCGAGGTCTATGTCACCGATGACGGCGCAGAGACCGATCTGGACCTTGGCCATTATGAGCGCTTCACCGGCGTCTCGGCACGCCAGTCCGACAATATCACGACGGGGCGGATCTATAGCCGTATCATCGAGAAGGAACGGCGCGGGGATTATCTCGGCGCGACAATCCAGGTGATTCCGCACGTCACAAACGAGATCAAGGATTTCGTCCTGTCCGATCCGGGCGAGGATGTGGAATTCGTGCTCTGCGAAATCGGCGGCACGGTCGGCGATATTGAGGGCCTGCCATTTTTCGAGGCGATCCGTCAGCTCGGCCAGGAACTCGGGCCGGAGCGCGCCTGCTTCATCCATCTGACACTGCTGCCCTATATTCCGGCGGCGGGCGAGATGAAGACCAAGCCGACCCAGCACTCGGTGAAGGAGCTGCGCTCGATCGGTATTCAGCCTGACGTGCTGCTCTGCCGGTGTGACCGGCCGATTCCGGAGACCGAGAAGGGCAAGATTGCCAGCTTCTGTAATGTGCGCCTCTCCAGCGTGATCGAAGCGCGCGATGTGGGCCACATCTATGATGTGCCGGGCGCTTATCATGCCGAGGGACTCGACAAGGAAGTCCTGTCGCATTTCCGCATCGAAGACGCTCCGGAGCCGGACCTGTCCGGCTGGAGCGAGATTGCGCACACGACGCATCATCCGGACGGCAATGTCTGTATCGGCCTCGTCGGAAAATACACCGATGTGCCGGACGCCTACAAATCCGTTGCCGAGGCGCTGACGCATGGCGGCCTTGCCAACAAGGTGAAGGTCGATATCCGCCTGATCAATTCCGAAGAATTCGATGATGAGCATCGGCCGCTGGACATTCTGGAAGGCGTGCATGGAATCATCCTGCCGGGCGGCTTTGGCGAGCGCGGCGCACATGGCAAGATGCGCGCGGCAAGGTTTGCCCGCGAGCGCAACGTGCCGTGCTTCGGTATTTGCTATGGCATGCAGATGTCGGTGATCGAGGCGGCCCGCAACATGGCCGGTATCGAGGACGCGAACACGACCGAGAATGACCCGGACACGTCTGCGCCGCTGGTTGGCCTGATGGAAGAGTGGACCAAGGGCAACGAAAAGGTCCAGCGCGACGCCAATACCGACAAGGGCGGCACGATGCGCCTCGGCGCGTATCCGGCCCGCCTGACGCCGGGCAGCAAGGTCGCCGAAATCTATGGCACGCTCGATATCTCCGAACGCCACCGTCACCGCTATGAGGTGAATGCCGGTTACATCAAGGCGCTGGAAAAGGCCGGCGGGCTGTTCTCCGGCCTGTCGCCAGACGGCAAGCTGCCGGAGATTTTCGAGCTTCCGGAGCACCCCTGGTTCATCGGCGTGCAGTATCACCCAGAGCTGAAGTCCCGTCCGTTCGAGCCGCACCCGCTGTTTGCAAGCTTCATCGGCGCGGCGGTCAAGCAGAGCCGACTGGTTTAGGATCCTTCCGTCAAGATCCGTCACCTTCGACCGCGAAGCGGTCTGAGGGCCCATCTCTGGTTTTGCCGCATGCACTAGCGGCCCGGTTCCGAGATGGGCACCCAGATGAGCTGCGCTCATCGGGTGTGACGCGAAGGCGGCGACCAGCACTTTTATCCGGCGTGGAAGATTCCGGCCGGGTGCGTGTCTCCAAAAACAATCCGCCTCAGGATGAATTGAAGTGGGGTTGCACGGCGTGCGTTTCAGCCTCGATCAGTTGGGCTGTCTCGCATTGCAGGCGCGTCAGGGGCCCGTGCCGGAAGAGGCGCTTGCCGGTTTTGGCGATCAGTTGTCTGGCTTCGCCAAGGCAGCGGCGGATTTTTTCGATATAGAGATCGCGATGATCCATCGCATGGTCGAGGGCCATCAGTCGGCGGATGAGGCGTTTGGCGGGCAGGATGTCGCTCGGGAGTTTATCGTATTCATGGATATCTGGGACGTCGTCCGCATCAAGAAAGCGGATGCGTGGGCCTATCTTGAATGTCGGCCTGGGCGGCTTTGCATCCGGGCGATGAGCGCGGGTCTCGAACAGACGGAAAGCTGGCTGGGATGCGCGGGCGATGTGTTGCGTGGTTTCTCGCGGGCGCGCTGGACCTGAACTGGCTGTCTCTCGAGGGAATACAGGCAACGCACCCAGTTCGGCCGCGCAGAGATAGAGACAGCGGCGCAGCGCCGGTTCGGCCTGGGCCAGGAAGCGCGACAGGCGCGAAATCGCGTGACGCGGCAGGAGCGGCGTATGCGGCGTCAGGCCGAGCCGCTCGCGCAACTGGATCACGCCGAGGCTGATGACATTCAGCATCAGCCAGACGGCGGAGCGGATTTCCTGTGGAGGTGAATAGCGCAGTTCGGACATGAGCTGAGCATCCGGGGTGGGGGTGCCGGTCGGATTGGTCTTTCAACGGTCTTTGATTTTATTGGAGAATTCTGCGGGGCTTGCGGGACTACCGAGCCCGTATCATCGGCATGCGCCGAAAGGCGGATGTGGTTCTAAGGCTTGGACACCTGGAACTGGCCGACATTGATGCGGCCGTCAGTGAAGCCGGCATCGCAATAGGACAGGTAGAAGTTCCACATCCGGCGGAAGGGCTCATCGAAGTCCAGCTTGACGATCGTGTCCCAGTTGGCATTGAAATCGCGCGCCCATTCGCGGCAGGTGCGGGCATAGTCCTGACCGAAATAGGTGACGCCGTCATGGCGCAGGCCCGCCGTGTGGAACTGTTCCTTCAGAGCGGTCTCGCTGGGCAGCATGCCGCCCGGAAATATGTGGCGCTGGATGAAGTCGACGCGCTTGCGGTAGCGCGGGAACAGTTCGTCATCGATGGTGATGATCTGGAGCGCGGCGCGGCCGCCCTGTTTCAGACTTTCGAAGATTTTCGCGAAATAGCTCGGCCAGTAGGATTCCCCGACCGCTTCGAACATCTCGATGGAGGCGACGCCATCATATTGGCCCTGATGGTCGCGATAGTCTTCGAGGCGGATTTCGACGCGTTCATTCAGGCCCTGTTTCTGCATCCGCTGCATGGCGAAATCACGCTGGGATGGCGAGATGGTCAGGCACGTGACTTTCGAGCCGCGTTGCTTGGCGGCATATTCGGCAAAGCCGCCCCAGCCGCAGCCGATTTCCAGGATTTTCGACGAGGGCCCGGCACTGATCCGGTCACAGATGTTCCGGTACTTGTTCTGTTGGCCCTGTTCGAGGCTCATGTTCGGGCTGTCGAAGATGGCTGAGGAATAAGTCATCGAAGGGTCCAGCCAGAGACTGTAGAAATCATTGCCCAGATCATAATGGGCCATGATGTTCTTCTTCGCGCCCTCCCGGGAATTGCGGTTGAAGATGTGGCGGACCATGTTGACCCACCGCACCACTGCGCCGCCCACGGCAAGCTTGCCGATATTGTCGAAATTGGCAGAGAAGAAGCGCAGCACTTCGGTCAGGTCAGGCGTTGACCATTCGCCATCCATGTAAGCCTCGGCAAAGCCGACATCGCCGCCAGCCATGGCGCGTTTCACGAAATTATAATCGTGGACAATGATGGTGGCATGAGGACCGGTATCGTCATGCCTATATTCGAGCACGCGTTCGCCGGGCAAGACAAAGGACACGCTGCCCTTCTGGGTATTGAGCAGCGCGAAGGCGGCCAGACGAAAGCTTGTCGGAACGTCTTTCAGGTTCCGAATGGTCTGGGTGCTGGCTTTGATGACCTCGGTCATGCGGCATCCTTCCGCTTATCAGCATTACGTATTTGTTGGGATAACGCAATTGTTGTGCCGGTTTCCGGAGGGGCGGGCTTTGGGCGATAGGCGGCGCCGCGTATCCACACTTTGAGGGCCTGCCAGTGGATTCCGAGGGTCACGCCGAGCGTGGAGAGCGGATTGGTGACTGCGAGTTTCAGCAAGTTTGCGCTGGTGGCAGGCATCCGCCGGGCGGTGATGTTTGCCATATGAAGGCGCTTTTCATGTCTCAGGCTTTCCACGACCACTCCCAATTTGTCTTCCGGCGAACGCAGGGTGAAGCGGTAGGTTCCGGTGACGTCGAAGAAGGGGGATACGTGGAAAGACTTTGGCGCACTGTGCGCGTTGCGGCCCGGATTGACGGCGGCGACGTAACGATGGGTCTCGCCGAATGTGTTGTTCACTTCATAGATGATCCCGCGCAGGTCGCCGTCCGGGCCGTAGCCATACCAGAGCGAGAGGGGCGCAAATTTGTAGAACAGGTGGCGCGGGAAGGTGACGAGGCGGATGGCGCCGCCGTCCAGTGTAATGCCTGCCTTGGCAAGTTCGGATTCGGCCCAGGGACGTAGCGGTGCGTCTTTCTGCTTGGGGCCGTGGTCTTCGGTGCGGAAGGCGAACAGGCCGGGCGCGTTGACGCTGAACAGGGCTGAGCTGGCCGCGGCCTCGTCCAACCGGTCGATGTCGAGATCAATCAGGACGAGATCATATGCAAACCGCCGCTCGAATGGCTGATAGCGCACATGGACAGTCTGGCCTTTCCAGAGGCTCAGTGCGGGCTGGGGATGCGCATTGGTCAAACAGACACCTCGGCAGCGACTTCCACAGGCCGAAGTTTGCGTGCTGGCTGTACAATGTCCACACCTTCGGCCGTCCACGGCACGGATCCGCCAAGGGAAAGGGCGGCTGAGAGGCCGGATTTCAGGCCGTCCTCATGAAAGCCGCGGCCCATCCATGCGCCGGCGATCCAGAGACCGTTCTGACCCTGAATACGCTTCAGGCTGCGCACGGCTGCTTCGGCGGCGGCATCGAACTGCGGATGGTCGAAATCATATTCGAGAAAGGTCAGCTCGTCGCGAGGGGGCGTGTCGGGGTTCAGTGTGATGAAGAGTGGGCGCTCATCGGGCAGGCCCTGCAGCCGGTTCATCCAATAGGTGAGGCAGATGTCGCCGCTTTCCTGTTTCAGCACGTTCCAGCTGGCCCAGGCGGCCTTGCGCGAGGGCATCAGCGCCGGGTCGCGGTGGAGATAGATACGGTTTGGCCGATAGCGAACCGAGCGGAGCAGGAAGGCCTGATCTTCGAAATGTTCCTCGGTCAGGCGCAAGGCCTGGTCGGAATGGGTGGCGAGAATGACATCATCGAATATTTCGCGACGGCCATCGGTCGTCACGACCGCGATATGGTCACCAAAGGGAAAAATGCGCTCGACGCCCGAGTTGAGGCGAACCCGGTCGCCGAGCGCGTCCGCAACAGTGCGGACATAGTTTTCACTGCCACCGGTGACGGTACGCCATTTCGGGCGTTCCTTGTGCATGAGGCGGTGATTGTCGAAGAACTGGAAGAAGCTCATGGCGGGGTAGTCGAGCATCTTGTCTTCGCAGGTCGACCAGATGGCGGCCCCCATGGGCAGAATATAGTTCGTGCGGAAATCTGTATCGAACTCATGGCGGTCGAGCCAAGCGCCCAGAGTTGTATCCGTAATCGTGCCATCGGCGAGTTCGGCGCGCGCAATGTCGTTGAAGCGGAGGATGGTGCGCCAGAAGCGATGGAATTTCGGGCTCAGGAGATTGCGACGCTGGGCAAAGATGCCTTTCAGTGTGGACGCCCACTCCCAGCCTTTCGGATCAGAGACCGCAAAGCTCATGTCGGACGCTTGTGTTTCGACGCCAAGTGCATCGAAGAAGCCGATCAGGTTCGGATAGTTGAGTGCATTATAAACGATGAAGCCGAGATCGACCTTCGTTTCGTGGCCGTCATAGTCGAACGCATGCGTGCATGCGTGCCCCCCGGCCCGGCCTGATTGTTCGTAAAGTGTTACGTGTGCGGAATTGCGCAGCGCCCATGCAGCGCCGAGGCCGGATATTCCAGATCCAATAATGGCGATGCGTTTCATGCGGCGTCTCGCTTTTCTTTCAATGTATCATATGCGTCGAGTGCGCGCTGGCGAGCGCCGGAATGGTCGACTATGGGTTTCGGATAGGTCTTGCCGAGCTGGATGCCGGACTTGTTCAGAATCTCTTCGCTGGCTTCCCATGGGGCGTGCAGGTACTTGTCTGGCAGGTCCTTCAGTTCCGGGCAGAAGCGCCGCACATAGGCGCCGGTCTCGTCGAACTTGCTGCCCTGGCTGATCGGGTTGAAGACCCGGAAATAGGGCGCCGCATCGGCACCGGAGCCTGCAGTCCATTGCCAACTGGCGGCATTGTTGGCCGGGTCAGCATCGACCAGCGTGTCCCAGAACCATGCTTCGCCGTCCTGCCAGGGCAGGAGAAGGTGCTTGGTCAGGAAGGAGGCGACAATCATCCGTACCCGGTTGTGCATCCAGCCTGTCTGCCAGAGCTGGCGCATTCCTGCGTCAACCATCGGATAGCCGGTCTGGCCCTTGGTCCAGGCGTCAAAGGCATTCTTGTCTTTTCGCCACGGCATGAACTCGAATGAGTCATTATAGTTTTCGGAGGCGAGCGCCGGATTGTAAAACAGGAGTGTATGGGAAAATTCCCGCCAGCCAATTTCTGACAGGAAGGTGTGACCATCCTTTTCCGGGATCGTGCCGGCTTCCATACCAGCATGGACAGCGCGCCATATCTGCAGTGGTCCGATCTCGCCGAAACGGAGATGTGGGGAGAGACCGGACGTGGACATGTCGAGGTCCGGGCGGTTGCGATCTTCCTTGTAGCCATTGATTGGCCCATCAAGGAAGTCGGTCAGGCGGGCAATTGCGCCGTCCTCGCCGGGGGTCCAGTCGTCAAAGCCTGTGGACCAGTCGGGGCTTGACGGGTGGAGGCCCCAATCATCGAGGGATTCGCTTTCGGGCTTGGGGCCGCTCAGCTTTTTGTGGCGGCCATACGTGTCGCGCGCGACGAAGTTGTTGCGGGCCGCGCGCCAGTAAGGAGTGAACACCTTGTAGTAACCACCCGCATTGGTCTCGACCTGCCACGGCTCGTTCAGCAGCCGCGCATTGTAGCTGGAGACATCCAGGCCCCGCTGGGCCAGGTCTTCCTTGATTGCGGCATCCAGATCGCGTTCGGGCTGGTCATAGCGGCGATTCCAGAAAATGGTCTCTGCGCCGGTCTCTTCGATGACGGTGTCGAGCACATCGGCGGATTGCCCGGAGCGAAGGGTCAGCTGGGCGCCCGCCTGTTTGATATCAGCGGCAAGCGCGCGCAGGGATTTGTCCAGCCACCATTTCGAGGCGCCGCCGAGGGGCCGCAGGCCTTTGGTCTGCTCGTCCAGTATGTAGAGCAAGACGAGGGGCCTGCCGGACGAGACGGCGGCATGCAGGGCCGGATTGTCGGAAAGGCGCAGGTCTTCGCGGAACCAGACGATGGCAGGCGCAGATTGTGACACAAGACCTCCGGGCAGGGTTGAACAGTTTACAAAGCCTCTACGCGCGAGTTCGCGGAATGGATCATGCGGGGCTGAGCCTTGGTCTTCCGCGCCTGCAATTGGGGCGGTATACCCTTTCGATGTTCAAAAGAATCATACGCCCCAGCGGAGTGTAACCGAAATGTCAGGCACACATCTTCCGGGTCTCATCCACGCCGCTGCGGGCAAGCGTGTTGTCTGTGTTGGCGATGTCATGCTGGACCGGTTTATCTATGGCGGCGTCACCCGCATATCCCCCGAAGCGCCTGTGCCGATCATGCGGCGCACCCGCGAAGCGGCGATGCCGGGCGGTGCGGGCAATGTGGCACGAAACCTTGCTTCGCTCGGCTTGTCGGTCTCGCTTATCGGGGTTGTCGGGGATGATGGCGAAGGCCGGGAACTGGCGGCGCTGCTGGGAGACATTGAGGGCGTTCATGCCGATTTGATCGCCATGCGCGACCGGTCAACCACGCTGAAGACGCGCTTTGTCGCCGGGGGACAGCAATTGCTGCGCGTGGACGCGGAAGATACCAGCCCCATCGGGCCGAGCCCGGAAGCCGAGCTGATTGCCTCCATTGCCGACGAGGCGAATGAAGCAAGCGTGATCATCCTGTCCGATTATGCCAAGGGCGCGGTGACGGATGGCGTCATTGCAGCCGCGCTGGCGGCTGGAGACCAATATGGCATTCCGGTGATTGCCGATCCGAAAGGCCGCGATTTCACGCGCTATGGCGCGGTGGACTTGCTCAAGCCGAATGCCAGCGAGTTGGCCGCAGCCATGGGGCTGAGGGTGGAAACGGATCAGGATGTCGGTGAGGCCCTGACGGCTGCACAGACCTTGCTGATGGCGAAATCCATTGTCGTGACGCGGGCCGCAAAGGGCATGTCCTATGCCATCGAGGGCGAGCCGGCCGTGCATCTGAGCGGGCAGGCGCGCGAAGTGTATGACGTGTCTGGCGCGGGCGATACGAGCATTGCGGCGCTGGCGCTGGGCCTGGCAGGCGGCGGCTCGGTGGCGGATGCGGTCAGCCTGGCGATCACGGCGTCCGGGATTGCCGTCGGCAAGGCGGGCACGGCTACGGTCTCTGCGGATGAGATGATCACGGCGTTGCAGATGGGGCTGCGCAATGGCGGCGTCAGCTATCTGACCCTCGACGCAGCCAGGGCACAGGTCGCTTCCTGGCGGGATTCCGGGCTGACCGTCGGCTTCACGAATGGCTGTTTCGACATCCTTCATCCGGGGCATTTGCGGGTTTTGGAAGAGGCCAAGTCGCGGTGTGGGCGTCTGGTGGTTGGCCTGAACTCGGATGCGTCGGTATCGCGCCTGAAAGGACCGACGCGGCCGGTCAATGACGCTGAATCCCGCGCGCGGGTCCTGTCGGGCCTGATGGCCGTGGATGCGGTGGTTGTTTTCGAGGAAGACACACCCGGCGCGCTGATCGAGGCGTTGCAGCCGGACTTGCTGGTCAAGGGCGGGGATTATTCCATCGATACGATCGTTGGCGCTGACACAGTGCAGGCACGCGGCGGAACGGTTCATATCGTGCCGTTGGTGGATGGACAGTCGACCACGGCGGCGATTGCTCGGGCGCAGTCCAAGACAGAAGAATGAGCCCGGCTACGCAAACAGCCGCCCAATTGCTCAAACAATATGGCGAAGACGCAGAAGTGATTGCCACGCTGCGTGCAGCGGAAGTGGCCGCGCAGGGTGACGTCGAGGCATTGGCGCGCTGGGACGCGGTGATCGCCTGCCTGACGGGTGAAGCTCCTGAAGGGCTGCCGAACTAGCGCGTCAGTTGGCAACGCCCTTTTTGAGCTCATAGCGCCCGCGTCCGGTTTCGTTGAACCATTCCTGGATGTCCGGATGGCTGAGCGGTGTGTCGGAATCGTCAATCACCAGGTTCTGTTCCGAGACATAGGCGACGTAATGTGTGCGCTCGTTCTCGGCGAACAAATGATAGAAGGGCTGGTCTTTTGAGGGACGCACTTCTTCAGGAATGGATTCATACCATTCATCGGTGTTGGCGAAGACGGGGTCTACATCGAAAATAATGCCGCGAAAGGGGAAGTGGCGGTGGCGCACAACCTGGCCGATCTGGAACTTTGCGAGCAGGGGGGTGATGTCGTTATAGCGCTGGTCACGGTCGAGGGGTTTGTCGAGCAGCAGCGCGTCGTCGGCAACCTTACGGCGACCGATTCCCACGCTGCCTAGCAGCTTTCCCAAGAGCGATGCGCGTCTGGTCATTTCCCACTCCTGTGATACACCATGCATCAACTGAAAAACTTGGGCCACACTATGGCTGAAAAAAAATCAGCGGTACGGCGCGGAAAACGCGGCCGACCGCGCCCAGCCAGGGCCTCGGACCTCTATGCGGCCGTGGACCTTGGAACCAATAATTGCCGCCTTCTGGTGGCCACTCCACACGGAAAAACTTTCCGTGTGGTTGATTCGCACTCCCAAATTGCCCGTTTGGGTGAGGGATTGCACGAAACCGGTCGGCTGTCCGAAGCTTCGATAGAGCGCGCGATGGATGCGCTGAATGCGATCCGCGGGAAGCTCAAGACGCATGGAGTCGGCAAGGTTCGCTGCATCGCGACCGAGGCTTGCCGAAAGGCAGAGAATGGTCCGGATTTCATCCAGAGGGTGCACGACGAGACCGGCCTGACCTTCAAGATCATTGGCGCGAAGGAAGAGGCGCGCCTTGCCAGTATCGGGTGTCATGACCTGATAGGCGATGATGCGCCGTCGGTACTGGTGGTGGATATTGGCGGCGGGTCGACGGAATTGTCGTGGCTGAATGCCGAACTGGCGCGGGCCAATGGCCTGAACGGCCTGATCCAGCGTGCGCCCATCCAGAACTGGACCAGCCTGCCGCTGGGCGTCGTGACCCTCACCGAAGCCTTTGCTCATCTGCCGGACGCAGAAGCCTATCAGGCAATGCTGGATCATGCCGGAGAAGTTATTGAAGCCTGGCAAGGCACACAGGCGATCCGTTCTGCAATGGGTTTGAGAGGGGCGCACCTGATCGGTACGTCCGGCACAGTGACCTGCTTGGCGGGCGTACATCTGAAACTCGACCGCTATCGCCGTGACAAGGTGGACGGGACGTGGATGAGCCGGACCTCGGGCGAAAAAGTGCTGAACATGCTGCGCGAAGCCGGACCGGACGGGCGGGCGGCCTTGCCGACGATTGGTGAAGAGCGCGCAGGACTGATGCTGGCGGGCTGTGCTATTCTGGACGCGCTTTGGCGGGCCTATCCGGCGGGGCGTTTGCGGGTTGGCGACCGTGGCCTGAGGGAAGGCCTGCTGCTCAGCATGATGTATGGCCAGAAGCCCGCGCGGCGTCGTCGCAGAGGCGGGCGTAAACGGCGCGAAGGCGGCAACACGCCTCAAACCCATTCGGCAGCGGAGGCCGGCAATGACGGATGATGGAAAGCGCCGCTGGAAAGGCCCCGGCAAGGAAAGCAAGAACACGTCCGGTCGCCAGATGACCGAGCGCAAGGTCACGGCGCATCGTGCGAAAAATGAAAGTTCCAAACGCTGGATCGAACGCCAGCTGCAGGATCCCTATGTGCGCAAGGCCAAGGAAGAGGGCTATCGGGCCCGCGCGGCCTACAAACTGCTTGAGATAAATGAAAAGCTGGACCTGCTGCGCAAGGGTCAGCGCGTTGTTGACCTGGGCTGTGCGCCCGGCGGGTGGATGCAGGTCGCGCTGAAGAAGGGCGCGCTGGAAGTGGCGGGCATTGACCTCTTGCCGGTGGAGCCGATTGAAGGCGCGCATATCATTGAAGGCGATGTGAATGAGCCGGAAGATGTTGCGGCCTTGCTGGAAGGGCTGAGTGGACCGGTTGACCTTGTCCTGTCCGACATGGCGGCGAACACGACCGGGCACAAGCAGACGGACCATTTGCGCACCGTCGCTTTGGTCGAGATGGCGGTCGCGTTCGCCATTGAACATCTCGCGCCGGGCGGCACATTCTGTTCGAAAGTGTTTCAGGGTGGCGCGACGAAGGATGTGCTGGACACGTTGAAGGCGCATTTCAAGACGGTGCGCCACATCAAACCGCCATCAAGCCGGGCCGGAAGTCCCGAAATTTTCGTGGTGGCGAAGGGATTCAAGGGTTAATTCAAGGGCGCTATCAGAGCCGCCAATCGATTGTATTCCGTACGCGGCGGTTGGGGCGGCTGGAGAGAACGGAATTCAGATAGGCGTCGTTTTCGGATTTTTTGGGCTTGGATTCATAGCCCAATTCGACCGACACTTCGTAATGGGTGACTTGTCCCTTGCTGATGAAGCCACGGGCGGTCGAGACTTCGAACCAGTCTGGTTCCCCAAAGAGATCGCGCGCTTGAACCAAGGCCCGATCAATCGCGTCGTCCACCGAAATCGGTGACAGGCCGACGATGCGGCGAAGAGGAGGGTGGGCGCTTGCCATAAGTTAATAGGTTGCTTCTGCGTTTTGTGGGTTCTCTTGCAAGTACTATGCAAGACCAGAGTAATTGTTCCGAAAAAACCTTGTATTGCTTTAGATTTGTGTCCGCTCCACTATCCGTCAGCGAGTCAGGGAGAAAGTTAATGGCCATCAAAGGTGGATGTTATTGCGGCGCGATTCGGTATGAGGCGGGAGGCGATGCGATCATGAAGGCAAGTTGCCATTGCCGGGAATGCCAATACTTCACGGGTGGGCAGGCCAATACGATCATGGCGATGCCAACTGCGGAGTTCCGTTACACGCTCGGCACGCCAAAAGGATATCGCCGGGGAGATTTGGAACGTGGAGCGCTACGCGAATTTTGCTCCGATTGCGGAACGCATATCGCAACGCGATCCCCCTCACTGCCGCAGGCGGTGATCCTGAAAGTCGGCACACTTGATGATCCATCCGTGTTCGGTGCGGCCCAAATGGCCATGCAGATTGCGGATGCGCAAAGCTTCCATCATGTTCCAGACAATATCGCCAGATTTGAAAGGTTTCCGGGCCAATGATCAGGATAATTTCCATCATACTCGCAGGTGCAGTAGTGTCGGGCTGTGCCTATCTGCAGGATGTCTATTCCAGCGACGGCGTGTATGGGTCCGGGGCGGACCCTTATGAAAAGATCCAGTTCGCGGGAGAAAAGGCCACAGGGGCCGAACGTGCCGCATGTGAATCCGCAGGCGGTCGCGTCGCGCGTGACGGCATGCGGGGGTGGGAACAGTGCATTCAGCCCTTCGAAGACGCCGGAAAGGCGTGTGCGGATAATGCCGATTGCATTGGCCAATGCCGTCTCAGCCTCGGCGACGACATGCCAGAAGCCGGCAAGCCTGTTACGGGCAAGTGCCAGGCGACTGACAGCCCCTTCGGATGCTATGCCACCGTCGAAAATGGACGCGCGACACCGGCGCTCTGCGTGGACTAGCTTACACCGGAAGAAGGTGCGCCTGCGCTTCGTCGAGGCCGCCGTCGAAATGCTGGATTGTATATATATTGGAAAGATCAATCGGGCCCGTAGGGTCGAACCGGCCCCAATTTTCCAGCGTGTAGCTGGAATGGGGCAACAGGGGCGACTGGCCGGTGGCCTTTCCAATCTGCCAGATCGGCACGGCAAGACGGGCGGGCAGGGATTGGAGATGGGCGCGGACGCGACCTGTTGGCAGAATGCGCGGCAAGGCCAGCGCGACATCGCGGACCGGATGAAGAAATTCCGGCAGGGTCACATTGGCTGGATCGAAAGATGACAGGAAACCTCGGTCGAAGCTGAGGCCATATTCTGCGAAAAGCTCGCACATTGCAGGGATTTTCAGGAGGGGACTTCACAAAGGCTCGCGACTCCCTTATTGGGCCAAAAAGGGAGCTCCCCACATGAAAATCCGGCAAGCCATTACCTTCGACGACGTGCTGCTCCAGCCCGGGGCCAGCGAGGTCATGCCCGCTGACGTCAACGTCTCCACCTTCCTGACCAAAGCCATTCCGCTGAACATTCCGCTGATCTCGGCGGCGATGGACACGGTGACCGAGGCACGCCTGGCGATTGCCATGGCGCAGTCCGGCGGTATCGGCGTGATCCACCGCAATCTCTCAATCGAACAGCAGGCCGGTGAAGTGGCCATGGTGAAGAAATATGAGAGCGGCGTGGTGATGAATCCCGTCACGATCTCGCCGAGTGCGAGCCTTGGTGATCTGGTCGAGTTGAAACAGCGCACGGGCTTTTCCGGCGTGCCGGTCGTGGACAAGAGCGGCAAGGTCGTCGGCATTATCACCAATCGTGATACGCGCTTTGCCGATGACGTCTCGGAATCGGTGGCAAACCTGATGACGAAAGAGGTCGTGACCGTGAAAATGGACACGCCGAACGAGGAAGCCCGGCGCCTGTTACACAAGCATCGGATCGAGCGTCTGGTCATCGTGGATGACGATAATCGCTGCGTCGGCCTGCTGACCGTGAAGGACATGGACAAGGCGGCCGTGAACCCGAACGCCGCCAAGGACGCTGCCGGTCGCTTGCGCGTCGCGGCGGCCTCGACTGTCGGGGATGCGGGCTTTGAGCGGACCGAAGCGCTGATTGCGGCGGGCGTGGATTGTGTCATCATCGACACCGCCCATGGCCATTCGATTTCCGTGGCACAGGCCGTGGAGCGGGCGAAGAAGATTTCCAATTCCGTCCAGATCATTGCCGGGAACGTGGCGACGGCCGAGGCGACCAAGGCGCTGATCGATGCGGGCGCGGATGCGGTGAAGGTCGGCATCGGGCCGGGCTCGATCTGTACGACGCGGATTGTGGCCGGGGTTGGCGTGCCGCAACTAACTGCAATTGAAGCGTGCGCGAATGCGGCGCAGGCGAGCGGCGTGCCGGTGATTGCCGATGGCGGCATCAAATTCTCGGGCGACTTTGCCAAGGCGCTCGCCGCCGGGGCCTCGACCGCGATGATGGGCTCGATGTTCGCTGGCACCGAGGAAGCGCCCGGCGAAGTGTTCCTCTATCAGGGTCGTTCGTACAAGGCCTATCGCGGCATGGGCAGCCTCGGCGCAATGGCGCGCGGCTCGGCCGACCGCTATTTCCAGAAGGATGCGGCGCAGGAGAAGCTGGTGCCGGAAGGCATTGAAGGCCAGGTGCCGTTCAAGGGCCCGCTCGGTCCGATCATTCACCAGATGGTCGGCGGCCTGCGCGCGGCGATGGGCTATGTCGGCGCCAAGACGATCGACGAGCTGCACGAGAAGGCCGAATTCGTCCAGATCACCGGCGCGGGCCTGCAGGAAAGCCATGTCCACGACGTGCAGATGACGCGGGAGTCGCCGAATTATTCGCTGAGCCGGGGTTAAGGGGTAATAGTTTGGAGCGGAGAATCAGATTAGTTCGTGTGCGCAATTTGTGCGCCCACTTCGCTCGTAACCTATCCTATTATAGAGCAAGATTGAAAGAAGACACTCGGCTAACGCCAGACAGCCAATATTGGCGAACGGTGCATGGCAATGAAGTCGATATACTGGTGCTAGAGTGGTGCAAGCTTTTCGCGGAGCGTCGAGGGAAATATGGGTGGCGAAAGGTTGTCCCCAATAGCGAGACGTTTGAACAAGGCCTCCTGATCCACTTGGAGAGTAGTCGGGCTCAGTTTAAAACTTACGTGGATTCGATGAAATATCATCGAGACAAGTTCGTCGCTCATCTCGATGATGAGAATGCCATGTACATCCCGCAATTTGATTTGGCTTGGAAAGCCACGCAGTTCTACTTCCTGCAGGTTACAGAGGAACTCAAGAAGATCGCAATTGTCGCGGAGGACGATTTATCCCTTCAGGATTATTATGCGACCCACTTCTCCGAAGCTCGAGTAATTTACGATCGGCTATAAAACTAAAATTCGTAGATTTTTTCTTTGGCCTCCCGCCACATAGCTTCCATTTGTGGCGAGCCTTCTCCGACCTCGAACAGTTTCATGCGTTCGAAGCCGTGGCTCATATAGAAGCCGGAATTGGCGGGGTTCGAGTTCTCCAGATAGCAGGGCAGGCCCGCGCGGTCGGCGGCCTCCAGCATGGGGCGCAGGATCGTCTTGCCGAGGCCGGTGCCGCGCGCAGCCTTCCGTGTGCCGATTGTGAAGAGGTAGAGGTGGCGTTCGGTCGGATGATATTTCTGCATGATCTCGCCGGCCTTCAGCGCCCGTTTCACGGTCCCTTTTGATCCTTTGCTGAGAAGTGAAAGGACCAGCCGGAAGGTCTGGAATGATGTCAGGCCATGCCGCGTTTCGGACAAGGCCCACATCGTGGCGGCATCATCGCCAATCTGGTGGCAGATACCTTCTGGAAGATACATGTCTCGCGCCAGCTGTCGGAAGGTCGCCCGGATGGCGGCGTCGGTGCCGAATATCCAGCGATTGATGGGATCTTCGGAAAATGCTTCAGCCGTGATGTCGCCGATCTGTCGCCAGTCAGCCGGGCTTGCAGTCGTCACCTGCGGTGGCAGGTCCAGTTTGAGCATCAATTTACCTCTCCAGCCACGCTATCCAGCCACTATTTACGGGACTTGGCCAGACCGCGCCCTAGCTTGAACTGTAATTGATACAGGGAATCGGCATGACGGACAGGATCGCAATCATCGGAGCAGGATTGGCCGGGCTCGCCGCCGGACGGGCATTGGCGGAGACGGGTATGACACCGGTCATACTCGAGAAGAGCCGCGGACTGGGCGGTCGTCTGGCGACGCGTCGCACGGATTTCGGGCCGATTGACCATGGTGCACCTGGGGTTCCAGCCAGCGTGCCGGGCGGCGGCGAGGTTTGGCACAGCGCACCGGTCGAGATGCGCCAGACGGGGCTGCCCGGCATGAGCGCGCTCGCCCGTGCAATGTCTGGCGGACTGGATATTCGCAAATCAGTGGAAGTTCAGCCGCTGATCCGCGCGGAACATGGCTGGAGGCTGAGCGACCAGCAGGGCGTAGGTCTGGGTGTCTTCGACCGGGTGATCGTGACGGCTCCGCCCATACAGGCTGCAACGCTCACTGCGGCGGATGCCACGCTGTCAGCGCAGATCACCAAAGCAGACGTGTGGCCGCTCTGGACGCTGTTGATGGCCTTTGCAGACCCGACCGGGCTGGAGCAGGAGGTTCTCACGCTCGGCGGCGGGCTTGCAAAAGCGATCCCCATGCTGGCGAAGCCGGGCCAGACGGGCCTAGAACGCTGGACAGTGCATGCGAGCCCGGATTGGAGCGCAGAGAATCTGGAACTGGAAAAGGATGACGCGGCGGCTCGGTTGCTGAAAGCCGTCCGGGAGCAGGTGGATTTGCCCGGCGAACCTGACTACCTGGCCGCCCATCGCTGGCGGTATGCACGCGTGCGCACGCCCCTCGGGATGCCATTTGCCGCGAGTGCCGATGGACGGCTGATCGTCGGCGGAGATTGGGCGCTCGGACGGCTCGCGAGTGATGCGGTCGAGAGCGGCCGCGCCATGGCGGCGCATGTGATTCAGGCCGCCGGTTAAGCTATTGCCGGTTTCCCTTGCCCATTTTGCGGGGTAACAGGGCGGTTTGCAGAGACTTGAGGGGCAATTCCCATGCGCAATGGCGGACGCATCGCAGCGGCAATAGACGTGCTGAACGACGTGCTGACCCGGCACCAGCCGGTGAAATCGGCTGCGCGGGACTGGGGCAAGCGCGCGCGTTATGCCGGATCGAAAGACCGGGCATGGGTCAGCGGCCTCGTGCTGGACGCGCTGCGCAAGCGCAATTCGATTGCGCATGCGATGGGCGATGACAGTCCGCGCGGCCTGATCCTCGGCGCGTTGGCACATGCCTGGGGCTGGAATATCAAGGAAATCGACTCGGCCATGGATGAAGACCATGCGCCCGCCAAGCTGACCCTGCAGGAGCGCGAGCGCCTCGTCATGGCCCCGGACCCGGTCGCGCCGCCGCATGTACAAGGCGACTATCCCGAATGGATGGCGCCCATGATGGCGCGTGTGTTCGGCGAGGAAGCCGCTGTCGAGGCACAGGCAATGGCCGTGCGCGCCGATGTGGACCTCCGCGTCAACACGCTGAAAGTGGATGCCGAGAAAGCGTCCCAGCCGCTGCGCAGCGCGAAAGCCGAAGCATCGCCGCTATTGCTCAACGCGTTCAACATTCCCGCCCGCGACCCGAGCGAGCGCGAAGCCTCTCTGGAGAGCATTCCGGCCTATTCCAAGGGCTGGGTCGAAGTGCAGGATGCGGGCAGCCAGATCGCGTCTGCAGCGGCGAATGCCCAGCCGGGCGAGCAAGTCATGGATTATTGCGCAGGGGGTGGCGGCAAGACGCTGGCCATGGCCGCGCAGATGCAGGGTAAAGGCCAGATATTTGCCTATGACATTGACGGGCGGCGTCTGTCGGCGCTGATCCCGCGCCTCAAACGTTCCGGCGCACACAATGTGCAACTGGTGCATCCGAGCGAGCCGACTCAGCTGGAAGACCTATCCGATCAGATGGACCTTGTTTTCGTGGACGCGCCCTGCACGGGGACCGGCACATGGCGTCGGCGTCCGGACGCCAAGTGGCGGCTGAAAGAACGCCAGCTGGAAAAGCGCATGGGCGAGCAGGACGAGATCCTTGCGGCCGCGAGCGCCTATGTGAAGCCGGGCGGACGGCTGCTCTATGCGACTTGCTCTTTCCTGATGGAAGAAGACGAAGACCGCGTGGCGAAGTTCCTGGCGGCGCATTCCGAGTTTTCCGAGGAAGACGCGGCAGAGTCTGCCATTGCTTCCGGTCTGCTGACCGAAGAGGGCGCAGCGCTCGTGCGCAAATATCGCGGCCCCACCGGCAGTGTGCGCCTGACGCCGCGCCGGGCCGGCACGGATGGATTCTTCTTTGCGGTCTTGCGGCGGGCCTAGGTCAGCTCTCGCTGAAACTGTCGATCGCCCCCAGCAAGGTGGCGACTTCGCGCCGTTCCTGGTCGCTCAGTTCGGGCCGCCAGACGTCAAACAGGAGCACGATGCGAGTCTCGTCCGCTTCGTTCTTCGCTTCATGCTCGATCGTGTCGTCGAAGATGACCATGCGCCCTTCTTGCCAGTGATGCGTCTCACTGCCGACGCGTAGCCAGGCCGGGCCGGGCACGATCAGCGGCAGGTGACAGATCAGCCGCGTGTTCACCATGCCATTGTGCGGCGGGATGTGCGCGCCGGGCTTCAGGACCGAAAACAGGACGGATGGGCACTTGCCGTCTGCAAAATCAAGCGGGACGCGTTCCAGCGCGGCCGTGGTGATCGGGCAACGGGTGCAGTTGGCTTCGATCTTCTGCCCGTCTTTCCAGAGATAGAAGGCGCTCCAGTCTGTATTGTCGAGCAGGTGATGATGGTCCTGTCCGCCAAGATGGCCTGCGCCGCGCTCGATATAGGGACGGAAGCTCGCCTGGTCCTCGGCGAGGACGGTGCGGAGTTCGGCCTGTATGTCAGGGGTTCTGTCTTCCATATCCTGCACCCAGTCGAACTGAGCCGTGTCGTAGAACTGGATCTGGGGCAGGCCGGGGAAATAATAGCGGCGCGGTTCCTGGAGATAGACGGGCTGGCGTCCAAGCAGGATGTCGAGGGACTGGTTGAACCGGGCCGAGCGCTCGGTAGGCGGGATCAGACCGTCCAGCCGGGCGGCATAGTCCGAGGCATAATCGGCGAGCCGGGTCTGGGCGCGCCGCAGGCCGGCCTGAACCGTAGCGGGAAGGTTCGGCATCTGGCCGGCGAGGGCGAGTGCGGCGCGATACCCGTCACTGGCGGCCTGGATATTGCCGCCCGAATGGCTGACATCGCCGAGCAGGAGCAGGCTGCCAAGATCGTTCGGGGATTGTGCCAGCACGGTGTGCAGCGTGTCGGCGGCCCCGTTCCAGTCTCCGGCGCGGGCCCGGTCGAGGGCTGCCTGTTTCAACTGGCTGAGTGAAGTCGTGTCAGTCATGACCTGATCGTCGTCCAGTTTCGGGCGCAGCGTCAATAGTGACGCGGGAACCGCCCGTAGCCTGTGGACGAATCCCTCAAGCTCGGCTATCGGGCGCCATGACTGAGCAGAGACACGAACGCGCCCTCATCGTCGATTTCGGCAGCCAGGTGACGCAACTGATCGCACGACGCCTGCGCGAGAGCGGCGTTTATTGTGAAATCCACCCTTTCAACAAGGTCGATGCGGCGTTTCTCGGCGAGTATGATCCGCAGGCCGTGATCCTGTCGGGCGGACCTTCCAGCGTGACATGGGACGACAGCCCGCGCGCCGATGATGCGATTTTTGAACTCGGCGTGCCGGTGCTTGGCATCTGTTACGGCCAGCAGGTCATGATGCAGCAACTGGGCGGCAAGGTCGAAAGCGGCACGAGCCGTGAATTCGGCCGGGCTTTCATCGAGAAGGTCGTGGACGACCCGATCCTGTCAGACCTGTTCCATTCGGGTGACAGCGAACAAGTCTGGATGAGCCATGGCGACCATGTTGCCGAGATGGCGCCGGGCTTTGGCGTAATCGCGAAATCGCCGGGCGCGCCCTATGCGATCATTTCAGACCCGGAACGCAAATTCTACGGCACGCAATTCCATCCGGAAGTCGTGCACACGGTGCATGGGCGTGAATTGCTGCGCAATTTCACGCATGGCGTCGCGGGCCTGAAGGGCGACTGGACAATGGCAGCCTACCGGGCCGAAGCCATCGAGAAGATCCGTGAGCAGGTCGGCAAGGGCCGGGTGATCTGTGGCCTGTCGGGCGGGGTGGATTCCTCGGTTGCGGCCGTGCTGATCCATGAAGCCATCGGTGACCAGCTGACCTGTGTGTATGTTGACCACGGATTGATGCGGCAGGGCGAGAGCGAGCAGGTGGTGACCCTGTTCCGCGAGCATTACAACATTCCGCTGGTGCATGTGGACGCATCGGACCTGTTCCTCGGCAAGCTGGAAGGCGTCTCGGACCCCGAACGCAAGCGCAAGATCATTGGCGGCCTGTTCATCGACGTGTTCGACGAGGAAGCCAAGAAGATCGGTGGCGCGGATTTCCTCGCGCAGGGCACGCTCTATCCGGACGTGATCGAAAGCGTCTCGGCCATTGGCGGGCCGAGCGTGACGATCAAGAGCCACCACAATGTTGGCGGCCTTCCGGAACGCATGAACATGAAACTGGTCGAGCCGCTGCGTGAGTTGTTCAAGGATGAAGTGCGCGCGCTGGGCCGTGAGTTGGGCTTGCCGGAAAGCTTTATCGGGCGGCACCCATTCCCCGGACCGGGTCTCGCGATCCGCATTCCCGGCGAGATCACGCGCGAGAAGGCCGACACGCTGCGCAAGGCGGACGCGATCTATATCGACGAGATCCGCAAGGCGGGACTGTACGACGAAATCTGGCAGGCCTTCAGCGTTTTGCTGCCGGTCAACACGGTCGGCGTGATGGGGGACGAACGCACCTATGAGGCTGTGCTGGCCCTGCGCGCGGTGACCTCGACCGATGGTATGACGGCGGACTATTATCCGTACGAGCACGACTTCCTCGGCCGCGTCGCAACCCGCATCATCAATGAGGTAAAAGGCGTCAACCGCGTCGTCTATGACGTGACCAGCAAGCCGCCCGGCACGATCGAGTGGGAATGATTCCGCGTCTCTCGCGGACTATCGCGAACGATCAATTAATCAAACAAATACAATAACTTGATACCGATTTTCGTTCGGTGTCTATCGCCTTCTATCGCGGGCCAACGGAACTTTCTGACGGTATCGCCTGACGGTATACAAATTGCCTCTTCCTGCCTAAAGTCAAAATACCGTCAGCCCATTTTGGCGGCCTGACGGTATTTTTTCGGCATAACGCATTGAAAAACAAGTGTTTTGTTGTCGAAAAATGGCCATTTTGGCCTGACGGTAAAATTGGTAGGAAGGAGGCGCAACATGCTGACCGATATTGCAATCAAGTCGTTGAAATCAAAGGATAAACCCTACAAGGTCGCAGACCGGGACGGTCTCTATGTGTCCGTCGCGCCGACGGGCACCAAGACCTTCCGCTACGATTACCGTGTGAACGGGCGCCGGGAGACGCTGACCATTGGGCGTTATGGCAAGTACGGGATCACGCTGGCGGCTGCGCGCGAGAAGCTGATCGATGCGAAGAAGCTCGTGGATGAGGGTGTCTCACCCGCCAAGGAAAAGAAGCGGGCCAAGGCCAAGGCGAAATCCGAAGGGACATTCGGGGAGCTTGCTCAGCGCTGGCTCGCTGAGAGCGAGATGTCGGACTCGACCCGCGACATGCGTCGTCACATTGTCGATCGTGACCTGATCCCGGCGCTGGGCAATTACACCTTGCGCGAAGTGACGAGCGAGGATGTCCGTCAGCTTTGCGACAAGATCAAGAAGCGGGGCGCGCCTTCAACGGCGCTCCACGCCCGTGAGTTCATCAAGCTCATCTTCGCCTACGCCAACCTGCACGGCATCCGCGTCGAGAATCCCGCCGAAGAGGTCGATCCCCGTTCGATCGCGCGTGTCCGGCCCCGCGACCGCTCGCTCACGCCACTAGAGATCAGGGTCCTCTATCGCGTTCTCGAAGAGATCACCGCCAATCCGACGTTGAAGCTCGGCGTGAAATTCATCCTGCTGACGATGAAGCGCAAGACCGAGGTTGCCCATGCGACCTGGGATGAAGTCAGCTTTCAGGATGCGGTCTGGACCATCCCGAAGAAGCGGATGAAGACGGGCCTCGATCACAATGTCTATCTGTCGAACCAGGCGCTCGATATTCTGGTGGCGCTGAAAACATGCGCAGGCGGATCAAAATACGTCTTCCCGTCGCGCTACGACACGTTCCGCCCGATCTCGAATGCGACCTTCAACCGAATCACCGACAGCGCCCACAAGCTGGCCAGTGAGATGGAGCTGCCGCTGGAGCCGTTCACGGTTCATGACCTGCGGCGCACGGGCTCGACGCTGCTCAATGAACTCGGCTTCAACCGCGACTGGATCGAAAAGAGCCTCGCCCATGAAGACCGGCGCTCATCGCGCGGGGTCTACAACAAGGCCGAATATGCCGACCAGCGCCGCCACATGATGCAGGAATGGGCCGACATGATCGACGCCTGGGCCGCCGGCGAAAGCCGCAAGCCGAACATCATCCCGGAGAGCATGGCGGTCTACGCGGCTGATCCTAGGGTGGGGTGAGCTTCAGTCCTCCAGCGGCGCGAAAGAAGACAGTATGTCTTTGGCCGCTGATTAGCGTTAAAATCCAACGGCGCACATTTGCTGCGCCTGTTTGACATTCTGAAACTAGCTTTGTGCGTTGATAGGTAATTTTTTGGCCAAGAAAAAACTATTACAAAAACGACCGCGAACTGGAGCGTCTCATGATCTTACGCACTCGTCGCCAAAACCTGCTTCTCGATCAGGTTCAAATGCAGGCAGAGGCTTTCGCTACCAGGACGCCGTGTCTGCTTGGTTAGCGGTAGAAATATGGGCTGGTCAGCGAGCGCCCGCCATCGTGATCCCGGAAGGTGGTGACGATATCGAGCTGCGCGGCGAAGCAACGAGCTTTCTTCAGGTCAAGAGTCGGCGGGAACACCTTGGGGACTATACAGAAGGCGAGACTGTCGGACACATTCAGGATCTGTGGAACCGGTCACTTGGCTCCGCACTGCGGCCGCAGCGACTGGAACTCGTTCTTGAGCGGGAGGTGGCGGGCCTCAGTCCCCTCGATGACCACCCCGCAGTCCGCCCAATCGAAGGTCCGATCGGCACCAGACTTTCAAAGTTCAGTGGGGCCTCTGATCTTCTCCCAAGAACATCGATTATCGTGGCGACCTCACCGCAGGAATGGGGGATCAGCCTAATAGTAGATCGGTTGAACTGCGCCCCGATTGCGGCCCAGCTGTGCTTTGCCGAACTGCTTGTTCGCGTGGGCTCTTTGGCAGACGCCAATGGCCGGTTGGCGTCGGAGAACTATCGTGGCCTTTCGATCTCTGACACCGAAACGTCAATCCGCGATGTCGTGGCCACCATCGACATTGACGTGATCGAACGCGCCCTCAGGGATGGCGTCTGCGAACCGGTCGATTTTCTCACGCCTCTCAACGATCCGAACTTCTATCTCGGGGTCGATGTAGAACCCGGTCACATCGCGGCAGGTTTGGTGGCCGAACGTCCCCGAAGCAGGTCGGCTTTGGTGGAAGGTATTGAACAACGCCGGGCCGCGTTGATCGTCGGACCGTCGGGGGCCGGGAAATCCGCTTTGATGTGGGAAGCTGCCAACACGCTGCGTCATACGGTGCGGTGGTTTCGTATCCGTCGTTTGAGCGCGGCGGATATTCCATCTCTGCGCCAGTTGGTCCGGACGTTTCGCGCTTCAGAAGACAGTCCCTTGGGCTTTGTCATGGATGATGTCGGCCGGAATGGGCCGGAAAGCTGGGGCGCCTTGCTCAAAGAGGCGATGTCTGTGCCCGGCGTCGTCCTGCTCGGTTCGGTCCGGGAAGAAGATGTGGCCTTGATTGCCGAGCGCGCGCGCGCAGCCGAAATACGCGCCGATCCCGATGACGAACTCGCAGAACGACTCTGGCGAGAACTGCGCGAAGCCGGAAAGACGAACTGGGCGGGTTGGTACGAGCCGTGGAAGATGAGCGATGGTCTTCTTCTCGAATATGTCCATATCCTGACGCGCGGACAGAGGATGCACGAACTCCTCGCCGACCAAGTTGCGGCCAGGATTTCAGATCCGAAGCGTTCCCTTGAACTGGATATTCTGCGATCCGGCGCCTGGGCAGGCACGGCGAATGCTGAAGTCGATGCATCGCGATTGGCGCGCGCGCTTTCGGTCAGTGAGGCCGATCTGTCACGCGCCTTACAGCGCCTCATCCAGGAACATCTGGTTCGTTCACCTGCTCCGGGCGCGGTCACCGGCCTGCACAAGCTGCGATCCGAAAAATTGTTGCAGCTCACACACCAGACAACATTGCCGACCCTCGAAACGAGTTTCGTAAGGACAGTTGCAAGTGTGCCCGCCACCGATCTCGCGCCCTTGGTCGCGGACACGCTATCTGAGCGGCGCTTACCTATTCCGGCGGTGCTCAATGGCTTAATTGCCCGCTTGGAGGGTGAACAGGATGCGCGAGCGTTGGCTTCAGCGCTCCGGGGTCTGGGTTCGGGCCGCGTTTCTTCGGGCGTCGACGAATGGCTGGACACGCCTGAAGCGCGTGCATTGCCGCGAACGCAAGTCGGAAGCGCCGCAATGTTCGGGATCGCGGGTATTGATCTGAGTGGTCTCAGCATCATCCCGAAGGTCCAGGCCGCGGCGAATCGACTTTCGCAGATCAAAGGTTCACCGGAAGATGACCCTCGCCGTCTGTTGATAGAACATTTGGCTCCATCCACTTTGTCCAACTTAGGCAAAAGCGCCGATTTGATAGGTCTTGATGAGCTCCTCAAGGCATTAGTTGGCGTATTCATACCGGAGGTGATGAAGTCCGCTATAGCCCTCCCTCCGTCGGATTTTCTCGTTGCCGATCTGAATCTTGTCGGGTCGATTATGGCTACTCTAGCCGCACTTGACCGTGAAACTGCAACTCGTTGGGTTGAGGAACTGGGGCAAGAAGCACTCTTTGCAAAGATCGAGGAAGAGAGGGCTTGGGCGGGCCCCGTCTCGATTGAATCTGCTGATGATGGAGTGATCGTCCATTGTGATTTTTGGTATGTCGCCGGCTCCGTGCAGGAGAATCCGCATGACGCAGTTGTGAGCTTGTGCGAGTTGATCTTAGCGCTGTGTCCATCAGCTGAAATTGCGGTGTCCAACGCCATTACGGCAAGCGGTGAGCTGGCAGGCCTTGCCCAGTTGCCGCTCGCCACAAAACGAATACCTCGAGAAAATCTCCCGCCAGCCTCTGTACCGCAGTGGAACAAGCAATGGGGAGATCTGATTTCCCGCCGCATCGCTGCTGCTAACTATAGCGACTATCTCGCAAGAGGCGTGGCCGTTCTCGATGCCCTTGTGCCGACGTTGGAGAAGGTCTTCGACGCACATTTTCGAGGAAAGGATGCACTCGGCAACCTCGCCGACAAGCTGAATTCACTCAATGCGGAAACTGAAGCACTGACGCCTCCCGCTGTTTCATCATTGGAAGCGTCAGGCGCGGGGCGCGGAGAGGCCAACACCGCCGTCACCAAGTTCCAGAACCTCCTACACAGCGCAAGCGTCAATCTCGTCAAGAGGTTCGCAATACTGCCCGACCAAGCTGGTGCATACATTGCCTGGTTGAGCGATCTCATCACCGATGTCGACACTGCAATTGCCGAAGAGCCTTGGCATCTCGTCGCCGACGGTCCTCCACCGATGCTTACCCGGCTCAAGACGCTATTGGAGACGTTGCGCGTTCTGGCCGGAGAAGCCCATGAAAGGAAGCGAGCGCCAGCGGTAACTTGGGTCACGCGTGGCAAAGGCGCGCGAGTAGGCAACTCCGTTCGGCTCGTATCCCTCTCTGCCAAAGCTGCCGGGGAAAGACGACTAGCTCAGCGAAAGGCAGAAATTGAGCGCCTGGCAGAGGGAGCCGGGATCGTCGCGCAGTTCCACCTTCGTATTAACGCCAAGGGTATTTTACCGTGGCCGCCAGCAGACGTTCTCGCGCTGTTACCCGCGCCCGACATTGCATATGCGGTGGTCACGCTCGCTGAACAAGCCGAACCCGTGCGGTCATTGGTGGACTCGTCGATCCACCTGACGATCATGCCCAACATTGAGGGTGTCGCGTTCCCGGCGCTCGCAAAGTCTGGTTACCAGACCCTCCTTCCTGACGTTGAGGGCGCTGCCTTCTGGGCTGAACAACTCGGATTGCCACAAGCCCCATCTGCTTTGGCAAGCATGTTCGGGGAAGTGCTGAGCCTTGCCAGCGAACTTGGAGCAATGGATCAAAAACGGCTCGGCAATGAGACTCGTCCCGAAGAAGAGGTTGCTGCCCGTCGGAGCTTGGAGGCCACCTTCGCAAGAAAGTACGAAGAACTGACCCGACGGCTCAATGCGTTTGACCAAGCCGTGCAATCGGATGTGTCCGAATTGATCGAGCATCTGCGAACTGGGGACGTCGAATTCGCTGCAGAAGCGCAGGCTGCGATTGGCGGAACTTCAAGCAATATCGCCGAGGCAGCGGGGTATGTGTCTCTGCTTTTGTTGTCTGCAGAGATCGAAAGTATTCCAGCCGAAGGGCAACCGTCCGAGCGTGTCCAAACGACCTCACCCGAGCGAGCCGGCAATGGCCAAGAGTAAGAACAGAGACGAGTTTTCGCCCGCAACCAAACGGGCCATTGAGCGGCAAGCGCGCGGCCATTGCTCCAACCCGGCATGCCGCCGTTTGACCCACGCCGCCACATCCGATGGCGCGGGTGAAATCAATATCGGCCAAGCCTCGCACATCTGCGCTGCCGCGCCTGGCGGTCCCCGCTACGACGCGCAGATGACGTCTGAAGAGCGCGCGGCTGCTGACAACGGCATCTGGCTTTGCGACGTACACGGACGTGCGGTCGACGCCAAGGATTCAAAATTCACTGTCGAGGAATTGCGCAGGTGGAAGCGACAGACCAACGAAGATTCGTGGCGCAGCGTGATGCACAACGTGCCGTACGGGCCCGGCATGCAAGCTTCCACGCCGGACGAGCTGGGCCGCCGCCTGCGAGCAGCGGCCTCAGCCGACCTGGCCGTGTTCCGTCGAACACCCAAATGGCCGGGCACGAACGTAGCGCTCACGCTGACGTTAAAGGTGAAGCACGTGGACGAGGCGCTCAGCACGCGTGCGCTTGCCAACGCAGTGACCACGCTGGATGACCTGATCCTTGTCGCCGCACCCGGAATGGGAAAGACGACAACCCTCTTTCAGGTCGCCGATGGGCTGTTGGAAATCGGCAACGGCACGCCGCTTATCGTGCCGTTGGGAGATTGGGCCACCGAAGGCGACGCATTGCTCGTATCCATCCTCAAACGCCCCGCATTCAACGGAATTTCCGAGCAGGATTTCCGCGCCGTCGCGGCGAACCCTGGCGTCGTGCTGCTCCTTGACGGCTGGAACGAACTGAATGCCGCCGCACGCGAACGCGCGCGCGTGCAAATCACTGCTCTCAAGGCTGAATTGCCGGAGCTCGGTTTTGTCATTTCCACACGCAAGCAGGCTCTCGACATTCCGTTCGGCGGGACGCGGGTCGACTTACTGCCGCTTGATGACGATCAGCAAATGGAGATCACGCGCGGCATGCGGGGTGACGCTGGCGCACAGCTCGTCGATCAGGCGTGGCGGACAGCGGGTGTCCGGGATCTTGTGACCATCCCACTCTACCTCACGGCACTTCTTTCGCTGCCAGCGGGCGCGCCTTTTCCGACAACAAAGGAAGAAGTGCTACGGCGCTTCATTGCCGCACACGAGCAGGAAGCCCGCCGTGCGGCGGCGCTTCATGCCGTGGCTCTCGGCTTCCAGCAGGATTATTTGGGTGACCTCGCCGTGTTTGCTACGACAACGGCCAACACGGCGATCACGGACAGCAACGCGCGCAAATCGGTCGCCAGCACCGCGCGGGTGCTTGTGGACGACGGACAAATCAGCAACTCCACACAGCCCGACACGTTGCTCGAAACACTTGTTAGCAATCACGTTCTGACGCGCTCCGGCGACACGCCGGGCTACTCGTTCCAGCACCAGCAATTTCAGGAATGGTACGCCTCGCACTACGTTGAACGACTGATGCTACAGGCCGTCAGCGATCCGGCAACACGCGAGAAACTGAAGTTCGACGTGCTCGATCAGCGCCCGTGGGAAGAAGCAGTTCTGTTCGCAGTCGAACGGAGCGCACGCGGAGACGCCATATATAAGACCGCATGCAGCGCCGCCATCCGCGCAGCTTTTGAAGTCGATCCTGTCCTCGCGGGCGAGATGATCTTCCGCGCCACCGACGAGGTATGGGCGCCAATCGGCGCCGAAATGCGGAGCCTCGCCGAGCAGTGGCACGCGCCAGGCAAGGTGGATCGCGCGGTGCGTTTCATGATCACGTCCGGCAGGCCGGAATTCGCCGATTTTCTTTGGCCGCTTATTTCGCACGCAAACACCCAAGTGCACCTGCCCGCCCTCCGGGCGGCGAAGCGATTTCGCTCATCCGTGCTTGGGAACGACGCGCCGGTGCGCATCGCAGCGCTGCCAACGGAAATCCGCAAGAACGTACTGCATGAAATCGCATCGCATGGCGGGATCGACGGCCTCGACCTTGCGACCGCAATCGCGAAAACTGACAGCGACCCGGACGTGAAGGCGACAGTGGTTGATGCGCTCTCATTTCGACGGGCGGATCGCCACGTCGCCGACTTGCTCGCGGACGCGGGCGACGCGACCTACGATATCCTCGCCGAAAAGGGTCACCTCGACGACATTGCAGTCGATGCCGTCCAGCAGGAACTTCGGCGAGCGCGCGAACGGCGCAAGGTTGCTGGAATTTCGCACTTTCAGCGCCTGCGCACGCTCGTTCACGCGCCGGTCGAAGATGACCACGATACCGAGATTACTGAGATTGTTGCCGAAATGGAGATCGACCGGAAACGCGATGGCGAAATGCACTTGTTGTATGAAGCGCGAAAGCGATATCCGGAGGCTATCGCTGAGGGACTACTGCGCCGCGTGCGCGAGCACCGAAATCTCTTCTACGGCGCGGACGATATTCTTGCGGCCGCCGGGTTTGTCCTTGAGGACGACGCGCTGCTCGGGATCGCCGTCGAAGAAACAAGCCGGCACGACGACCGCGCCGAGGCCGCCGCTTCAGTGCTCGGACCAAACGCAGTTGGCCGGCTGATCGACGCGTATCTTGCAGCTGGGAAAGTCGTGCGCGACGCCAGCGGGAAGTACAACCAGGCGGCTGGTGATCGCTATCACGATCTGCGCGCCCGTATCGGCCACACGCCGGGCGCAAGTTTGGTGGCCGCCGTTCAGGCGCGGGCGGTAAGCGCTGACAATGAGGAAATCGTCCAACTGGCCGAGCTGTTTTCCCGTGAGACCTACGGCGACGAAGAGCGGGCGCGACCCTTCAATGTGGAAGGCTTGGCCGCAATCGGAGTGCTGGCGCGCGAATGGGCAGAGCGCATGCTCGCCGCCGGGGATGAGAAGCGTTGGCGAGTGGCTACCATTGCAACGATGATGAGCCACGCACCGTCCGTCGCGCATCTTCCACTCTTGAAGAGCATGCTTGACGACAATTTACGTCGCTATCGGGCTTTCCGCGAGAAAGCTACCGCGAGCGGTTGGAAGGATCGCGACGCGGTGCACGAAGCGCAGCATCCACACATGCATGAGTACCAACGTGCGTTCTTGGCGATCAATGCGCCGGAGACCGCTGCGCTGATGCGTGAATACCTGACGGATGAGCATTTTGGCGAGTTGGCTGCGCGTGTGCTGGCCTCCCAGTGGTTCGAGGCCAACGAACCCAAGGACGACAAGAAATTCCGGAGCGGCGAAGATTTCTCGCGCGTGGAAGAGCGCCGCGAGGCCCGCGCCGTCGATCCCGCAGCGACATCAGCCGAGGCGGAGGCGATCTTCGACGCAATCGACACATTGATTGTCGATGGTTCGACGGATGCGCAGATGAAGCTGGGGGTTGCGCTCGGCGTTGTCGGATCACGGCTCCCCCACGGCCAGCGTGACGTGACGATCCAGAAGCTCATTTCTCTCGCGCCGAGGCAGACGCGCGCAGCGTTGCTGTTGTCGCTGATCCTCTCTGGCGAGGACATCGACATCAAGCTCGTGGCCGACGGCATAGCTGAGACCTTTGAGGCGGCCAAGAAGGAGACCTGGATTCTGACTCAGAGCGACGCGTATCAGCTACGTGCTTGGTGGCGCCTTTTGCCGTTCGCCACGCCTGTCACCGATCTGCCCGCCATCGTGCGCGGTATGCCGGACGCGCAGCGCGACCCACGAATGCTCGAAGAGATGGTCGGCGGGCTCAACAGTTCGTGCTCGGACGACGCAGAAGGCGTGACTTTCACGCTCGCAGAAGAAGACCCGCGTCTCTACCAGAACCATCAGTGGCGCGCGACCGCGTTGAGGTTCGGGACCGTATCCGCCGCGCGCCGCCTTATTGACTTGACGATCAGCGGCGCGCTCGACGGCAAGTCATACGACGGATGGCATTGGCAACGCGAATTGGGTGGATTGATTTCGGAGTTCTCCGAGGTCCGCGCCTATGTCTACGACCTCCTGAAGGATGGGCCGGCAACGAAGCAGCTAGCCTTGCTATCTAGCGCAGTTGCTGAAGACCCTGGCACGGACGGCGTACTGATGCTGATCGATTTTGAAATGACAGCCGGACGTTCGTTCATGACGTGGCAGTCGATCCAAAGCGCGGTCACGGAGCACGTCCCGGCAGAGAACTGGGAGGGTGCTTACAATGTCGTGCCCGTCCCGGCGGCCGAACTGCGCCGGAAGCTGCTGGCGATGACGAGCAGCGGCGGCAAGGATGACCCCGCCGCTCGCTGTCTCAACGTCATAGATAGGCTCCGGGACGAGTACGGTGCTCCAGAATCGGAACCACGCCATCCTGATCTTGCGTCGGGGCGCCCTTGGCCGATTTTGACGCCCGATCCCTTCGCTCAATGGAACTGAATGGGAGAAGCGTAATCGTGGCTAATGTTCGCTTGGACGATAGGCTCCGCTTCGCTCGCTGTCGCTATAGCGTTACGTCCGATTTTGGGATTCTTGATCCCACTCACCGCATCCGATAATCAGGATGCGGTCCGCAGCCTTCGCGACCTTTACGCCGTTGCGCGTCGATCCACTCGAGAACTTCGGCGAGGGGCCAGACGACGCAACGGGGGGTCAGATAGAAGCGCTGTGGGAATTCGCCCTTCTGTTCAAGTTCGTAGATCGTCGTATCAGAGAGCGGCACGAGCTTGCGGAGCTCGGGCCGCCTGACGGTTCGGCGCCTGAAGATATCGGCAGGCGTGATCCGTTCGGGATCGGTTGAAGTGACGGGGGCGGGGGCCTTTGGGGGCGGGTTCAGGTCCCGCGCGAAATCCCTAAGCCCAGTGCGACCGCCCTCCTTTACGCGATGCAACATGACGCACTCCGACTATCCCGTCTTCGCCCTGTTCCAGACCATGACGCCTGTGCCGTCCTTCTCGTTCTCGAAGAAGGCCGCGCGCATGGGGCTGGCAAAGCTCGGATCATCGAGCTTCACGGCGAAATACGGGGTTTCGCCGTCCTTGCTTTCCTGACGCCAGGCCGCGCCGAGTTCGGCGCCGCCGGCATAGAGCCGGAAATCGGGTGCGCCGTCTGATGCTTTGTCCGAGTTGGGAACAAGCTGGGCTTTGACGTTGATGGTCATGGTGCGGATGGTGCCGGTATAGCTGCCATCTTTGAGGGTGAACGTGCCGATCTGTGCCATGGGATTACCTTTCGTTGCTGGCGTTGGAATGAAGGGCGCGGCGCGCCCGCTTGAACCCGGCGTCTGAGGCCAGGAAGCTTTCGATCATGGCGGGGATGAGCGCTTCGGGCTTTTCCTCCGCGCCATAGGTCTGTCGGTAGATTTCGGCATAGTCGCTGAGCGCGCTGGCGAGGTCGGGATCGACCGAAAGGCTCATTCGCACCGGCGTGCGGTCAGGTAATTGTCCAAGACGAAGGGTCATCGTGTGGCTCCTTGGGGGTGGGGTCTGAGAATGAGGTCGCGGGTGACGACCACGCGCACCGGCCAGCCGGGCCGCACGCGGATGGTTGGCTGGATGCCAAGATTACGCTCGACGACGCGCTGACCGGCCTGGTTCACAGTGTCGGTGGTGCCGCGACGGATGGCACGTTCGAGATCGCCGTCGCCGTCTGCACCAAGCTCGGCCCCGACGCCCAGAATGGTCGCCAATCCGGCTGCCACGAACACACGGTCCCAGTGATGGTCGGTGCGGTCAGACAGACCCGCAAAGCCCTGGGCATCAGCACCCGGCGCGGAGATGACGATGGAGGATCCGTCCGGGAAGATGATCCTGTCCCAGGTGACGAGCGCGCGGTCCTGACCGAACGAGACTTCCGACCGGTAGCGCCCGATCAGCCGCGAGCCTTGCGGGATAAGCAAATACTGCCCGGTGACCGTGTCATAGACGGGCTGGGTGACCTGCGCGACGATCGTGCCGGGGAGGTCCGAGTTGATGCCGGTGACCAGCGAGGCCGGGATCAGCGTGCCCGCCATGACCTGATAAGGTGAGGCCGGGTCCTCGACGCCGTGCGGATTGTAGATCTCGCTTTCCGTACCTTCCGCGGCAAAGGCGAGCTTGCGCGACTGGAGATTGGTATCGTTTGGCTGACCGAACGCGGACGGCGCGCCTTGCGGCAGGGCGGCGAGCGCGAGCAGTTCCGAACCAAGATCAAGCGCGGGGTCGCGATAGGCTGGGCGCGTGTCGGTGGCGCTTGCCGTGCCGCTCTGAGAATCGAGCCGGAAGAAGACCGGTGCGCGGGCCGCTTCATCGGCAAGCGCCGCCTCGCGCATGCGTCTTGCGCGTTCGGCCTCATCGGCGGGGTTCGGGTGGAAATCGTCCTCGAACCGGGTCACATATTCGGGTTCGATCCCAAGCTCGCGTTCAGCCCGAAGCATGGTCGCGCCGAGATCGCCGGAGAGTGGCGGGCCAAGGCGCGCAATGCGGTCTTCGACCGGCGCGATGTCGCTATAGCTGGCAGGAAGCGTGGAGAGACCTTCGGGCTTGCGCGTGTTGGTCGTGTTGTAAAGCTCACGCCTTGCATCCGGATCGACAGCGGTCGGCGGCTTGAGCGCAATGCTCATCGCCGCGAACAGGGCGAGCACGCCAAGGCCTGCGCCGACCATCAGGACCTTGCGGTTGATCCGCGTGACCGGCTTCGGGCTGGAACGGATCTTCAGCCGTTCGGCATGCTCATCGAAGGGAATGGGCTCGGACATGGGCTTAGTTCCCGAACAGGCCAGCCAGAGGCGAACGGCGCTCGGTGCGACTGATGCGGACAACGGTCTGGTTCCGCTCGCCGAGGCGCAGTTCCGCCGCGCGGAACAGCCGGTCGACGACATAATAATTGCCGCGCACCCGGTAGTTGACGAGTTCGGCGTCGCCGTCCGCGCCCAGAACAAAGAGCGGCGGCATGTCGGTGGTGGCAATGTCCTCCGGCATCTGGATGAACACCTGCCGTCCATCATCGAACACGCGCACCGGTTTCCAGTCCGGACTGTCGCCGGAGAGGCGATAGTCGAAGTTCAGGCCCTCAAGGGTCAGGCCGCGCTCAATGCTGCCAGCATCCCTTGCGATGGCGCGTTCATTGCGGGCGGTCAGGCCTGCCAGTTCATCTGCCGGATAGCGCCAGGAGAGCGCGGCCATGTATCCGCCGTCGGTGCTCTCCAGTTCCAGATGATAGGTGCGCCGGTCGGTGGCGATCATCAGATTGGTGCGGATGCCGGAGCTGATCGGTTTGACCAGCACATGGGCGCGGGCGGTGTTGCCAGAACCCGAGACCGTGTCGCCAACCACCCAGCGCACCGTGTCGCCGGCCGAGACCGAGACCAGTTCCTCTCCGGGCTGCAGGGCAATGTCGCTGACCTGGCCGGGGCTGGCATAGAGCCGGTAGAGCGCGCCTTCTGTATAGGGATAGACCTGGATCGCGTTCACATAGCCATCGACCGAAGGTTCGATCAGCGCGCTGGTGCGGCCCTGCCTTATCGCCTCAGTGGGAGAAACGGATGGCGCGCTGACGGTTCTCGTATAAGTCCGCGTGACGCTGCCATCGGGATTGGTGGTGACGCGCGCGCCGACCGGCATCATCTGGCCGGGCAGCGGAAGCGCCACGGCGGTCTCGACAATCTCGACGGGATAGTCGGTCTTGTCCTCGACCGGCGTCGCGGCGACGAAGGCGCTGGCATCGATCGGTTCGAGTTCCGTGGTGGCGCAGGCCGAGAGCAAAGCCAGTGCGGAAGCGGCGGTGAGGATACGAAGCATGGGGATCATTCTCCTGTGACAAGGTCCTGACCCCAGTTCAGGGCATGGACATAAAGGCCGAGCGGATTGGCGCGGAGGGTCTCTGCGTCGGTCGGCGGCTGGGTGATGAGGGTGAAATTGCCGGTGAACCTTTGGGCACGGACCAGCGCACCGTTTTCATAGGTCTTCTCGATCCATCGGGCCTGGAAACTGTCATCTGAGACGCGCACCACGCTGACCACATCCACGGTGCGGGATTTGCGGCCGACATCGGCGAAAGGATCATTAGCCGAGGCGTATTCGTTGAGGGTGGTCGCCGCGCGATCGGTGACGAAGTCATAGGCCCGCAGCCAGTTCTCGCGCACGACCACCGGATCGACGCTTAGGCCTCGCACATGCTCGATGAAGTTCGCCAGGTGATGGGCGATCTGGGCATCGGTCGGTGTGTAGCGCTCCGTCGCCGGAGCAATAGCTCTTGCCGCGCCTGTCTCATCGACCTCGACCACATAGGGCGTGACCGTCGATTGCATCGAGCGCCAGACCAGTGCGCCGGACGTGACAAAACAAAGCCCGAGACAGCCAAGCGCCATGAGCCGCCAGTTCTTCGCCTGCACGCGGGCGGAACCGATACGCTCGTCCCAGATTTGACCCGCCTTCTGGTAAGGCGTTTCAGGGAACGGGCTTGGCCCATAGCTGGAGGAGGATCGCTTGAAGGCCATCGTCTAGTCGTCCTTGTCTTTGAGGGTCGGGTTGGCGCCGGACGCGCCGCGATCGCCGTCGCGGATGGAATGGGCGGCCATCTGACCAGCCTGGCCCATGCGCTGACTGGTCTGCATGCGCCGCGCCCAGCCGGGACTGTTGGATGAGGATGATCCGGAGGCGGAGCTTCCCATGGATGCCGTCTCAGACCCTCCGGTGGCGCGCCAGGCACCCTGGCTGCCTCGGGCATAAGCCTCGCGCATCGATTGGGCGGGACGGCTTGCAGCGCGGCGCATCGCATCGCCGCCTGCGCGCGCGACACCGGCAAGGCCTGCGGCCACACCGGCCGCTCCGCTCGCGCCTGAAGCGACCGAGCCGAGCGTGTAGGAAGTTCGCGCCGCGCCTGCCATGCTGGCACCGGCCTTGACGGCGGAGGACGCCCCACCCGCGACGGCGCCGATGGCCGCGCGCCCGCCCATGCCCGCGACATAAGTCCCCGCAGCGACGCCTGCTGCTGCGCCTGCTGCCGAGCCTGCGCCAAGTTGCGGGGCGCCGGTGATAAGGCCGGAGGCAATGCCGGGCGCAAAGATGCCCATCCAGAAAAAGACAATCGCGGCGAGCACGGTGCCCATGACCTGAGCGAGCGTCACATCATCGCCGGTGCGGAACGCATCGGTCACAGACGAGAAGAGCGTCGAGCCAATGCCGATGATGACGGCCAGCACCATGAGCTTGATGCCCGAGGTGATGACATTGCCGAGCACGCGTTCAGCAAGGAAGGTCGTCTTGTTCCAGAGGGCAAACGGCACGAGCACGAACCCGGCGAGCGTCGTCAGCTTGAACTCCAGGATCGTGATGAAGAGCTGCACGGCGAGGACGAAGAAGGCGACCATGATGATCGCCCAGGCGATGAACATCACCGCGATCAGGATGAAGTTGTGGAAGAAACTGATCGGCCCGAGCATGTCGCCGATCTCTTCCAGCAGCGGCTGACCGGCATCGAGGCCGACGCCCGCAATAAAGCCGGGACGCAGGAGATCATCGGCGGTCATGGTGCCGCCGCCAGCGGTCACGCCGAGCTCGGCGAAACTGTCGAAGACGATATTGGCGAGCAGAGAGAAGTTGCCGATGATGAAGGCGAAGAAGCCGACATAAAGCACTTTCTTGAGGAGCCCGGCGATGACGTCGGTGTTCTGGGACAGCGCCCAGAACAGGCCCGCCAGCGTGATGTCGATGGCAATGAGCGTGGTCGACAGATAGGCGACATCGCCCGCCAGCAGGCCGAACCCGCTGTCAATGTAGGCAATGAACGTTGCCAGGAAGGTGTCGATCACGTCCATGGCGCGCTACTCTCCGAGGAAGGCCCGGGTGCGGGCGCGGCCACGTTCGGCTTCGGCCAGCTGGCGGGCGCGCTCCAGCGCTTCGGCGCGGTAATGGGCCGCCATCATGGCTTCCATCTGCATCAGCTGCTCGGTCTGCAGGGCCTCGATCTGGTTGCCGGCCTGGGTCGCCTGAAGCGCGCCCGCTGCCGACTGGCTGAGATCGACAAGTCCTGCAATTGCAGCCGCATCGGTCTCATTGTCTTCCAGCGCGGTTGCAACCGTCACCAGCGTGTCGCGATAGGCCGAACGGGACTGACGCCAGCGTGCGCGAGCCTCTTCAACCAGCACCGCTTCGCGCGGCGGCGTCTCGCCATAGCTTTCGGGATAGAGGACTTCATACTCGCGCTCGACCTCCTCGACGCCGTAACCGATGCCTTCGGCTTCGCGCATCAGCTCGTGGATGCGCCGGATACGGTCGGCGATGATCGCTTCGGCGACATTGACGGGCAGGGTTTCAAGGTTGCGGGCCATGTTCTCCAGCATCTCGATCTCGTGGGTGAGTTGCTGGATCTGCTGGTTGATTTCCTGAAGCGTTCGGATGCCCTGCAGGATGTTCTGCACATGGTTGACCGGATCATAGACGGCGATCTGCGCTGAAGCCGGTGCGGGCAGTGCCAGACTGAGCGGCGCGGCGCAGATGAGGACAGAGGAGAGAAGACGTTTCATCGGGGGCTCCTATTCGGCAGCGAGGAATTGTGCGGGATGGAAGGGCGTGTGCGGCTCTTCGTCCGGCGCATGGCCGGGCCAGCGGGTGAGCAGCTCAGCCGCCCAGGGCAGGCCTTTTTCGATCAGCCAGCAGGCGGCAAACCCGTCGCCTTCCGTCTCGGCCCAGATGCGGTCCATGCGGGCCTGATCTTCGGGCGAGGACGCGCCGCAGACGGACAATGCAATCGGCCCCAGGCCGAGGTCGAAGACGCGCGCACCGAGCGGTGACTGATAGTAATAGTCGCGTTTCGGCGTGGCTCTGGAGATCAGTTCGATCTGGCGGGCATTGAGGCCAAAGCGCTGATAGGTCTCGCGGGATTGCGGTTCCTGCGCGCGTTCATTCGGCAGGAAGATGCGTGTCGGGCAGGACTCGACCAGGGCTGGCGCGATGCTTGAGTTCGCAATGTCGGCAAGGCTTTGCGTCGCAAACACGACCGACACGTTTTTCTTGCGAAGAGTTTTGAGCCATTCGCGGATGCGCGCGGCGAACATGGGATCATCGAGGAAGAGCCAGGCCTCATCGAGAATGAGCAGCGTTGGTTTGCCGGTGAAGCGTGCTTCGAGCCGGTGGAAGAGATAGGTGATGACAGGCGCGACTGCGCCCTTGGCGTGCATCAGCTCTTCCATCTCGAAGCAGACGGTGTCGGTGAGCGCGAGGCTTTCATGATCGGCATCGAGCAGCCGTCCATGCGGGCCTTCCAGCGTGAACGGGTGGAGCGCGGATTTGAGCGTGTCGTCCTGCAGCATCAGGCTGAGGCCTGTCAGCGTGCGCTCGGGCTCAGGCGCTGAGCTGAGAGACTGGATGGCTTCCCAGAGACGGGCTTTCAGATCCGGCGTCATCGCGACACCTTCATTGGTGCAGAGGCCTGCGAGCCAGTCGGCGGCAAAGCTTGCGCCGGTGTCTGTGTCGATGTCTTTCAGGGGCTGGAGGCTCGGGGCGTTCGAACTGCCAAGATCAATATGCGCGCCGCCCATGGCGAGCGTTGCCGCGCGGGCCGAGCGGCCCTTGTCGAAGATGAAGACCTGCGCCCCCTCATAGCGCCTCCATTGGAGAGCGAGCAGAGAGAGCAGGACAGACTTGCCCGCGCCGGTCGGTCCGACGACCAGCGTGTGACCGACATCGCCAATATGCAGGTTGAGCCGAAAGGGCGTCGTGCCATCCGTCTGGGCCTGAATGAGCGCGGGGGCTTGCAAGTGGCGGTTGGTGTCTTCGCCGGCCCAGACCGCAGACAGCGGGACCATATGGGCAAGGTTCAGCGTGTGCAGGATGGGCTGGCGGACATTGGCGTAGGGGTGACCGGGCAGGCTTCCGAGCCAGGCATCAACGGCGTTCAGGGTCTCGCGGATCGCGGTGAAGCCACGGCCATTCACGATGCGCTCGGCCACGCGGATGTGTTCATCAACCGTGCGCCGGTCGGGATGTGCAACGGTGATGGTCGTGGTGACATAGCCGTAAGAGACAAGGTCGGAGCCAAGCTCCTGCAGGGCCGCATCAGCGTCAGCGGCTTTATTGTCGGCGTCATTGTCCACGAGCGCGGCCTGTTCGTTGAACATGGTCTCGCGCAGGACCGCGCCGATGGATTTGCGCTTGGCGAACCAGTGGCGGCGCTTCTTGCCGAGCACCTTTTCAGCCTCGGCTTTATCCATCGCGATGAACCGTGTCGCCCAGCGATAGGCAAAGCCCTGCCGGTTCAGCTCATCGAGAATGCCGGGCAGGGTCGAGGCCGGAAAGCCGAGAATCGTCAGTGTGCGAAGGTGAGCCTCGCCGATCATGGGTTCCAGCCCGCCTGCGAAGGGTTCATCGGCGAGAATGGCGTCGAGAAAGACCGGAAGCTCGGGCGTCGCGACCGGGTGCCGCTTGGTCGAGATCGTTGAATGCAAATAGGTCAGCGTTTCGTCATCCGAGAGCTTCGCAATCTCGGCGAGGCAGGTCGCGAGCAGATCGAACACGCGGGCCGCATGCTGCTGGAACGTCTCCAGCCGGTGGCGCCAGGTTGCGGCGTCTTCGGTTTCGGCGCGCTGGATCAGGGCCTTCTCGGCGCGGCCTGTGGCGTCGGCAGGCGGCAGCCAGAGCAGCGTGAGATAGTAGGCGCTTTCAAATCGGGTTCCGGCTTCTTCGGCCTGCAGGGCGCGTTCTTGATCGACAAGCCAGGACAGCGCATCGGGGAACTCCGCCTCCGGATAGTCATGCACTTCATGGCGCTGCGCTTCGAAGAAGAGCGCCCAGCCGGAGCCGAAGCGGCGCAGGACGTTGTTGACCCGCGCCATGACGGAAACGAGTTCTTCTTCGGTGGAGCTTTCGAGGTCCGGCCCGCGATATTTGAATGTCGTCTGGAAAGACCCGTCCTTGTTGAGGACGACGCCCGGCGCGACCATGCAGGCCCAGGGCAGGTAGTCGGCCAGGAGGACCGGGGTTTCGGCATATTCTCTGAGGTTCAGCATGTCAGATGCTCCTTGTGCCGCGTGCTCCGGCCTGCGACGGCCATGAAATCCGGATCGCTTCTGGCCATGAACACCGCTGCCGAATGCCCGACCGCCCAGAGCACAAGGCCCGGTATCCAGAGCTGGAGGCCGAGGCCGACCGCGGCTGCGAGCGTCCCGATGGCGATGGCGGCGGTTCTCGGCGCGCCCGCCATCAGGATCGGCTCGGTGAGCGAGCGATGGAGGGGGATTTCATAGCCGTCGGCCATTACACCAGCGCTCCGCCGCCGAACGAGAAGAAGGTCAGGAAGAACGAGGTCGCGGCGAACGCGATCGACAGCCCGAACACGATCTGGATCAGTTTGCGCATGCCGCCGGAAGTTTCTCCGAACGCCAGCGTCAGGCCGGTAATGGTGATGATGATCACCGCCACGATCCGCGCGACCGGGCCCTCGATCGAGGTCAGGATCTGATCGAGCGGGCCTTCCCAGGGCATGCCGGAGCCTGCCGCATGGGCGGGACCGGCGATCATGAGGCCGAGGCCGATACAGGCCGCGACCTGAACCGTTCGGTTCACAGCCTGAAGGTGGGTGTAGAGCGTCATTGGGTTTCTCCATGTTGGACGAGGGACAGGGAACGGGAGACGAGCGGGGCGGTCTGGTACCCCTCGCCGTCAAAGCCGGTGACGCGCAGCGCCTCTTCGACGCGCCGCTGGCCGCCCGCGCGGCTCATGAACACGACCACGTCAATCGCCTCGGCGATGAGATCGAAGGGCGCGCGGGGTGTGGCTTCCAGTGTCAGCTGTTCAAGCCGGGCCAGCGCGCCGTGGGCGGAATTGGCATGCAGCGTCGTGATCCCGCCCGGATGGCCCGTGTTCCAGGCCTTGAGCAGGTCAAGCGCTTCAGCCCCGCGCACCTCGCCGACGATGATCCGGTCGGGGCGCAGGCGCAGCGTCGAGCGGACAAGGTCCTGCAGGCTGGTGCTGCCGCGATGGGTTCTGAGTTGAACCACATTGGGCGCAGCGCAGCGCAGCTCGCGCGTGTCTTCGAGGATGACGATGCGGTCATCGTGGAGTGAGGCTTCTGCCAGCAAGGCATTCGTGAAGGTCGTCTTGCCAGAGGACGTGCCGCCCGCGATCAGGATGTTCGCATGGCTGGCGATACTGTCTTTCAGCGCTGTAGCCAGCGCAGGCGCGAGCGCGCCCTGGGTGACATAGTCGCCAAGTTCAAACGGCGTCGTCGCAGGCTTGCGGATCGAAAAGCATGGGGCTGTCGAGACAGGTGGGAGAAGCCCCTCAAACCGCTCGCCGCTGCCGGGGAGTTCGGCAGAGACGATGGGGGACTTGGCGTGAGCGGCCTCTCCAACTCCTGAGGCGACCAGGCGGATGACGCGCTCGCGGTCGCAAGGGGCAAGTGTGTGCTGCGAAATGATGACGCCGATGCCCGCCTTCTCGATCCAGACCGAGCCGTCCGGATTGGCCATCACTTCGATCGTGTCAGGCGCTTCCAGCGCCTCGCGCACCACCGGGCAGAAGGCCGTGCGCAGCATCGCGGTGCGGCGGGTTTCTGTTTGCGTTTGTTGCGCGGATAGCGACATGGACGGGGCCTTTCGTGGACCCCTCAATCATCCCAGCAACAGCGCCTTCACATCAGTTCGAAAACCGGCCATTGCGCGCAAGCGACTGCAGACTGTCGCAGTCCTCTGCAAATCCACGTCAGGCATCACACCAATAATTGACCTGCGGACGATTGCGCTTTTGGCGCCGATCGATGTCACAAGACCGAACTGAATTTCCCGTCATTGGAATAATTCGAATTGGCACAATCGCGTGTGGAACGAATTTTGCTGTTGCCTCCGGGAAAGGAGGAAAAGGGCATGAAGACCTTCACACTTGAAACCAATGCGGAAACAGCCGCTTACGATTATCTCTCCCGGCTTTCTTCAGACCGCTGGGCCTGGGAGTACGCCAGACGCAATGACGATCTTCGCGATGATGCGGCGCATCGCAGCGATGACGACATCTCCGAAAAGAAAGCCGATTGCGCTGACATCCGCATCCTGCGTTCGCGCGTTCCCCAGACCCTGGCTGAGCGCTGGGGACTCGTCTTTATGCCCGATCCGGACCTGAACGGTTTCGAGGCGGACGCCGTCTGGAGCCACTATGTCTTCCCCGACCAGGTCGAGGTGAACTGCACGCCGCGCAAGCCGGGCCAGAGCTGCGACATCTGGGATCGCACCGTGCCTCATTGCGATATCACGCATATTACCGACCGCGCGGGCCGGGAATATCTTCTGATCCGTGGTAATGACTGCGTCGTCCAGGTGCGCTGCACAGGCATGTCACTGCTGAGCCTCGAACCCGTACGCATGAAGCTGCAGATTTCGGACATGGTCGCCTATGAGCGCAAGCTGAAGCTCCAGAAGGAAGCCTTCCGGCTTTATGGAAAGGGACCGAACACATCGGCGGCGCGCTGGACGAAGACCACCCAGATCCTGCGCAATGGCGTCATCGCGCTTGATTGCCTGAAGGCCGGGATGAGCCAGAGAGAAATCGCTTCACTGCTCCACGGGCCGAAAACGGTCGCCGAGGAATGGGGCGTCGATGGCAGTTCGCTACGGGCATCCATCCGCTATGTCATCTCCAAAGCCGAAGGCCTGCGCGATGGCGGGTATCTGATGGAGCTCCTCGGGGCGCGCCTGGGCGGAGATTGTCAGGCAGCCTGAGTCCTTTGCGGCCTGCCCACGCCAAAGGCGCGGGGCTGTTCGCCCGGCTGGATAGGCCGATGAGAGGCAACAGGGCGGTCCGAGGTGATCGCCGACCTTCGCCCGGCGCTCGCCCCGGAGCCGCAGGAGCCATCCTGCGCCGACCGGCCCGGCGAGGCTCAATGAGGGTCCGGTAGTTCGTCTGGAGATCGTGGTGCTGGGCCTCGCCGGCTGGCCGCGCGCCCGCGCTTCCCACTGGCTGGCGCCAGAGGGGTCGCGGGCGCTGAATTCAAAGCCGTGGCTTAAAGGTCAGGCCGCGGACATCACATCGACGTGCCCGCCATCGTCATAAAGTACAGAGAGCGATGGCTGGCTGATCCTGAACTGACTGCGGCGCTTCAGTTTTGGCCGGGCAGAGGATGCGTCCTCAAGCTTAAGCGCCGGGTCATAGACAATGTGTCCGGCGGCGATGGCAGCGAGGAACTTCAGAAAATCCGTGTTCTCATAAAGGCTGACGAGCGAGCCGTAGCTGTACTGCGGGGGCGGACCCTGAAACACCGATGGCACATAGGCCGCGCGGGCATGCTTACGGTTCCAGTGATCAATCAGCGCGGTATATGGCCAGGCAGCGGCTTCTTCCCCCTGCGGTGTAACAAGACAGATGGCTCCTGCCATGTCGTCGATCTTTCCGCTGGCGAGGTCAAACCCTGTCAGCTTCAGAATTAGTCCGGTGTCGGCATGGACCGTCTTTCCGACCTTATAGATGCCACCGAAATTCCACCGGTCGGGTTTGCCGCTCTTGTCCGCATAGCCGAACCGCCGGACAAATGCTTCAGGCCCCTCTGACCTGTAAACCCCGCGGACCGGTTCAGGCGTCATCAGCGTGATCTGCGATTTTGCGACGGGTTTTCCGAGGTCGTTCACGCCGAACTGTTTGATCTCCCAGCCGAGATAATCCGGTTCTGCAAGGCCGTTTGCGCTGATGCCGAGTCTCGCTTCAAGTGTATAGCCTCCGCCGTTGCGCGCTGCGTAAGGCTCGGGAGTCCCCGACGCACCGAGCTTCTGCGACAGGATCCAGCCTTCAAGATGAATCTCCCGGAGTTTTTCGATCAGGGCGCCCCGCGTATCGTTGCGGGCCGTGCCATAGCCGGTGAGCATCACGAAAACGCCAAGCATCTCCGGATCGGTGAGACTCTCAATCTCTCTCGCGACAGGATGGTCGGCGAGACAGGCAAAACCGAAGATTGTCCCGTCCGGATGGACAGCGAAAAGCAGAACGCGGCCCTCGTCCCGGACAGCGATGACGTCATTTGGCGCGTTCCGGCACCCCTGCAAAAGACCAGACAGTCTGACTTCAGGGTATTTCGGATACAGGATCAGCTGAGCATTCGGTGCAGCCGCAAACTGACCGCCGGCATACCAGTGAAAGCGCACTTTCGCTTTGGCGCGGTCGCGCACGCTCCCGGCGATGCCGGTTTCATCGATAAGGACCTCATCATGCGGGATCAGACCAAGCGCGGAGAAATCCCCACCGAGATAAATCTGGTTCTTGGAGTTATCGTTCGGCGCGAGCTTCTTGGCAAAGAAACGCGTTGCGCCTTTCGAGCGGAAAAAGCCGATAAGTGCAGCAAGCGAATTCATTCCGGCGCTGAAACCCTTACAAAACAAGAACACAGAATACGGGGATTCGTACCAGCGGTGTCAGGTCAGCAGCAGCGGCGAGCGGCCGTGACCAGATGACCGGGACGCCAGACAGAAAGACGGTTCGCTACCCTGAAGCCAGCCTGCTGCAGCAGCGACAACAATTTCGGCGTCCAGTCGCTCCGGTCCCTTCAGCGCGCATTCCCAGATGGTTCCGACGCGCCATCCGTCTGCCGCGAGCGCCGCTGCGGATTTGGCATCCCTGTCCGTGTTGCTCCGGATTTTTTGTCTCCAGAACTCAGTGCGGGTCTGCGGAAGCCTGAACAGCGCACAGTCATGGCCGTGCCAGAAGCAGCCGTGAACAAAGAGAACGGCTCTGAACTTCGCAAATACGAGATCAGGACGACCGGGAAGGTCTCTGGCGTGAAGGCGGTATCTGAACCCCAGTCTGTGGAGGCCTCCTCGAATCAGAAGCTCAGGCTTGGTGTCTGAGCCTCTGATCGCAGCCATGTTCCGGCTACGGGTCGCCTTGTCATGAACATCAGGCACTTTGTTTCAGACGGCTTTCCTGCGGCGGGGAGAGGATGTCCAGAACATGCGGTGTCATGATCCGCGCAACCTCCCGGAAGACCGGCACCGCCACCGAATTGCCGAACTGTTTATAGGCCTGCGTGTCGGAAACCGGAATCCTGAAGCTGTCGGGCAGGCCCATCAGGCGGGCGCATTCGCGCGGCGTGAGGCGGCGGGGATTTCTGCCTTTCCCCCGGCTGACCAGTATCTCCGATCCGTCCTTGAAGTAGCGCGCCGAAAGCGTCCGGCAGGTATCATCCGGCCCGACCAGTCCGAAGCCGAACCCGTTGCCGGCGGCCCTGTGCTTGTCCGCATAGCCCTGAAGATAGGCCCAGAGTTTGTCCGTCAGCGTATATTTTTCGCTGACCTCAGCGCGTTCTCCGACAGTATAATGACCTTCCGGGGCCTCGCTGCCGTCCTCCGGGTGAAGAATGTCGCGCATCCGCCTCAAACCCTCCGGCGGCAGCTCCAGGGCATCCCATGAAAACGCCGTGGGCTCGCGGAATCCGACAATGACAATGCGCTCCCGGTTCTGGGGCGAGAAGTGCCTCGCATTGATGACACGGACATGCAGCTCATACCCAAGCTCATCTTCAAGCGTCCGCCTGATCACCTCGAACGTCCGGCCCCGGTCATGGTTCTGCAGGTTCTTCACATTCTCCAGCAGAAAGGCTGCAGGGCGATGGGCGTCGATGATCCGCGCGACATCAAAGAACAGCGTGCCCTGTGTCTCGTCCTTAAACCCGTGCTGGCGGCCGAGTGCATTCTTCTTTGAGACACCGGCAATGGAGAAGGGCTGGCACGGAAAGCCTGCGACAAGGATGTCGTGGGCCGGGATATCCATGACATGCACCTCAGTGATGTCTCCGGCGATCTGCCGGTTGTCTCGGTGATTGGCCTGATAGGTAAGCTGGGCGTACTTATCCCACTCAGACGTGAAGACGCAGCGCCCGCCGGCATCATCGAACGCTGTGCGTAGGCCGCCGATCCCGGCAAACAGATCGATGAAGGTGAACCCGGCAAAAGGGACCGGCTCTGCAGGTCGTCCTGCCAGATCCCGGACCCGGTCAAGAACCGCCTTGCGCGGCTTCGTCTCACCAGTCTCCCAGCGGTAGACCTGGCGTTCGGAATAGCCGAGCTCGGCCGCGAGTTGCTCGGCCGTGCAGCCGGTCTGAAGTCTGAGTTTCGAGAATTCCGTCGCCATCCGAATCGCCCTTTATGGTAAATTTCATGTCCTGATGTCAGCATTCGTCCCGCCGGTCAAGCAAAAGTTCACCATTTGTTCTGAGGCGCCCTCGCGGCGGTGATGGCGTTTCTCTGATCGCCGCCCCCGTGCCAGGCAGACCACCGCCCGGCCACTTCCGCGCTTGCGCGACAGCACATATGCATCAAACATTGTCTGCATATTGTTGACATATTCCGAGTTTGTGAGTAATATTACCGTTAGGAAGTTGAATTGTGGGAGGCTGCATGGCTGACAAACGGGAAAAGTTTGTGAAACTTGCGGAGGCGAGGGTCAGCAAGGCCCTGAAAGAACTGCAGCTGATCGGCAACCTGTCGAACCGGTCCGCCTATGAATACAGCGAGGAGGACGTGAAGCAGATGTTCCGGGCGCTTCAGAAGGGACTGGATGCAGCCAAATCAAGGTTCAGCGAACCCGGTGCGCCGTCCAATCCTGTCTTCAGGCTGGGGGAGTAGTTCCGGTGCCGAGGATCGAATTCATACCGAATGCTGCACGCAAGACGCAGGGCCTCACAGGCAGCAATGTCCAGCAGTTCAGAGATGACCCGTACCGTAGCTGTGCGCGCGAAACCGGGCAGAACTCAAATGATGCACGCCTGAAGGACAGCGAAGCATGCACGCCCGCAGTGCCGGTGCGCCTTGAATACAATCTTCTCAGTATCGCCCGTGAGGACCTGCCCTTCGCCGACGAGGCTGCCGAAACCGTGTCGGCTTGCCTTAGCGAGAGCATCCGGCGTTGCGCGAGCCGTGGCGGCAACCCCGAGAAGCACCCCGAAGTGCGCTTCTTCAGGCGCGCAGCCGAAACGCTGTCTGCTGACGTAATTCAGGTACTGGAGATTGCAGACTTCAACACGACGGGACTCACCGGCCCGTTTGACGATCCCGGTTCTGTGTTCAATTCTCTGGTCAAGGCTGACGGCGACAACAATAAGCAGAACGCCGACTCCGGCGGGTCGTTCGGTATTGGCAAGAATGCCGCTTTCGCAGTGTCAGATCTTCAGACCGTTCTCTATTCGACCCTTACTGAACATGAAGGCGTGAGCGCCTTTGCGTGCCAGGCCAGGTTTCAGCTCATTTCTCACGAACGGGACGGGAAGCCTTTTTCCGCAGAAGGATACTGGGGCGAAGCGAACTTCTACGCGATTACAGAACCGGGCGGATTACCGGACTGGCTGGTGAGATCTGATCGCGGAACGTCGATTTTTGCTGTGGGTTTCAGACAGGATGAGCAGTGGGCCGGACGAATGGCCCTCTCCATAATCACCAACTTTCTCCGTGCCATCATGGATGGCCAGATGGAATTCAGCATCGACAGCGGACGGTACAGGATCAACCGGGGTACTCTGGCCGGCTATCTCAAAGACAGTGAGCTTGAGAAGATTGCGGAGGAAACCGGACAACGCAACGCTCTGCACCGGACCCGTGATATCTATTCGTGTTTCACTTCCGGCGTGAGCGAAACGCTCACGCTTCCGACCGGAAAGACACGAGGTGCGCAGCTGCGCATTCTGGTGGCCGACGACCTTGAACAGCCGCGTTCTGTCCTGATCGTTCGCAACGGCATGTATATAACGGACAATCTGAGGGACTTCGGGGACGCGTTCAGAACGTTCTCCGGCACCCGGCCGTTTGTTGCTGTTCTGGAACCCGGGCCCGACGAGGATGGCAGGGCGTTCAGTGAGTTCCTGAAACGGATGGAGAATCCCGAGCATGATAATTTCTCGGCTGAAAGGCTTGATGACAGCAGAGAGATCAGAGAGGCCCGCGCTCAGGTCCGGAAGCTCGCCAAAACTGTACGTGAGGCCATCCGTTCCGCTGCAGGAGTGAGGGAATCCGAATCGACCAGCCTTGATGAACTCGCTCGATACTTTCAGGGCGATCCGCAGCAGGCGGAAAACGCGAAAGCGAACGAGCGGGATCCCGAGCGTTTCCGCACCGGGCGGGCTAGACGGACCAAAGCCAGGAGACCAGAACCTGAAAGCACAAAGGGTGACACCGGCGGTTCGGGGACGTCCGGGGGGCAGTCAGGCGGAACGGGTGGCGGGACCGGACAAGGCACCGGCTCAGGAACGGGTGGTGCAGGAACGCGTGGCCAGGCGAAAGAGATTGCAATTTCAGGTAAGCGTTGCCGACGGCAAGCGCCTGACGCGGCATTCACGCACCGGATATTCTTTACCCCAAGAGCTTCGGTAACTGCCGCCATCCGGATTGATGCGTCGGGTCTGACCCGTCCGACCCGCCTCACTCTGGCGAATGCCGACAAGGGTCGTATTGCCAGAGGACTGCTGGTCCTCGACCTTGTCGAAGGGGAAAGACAGTCCGTATCGCTGTCATTCGCTGAGCCCTATGACGGGCCGGTCGAGTTCTCGTCATTCTCTCTTGAGGAGGGAAATGCGGCATGAGACTGACCAATGAGATGACGTTCCCGCATCCGGTTCTTGCTTCGTGGCGCGACGACTTTCGCAGCGGCCGGTTCGAGGTTGAGATCGGTTTTGAAGAAGACGTTCAGGACGGCGGCGTTGAGCTGAGGTTTGAAGGCGTACTGACATCCACGGCAATCGGGGATCTCATCTCTGCGGGACGCGCGATGCTTGGCTGTTTCGTAATCTGTGAGGCGACCGGTCTGAGACGCCTTATCGAACTGGGGACCCTTCCGGCTTCATACACGTTTGCGTCCGGCGAGCTGCTCGATACGGTCCTGCTCCGGCCGATTGTCTGGATGCTCAGCGAGCTCGCAGGCTGGCAGCCGGGTGATGTTCACCCCGAATTCGCCGGCGCGCAGGACCTCAGCGCCGGGGACATCGTCGCCATGGCAGACGAATTCGCCATCACTGTCGCGCAGGCAGACCTGCCCGCCCTTGAGACGATTTTCGACCTCAAAGTCGCAGAGGACCAGCCTGAGGGCGAATTTGAAATCGATCTCAGACGAGACCGGATCACAATCCTTGCAGGACCGCAGACGAAGCACCTTGTTGATACGCTGAGGGAGATGAAGGGGCCGGCTTCCGCAGCGGTCATGAACGGCCTGTACATTCCGACGATTATGACCGTCCTGACCGCTATCGAAGCGCATGGCGAAGACGACTTCGCCGGCTTTCGCTGGCTGGAACCTTTCAGGCGCAGGTGCGGCCGCCTCGAAATTGAGCCCGCAGCAGCGACGGCGTTCGGCGACGCGCAACGACTGCTCGAAAGGCCCTTTCTTGACCTCACGAAGCTGACGGAGACTTACAATGGCTGAAGGACCCGTCAGATTCGTTTCTGCAGATGTAGCCGCAAGACTGTTTGACAGTGTTGAGGAGAATCTCGACCGCTACCTGACCGCAGGCTTCGCCGACGAGGCCAGAGAGCTTGGCTGGGCGCTGGAAACCAGAACGGCATCTGTTGATCCGGATTTCGCGAAAGCACTGCTCGCTTCGCGGGATCCCGAAGCAGAGGTCGCAAATTCGCTTCACGTCTTCCGTTCGATCAGAGGTATGACTCCGGCACTCGCTCGCGACGAAAGAGTCTGGGTGAGGCTCTGCCACATCGAGGCGCTCGCATACGCCCACGAACGATGGATCGGAGAGACCAGTCCTGTGAGGGATATCGAACTTCACTTCTTCGCTTCTGGTCTGGCGCAATGCCGGGACGATAACGCTCTTGGCCGGCTCTGGTGGAACGGCTACCTCGCGTCGCTGATCGATCCTACGAATCCCGAAGGGGTGCTCCGGCAAATGCTGAAGCGCGCGAACATCCGACTGCAATTCGTCGACCGTGCCAACACATCGTTTCGCCTGCCTCTTGCGCGCGGTCTGATCCGGCTTCTGCGGGACGAACCCTGGCTCAACAGCCATGACCGCGCCTTCGAGGACTTCATCAGGGTGCTCGACCGGAATGGCGGCGGCAGGGTGTTTGAGGCATCAACTGACACCGAAATTGATGCTTTCCTCAAAAAAAACCTGCCCGCCGCTCAGGCAGCACACGCGAGGCGGCATCTCAGCTGAACCGGTTCCAGCCACTCCAGCCTCCCTCCGCCTCAATATCTGTTCCCATCAGTCAGGTGGGCGGACGGTGCGTCTGCCAGAGCGCGGTCGCCGCGCAAGGGGGCGGGTCTTTGTCAGCTCTGATCGTCTTTAGGCGTCATACCTACAGCTTCCCCTTGCGCGCCGCCCTGGTGCGCTCCGGCTGAGCACCTCCTCGCCGCCCACCCGACTGTCGGGAAAAGAACGCGGGCGGGGAAGGAGACTGACATGACTGACCAACTCGCAACTGCTGCACCTCTTGCAGCCACCGCCGCACCCGCGCAGCCCGACAGGCCGCGCATCTACGTGGCCTGCCTTGCAGCCTACAATTCCGGCTGCCTGCATGGACGATGGATCGATGCGACCACCCCTGAAGAGATTTGGGAACAGGTCCGCGCCATGCTTACGGATTCGCCGGAGCCCGACGCCGAGGAATGGGCGATCCATGATTATGAAGGCTTCGAGGGCGCGAACCTGTCCGAATACGCCTCATTCGAAACCGTTTGCGAGCTTGCCGATTTCATCGAGGAGCATGGCGAGCTTGGCGCGAAACTCATGAGCCATTTCGGCGACGACCTCGCCGAGGCGCGCGCCGCCTTCGAGGACTATGCGGGCGAATATCGCAGCGCCGCAGACTTCGCCGAGCAGCTGCACGAGGACACCGGCACCGAGATTCCCGACTCCCTTCGCTACTATATCGACTGGCAGGCGCTGGCCCGCGACATGGCGCTGAATGGCGAGATCATGGTGTTCCAGACGGGCTTCGACGAAGTCCATGTGTTCTGGAGCCGCTGACATGAGCTTCACACAGCGCTTCCAGCCCTTCGTTTGCGAGGGCGACAGCATCTCTTGCGAGGTCCAAGGCTTCGAGATCACGGCGCGGATTGTGCGGGACGATTGTCCCGATGCGCCGGATGAGCGCCAGGATGGTTTCTGGCCTTCGCTCTACAAGGATGTGCCGGGATTCATCGGCCCCGGACCGAACCACCGGCAACGCTTTGCCGAGGCGCTGGCCAAGGCCGAAGCCGTCATGGCGGCATGGCGCAAGGACGAATGGTGCTATTGCGGGATCGTTCTTTCCGTGGCGCTGGAGGGCGTCACGCTGGACGCCCATGCCGCCAGCCTTTGGGGCGTCGAGGCCAACTATCCCGATAGTGACAACGCCTATCTGACCGAGGTCGCGCAGGAGCTTTTACCCGAGGCGCTGGACGCAGGACGCAACGCCGCCCGTCGCCTATGCGCGGCGCTGGAAACCAGCGGGGCGCGCGCCTGACGGCGCGCCCCCAATCCACAAACCCCTCAACAAGCAAGGAGCCAGATCATGGCCCAGCCCATTCTCAAAACCATCCCCCTGTCCGAGCTTCGGATTTCAAAACTCAATATGCGCCACAGCCGCAAGAAGCCGGACGTGTCCGACATATTGCCATCCATCCGCGAGAGCGGAATCCGTCAGACTTTGCTGGTCCGCAAGGAAGGCGATCACTATGGCGTCGTCGCCGGACGGCGGCGCTATTTTGCTCTGAAAGAGATCGAGAAGGAGACCGGCGAGACCCCGTTTGTGCCTTGCGCGATCATGACCGAGGACGACGCCGCGAGCGCCATCGCAGCCTCCGTCATCGAGAATGTCGGACGTCTGCCAGCCTCTGAAATGGAGCAGTACACCGCCTTCAAACGCCTGCATGATGAGGGGCGCAGCGTGGACGAGATCGCTGGCTTCTTTGGCGTCACAGAGCTTCTGGTGCGCCGCGTTCTGGCGCTCGCGTCGCTCGCAGAACCGATCCGCAAGCTCTATGCCGAGGAGGAGATCGACCGCGAGACGATCCGCGCCCTGACGCTCGCCACAGAAGACCAGCAGGCCGAATGGCTGCGGCTTTACGAGAGCGAGGATGAGCGCGCACCACGGGGCCGGAACTGCAAGGCTTGGCTCACCGGCGGGGCGATCATCACGACCGACAAGGCGCTGTTCGACATCGCCGACTATGAAGGCCAGATCACCGCCGACCTGTTCGGCGAGCATGGCGTCTTCGCCGATCCGGACGCCTTCTGGAAGGCGCAGTCAGCAGCCGTGGCGCAGAGCATTGATGCTCACATTGCAGACGGCTGGAAGGACGTTGTCTGCCTTGAGCGCGGGGCCTTCTTCCATCGCTGGGATCACCAGACGCGCACGAAGAAACAAGGCGGCAAGGTGTTCGTCGAGCTACGCCATGACGGCACCGTGACCTTCCATGAGGGGTTTATCTCACAGGCCGAGGCGCGGCGGATGGAGACGGCGAAGTCCGGCGATGGCGATGCGCAAGCCGCACCGGTCAAACCGGAAATGTCAGGCCCGATGGCGGAATACATCCTGTTGCATCGCCATGGCGCAGCTGCGGCCAGCCTTGCTGCGGAGCCTTCTATCGCGCTGCGCCTGATGGTCGCCCATGCGATGACCGGCAGCGCACTCTGGAATGTCCGCACCCATGAGTGCGCCAGCCGCAAAGAGGACACATGCGCCAGCCTTGAAGGCTCGCAAGCCACCGCAGAGATGGAAGGAAAGCGCGCCCGCATCGCGGCCCTGTTCGAGGCGCTTGGTGTGCGTGGAGACGCCCGCCGCAACGCCGACGCCTACCGGCTTTGCGAAATCTTCGCCGCCTTGCTCGCCATGTCGGACGCGGAAGTCATGGAGGTTCTGGCCTTCACGATGGCGCAGACACTCGAAGCAGGCGGGCCGGTCGTCGAGGCCGTACTGCATGTCTGCGAGACGGACTTATCCGAACATTGGAAGCCGGACCCAGCCTTCTTCGACCTTCTGCGCGACAAGCGCGCGATCAATGCCATGGTTGCTGACATCGGATCGAAGGCGCTGGCGGAATCCTGCGCCAGCGACACCGCCAAGGTCCAGAAAGCAATCATCGGCAACCGGATCACCGGCAACGGATGCGAACCCAATCCCCACTGGCGGCCCGCATGGATGCAGGTGCCGCCCGCCCGCCTTATCGAGGGTGCAGGCTCACCGCCCGCAGATTCATGGGCACGGATTGCGGGCCTGTTCGAGCGCGGCGAAGACATTGTCCGGGCCACGACGCAAGCCTTCGATCGGCCACACGCCGCCTGAGTTTTCAGTCTCCTCGTCAGGCGGATGACGGAGCCGCCCGGTGACAGTCGCCGGGCGGTTTTCCGCGCACTGATTGATGCAACCTGGGCGCAGGCAGAGGGTTCATTGATTGAATTGCGCCGCAAAAAAATCGCCCCGTCTTTGGGTCTCGCCTGGCTTTCCGAAATGTCGGCCAGCGTTGGTTCATCCGTTTCCAACTGATGCGCTCCGAACCCCTCGTTCCCGTCTCATGCCGTGTGACCTGGACGACGCCTGTCGGGCCTTGAAACCGGCCCTTTCGAAGAATTTTCCCCGCCGCTTTTCACCCCATGGCGCGAGCGCCATGGGGACCCCGAATGCGCGGCTCCTCGCGGATCAAAATTCTTCTCCGGGCCGGTGCTCTGCTGCGCTGCGCCCGTGCCGGTTCAGGCCCGCCCTGCGCCGTCCTTTCGGTCCGGCGTCGACGGGGACAAGGGGTCCCCGGGACGACATGGAAACGAAAGGAACCACACCATGGCCAACGCACTCGGATATGTCTCTGAGACCAAGACAGGCTTCGAAGGCGCTCTTGCAATGATGAACCTCTCGGCTGCCATCCGCATCGAGAAGAATGCGGAGAAAGCCGCCGACGGACAGCCCGACTACCGCATCTTCGCCGGCGAAACCTCGACCGAAATCGGCGGCGGGTGGCTTCGCAAAGCCAAGGCTTCAGGCCGCGAATATGTCTCGATCACGCTCGCAGACCCGCAGATCGGCCCGCGCAAGATCTACGCAAACCTCGCCCCCGTGAAAGGCAAGAAAGGCCGCCACGTGATCCTCTGGAACCCGCGGGACTAGGGGTCCGATCCATCGCCAATGAGCCGCTCCGGAGATCAGCTCCGGGGCGGTTTTTGCGTGCTCAGGAAGGGGGGAGAAAATGCGCGGGCGCGATTTTCTCCGTCCAAATCGGCGCAGTTCGCGGCAAGTCTTTGCCAAGCCTGCAGGAAGAAAAGGAGCGGCTGCAATGACACGAAACAGACGGAATGACGATGACTGGCCGGAGCTTCTCACCGTGACAGAGGCGGCAGAATTCCTGCGCCTGACACGCTCGACACTCGATCATTATCGCTGCGAGGGACGCGGTCCCATCTACCGCAAACATGGCGCACGGGTCTTCTATCCGAAGCCCGATCTCATCGCCTGGTCAGAGCGCAACGCCTATGCCTCCACATCTGAGAAGATCAGGAACACCAAATGAAACGCCGCGCACTTCTGATGACGGGCGCGGGCATCGGCCTTGCTCTGTTCGGCCTCATCTTCTCCCCCATGGACAGGCTGATCTGGAACCGGACCGGCAGCGCGCCGCAAGGGCTTTACTGGCTGAGCGACGAGCCATTCACCCCTGGCCGATGGGTCGTCGTCTCAGCCAGGAGCGCTGAAGCGCAGTGGGCTGAGGAGCACGGATTTGTCGGGCGGGATTGGCCTTTATTGAAGCAGGTAGGCGGCCTTCCCGGCGATGAAATCTGCCGCTCTGGCGTGGACGTTTCGATCAATGGAAGGCCCGTCGCGAGGGCCCGGGAACGCGATTCCATGGGCCGCGCCCTGCCGGTCTGGCAGGGCTGCGTGCTCCTTGATGAGGAGCAGGTCTTCCTTCTTGCGCCGCATCCGGACTCTCTCGACGGGCGCTATTTCGGGGCCATGCAGCGCTCCGATCTCGTCGGCGTGGCACGCCCGCTCATGACTTCGGATGAGTGACGGGACTGCAAGCGCATGCAAAGCGATGCAAGGCGGTGCAGCGAATGGACAAGCGAACCCGGTAGGGCGAGATTGAAGCAGTGGCACCACATGCCACCTAACGCCTTGTCTGCACATCTCATTTTTGGAACCCTTTGCACAGCATTGCGGTGCACGGGTTTCCGGCAAGTCTCAGATTTATCGAGGGTTTTTCTGGTGCACGGGCCGGAGGCCGCGCCATGAGCGAGGAGACGCCCTTCACGCCGCGCCTCGGGCGGATCGGCGATCAGGGGAAAGGCTCAGGACGGCCGGCTGCGCGCAAGCTGCGCCGGGCGATCGCAAAGCTGCCCAGGGCGACGAGGGCAAGCTTCACAGGGGCGCGTTCTGGCGCCGGGCGCGCCGCCGGCACGCGCGGGCTCCAGACCGGGCGTCTTTCACGTCTGCATATGCGCCGCGTCGTGGTGAAGGTTCATATCGCACGCGGCGGACGCTCCGGGCCGGGTCTTTACCGTGCCCATCTTGGCTATCTGCAGCGCGACGGTGTGGACAGGGACGGCGAAGGCGGCGTGCTCTATGACCGGGAGAGCGACAGTGTCGATGCGCGGGGAATTCTGGAGCGCAGCGAGCAGGACCGTCACCAGTTCCGCATCATCGTCTCACCCGAAGACGGCGCGCGCCTTGGCGATCTGAAAAGCGCCACCCGAGAACTCATGGCGCAGATGGAGCGTGACCTCGGCAGGCGTCTCGACTGGGTCGCCGTCGATCATCACAATACAGGGCATCCGCACACTCATATCGTCATTCGCGGACGCGATGCGCGCATGCGCGATGTGGTGATCGCCCGCGACTATTTGATGAACGGCCTTCGCGAAACCGCCGAGGACCTCGTCACGCAGCGGCTCGGTCCGCGGCGGGCGCTGGAGATTGCGCAGGCGCGTGAGAGCGAAGTGAGCCAGGATCGCTGGACCGGGATCGACCGCGAGATCGATGCGGCTCTTTCGGGCGGGCGTATCGAGCTTGATGACGCGAGCGGCAGCGGGGCACGGTTCGACCGCGCGGTGAAACTCCAGCGGCTTCGGCATCTGGAATCCCTCGGCCTCGCAACGCGGCTCGATGAGCGGGCCTTCGAGATGAAAACCGGCTGGCAGGACAGACTGAAACGCGAGGCCCGGCGGGGCGACATCATCCGCACGCTGGCGGCGGAATACACGCGACAGGGACGGGCCGTGTCCTTCATCGAGGAGCTGAAGCCGGAGGCCGGACCGGTGCAGGGACTTGTGAAGGCCTATGGCCCTGAGGATGAGCTGCGCGACACGCGCTTTCTGCTGGTCGAGGATTTTGGTGGCCGGGTCTGGCATGTCCCGGCAGGCGCAGTCGATATGGCGGCGCCGCCTGTTGAAGGCGCAATGGTGGAGCTGAGGCGGGCGAGCACCGTGGCCCGCGCCTCCGACCGGGCCATCGCGGCCGTAGCGGAGGCTGCGGGCGGCATCTGGTCGGAGGCGCTGCATGCGCGCCACGATCCGGGCTCGAAACCGGATTACCGGCTCTCCCTGAAACGCAGGCTCGAAGCCCTGCGCCGGGCCGGGATCGGCGCGCGGCTTGCCAGCGGCGAATGGCAAGTGGGTGAGGATTTTCTGGAGCGGGCGGCGAGCCATGAGGCGCAGCGCGCAGGCGGGGTCCGCCTGGCGGTCCTGTCCTGGGTGCCCGCCGAAGAGCAGGTTCACTTTCGAGGTGAGACCTGGCTCGATCGGTCGACAGATGCGGAAGCGCCAGCCGAAACGCAGATCGGCAGGCTCCGGGCACAGCGACAGGCATGGCTCCGTGAGCAAGGCTACCTTGGCGAGGGGCAGGACCGCCTGTCAGACGATCAGCGTGCACGTCTTCGGGTCATGGAGCTGACACGCGCCAGCGCCGCGATTGCGGCGCGTTCGAACCGTGAGGCGTTGACACTTCAGCCGGGCGACGGGTTCGAGGGCAAGCTCGAAGGCCATGTCGATCTCGGGGCCGGACGCATGGCGATTGTCGGCAATGCCAGGGAGTTCACCCTCGTGCCCTGGCGCGAGGCGCTCGGTCGACAGATCGGCCGCGAGCTGAGCATCCAGCGCACCGCGCGGGGCCTCTCCTGGAGCCTCGGCATGGAGCGGACGCGGGGCTTGTCGCGCTGACTCCATGCAAGTCTTTGCAGGAGATTGCACGCTTTGGCGCGCTTTGCGGCTGGGCGCACCTGCCCGCGCGCGACCATTCTGGGAGCCTACAAAACCTGCTCCCGGAAGGACCCGCCATGACCGGCACGAAAATCCTCATCGGCCAGATCGCGGTGGTGTTTGCGCTCATCATCGGTGCAGTCTGGCTCGCCACGCAAGTGACGGCGGAGGCGCTGGGCTTCCAGCCTGCGCTCGGCGCGCCCTGGTTCTTCGTCGGCGACGCGCCGGTCTACAAGCCCTGGCGGCTCTTCCAGTGGTGGTATGCCTATGAGGCTTATGCGCCGGAGGTCTTCGCGCGGGGTGGCCTGATTGCAGTTTCCGGTTCGGCGCTCGGATTTCTTGCGGCGATCGCCGGTTCGGTCCTGCGCAGCCGCCATGAGCGCAACGTCACCACTTATGGATCGGCGCGCTGGGCCAATGGTGCAGACCTCAAACGCGCAGGGCTCCTGGGAGAGGACGGCGTCTTCCTCGGGCGCTGGCGCGGGCGGTATCTGCGTCATGCCGGACCCGAGCATGTGATGGCCTTTGCGCCCACGCGATCCGGCAAGGGCGTGGGGCTCGTTGTGCCGACGCTCCTCTCCTGGACCGGCAGCGCGGTCATTCACGACATCAAGGGCGAGAACTGGGACCTGACTTCGGGGTGGCGCGCGGGCTTTTCGCGCTGCGTACGGTTCGATCCGACTGACCGGCGCAGCCCCCGCTACAATCCGCTGATGGCGGTCAGGCGGGGCGAGCACGAGGTGCGCGACGTCCAGAACATCGCTGACATTCTCGTCGATCCTGAAGGCTCGCTGGAGCGGCACAATCATTGGGAAAAGACCGGGCACGCTTTGCTCGTCGGCGTTATCCTGCATGTGCTCTATGCCGAAACCGACAAGACCTTGTCGGGGTGCGCGCGGTTCCTGTCCGATCCGAAGCGCTCTTTCGCCGTCACGCTGCGCGCCATGATGACGACACCGCACCTGGGGACGCGCGGCGTGCATCCCATCGTGGCGCAGGCGGCGCGGGAGCTTCTGAACAAGTCAGAGAATGAACGCTCCGGTGTTCTTTCCACCGCGATGAGCTTCCTGTCGCTTTATCGCGATCCGGTCATCGCCGAAGTGACGGGCCATTCAGACTGGCGCATCGAGGATCTGGTCGGGGCAGGTGAACCCCTGTCGCTCTATCTCGTTGTTCCGCCTTCGGACCTGTCGCGCACCAAGCCGCTGATCCGGCTCTTCCTCAATCAGATCGGACGCAGGCTGACCGAACAGCTTCCGGACAAGGGACAGAGGCAGCTTCTCTTCATGTTGGACGAGTTTCCGGCGCTCGGGCGGCTCGACTTCTTCGAGAGCGCGCTCGCCTTCATGGCGGGCTACGGCATCCGCGCCTATCTCATTGCCCAGTCTTTGAACCAGATCGAGAAGGCCTACGGGCCCAACAATTCGATCCTCGACAATTGTCATGTGCGGATCGCCTTCGCGACCAATGATGAGCGCACCGCAAAGCGGATATCCGACGCGCTCGGCACGACGACGGAACTCCGGTCCCAGAAGAACTATACCGGCCACCGGCTCGCGCCCTGGCTGTCACACATGATGGTCTCGCGCCAGGAAACCCAGCGCGCGCTGGTCACGCCCGGCGAGGTCATGCAGCTCGCAGCGACCGACGAGATCGTGATGGCGTCGGGCGCGCCGCCGGTTCTGGCCAAGAAGCTGCGCTATTTCGAGGACGGGAATTTCACGCGGCGGGTTTTGCCGCCTGCGTCTGTCGAATGGACCGGCGATGCCTCCGCCGCCGCCTGGACGACATGGGTTGCCCCGCCGGTTGCTGCCGAGGCAGCAGAACCGCGTCCCGGCGAGACGGACGGCCTTGCGCTGAAACGCACCCGCGAGCCGGAACATGAGATCACGGCTGAGGCTCATCGTGCAGAACCTGAACCCGAATTGTCACCGGATCCGCAGGACGGCGCCGATCCGTCCGATGACCGCAACCTCGAAACCGTCCGACGCGCTGTCGCCGCCGATCGCGGTGATCCTGATTTCCTGCCGGAGTTCTGATCCCATGGGAAAGCCACGTGTGAACATTCGAATTTCAACAAAACTTTACGCCCAGCTCTGCGAGGCGGCCGACAGACCCGGCGCGACCAAGACCGCCATCGTTGAGGACGCGCTCAGGGCCTGGTTCGATCCAGAGGCGCGCTCGGTCCTCGAAGAGCGGCTGCTGGCGCGGGTGGATGCCTTCGACCGACGACAAGCCGAGATCGAGCGCGATGTCGCCTACACCTACGAGACGCTCGCCCACTACATCTACTATTGGCTGACCCGCACCGAACCGATCCCGGAGGGCGATCGCGATATCGCCCACGCCCTCGGCCAGAAGCGGTTCGATCATTTCATCGGTCAGGTCGCGCGGAAGATTGGAGGTCGCGATACACGGAATATCGATAGGTAGGCCAGGTTGCCTTCACACCGCCCATGAAAAGTCGAGTCGCCGCCGCGGCGGTAAGGGGGGGAGCAATTGGAAACGAGGGATCGGCATCTGCAGATCCGAAAGCGGTCGACGTCGTGATGAGCGACAACCGAGATGGCCGACGTATTGCCGCATCCAAGAATGTTCCCGAAGGATCATGTCGCTGCCTCAACCAATTGTTCCTGAGAATGTCCGCCCTTGTGGGTCTCAGTTCGGTTGTGCCTCAGTTTGAAATCGAGCAGCCTTCCACCCTTGGGCGTAACGGCGCTTGTTGAGCGAACCAGCCGGTCGTAATGTTCTGGCCATCAGAGCTGGATTGGCCCAAAAGCGACATTGAACCAGCAATTGCTTGGAGTTTGGCGCCGAAAAACGCCATTCCCTTTCGGACAGAAACTCAGTGGCACGTCAGGTGCCGCGATGTTTCGTTTGTGTGCCGATCCGCGACTTTCGCGGGAATTCCTCAATTCAGTCCGGACAAAGACGAGTCAGGACTTCAAATTGTCGCTAATTGTCAAAAGCAATGCCGTTGCTTTGGTCAGATCATTGCGCGCGACCGAGTCGAAGGCTTGCGATGCAACACGCTCGGCCGCTCGCTCAAACTCTTCTGCGCGCTGGATCGCCAAACGGGTCGGAATAATCCGCCAGACACGTCGGTCGCCAGCATCGCGCACACGTGAGACGTAACCTGTGTTTTCGAGATGATCGATCAGCGTGCCGACAGATGGACGCGCAATATCGAGTGTTTCCGCAAGTTGCGTCTGGGTCGGGCTCTGCAGCCTGATCACGTAAACAAGCAGGTGCCACTGTGATCGCGTCAGGCCAATCGCTGCCATTTCCTGATCGTATGCCCGGCGCACTAGGCGGGTGACGTCACCAAGAAGGAAGCTGAAATCTATTCTGGGATCTCCTTGAAGGACGGCAGCGGGCGACCGAGTGGGCGACGTCATACGTTTCTCCATTGACGATATTAGTAAGGTAACTTAATAAGAGTATCCTTACAAGTAGCCAAAGCGGATGGGTATTTTGAGCAGTCGTGACGGGTATCTTCATGCACAAGGGTTGAAACTGGCGCTCAGTTCTTTTGGCGATCCAGCTGCCCCGCCGGTGATCTTTGCCCATGGCGGAGGGCAAACCCGCCACGCCTGGAGCGGCGCCGCAAAGACGGTGGCATTTGAAGGCTATCGCTCTATTGCCTTGGATCTTCGCGGACACGGTGAAAGTGATTGGGCTGCAGATGGTGACTACTCTCTGGAAGCTATCGCGCGGGACCTTATTGAGGTTGGTGAACACGTGGCGCGTGGTGGTACGCGACCGCATGTGGTCGGCGCTTCGCTTGGCGGACTAGCAGCCATAGTTGCCGCAGGCATGTTGTCACGCGATGCGTTTGAATCGGTTACGCTGGTCGACATTACGCCGAACATGGACGCCGCGGGTGTCACCAAGGTTGTCGGGTTCATGGGCGCGCATGTTCACGAAGGCTTTGACTCACTGGAACAGGCCGCTGATGTGATTGCCACCTACCTACCACACCGTCCCAGACCGAAAGACCTTGAAGGGCTGCGCAAGAACCTTCGGCAGGGCGAAGATGGGCGTTGGCGATGGCACTGGGACCCTGCATTTATCACCGGCGTCATGCGCCGCTCCGGAGTTGCTCACACCGGTGATCTGGAGCAAGCGGTTCGGGACATCCGTGTGCCGCTTCATCTGATCCGTGGGCGTATGAGCGAGCTGGTTTCAGAAGACTCCGTCGCGGCGTTTAGATCCCTCGCGCCCCAGGCACATTACACTGACGTTGCAGGCGCAAGACATATGGTCGCCGGCGATCGCAACGATGTGTTCATCGAAGCGGTTGTGTCCTTTCTTCGAACGATACGAGAGCAGACCCCTGTATGAGTGATTCCATGCTCAGTCTGGAACAGGTGCAGGCTGCACTCGAAGCGGCACCCTTCCATCGTTGGTTAGGGTTGAAGGCGATCAGAACGGACCCGGAAAAGCTGGTGCTGGAAATGCCATGGCGAGAGGAAGTGGTTTCCAATCCGCGGATACAATCCGCCCATGGCGGTGTCATCGCTGCGCTGATTGATCTTACCGGATTTTACGCACTGCTCGCCTCGGGTAACATGCCTGCCGCGACGGCGGACTTGCGGGTCGATTATCACAAACCGGCCACGCCAGGAACGCTGAGTGTAACGGGAAGAATTGTCCGTCTGGGGGCAACTCTCTCCGTCGCCGAATCAACTGTAATGAACGCCGACGGAGCCCTGCTTTCGAGCGGGCGCGGCGCCTACCTGATGCAGGGGCGTTCGTGAGGATTCGCACGACGCTCTCTCTCTGCGTGATTTTGATTCTGGTCTCGGGATGCCGGGACGCAGAGCCTGAAGGGCAAGCCGTCCCTGCGGCGGCCGGCGTTACCGCTGAAGTCGAGACCCGGGTTGTCCAGGTTGAAACGGTATCCGCAGAAACGGTCATGCGGGACGACTATTTGATTGCATCCGGGACCATTGCCGCCAAGCAAACCAGCAATATCGGCGCGTTGGCTGAGGGGGTCGTTGAACAGATTTTCGTCCGGGTGGGTGACAGGGTTCGTAAGGGCGATCCGCTCTTTAGAACCCGGCAGGTCGATTATCAGCGCAGCCTCGTCGAAGCCGAAGCAATGCGGGACGTTGCCCTGGCCGAAGTTACAAGCGCACAGACACTCGTGGACCGCTACACGCCACTCGAAACCAAAGGCTTCGTCTCAGGTGTGGTCTTTGACAATGCCAAAACCGCCCTGGAGGTTGCCGGCGCCAACCTTCGACTCAGGGAGACAAAAGTGGAAACCGCCAAGCAGGCGCTCCGGGATACAACCGTCCGCGCGCCATTCGATGGCGCCATCACAGCTCGCTATATCGATGAGGGCGTGTTCATGGCCAACCGCTTCTCCGGAATGGGCAACTCCGCCGTTGTTCAGGTTCAGGAGTGCGGGATTGCGGCAGCGATCTTGTTTGCGCCTGAGTCCGAGCTCGCGCGTTTGAAGCTCGGCTTGAAAGGTCATCTCTACGTGGATGGCCGCAGTGATCCGATAGAATCACAGATCCTCATCTTGAACGACCGAGTTGACCCGACTTCGCGGATGGTAGAATTCCGCATGGCATTTGCGAACCCCGATTGCGCAGTCAAAGCCGGTCAGTCGGTCCGCGCCGAGGTGAAAGTTGATCCCCGGTCAGCCACCGTCCTGCCGCGCAGAGCAATCCAAGGTGCGGGCGAAGATCGATACGTCTACCTTGTCACAAACGCGCAAGCTAAGCGACGTCCCGTAAAAATCACAGACATCGATGCTGATCGTGTAGAGATTCTTGACGGGTTGACGAGCGGAGAAACAGTCGTGCTGACAGCCTCGGAGCCGCTGTATGACGGCGCCAGGATTGAGCTCACACCCTCATGATGTGGCTCGTCGATATTTCGATCCGCCGCGCCGTATTTGCCGTGATGCTCATCGCATCCTTGGTCGGCCTCGGCGTTATGTCGATGGGACGATTGGGCGTCGACTTGTTTCCCGATGTTGAATTTCCGTATGTCAACGTGACAGCGACGCTGGACGGGGCCTCTGCGGAAACCATGGAGTCGGAAGTCACCGACATCCTGGAAGAGTACATCAACACGATCGACGGAATTGAAACGCTGCAATCCTTTTCCAGTGAAGGGCGCGCGCAAATTCTGATCGAGTTCAATCTGAGTTCCAATGTCCGCGAGAAGGTCCAGGATGTTCGGGACAAGGTGCAGGTCGCCCTGGCAGAATTGCCTCCGGATATGGATCCACCCATCGTGGACAAGGTCGATCCGGACGCGGCGCCGATCATCTCCGTCATGATCGCCGGCGATCTGCCAATCGCCGAGTTGACTGCGTTCGCCGACGATGTGGCAAAGGAACGTCTTCAACGCCTCGACGGTGTGGGCGCCGTGAAATTGGTCGGGGGTCGTGAGCGCGCGGTGCGCATCTGGCTCGACAATGAGCGACTGAGGGCGTTTGGCGTCACGGCGGATGATGTAAGGCGTGCGATCCAGAGTGAGCATGCAAAGCTTCCCGGCGGGCGGATGGAAACTGCTGCCCGCACGCGGGAGTTTGGTGTCAAAACTGTCGCTGAAGTTACCCGTGCGAATGGCTTTGCAGACTTGCCAGTCGCCTATAGGGAAAATGGCGTCACAATCCGAATTTCTGATGTCGCCCGCGTGGAGGATGGCCTGGAGGATGAGCGCTCAGCGGCATTCTTGAATGGCAGACGAGGTATCTCGCTCGATATCAGGAAACAATCAGGTCAGAATACTGTCGAGGTCGCGCACAAGGTCAAGGCCGCCGCAGAAGACTTGCGCGCGCTTGCGCCCGCCGGAGTAACGATTGTCGCGACAAGAGATGTGTCGAAATTTATCGAGAGCTCAATCGAGGACGTCACTCATGACGTCGTGATTGCCATCGGGCTTGTCGTTGCAGTGACCTTTGTTTTCCTCCTGAATTTCAGAGCGACGATAATCGTAGCCCTGGCGATCCCGACATCCCTTGTGGCCACTTTTTTTGGCTTTTATCTTCTGGGGTTTTCGATCAACGTCCTGACGCTGCTTGCACTCACCGTTGCCATTGGGCTGCTCGTTGACGACGCCATCGTCGTGATCGAAGCGATCATGAAAGAGCTGGAGGAAGGCAAGTCGCCGCCTGAGGCCGCGCTGGACGGTACGCGCAAAGTAGGACTTGCCGTGGTTGCAGGCACAGCGGCCACGCTTGCCGTTTTTGTTCCGATTGCCTTCATGGATGGCATCGTAGGACGCTTCTTTTTCCAGTACGGTCTGACGATCGTGTTTTCGGTGTCGGTCTCTTTGCTCGTTGCTTTGACACTCACGCCAATGCTTGCATCGCGCATCCTCACATCCAGTGGCGTTTCACCCGTCTTTCGGCCGCTCGAAGCCTTCTGGGACTCAACTGACCGGGCCTATGCAGGTCTCGTAAAGCTGGCCGTTCGATTTCGCATAGTTGTGATTCTTATTGCGTGTGCCTCGGTTTTTGCCGGTGCGTGGTATGCAGCTCGCGTTCCTTCCGGTTTTACCTCGCGCGCCGACAGGAGCGAGTTTCAGGGTTCGATCGAGCTGCCGCTGGGCACTGGCGTTGTTTCTGCGCTCGACGCCGCGCAAAAGATTGATGCTGAACTCCGCAAGATCGAGCACGTTGAAGAAGTGTTCGTCTCGATCGGGGCAGGCGCGCAAGCCGAGGCCCGTGTCATAGATCTATACGCTTCCTTGACACCGAAACAGGAGCGCCAAACGGGTCAGTTTGAAATCATGGACCAAGCGCGGAAAGCCATCCGCATTGCATCCCCTGAGGCGGTTAAGATATCCGTGCTTGAAGTTCCGTGGGTCAGCGGGACGACCTCCGGTAGCTCGGACATCGACTTGTTGTTAAAGGGATCTGACCTCAACTCCCTTGCGCAATATGGCGATCATCTCGTGCGTGAGATGCGTGCCCGACCTGATTTTGCTGATGTCAGAACCAGCTTCGAGAGCGGTCGACCGGAAGCACAGATTCTGTTTGACCGAACGCGGGCCGGGGACCAGGGCGTTTCCGCTCGTGCCTTGGCGGATACAGCCCGGATTGCCCTGGGCGGACTCGATGCAGGAACCTTTGAAGAGGGCGGAAAGCGATATGATGTGCGCCTGCGTCTGGAGGAAGACCAGAGGGAAAGCGTGCGGGATTTTGATCGCATTCAAGTGCGCGGTGCAGACGGGCGACTGGTAGATATTGGAGCGGTTTCACGTGTTGAGTTCGCTTCCGGCCCGTCGCAAATTGATCGATCAGACCGCGCCCGGAAGATCTCGGTGCTTGCCAGTTCTGCAACCGGTGTTTCCCTGGGTGAGGCGACAACCACATTGATCGAGGTGCTTGAAGTCAACCCACCGCCGGCTGGCATCACTTACTCGGTCGGCGGCATGTCGGAACGCATGCAGGAGACCGCCGGCGCGATCGGCTTCGCGTTACTGCTCGCCTTGCTGGCGCTCTACATGGTGCTTGCGAGCCAATTTAATTCCTTCGTACAGCCGCTTCTGATCATGGTAACGGCGCCGCTCAGCTTCTCTGGAGCATTCGCCGGGCTATATTACTTTGGACTAGAATCCTCCCTGTTCGCACAGATTGGCCTGATCGGACTGATGGGGATCGTGATGAAGAATGGCATCTTGCTCGTCGACCGCGCAAACCAGTTGATCGCGGAAGGAATGACAGAAAGAAACGCGATCCTTCAAGCTTGTCCCGAACGACTTCGCCCCGTTCTCATGACTGCCTTTTCCGCAATCTTTGGCATGGTGCCAGTCGCATTGGCGACCTCGGATGGAGCTGAGTGGCGCAACGCGCTCGGCGCGCTTCTCATTGGAGGGTTGACCTCTTCAACGATCCTGACGCTTGTCGTCATTCCAGCGGTCTTCATGATCCCTAGTGATGTTGCCAACGTCGTCAGAAAGCTAACGCGGCTGTTCCTATGGCCGCTCACGCGGTTAAGACGCGGCGAGGATGCTGCACGATCGGCCGCCCTTACCGGCGGGGCAACAGAAGACGTCATTTGATGGCGAATTATTGGTGCCGGTCACTGTGGGTGGGATTTTATTTGGTCAATCTTGGCGGATTGCGCTGAACAAATCAAAGTTCGCAATTTCAGTGAGAAGGCCGAATAGCAAACGGTGAGATACCAATGCTGCGTTGCGTCTGCATTCGGACGGCTTAGGCGATGTTTTGCGGTTTAGAACTTTTTCAACTGAATCGACGAGTTCATTTCGTCCGATGGCAGTGTCAGGGCAAACGGCCTTGAGAATGCAAATCCAGCGGCGTAGCCTCTGCAAATGGCCCGGTGCCACAACAAATCGTTTGGGTCCGAACCTGGACTACTGGAGAAACTGATGACCATGCCGAAGCCCGTCGATCCCGTCCCCGCGGCAACCATGCTCCTACTTCGCGACGCGCCGGAGTTTCAGGTCCTGATGGTCAAACGCCATCACCAGATCGATTTTGCCTCCGGCGCGCTGGTATTTCCCGGAGGAAAGCCTTCGGCCGGGGATGAAGCTCTCGAATGGGCTAATCATTGCGAGGGCTGGAGCACTTTCGACGATACGCAGCGCACTTTGCGGATTGCCGCGATCCGCGAAGCGTACGAGGAAGCCGGCATCCTGCTAGGCGATTATCGTGACGGAGGAGCGTTCGAGGATACATGTGATCTTGAAAGCCGCAAAGCGGTGGAGCGAGGGGAGCGCGAATTTCTTGACGTCGTTCGCGAGGCCGGTGTGCACCTACGCCTCGATCGGTTAAGCAATTTTGCAAGGTGGATAACGCCCACCTTCATGCACAAGCGCTTCGACACACATTTCTTCGTTGTTCGCGCGCCCGAACGCCAGATTGCCGCGTGCGATGGATACGAAACCGTCGATGCGGAATGGCTTTCGCCGCACAAGGCGTTGGAAATGGAAGCCAGCGGCAAGCGAACCATTATATTTCCTACACGCTTGAACCTGCAACTGCTGGCCAAATCTGCGAGCGCAGCGGATTGCGTGGCGCAGGCTGAAACCCGCGATATCGTAACAGTTCTGCCTGAAATCATTCAGCGAGACGGGAAGAATGTCCTCACTATTCCCGAAGACGCGGGTTACGGCCCCGCCTACGAAATTGTGGGCTGACGGCAAGCTGCGAGTGGCGAGAAACCTTCGTCGTCAGTAACCGGACAATCGCGCAAAACGGTCCCTGAGGTAGCTTGACGACCCCCAACTCGCCTCGAGCACGCGAGCACGCTTGAGGTAGAAGCCGACATTGAATTCGTCGGTCATCCCGATGCCGCCATGCAGCTGGATACCCTGATTGCTGATCGCGTGCAGTACGCGATTTGCCTCGGCCTTGGCGATGGTCGCTGCACGCGCGACTCCAAAACCGCTGTCGACTGCCTGTAAACCCGCCTCGACCGCGGAGCGCATCTGCGTGAGGTCGGCGAACAGATCCGCCATGCGATGTTGCAGCGCCTGGAAAGTAGCGAGCACCTGATTGAACTGCACACGCTGCTTCAGATAGTCGAGGGTCGTGTCGAACACAGCTTGCGCCATGCCGAGCATTTCGGCAACGGAAAGCACGCGCGCCCGGTCGAGCACGTCGCCAAGCAGACTGTCGCCTCCGCCCTCGAGCTTCTCGGCGGCAGCGCCAGCGAATTGGATATCGGCGTGGCTGCGCTGATCGGTGAGCTTGCGCGTGGTCAGTGAAACGCCATCGCCCTTTTCGACCAGGTATAGGCCGTCCTTGGCTGCGACCACGAAGAGGCTGGCGCCATGCGCCTCGTGCACGAATGCCTTTTTGCCGGTCAGCTTGCCGCCCGAAACGCTGGTCTCGATTGCGGAGGGATCGCAATGCGCTCCTTCATCGACAGCCAGCGTTGCCACGGTTTCGCCGCTGGCGAGCCTGGGAAGCCATTTGGCCTTCTGCGCGTCGCTTCCGCCGAGCAGGATTGCGCTCGCCGCGATGATTGTGGCCACCAGCGGACTTGCGGTCAGCGTTTTGCCGAGTTCCTCGATCACGAGGCCGGCCGACAAGAAACCGAAATCTGATCCACCATGGGCCTCGGGAATGATGATCCCGACCCAGCCCATTTCGGCCATCGCGGCATAGGCGTCAGCGTTGTAGGCCTGCGGTTGGCCTGCTGCGCGGACTTTGCGGAACTCGGATACCGGGCTTTCCTTGGTCGCCCAGTCGCGCGCCATGTTGCGCAGCATTTCCTGTTCTTCGCTGAGAACTGCCATTGTCCTTGCTACCCTCGCTTACTGGTGGTCGAGCATGCCAAGCACCCGCTTGGCAATGATGTTGTTCTGGACTTCGGTCGAACCGCCATAGATCGTCGCTGCCTTGCCGAAGAGCCAGCCGCGCACATCCTCAAGTTCGTCATTGCCAAACTCGTCGCCTTCCCAGCCGAGGCCCTGAAAGCCGCGGATTTCGATCAGCAACTCGCTGCGGTCCTGGGCCAACTTGGTGCCGACCTTTTTCAGAACCGAACTGATCTCTGAAACGCCGCCTTGCGCTTTGCTTTCCTCGACCGCACGACGCGCGGTGAGCAGGAAGCTGTTCCAGCGGATCTCAAGATCGGCGATCTTGTCGCGCAGGACCTTGTTGACGAGCGCGCCATCACCGCCGGTTTCGCAGTATTTCTTGGCGATATCGCCAAGGCTCTGGCCCATCATGCCGGCGAGGCGCCCTCCGCCCGAAATGTTCGTGCGCTCGTGCTGAAGCAGGCGCTTGCCGATAGTCCAGCCCTGGCCTTCCTTGCCCACGAGATTTTCCTTCGGCACCTTCACATCGGTGAAGAAGGTCTCGCAGAACGGGCTGGTTCCGCTGATCATTGTGATCGGGCGGACTTCAACGCCGGGTGCGTCCATGTCGATCAGCATGAAGCTGATACCTTTGTGTTTGTCTGACCGGTCGGTGCGGACGATGGCAAAGCACTTGTCAGCCCACTGGCCACCGCTGGTCCAGGTCTTCTGGCCGTTAATGAGGTAGTGATCGCCCTTGTCGACCGCGAAGGTCTGCAGGTTTGCGAGGTCTGATCCGGCATTCGGCTCCGAGTAGCCCTGGCACCAGCGAATTTCGCCACGGCAGATTGGCGGGATATGCTCCAGCTTCTGCCTTTCGTCGCCGTATTCGAGCAAGGTCGGGCCGAACATCATCACACCCATTCCGCCGATCGGATTGTAGGCGCCGACCTTGGCGAACTCATGCTCGATGATCCTGGCCTGGCCTTTGGTCAGTCCGCCCCCGCCATATTCCTTGGGCCAGGTTGGCGTGCCCCAACCACGCCCGCCCACGGCTTCTCGCCATTTCTTCTGGACAGGGTTCTCGTCGGTCGGACCGTCGAGCCCGGCCATCATATTGCCCGTGCCCTTGAGTTCGTCAGGGAAATTGGTGGCGAGGAATTGCCGCACTTCGGTGCGAAACGCGTCTTCGCTCGTCTGGACATCGGATTCTAGTTGTGTTGGCACGGAAACCTCCGTTCAAAAATCAAATTCGTGGCACCCCACTCGGACGACAAGGCCGCGCTCTGGCTGGTCAGTACTGCTGCGCAGGAACGTGCAAAACCAAACCTTCCATCGCAGCTTCCATGGGTATCTGGCAGGCGAGGCGACTGTATTCGCTGGCCCCTTCTGCAAATTGCAGGAGTTCGGCCTCCGCTTCGCCTTCCTTCAGACGACCCACCTTGTCGATCCAGGTCGGGTCGACATGGACATGACAGGTCGCACAGGCGCAGGCCCCGCCGCAATCGCCGTCGATGCCCGGCACGCCGTTGAAAAGCGCCGCTTCGCGCGCTGTTTCGCCCTCAGCAATTTCGACTTCCCGCCGCGTTCCATCGCTGGATACGAACGTCACTTTGACCATCATAAACTCCGTATTTCTGCTTTGGTAAATCAGCGGGCGTGCAGCCGCACCGGCAGCTTGGTGATCCCACGCACAAGGGTTGAATACAGGCGCTCGGGTTGGCCGGTCACTTCGACCTTGGCGAAGCGCTTGTGAATCTCTTCCCAGATGATCCGCAACTGCAGTTCTGCCAGCCTGTTGCCCATGCAGCGATGGATGCCATAGCCGAATGACAGGTGATGGCGCGGATTCTTGCGGTCAATGATGAACCGGTCGGCCTGGTCGATAACCGTGTCGTCGCGGTTGCCCGACAGGTACCACATCACGACCTTGTCGCCCTTCTTGATCTGTTTGCCGCCGATCTCCCATTCCTGAAGCGCGGTGCGGCGCATGTGAGTCAGCGGCGTCTGCCAGCGGATGATTTCCGGCACCATGCTGGTGATCAACGATGGGTCGTCATTCAGTTTGCGATATTCGTCGGGGTTCTGATTGAGGGCGAGCACACCGCCGCTGATTGAATTGCGCGTGGTGTCGTTGCCGCCCACGATCAGCAGCAGGAGGTTACCCAGAAATTCGAGGAAAGGCATATCCTTTGTCGCCGGGGCATGCGCCATCATGGAAATCAGGTCGTTCCTCGGCGGCTCATTGACGCGCTGATCCCACAGGCCCTTGAAATACATCGCGCACTCGATGAGCTCTTCGCGCCTCGCTTCGTACGATGCGACGATGCCGGTTTCAGGAGCAGCGGTTGTGACATCAGACCAGCGGGTGAGCTTGCGGCGTTCTTCCCACGGAAAATCGAACAGGGTAGCAAGGGTCATCGTGGTCAATTCGATCGAGACCTTGTCAACCCAATCAAATTCCTCGCCGATCGGTAGATCATCGAGAATCTGACACGCTCGTTCGCGGATTGTCGGTTCGAGCAACAGCAAGTTGGACGGTGCCACAGCGGGGGTGACGGCCTTGCGTTGCTGGTCGTGCTTTGGAGGATCCATGGCGATGAACATTTCAAGTTCGAGCGCACCTTCCACACTATGCATGTCCTGGATGGCGATACCGCCGAGCTTTGCCTCCGATGAAAAGACTTTGTGGTTGGTATCGACGGCCATGATGTCGTCGAATTTGGTGATCGACCAGAAGGGTCCGACATGGCTTTCACGGCAGTAATGGACTGGCTCCTCCTTGCGCAGCCGGTCGAAGAACAGGCCGATCGTGTCCTGCTGAAAAAGGCTCGGCCGAGAGACATCGATTTCGTCGATCGGCATGGCCGCGATTTTTTCGGCAGTATCCAGCTCCATCGTGTCGATGCTCATGTCTTGTCCTCCATACCCAGCAAGCAGACTCACCTCGTTTGGGGATCGTTAGGGAATTTGCAGGCCGTGGTCAATAAAGCTTATAAGGATTATTGCAAGATTCGGTCAAACTGTGAACTGTTTAGGAAAGCTCTAGACATATCCGCCGATAAACCCTTATAAGGATTTATCAGAGGAGCGATTCCCGGAGATGCAACCGAAGGTCGATGATTCCAGGAAAGCCAAGCGCGCGCTCACGCTTGCGCATGACATCGTACGCGATATCGAAGCCGGGGCGCATGTTGCGGGCGACAGGTTGGCGCGCGAGGACGAAATGCTTGCGCGATACGATGTCGCTCGAGCGACTTTGCGCGAAGCGCTCCGCTTCCTTGAGCTTCAGGGCGTAATCCATCTTCAACTGGGCCGTAGTGGCGGCCCGGTGGTCGCCCGCCCGCAGACCGGTGATTTTGCGAATAATCTTTCTCTCATCCTGCAATTCATGGAAGCAGACCTCAGGGGCCTGCTCGAACTGCGCGAAGCCATAGCTCCGAATGTTGCAGCCTATGCCGCCCAGCGCGCGACCACGGGTGATCTGAGCGCACTTGCCGATTGCCTCAAAGAGCTGGAGCGCAACGAAGCCAGCAGCCAGTTCGAGGAACTGAATCGCCGTTTTCACGATATGCTCGGCTGGGCCAGCGGTAATCCGCTTTTCGGCCTTCTGACTTCCGCGTTGCACATGCTTACCCGCAAATTTTCGCTCTCGCTGGGGTATTCGGCGCAAGAGCGTGCGGTCCAGTTGCGCTTCTTGCGCCGCGTCCTTGAAGCTGTGCGCAAGGGCGATGCCGAAGGAGCGCGGAAGTCGATGGCTCGTCTCGTGGCGGGCTCCGCCTCCTATCTCGCAGAAAGAAGCCCTGAGCTTGTGTCCCAGAAGGTCAAGTGGGGGCAGACGTAAAATAACAGGCGCCCGTGGATGGCGCAATTTGGAGAAGGTAACACGATGGCACTCAAGAGCCACATTTGCGAAATTCTCGGGATCGAGTACCCGATCCTTCTGGCCGGGATGGGCGGGGCCAGTATCCCCGCGCTCGCGGCTGCAGTATCTAATGCGGGGGGGCTTGGCGTTCTTGGCGCTGCGGCCTGCTCGCCGGACCAGTTGCGTAGCTGGATCCGCCAGACCCGCGAGCTGACCGACAAACCGTTTGGGGTCGATACCCTTCTGCCTGCCTCCGTCAGGCGCGGTTCGGCCCCGCAAAGCGGCGCCGTGCCCGAAAACCCGATGGCATTGCTTGGCGAATACCAGCAGTTCACCCGCGATTTCATGGAACGCGAGGATCTGCCCGAAGTGGATGCCGCAATGGCCATGCGCGCGGCTGGCGCGCCGGAAATGGGCAAGGGCGGGCCGCAGCTGTTCTCGCGGGAGTTTTTCGAGGCGCAGATGGAAGTTGTAATCGAGGAAAAGGTGCCAGTCTATGCCGCCGGCCTCGGCAATCCCGGACCGTGGATGGACCGCCTTCATTCGAATGGCACCAAGGTCATGGCGGTGATCGGCAAGGTCAAACATGCCCAACAGGTGGTCGATTCCGGTATCGACATGATTGTTGCGCAAGGTCACGATGGCGGCGGACACAACTCCCCGATCGGAACCTTCTCGCTGATTCCGCAAGTGGTCGATGCGGTGGGGGACCGGGTTCCGGTGATCGGAGCGGGTGGAATTTCCGATGGCCGCGGAGTCGCTGCGGCGATGATACTGGGCGCTGTGGGCGCGTGGGTCGGCACGGCGTTCCTGGCAACCGAAGAAGCCGGCATCGAACGGTTCCAGAAGGAAGCAATCACCGAAAGCGGCGATGCAGATACCATCGTCAGCCGCTCGATGACCGGCAAGCCCGCGCGCATGATCCGCAACAAATGGGCCGATGCCTGGGTTGCGGCGGGCAAGGAACCGCTTCCCATGCCTTACCAGTCGATGATTTCAGGGCCGGTCATGGCTTCGGGCATCAAGGCTCAGCGCAAGGATATCATGCCCGGCTTCGCGGGGCAGGGAATCGGTCTGATCCATTCGATCCGTCCAGCGGCAGAGGTCATGCGCGATCTTGTCGACGGGGCCGAAAGGGCGCTGGCTGACACCAGATTTTATTCCTGAATTCCGGCAAGACGGGGACGCGGTATGAGCGCTTCACAGACCTTATCCTTTGCCGACAAGGCCGCCATAACGGGTGTGGGCGAAACCGTATTCGTGAAGGGCACCGAACGGACTGCAGTGGACATGATGCTGGAAGCCTCGCGCCGCGCCATCGCGGATGCCGGCCTGAAACCTTCCGATATCGACGGCATGGTGCCGCCGCCGATTTATACTACCTCGGAGGAAATGGCCGCCAATCTCGGCATTGATGTGCTGCGTTATGCGGCCACCGTTCACATGGGTGGCGCCAGCCCGACGACGGCGCTGCAGAACGCTGCGATGGCGATTGCCAGCGGGCTTTGCGATCACGTGTTGGTCACGCTCGGTTGGAACGGCTATTCCGCCCTCAGGTCCAAGCCGGGTGCCCCGCCCACTCGGGCGATGAACATGAACACGCTGACCAATACCATCCAGGGCTATTACATCCCCTATGGTGTGTTCCTGCCGGTGCAGATGTATGCTTGGCTGGCGACCCGCCACTCGAAACTTTACGGCGTGGGTGCGGATGCGATGGCGGCCGTCGCGCTGGCCTGCCGTCGTCACGCGCAGTTGAATCCGCGCGCCTTTACCTATGGGCGCGCACTCGACGCGGAAACCTATCATTCAGCGCGCTGGATATCCGAGCCCTTCCGCCTTTACGATTGCTGCCTTGAAACCGATGGGGCCTGCGCGGTTGTCATATCGCGAATGGATCGGGCCAGGGATATGCCCCATGTGCCCGTCAGCATCGCCGGTGCCGCGGAAGGCCACCCCTATCCCGCCGACGACATCCCGTCGCGGCCCGATCCCTTCAAGATCGGCCTTAGCTATGCCGCCCCGCGCGCTTTCGATATGGCTGGCGTCAAGCGCGAGGACATGGATTTCCTGCAGATCTACGATTGCTTTACCTATGTCGTCTTGCTGCAACTGGAAGCGATGGGGTATTGCGAACCAGGCGGACAGGCCGAATTCGTCGCCAACGGCCAGATTGAGCTGGGTGGCCGCTTTCCGATCAACACCCATGGCGGCTTGCTCAGTGAGGCGCATGTCTGGGGCCTCAACCACGTGGTCGAGGCAGTGCGTCAGCTTCGTCACGACTGCGGCGAGCGCCAGGTGCCGGGAGCCCAGACCGGCCTCGTGACCGGTTGGGGCGACCTAGGCGACGGCAGCATCGCCATTCTCAGGAGGTTTGCATGAGCAGCGAAAGCGATCTGCCCCCCAAAATGCGGCCTTCCGCGCAGATGGTGCCACCCAAGCCGCGACCGCGCCCACAAGACCCGGTTGAGCAGGAATTCTGGAAGAGGTGCCAGGACGGCCATCTCTATTTCCAGCGCTGCGGCTATTGCGGCAGCTTCCGCCACTTGCCGCGCTATATGTGCGCAAAGTGCGGCTCGCCGGAATTTTCCTGGGAACGCAGCAGCGGCAGGGGCACGTTGTTTTCCTGGACCGTAACCCACCAGGCCCTCCACCCGGCTTTTGCCGCCGACATCCCCTTCGTGGCTGCGGTGGTTGAATTGGAAGAGGGGGTGCGCATGGCCACGCGGCTGGTTGGTTGCGATCACGAGCGTCTTGCGCTCGACCTTCCGGTGGTAGTGGAGTTCGAACTGATCGGTGAGGACTTCCGCCTTCCTGTTTTCCGCCTGAGTGAAAGTTAGAAGCGCCATGGATCTCGAATATGGACCCGAATACGATGTCTTCCGCAAGCAGGTGCGGGCCTTTATCGAAGCGCACAGCCATCTTGCTCCGCCTTCTTCTGACCGGGCGGCCCGACCTTCGTCCAAGGCGGTCGAATGGCAGAAGCTGTTGATCGAGCATGGGTATACCGCTCGAACGATCCCGCAGGCGTATGGCGGCTATGGAGCGGAGCCGGACATTCTCCAATCGCGCATCATCGCAGAGGAATTTGCGCGGGCCAGGGTGCCGGGCGGACTTTCCAATCAGGGAATCTCGATGTTCGTGCCGACTCTGCTCGAACTCGGCACCGAGGAACAGAAACGGCGCTGGATCGAACCCACGTTGAAAGGCGATGTTGTCTGGTGCCAGGGCTATTCCGAACCCGGTGCCGGGTCGGACCTCGCCAATCTCAAGACCAGCGCGCACATCGAGAACGACGAATTTGTTGTCAATGGCCAGAAGATTTGGACCAGCACCGCCAAGCAGGCCGACATGATCTTCTGCTTGGTCAGGACCGAACCTGACGCGCCCAAGCATGGCGGCATTTCCTACCTGATCTTTTCGATGGACACGCCGGGCATCGAGGTTCGCCCCTTGAAGACGATGACCGGTCATGCCGAATTCAACGAAGTGTTCTTTACCGATGTCCGGGTCCCCATGCATCAGATCGTCGGCCAGCGGGGCCAGGGCTGGTTCGTGGCGAACGCAACTCTTGGCCATGAGCGCGGAATGCTGGGCGATCCCGACGCGCTTGAAAACCGGCTGGAGGCACTGATCGCGCTGATGCAGGAAGAGCGTTTGGGCCAGGGTCGCGCGATCGACAATCCGGTACTGCGCGACCGGCTGGTGGCACTGCAGGCCGAAGTGGCGGCGATGAAATACAATGGGATGCGGATCCTTTCGAACAGCCTCAGGGGTGAGCCGGGCGGCATGGCGAAACTGATCGTCAAGTTGCAAAGCTGCGAACTCGCTCACCAGATATCCGCGCTGGCAATCGACGCCATGGGCGAACTGGGCATTCTCTATCACCACAGCCCGCGTGAGCGGGAAGGGGGGGCGTGGCAATGGAACTATATGTTCCAGCTCGGTCTCATCATCGGCGGCGGCACCGCCCAGATCCAGAAGAACATCATCGCTGAACGTGGCCTCGAAATGCCGCGCGAACCGAAGCTGGCGAAGATTTCGGATGCGGCGAAAGCAACCGCAGACATGCCGCGTCACAAACAGGGATCAGCCTAATGGATTTCGGACTTTCTCAGGACCAGCAGATGCTGCGCGATGCCGTTGCGCGGTGTCTTGCGGATACCTGCCCGCTCGATCATGTCCGCGAATGTACCGAGCGTGACAATCCGCTTAGCGACAAGGTGCTCCGCGCCGTCCAGGACCTGGGAATTCCCGGGATGCTGGTACCGGAAGAGCATGGCGGCCTCGGCATGACCCTTCTCGACGCTGCCATAGTTGCGGAACAGCTCGCCTATGCGGTCGCGCCAGTACCTTTTCTCGCCAGTCATGTTCTGACGCCTATCGCGCTGAGCGAGGCAGGCAGCAAGGAGCAAAAGGCCCACTGGCTGCCAAAGATCGTGAGCGGCGAGGCGCGTATTGGTGTCGCGATTTCCGAGACAATCGAGGTGCGCGACGGCGCGGGGGTTTCCTTTGCTGCCGGGAAGCTCAACGGCACCGCCCTGTTCGCACTCGATTTCGAAGGAGCCGATGCCTTCATCGTCGCCGATTCCGGCGGCAGGCTGCACCTTGTCGGTGCCAAGGCGTCGGGCCTGAAGGCTATCGCGCTGACGACCATCGATCGGACCCGCAGCGTCGGGGAGTTGCGGTTTGACGGGGCCGAAGCGGAACCACTGGCTGATGATGGGGGAGCTGCAGTGGGCCGGCTGCGCGCTGCGGGGCGTGTGATCCTCGCCGCCGACAGTCTTGGCGCAGGTCAGGCCATGATCGAAAAGGCTGTCGATTATGCTGGCCAGCGCGAACAGTTTGGTCGCCTTATCGGCAGTTTCCAGGCCGTAAAGCACATGTGCGCCGAGATGGCCGCGCGGCATGAACCGTGCCATTCGCTCGTCTGGTACGCCGCCCACGCCTTTGACGCAGTTCCGACAGAGGCATCGCTCGTCGCCTGCCACGCGAAATCACACACCGGCGAAGTCCATCGCTTTGTCGCCCGCACTTCCACCGAAGTGCATGGCGGGATGGGATTCACGGACCTGATCGGTCTCCACTACTGGTTCAAACGCATTGGATTCGACCGGCAGGTGCTTGGCGGACCCGAAACGGTGCGGGCCGAGGCGGCAGCACTGCAAGGCTGGATCAAGGCCGCGTAACACACTCGTTGAGGGGGCGTCCGAGACTGGCTGCCCCGTCCGGCAGGGAGAGGGAACATGATCGACTGGAACCTCGGTGACATTCTCGACGCTGTCGAGCCCGCCATGCCTCAGGACGCTCCGGCGCTGATACACGGCGACCGGATCGTCACTTGGCCCGAAATGTCCGCGCGCTCGAATAATATCGCGCGCGCGTTGCGTCAACGCGGAGCGTGCGATGGTGCCAAGGTGGCCTTCTACATGCGCAACCGCCCCGAATATGGCGAGCTGATGGCGACTTGTTTTAAGGGGCGCTTGACCCATGTGAACATCAATTACCGCTATCGCGCCGAAGAAGTTTTCTACATTTTCCAAGATTCTGACAGCGAAGTGATTGTTTACAGTTCGGAGTTTCGCGAATGCATCGTCGAACTCAAGGATAGGCTCGAGAAGGTTCACACTTTCGTCGAAATTGGCGACTCTTCCGAAATCGCGTCTTTTGCGAGTCCCTATGAGACGCTGGCGGGAAAAGGGGACGGATCGGCGCTCGGCATCGAACGCTCACCCGACGATTTGCTCTTCATCTATACCGGCGGCACGACCGGGATGCCGAAAGGCGTGATGTGGCGGCACGACGACATGCGCAAGGCCCAGCTGGACGCACAGAAGTTACTGGGCCCGGTTCCGCGGACGCTGGAAGAAAATGTTGCGCTGATCGAGAAAGAGGGGCCCGGCAGGCGCACTCTCTCCGCCTGCCCGCTCATGCACGGGACGGGCTTCATCACCGCGATAGGTGCGCTCATGTCGGGCGGCGCGATCGTCACGCTGACGGCCCCTTCCTTCGAAGCTTCAGAATTGTGGGATACGGTCGAAAAGCACCAGGTGGAAAGCATCGCAATTGTGGGCGACGCCTTTGCTAAGCCAATGCTTCGCGCGCTCGAAGAAAACGCGGGCCGCTGGGATACCAGGAGCCTCGTCTCCATCATCTCGTCCGGCGTGATGTGGAGCAAGGAGATTAAGGCCGGTCTATGCAAGCACATTCCCCAGGTCGTGCTGATGGATAGTTTCGGCGCCTCCGAAGGGCTCGGCTTCGGCCTCTCCGTCACGACTGCACAGGGCGGTACGAACACCGCGAAATTCGGGATTGGCGAATTCTGCGATGTCTTCGACGAAAACGATCAGAAAGTCGAACCAGGAAGCGGCGTGCCTGGCTTTATCGCCCGCAAGGGGGCCATCCCCGTGGGATATTACAAAGATCCCGAAAAATCCGCCAAGACATTCCGCACAATCGATGGCGTGCGTTATTCGATTCCGGGTGACTGGTGCCGGGTAGAGGCCGATGGAAGCCTTACCCTGCTAGGCCGCGGCAGCGTATGCATCAACACTGCTGGCGAGAAGGTATATCCAGAAGAAGTCGAGGAAGTGCTCAAGACCCATCCCGCCATCGGTGAAGCGTTGGTCGTAGGTGTAACGGATGAAAAATGGGGCCAGGCCGTCACGGCCGTCGTCCACCTCAACCACGACGTCCCGTTCGACGAGCAAGCTGTCAAGGACCATGTGCGCGATCAGCTGGCAGGATACAAAACGCCCAAGGCCATATATCCGACGGAAAAACCCATGCGTGCATCCAACGGCAAGGCCGACTATGCAACGGCGAAAGCAATCGCCGAACGTTTGACGGTCGCACCGTGAGCCAGCGGGAGTCTCCTGATTACGACGTTGTAATCGTCGGTGCCGGCTTCAGCGGGATATACCTGCTCCACAAGTTGCGTGACGCTGGATTCAACGTGTTGCTGGTGGATGCTGCGGCCCAGCCCGGCGGCATCTGGTACTGGAATTGCTATCCAGGCGCACGAGTGGATTCACAGGTTCCGCTTTACGAGTACTCTATACCTGAAGTGTGGAAATCATGGGCCTGGAGCGAGCGATTTCCCGGTTGGGAAGAGCTCAGAGCGTATTTCCGGCATGTTTGCGATACGCTCGACCTTTGGCCCATGATGCGCATGGGGTCTGGGGTCAAAGGCGCGCACTATGAGAAGGAGACGAAGCAATGGCGTCTGCAACTCGACAGCGACAAAACTGTTTCGACACGGTTCCTGTTGCCCGCTCTTGGTTTCGCATCAAAGCCGTATGTCCCCAATTTTCCCGGCCTTGAGGATTTCGAAGGCCAATGGTTTCACACGGCGCGCTGGCCGCAGCAGGGTGTCGATCTCAGCGGACGTAAGGTTGCCTTGATCGGCACCGGTGCAAGTGGTGTGCAGGTCGCGCAAGAAGCTGCCAAATCCGCATCGAAGCTGACCCTCTTTCAAAGAACACCAATCCTGGCGCTGCCTATGCAGCAGAAGAAGCTTTCGGCAGAAGACCAGGAACGGGACAAGAAGGGCTATGCCGCGATCTTCGAAACGCGCAAGCAGACGAGCGGAGGATTCGAATGCCAATCGCTAGACGTATCGGCGCTCGAAGTTGACGAGAAAGCGCGCACCGCGCACTTTGAAGATCTGTGGCAACAGGGCGGCCTCAGGTTCTGGTATCACAACTTCGCTGACTTGCTTACCAACCGCGAAGCCAACCGGCACGCCTACGATTTCTGGCGCGACAAGGTTCGCGCAAGGATCGCCGATCCCAATCTGGCCGAGAAACTCGCCCCATCCGAACCGCCGCATCCATTCGGTACGAAGCGGCCATCGCTTGAACAGGGATATTACGAAATTTTCGCGCAAGACAATGTCGCGCTAGTCGATCTCAAGGCGACTCCGATCATCCGGATCGGACCGCACGCTATTGCGACCGAAGACGGCGAGATGGAATGCGACCTCATCGTTTTCGCCACCGGCTTCGATGCCGGGCGCGGCGGGCTGATCGATATGAACATCAGGGGGACGAACAGCCTATCACTGTCCCATGCGTGGGAAGACAGAGTACGCGCCTATCTGGGAATGGCGGTGTCTGGCTTTCCCAATATGCTGTTCGCATACGGGCCACTCAGCCCGTCGGGTTTCTCAAACGGCCCGACCAGCGCAGAGATACAGGGTGACTGGATCTGCGACTTTCTGGTCTGGATGCGGGAAAATGGTGTCGATCTTTTCGAAGCCGATCCGGCAGCTGAAACGGGCTGGACCGAAATGGTTGCCCAAGCAGGCGCGATGACACTCTTTCCCGAAGCGGATTCTTGGTACATGGGCGCAAACATCCCGGGCAAGGCGCGTCAACTGATCAATTTTCCAAGCGTGTCTGGCTATGTCGCACGCTGCGAAGATGTAGCGAATGTGGGGTACCGCGGCTTCGTGATCGACAAACCCACTAGCAAGGAACACTTAACGAAATGAACGTATTGTCCAAGATTGGAGATTTTCCCGACGACATCGACCCTGTCTGGGCCGGCGATGGTTCGCATCTGCCGGAATGGTTTGTGTCGGCCCTCAAGGTGCCGCGCGAAGAAGGTTATGTTGAGATCGACGGTGCCAGGACGCACTACTTCCGCTGGGGCGACCGGAAAAAGCCGAAAGTGCTTATGACACATGGCTTTCTCTCCCACGCCCGTTGCTTTGCCTTCATCGCTCCGTTTCTCGCAGAAGATTACGACGTGGTGGCGTTCGATCTCGCCGGCATGGGCGACACGGAGATGCGCGGGCAAGCCGATCCCGCGGCTAGGGGGCGCGAGTTTGGTGAGATTGCCGAGGCACTCGATCTGTTTACAGATGGCCACAAACCCACCATCATCGCGCACAGTTTCGGCGCGGGCGCAGCGCTGACAGCCGTGACCCTGTCGCCCGATGCTTTCTCCGGCGTCGTGATTTGCGATCTGATGGTCATGCGAGCCGAGCTCCTCGATCAATACTGGAACCATCGCCGCTCAAGCCCGGGATCAGGTGATCCTGACAAGCCCAACCGGCTCTATGCGAGCTATGAAGAGGCGCGCAAAAGATACGTCCTTTCTCCGCCCCAGCCAGTCGGCGAGCCGTTCCTCCTAGATTACATGGCGTATCATTCAATGCGACGCGACGGAGACGGTTGGACATGGAAGTTCTCACCCGAGGTATTCCGACGAAGCAATAAGTCCGACGAATGGCTCACAATCGGCCATCGACTCGTGAATGCGCCGGGCCGCAAGATCATCGTTCATGGCGGAAAGAGTCAGCTCTTCACCAGGGACTCGGCTGACTACATCCGCGAGCTAGGGGGCGGTGACATTCCGATAATCGCCGTACCTGAGGCGCGCCACCATTTGATGCTCGATCAGCCATTAGCTTTTTTAACTGCGCTCAGAAGCATTCTCTCCCTTTGGGAGGCGCAGGCACACCCAAGGTGTGCGTGAAGGACAAGCGCGCCGAGATCCACGGGCGGATCACGGCGTACCAGGCTCAGATCGCGCAGGCGAAGCAAGACCTGGCTCATATAAATGCGTCGATCCGGCTGTTCACCGATATCTGTGTGCGCCATCTTGAGGTCGATGGCGAACTCACAACCCGGGATCTCGCTGAGCGGGTGATGATCGAGCGCCGACTTGACGCGACGGATACCACGCTGCGCAATTCGGTCGTCTTCAAGGTCGTCCAGGCCCTTCGCCATGCCGCCCGGCGCAAGCATGTCCGGATGGTGGAGAAGCGCAAGGGCATGTGTCTGGGCACCAGGCGATGCTGTCACGTTGCGGGGCGTTGCCAGTAGATGTTGGCATCCAACACCCGTTCGATCAGGACTCAAATCGCTTGCACCGGGAGAGCCGTCCATAGATATAGAAGTTAGCCGAGCTGACACCATGACGCTGGCACGCGTCTGCGGCTGCCATGCCTCTTTCCTCTTCAGCCAGGGTCGCGATGATCTGTTCCCTGGTGAATTTGCTTTTGCGCATTGTCTGTCTCCGTTGCGACAGGCTCTCCATTCAAATGCGGGACCAAATGGATATCAGGTCACACTCTATGAATGCATGTAAATCAGCGCGGTGAACCGACGCCGATCGGCGCAATATCCAGTTGATTTTGCTAGAGGTGCAGGGGTCCCAATTTGACGCCGATTTACAATGATACCGCAGAACATCGAACGACCGGAATCGGCAATCAGTTGTGACCGGCACCTTCCGGCGAATATCCGCCTCACACCGGTCCCATTGCGAACGGCAATCCTGAGGCCTTTTCCGGCCGCAAGCTGCAGCGGAAGATTCAAACTGAGACACCACCTAAACACAGAACTGGTTGATCTGAGACTATGAAATAGGCAAGGCTTTTCGTTTGGGCTCCTAATCTTGGAATTCTATGCTATCAGCTAGTTCGACGCCTAACCGCGCGTCGAACTAGTGAGGTCCGCAAAACTGTGGACCAAAATCCGACCGAACTGAGGACCAAAAATTGACTTTCATGCACGTATGTGTTTGAATATATTGGATAAATAATATGGATCGTGGCACGTCACTCGCGCCATTTCTTTCAGGGTGACGCCTGACACCTCCTTTGAAATCATTGAAAATACTTGGGAAAGCTCAGGCGCTCCAGGCCTTTTCGCTGATCGTGCACTACAATTTGCCCCACAAAATGCAAACTCGTTGCACAACAAACGGCGATGAAGCATTTCTCACTTGGATCAAGATTTCTGAAGGATCGCAGCGGTTGGTGTCACTATGTCCGGCGTGTCCCGACCCGCTTCAAAGATCTCGACAGACGCGGCGTGATCCAGGTCGCCCTGCGTACCCGATCTCTGGAAGTTGCCATGATACCCCGCAACGGTCTGGCTGAAGCGGACGAGGCGTTGTGGAGCAGTCTCGCGCTCCAGGCTGAAGATACTGATGAAACAGTCTAAGCTGAAGCCTCAAAGACGGGCCAGGAGTCCACAATTTCTCCGTCTTCGTAAACGGCGATATCCCCGAATTGCAGGAAGACTGCTTCGCTCTGGTGCGGACGAAGAAATACGAACTCGTCTGGCGCGATTTGCAGCTCCGGCCCACCATTCAGCATTTCCTGGTTGGAGGAGCGTCCGAACGTCGAATTGTATTCCAGGCCGGGCGGATCAACCGGGTCGGCGAGCCAGTGGCCTCCATAAATGAATATGGTCTTGCTGTAGTTTGGATCCCACACCCGTTTGGTTTTGTCGGCGAACTCGAGGCCGGGCATCCGTGTTTTGGCGACAGATTTGATGACCGGTGTTGCAATGAAGCTCGCGGGCGTATGGGGCTCCAACAATTCAGTGTCAAAATGCGTTGGCTTCATCAGGCACGACCCTGCAGAGACTTCATTCGCAATCGAAGTGTCCTCGTAGTAGCGATAGGTCGGACTGCCTGCTGCGTTTCGGGTGATTTGCTCTATGGCTGCCTTGCCAAACACCTCAGCGGCTTGATCAAGCGCCGCCCTGTATGAACGCCAAGCTCCTGCGAGCGCCTTGTCGCGCCAGCCCAAGCTTGTGGGCAGGCTGGGAATATGCGGTTCGTAACCCATGAAACCCGCAAATTCCAAACTCGGATCCAGTTCTATTTCGTGCAACACGCTCCCCAACTCGGAACCTGGTTCGAAGCCGCCCCTGTGGAGTCCCACATCCAGTTCCAGATTAATATTCAGGGTGCGACCAACATCCTTTGCGAGATCCTGGTACTGCTCAAGTCGCTTCGGAGTATCTATGAGCCATTGGACGCGGCCTGCCGCATCAGAGCGCTCGGGCGGTAGTTTGTGAAAATATTGGCGCGCAGCCTGAATGGGCAGGGGTTTGCCAAGCAACTGGCTGGCTTCGGGCATTTCTGTGCTCAGTGCCAGCAGCATGGGTAAATTGAATGTCATCAACCGATCCGTGCCGGTTCGCTTGCGAATATGGTCAATCAATCGAAGCGATGGCAGGGACTTGGCGACAATACGATATCCCATGCCCTGCGGCAGGTGGTGTTTCAGCGTATCAATATTGGCGTTGAGCCGTGCGCGATCGATCACCAGGGTCGGTGTTGCGATCCCTGCATCGGTGAGAGCTTTTTGCATTTGCAAGAAATAAGGATCTCTTGGTCCGCTCTTGTCACTGGGTTTCGACATGAGAGTTGCTACTCCTGCTAAAGCTGTTCCTCCGATCAAGAGTGTCCTTCTGCTAAGTTCAGGCATTGAAGGGAACTCCAAACACATCGGCGAGATGGGGGTTCAGGAATTTTCCAGTCGGATCGAGCGAACGGCGCAAGTCTGCGAACTTGGTAAAGTCCGGATAGAGGGCTTCCAAATCTTTGCGTTGCAGGCTGTGGTGTTTGCCCCAATGGGGGCGGCCGCCATACATTTTGAAAACTGGTTCGAACTCGCTGAAGAAATAATCATAGGCTTCGTCGACTGCCGCATGGATCGCGATGGATATTCGGGGGCCACCAAGGAACGGGCTAAGCCAGGCATCGTCGGGAGCGGTAAACCGGACCTCCATGGGAAAGAAGACGTGCTTTCGCTGATCCATCATTTTGATGATCTGCCTCAAGGCCTTGAGGCCGTCGTCCCAAGGGAGGTGATACTCCATTTCGTTGAACTTTATCGGGCGGGTCGTGGCCAGGAGCTGGAGGGAGGCATCACTGACATCTTCAATCGTGCCGCTGGGAAGAGCAGATTGCGCAATGCGTTTACGGAGCCAGGGCCACCACCCGAATTCATTCCGTAACTGTTTAAGGCCCTCCAACATTTCATCGTCATCGTTGGAAGGTTCCAGACCGGTCGTCTCTCCGCGATGCAGATCGTGAGTGATACTGGCAGCGAGTCCCGTACCTGGAAGATAATAGAATTCGAAATTTCGATATGAGCTGGCACGGGAAAAAGCGTCATCGAGTACGGCATCTATGGGTTCTGCACTGACGATACGCCTCAGATTGAAGGAGGGGATGGTCTCAACCGTGTACTCGCTGATCACGCCCAGCGCACCGAGAGAGACTTTGCCCGCAGAAAACAGATCGGGGTTGGAATCGGCAGTGACGTCCAACAGACTGCCGTCGGCAGTTACCAGTTTGAAGGAGTGGATGTAGTCATGAAGCGCGGTCAGGGTTTGGCCTGTGCCGTGGGTGGCGGTCGAGAAGGATCCCGCGAGTGTTTGGTCGACAATGTCGGGAAGGTTTGGAAAGGCCCGATCAATCTCATTCAATTGGGATGCTGCCTGAAACAGAACGGTTCCAGCGCCAAAGGTCGCGCGCTGAGTTACAGGATCATAGGCTTTCAAGCCGGCGAGCTGCCCAACATCCATAATAACTCCTTCACTGGGTACGAGCCCCGAAAAAGAATGGCCGCTGCCTCTTGGGCGGATGTGTCCTGGCGTAGTTCGGATGATTTCTGAAAGTTCGGCAGCTGACGCTGGAGACCGAAACTGTTTGGGGGTGGCAGTTTGCGCGCCTGACCAGTTCCTCCAACTCTCTTCGCCAATAGGTGGCTCAGGATAATCTGGAGCGTAGTCTCCGCGGACATAGTCTCTCGTGCCCCACGCTACGTGTTGAACTATTGGAACGGCAGATACTGCCGTGAGTCCAAGGCCAGCTTGAACCACTATCCGTCTGGATACTCCCATTGCGCCAACCTCCCCAAAATGGTAGCGATGACTATCGGTAGGCAGCCGCCCTTGAACTGTCAATGAAGTACGTTTGAGTGATGACAACGAAAATCGAACCCAACACCACAAGACGATCCGCGCCTAACCAGCAGCGAAGTCGAGACACGCTTGAGCAGATTTTGATCGCCGCGGCTGACTTGATTGAGGAGGTCGGGTTCGAGAAGCTCTCGACAAACATGATCTGTAGACGAGCTGAACTCACGCCGCCGGCATTGTACCGCTACTTCCCGAACAAATATTCGGTCCTGAAAGAACTGGGCGAGCGACTGATGGCTCAGCAGAATATTTTGATGGAGAATTGGAGCCTTGACGCAGGTGACTTGAGCAATCTTGAGGCCGAAATCGAAACGCTACTCCTCGAGACAATACGGGTAACTCGACAGACCAAAGCAGGCGCGTGGATTATGCGGTCCATGCATGCCACGCCTGTATTGGCGGGTGTCAGGGTTGAGTCTCACCGACATGTTGCGCGATTGTTGGCGGAACGGATAGTCGAAACACGACCTGATCTTGATCATGGACGTATCCTGCCATCAGCGAGGCTGAGTGTTGAGATCGGGTATGCGGTGGTCGAGATGGTGTTTGATGAACGGTCGATTGATGAAGGCGAGATCCTTCGGCAGACGGCTTCCATGTTGGCCTTCAGTTTGCGACAAGCGATGAGCCATCAAGCTTAGTGCGATAGCTGGCGGCGGACGTCGCCCTTGTGATGTGCTGTTGACCCAAGATCGAACTCAAATCTGTCAGACGTTATTTGAAGGCGTTGCCGCTCCGTATGCCAATAGCCTTGAAGACCAGTGCGGCCGGACAAAAACCGGTAAAGGCGGCCTGAAACATGTTAAGCCCCGCAAAAGCAGTCAGCAGGAACCAATAGGGGGATACCCAGTATCCCAATGCGAGGCTGATCAGAACGACCAATCCGGCAAAGGCGAGTACGGCACGATCAAGATTCATATCTGTTTCCTTTCGTCAGATACTGTCAGGCGCTGGTTTTCAGAATATTCAGGCTATTCACCCACTGGATGATTGTGGGCGCAGTCATTACACCAGACCGCTGATCAATCACGCTGCCGTCCTGGAACAACAGGAGGGCAGGAATGCCGCGAACATTCAATGCGGCTCCACCTTCCGGATGGGCTTCCGTGTTGAGTTTGAAGAAGCGAAGATTGCCATCAAAGTGCTTTGCGGCCTCAGCAAATGAAGGCGCCATCATCCGACACGGTCCACACCAAGGGGCCCATACATCCAGGAGAAAACTGCCTTCGTCACGGGACATGAGGCGATTGAGAATCTTCGTGTTGATCTCGACGGGAGCATCGCTGGCAAGGTCTCCCTTGCACGATCCACAATGGCCTCTCGCCAAGCTACTCCCTATGGGCGCACGATTTACGGCGCCACATTTGGTGCAAACAATATGCTGGTGATCAGGCATCAGGAATGGTCTTTCAATTTATGAGTCTTCAGTAGACCCAACGCTGCATTTTCATAGAAGGTTTCAGACTGGCCTGTACGCAGCTTGTGTAGGAAATACTTTTCGAATCCCGCCTTGGCCAAGTGTACCCATCCCCCGGAAGCCGACCAGTTAACATTGCGAGGGGGGATCTGGGGCTGCGCAACGAACGCCACGCCGCCATCGCCGAAGTCAGCGAGACAGATCGCATTCCAGCTTGCCTTGTGTGTTGGCTGGGTTCCTTCGATAAGCTGCGCGATGTTGCGGGCGGTTGCTTCCACCATGGATTCGATCATGAAGCCTGTTTTGGGTACGCCAACTGGCACGGGCGTTTTCCCCATGGGGGGAATCGCGATGCAGACGCCGATACCAAAGATATCCGGCCATTCTGGATTACGCTGGAAGTCGTCCGTAATCACGAAACCCTTGGGGTTTACCAAGCCCTCGACATCACGCACGGCTTCGACCCCCCTGAAAGGTGGCATGAGCATAGTGTACCGGGTCGGCAGTTCATGCGTTTGCTTGACAGAGCCATCTTCGTTCAACTCCTCAACACGTACCATGTCGGCTGCGGCGCCAAGAACTCTGGCGTTGGTTATCCATTTGATATGGCGATTGCGCATCTCGCTTTCGAGCAGACCTTTGGTATCGCCCACACCATCGAGGCCGAGGTGACCGATATAGGGTTCGGGGGTGATAAAGGTGATCGGCACTTGATCGCGAATCTTGCGTTTGCGCAGTTCGGTCTCAATGATCATCGCGGTTTCATAGGCTGGCCCGAAACAGGAAGCCCCTTGTGCCGCTCCAATCACGATTGGGCCCGGATTCTTGCAAAACGCCTCAAAGGCCGAGGCTCCTGCTTCGGCATGGTCGATGTGGCAGACTGATTGAGTGTGGCCGTTCGGGCCGAGCCCTTCGACATCATCGAAGGCGAGTTCCGGACCCGTGGCTATGACCAGATAGTCGTATTCTACCTGCGACCCATCCGGCATACGCACGCATTTGTGCGCGGGATCAACTTTCTCTGCCCTGCCGACAATCAAGTTGACGTTTCGCTTGCGGAGGGGTTTTGCCAAGTCGACCGTGATGTCCTTGCGATCCCGCCACCCCACCATCACCCAGGGATTGGAAGGTTGGAACTGGTAGTAGTCCGTTTCGCTGATGATCGAAACCTGATGGTCCCGCCCGAGGGTCTTTTTGATTTCATAGGCGGCGATCAATCCGCCTAGGCCCGCGCCGAGAATTACAATGTTCGCCATGACCAATCCTCCTTGCCGGAAACATGTTGTATATTAGCACTTTCGCAAATACGCAATATTACCTATATAGGTCACGATGGCATTGAGCTAAATCAAAGACCGACTGCGCGAATGCGACCGGTGGCTTGGCAGAGGAAAAAATCATGGCTGATAAATATGACCTGACACCGCAAAGTGTCTTTACAGACCTCAAGGCTGGCAAGATCGTATTGGTCGACGTCCGCGAGCCTGCAGAATTCGCAAACCAACGCATTCATGGCGCATTGCTGCACCCCTTATCCACGTTTGAACCCAAAGCGATTCCTGCGGATGGAAGCAGGCGGATCGTGTTTCAGTGTGGATCTGGCAAACGGTCCAGAATGGCGCTCAACACTTTCATGAAGGAAACAGGCGCAGACGCGGCTCATCTGGCGGGAGGCATCGCGGCCTGGACGTCGGCAGGGCAGCCCTGCATTTGGCTGGACCCGTCGACGGGTGCGATCGTTGACAAGGGAGACTATTGAGATGATCGCCCGACATATCGGTGGTCTCATTGTTGGCTTGGCGCTGAGCATGACTGCCACCGCGCAGACACTGACCATTCAGGAGTCCATCATCACGGATTTTCGTCCGGTTGTGGGGCGTATTGAGGCGAGTGATACAGCTATGGCGCGGTCTCGCCTTCAGGGTGTCATCACACAGTTGAGCATCGATGAGGGCCAAACGGTCAAGGCTGGTGAGGTGCTCGCCTTCGTGGCTGACGACACGATAGCGCCGCAAATCAATGCACTCCAATCTCGCGTCGATGGATTGACGGCGCAAATGACACAACAGGAAGAAGACCTCGCCCGCGCGAGCAAACTGTTAGCAGATGGATTTTATCCCAAAGCCCGGTTCGAGCAGGAAAAGGCCGCTCTGGATGTTGTGAAGGCCAATCGAGCCTCCGCAGAGGAAGAACGCCGCAGTCTGATCGCCCGTCGGGCGGAAGGGTATGTCCGCGCGCCAGTTGACTCACGAGTGACAGATGTACTCGTGGTTGAAGGCAGTGTGGTATCTCCGGGGCAGGTCGTTGCCAACCTCGCGACGCTCGACGGGCTGGTGCGATTGTCCTTGCCGGAGCGGCATTTGAACTTTCTGGCTGAAGGCGGAGAAGTTTCGTTACGCCTGCCCGCGCGCGACAATGACGTGCGCACAGCACGCATTGAGAAGATTTATCCAGCGCTGCGAGACGGTGCAGTGGTCGCGGACGCAGTTGTGGATGGCGGATTGAATGCGCTGGTGGGCGAACGGGCCGATGTGCTCGCCCCGGTGGGTGATCGCCGCGCGATCATTCTGCCACAGGAATACGTCACCACGCGCTATGGAGTAGACTTTGTGCGCGTAAAGGTGGGTGATCGCTTCGTTGAGGCCCCCGTCGTGCTGGCGGAGCCATTGGTTTCCAATGGGGTCTTTGAGGTGCTCTCCGGACTGAGACCGGGCGATGTGGTCACATTGCCGGGAGCGGAGAACTCATGAAGGCCGATGTTTCCGGCTCCATCACCCGAGCCACGATCCGTTCACCGCTAACGCCTCTGGTCCTTCTGGCAGCGCTGGCTGTTGGTCTGATCGCCCTGTTGACTATACCGCGCGAGGAAGAGCCGCAGATATCAGTGCCGATGGTGGACATTCTGGTTCAGTCGCCCGGGCTGCGAGCGGCTGATACGGTCGAGCAGGTCACTGAGCCGCTGGAAGAAATCATCAAGGCGATTCCCGACGTCGAACATGTCTACAGTCAGAGCCGCGATGACGGCGCTATCGTCACGGCGCGGTTCATGGTCGGTACTGATGCCGATGACGCAATTCTGAGAATTCACGAAAAGATTCGCGCCAATATCGACCGCATCCCACCTGAAGTTCAAATGCCGCAAGTTGTCGGGCGCGGCATTGACGATGTTCCCATCGTTACATTGACGCTGTCCCCGGAAACGTGGACCGGAAATGTCTGGAACGATACCAGCCTGCGCATGCTCGCCGATGAGGTTCTGAAAGAACTCCTGAAGGTGGAGGATGTCGGCCTGACTAACGTTATTGGGGGACGTAGTCTCGAGCTTCGCGTTGAACCCGACATCGAGGCGCTGTCTTCTTATGGCGTCTCTCTTCAGGCGTTGGTCGATGTGACGGCGCAGGCCGTTCAGGCGCGTCCCATTGGCACGGCTCGCGGCTCTGGCGACTCAATCATCATTCAGGCTGGCGACCGGATCGCCGCTGTGGGCGATCTCGAACGGCTGGAAATTCAAGCTCCTGATGGTCGCATGGTTTATCTTTCCGACGTCGCGCGGGTCCGTGTGGCCGGCATCGAGACAGAGGCACGAGCCTGGACGCTGGAGCGGAATGCTGAGCGTGCGGAATTCGAATCACTTCCTGCCGTTACGCTTTCCCTGGCGAAACGGCCAGGCGCCAACGCGGTGGTGGTTGCGGATCAGATCCTCGAGCGTCTTGAACTATTGAAACGTGAAATGATACCGGAAGGGGTCCATATCGCTGTGACCCGCAATTATGGCGAAACGGCAAACCACAAGGCGAATGAGTTGCTCTTCCATCTGGGGCTGGCGACCGTTTCGATTGTGGTGCTGATCGCGTTTTCCATTGGTTGGCGTGAAGCCTTGGTGACACTCATTGTCATCCCGACCACAATCCTGCTGACCTTGTTTGCGGCACTGATGATGGGATACACGATCAATCGAGTCAGCCTGTTTGCGCTGATCTTCTCGATCGGCATTCTGGTTGATGATGCGATCGTCATGATCGAAAATATCTCCCGGCATTGGGCGATGAAGGACGGTCGCCCACGCGCTCAGGCCGCCATCGATGCGGTATCGGAAGTAGGAAATCCGACCATTGTTGCCACACTTACCGTTATTGCGGCCCTCTTGCCCATGATGTTCGTCTCGGGGCTCATGGGCCCTTACATGGCGCCTATTCCCGCAAACGCATCGGCCGCCATGCTTTTCTCTTTCTTCGTCGCGGTGGGAATCGCGCCTTGGTTGCTGATGAAGATTGCCGGGAAGGCGCCTGTCAGTGGGCACTCAGAGCATGAGGAGACCCGTTTGGGTCGCTTCTACCGATCTGTTGCGGGACCGATTGTCGCGAGCCGGAAAAATGCCTGGATATTCTTGGGGCTTGTCGGCGTTGCGACGCTCGCATCGCTTACTTTGTTTGCCACCAAGGCTGTTGCCGTCAAGCTGCTGCCCTTTGACAACAAATCGGAAATTCAGATCGTGCTGGACATGCCGGAAGGCACGACATTGGAAGAGACCGAACGCACCCTGTTTGCCCTCGCCGCGACGATGTACGATGTAGAGGAAGTTGAATCCGTTCAGGCTTATGCTGGCACAGCAGCGCCGTTCAATTTCAATGGGTTGGTGCGTCACTACTTCCTGCGTGCCGCACCGGAACTAGGGGATTTGCAGGTCAATCTTCTGGAAAAGAGTCATCGAGACCGGTCCAGCCATGACATCGCTCTTGCTTTGCGGGACCAGTTGCATGTCGTGCCATTGCCCGAAGGGGCGAGTGTGAAAGTGGTGGAAGTGCCGCCCGGTCCGCCAGTCCTTTCGACACTGCTGGCCGAGATATACGGCCCGGATGCCGAAACGCGGCGCAAGACGGCCGATGTGATTGAGCAATTGTTCCGGGACACGGAGTACATTGTCGATGTGGACAATTCCTTCGGAGGACCGCAACCGCGTCTCGTCCTTTCCGTGAATGAGACGATTGCGGCTGATCAGGGCGTCGCTGAGCAGGATATACTGGATTCGCTGGCGTTGATCTATTCGGGTCAGATTGTAGGTGTGGCACCCCGCGGCGATGGACGTGACCCACTCTCCGTATCGATTCGTCTACCGAAGTCTGCGCAGGTCTGGTCCGAGCGCACGGCCAGTTTGCCGGTTCCCATACAGTCGGGCGCGCAAGCTGTCGAACTGGGCACGCTCGTGGACGCCCGGATGGAAGCGGGGTCATCGACGATTTTCCGGAGAGATGGCTACTTCGCTGACATGGTCATGGGCGAGCTTGCTGGCCGGTTCGAAGCGCCGATCTATGGGATGTTGGAAATTCAGGATCAGGTGGAATCGTATGATTGGAAAAGTGCGGGGCTGGAGCAGCCTGCCATCCGTCTCTATGGTCAGCCATCTGATGAATCAAAGCCCTCCTTGCTTTGGGACGGCGAGTGGGAAATCACCTATGTCACTTTCCGTGACATGGGTGTGGCGTTTGGGGTGGCTCTGGTCGCCATATACATTTTGGTGGTCGCCCAGTTTGGCACGTTCCGGACACCCCTCGTTATCCTGACACCTGTGCCGCTCACTCTGATCGGCATCATGATCGGGCATTGGCTGTTCGGCGCGGCCTTTACGGCGACCTCCATGATTGGCTTTATAGCCCTTGCCGGAATTATTGTTCGAAACTCGATCTTGCTGGTCGATTTCGTTCGGCATGGCCAATTTGCGGACAAGCCATTGAAAGAAGTTCTACTGGATGCGGGCGCGATCCGCTTCAAGCCAATCCTGTTGACGGCGCTGGCGGCGATGATTGGTGCGGCAGTGATTCTGACAGATCCGATCTTTCAGGGACTCGCAATTTCGCTCCTTTTCGGGCTTGCCTCTTCAACGGCTCTGACGGTGCTCGTGATTCCGGCGATCTATGTGGCGCTGAAGGGCCCAGATTGGGTGGCGCCAGCGGTTTCTGATGGCGATGACGATCTTGTCACAGAAGGTCAGACGGCATGAGCGAGCCTGCCGATCCACGTCCCGATCCTGATTCAGTTGATGCGCTGTCGGATCAAGTATCCGAAGTTTGCGCGACACTGCGGGCGATGGCCAATGAGACCCGTCTGCGCATTCTCTGCGAGTTGTTTGACGGTGAAATGCCGGTAAACCAGATTGCCGAGGCAGTGAACCAATCGCTATCAGCCGTGTCGCAACATTTGTCGAAATTGAAGGCCGAGGGGCTGGTTGCGTCGCGACGGGACGGTCAGGCGATATTCTACCGTTCGACCGGAGGTGTTGGCACGGCAGTCATAGAGACATTGTGCAAATTCTACGACCAGTAATTCCTGCAGAAGACGAGACGAACCTAATGGAGTTGCTTTGTCGCCTCTGACAATCGGTCCAGGATTTCCTGAGGAGCGGAAGACTTTTCGACAACAGCGGCATATCCAGCCTTGAGCGCGCGCTCCTTGAGCGTTGTGGAGTAAAAGCCAGTGATCAGGATTGCGGGTGTCGTGTCGCCAGCCAGCCTCATTTTCTCGAGAAGATCCACACCGTCAAACCGCGGTAGTTTGTAATCGATCAAAAGGCAATCGACTTGCAGACTTGGTTGGTTCATCAGGATTTCCATGCCGTTGCGATAGGAATCTACGGCAAACCCGCGTGATCGCAGGAGCATCATGAGGGAGTAGCGAACCTCCTCATCATCCTCGACAAGTGCAACCCTCAGCAGGTCGGGCTGTGAAACGGACTGATTCATTTAGGCGTGGTCTCGATAGTTTCGGAGTCACACATCTATGATCGCAGGAGTATGACGTCTCTAAGTAGACCTACTTAGCGCGCCTCTTTGCGGCCTCGTTCCGCCATGAATGCAACGCGCAGCGCTGCAGACAAACTGTCGGCTTCAAGTTTTTCCATCAGGTTTGCACGGTGAATTTCCACCGTTCGGGGGGAGATCGACAATTCGTCGGCGATGGCCTTGTTGGTCATGCCCTCAACCAGGCAATCGAGCACTTCGGATTCTCGGGTCGTTAGTCGGGTTAGTTTCGCAACCGCCTCATTCTTGAGCCCTTGTTGGGCCTCGTCGTCGGAAATGCGGCTGAAACCGGTTTCGATGGCTTCAAGCAGAGCCTTTTTCTCATAAGGTTTTTCCAGGAATTCGATGGCGCCATTCTTCATGGCCTGAACGGCGACCGATACATCTCCATGCCCGGTGAGCACAATGATGGGCATCTTGTTGCCGCGTTCGGACAAGGCCTGCTGTACAGTCAGGCCATCCATCACAGGCATGCGAACATCCAGAAGTATGCAGGCGGAGTCGTTCGGCTCATATGCGTCCAGGAAGCTCACGCCATCCGGATAGGTCTTCACCGTGTAGCCAGCATGCCGCAGCATGAAGCTGGCGGAATGCCGGATGGCATCATCGTCATCTACGAGGAAAATGGTCTTCGTCATCGCATGCTCACCCTGCCACGTTCGTGGCTACTCTTAAAGTAAACGTAAACGATGCTCCAGCGCCAGGTTCGGACGAAACCGCAATCGTGCTGCCATGCGCCTCGATTATGGTTTGGCAAATCGACAAGCCAAGCCCCATGCCACTGGCTTTGGTTGTTTGAAAAGCATCGAATGGGGAATGGAGCAACTCCTCTGAAAGCCCCGGGCCATTGTCCTTGACCTCGATCGTCACTTCCTCGCCGGAAGACTGCGTATAGATCCAGATCTGAGGTGTTTCTGTTCCCGAAAGCGCCTCAATGGCATTCCTGATGAGATTGGCGAACACTTGTCGCAACTGGAGCCTGTCCGCCATGACAATGATCCCGGGATCTTCCATTCGAAGAATTACTCGGGCGAGGGGGCCTTCGATGCCGACCTTGGCGATGGCCGCAGCGTCGTCAATCACACCCTTCAGGGGAGCGGGCCTGAGATCGAGTTCCCCGCGTGAGACGTAATCGCGCAACCGGCGAACAATCTGGCCAGCCCGGATTGATTGTTCTGCAGCGGCGGACACCGCTTCCTGAACCATGGCCAGGTCATTCTCGCTCGGTTCATCCAGCAGGTCACGTGCGGCTTCGAGATAGTTTGCGACGGCTGTGAGCGGCTGATTGAGTTCGTGAGCCATGGCGGAGGCCATCGTCCCGACCGCGCTCAGCCGCGAGAAGTTTCCGAGTTCCGCCTGGAGCTCCCCGATACGATGCATGTTGGCCTGTTTCTCAGTGATATCACGGATGAACCCCGTAAACAGCTTGCGGCCGCCGATACTGGCTTCGCCAATCTTCAATTCCACCGGTATGGAATCGCCATTTGCGAGGCGCGCTTCAACGATCCGACCGATACCAATGATCTGGCGCTCTCCGGTGGTTAGGTAGTTGCGGATATATTGGTCGTGATGCGTCTGGTCAGATTGGGTCATCAGGCATTTGATATTCGTCCCAACGACATCTTCCGACTTGTAGCCGAACAAGTTTTCGGCCGCCCGGCTGAACGCCATGATGATTCCCGTGTCATCAATCACGATCATGGCATCTGGGACCGACAGCAGGATGGATCTCAGAATCGACTGGAGCGAATCCGAATCCTGAAAGTCGGTATTCTCCAAGCGCCAGAGGTCAGACAGGGGATTCGGCATGATCCCAGCACTGTAGGTGCGGCTGGGCATTTAGGAAAGAACAGACCTCGTGCGGAGACGTGAATGCCGCAGGTCGTTCAACAGGAGCGCACCGAAAGCCAACAGCCCGAGCAGAAGCACGTAGCATCCCCAGCAATGCGTCAGTTGTGCGCCGGCGCTTTCAATCGAAATAGTCACAGACTTTCCAAGACAGGTCGGCAGGATGAGCGTGGATTGCGCAGAAGCCTGCAAGACCATCTTGGTGATGCCCGCAAACACCAGCGCGGCGGCGATGGCATAAGAATGAATTCGTTTCACAGGCAAGACCCTCCAATTTCCGCCCTCGTTTAAGAGAAGCGGACGAACTGTCCCATACGGGAAAGCCCCTATACGCGCCGCAAAGCGATCACCGTAATCAGGCCCCATACGACGCAACCGCAACGCTCTGCGGAAGGGGCTAAACAGAATGATGACATCACGAACCAATTCATCGAATGCCAGCGGGGGGAGTATCGCAAGTGTCTCCGCGCTGGTTGCGATCTTCGGGGTGCTCGCCCTGATCATCGCAGGACGCACGATTGATCACGCCATGGGCATCCAGGCGATGACGTTCATCGCGCTGGCCACGGCGTTTCTGGTGGGCACGGGTTTGTGGGCTGGCAATTTGCTCGACCGCAATCCATTCGATGAGTCGCGCTATGAAGACACGCTGGTAAAATATGGTGTGTTCGCGTCCATGTTCTGGGGTATTGCGGGACTATTGGTTGGCGTCATTATCGCGCTTCAACTGACCTTCCCGAACATCTTCTACTTCCCTGAACTGGGATGGACGAATTTTGGGCGATTGCGGCCGTTGCATACCAGCGCGGTGATCTTCGCCTTTGGTGGAAACGTGCTGCTAGCGACAAGCTTTTATGTAGTCCAGCGCACCTGCCGCACGCGCATAGCGGGCGGTATGTGGCCCTGGTTTGTTTTTTGGGGCTACCAGATATTCGTTGTGCTTGCGGCGACTGGCTACCTGATGGGGGTGACCCAGTCGAAAGAGTATGCAGAGCCTGAATGGTACGTAGATCTGTGGCTGACGATTGTGTGGGTTGCCTACCTGCTCGTGTTCCTCGGTACGCTGTGGAAGCGCAAAGAGCCGCATATCTATGTGGCGAACTGGTTCTACCTTTCCTTTATCGTGACCATCGCGATGCTTCACATCGTAAACAACTTGTCCATTCCCGTCTCATTGACGGGCACAAAGTCAGTGCAGGTATTTTCGGGTGTTCAGGATGCGATGACGCAATGGTGGTACGGTCACAATGCGGTCGGCTTTTTCCTGACCACAGGCTTCCTCGCCATCATGTATTATTTCATTCCGAAGCGAGTTAATCGACCAGTCTATTCCTACCGGCTGTCCATTGTTCACTTCTGGAGCCTTATCTTCATCTATATCTGGGCGGGGCCGCATCACCTCCATTACACGGCGCTGCCCCAATGGGCGCAAACGCTTGGGATGACCTTCTCGATCATGCTCTGGATGCCCAGCTGGGGCGGCATGATCAACGGCGTCATGACCCTGTCTGGTGCCTGGGATAAGCTGCGCACGGATCCAGTGGTTCGCATGATGGTCGTGTCATTGGCGTTCTACGGCATGGCGACGTTCGAAGGTCCGCTTATGTCAGTGCGTGCCGTCAACTCACTCAGTCACTATACGGAATGGGGAATCGGGCATGTTCACTCCGGGGCGCTCGGCTGGGTTGGGTATATCAGCTTCGGGGCGCTCTATTGCCTCGTGCCGTGGCTCTACAAGAAGAAGGCTCTGTTCTCGAAGTCTCTTGTCGAATGGCACTTCTGGATCTCCACGATCGGCATCCTGTTCTACATGATCTCCATGTGGTTTGCCGGAATCATGGAAGGCCTGATGTGGCGTGCCTATAACGAGTATGGCTTCCTGGAATACAGCTTCGTGGAAACCGTCGAAGCCAAGCACATCAGCTACATGATCCGTGCGCTGGGCGGCAGCCTTTACTTCAGCGGTGCCTTGATCATGGCCTACAACCTTGTGCGTACCGCAGTTGGCCATGGCGCTGCCGAGCCGGTCGAGGCCAAGCCCGACCCATACGCAACTCCCGAACCACGCACGACGCTGGTTCCGGCTGAATAGGAGCGAATCCATGAGTATTCTGAACAAACATGGATTGCTGGAGCGTCACTCGCTTCTGCTCACCATAGGTATCTTGGTTGTGGTCTCCATCGGCGGACTGATCCAGATGGCACCGCTTGCCTATATGGACAACACGATCGAGAAAGTGGACGGAATGCGTCCCTACACCCCGCTCGAACTGATGGGCCGGGACATCTACGTCCGAGAAGGCTGCTATGTTTGCCACAGCCAGATGGTGCGCCCTTTGCGGGATGAAGTGGAACGCTATGGCCACTACTCACTCGCGGCAGAAAGTATGTACGACCATCCTTTCCAGTGGGGGTCCAAGCGGACTGGTCCCGATTTGGCCCGTGTTGGTGGAAAGTATTCTGCTGAATGGCAAGTGGACCACCTCAAGGATCCGCGTGCGCTGGTACCGGAAAGTGTCATGCCGCCTTATGCCTTTCTTGCAGAGAAGAAGCTGAACTTCGACCGGATTGAGGATCGCCTTCGCACCGAGCGCATGCTTGGCGTGCCTTATACAGATGAAATGATCGAGAACGCGGAAGGGCACCTCTACGCTCAGGCCGATCCAGACGAAAAAGGATATGATTATCTAGATGGCTTACTTGAACAATATGATGGCGCATCCGGGCGCGAGGGTTCCGTTGAGTTTCGCGACTATGATGGTGACCCTCGGCGCGTCACGGAGATGGATGCCATTGTGGCCTATCTTCAAATGACCGGCACGCTCGTCGACTTCTCGACCTATGAAGCTGATGACCTCAGCAATCGGCGCTAGGAGGCAACTCGCATGTATGAAGCACTCTCAAGTTTCGCTCAGACCGGTGGCCTGGTCTATTTCGTCCTCATGTTTGCCGGGGCATTGATCTACGCCTTGTGGCCCAGCAACCAGGAAACTTTCGACCGCGCCGCCAATTCTCCGCTTGAAGACAAGGGGCCGTCAAATGACTGATGAATCCAAGGACATTGACCAACATTCCGGCGTTGAGACGACCGGACACTCGTGGGACGGAATCAAGGAGTTGAACAATCCGCTGCCGCGCTGGTGGTTGTATGTCTGGTACATGTCAATTGCTTGGGCGATTGTCTACATGATCCTGATGCCGGCCATACCTGCGTTGCCGGGACTCGGTACCAACACCAAAGGTCTTCGCGGACATTCAGATCGAGTTGAAGTCGCCAAGGCGGTGAGCGAACTCAAGACGGCGCGTGACGCACAATCCATCGTCCTTTTGGATGCTGGGCTCGAAAAGATCGAAACCGACCGCACCTTGCAGCAGTTTGCGTTGGCCATGGGTGAAAGTGCCTTCGGCGACAATTGCGCAACTTGCCATGGGGCAGGTGGGCGCGGCGCCATTGGGTATCCGGCGCTGGCAGATGACGTTTGGCTTTGGGATGGTTCCCTGGACGGTATCGAATACACGATCCGACACGGTATCCGTCACGATACCGATGATGGAACCCGCTTTTCCGCGATGCCGGCATTTGGACGAGATGGCCTGCTGAAGCGCAGCGAAGTGGATGATCTTGCGCAGTACGTTCTTGATCTGTCAGGGCGCAGTGATGATCCGGAAGCTGTATTGCGGGCCGCACCAATCTTTCAGCAGCAATGCGCTACTTGTCATGGGGCGGACGGGACCGGGGATCGCACCCAAGGGGCACCAAATTTGACGGATGCAGAGTGGCTGTATGGTGACCGCGAAGCGGACATCGAAGCCACTATCTACAATGCCCGCAATTCCCACATGCCAGCTTGGGACGACCGATTGGATGACGCAACTATCAAGGCGATTGCCGTTTACGTACATTCGCTCGGCGGCGGCGAGTAGGAGCCAGTATGGCCAGCACAACCTTGATCGACCACGCTTCGGAACTCCCTGCCCAATCAGGCGGGGAGCCACCGCGGCATGAAGACCTCTACGCCAAGCGCAAGCAGATCTACCCCAAGCTCGCGCATGGCAAGTTCCGGACGATCAAATGGATTGTGATGGCCGCCACTCTGGGTGTTTACTATGGCTTGCCATGGGTAAGATGGAATCGCGGTGAAGGCATTCCAGATCAGGCTGTGTTGGCAGACTTCTCCAGCGAAAAATTCTACTTTTTCTTTATCGAACTCTGGCCGCAGGACATCCACTACATGGCTGGCGGGCTGATACTCGCCTCCCTATTGTTGTTTCTTGTGACTTCCCTGCTTGGTCGGGTCTGGTGCGGATACACATGCCCACAAACCGTTTGGACCGATCTCTACATATGGGTCGAGCGCGCCTTTGAGGGTGACCGTGCGGCCCGCATGCGTCTCGACAAAGCACCTTGGACGGCAAACAAGATCGCGAGAAAACTGGGCAAACATGCTGTCTGGCTTGTTATCGCATTCTGGACCGGTGGCGCTTTCATTCTCTACTGGCATGACGCACCGACTGTCGCTGCTGGCTGGTTTACCGGTGATGCGCCTCTGACCGCCTATTGGTTCGCCGGAATCCTCACATTGACAACTTATTTCCTGGCAGGGACGATGCGCGAACAGGTGTGCACTTATATGTGCCCCTGGCCGCGCATTCAGGGCGCTTTGACAGATGAGCAGGCCCTCAATGTGACCTATCGCTATGACCGCGGTGAACCCCGAGGTCCGAAGCGTAAATCCGAGAACTGGGACGACCGTGGCGATTGCATTGATTGCAATCAATGTGTTCAGGTTTGTCCGATGGGCATCGATATCCGGGATGGTGAGCAACTCGAATGCATCCATTGCGCACTATGCATCGATGCGTGCGACGAGATCATGGCGAAGGTAGATCGGCCCAAGGGTCTTATTGCCTATGATACACAGATTGCCGTGGCTGTGCGAAATGAAGGGCTGATCCCGCCCAAGCACAAACTGATTCGAGCACGTACTGTCGTCTATGCTGTTGTCATGCTTGCCATCGGGAGTCTGATGGCGTGGGGGCTTGCCACCAAGTCGACCATTGAAGCAAACATACTCAAGGATCGCTCGCCCCCCTTTGTCACCCTTTCGGACGGACGTATTCAGAATGGTTACACACTCAAGCTCGTGAACAAGGCAAGTGAACCCCGTACAATGCTGCTTGATGTCAGTGGATTGGAAGGGGGGGCGTTCAAGGTGATCGGTATGGAGCATGAAGGCAGCGACACGCTCGAATTGCCTGTGGAGGCATTTGGGGTGGATCGCTACCGCATCCTCGTAGTGGCAAATGCGACCGTTCCTCGCCGACAAGTGACGTTCACGGTGCGCGACGCGGCCACGGGTGAGACCGATGTAAACATATCTTCGTTCAGAGGAGATGAACAATGACAGACCATGCGCTGAGCGCTGACCCGAGTTCCAAGAGTGGAAAATTGACCGGATGGCATGTGTTTTGGATCATGCTGGGCTTCTTCGGTCTCATGTTCACGGTGAACGGTATTTTCCTCTATCATGCGATTACCAGCTTTCCGGGTGAGGATGTGAAGAAGTCCTACCTGCAGGGTTTGGACTATAACAGCACGCTGGAAGCGAAGGCCTCGCAAGACCTGCTTGGATGGAGCGCTGCGGCTGGCCTGTATGACGAAAATCTTGTGTTCAATCTGGCTGACTCCGCTGGCGAGCCCATCTCGGCGCGTTTGGTATCTGTCGAGTTGCGCCATCCCGGCAGTACGACGCACGACGAGGTCGTAGTGCTCGAGTCTCATGGTTCAGGTGACTATGTCACGAGTGTTGCCGATTTACCGGCTGGTAGATGGGACGCTCAGTTCCAGGTCTTTGATGCTGAGGGAGACGAGGTGGTGTTCCGTGCGAACAAGCGGATCGTGATTCTGCCGTGACGACAGCGATTCCCTCCGTACCCGGATGCCCCTCTGGTCTTGCACCTGCAGCCACGCGAGATACCAAAAGGGGATATTCGGGCTTTGTTCGGATTGTCGGAGACGAGCGCGCGATTGATCTCGTTGTGCGGGGGGCGAAGTGCGGTGGCTGCCTCAGCAAGATTGAAAAATCCGTCTCGGCCCTGCCGGGTGTGACGCAGGCACGGTTGAACCTTTCGAGCGGACAGATGCGGGTGCGGTGGACCGGCCCTCTTGCCGCTGACCGGATTGCCCAGACGATATCCGATCTCGGTTATGGTGTTTCGGCGCAGGCAGCCGATACCGGCGCAGCCGACAAGGCGCGCGAAGAACGCTCCCTCCTCATCTCGATGGGCGTCGCAGGCTTTGCGGCCGCCAACATCATGTTGCTGTCGGTGTCTGTCTGGGCCGGACATGGCGAGATGGGCGAGGCGACACGCAAAACGCTGCATGCGCTCTCCGGGATAATTGCTCTTCCAGTCCTCCTGTTTTCCGGGCGCCACTTCTTTCGCTCGGCATGGGCCGCGCTCAGCAAGGGGCATGCGAACATGGATGTCCCAATCTCACTGGCGCTGAGCCTCGCGTTTGGGGTTAGCCTCTTTGAAACGATACGCGGCGGTGAACACGCCTATTTCGACGCCGTCGTGATGTTGTGCTTCTTCCTGTTGATCGGACGGTTCCTGGATGCGCGTCTCCGTCGGCAGGCGCATGCGGCAGCGAATGCCCTGGCGGCAATGCAGACAAGTGCTGTCACCCGCCTGAACGACAATGGAAGCGCCGTCTCTGTTGCGGCCAGCGACATTGCGGCAGGGGATCGCATCCTGCTCGCGCCAGGAGAGCGCGCAATGGTGGATATGCGTATTCTCACAGGCATCAGCGATGTCGATGAGAGCCTGGTGACGGGTGAATCTCTGCCTCGTACATTCTCTCCGGGAATGACGCTTCATGCGGGCGCGATCAACGTGACCGGACCTCTTCGTGGTGAGGCGTTGAAGGTCGCTGAAGAGTCGTTGCTGTCACAAATTGGCGAGATGCTGGAGGCTGGTGAGCAGCGCCGGTCTGCCTATCGCCGGATCGCCGACCGTGCCGTTTCCATCTACGTGCCGTTCGTTCATACGACAGCGGTGCTCGCCTGTGTCGGTTGGTTGCTGCTTGGCGCGTCACTGCCAGAGGCGCTGATGATCGCCGCAGCGACTCTCATCATTACCTGCCCGTGTGCGCTCGCCCTCGCGGCGCCAGTGGCTCAAGTCGTGGCGGCGGGGCGACTGTTTCGCAAGGGCGTCTATCTACGGTCCGGGGATGCCTTTGAGCGTCTTGCCGAAGTGGATCATATCGTCTTTGACAAGACCGGGACACTTACTCTCGGTACGCCGAAACTAGAAGGCATTCAGCAGAATGGCTGCCCGGTGCCACTTGCGTCGACTGAGGCTGCGGCCATGCTTGCAGATGCTGCCAGCATGGCCCGTGTCAGCCATCATCCGCTTTCGCGCGCCCTCGTGGCCATGGCGGGACCGGGAACTGTGCTGGAAGGTGTACATGAAATTGCCGGGCGCGGTCTTGAGGCGGAAGTGGATGGTCAGGTTTGGCGGCTGGGCTCGGCCGGCTGGACAGGTGCGGCAGCGAAAGGCGCTCTGCTCGGCCCATCCTTGTGGCTAGACCAGGGCGACACTCCAGCGGTCCAATTTCGCTTCGTTGATGATGTACAGCCGGGTGCTGCTGAGGCGCTTGAGACGCTTCGAGACCAGGGCATCGAGTTGGAGATAGTGTCGGGAGACCAGAATAGCGCCGTTGCCTCGCTGGCCGGGGCCCTCGGGATCAGCGACTGGACCGGAGAAGCCACACCGCAGGAAAAGGTCGCCCGTCTGGAGAGTCTCCGCGCCGATGGCCGCCGCGTCCTGATGGTGGGGGACGGGCTGAACGATGCCGGCGCTTTGTCCCTGGCCCATGCATCTTTGGCACCGGGAGCCGCGATCGACATCACCCAGTCAGCGAGCGACGCCGTATATAGTGGGGGGCTCGAAGCCATTCCGGTCGTTTTGCGCGTAGCGAGAAAAACACGGTCGGTCATGCGGCAGAATTTCGCGCTGGCCGCTGCCTACAATGTTGTCGCCGTTCCGATTGCGGTGACCGGGCACGTAACACCTCTGATCGCCGCCATTGCCATGTCGCTGTCCTCAATTATTGTAACCCTCAACGCAATGCGGCTGCAAATCGAGAACTAAAGGTCTATGACCATCATCATCTATCTTATTCCAGTTGCTCTGGCACTTGGCCTGCTGGGGTTGGGCGCGTTTGTATGGTCGATCCGCTCGGGTCAGTTTGACGACATGCAGGGACCTGCCTATCGCATTCTGGATAACGACGACGATACACCCGCCTGATCCAGCCGCCGACTGAGCGCACATGAACCGAGACGAATAATTTGGCCAAGCCGATGCAATTCTGCTTATTGAGCCGATGACGAAATTCCTCATTCTGGGGGGCGCACGATCCGGTAAAAGCGCCCGCGCGCAGGCTCTCGCAGAGGCCGCCTCGCCGCACCGCCTGTTCGTGGCAACCGCCGAGGCACTCGATGCCGAAATGACCGACAGGATTAAACGGCATCAGGCCGATCGCGGTGAAGGCTGGCGAACAATTGAAGCGCCGCTTGATCTGGTGTCCGTGATTCAGGGAGAGATCAATCCGGGTGAGTCCGTACTCATAGATTGCCTGACGCTCTGGCTCTCCAATCTATTCCACCACAATCGAGATATAGAGCAGGAAACTATGGCGCTTTGTAATGCGCTCCAGTCGTCACAGGTGCAGATTGCACTCGTCTCTAATGAAATTGGCCTGGGGTTGGTGCCGGAGACATCTTTGGGACGGGCTTTTCGGGATGCACAGGGGCGGCTGAACCAGAAGGTTGCTGCTGTTTGCGATCAGGTAGATTTTGTCGCTGCCGGCCTTCCGCTCAGACTGAAAGGCTGAGTGCTTCCCGCAATCGCGTCTCTGCCGCTTCGTTCGCGATGAGGCCAAAACGCAGATGCTGGTTCGACCAGGAAAAGCGACGCACGTAAATGCCGCGCTCGGCGAGTCGTCTCCAGATCAGATGAGCATCTTCGCACTCAACAAACCGAAAAAGATTGGTTCCGTGAATCTCCTTGATTCCGGTGCCCACCAATATCTCGTCCAGACGTCTTCGGGCATCGTCAAGCCGCGCTCGTGTGCTGACTTGCCAGGAAGTGTCTTGATAGGCGCGCTTGCCAATGTCGAGCGCCAATCCGGATACGGGCCAAACACCGAGAAGGTTTGATATCGGTCGCAGTATATCTTCGGAAGCGATGATTGCGCCAAGGCGCAGGCCAGCAAGCCCGTAGAATTTTCCAAAGGACCGCAACACAATCAAGCCGGGTGCCCCGGCATGTCGGGCGAGGCTGAGTTCTGGTGCAAGGTCAGTATACGCCTCGTCCACGATCAACCATCCGCCCCGCTCTGCCAGCTTCGCACGCGCAGCATCCAGTTCATCCGGATTGAAGAGGCGCCCATCAGGATTGTTTGGGTTGCAGATGGCGACGGCGTCTACGTCACTGGATAAAGACAGGGGGGAAGTGGTCTCTAAGACGTCACATCCTGCGGTACGCCAAACTTGCGCATGATCCCCATAAGTGGGGGTCAGAACCGCGACACGTTTCGGAGAAATGATCTGCGGCAACATCCGGATCAGCAATTCACTTCCAGGCGCGAGCGCCAATGTGTCAGCGGGCACGCCAATGACCGATGCCATGGCGGCTCGGCATTGTTGATATGCGTCGCGGGTCGGCAGGGCATTCAGCGTATCTGGCGAAACATCCGGTACGGGATAGGGCCACGGATTGATTCCGGTCGATAGATCTATCCATGGCCCTGACGCATTTGGAAATGCGGCGCGCATCTTGTCGAGGGAGCCACCGTGAACGAGATCGTGCCTCATAACATGTACGCTCCGAAAACGACCAATGCCACCAATGCGAATGCCACCGCGCATGAACGGCGGTACAGCGCCAGTCCCCTCAACACATCACCCCGCGCCGGATCTCTCGCACCAACATTTAGCCAGGGCTGACTGGTGGTGCGTCCTTCATATGCGCGCGGTCCCGACAGCCGAATGCCAAGCGCGCCGGCCATTGCAGCTTCAGGCCATCCAGCATTGGGAGAACGGTGTCGTCTTGCGTCTCTCAGCATCACTCTCCACGCTTGTCCCTTCAGGGAGGTGAAGGCGAGGAGCAAGCCCGTCAGGCGCGCCGGAAGGAAGTTTGCCGCGTCATCCAGTCTTGCGGCAAAACCACCGAACGCATAGTGCCGGTCACTGCGATGCCCGATCATCGAATCGAGTGTGTTGATGGCTTTGTACGCAGCAATTCCCGGCAATCCGAATACAAGCCCCCAGAATACCGGAGCAATCACGCCGTCAGACATGTTTTCGGCCAAGCTTTCCAGCGCTGCGCGCGCGATGCCATCTTCCTCCAGTTGCGCAGGGTCCCGGCCCACGATCAATGAAACCGCCTGGCGTGCTCCACTGATATCTCCGGTCGTTAGCGGTTTCGCCACGTCAGCCACGTGCGAATGAAGGCTACGGGACGCGATGAGGCTTGAGGCGATGGCTGCTTCAAGAACAGTTCCGACAAGCGTTGGAGGCAACAGGCTCGAAATGGCGTGCGCCAGAGTGGCGACACTCAATACGAGAACCGCACTTGCAAATCCGCCGATCAGGTAACGAACCCCGTGCGACCAATCCGGGCGGTTGAGCATCTGGTCCGCGGTGCCGATTACTCCGCCCAGCCATGTCACGGGGTGACCAATTCGGCGAAACAGTTGTTGAGGCCAGCCAATTGTAACCTCCAACCCCCATGCGCACAGTATCAACGGCGCGAACCCCATCAAGTTTTCCGGCGCCAACCAGGCTCCTCCGCAAGCTTCAGCAGCGCATCAACATCCACGGCTTGCTCGACGCCATCGGCCAATTCGTCCAGAGCGGTGTCCACCGCCGCACCATAGTCGAGATTTGCCCCGCGAAAATGTCCGGCCTGTTCCAGCCACGCGCGGCGAAACTCATTGCCTGCGAATGCTCCGTGCAGATATGTTCCTTCGATCCGGCCATTTGCGCTGCGCGCGCCATCCTGCTCCGCACCAAAATTTATGAATGGCCGGTTCGCATCAGGGCCTGACGTGCGACCAGCATGAATGACATAACCGGATGTAGTCGGTCCCAGGGCCGTCACGGCTCTGCTAACAGGTTTCACTTCCTTGTGCCGGGTCATGATCGTATCGACATCGAGCAATCCAAGGCCGGCTGCCTCGCCCGGGTCACCATCGACGCCGAAAGGGTCAGAGACCCGATTGCCAAGCATCTGGTATCCTCCACAAATACCGAGTACCCGGCCTCCCGCACGTGCGTGCGCGATGATGTCGTGGTCCCAACCCTGTGCGCGCAGGAGAGCGAGATCACCGAGTGTTGATTTCGTGCCAAACAGGATAACAACATCCGTGTTGCGCGGAATGGCCTGGCCCGGAGGAATCCAACTGAATTTGACGTTCTCCTCAAGCTTGAGGGGGTCGGCATCGTCGAAATTTGCAATCCGCGACAGTATGGGTGCCGCGATTTTCAAAGCCTTTCCAGAGGGTGTGAGCGGCGTGTCCAGGACGAGCGCGTCTTCGGCAGGCAGTTTCGAAGCGGCGGGCAACCAGGGTATCACGCCGAGGCACGGCCACCTGGCGCGGGTTTCGATTTCCGTCACGCCTTCATCAAACAGCTTCAAATTGCCCCGGAACTTGTTCACCAGAAAGGCGCGGATCATCGCACTGTCTTTCTTCTCAATTACATTCCGTGTTCCAACAAGGCTGGCAATGACACCACCTTTTTCGATGTCGCCAACCAGACAAACGGGAACGCCCGCGCGTCGGGCAAACCCCATATTTGCTATGTCCCGGTCGCGCAGATTTATTTCCGCCGGGCTGCCGGCGCCCTCGACAATGACCAGGTCGTACGCATTGGTAAGTCGGCCAAAGCTCTCCATGACTGCGCCCATCAACTGGTCGCGATTGGCCATATAGTCTGCGGCTTCCATGGCATGAGTAGCCTTGCCATGCACGACGAGCTGCGCGGTTCGGTCTGTCTGGGGCTTCAGCAGCACCGGATTCATGTCAACATGGGGATCCAGGCCTGCCGCACGCGCCTGCAGCGCCTGAGCGCGGCCAATTTCACCCCCCGTTGGACAGGCGGCGGCATTGTTGGACATGTTCTGAGGTTTGAAGGGGGCAACACTCAGGCCTCGGCGCCGCGCGATCCGGCAAAGGGCCGCCGTCAGGACAGACTTGCCGACATCCGAGCCAGTGCCTTGCAACATCAGTGCGCGGGCGGTCATGCGGCACCGTCAATATGAATGTTCAACCCCTCGACCCGTGCCGCAACGCCATAAATGTCTCTCATTCGCTCGGCTGTCAGTGTTTCGGACGGAGGGCCATCCGCTTCAATACGCCCATCCTTCATCCAGATCATGCGAGAGGCGTAGCGCGCAGCGAGCTGAATATCATGGAGCACGACCAGTGCGCCGCCACCTTGGTCCACATAGGTGCGGATCAGGTCGAGAATCCGAAATTGCTGACGGGGGTCCAGCGCAGCTATGGGCTCATCCGCGATGAGCAAAGGCGCTTCGGCGGCAAACGCGCGCGCACAATGGACGCGGGCCAGCTCCCCGCCTGAAAGCGTATCCGTTCGGCGCCCCGCCAGTTCCAGAAGTCCGCAGGCCTGAAGCGCGCGGTCAACGGCTTCGGCGTCTAATCCTTTCAAGCGGCCCAACGGCGCTCCGTGGCTGAACCGCCCAAGGGATACAACGTCACGGACACTATTCGGCCAGGCAAGCGGCCGGGTCTGGGGAAGGTAGGCTATTTGCCGGGCGCGCTGCGTCGGTGAGAGAGCATCAACCGGTTTACCGCCAAGCATGCTGAGCCCCGCACTCGCCGATTGCAGGCCCAGACCGGCGCGGATCAGGCTCGTCTTGCCCGCACCATTCGGACCAAGCAGCGCGACGAACTCGCCACAGCCGAGGCGGAAGCTGGCATCGTCTACCAGCACGCTCTCCCTTGCGAGAACGGAGATGTTTTCGACGACGAGATCAGTCATTTCCGGTCCGCCTTTGCATCGCGATCCAGACAAAAGCGGGTGCACCGATGAGCGCCGCAACAACGCCGAGTTTAAGCTCCGCTGACGTCGGCATCAGGCGAACGAAAATGTCAGCGACGACCAGGATCAATCCGGAGAACAGCGCAGACGGCACAAGCGAGCGCGCTGGGTCATGCCCGACGAAGGGACGAATGATATGAGGCGCAACAATGCCGACAAAGCCAATTGCTCCAGCCAGCGCCACCGCGCCACCGGTTGCCAGACCCGCGCCAACCACGGTGAATATCTGCTGGCGCCGCAGATTGAGGCCAATCCCTGCTGCTGCCTCTTCGCCGAGAGTTAATGCAGACAGACCGCGCCGCGTAGCAAACAGAATTGCGCCGCCCGCAAGGATGAAGGGCGCCGCCAGCGTAATTTCGTCAAAGCTGCGATTGGCAACTGAGCCCAGCATCCAGTTGATCATGTCAGATAGTGAAAACGGGTTCGGTGCCAGGTTCATCAACAGGCTCATGGCCGCGCCAGCAAAGCTCGAAAGGCCAACACCGATCAGGATGAGCGTGACAACAGACTGGGTGCGCAATGCGGCGATGGTAATGAGAGCTGTTGCCGTCAGTGCACCAATGATCGCAGCAATCGGTAAGGCCCATGGCGTGATCGAGGCGATCCCGTAATAGAGCGCGAACGTAGCCATAAGCGAGGCCGAGGCTGAAACCCCGAGAACTCCCGGTTCTGCCAGAGGGTTCCTCAGCAAGCCCTGCAAGGCAGCGCCGCTGATGCCCAGCGCGGCCCCGACGATGTAAGCCGCGATCGCCCGCGGCAGCCGTATTTGCCAAACGACCAGGCGGTCGCTCGCCTCCGCTCCCCCGAAGAGGGCTGCCAGCAACCGGTCGGCGGGCAAGGCGGTTGACCCGAGGAAGCATGCCGAGAGAATTGCCAACACACTTGCGGCGATCAATGTCGGCATGAGCAGGGTTTCACGCGTCATTGTCCGCCCTTTCCGGCCAACGCCTCGACGGCATCCATCAAGAACCAGCCGCTACACGAGGTCCACGCGCCTTCAAGCGATACGACTTCGCTCTGGGTAAGCTGCGCCTTTGCGACAGGGTGCTTCATCGGACTCCACGCGTCCGGATGATTGGTGCGCGATCCGAAGAAGGCAGCCGCTACGACATCAGGTTTCTCATAGGCAAGCGTTTCCAACGGGATGGATCGCCAGCCATGTTCTGTTTCCATATTGGTCAGGCCCGCCGCCACGATCATTTCATGAATCAGCGAGCCCGGGCCGGTCGTTACACCTGCGGGCGTCATGTACAATGCGGTCTGGCCAGTCTCGCGCTTTCTCAACCGCGCAAGTCGGTGTTGCATCTCAGTGTTCACGACCGCACCCCGTTCAGGCTCTCCCAACTCGTTGGCGATGCGTTGCGTGTTTTTCATCACGGAAGGAATGTCAGGCGTCCAACCAACTTCCACCACAGGCACGCCTGCCTTCTCGAAGAACGCGGCGGCATTCGGTCCGCCGCCATAGGACCGCACAACAAGGTCGGGCTTGAGGATCAGTACATTCTCGGCGTTTGGCCTGACGGTCGCGATGCCGCCGGCGGTATCCCGCATATAGGAAAATTCCCGGCCCGCATCCGGCGACAAGGCCAGGATGCGTTCCCGGTCGACAAGCTTCAAAACATACTGGTCGGCGCAATAGTCGAGGCTGACAATCCGGGCAGGGCGCTCAGGCTTTGTGAGCACATTCTTGCCGGCCTGTCCGCAAGCAGACAGAAGAAGCGCAAGAATTGGGATTATCAGCCTCGACATGGAGATGTCCTAGTAGCGGAGCCGCACGCCGACAGATCCGGACAGTCCGGGTGTGCCATATCCCAGGATCTGCTGGTACTCCTCATCGAGCAGGTTCTCGATCCGGCCATAGATTTCGACGGTATCATTGAGATCATAGCTGCCGGTCAGGTCGACGCGTGTCCAGCTGTCGAGTTCGGATCCGTCTGTATTGGCTTCTTCGCCATTATAGCGAACGAGCACTGCGCCAGAGAAGGGGCCGTCCGGATCAAAAGAAGCTGAGATGTTCCCGGTGCTTTCCGGGAGGCGGGCCAATGCGTTTCCGTTGCCATCATCTGAGTCAATGAACGTATAACTCGCCGCGATACCCAGCCAGTTGTTGATCGCGTAAGCGCCAGTCAACTCGCCCCCCTGCGAGTCCACAAGGGCGATATTGTCGTAGCCAGCCGTGTAAGAGAAATCGATCATGTTTTCGGTTTCCTGATCGAACAGGGTTGCACCAAGGACGATGCGCTCGTCAGCAGACTGCCATTGCACACCAATGTCATAAGCCTCGGAGGTTTCAGCCTTGAGGTTGGTATTGGGGGCGGTCAGTCCACAGAAGGTGCAGATATAGGTCGACTGAAAGATGCTGGGTGCCTTGAAGCCTTGACCCCAGCTTGCCTTGAAGGTGAGCTGATCTGTTGCGGTCCAGGCTGCTGCCACGCGACCCGTTGTTTCAGAGCCGAAAGTCTCGTGATCGTCGACCCGAATTCCGCCTGTCAGTGTCAAACTATCCACGGGTTTGAATTCGTAGAGCGCAAACAAACTGTCAATCGAGGACTCTTGCTCATTGGCACTTGTCTCTTCGCGCTCCGTTCCAAAGGCCAATGTATTTGTGTCGTTGATGGCGAATGTGCCCTGATAGCGAAACAGCACGCGGTCACCTTCGGTGAAATAACTCTGGACACCGTTTGACGTATTTTCGCGTTCAATATCGGCATAGCCAATCTGAACAAGGTTCTCGAGTCGGCCATCGAACAGTGGCGCTTTCAGGGTGATGTTTCCAGACAGCGTCTCCGAATTCGTGACCTCATCACCATCCGCCACGCTGCCCTGCGCACCGAACGCATAGCTGTCATATTCAGACTCTGCGTCGCTCCACATCAGGCTGGTTTCGAGACGAACACTGGCCGGCAGGTTCAAACCGCCTTTGGCCGAGACCGTCTGTGAGTCGTAGCCGTCGTCTTCGGAGTTACCATTCGCCTCATCCGCTTTGGAAATACCATCTGTGGTCAGTCCGGTAGCCGCGAGCCGGAAATCACCGATTTCATTCGCATTGCTGATCGACGCGCCGCCGCGCAATGTATTGAAGGAGCCGTATTCGCCGAACACCGTGCCTGACAAGCCTTCTGTGGGGCGCTTGGTCGTGATGGACACGACGCCGCCAATGGCATCACTCCCCCAGAGCGTCGATTGCGGGCCTTTCAGCACTTCGATACGCTCAATGGTGTCTGTGTCCAGATAAGCGAAGTTGTAGCCGCCACCGGTGCCGGTCGGATCGTTTACGGGTACGCCGTCGATCAGCACCAATGTCTGGTCATTGGAAGCACCGCGTATACGCACGCTGGCGTTGCCGCCAAAGGCGCCGTTCTGGTTGACCGTGACACCGGGCGCGGTTGCAATAGCGTCCAGGGCAAAGTCGACGCCCAACTCTTCCAGGTCGTCCCGCGTGATGACGGAGACACTTGAGCCAATTTCGGTCATCGTCTGGTCAAGGCGTGATCCATTGACGATGATCGTATCGAGTTTGGTTTCTTCGATGCTTGCAGTCTGGGCGGTCGCCGAGACGGTAAAGCCGAACGCAACAGCCCCCAGCAGGGCGGTTTTGTAGAACATATCTTTTCCTCGCATCCCAGCCGCCCGAATGGTGGATGCAGTTCATAACGACAATCTGGCCTCACCTTGTGATTGGTGCGGACGGCCAGGCCCAGGGGTTCGGATGTCGTTACAAAGGATAGGCTTGAAGCCTTCCCGCCCGCTGAGAACTATTCCCGGCCTCCGGACGAACGACGCGATGGCAGGTCTCCTGGCTCACCGATCGTCATCTCAGGCCGCCTTCCCAGAGCGATTGCTCCAGTGGCTGTATGGCCTTCAACTCCCGGCTCACAGTTGCGGGTACAGCGCCGAATTCACATCGGCTTCCCTCTTAGCTTTCCTTGCAGAAAGCACCATCTGAACGTGGTAATGTTGCAAGCCTCGCGACCTGTCAATACTGCCGCTATTACAGGACGCGCGGCAAAATGGTCAGAAGTCGACGCCACGCTTGGCTTTGAGCCCCGCTTTGAAGGGGTGCTTCACCTCGACCATCTCGCTGACAAGATCGGCATAGTCGCAAAGTTCCGGTTTGGCATCGCGCCCCGTCAGGATGACGCTGGTCTGGCTGTCGCGCGCTTTCAGTCCCTCGAGAACAGCGTCGGTCGAGAGATAGTCATAGCGCATGGCGATGTTGATCTCATCCAGCACAACAAGATTGTAGGAGCCATTCGCCATCATGGTTTTCGCACGGTCGAACGCTGCCTCGGCGGCGGCGATGTCGCGAGCCTTGTCCTGTGTGTCCCAAGTGAAGCCTTCACCCATTGTGTGCCATTCGAGTTGATCGGGGAACTTGTCGAAGAATTGTCGTTCACCGGTAATCCATTTGCCCTTGATGAACTGGACGACCCCCACGCGGTGACCCCAGCCAAGGGCACGGGCAATGACGCCGAAGGCCGAGCTTGACTTGCCCTTGCCATTTCCCGTGTGAACCAGCACCAGCCCGCGATCCGGCACGGCGGCCGCGTCGGTCTTCTTGCGTTGCTCTGCCTGCAGCGCCTTCATCTTTTCAGTATGGGAAGTTTCGTCGGTCATGTCGCGTTTCCTGGGTGTTCCAGCAGCGTGATGAGGCCGCCATAGGCGACCGCGCTCTGATAGTGATGGTGGCCGCCGAGCGCGGCAAAGGCTGCCTTGATCACGCCGGCATGGGTCACGACAAGAGTGTGGCTGTCGGGGTGGTTGAATTCGGCTATGGCGTTCTGAGTGCGGGCGGTCAGCATGGCGACGCTTTCCCCCTCATGAGGCCTCGCATGGAGGAAGTCCGATGCCCAGGCATCGAGTTCATGTCTCGGCAATTCGTTCCAGGGCTTCATCTCCCAGGTTCCGAAATCCATCTCGACCAGTCGTTCATCCCGGATGATGTTCAGCCCACTCCGTTCTCCGATGAATTCGGCAAGCTCAGCGCACCGGGTCAGCGGGCTCGATACGATGCGGTCTATCCGTGGCAGTCCGGCCAGAACGATGCTGGCCTCGTCCGCAAAAGAGGTCGCGAGCGCCAGGTCAGTTCGACCATAACAGGTGCCGGGTGCGACATCAGGCGTTGTATGCCGAAGGAGGGTCAGAGCCATGCGAGGAGCCCCAGATAGAATCCGATCTCGCTTGCTTGCTGTACCGCGCCGAGCGTGTCGCCCGTATAGCCCCCCAGTTTGGGCTCAAAGAACAGGCGCATTAGAACATGCGCGAAACACAATGAAACAATACCGGACAAAAGTGAGACGAAAGGAAACAGGACAGCACCGACTGCAACAGCACCCAATGCTGTGAAACCGGCAATTATCAAGCTGGACGCAGATATACCCGTTGCCACAGGCTTTCCCGTACCTTCCTCCCGCACATACCGGCTGGACGCGATCACACACACAGCTGAGAACCGAGAGACGCAATGCGCAACGGGCAGGGCAGCGCAGACCCAGATTGGCGGTATCGCCGACAGCGCACCCACCTTGATTGCGAGCGCCAGGAACAGCGCGGCGGCCCCATATGTGCCGAGCCGACTATCCTTCATGATTTCCAATGCACGAACAGGTGTATGTCCGCCGCCAATGCCGTCAAACGTGTCGGCCAAGCCATCCTCATGGAACGCACCTGTCAGCAGCAGGCCTGCGCTGACCGCCAGCAACGCCGCCATGAAGTCCGGCAGGACCAGGGCGGCGATCCAGAAGACGCCCGCACTCACGAGTCCTACAAGTATGCCGACCAGGGGGAAATATCTCGGCGCTTGCGCCATGCGCTCCGGTGTGAACATCTTGTCTGTTCTGAGCGGTAGCCGAGTCAGAAATTGCACAGCGAGTACGAGTTTGGCGAGTTCGCCATTCATGCCGGGCCACTCACTCCGGCGCTCTCGAAGCTCGCCATCTCACGCAGCATCGCTGCGGCTGCCTTCACAAGCGGAAAGGCGAGCAATGCGCCCGTACCCTCGCCCAGGCGCATGCCCAGATGCAGTAATGGCTTGGCCTTTAGCGCGGCCAGTACACGCCCATGTCCGGCCTCTGCGGATTGGTGCGCAAAGATCATGTTCTTCCGGCAATCGGGTGAAATCGCTTCAGCGGCCAATGCGGCGACTGTCGCAATGAAGCCGTCCACGATGACAATCTTGCCGCTCGCTGCCGCTCCGATCATGGCGCCGGCCATCATGGCAATCTCGAAGCCGCCATACTCCTGGAGCGCCAGACCAGCTTCCAGTTTATCGTTCGTCCGGTTTGCAGCTTTTTCCAACAGTTCGCATTTGCGGCGAAGATCATCATCGTCGAGACCTGTGCCCCGTCCAGTCAGGTCGGCAACTGGCACTCCGAGTATTTTGGCCGCAACGAGGCTGGCCGAGGATGTGTTGCCGATGCCCATCTCGCCCAAACACGCAACCGCTTCGTCGCCTTCATGACCCAGCGCTGACCCGGAAGACAGCGCAGCAGCGTGTTCGGAAGGTGTCATGGCGGGCCGCTCAATGGCGTTGGCCGTGCCTGCTGCGATCCGACGCGGGATCAGGCCTGGGTGATCGATCAGCTGTCCCGCTACTCCAGCGTCAACCACGCGGACGCTCGCGCCAACAGAACGGGCGAAGACATTGGCGGCTGCGCCCTCCGAAAGAAAGTTGAGCACCATCTGGCGGGTCACATCCTGCGGGAATGCCGAGACACCCGCTGTTGCCATGCCATGGTCAGCTGCAAAGATGGTGAGCCTGCATGTGTCCGCGCGAGGCGTCAGGGATTTCTGGATCTGCGCGATCTGAACAGCAAGCGTTTCGATCCCCCCCAGTGCGCCAAGTGGTTTGGTTTTGCCGTCGATTGCTGCGCGAATCTGAGCTTCAAATTGCGCTTCAGAATGGGATGCATCCGTATCTGTAGGTGTCTGCATGATGAAGAATGCCCGTTTACTTAAATCGTGTGGCGGGGTTCTAGGCAGCATCGGAGGCGATTGTACAGGCTCGGCAAATTTCTCATGTCAGTTTTTTCCAGGAGGTTCGGCGCCAGTCGCGCGGCTTTCCGACCTGCTTCCGCATGTCCTGCGCAGCCTGAAAATCCGGGCGTCACAACTGAGTCGGCGGGCAAGGTTCGGTGGCGCCAAGAGCCACACAGTCTCGCCACACTTGGCGCATGCATCCTGTGCTTGTTTCTCTATCTTGGCATACCTTTTGCGTTGTAGAGTCTGTGTGTCGCGGCGATTGTGCGACTGTCAGGATTCGAGACCAAGGTGCGTATGTACGCCTCCGGCAACAGCAAGATTCTCTTCATTACGCATGGCGCGGGTCGCGGCCGCAAAGTGCCGACAGGCGATGTTTTCCTGAAACGGCTGGCAGCGAAGTCTGATCCCTTGCTCAAGGATATCCGGATCCATCGCACAGGCTCCGGGTCCGCCAACTTTGAGGGTGTGGGGCTGGTCATCTTCTGGCTGGGCGATCCTCTGATGCAGAAGTACCCGGCCTGTTATGTTGATGCTGTGGACATCGCCGAAGAGGCGGTTGATCGAGGGATTCGTATCCTCAACCATCCAGACGCGCTCAGCAACACGACCAAATCCAGGCAGGCGCATATCTGGGCTGACGCAGGCGTACCATGCGCCGCCGCAGCGTCGGCATCGACATTGGAGGAGATGGCGGGCGCGATCGAGCAAATCGGATTTCCCTGTATCGTCCGAAGTGATCAGGAGCATGCACAAAGACAGGTTGCGACCCTGTTCAAGGCTGAGGACGCAAAGGCGCTGGACAGCGAGGGTTTACTGCCAGCAGTTGTTCTGAAGCTGTATGACATCCGTCAAGAATACCGTGACGTTGGCAGGCCCCGCTCCGATCTCTTTGCGCGCTATCACCACAAGGCCCGAGCGTTCGTGTGTGGTGACCGTGTTCTGGCATCTCACCTGTTCTTTTCGACCGAGAGAATCGTTGGCCTGTCCAACAGTCTGTTCCAGCGGGAGGCGAGCCGACTGCGGCGTCTGGCAAGATATTTTGGCTATCATGAGCGTTTGCGAGCTGACCTGATTACTGCAGACAAGGCATATTTCTCCGCGCCTTTGGAAGAGGCGCAGGAACTCGTTCAGGCGGTCAGGGCGCTCGGGCTGGACTTTGCCGCGGTCGACTACAGCATCCGTCCAGAGGGGCACATCATCATATGGGAGGCCAATCCGTATTTCTGGTTGCCCCATGGCAAGGCCAGCGTTTTGTCGCGCCAACGCGATGCAGTCACCCGCGTGGACCAGACATTCGATTGGTTCACTGCTTGCATCAAAGCCTATTGTAATGATCATCCCACCTTGTCGGTGGTTTCTTCATCCCGACGCTGAAACGATGTCGCCATTGGAGTTGCATTGAATGGTTTCGACGCATCCTATCGCTGCACTACCTGCGCAACGGGTAGATTGGGTAGATTACGCGAAGGGCATCTGCATCATTCTGGTGGTAATGATGCACGCGGTAAATGGCGTCGAATATCTGTTCGATGAGCAAGGATGGATGCATCCCATCATCGATTTTGCACGTCCCTTCCGAATTCCAGACTTCTTTTTGGTGGCGGGTCTGTTCCTGAGCCGGTCGATCCATGCGCCGCTCGCCGACTATCTCGACCGGAAAGTCGTGCATTTCATATATTTCTACGTGCTCTGGCTCACGCTCCAGCTTCCCGTTCTGGAGTTCGATGCGTTGGTGTCCCATCCTGGTTATGTCCTGAAGCTATGGTTCTACAGCTTCGTCGAACCCTCGAACTCGCTTTGGTTCGTGCACATGTTGGCGATCTTCTATGTGGTTACGCGCTTGCTGCGAAACGTGCCGGTCTGGATCGTGTTTGCAGGCGCCTTCGTCCTCCAGTCTCTCTACCAACTTGTGCTGATTGATACGGGATGGGGCGTGATCGACCGGTTCGCAAACCGGTATGTTTATTTCTTCATGGGGTACGCGTTTGCACCACAAATCTTCCGATTTGCCGGAAGGGCGGCCAAAGCGCCCTGGATCGGAGCCCTTGGTTTGCTGGCTTGGGGCATTCTGAATTGGTGGGCAGTCAGCCTCGCCTTGCATGAAGAAGTGGTTGCCAGTTTCATTCTGGGCATTGCCGGCGCGACTGCCGTCTGCGTCGTGTCAGCGCTGCTGACCCGGTTCCGCGCAGCAGACTTTCTCAGATATTGCGGTCGGCACTCGATCGTCATCTACCTGACCTACGCGTTTCCGCTCGTTGCGATGGAGCGACTGGTGCTGCCTGCAATCGGAGCGCCCTTCGGCGATGTGGGGCTGGCGTCCGCCTTGACCCTGACATTCGCTGTTGCGCTCCCGCTTGCCTTCCACGCCCTCATTCGCGGCACGCCGCTCAATTTCCTGTACGTCCGTCCGGATTGGGCCAGCTTGTCTGGAAGCGAGCGCGGGAAAAGGCGCGCTGCGTTGTCGGCAAAATAGCCTAGACGTTGAAGCGAAACAGCATCACATCGCCATCCTGGACTATGTAATCCTTGCCTTCTGACCGCATCTTGCCGGCTTCTTTCGCGCCTGCTTCGCCGCCATGCTCGACATAGTCCATGTAGGCAACGGTTTCGGCGCGGATAAAGCCTTTCTCAAAGTCACCATGGATAACCCCGGCAGCCTTGGGAGCACTCCAACCTTTCCGGATGGTCCATGCGCGGGATTCCTTCGGTCCGACCGTGAAATAGGTCTGCAGGTCGAGAAGGTCGTATCCGGTATGGATCAGACGGGTCAGGCCCGGCTCTTCCAGTCCGAGCGTCTCAAGATATTCGCTGCGGTCCGGCTCATCCAACAGGGCGAGTTCGGCTTCAATTTGAGCTGAAATCACAACGCACGCAGCGCCTTCTTCAGTCGCGCGGGCCTCGACACGACTGGAATATTCGTTACCTGTTGCGGCACTGTCCTCATCAACGTTCGCGACGAACAGAACCGGTTTTGAGGTCAAGAGCTGCAGCATGTTCCACGCTTTTGTGTCGTCTTTCGAGACAACAGCGCGTCGGGCCGGGCGACCTTCGTTCAGCTCGGCAAGTGCGAGATCAATCAAAGCGACCTGAGCCTTGGCTTCCTTGTCACCGGAATTGGCCTTTTTCACGACGCCGGCCTTGCGCTTTTCAAGGCTTTCCATGTCAGCCAGCATGAGTTCGGTCTCGACGACTTCGAAGTCGGCAATCGGGTCGACCTTCCCGCTGACATGCGTGATATCGTCATTCTCGAAACAGCGAAGGACATAGATGATCGCGTCTGTCTCACGGATATTGGCGAGGAATTTGTTGCCAAGGCCTTCACCTTGGGAGGCGCCCTCTACGAGACCCGCAATGTCCACGAAGTTCATGCGCGCCGGGATGATCTCCTTCGAGCCACCGACTTCGGCGAGCTTCTCCAGCCTGGGCTCTGGTACGGCGACTTCGCCAACATTTGGCTCAATCGTGCAGAATGGATAGTTGGCCGCTTGCGCTGTGGCCGTCTGAGTGAGCGCATTGAAGAGTGTGGACTTTCCCACATTGGGAAGGCCTACGATGCCGCATTTGAAGCCCATACCGGTCTCCTGAGTAACTGGTTCGCCGCGCAAATAGCCGTATTCACAGCCGAAAAACAGACGGAAATATCGCCTGATAGCGGAATTGGGTGGAATATTAAGGGTCTATGGGTATGCTTGGCTCATTACTTCAAGAGGTAGCGCGCATATGGCGTACGATGTTTTCCTGGTATCGGCGATCGAAGATCGCGACATGGCGAAGTTGGTCGCACGTCGGCTGCGTTCGCTGAAGTTCAAGGTCTGGTTCGATCAAAAGCAGGTGGACAATACGTTCGATGCCAAGGATGCACGCAATGCGGGCAATTCCAAGCATATGCTTGTCATGTGGTCCGAACATGCAGTGAAGAGCGACTGGGTGCGTGCGGCGGCTTCTGTCGGGCATTCGCGGCCTGGCATGTTGGCCCAGGTCAGCGTCGACAAGACGATCCCTTACGAGCCGTTCAAAAGCGACAAACGTTTCTCGATTGAGGGCATGACGTCGCGCAAGACTCCTGAAGGCTTTTACAAACTGATCGAAGAGCTCGGCCAGCGCGATGGGCGCTCCGACCTTCGAGAGTGGATGGGGTATGGCTCGAAGGATGAAGAAGCGCGGGAAGACTGGCTCACGGCTCATCCGGACGACCCGCTTGCTATTGATGCAAAGAAGAAGCGTGAGAAGGCGATGGGTATCAAGCCTGCGCCAGCGGCCGAGACGGCCAGCGCAGCCGCCTTGGCAAAGGCTTCCGTCAAACCGCATGTCGCAAGTTCCGGTCCAGGCCAACGCCCAACAAGCTCAGCGGCGCCTGCCACTTCAGATCCATTGGGCATGGGATGGGGCACGATTGCCGCAGTTGGCGCAGCCGTGTTCGCAATGTTTTTCCTGAGCTGGATTTTCCGCTCTCAGACGATCACCGCTCCGGTCTATGCCGGTGCACCGGGTGTCGGAAATGCTTATGTCCTTCAGGAAGCCTGTCCAGCAGGCCAGGTGCCAGCATCACTCATGAAAGTGCTCGAGCCGGGGCCGATCGTGAATGATACTGAAGAGCCGGAGCCTGAAAACTAGTTCAGGCGAAGACGGCGATGGTCTGTCGGCCGATCATGATCGGTTGGCCTGATGTATTCCACAACGTCATGGCTTGGCTGTTATAGCCATCCTTTGACGTATCGGCGACATGCCGGGCCAGGAACCACCCCTCGTTCGTCTGAATGTCATCTGTCAGGAATTCTGCCATCCATGTCATGGAGCTGATACGGGCCTGTCCTGTCAGCATCGACATGGCCGCAGGCGGTGGTGCGTCTGCGAGTGCCAGGACGGAAACCGCGTCCGGCGGAACCGAGCCATCCTTGTGCCGCATCCAGAGAGACATGTCTGCGTCTGGCGCACCCGACATCGGGGGGCTTCCATTCGCCAGCCGCATGTTGAAGTTGCGGGTGAAGGCAGGGCGCCTCGGCGACTCTCCGAAGAAAGATGCGGTCTCGTCCGGGGAGGTAACTTCAGGCGCAGGAAGGTTTGCAAAATTGAGGGATGACTCACGGTGTGCCCCAAAGGCAAAGATCGCCTCGGCAGCAACGCCTGCTTCGCCCATCATGCGCACGCTCGTAAAGACGGTATTCTTGCCTTCGCGCAGCAGGGTGGCGGTGCATTCGACGTCACCCGACACAGGCCCGACAAATGCCACTTGCGCAGACCGGATCTGACGCCCGCCAGAGGTCGGCATCGCGGCCTGCAGGCACAGCGCCGCAGTCAGCCCCCCATAGGTTGTGCGGCCTTGCATCCAGGTCTCCGGCACATGAAAAGACATGGCATGGTCGCCGGTCTGTTTGCCGCTGCGCATGAGGGTGGTGAAATCCATCAGTCTCTCCCTGACTACAGAGCGCCAATTTAGTCAGTTCTGGAAAGGAACCAACTCTTGACGCCGGGGTATGCGAACAAAAAAGCGCCCCGGCATATCACCGGGACGCTCAATGTTTTCGATAGGGCGCAGCCTAGTGCTGGCTCTCCGGTGTCGTGACTTTCAAGCCATCCAGATCTTCCGAAACGGTGATCTGGCAAGACAGGCGGGAATTTTCCTGAACATTTTCAGCGAAATCCAGCATGGATTTTTCCATTTCTTCCTGCTCTCCAACTTTGTCCATGAAGGCCTGGTCGACATATACATGGCATGTGGCACACGCGCAGGCGCCGCCGCAATCGGCATCAATGCCCGGAATGGAGTTCTTGATAGCAGCTTCCATCACGGTCTCGCCGTTCTGGGCCTCCACAACGCGCTCGGTGCCGTCGTGGTCGATATAGGTAATTTTCGCCATGTGCGGGTTTCTCTCCTTCAAGCTGCCACTGCGTTAGTGGCAATCTCTTTCATTGTTATTGATGTGTCTGCAAGAATGTCAGCCGAAAGCTTGGCGCCTGACATGATGAGCTTCTTGGATGCGAGGAATTCGGGCGGACTGTTGATCGCATCCACTGCGATGAGCGTTCCGTTCTTCAGATAGAAGGCCGCAAACTTTCGATCCTCCGGTGAACCCCTCACGACGATCTCGTCATACCCGGCGCCGAGCCCGGCGATCTGGAGCTTGAGGTCGTACTGGTCTGACCAGAACCAAGGGCAATCTTCATTCGGTCGCGGTTTGCCAAGAATGGCGGCGGCAGCGAGCTTGCCCTGCTCGATGGCATTGTGGACGCTTTCAAGCCGACCAGAGCGACCAAAATGCACCAGCGGCCGACTGGCGCAATCGCCTGCGGCAAAAATTCGTGGGTCGGATGTGCGCGCATCGCGATCAACAAGAATGCCATTATTGCAGGCAATTCCGGAATCTTTGGCGAGTGCTTCGTTTGGCAGGATACCGATGCCGACCAGAACAATGTCCGCATCGAGTTTGGTCCCATCGGTGAGCACGGCAGCGGTCACCGCGCCATCATTCCCTTCAAGCTTCGACAGGCTCGTCTCTGTGCGAATCTCAACGCCCTGGCGGCGATGCTCAGCCTCATAGAACTCGCTCATGACCGGGCTTGTAACTCTGGCTAGAACACGTGGTGCCATTTCCAGAACGGTCGTTTTCAGACCCATTTGCTGGGCGACGGCCGCTGCTTCAAGACCGATATAACCAGCTCCGATAATCACCATGGAGCGTCCGGCCACCATTTGCGGCCGGATCCGCTCGACATCGGCAAGACCGCGCAGCGCGTAGACATGCTCAAGCTCTGCACCGTCGATCGGCAGGGCGCGAGGGCGCGAACCCGTCGCGATGATCAGCGCGTCATATTCGAGGTGGCCACCATGTTCGAGATCCACTCTGCGTTCCGCCCGGTCGATGCTGGTTGCACGTGTCGAAAGGATCAATTCCACATTGTTGTCTTCGTACCAGGCGGCTGGTTTGAAGTAGAGGCGCTCCTCGGCGAACTCCCCCTTCATATAGGATTTTGACAATGGTGGGCGCTGGTAGGGCAGTGCCGGTTCTTCACCGACCAATGTCAATTCGCCCGTATAGCCACCCATGCGCAGGGATTGAATTGCTTGCGCCGCAGCTTGCCCAGCCCCAAGCACCACAATGCGTTTTGCGTCTGTCAAATCCAATGTGCTATTCCCGGTCTACGTAGGGTCAATTCGTGACGCCTGCGTCATTTTTAATGTTCTAGGCCAGTCTGCCTGCGACTGCAAGGCATGTCACCACGCGTTTTGCCGCAATTTGGTCAGGAAACGATGGTGTGTGAGGTCAGTCTTTTATATGCACATGATGATGAAATTGACCTACCGACTCGACAATGAGGCTCACACGCTCGCATTCGGCAATGCGATCGCCCCCTTGCTGAAACCGGGCGACGTGATTGCCTTGCATGGCGGACTGGGTGTCGGGAAGACGACATTTACGCGAGGGCTGGTCCGGGCGCTCATACCGGACATTCAGGAAGTGCCGAGCCCGACATATACTCTGGTCCAAGCCTACGAGGCTCCGGATTTTCCCGTCTGGCATTTTGACCTCTATCGGCTGGGATCGCCTGACGAAATGGCTGAGATTGGGTGGGACGAGACGCCGGAAGGCGTGGCGATTGTCGAGTGGCCGGAGAAAGCGGGAAAGCACCTTCCTACGTGGCGGCTGGATATCGTCTTTGACTTTGAAGGCGAACATCGGCTCGTATCCCTGAAACCCCATGGCGAAGATTGGCGGGCGCGCTGCAATGAATTTCAATTCTAATTCCCGCGACGCGCTGATCGCTGATTTTCTTGCGCGTCATGGATGGGGTGGTGCAGACCTCAAGCCATTGGGACAAGACGCATCCACGCGCCGGTATGTTCGGATGGTGCGCGCTGATGGTTCGGCGGCGATGCTGATGGATGCCCCACGCATCGAAGCCGACCCATGCCCACCGGATGCCGATGATGCCACGCGCAACGCGATGGGCTGGAATGCACAGACGCGTTTGGCGGCCTCTCGTGTCGACGCCTTCGTCCTGATTGCGCACCATCTCAGATTACTCGGTTTTGAGGCGCCGGAGATATTTGCGCATGATACTGAAGCCGGTTTGGCTATTCTGCAGGATTACGGCGACGGTAGGGAATTGGCTCGGCAGATCGAGCAGGATCCAGCTTTGGAAGTGCCCGCCTACATGCTGGCCGCTGGCATGTTGGCAAAACTTCATCAGCAACCGATCCCCGAGGCTGTGAACTATGGGTCCGAGCAATGGCCCATTCTCGATTTTGACCGCCTCGCATTGTCCTCGAATGCTGACCTGTATGCGGACTGGTTGCCAGTGGAGGCGGGTGACGGTGCGCTGACTGGACTTGCCCGCGTTAGGTGGGAGTCTGAACGTGATGCCCTGATCGAACAAGCAATGTCGTTCCCGCGAGTGTTCACTCTGCGTGACTATCATGCAGAAAACCTGCTCTGGTTGGGCGACGACCGCATCGCGCTGCTCGATTTTCAGGACGCGGTGAAGGGCTGGGATGCGTGGGATATGGCCATGCTGACCCAGGACGCGCGACGGGACGTTTCGCATGAGGCGTCCGAAGCCGCGATCCGGCACTATCTCGACCAGACCGGCAAGACGCGCGAGGCCTTTGACGAGCGGCTCGCCGTGATTGGGGCTCTCAACGCGCTGCGTATTGCAGGTGTGTTCTCCCGGTTGCAGCATCGTGATGGCAAGGCCCGGTATGGCACATTCCAACCGCGCCAACTGAAACTGCTGGCCCGCAATCTGTCCCACCCCGCACTGGAGCCCATGGCGGCCTTCGTGCGGGAGACGACCCCCTTCGTGTTCAAGGAAAGCTGATGTCATCAAATATTCCGCATACGGCGATGGTGCTGGCCGCCGGGCTCGGTACCCGGATGCGGCCGCTGACGGACTCATGTCCGAAGCCCCTGATAGAGGTTGGTGGCAAGCGTCTGATGGACCGGATGATCGACCCACTGATCGAAGCGGGCGTTCAGCGGATCGTCGTCAATGTCCATTGGCTCGCCGATCAGGTCGAGGATCATGTTTCGGGCATCAAGGGTGTGGACCTGATTGTGTCGGACGAACGTGGCGAAGTGCTTGAAACAGGCGGCGCGCTGGTGAAAGCCGCGCCGATGCTTGGCGATGATCCCGTCTTCGTGGTCAATACAGATGCGTTCTGGGGTAAGGGTGATCCGAGACCTTTCCTCGATCTGGCCAGCGCATTTGACCCAGCGCAGATGGACGAGATCCTCCTTCTCGCGGATACGCAGCGCAGCCTGGGATATGGGGGCGCCGGAGACTTTCTCCGTGCCGAGGATGGCAGCCTCAAGCGACGCGGCGAAAACCCGTCTGCCCCATGGGCCTATGCGGGAGTACGCATCCTCAAACCGCAAGCATTCTCAGGCCTCGCCGTGGAGCGCTTCTCGGTTGCTTGGCGAATTTGGGGGCCGCTTGTCGAATCCGGACGGCTGCATGGTCTGCCACTGGATGATTTCTGGCTGCATGTGGGCGATCCGCACGCCCTGAAAGATGCCGAAATGTGGTTGCGCTGCCATGGCGCGTGATCCTGCCCTGTTTGGCGTAGGCGCGCCAAAAGTCTGGTCCATCCCGCCGGGCGAAAACTTCCTGAAATGCCTCGCAGCGGAACTGGCTCGCGCGGTGGATTTGCAAAACATCCCGGATGCGTTGGCGGACGCCACCATTTATGTTCCAAACCGCCGGTCTGCGCGGGAATTGTCTGCCGCCCTTTTCCTCGCCGCGAACGAAACCCCGATCCTGTCGCCAGACATCCGGGCGATGGGCGATCTCGAAAGCGACGAGGCCCCGCCTGTCGCCGAGTTTTCAGTAACCGATTTGCCCCCAGCACTGGCGCCTGCCAAGCGGCTCGGAACATTGGCCTCTCTTGTGCAGGCCTATTATCGCGAGAGTTCCGGCATGGATGTTCCGCCATCGTCGGCGCTTGCAGCCGCGAACGAGCTGGCGCGATTGCTGGACCAGGCTTATCTCAGCCCCGGGGCTGACTGGAGTGGGCTGGCAGATCTGGCGAAAGACGCCGACCTTGCCCAGCATTGGGAGAACTCGGCCAAATTCCTCGAAATCATAACCGATGCCTGGCCGAAATGGCTTGAAGAGCAGGGCGTCACCGCCCCCCTTCAAAGGAGATTGCTGGCTGCGGAAGCGACCGCAGAGGCTTGGCTGGCGCATCCACTCGAGGCACCGGTCATCATTGCCGGCTCGACCGGGGCGACGCCTGCCGGGCGCGTGTTGATGAAAGCCGCGCTGCAATTGCCGATGGGGCTTATCGTTTTGCCCGGGCTCGATTCTGCCGCCTCGGAAGAGCATCGTGCCGGTATTCTTTCCGAGGTCGGACATCCGCAAAATACGTTGCTCAATACATTGGTCGCGCTCGAAATTGAGCCGGGGGCTGTGGCTGAATGGCCTGGCATCGAGATTGGCCCCAAGCGCGACGCGCGCCGTCGCATGATCATGGAGGCGCTCGCGCCCGCCGATGCCACAGCAGACTGGCGAGATACCCTCGACCAACTTTCCGCAACAGCTGGCACCGATGTACCAAGTTTTGCAAGAGACGCGCTGGAGGGCCTGTCGCTCGTAGAGGCTGCGGACGAGTCTGCTGAAGCAAGTGCCATCGCCCTGATGATGCGCGAGACATTGGAAGCCAAGGACCGGACGGCGGCCCTTGTCACGCCGGATGCTGGTTTGGCGCGCCGGGTTTCCGCCCTGCTGAAGCGTTGGGACATCAGTGTGCCGCCGTCGGCCGGTATTCCGGTTGGGCGGACAGCCGCCGGTAGCTTCGTGGGGCTCTGCGCGAAATGGGCGGTCGATCCGGGCGACCCGGTCCTGATCGTGGCGGTTCTAACCCATGAACTGGCCGCGCCAGTCGATGATCTCGCCGACTTTGAGCTTCATTTCCTGAGAGGTCCGCGACGATGGAAATCCCTTCAGGAACTGGTCGAGAGCATTCGCACTCGAGATATGATCGAGCCCTATCCGCAATTCGGGCCAGATGATCAGATTAGGGGGATCACGCTTGTGGATTCCCTGATTGCCCGGTTCGAGCATGCCGATGCGGACCTTAGCCAGATTGAAGAAGTAACCGGCGACGACGCAATTCAACGTATCGCAGCCTTGGCGGAATCGGTCAGCCAGACGCCGATGCCTTGGGCTGGGGAAGACGGCGCAGCCACGAGCCGCTTGCTTGAATTCGTGCGCGAGGTCTCTGAATCCCTGGGACCGATGCGACCGGCCGCGCTCGCCGATCTCGTCAATGCGCAGGCGTCCCAGATGACCGTCAGTTTTGGTGAAGCCGAGCATCCGCAACTCTCGATCTGGGGGCCGCTGGAAGCGCGACTTCAGTCTGCGGATCGGGTGATCCTTGCTGGACTCAATGAGGACGTTTGGCCAAAGCGCCCGGCGCCGGACGCGTTCCTGCCCCGGCATTTCCGTGCGCGCCTCGGCCTGGGTGATCCTGAAGAGCGCATGGGACTTGCCGCGCACGACTTTGCCCAGCTTGCCTGCGCACCGGATGTCACTCTGGTTTACGCCTCACGGCGAAATGATGCACCGGCAGTCGCGTCGCGCTGGGTCTGGCGGCTCAAGACGCTCGCAGAAGGCGCGCTGGAAAATCAGGCTACAGATCATTTCACCCCCACGGCGTTTGATCCGATCGAACTGGTGGAAGGTCTAAAGCTGAATCGGGTCAATGCGTTTTCTGACTTTAGCGCCGAGCCGACTCCATCCGCGCGCCCTGAAGGCTGGCCCGCGCGCTTGTCCGCCACACGCGTCGACCTTTTGCAGCGCGATCCATATGCGCTCTGGGCTGAACAGGTGCTGGGCCTCTCCTCAATCGATGCGCTGAATGATGAACTCGGCCCTGCGCCGCGTGGGACCGCAATTCATAGGGCGCTAGAGCTGTTCGAGGAAGACGGAAATCCGAAGACGGCCGAACACTTGATGGGCCTGCTCAGGCAGGAATTGCTGCGTGTGGGCGAACCTGGCGACGCATGGGCGGCGCGTGAGGCTGTGTGGCGGCGTACAGTAGATTGGTTCATGGTCTGGCGTAGTCAGCGAGATACGTCGGGCGGCAAGTTGAAGCAGGAAGTCAAGGGTTCCATTGAGTACAGCGTTGCCGGTAAGCCGTTCACTTTGTCGGCGACCGCTGACCGGATAGAGCAAACGGCCCGGGGCGATCTTGTCATTGTGGACTTCAAGACGGGCAGTCCGCCGCGCGACAAGGAAGTGGCCACAGGGCTTAGCCAGCAAATGCCTTTGCAGGCCCTTATCGCCCAGAAGGGTGGCTATGACGGGGTGCCAGCGGCACGGGTTGACCAGTTGCACTATGTGGCCTTCAAGGCGAAGCCCGATGCATTCAGCCTGGGGGGCAAGCACAACCTCCCGACAGAGCCCGCCGACATGGCAACCATGGCTGAAGATGGCCTGTTGCGCCTGATTGAGGCCTATCGCGAACCCAGCTCGAAATTCCTGTCTGCGCCGCGGGTGAAATTCGTGAAATACGACAATGGCTACAATCTCCTGGCCCGCCGTGCCGAGTGGGCAGGTGATACCGAAGACGGGGAGGGCGGGGATGCCTGACGTGAAGATGCCCATTACTCCGCCGGATACGGAAGACTACCGTCGTGCGAACACTGCCCAGCTCGTTTCGGCCGATCCGGCACGTCCGGTTTTCGTTATGGCCAATGCGGGCAGCGGCAAGACAAAAGTCCTGATTGATCGCGTCGCTCGCCTGTTGCTGCGCCGCGAAGATGGGCGCGTGGGCGCTGCTCCGGATTCGATCCTTTGCATAACTTACACAAAGGCCGCCGCAAACGAGATGCTGTCGCGTCTGTTTCGAACGCTCGGCAAATGGTCGATCATGCGCGACGACAAGTTGCGCGAGGAATTGTCCCGCCTGGAGGGGCGACCGAAAGATGCCTACAAGACAGATGACCTGAGAGCGGCCCGCGCACTCTTCGCTCGCGCGCTTGAAACACCGGGCGGCCTTCGGATCGAAACGATTCATGCGTTCTGTGCGCGCATCCTGCGACGCTTCCCGTTGGAGGCCGGCGTGCTACCCGGCTTCGCAGAGATTGAAGAAGATGAGGCTCAGGCAATTTGGCAATCCGTTCGTGCGCAAGCGGTGCTGAACGCAAGTGAGGTGGCTCCTGAAGCTTTGAACGTATTGGCGCTGGAAGGGGGGCATGATGGTGCGGACGTTGCGTTGAATGCGATGCGGTTCCAGATGAGCGCCTATCTTGATTTCGCTGAAACGCATGCATTCAATCAGGCTGCGATGCGTGCTGCTCTCATTGAGGGGCTGAACGCACCTCAGGCGAGCCCTGCAGAAATTCTCGAGCTGGAAATGGGCTCGCAGATGCCGGTTGGTGCACTGCGAGAGGCCCTCATCAGTCTTCGCGCCTCTGGCAAGCGTGATGATACCCGTACGGCCAATGCCGTAGAGGCGGCGCTTTACGAAGAAGACCCGGGCCGCCGGTGGGGTTGTTACAAGGGTGCCTTCTTCGGCGCTCAGGGCAACGCATACAAATCCCTTTACAATGCAGAGGCGGGTAAGGATGCCAATGTGGTCGCGCTGTTCGCGACCAAGGATGAAATTGGGTCAGAAGTGGCGCGCGTTGAGGCGCTCGCGGCGAAGTTGAAGCTGGCCGAGACCGTAGAGCGCACCTCCGCTCTGTTGGAAGTCGGGCTGGATGCGCTGGTCGCATACCAGGAAGCGAAGCGTCGTCGCGGCGCGCTCGATTTCGACGACCTTATCCGCAAGACACGTGACTTGCTCACCCGGACCGGCATGTCCGACTGGGTACTTTACAAACTGGACGGAGGAATCAGTCACATACTGCTCGATGAAGCACAGGATACCAGCCCAGAACAATGGCAGCTGATCAATGCGTTGACGGAAGAATTCACCGCGGGCATCGGCGCCGAACGCCAACAGGACCCGCGTACCTTGTTCGTGGTGGGGGATGAGAAACAGTCTATCTATTCCTTCCAGGGCGCAGAGCCTGCCCAGCTTCGTGCGCAGGAGCAGGCCTATATCCAGAAGGATCCGGCGGCCCTGTCCCAAACCATGGAAATGTCGTTCCGGTCATCGCCGGAAATTCTCGGCTTCGTCGACGCGGTCTGGAACTCGGCCCCGCCGGTCGACATTGCATCTGGCGCACAACCTCCGCTGACGGCGGATGAGGTCACACATACGGCTCGTCGCGCGAACCAGCCCGGCTTGGTAGAGCTCTGGCCGGTGGATGAGCGTGACGAGGACGAAGACGCTGACGCGTGGTCACGACCCGTAAATGCGCTGCGTTCAAGTTCTCCAAAGGCGCAGCTTGCAAGCCGGCTTGCAAAACAGTTGAAAGCCATGGTGGATCGGGGCGAGACCGTATGGGAGGAATTGCCGACACGGGACTGGCAGCGCCGGGCCATGAAGCCTGAGGATATTCTGATCCTGGTGCGTAGCCGGACGGGGGGCCTCTTCGATGCAATGATTTCAGCGCTCAAGTCCGAAGGTCTCCCGGTTGCTGGGGCCGACCGGTTGAAGCTCACCGACCATATTGCAGTACAGGATTGCCTGAACTTGATGCGGTTTGCGCTCCTGCCAGAGCGTGATCTGACACTGGCGGAAATCCTGCGCGGGCCTTTCGTCGGACTGGTGGACGATGATTGGTATCTGTTCCGGCTTGCGAGCAAGCGCAGAAAGGGCGAGACGCTCTGGTCGCGCGTTCGCGCGAGTGACGATCCCGATGTGCAGGCTACCGAAAGATTTTTGTCAGGCCTGCTGGAGCGTCGCCATGAGCCGCCATACGAATTTCTCTCGCGGGTGCTGGATGTGCCGGGGGCGGACGATTTGACGGGTTGGGACAAGATCAATGCACGGCTTGGTACGCCGGCTCATGATCCTGTCGAGGCACTGCTTTCCCGCGCTCAAGGCTTTGATGCGACGGAGCCGTCTTCACTGCAGGCCTTCGTTGCAGAGATGGAGTCGAAGCTTGTCGAGATCAAGCGAGATCTCGCCGCGCCTGAAGGAAAGGTCAGGGTGATGACGGTGCATGGTGCCAAGGGGCTTCAGGCTCCGGTCGTCGTGCTGCCCGATACGACCGCTGGGCCGAAGTCTGTTTCATCGTCCATGTTCACCGTCAGCGACATGCCGATCTGGTCTCCCCGCAAGGACAGCGACATCCCCGCTGCAGAGCATGCGCGTGCTGTTGCGAACGCAAAATCCGAAGAAGAGTTTCGCCGGCTTCTCTATGTTGCGCTGACCCGCGCGCAGGACCGGTTGATCATTGCCGGTCATTGGCATGGTGCGCGCCCGCCCGGGTATCATGACCGGAGCTGGTATGCATTGTGTGGCGCGGCCATGAGCCGGTTTGCTGAAGAGGCTGATGAGGATGGCATCCGCAGGTTTGGACGGGTGCCTCCGAAAGACCGGGATGTATTCGAAGAATCCAAAGCGCATTCAGCGCTGCCAGACTGGGTGTTTACGCCACCCCGTCAGGCCGAACGCCAGCGCAGGTTCGGCGCGCCGTCCAGCCTGCTTGGCCGCAAGACACCGGTCCTTGCGCCTTTCAGCCAGACGCGGCAGGCGCGCCTGCGCCGCGGTAGAATCATTCATTCCTTGCTGGAATACTTGCCGGCGCTGGACCCTGCCGCGCGCCAGGCGGCCGCGGATAGGTACCTGTCCCGCCTTTCCGACCTCACAGATTCTGATCGCCACGAAATGAACGTTGCGGTCTTTGGCATTCTGGACGCGCCAGACATGCAGCGTCTGTTCCGGCCCGGCGGGCGCGCGGAGGCTGCGATTGTCGGTTCGGCGCCTGAGCTGCCGGACGGGCTGATCATCAATGGCCGGGTCGACCGGCTGGTGGTGACGGATGACGAAGTGCTGATTGTCGATTTCAAGACCGATCAGCCTGCGCCTGACAGTCCGGACGGTGTAGCAGAAACGTATCGTGCCCAGATGGCGGCTTATTGGGCCGTTCTGAGGCGGGCCTATCCCGGACGGACGGTGCGCACGGCGCTTTGCTGGACTGACGGTCCACGCCTGATGTTCTTGCCTGAGGAGATGCTATTAGAAGCTCTAAAGGGTACGCAGAGCCCGGTTTGACTTCCCAATAGAGTTCCTATGTATGTTCCAACTGAAACAGAAAGCATGAAGGAGCCACGCTATGGCTGCGGTGAATGTTACCGACGATGAATTTGACGGCCTGATCGGCGATTCCGATTTGCCGGTGGTTGTGGACTTCTGGGCTGAGTGGTGCGGCCCATGTAAGCAGATGTCGCCGCACATTGATGCGGTGTCCGAAGAGCTGGCAGGCCAGATCAAGGTCGCCAAGATCGACGTGGACGAGAACCCAATCGCGCCTTCGAAGTATGGAGTCCGGGGTATGCCGACTCTCATGATCTTCAAGGATGGCAAAGTTGCCGCGACGCACTTGGGCGCGATGAGCAAACAGGCCATCTCTGACTGGATCAAGCAAAGCGTCTAAAACGTCTTGCTAAGTAGATATTGAAAAAACGCCGGCAGCGATGTCGGCGTTTTTTTATGCAGCTTGCGTGGTCAGGGCGATGAAGACGTCTTCAAGGTCAGGTGCTTCTGTAACCAGGTCGCCAATTCCGATTCCGTTTGAGCGTACAGTCTCCAGCAACCTGCCGATACCGGTTTCGCTTGACCGGAACGTAATGGCGAGATCGCCATCGGGGCGCAACACTGCATCCATATCCGACAGGGCAGCGGGTACGGTCGCAAGCGGTTCCTTCGGCGTAATCACCAGCGTCTTGTAGTCGAGGCGGGAAAGTAGTTGTGGGGTCGGCTCGCAAGCAACAATTTCACCATGGTTCACGATGGCGATTGAATCACACAGCTCCTCGGCCTCTTCCAGATAATGAGTCGTCAGGATGATTGTCGTGCCTTTGTCGTGAAGTTCCCGCACATAGGTCCACAGAGACCTGCGCAGTTCCACATCGACACCCGCTGTTGGCTCGTCGAGAATCAGGACGGGGGGATTGTGGACGAGGGCCTTGGCCACCATCAGGCGACGTTTCATGCCGCCCGACAATTGGCGCACATAGGCATCCTTCTTGTCATCGAGCCCGACGGCTGTGAGGATTTCAAGGCTGCGGCGCTCCGATTTCGGCACGCCGTAAAAACCAGCCATCAATTCAAGCATTTCCAAAGGCGTGAAGAAGGGATCGGCAACGATTTCCTGATTGACCACTCCGATGGCTGCCCGACTCTGGCGTGGATATTTGTCGATATCCAGCCCCCAAATGCTCGCCGAACCCGACGTCTTGTTCACAAGGCCAGCCAGAATGTTGATAAAGGTCGATTTTCCCGCACCGTTCGGACCAAGCAGTCCGAAGATAGAGCCACGCGGAATCTCCAGATTCAGGCCCTTTAGCGCATGCTTTTCGGGCATCTTGCCAGATGCGCGATAGATTTTGTTGAGGTCTTTGACTTCAATGGCGAAGTCAGGGGCAGGTTTGCTGGACGACATGTGGGGGCCTTTTCACTCTGTCCATTCGATCTTGCGCCGATGGGCGGTGCAATCTAGGTAGGACCATGTGGCACCGGTAACAACCATGCCGACGAAATTGCAGATGGAATTACAAGTCATGTCCACGAAACGCGATGTGTTCGACCCGCCGGAAATCTCAATGGTGACGAGCCATAGGGTCTCGTGCAATGGCGGCGGCGGCGCCCTCGGACATCCGCGCGTTTGGTACGAAATGGGCGACGAGGATTTCGTCGAGTGCAAATATTGTGACCGGCGATTCGTTCTGATCGGCGGCAAGCAAGACCCTTCACGGGCGCGATGATTGCGGCCGGATGATGTGTGAGGTGTCCGAATGCGCGTCCTGATAGCAGGCGGAGGCATTGGGGGCCTGACCGCCGCTCTGGCGCTCGATCATTTTGGGCACGAGGTTTTCGTTTTCGAACAGTCCAGCGTGCTGGATGAAGTCGGCGCGGGTATCCAACTCAGCCCCAATGGCATGCAGGTGCTCAATCAGCTGGGAGTATCCGCCCGCATTCTCAAGGATGCGTTCCGTCCCAAGGCTCTGGAAATGCGGATGGGCCGCAGCGGTCGTCGGCTGTTCGACATCCCGCTCCGCAAGTCGGCGATCAATCGCTGGGGCGCTGACTATCTCCATGTCCACCGGGCTGACCTGATCCAGGCTCTCTACGATGCACTGGTCGCACGCCGTCCGGAAGCAGTCAGTCTTGGCCGAAAAGTTGTTTCCTATCAGAAGGATGAGACTGGCGTTCGTGCGACATTGGACACCGGCGAAACTGTCGAGGGCGAGCTTCTTGTCGGCGCAGATGGAATTCATTCTGTCGTCCGGACTCAGATGCTCGGCACTGAAGCGCCCCGATATACTGGCATGACGGCTTGGCGGGCCATGTCCGCTGTCTCGGACCTGACCGAAATCCCGCCTCCAACGGCCACAGTCTGGACCGGGTCTCGCAGACATGCTGTCACCTATCTACTGAGAGGCGGCAGTCTCGCCAATTTCGTTGGCGTGGTGGAGCGCAAGGCGAAGCATCTGGAATCATGGACCGCTGAAGGATCGCGAGAGGATGCGCTCGCTGATTTCAAGGGATGGCACTCATCCGTCACCGGCATCATCGAACACGCGCCGGTGCTGCATCGCTGGGCGCTGTTTGACCGCGACGAGCTACCGCGCTGGTCCGACGGGCGCGCAGTATTGATGGGGGATGCCTGTCATCCGATGTTGCCTTTCCTTGCGCAGGGCGCCGTGATGGCCATTGAAGATGCCTATGTGCTTGCAAGGGAAGTTTCGTCCGCGGCAGACGTGCCCGACGCTCTCAAGGCCTATGAGGCCTGCCGCAAACCGCGCACCAGCAAGGTTCAGGCGGGCGCGAGAGAGAATGCGAGCCTTTTCCATCGCAGTAATCCAATAACCCAATTATCCACATACGGTCCCATGTGGATGGCCGGCCGCATGATGAAGGGCTTTATCCATTCGCGGAATGACTGGCTGTATGGGCACGACGTCACGCTGGGCTGAGTGGCGCACGGCTTGTCAGCTCGCTGGGAAGCGGGCATTCAGATGTTTCATTTGAAACAATATTCGGGTCCCTATGCTTTCAGTTCTCGACCTATTTCGCGTGGGGATTGGCCCCTCCAGTTCCCACACAGTTGGGCCCATCCGGATTGCGGCGCGTTTCTCTGACGGACTTGCGAAGGCGGGCAATCTCTCACAAGTTCAGCGGATCGAAGTGGAGCTACAGGGCTCCTTGGCGCTGACGGGGGAGGGGCATGCTACGCCGAAGGCGGTTCTACTTGGGCTCGCCGGGTTTGCACCAGAGACTTTGGATCCGGACGCGGCAGATGCGGCCGTCTCTGAGATCAACTCCAGCCACAATCTCTCCTTGGCCGGAACGCACCAGATCACGTTTGATCCGGATAAGGATATCGTATTCGCATATGGAATTATCCCCAGCCTGCATCCCAACGGCATGCGGTTAAGGGCGTTCGACGCATCGGGTGAAATTTTGTCCGACGAGACGTGGTATTCAACAGGCGGGGGATTCATTGCCTCCCAGCGCCAACTTGAAAAGCCGCTTGAAGACGATCTCATCCAGACTCAAGTCGACGTGCCTTACCCTTATTCGTCTGCCGCTGAGCTAATCACGATGTGTTCGCAGAACGACCTCACGATTGAACATCTCGTCCTGGCCAACGAGGATTCGCTGCGGCCTCGGTCTGAAACGTTTGAAGCGCTCGACCGTATCTCTGACGTTATGGCGAAATGCATTGAGCGGGGCCTGTCACAGTCGGGAACCCTACCGGGCAAGCTAAATGTCAAACGTCGCGCTGCATCGCTTTGGGCGAAGCTCGCGAGTGATCATGGCTCAAACGAGCGCGAGCAATTGTTTGACTGGCTCAATGTGTATGCCATGGCGGTGAATGAGGAAAACGCGTCGGGGGGGCAGGTGGTCACCGCGCCAACAAATGGCGCCGCTGGTATTATCCCTTCCGTGATCCGCCATTATTGCAGTGGTACAGACGATGCACGTGACCGTACGCGTAAATTCCTGCTTACCGCGGGCGCGATTGGCATTCTCTACAAGCAGCGCGCCTCAATCTCGGGTGCCGAGATGGGATGTCAGGGTGAAGTCGGCGTGGCTTGTTCCATGGCGGCTGGCGGCCTCGCTGCCGTTTGGGGCGCAGTTCCACAACAGGTGTCCAACGCAGCGGAAATCGGTATGGAGCACAATCTCGGCCTGACATGTGACCCGGTTGGCGGGCTTGTCCAGATACCTTGCATCGAACGCAATGCCATCGGAGCGGTGAAAGCCGTCAATGCGGCGCGGCTCGCCTTGCATTCAACCGGGCATTCGCATGTCTCCCTGGATCAGGTCATTGAAACAATGCGGCAGACCGGGCTCGACATGTCCACGAAATACAAGGAAACCAGTCAGGGCGGATTAGCCGTCAACGTCGTGGAGTGCTGATGACGCAAGTCAACAATCTCGGATCGCTACTGGACAGCCTGCGGGAGCAGACATCGGGAGAGAAGGTCACCGTTGGGGCCATGCTTGATGCGGTCGGTCGACGTTCTTACGGACCACTATTACTGCTTCTGGGTTTTGTGTCGATCAGCCCGTTGACCATCATTCCGGGCGCAAACTGGCTCGTCGCCCTGATCATTCTCATAATCGCGGGTCAAATCGTCCTGGGCCTGAAATATCCATGGGTACCGCGGCGCATTCTGGATTTCGAGTTTCCGCGATCGGCGCTGATCCTGGGCGTGGAACAGGCGCATCCTTATGTTTGCCAGGTCGACCGATTCCTGAAACCGCGACTCGCATTCCTGACCGACCCGCCTTTTGTGCAGCTCGTGGCGTTGATTTGTATCGCGGCGGCGCTCGTCTCGTTTCCGCTCGGCCTCATTCCTTTCGGGCCGGTCCTGCCAGGTTTGACGGTGCTCCTGTTCGGGCTGGCGCTAACCGCGCGCGATGGATTTGTGTTGATTCTTGCGGCGCTGGGTCTTGTTGGCAGCTGCTATCTCGTCATCCGGCTGTGGGAACGTCTGATCGGCTGATCGGTCCTGACCAGGCGGAGAATTCAGTCTTCTGAAGACGGTCCGTGATTGAGTTCGGCCAGGGCAGAGCGAACCAATATGAATGTGATCAGCGCCCAAAGGCTCAGAAACAGGATCCCCGCCCCAAGCTTGTCCCAGCGAATATGGCGATAGATTACGGCCTTGGAGGGGCTTTTCGGATTAATCCAAACGGATAGGGGCTCATTCCGAGTCTTGTGCCGACTCAGTTGGCGATTGAGCTGGTGATAATAGGATTTCCGAACGCCCAAGGTTTCATCAAAGAAGGTACGACGAGAGACATGAGTCTCGTTGTCCCAGACATAGCTATACTCGGTTCGCAGTCGATATTGCCGGTTTCGATTCTGGACCTGGCTGGACAGGATGACGGCCGGACGCGCCTCCCAGTTCTGTGCTGCGATGGTCAGGCCGACAGGTTTGAGAACCGAGTAGGTGATGAAGGGGGCGATCACGCAAAACCCGGTTGCAACGATCCAAAGGACGATCGTTCCGCCAATCGGCCGCGTTCCATCTTTTTCCACCATACATGAACTCCCTTTCGGGTGTGTAGCATTTGTAGAAGAAGACTTGGAAGTCTGCGACCCGTGGATGGGCTACGTCACGTATAGGATTTTTCGGGAAGGGAAGGTGGCTCCGCGAGTAGGACTCGAACCTACGACCGGGCGATTAACAGTCGCCTGCTCTACCAACTGAGCTATCGCGGAACAGCCGGAGACGGGTGAATAGCAGACCCGAATACCCGTTCAAGCCCCCACATGCTGCGAAGTCATAAAAACTTGCAGATTCCGCAAAAAAAAGGCGGGAGACAAGCTCCCGCCGAGGCGTTGGGTGATGGTGGGTGTCTCCAAGAGAAGACAGGTACACAATCCCTCAAATTGGTTAACGGGCTGTAAACGGTTTGCAAATGTGTGAGGGAAAATTTGCCGGATCGCGTTTACGACTCCGAAATCATGGGCGTCGGGGTGCTGGCACACCTGCTGGGGCGCGCTGGTCAGGCGTGTGGCGGATAGGAGTGGTCATTTGAAAGTCTGGAGGCTCCGGCCGGAATCGAACCGGCGTACACGGATTTGCAATCCGCTGCGTAACCACTCCGCCACAGAGCCGTCCCAGAAGGCGCGTCACTTAGCAACGAACTTCGTAGCTTGCAATCTGTCCTTTTCATGCGGCGTGCGTTTATCGCGCATTGCGCCCCCGAAAACCCATGTTAAAGGGCAGGGAAACCGCGCTATAACAAAGCCCGAGAGGGAATCGAGATGAACTACGACAAAGCCCGTGAGATCATGGTCGACACGCAAGTGCGCCCGAATGATGTCTCTGACCCGCATATCGTCTCGGCTTTCCTGAAAACGCCTCGCGAAGCCTTTGTGCCGACATCGCGCAAATCGGTTGCCTATTCTGAACTGGAAATCGAGACGTCCGTGGGCCGTGCCCTCTGGACGCCGCGCGATACGGGAAAATTGGTCAAGCTGGCCGACATCAAACCATCCGACATTGTGCTCGTGATTGGTGCTGGCTCTGGCTACGAGGTGGCGCTTATCAGTCATTTGGCCGAAACTGTTATCGCGCTCGACGATACCGATGCGCGCGTGGACGCCATGTCAGAGCGCTTTGCAGCGCTTGGGATCGATCAGGCGGTTGCCGTCGAAGGTGATCTCGCTGCAGGATTGCCTGACCAGGCGCCTTTCGACGTTATCTATGTCTGCGGCATGGTCGAAACACTTCCAGAAGCCTGGACTTCGCAGTTGGCTGAGGGCGGTCGACTGGCCGTCGTGACGCTCGAGCGGGAAGGGCTTGGACGCGGCAAGGTTTACACGCGCGCAGGCGACACAGTATCGGCCCGCGAAGGATTCGATGCTTTTCCACCAAAATTCCCTGCATTCGACCGCAAGAAGTCATTTGTCTTCTGACAAGCGACAGGCCGCGACAATTTGTTAAGACTCCAGAAAAGTGAACAGTGTTCACTAATGCTGTCAGAACCCTTATATTAGGGATCAAGCATATAAGAGGCTCAGTCGGTCTGGGCCTCAAGGAGCGCCGCATGAATTTCCACCGATCCCTCTCTGTCAGCCTTTTTGCCCTCGGCCTGACCGGGATGACCGCAGCACAAGCAGACACACTCGCCGACGCCATCAATGCAGCGCTCGCAACCAATCCGGGGCTGCAATCTCAGCGAGTTGAGACAGATATTGCTCGTGAGAGTGTGGAGCAGGCCCGCTCACAGGGGCGTACCACGGTCGATCTGTCTGGGAGTGCTGGCTACCAGTACACAGATTCAAACGCAGCTTTTGCGTCGCTCTCCGGCACGAATGGCGACCGTCCGATTGCCAGCGCCCAGATTCAGGCTGCCAAACCCATTTATACCGGAGGACGTATCAATGCCGGTATCCGTCAGGCAAAGGCCGGCGTGGACGCCGCTGAATCGCAATATGATGCCGCCGTCCAGGATCTCATCCTTCAGGTCATAACGGCCTATGTCGATGTGCGCAGCGACCTCGAAACCGTTTCGATTCGCGAAAACAATGTCGAAGTGACCGGTGAGCAGGTCCGTGCGGCGTCTGACCGGTTCGACGTGGGCGTGGTGACGCGGACCGATGTTTCGTTGTCTCAAGCTCGCCTCGAAGGCGCGCGCGCCGCTCTGGCCGGCGCCGAAGCAGTTCTCGAAGCAGATATTGCAAATTATCAGTTCCTCACCGGTCTTGCGCCGGACGATCTCGCGCCGCCGCCACCGCTGCCGCCCCTTCCGGCCTCGCTGGACGAAGCAGTTCAGATCGCGCTCGACACGAACCCGGACCTGATCGCCGCCCGCCATGCTGAACGTGCGGCTCGCGAGGCAATTGACGTTGCCCGCGGTCAGTACAAGCCTCAGATCAGCATCGTGGGCACTGCGGCGCGCCAGGAAACCTATAATGACTTCACTCAGCGCGATTCGAGCGTCTCAGCTGTGGCCCAAGGCACCATCCCGCTGCTTTCAGGCGGCCTGATCAAAAGCCAGGTGAAATCGGCCAAGCTGCAGCGCGCTCAGGCGCAGCGCCAGATCGATACGCTTCAGCGCAGCATTCGCGCTCAAATCGCACAATCCTGGTTCGCTTATGAAGCTTCCTTGCGCTCCATCTCGGCCTCCGAACGTCAGGTCGACGCAGCCCAGATCGCCTATGACGGCGCCACGGAAGAACTGGCCGTTGGCATTCGCACCACGCTGGATGTGTTGGACCAGGAACAGCAATTGTTCGAAGCCCGGCTTGCCCTCGTGCAGGCCGAGCGGGACTCCTATGTCGCCGCTCACAATCTCCTGCGCGCGACCGGACAATTGTCTCCGAACATGCTGGTTCTGGATGGCGCGGGCTGAGACTCGCGTTAACGACGATAAACGGTTGTTAACACAATCCCCGTAGCGGTTAATGCATAGGGATTCGCACTGCACCAAATATCAAGGGGCTGGCCATGGCCAATGAAGCACACAAAGAACCGACGATGGAGGAAATCCTCGCGTCGATTCGCAAGATCATCTCAGATGATGACACGGCTCCACAGGCGGAAGAATCGGCGCACGCCGAAGAGACTTCCGCGCCTGTCGAGGCTGAAGCCTCATTCGATGAGGATGATCTGCACGATATTGATGACGTCATGTTCGAGGACGAACCGGCAGCGGACGAGGCTTCTGCCGAAGAGGTCGTGGCTGACGAAGACGCCTTTGAAGTAGAATTCGAGCAATTCGACTCCAGCGCCGACGAAGTCAGCGAGCCGCCAAGCTTCGAAGAAATGCTTGGCGCGGCGCGCGCTGTCGTGGCGGCCCCCAAGGCCGAAGAGGCTGAGGAAGTCGTAGAAGAAGTGTTTCCCGAAGCGCTCGTTGAAGAAGTCGCTCCGGAGCCCGAACCAGAGCTTGAACCTGAACCCGCTGCCCCCGAACCGGTGGCTGCATCCGTATCCGTGGAGGAAGACATGGCGGCTACCGCACGTTATCAGCAAACCATCCTGACCGACGACCAGACTGCCGATGTGGCCGCTGGTGCACTCGGCAAACTCATTTCCAAAATGGATATGGGCGGCGACAATACGATTGAGGGCCTCGTACGCGAGATGCTCAAGCCGATGATGAAGGACTGGCTCGATGCCAACCTTGCAAAGATCGTCGAGGAAAAGGTGGAGGCCGAAGTACAGCGCATCGCCCGCATGGCGCGCTAGCCTCTCCTGACAAATACGTTATAGGGAAGGGCGCGCCGTCACTGGCGCGCCTTTTCTTTTAGATGGAATACGCCTGAAACGATGCTCGACCAAAGATTTGACCCCGCCGAAGCCGAACCCCGCCTGTACAAGGCCTGGGAAGAAAACGGATGCTTCAAACCCTCCGGCGACACGTCTGCACAAGCTTATTCCATCGTCATCCCGCCGCCGAATGTCACCGGCGTGCTGCATATGGGCCACGCCTTGAACAATACGTTGCAGGATGTCCTGATCCGGTTCGAGCGCATGCGCGGCAAGAATGTGCTGTGGCAGCCGGGCACCGACCATGCCGGCATCGCAACGCAGATGGTGGTCGAACGCCAGATGGCTCAGTCCGGTGACAATGTCACCCGCCGCGACATGGGCCGCGAAGCCTTTGTCGATCGCGTGTGGAACTGGAAAGAGGAATCCGGCGGCGCCATTGTCGGTCAGCTGAAACGTCTCGGCGCGTCGTGCGACTGGTCAAAGGAAGCCTTCACGATGGGCGACCGCAACGATCCCGACAACAATATGATGCGCGCGGTGACGAAGGTCTTTGTCGAGCTCCACAAGAAGGGCCTGATCTATCGCGACAAGCGGCTCGTGAACTGGGACCCACACTTTCAGACTGCGATCTCGGATCTTGAAGTCGACCAGCGCGAAGTGCCGGGCCATTACTGGCACCTGCGCTACCCGCTCGCGGACGGCGTCACCTATCTGCATCCGGTCAAGGATGAAGACGGCAATGTCGTGGATCAGGAGATGCGCGACTACATTGTCGTTGCCACGTCCCGCCCGGAAACCATGCTCGGCGATACCGGCGTCGCTGTGCACCCGGAAGACCCGCGCTATGCAGGCCTGATTGGCAAGTTTGTCGAACTGCCGATTGTCGGCCGTCGTATACCGATCATTGCGGATGAGTATGCTGATCCGGACAAGGGCTCAGGCGCCGTGAAGATCACCCCCGCGCATGATTTCAATGACTTCGAAGTCGGCAAGCGCGCGGACCACACGCCCCTGAATATCCTGAATGCGACCGCCCATATCGTGGGCGGCGAAGAGGCTGACACGGCCGGTATTCCGGCTGAGTATCGCGGCCTCGACCGGTTTGATGCGCGCAGGAAAGTTGTCTCGGCTTTCGAGGAAGCTGAACTCCTGCAGGAAATCGAGAACCTCAAGATCGAGCAGCCCTTCGGCGACCGCTCAAATGTCGTCATCGAACCGTGGATGACGGATCAATGGTATGTCGACGCCAAGACGATGGCCAAGCCTGCCATCGCCGCAGTGAAAGAGGGCAAGACCAAATTCGTCCCGGAGAATTGGGAAAAGACCTATTACAACTGGATGGAAAACATCCAGCCCTGGTGTATCTCCCGCCAACTCTGGTGGGGGCACCGAATTCCGGCGTGGTTTGGACCCCAAAGGACCGCCACGGGAGGATTTAAGGTAGTTCCAAACGAGCTTTTTTCCGATCCACCGAATCTTGCAAATGCAGACTATTTTGTTGCTGAGACCGAGGAAGCGGCCTTGGCCGCAGCTCAAGAGCACTACGGATTTCGTGTCTGTGTAGTCGAGAGCGCTTCTGCGGCCCAAAAGTTTCTGGACGATGACCGGCTCGGAGAAGGTGTCCCAGTCTGGCGGGACGAGGACGTTCTCGACACATGGTTCTCCTCCGCGCTCTGGCCGTTCTCGACGCAGGGCTGGCCGGACAAGACGGCTGATCTCGACACCTTCTTCCCGACGGCGACGCTGGTCACCGCGTTCGACATCATCTTCTTCTGGGTCGCCCGGATGATGATGATGAGCCTCGAATTCATGGGGGAAGTTCCGTTCAAGGACGTCTACATCCACGCGCTCGTGCTCGACGAGAAGGGCCAGAAAATGTCCAAGTCCAAGGGCAATGCCATGGACCCGCTGGAACTGGTCGACGAATACGGTGCCGACGCGCTACGCTTCACGATGGGCCGCATGGCCGGGCAGGGGCGCAACATCCGGCTCTCCAAACAGGCCGTCGAAGGCAATCGCAACTTCGCCACCAAGCTCTGGAATGCGGCCCGCTTTGCCGAGATGAATGAGTGCGGCGCGCCCGGCGAGATCGACTATGCCAGGGTCGAAAGCCCGGTGAACCGCTGGATCCTGGCGGAGCTGTCCCAATGCGCGGCAGAGGTCAGCAAGGGCATCGAGGATTACAAATTCAACGAAGCCGCGGGCGCGCTCTACAAATTTATCTGGAACACGCTTTGCGACTGGTATCTCGAACTCATCAAGCCGCTGCTGGCCGGCATGGACGATGCCGCCAAGCAGGAAACCCGCATGGTCTGCGGCTATGTGCTGGATGAATCGCTGAAGCTGCTCCACCCCTTCATGCCCTTCGTCACCGAAGAATTGTGGGAACGCCGCGCTGAGGGCCGCGCTGAGGCCAAGGGCTTCCTGATGCACCAGTCTTGGCCATCGACTGAGCCGTTCGCGGATGAGGCCGCCGCGGAAGAGATCAATTGGGTGATCGACATGATTACCGAGCTGCGCTCGCTCCGGAACGATCTGGGCGTTCCGGCGGGCTCCAAGCTGCCGCTGACCCTGGTCAATGCCGGGGCGGAAATCGAAAACCGCGCGATGAGCCATGAGGACGTCCTGAAGCGCCTTGCGCGCCTTGAAGACATCTCGATGACGGATGCGACCCCCGAAGGTGCGGTGACTGCGGTCATCGGCGAGACCATGTCTGCGCTTTCGGTGGCCGACATTGTCGACATCGACGAGGCCCGCAATCGGCTCGACAAGGAGCTGGCCCAACTCGACAAGGACATCAAATCCACCGAGGGCAAGCTTTCAAACGAGAAATTCGTTTCGCGCGCCCCGCCAGAGATTGTTGAAGAGAATCGCGAGCGTATCCGCGACTGGACGACGCGGCGGGAAAAGCTGAAAGCTGCCCGCAAGGGGCTTGAAGGTCTCTGACCAATGCGGGCATCCTGTTTGAGCATGAACAGGAGTTGCTCTCATGAATTTCCGCAAACTGGTGATCGCGTCGGCGGTCCTCCTCGGCGCGTGCGCTGCGACCCCGGACCCTGAGCCCGCCACGCCCGAATGGCGGCTGGTGGTCCATGGCGGCGCAGGCGTGATCACCCGCGAAGGCATGAGCCCGGAAAAGGAAGCGGCCTATACCGCCGCGCTGGAGACTGCGTTGGAAGCTGGCGCAGCCGTGCTCCGAAACGGTGGTAGCGCGCTGGATGCGGTCGAGGCGGCTGTCATCCCGATGGAAGACGATCCGCTCTTCAATTCCGGCCACGGCGCCGTGTTCACCGCGGCGGGTACTCATGAACTCGACGCATCAATCATGGACGGCCGCGACCGCAATGCCGGCGCCGTCGCTGGCGTCACCCGCGTACGCAACCCGATCAAGGCGGCGCGCGCCGTGATGGACAAATCCGAACATGTCATGTTCGCCGGAACCGGCGCCGACGCTTTTGCTGAAGCGCAGGGGCTCGACATGGTCGACAATTCCTATTTCGACACGGACCGGCGCAGGCAGTCTCTGGAGCGCGTGCTCGAAGAGCGCGCACGGACCGCCGCCGATCGTCATGGCACCGTCGGCGCGGTCGCGATCGATCAGGACGGCAATCTTGCCGCGGCGACGACGACCGGCGGCATGACAGCCAAGGCAGCGGGCCGGATCGGGGACTCGCCGCTGATTGGCGCAGCGACCTATGCCGAGAACGGCGTTTGCGCCGTGTCTGCAACTGGACACGGCGAATATTTCATCCGCGTGGGCGTGGCAAAGACCATTTGCGACAGAGTGAAACTTGCTGACGACGAAATCGAACCGGCTGCAACATCCACGCTCGCGGAAGTCGCGGAATTGGGCGGCGATGGCGGCGTCATCGTGGTGAATGGGGATGGCGGATATGCCTTCGTCTTCAACTCCGAAGGCATGTATCGTGGGGTCGTGGATGCTTCAGGGGCAAGAACTGCCATCTATGGCGGCGAATAGTCCCTTTTCCGCAACAGGATTGCGCGCTAGGGGCATTGCAGAACACACAGGATAGGACCGTCATGAGCAAGACTTGGGACAAATCGAAAATGCCCTCCCGCCACGTTACACAAGGGCCGGAGCGCGCGCCGCATCGCAGCTATCTCTACGCCATGGGCCTGTCGACCAAGGACATCCAGAAGCCCCTCGTTGGCGTTGCGTCCTGTTGGAACGAGGCGGCGCCGTGCAACACCGCCCTGATGCGTCAGGCACATGCGGCTTCCGAAGGCGTCAAGAAGGGCGACGGCACTCCGCGCGAATTCTGCACCATCACAGTGACCGATGGCATCGCGATGGGGCATGAGGGCATGCGGTCTTCGTTGGTCAGCCGCGACACGATTGCGGACTCTGTCGAACTGTCCATGCGTGGCCATTCCTATGATGCGCTGGTCGGCATTGCCGGCTGTGACAAATCCCTGCCGGGCATGATGATGGCCATGCTGCGCCTCAACGTGCCCAGCGTCTTCCTTTATGGCGGCTCGATCCTGCCGGGCTCCTATGAGGGCCGGGACGTCACCGTGCTCGACGTGTTCGAGGCTGTCGGTGCCCATGCCGCCGGGTCCAATTCCATGACCGACGAGAAACTTCACGCGCTGGAAAAGGTCGCCTGTCCTGGCGACGGGGCGTGCGGCGGCCAGTTCACGGCGAACACGATGGCCTGCGTCTCTGAGGCCATCGGCCTCGCCTTGCCGCTCTCCTCGGCGCTGCCAGCGCCTTACACCGACCGTGACGGCTATGCCGTGGCCAGTGGTGAAGTGGTGATGCAACTGGTCGAGAAGAATCTGCGCCCGCGCGACATCTGCACGCGGGAAGCCTTCGAGAATGCGGCCATCGTCGTCGCCGCGACCGGCGGCTCGACCAATGCGGCGCTTCATCTGCCAGCCATGGCGCATGAGTGCGGCGTTCAGTTCGATCTCGAAGACGTCGCGAAGATCTTCCAGAGGACGCCTTACATCGCGAACCTCAAACCCGGTGGCGACTATGTTGCCAAGGATTTCGGCGAAGCGGGCGGCGTGCCCATGCTGATGAAGACGCTGCACGAATCCGGCCTGATCAATGGCGACTGCCTGACCGTCACCGGACAGACCTGGGCAGAATACCTCGAAGACATCGAGTGGGACCCGAACCAGAAGGTCATCTATCCGGCAACCGATCCGATCTCGCCAACCGGCGGTGTCGTTGGCCTGTGGGGATCGCTCGCCCCCGATGGCGCCATCGTGAAAGTGGCCGGACTGCACACGCTGCAATTCTCCGGGCCGGCGCGCGTCTTTGATGGCGAGGAAGCCTGTTTCAAAGCCGTGTCCAACCGCGACTACAAGGAAGGCGAAGTTCTCGTCATCCGATACGAAGGCCCCAAGGGTGGCCCCGGTATGCGGGAGATGCTGTCGACCACTGCCGCGATCTACGGTCAGGGCATGGGTGACAAGGTGGCCCTGATTACTGATGGTCGCTTCTCCGGCGCAACGCGTGGCTTCTGCATTGGCCATGTCGGACCGGAAGCGCAGGAAGGCGGCCCCATCGGCCTGTTGAAGGATGGCGACATCATCACGATCGATGCCGAAAAAGGCACGATTGATGTCCGCCTGACGCCTGCTGAGCTGGAAGACCGCAAACGTCAGTGGAAGCCGCGTATTACGGCCTATGGCTCCGGTGCGCTGCAAAAATTTGCCGCGCTGGTCGGCCCTGCACACAAGGGCGCGACGACCCATCCGGGCTTCGCGGGTGAGCGGCACGTCTACGCCGATATCTGATACAGGTTTTACCTGTCACGGAATCCAAGCTTAACTGGGGCGGTCTGTTTATGAGAGGCCGCCCCAGATGAGTCAGGATATGCCATCGACCGATCCACTCCCGTCACAACCTCCTTTCGATCCGGATGTTGTAAAGGCATTGGGTGATCTTCCAGAGGAATTCCAGGAGTTTCCCCGCCTGTTCCAGGATGAGATCAGGCCAGCGCTTTTGACTCGTGAGGCCGAACGACAAGTCGCCGTCGCGAAGGCACGACAAGCCCGCTATGTGGGGATCGCGGTTGCTGTTCTCGGTGCGCTTGCTGGCGTGTTTCTTGTTCGGCATCCCTTCGCAGCAATCATCGCTGTGGTGGTCGGTGTGGGCTATCTGTACTGGGGAGGCCGTGATGTGCGTCGACTTGGCAAGGAAGCCAAGGATCTGATTGTCCTGCCCGTTGTGCGAAAGCTTGGTCTGCAATTCTTGGCGGAGCCCGGCTCTGTCGACTCTATCTACAAGCATCATGATGTTGGAATCGTGCCCAGCTGGGACCGCGCCAATTATGAGGATCGGCTGACGGGACGGCGCAAAGGCGTGGATTTCGAATTGTTCGAGGCGCATCTCGAAGAGCGCAGTACGTCGACCGATTCCAAAGGCAATACGCAAACCCGCTGGAGAACGGTCTTCAAGGGCCAATGCCTGCGCTTCGAGTTTTCCAAGCGCTTCTATGGCCGCACGCTGATCACGCGTGATTCGGGCTTCTTCAACCGGTTTGGCGGGGGAAAGGGCATGTCCCGTGCCATGCTGGAAGACCCGGTGTTTGAAAAGATATTTGAGGTCTACACCACCGATCAGGTGGAGAGCCGCTACCTCCTGACGCCGGACCTCATGCAAAATCTTGTCGACTTGGAAAAGGCATTCCACGGCGGTCGGCTGAAGGCGTGTTTTGATGGTGGAGAGATGTTCATCACACTGGAGGGAGGGAACCTGTTTGAGCCTGGCAGCATGTTCAAACCCCTCGATAGTGTGGATCGCGTGCGGGAATTGCTGACTGATTTTGCGGCCATATTCCGCATCATGGATGCTGTCATTATCGGTCGTGCCCGTGAAGGCCAGGAGCGCGACTGAGATCGTTCAAATGAGGCGGTTCGGGGGCAACAGCGTTCAGCTTTGCTTCAGTGACTTTCCGCCATAAAAAGCGTGAACTTAGCAAGAGGTCCCGTTTCATGATGAAATCCATTGTCGCCAGTTTCATGCTTGTCATTGCTGCACAAACAGCCGTCGCTCAGGCGATGACGACTGCGGACGTGAAGCGGTGTAATGCCATGGCGGCAACCATGGCGCCGAAGAAGGCGGAGATCGAAACGCTGCGGGCCAAACGTGATGAATTGGCGATCCGTGTGGAAGAGTTGGGTGAGGTTTGGGAAGACGCTGAAATCCATCGCTTGGCCTCGCCTGCGCACGCTGCGACAGCTGATGAGACCAAGTCTACCTATCAGACTGCCAGGAAGGAGCTGATGGCAAAAGAGCGTGGGCTGCAAGCCGTTGCACGCCAGTTCAATCAGGACATTGCCTCATATAATCAGAGCTGCGCCACCGCCAAATAGGCGGCAATTCCCTTCTCCATTCGTGCTGGACCTCAGCCTGCGATGATGCGCAACTGGCGCATCGTCGTCGCCCCGACTCGTAGGAGCCGTTGCAGCAGAAACACTTGTCAACGTTGACAACTCAATTTTGATAGACTTCTTGTTGGCGATAACATTCGAGGCTAGACTTCGGTATAAGCAAAAAGCGGGCAGGGGGTTGCCTGCCGCGAAACAAGGGAGGGCGCGCGGTATGAGCGACGCATCATCGACTGTAAATATGGATACAGGACAGGGCAGTTTTGGCCAGGTTCTGCTGATCACCGCCGTCGCCACGATCGGCGGATTTCTTTTTGGTTTTGACTCAGGCGTCATCAACGGAACTGTTGATGGTCTCCGTGTTGCCTTCAACTCGCAAGAAATGGGCACAGGTTTCAACGTTGCCTCCATGCTGCTTGGCTGTGCGGTCGGCGCGGCACTGGCAGGCACATTGTCGGATGCGTTCGGTCGTCGCACGATGATGATCGTTGCTGCGGTTTGTTTCATAATCTCCGCATGGGGCTCCGGTGTAGCGGGCTCGTCGGCGGAATTTGTCGTCTATCGCATCATTGGTGGTCTTGCGGTCGGCGCCGCAAGCGTCATGTCACCAGCTTATATTTCCGAGGTTGCTCCGGCCAAATATCGCGGTCGCCTCACGTCGATCCAGCAGGTCGCCATCATCAGCGGGCTTTTTCTGGCATTCGTGTCCAATTATCTGATCGCGCAAGCAACTGGCGGGTCTGCCATGAATGAATGGCTGCTCGGCTTTGAAGCGTGGCGCTGGATGTTCTGGATGGAATTGCTGCCGGCTACATTCTTCCTCGTGGCTCTTCTGTTCATTCCGGAAAGCCCGCGCTACCTCGTGGCACAAGGTTCTACAGACAAGGCGCGTTCGGTGCTCTCGCGTCTCTCTGGTGCCAAGGCCGCTCACCGCAAGGTCGACGAGATCGAGCAGTCGCTTGCCAATGATCACAAGCCGTCCCTCAAGGACGCGCTTGGTCAATTCGGTTTCAAACCCATTGTCTGGGTCGGTATCGGTCTTGCCGTGTTCCAGCAACTTGTTGGTATCAATGTCGTCTTCTATTATGGCGCCGTGCTCTGGCAGGCGGTTGGCTTCTCCGAAAGCGACGCCTTGCTGATCAACATCATTTCCGGGGCGGTCTCGATTATTGCCGTGATCATTGCGCTGCTGCTGATCGACCGGATCGGTCGCAAACCACTATTGTGGATCGGCTCGGTCGGTATGACGGTCACACTTGCCATCGTGGCATTCTGCTTCTCACAAGCGGTCACGATTGATGGGGCAGTCAGTCTGCCCGGCAGCTTTGGCTTGATCGCTCTGCTCGCCGCGAATGCCTATGTTGTGTTCTTTAACGCGTCATGGGGCCCTGTCATGTGGGTCGCCCTTGGTGAGATGTTCCCGAACCAGGTTCGCGGCGCAGGTCTCGCCATCTCCGGCTTTGCGCAATGGATCGCCAACTTCGCGATCACGATGACTTTTCCGATCATGCTGGCAACGGCTGGTATCGGTCTGGCGGGTGCTTACGGTTTCTACGCTGTGTGTGCGCTGATTTCCGTCTTCTTCGTCTTCAAGGCGGTCAGGGAAACCAAAGGTCTCGAACTCGAGGAAATGCAGGGTTAGGCCCGGCATATACATTCCGCCCTCGCCGATCTGTCGGCGAGGGCATTTTTTTAAAAACTGAATAAGGGAGGTCGCGATGGCCAAGGCTGTCCGGAAATCGTCAATCATTTCGCTGCTCGGCGGCGTGGCTAGTGTGGCGCTCATTGCTGCGTGTAGCCATACGCCGACCGATGCCGATGCCATCGAAACCATGGTAGCTGCAGAGCCCGTGCAGACCGCGCTCATGACTGAGCAGGATCTCGTCGCAACACCAGAACTTTGGCCCGAAATCACTGTGCCGGATCTCGACCCTGTGATCGAAGCGCGCATTGACGAGATCATGGCGAAGATGACTCTGGAGCAGAAAGTCGGTCAGGTCATCCAGGCGGACAGCGACAGTGTGACCCCCGAAGAAGTAAAGGCCTATCGCCTTGGGTCCGTTCTCAGTGGTGGCAGCTCGGCGCCCGGTGACGAACCGTTCGCGTCCATGGACGCGTGGCTCGCGGATGCGGACGCTTATTGGCACGCCTCGGTCGATCCAGAAGGTGTTGAAATCGCCATCCCCGTCATCTGGGGCATCGATGCCGTGCATGGCCATGCGAACCTGTTTGGTGCGACCATCTTCCCGCACAATATCGGCCTTGGCGCTGCCAATGATCCGGACCTGATCGAAGACATTGCCCGCATTACCGCCGAGGAACTCATTGTCTCCGGCCATGATTGGACATTTGCCCCGACCATCGCCACTCCGCGCGATGACCGCTGGGGCCGCACCTATGAGGGCTATTCAGAAAGCCCTGAAATTGTCCGCGAATATGCCGAACGGATTGTCTACGGATTGCAGGGCCGTCCGGATGATGAGGACTTTCTCGGCGAGGGCCGTGTCATTTCCAGTGCCAAACACTATGTCGGCGACGGCGGTACACAAGATGGCATCGATCAGGGCGAGACGCTCGCCACCGAACAGGAACTCATCGACATTCACGCTCAAGGCTATTTCACCGCGCTTGAAGCCGGTGTGCAGACCGTCATGTCGTCATTCTCCAGCTGGCAGGGAGTCAAGATGCATGGCAGCCACGTCATGCTGACCGAAGTGCTGAAAGACCGCCTCGGTTTCACTGGTTTTGTCGTCGGTGACTGGAATGGTCACGGCCAGGTGCCGGGTTGTACGAATACCGACTGTCCACAGTCGTTGAATGCTGGGCTCGATATGTACATGGCACCGGACAGCTGGAAGGGGCTCTATGAAAGTACGCTCCAGCACGCCAAGGATGGCAACATCCCGATGGAGCGTCTCGACGATGCCGTGCGCCGTATCCTGCGTGTGAAGCTCGCCTATGGCATTTTCGACAAGCCTGCGCCAAGCGAACGCCCTGGAGCGAACGACGAGAGCCTGATGGCAACGCCCGAGGCCCGAGAGATCGCCCGCCGCGCCGTGCGGGAATCGCTCGTTTTGCTGAAGAACAATGACAATCTCCTTCCGCTCAGCACGGAGCAAACCATTCTCGTGATCGGTGATGGCGCAGACAGTATCACCAAGGCCGCTGGTGGCTGGACCTTGTCCTGGCAGGGCGGTGGTTATGACAATGGCCACTTCCCCAATGGACAGTCCATTCTGGAAGGTATTGAGGATGCGCTGCTGCCGGGCGGCGGAACGCTGATCTTCGACCCCACAGGAGAGTCCGATGTAGATGCGGATGTTGTAATTGCTGTGTACGGAGAAAATCCATACGCTGAAGGCATCGGCGATATTCGGACGATGGATTTTGTGCCGAATGGTTTTGACACAAGCAAGCTCGAAGCCTTCCAGGACAAGGGCGTGCCGGTCGTGTCGGTTTTCCTGTCGGGTCGGCCGCTTTGGGTAAATCCCGAACTCAATGACTCCGATGCGTTCGTAGCAGCTTGGCTCCCGGGCTCCGAAGGTGCCGGGATTGCCGATGTGCTATTCCAGACGGAACCAGACTTCGACTTTACGGGACGTCTCTCCTTCTCATGGCCGGCGACAGCCCAGCCGTCACGTCTCAATTCGGAAGACACACCTTATGAGCCGCTATTCGCTTACGGGTACGGCCTCAGCTATGCCTCTGACGCAACCGAGCTTGGAGAGCTGAGTGAAGATCCGGGTCTGTCCGAAGACCTCATGGGCAATGCGGATCCGCGAACCTTGTTCAGGCGCGGACGCCCAGGAGACCGCTGGGGCGCGCTCCTCGCGTTTGAGGGGGCTTACACGACGCTGCAGCCGGGGCTTACCGAACTGGCGGGCCTTTCGATCAGTCGGACGGACTACGAAATTCAGGAGGATGGACTAGTGCTTTCATGGTCGGATCCGACTGGCGTCCTGTCCATTGGTTCCTTTGCCAATCCGGTCAATCTGAATGCGGCTGGCGACGCCGCGCTGGACATCGTAGTTGCAGCCAAGGTGCCGGATGGCGGGGAGCACGTCATATCCGTCAGTGGCTCTTGCGACCAGAATGGCAATTGCGAAGCCGTTGAGCAGATCACCGTCACAGGTTCCGACTGGGCGGAATACCGAGCGCCTGCGGCCTGTCTCGGTCTGACTGACCTTACTGCCGTGCAGATCCCGGCGGTTATCGGAACGATGGATGCTGGGACAGTGGCAGTGGCGGACATCCGCTTCGAACCTTCCGAGAGTGATCAAGGTTGCTCTGAATAGCGCCAGCCTGAAAGATAAGTCTGAAATCAAATGGCGGCCTTCGTTCGAAGGCCGCCATTTTCATTTTTAATGATCAGTCTCCGGCGGACTGGGCATAAACACCGAGAAGCGTACCGACAAACCCACCAGCCTTTTCCGTGCTCAGAATTGTGCTGTCTTCGCTGAGTGCCACGGGCTCCCAGTCGTCGCCTCGGGCAGCCTGATAGAAGTCGATCTCAGGGCCCCGTGATACGATCCGCAGTTTGAGGGAGGCCCCCAAAGGCGCGGCTGCAGGGACCTCTGCGACGATCTCACCGTCCTTGTCTGTCGCGTCACCAGCGCGCTTGCGCAGCCGCACAATCGCTTTCCCGTCTTCACTCATCGACAAGCCGAGCGCATAATAGGCCGCATCATTCTGGAAAGCGGCAATTCCCGCTTCGTCGTCACTATCTTCCGGCACGAAAGAGACCTCTGTATAGGCTTCAGCATTTGTGTGTTGCTGCCGCCGCGCGAGAAAGGAAGGCTGTCCAGGGCTGCCGACTCCGTCTGCGCGCGCTTCCAGAACGAGTTCGCCATTTTCCAGTCGATACGCTTTCTGGGCAGGTATTCTGACCGTCAGCCAGTGCAGCGGAAGTACGTCTTCCTCAAACTCATCCGTATAGGTGAAGTTACCAGTCAGCGGCAAAGAAGCCTTCGGCTGCGCCGGCAGGGCGGGACGATCAATGACGTGCGGGATGACGTCGCCGGGCTTGGTGATGCGTGGGATACCATTGTCCCATGACACCGGCATGAGGAAAGTTTCGCGGCCGGTATTGTATTCGTTGCCTTGATAGGGGCGCGTGCCAAGGAATACGGCCCACCAATTGCCCTCAGAATCTTGGGTGAAGTCAGCATGGCCAACCGAAGTGATCGGTTCGGCCCGGTCTTCCGGTAGGTCGCGTTGCGTCAGGATCGGGTTATCGGGATGGGGCGTAAACGGCCCCAAGGGGGACTTCGCGATGAGGATCACCTGCGAGTGCTGCGGGCCTGTTCCGCCTTCAGCAGCGCTAAGCACGTACTTGCCATCAACCTTGTAGAGATGCGGCCCCTCGATCCAGACGGGTTGTTCGGACAAGTCCAGGCCGCCATTCACCGCTACGACCGCATCCGAAACCGGTTCGAACGTTTGTGCATCAACTTCGCGGATCCAGACCGCGCGATGCCCCTCATAGAGGGGCTCGCCCTCAGGGGCGTCATTGTTCAGGATGTAGACCTTGCCGTCCTCGTCAAAGAAAAGCGACGGGTCGATCCCGCCAATATGGGGTAGCCAGATCGGGTCGGACCATGGCCCGGCAGGGTCGGTAGCCGTCACGACGAAATTGCCGCCGCAATCCACGCAGGTATTGATCACGTAGAAGACGCCGCCATGGAATTCGATTGTCGGCGCAAACACACCTCGCGACACGGTCAGCCCGGAAAAGTCGAGCATGTCCGGCCGGTCGATGACATTTCCGATCTGGGTCCAGTGGATCAGGTCTCGGCTGTGGAAGATCGGGATACCCGGATAGTGGGTAAAGGATGAGTTCACGAGGTAGTAGTCGGCGTCGACTTTCACGATGCTGGGGTCTGGATAGTATCCGGCCAGGATCGGATTCCGAGCCTGACTGTCGGAGACGGGCAGATCAAAGATCGGGTCAGTGCCGCTATATGTCAGATAGGAGAAGCGGGCTTCCGAGGTTTCCAGCGGCGCAGGCGCACTGACACTGCCGCACGATGCTGCGATCGCGATCACCCCGAAACTGGCAAACGCCTTCCAATGTCGCATTTGAATAATCACGCTTCCGACTCCCTCTGTCGTTCTACCGGTATGGACCCGGTTTCAATTCACGATATGATAGCGTTATCATTATCGCTATGCCAAGGCCGCCAAGAGCCGAAATCAACCGGGAGGAATTCGATGTCCAAATTTACAAGACGCCATGCGCTCGCTCTGATGGCGTCGGCAACAGGTGCAGCGTGCACGTCGGCAGGCGGGCCAGCCGTGCAACTTGGGACGGGTTCCGAGCCGTTGAAGGATTTGGCCGCCGCAAAGGGCATCCGTTTCGGCACGGCCATGGATGTGCGCGAGGTCTCCGATCCGGCTTATCTCGATATTGTCTTGCGAGATTGCGCCGTCATCGTAGCCGAAAACGAACACAAGATGTACACGATTCAGCCAACCCCGGATGCCATGAACTGGACGTCGGGCGATACGCTGGTGGCGTTTGCGAAAGCGAACAATCTCGGTATGCGGGGCCACACTCTGCTGTGGCAGCATCCGCAATGGCTCCCGGACTGGATCAATGACTCAGATTTTGCGAACGCCTCGGAAGCGGAGGCCGTCCTGGGCGGTTACATCACAGCGGTGGCGTCGCGGGATGCTGATTTCATCTATTCCTGGGATGTCGTGAACGAGACTATTGACCCGGAAACCGGCGATATCCGTGAAACCTCTTTTACCCGAGTCATGGGGCCGGACGTATTGGAGTTCGCGTTCCGCACGGCACGCGCAGCAGCGCCGGACGCAACGCTGGCGTACAACGACTATATGAGCTGGGAGCCCAGCCACGAAAAACATCGCACAGGCGTGCTGCGCATGCTCGAGCGTTTGAAACGCAACGGCGCACCCATTGATGCACTTGGCATTCAAAGTCATTCCAATGATGCGCCGCCTTCGGCCTTTACGCCGACCCAGCAAAAAGTCTGGCGGGACTTCGTGGAAGAGGCCATCGGTATGGGTTTGGACATCTACCTCACCGAATTCGACGTGAATGACTCGATGATGGCTCCTGGCATTGTTCAGCGCGACCAGGAGATTGCCGCGTTTACGCGGGACTATCTCGACATGATGTTCAGCTATCGGGAGACCAAGGATCTGTTGATGTGGGGTCTGGCGGATAGTCACAGCTGGTTGCAGGGATTCAAACCGCGCGAAGACGGGATAGAGAAACGACCGACTCTTTACGATTCCAGCTATCGCCCCAAGCTGATGCGTGACGCTGTCGCGGCCGCGCTCAAGGCTGCGCCAACCCGTGCGTGAACTGCGCCACATTACCCCATCTGGCTGAATCGTCTTGAAAAAATTACATAAAGGCTTGAGGTTTGGGTGTTAAGTCGGCGCAAGACATAGAATGAAAAGCAGGACGGAAACCCTGCTCACGGGATAAGAAGAACAAGTATGTCCGAAAAAATTACAAAGTCGGGACGTCGCCAGCACGCGACCATCAAGGAGGTCGCCGAACTCGCTGGCGTTTCACAGATGACGGTCTCGCGTGTGCTCAATCGCCGAGATGTCGTGCGTGAAACTACCCGGGCGCGTGTTGAAGATGCCATCCGCGAACTGAAGTACCGACCGAACTTACTCGCACGTAGCCTTGCGGGTGGGAGCTCCCTATTCATCGGAATGATTTTCAACAACCCCAGCAACTCCTATCTCAGTGAACTGCTCATCGGTGCGATGAACCGCTGCCGGGAAGCGGGGCACCACCTCGTGCTCGAGGATTTCTCCTCATACCAAGACCCTTCCGATGTAGATGAGCTTGTGGGCCGCGTCAGCGGCGCCGGTCTGGACGGCATTCTCGTCGTTCCCCCGCTCAGCGAAGATGACCTCCTGCTATCCAGGCTGGAGGAGGCGGGCATTCCTTGCGTCCTTATTGCCCCAAAAACTCCGCCGAAATCCGGAACAAGCCTCGCGATCGACGACGAAGCCGCAGCCAAGCGCATGACGGAATATCTGATCGCACGTGGCCATACTCGGATCGGCTTTGTGATTGGCGCCGAAGACCAGATATCGTCGCATCGCCGCTATAGCGGGTTCCAGCTGGCGATGAAGGAACATGGCCTCGACATTGATCCAAATCTCGTCCGGCGCGGTCGGTTTACGTATCGCAGCGGCATGGAGGCGGCCGACAGGATGCTGGATCTCGCCGACCAGCCTACGGCCATCTTTGCCAGCAATGATGACATGGCCGCCGGCGTGATCGCGTCGGCTTTCCGTCACGGTAAGCGCGTGCCGGAAGACATTTCCGTGGTCGGATATGATGACACGCCCATCGCCAGCGCGATCTGGCCGCAGCTGACTACTGTGCGCCAGCCAATTGCGGAAATGGGCTATCAGTCCGTCGATTTACTTGCTGCGTTTATTTCGGACCACGAAGCCGAACTGGGCGAGCTGAATCCGATACTGGATGTTGCGATCATTGAGCGGGATTCGGTCATCAAAGTCTGAAGCCAGACGCCTTAGATCTCGCGAATGGTCAGGCTTATCTGAGCCGACAGCGTTTCGCCGGGCTCGAGGCTATGCAGCCCTGTCAGTTCGGCCGGATGCTGGCTGTTCACCGCGTCGGGAGCGTGGCTTACGGGTTCAACGCAGAAGAACTCCTGTTGCTTCGGCGTGTAGATCACCATGTGACCAAGCTCTGCGTCCGAGACCATTTCTACGCGCAGGTTCCGGCTTGGCCATTCGATACAACTTATCCGGTCTGACACGGTGAAGGCATTGTCGAGGTCGAGCTCATCAACGATACGCCAGTCTGACAGATCGGCACCAGCGGCTGGCATAACCAGCCTGTCGGGGATCATGCCCTCATCCGACATCCAGACCCGGTCGACCGGTACTTTCACGCGCGCATCCAGACGGGGAAAATAGGGGTGCCAGCCAAGCCCCGCGGGCATGGAGTCGTCCCCGTGATTGGTCAGGCGAAGCATCAGGTCCAGACCGTCATCCCGCAGCCTGAAGTCCTGCTCCGCGCGATAGGCCCACGGCCAATCTTCGGGCCTGTAGTCAAACACCAGTCGTGCATGATTGCTGCCATGCTCTGCAACCTGCCAGGCCGCGTGCCAGGCCTGGCCGTGAATGGCGTGCCGTTCCGGAAGGAAGTTCGGCGCGAGAGACACATCACGGTCATTCCAGGCAAAACGGCCTTCGGAAATTCGGCCCGAGAACGGAAAAAGGGGGAAGCCCGCAGTCTGTAGTGGGCTTTCATCCGCAGTGCGCTCAAATGGACGCAGAATGTCCTGGGCCATGTAGGTCAAGCCGCCCACACTGCCGCCAAGGTCGGGCAGCAAGGTCAGCTTCATGGCTTTGGTTTCGAGTATGAGGCGCGACAGCGCTGTTGAATCGGCCAAACCCCGGTCTCCCTTATCCGCAAGTGTTGGCTAAAAAGCATGCTAACGCTAACATGGAAAGTAGGATCGGTCTTTTCACCGGTACTTGACGCTGCGACAAAGGCGGATCTGCTGCGTCTCGGCAAGTTGATATTCCGCTCTTGCGATGGCAAAGCTGAAATGATAGCGGTATCATTTAGTGGACAGCCGCACTCAGACGGGCTGCCAGGGAGGACATTCGGAACGTGTTTCTAGGGATCGACATAGGCACATCCAGCGTGAAGGCAGCGCTGATTGATGAGGCAGGGCGCCAGGTTGAAGTCAGCCAGGCGGAACTTCCGATTTCGCGTCCCAAACCCCTCTGGTCCGAACAGAATCCATCTGATTGGTGGACCGCCACGAACATGGCCGTCGCCAAGCTGGACGTGAACCGCCGTCATCGGGTGAAGGCTGTCGGCCTGTCCGGACAGATGCACGGTGCGACGCTTCTGGATGAATCTCTTGCTCCGATTCGGCCGGCGATCCTCTGGAACGACGGGCGCAGCTTTGAAGAGTGCCGCGACCTTCAAAAGAGTACACCAGCCTTTGTGTCCAAGGGCGGTAATCTTGTCATGCCTGGTTTTACCGCGCCGAAACTCGAATGGGTGCGCCGGCATGAGCCAGGTGCATTCGAGAAAGTGCACAAGGTACTCCTTCCCAAGGATTATGTCCGCCTTCGGATGACTGGCGATCTCGCCTCCGACATGTCGGATTCCTCGGGCACGCTCTGGATGGATGTCGAGGCGCGGACCTGGTCAGAGGAATTGCTTGCCGCTTGCGGTCTCACGATCGACCATATGCCAAAGCTCTATGAAGGCCATGAAGTGACCGGTGTGCTTCGCCAGGAAGCGGCTGAAGCCTGGGGCATGGACCGCGTGCCGGTGGTTGCTGGCGGCGGCGACAATGCGGCCGGTGCGGCGGGTGTTGGCGTGATCGATGAGGGTGAAGCGCTGCTGTCGCTCGGTACATCCGGCGTGATTTTCGTGGCGGGGAATACGTTCCGCTCAAATCCCGATTCTGCGGCGCATGCATTCTGTCATGCTTTGCCGGATCGGTGGCACCTGATGTCGGTCATGTTGAGTGCAGCGAGCTGCCTCGACTGGGCCGTCAAACTGACCGGGACATCCGACGCGGGAGAGCTTGTGAAGCTCGCCCAGACAGAGGCAGGCCTAGCCGGGTCTGAGCAATTCCTCCCCTATCTGTCTGGCGAGCGCACACCTCACAACAATCCCCATGCGTCGGGTGTCCTGTTCGGTCTGACCCATGATTCCGGGTCTGCGCAGATCGGCCAGGCCGTGCTTGAGGGGGTCGCCTTCGGTATGGCGGATGGTTTCCGCGCCCTTGTGGAATCGGGTGTGGACGTACATTCGATCTCAGTTATCGGCGGCGGCGCACAATCCACTTATTGGGGGCGTATCCTGTCTGCTGTGCTGGACCGCCCCATGGTTTACCGCGACGGCGCGGCCACTGGCCCGGCCTATGGCGCTGCGCGCCTGGCTCGCTACGCCAGCATGGGCGGTTCAGTCGAGGAAATGTTCGAAGCACCCGAAGTGCTGCAGATTGTTGAGCCAAAAGAAAGCGACCGCGACCGGCTGGCCCCGAAATACGAGAAATTCGGTACACTGTACCGTATGCTGAAAGATGCCTTCTGAGGAGAATAAAGACATGGCTGATGGACAGATCAATGTAGGCGGCGAACCCGTCTTCAAGGGCATCGACCCAATCAAGTTTGAAGGACCAGACAGCGACAACCCGCTGGCTTATCGTTATTACAACAAGGACCAAATGGTCATGGGCAAGCGGATGGAAGACCATCTGCGCATGGCTGTTTGCTATTGGCATACCTTCTGCTGGGATGGCTTTGACGTCTTTGGCGGTGGCACGTTTAACCGTCCTTGGCACGGTGCCGCCAATGACCGCGCCGCAGCTGACGCGAAGATGGCCGCAGCTTTCGAATTCTTCAGCAAGCTCGGCCTGCCTTACTATTGCTTCCACGACGTGGATGTCACTGAGGACTCTCCGACACCGGACGATCTGTCGAACAATCTCAAGCGCCAAGCCGACCGTCTCGCAGCCTATCAGGAAGCGACCGGCATCAAGCTGCTCTGGGGCACCGCCAACCTGTTCAGCAATCCGCGCTTCGGCGCCGGTGGCCTGACCAATCCGAACCCCGAAGTCGCCGCGGTTGCGGTCCGCCAGATCCGCGACTGTATGGAGGTGACGCAGGCGCTTGGCGGCGAGAATTATGTGCTCTGGGGTGGCCGCGAAGGCTATGACACCCTGCTGAATACTGATCTCGACCGCGAACTCGGCAATTTCGGTCGCTTCCTCGCAATGGTCGTCGATCACAAGCACAAGATCGGCTTCGAAGGAAAAATCCTGATCGAGCCGAAGCCGCACGAGCCGATGTATCACCAGTATGATTTCGACTCCGCGACCGTCTATGGCTTCCTGAAGCGCTTCGGCCTTGAAGATGAAGTCCAGGTCAATATTGAGCCGAACCACGCCACACTGGCAGGCCACAGTTTCGCCCATGAGATCGCCACGGCTGTCTCGCTCGGCATCATGGGCTCGATCGATATCAATTGCGGCAACTACCAGAATGGCTGGGATACCGACCAGTTCAATCTCGACATCCGCGACATTACGCTGGCGCTGATCGAATTGCTGCCATCCGGCGGCCTCGACACCGGCGGCTTCAACTTCGATGCCAAGGTGCGCCGTCAGTCAAGCACGGTCGATGACTTGTTCCACGCCCATGTCGGCGGCGTCGACGCGCTGGCCCGTGCGCTTTTGTCGGCGGCCGACATCCTTGAGAAGGGCGAGATCGCCAAGCTCAAGACGGAACGTTATGCTGGCTGGGAGAATTCCGACCTCGGCAAGATGATGCTGTCGGAAGGCGCGAGCCTCGAAAGCATCGCCAACAAGGCCGTCGAGTCGGGTGTAAATCCGTCCCATACAAGCGGACGTCAGGAAATGCTGGAAAACCTCGTGAACCGCAGCCTGAAATAAACTGAACAGCGGCAGGCCTTGCCGGGCGTAATGAACGGGGGCAAGGCCTTGTCACTGTAGGGAAAAAGAAGCTAGGTTTGTCCGCCATACCCCTATGAGCGGACAAACTAGCTGGCGGCGGATTTCTGCTGCGCGATTGGCTTGCTCCCAAGGGTTCTAACCGAGGAGCCGCGATGACTGACGGGCTAAAAGCGCATAGGACTTCCGGACATGTCCGGCCTGCCACCATCATTGATGTTGCCCGCGAAGCAGGCGTGTCCTTCAAGACGGTCAGTCGCGTGCTGAATGGCGAGACCAATGTGCGCGAAGAGACCCGTTTGAAGGTGCTCGAAGCCGTCAAGACACTGAACTATCGGACCAATCACAATGCGCGCAATCTGCGGGCTCGCCATAGTCACATAATTTGCCTTTTCTATGCGAACCCATCACGCAACTATATTGGTGAAGTTCAGTTGGGCGCCCTGCAACGCTGCCAAGCCTATGGTTACAGCCTTATCACCGAGGATTGCAGCGACAATCATACATCGCTGCTTGCGCTGAGGGCTGAAACCAAACTGGCCGGAGCGATCCTGACGCCGCCATTGTCGGACGATAAAAACCTTATCTCTGAACTCGAAAATCGCGGTATTCCATTCGTTCGAATTGCGCCCGCAGAAGACGTCGAACATGGTCAGGATGTCGCCATCGACGATGCTGCGGCTGCGCGAGAGATGACGGAGTATCTGATCGGACTAGGCCATCGGCGGATCGGCTTCATCAAGGGGGCCGATTCTCATGCGCAGGCTGTCCGGCGTTTTGCCGGTTACCGGCAGGCACTGGAAGAAGAGGGCATCTCCCTCGATCCTGATCTAATCGAGGATGGTGATTTCGCGTTTGACTCCGGTGTCTCATGCTCTGAGAAACTCTTGTCATTGCCTGACCGTCCGACCGCGATATTTGCGAGTAATGACGACATGGCTGCCGGTGTGCTCGCGACGGCGTATCGCCGCCAGGTAAATGTACCAGCCAACCTTTCCGTCGTGGGTTTCGACGATACGCCGCTGGCCACGACAATCAGTCCGTCCTTGACGACGATTTACCAGCCAAGTCGCGAACTTGCTGCAGAGGCCGTCAGCATGTTGCTGGAAGAGGCTGCCCCTACCGGCGATGCGCCCCGCCACAAGTTGCTCGAATACAAGTTGATGCTACGGGAATCCACTGCCGCGCCACGCGCATGACGCGCAAATCGCGAGTTTCCCAGTCAGCCGCTTTCGTGTAAGTCGCGCGGCGATGACCAAGATTACGCCTCTTCCGCATATCGCCCAGACCAAGCCCTATGTGCCCGGCGGCAAGCTCGCTGGCGCGAGTGGCTCCGTCATCATGCTGGCCTCCAACGAGAATCCGTTCGGCCCCAGCCCGAAAGCCATTGAGGCGATGAAGGCGGTGGCGGGCGATGTGCACGTCTACCCTGATCCGGAATATCGTGCCCTGCGGGAGACGATTGCCGAGGCGGTCGGCATTGCCGATTCAAGCCGTGTGATGGTTTCCGCGGGGTCTGACGAGATCATTCACTTGTTGACCCAGAGCTATGCCGGACCGGGCGACGAAATCCTGTTCACCGAGCACGCCTTTTCCATGTATCGCGTTTCGGCATTGTCGCACGGCGCAACGCCAGTGACTGTCCCGGAAACCGATCTGACCGCGGGCGTCAACGCCATCCTTGGCGCGGTCTCGGAGCGGACGAAAATCCTGTTCCTCGCGAATCCGAACAATCCGACTGGCACGATGCTGCCCGTCGAGGCGCTGGAACAGCTGCAGGACAGCCTGCCGCCGCATGTCTTGTTCGTCGTCGACGGTGCCTATGCCGAATATGTCGGCCCGGAATATGAAGCGCAAATTCGGGACCTCGTGGACCGGAAAGCCAATACGGTGATGATGCGGACCTTCTCCAAGATTCATGGGCTTGCGGCCTTGCGTCTTGGCTGGGGGTACATGCCTGCCGAGATCGCTGAGACCTATCAGCGTATTCGCGGCCCCTTCAACGTGAATGGTCTCGCTGTGGCAGCCGGCATGGCCAGCATTCAGGATACCGACTTCCTGACGAAAAGCCGGGACCATAATACCGACTGGCGCGCCCGCATGACCGCAGCCTTGAATGCGATGGGCCTTCCGACCCCGCACAGCGACGCGAACTTCGTGCTGCCGGAGTTCGGCTCCTCAGAGCGCGCTGCGGCGGCGAACGACTTCCTCAAGGCGCGCAACATCCTTGTCCGCGCTGTTGGGGGCTACGGCCTGCCGGATCGATTGCGGATTACAGTCGGCTCGACCGACGACAATCAGGCGGTCCTGGACGCGCTGAAAGAGTTCACCGCGTCACGCTGATATTGTCGATCAGGCGCGTCTTTCCGAGCCATGCCGCGCCGAGCAGCCGCGCAACCGTGCCAGATGACAGGGGCGCGTCGGGCAGGTCTTCCAGGGAGGCTGGGTCGACGAGGCTGACATAATTCATCTCCGTGAATCCGGACGCCATGATCAGGCGCCGGGCTTCTTCCAGCACGTCTGACGGCGTCGCGCCCAGCGACAGGCGGACCGAGGCCCGGTGCAAAGCGGCCTGCATCGCCCCGGCTGCGCGGCGCTGTTCGGGCGAGAGGTAGAGATTGCGCGAAGATTGCGCGAGCCCATCACCATCTCGCGTGGTTTCGCCACCAAGAATTTCGATTGGAAAGCCGAGGTCTTTCACCATGCGCCGGATGATCTGGAGCTGCTGGTAATCCTTCTCCCCGAACACGGCGACATCCGGCTGGACGTGCAGGAAGAGGCGAGCCACCACGGTCGCGACGCCATAGAAGAAGTGCGGGCGGTAGATCCCGTCCAGCAGGTCTGACATCTGCTCGACGCGGACATTGGTGCGGGTGCCTTCCGGATACATTTCCTCGACCGTAGGCAGGTAGACGAGATCGCATCCCGCCGAATCGAGTTTGGCCCGATCGGCCGATTCGTCGCGCGGATATGTGTCGAAATCCTCGCCGGGAGCGAATTGTGTGGGGTTTACGAAGATGCTCGCGACCACTTTTGTCACTTTGGTGCGTGCCTTCTGCACAAGGGAAAGGTGCCCCCCGTGAAGGGCGCCCATTGTGGGAACAAATCCAATAGTTTCACCGGCTTGGCGCCATGCTCGAATCTGTTGTTGCAGCTCGGCCCGCGATCGGACGGCCTCCGTTAACTTACCTGTCATGGAATTCACTATGAAAACTTCCCGTATGAGGATTGTTTAAAACGTCTCGCCAAAGGATTTCGTAAACGCGTTGTTAACCCATTCGGAGGAATTTCAAACTCATGACACATCGCATTCTCGCTCCGCTAAAAACCTTCGCGCTTTCTATCGGTCTCCGACTGGCAGCAGGCAAGTCCAGACTCGCTGAAACGGCTGTTCCAGAGCCGATCCGCGAATATCTGAACCCGAATGCGGTCGACGAATGGATGTTTGATCGCGACGGCAGCCCGGTAACCGAAGCGGCAACGCTTTATTCCCGCGACTTCGGACGTGTCTCAAATACGCTTTCCAGCCTTCGCGCATTGCTCACTGACATTGCGGCACATGCCCCCGTCAGCGCCGAGCTGCCCTTGCAGGCTGCCTTTGGTCCAATCACGTCGGACGATGTCCTGTTCGATGGGGAGCCGATGGCTGCGCATTATGGTGACGTACCGGCTGAAGACGCTGATCTCTTCATGGACGTGGTTTCCAGCAGCAAGTCTGCTGGCGCCGAGATGTCTCACGTCGCCTGAGCCCTAACGAACTGAAATACCTCTGAAGGAGTCGCCCGTAATGCCCGCTGATGGATTCGCCCCGCTTGAAACGGTTAGCGGCCCGGACCTGTCAGCGCAGCAGCGCGAGGCCCGCGTCATTGTCGTGGGCAATGAAAAGGGTGGAGCGGGCAAGTCGACGGTCTCCATGCACTTGTCCGTCGCTCTGATGCGGATGGGCAAGAAGGTTGGGGTTATCGATCTTGATGTGCGTCAGCGCAGCCTCACCCGATATCTCGAAAATCGTCTCCGTTGGATGCAATCCACCGGTGCGAAACTTCCCATGCCGGAAATCGTGCGCGTGGATGCTTCGACAGAGCGCGATCTCGACAAGGCTGAATCCGAGGAGACCCAGCGTTTTCTCAGCAGCGTGGCGCGCCTCAAGAAAGCCTGCGATTTCATCATCATCGATGGTCCTGGCGGCGACACCTATCTCTCGCGTCTTGCGCATGTGAATGCAGACACGCTGATCACGCCGCTGAATGACAGTTTTGTCGATTTCGACCTGTTGGGTGATGTGAACCCGCAGACGCTCGAAGTATTGCGCCCGAGCTTCTACTCAGAAATGGTCTGGTCCTGTCGCAAGAAGAAGGCCCAGACGTCGCGCCGTCCGATTGACTGGATCGTGATGCGCAACCGCATGTCGCCCCTGGCGGCACGTAACAAGGAGCGCGTCGGCGAAGCGCTGACCAACCTGTCCAAGCGGATCGGTTTCCGCCTTGCGCCAGGCCTCTCTGAGCGCGTGATTTATCGCGAACTGTTCCCGGCCGGTCTGACCCTGCTGGATCTCACGGAGAAGGGCTCCAATATCTCCTTCACCATGAGCCATGTTGCCGCCCGTCAGGAGATGCGCGATTTGCTGATCATCATGCAGCTACCAGAGCTGGTCGGCGCCGAAATCGAATTCTGATCTGTTGGGAAATGGATTTTATGAAAGGCCAGCCTCGGGGGCTGGCTTTTCGCGTTTCAGGGGCTCACACTCCTCCTAAAAACAGGAGGAAGCGCAGATGGTGTTCAACAATAGCGACTGGCTAGCGCAGGTTCAGGAAGACATTATCGATCCGGATCGGGAAATCGTTGACCCGCATCATCATCTCTGGCCGCAGGCCGACATGCACTACCATGTGCCGGAATTCCTCGCTGACCTGACCAGCGGGCACAATGTTGTCCAGACCGTGTTCATGGAGTGCGGTGCGGCCTATCGCGAGGATGGACCGGATTATCTCAAACCCGTCGGCGAGACCGAGTTCGTGGCCGCCGCTGCAGCCGAAATGAAGGCGAAGGGCGGTCCCTATATCGCAGGGATCGTCGGGCATGCCGACCTTCGGGGGCCGCATCTGGAGGACGTGCTCGACGCTCACAGGGACGCTGCCAACGGCCTGTTCCGTGGCATCCGTCATGCGGGCTCACGTGATACGAGCGGCGCTACGTTGCGCATTCCAGGCCGGGCGCCTGAGCGTCTCTATGCGGATGAAGATTTTCGCCGGGGCGTGCAATTGCTGGGCGAGCACGACCTGTCCTATGACACATGGCATTATCACCACCAGAACCGGGACTATCTCGACCTGGTGAAGGCGGTGCCGAATACGACCATGGTGCTCGACCATTTCGGGACACCCATCGGTATCGGCCCCTATGCCGACAAGCGCGAAGAGATATTCGAGCAGTGGCAGGACGACATGGCCGACCTGTCCCATTGCCCGAACGTGGTGGCCAAACTGGGTGGGCTTGCCATGCCAGACAATGGCTGGGGCTGGCATGAGCGCGAAACGCCGCCGACCTCGGACGAATTCGTGCTGGCCCAACAGCGCTATTACGATCACATGATCGACTGTTTCGGTGCAGCCCGCTGCATGTTCGAGAGCAACTTCCCGGTGGATCGCTGGTCCATCAGCTACCCGGTCCTGTGGAATGGTTTGAAGAAGATCGCCGCCAAATACTCCGAAGTGGAGCAACGCGCGCTGTTCACGGAAACCGCGCGGCGCATCTACCGGCTGTAGCCACGCCTAGGCAGAGGCCTGCATTGACTTTATAGGCCTCGGCCCATGACGACATTTCCATTCGAGATCAAGGCGACCGAGGGCAAGGCCCGTACGGGCACGCTCAAGACACCGCGCGGCGAAATCCGCACGCCGGCCTTCATGCCTGTGGGCACGGCCGGCACGGTCAAGGCGCTCTATATGGACCAGGTAAAGGAGGCCGGGGCGGATATCATCCTCGGCAACACCTACCATCTGATGCTGCGGCCCGGCGCAGAGCGCGTGAAGCGTCTCGGCGGCCTGCATAGCTTTGCGCATTGGGATGGCCCGATGCTGACTGATAGCGGAGGTTTCCAAGTCTGGTCGCTGGCACAGCTCCGCAAGATGGATGCCGACGGCGTCACCTTCCAGAGCCATATTGACGGCTCCACCCACCGGCTGACGCCGGCGCGCAGCATCGAGATCCAGGCTGACCTGCTCGGCGCCGACATCTCCATGCAGCTTGACGAATGCACCGATTATCCCTGTTCGCACGCAGAGGCCGAGCGCAGCCTCGACCTGTCGCTTGATTGGGGTCAGCGGAGCCTGGACGCCTTTGGCGACCGCGAGGGCCAGACCCTGTTCGGCATCGTGCAGGGATCAAACTTCGCAGACCTTCGCGAGAAGGCCGCCAAAGGCGTCGTCTCGCAAGGCTTTGGCGGCATCGCATTGGGCGGGCTCGCTGTGGGTGAGGGGCATGACCAGATGTGCGCCACCATCGACATGACGGTGCCGCACCTGCCGGGCCATTTGCCACGCTATGTGATGGGCGTCGGCAAGCCGATCGATCTGGTGGAAAGCGTCGCGCGTGGCATCGATATGTTCGACTGCGTCCTGCCCACGCGGTCCGGTCGCCACGGTCAGGCCTGGACCTGGGACGGGCCGGTGAACGTCAAGAATGCGCGGTTCGCAGAAGACACTTCACCGCTCGACGAGGCAGTAAACTGCAAGGCCAGTCAGGACTATTCACGCGCCTATTATCACCACCTTTTCAAGGCGGGTGAGTATCTCGGGCCCATGCTGCTCAGCTGGCACAATACGGCTTTCTTCCAGGCGCTCATGGCCGAGATACGACTCAGTATTGCGGAGGGACGGTTTGAAGCCCTGCGTCATCGACTTCAGACGGCGTGGGCGTCGACGAGGTCGGCTCCGAAGGACCAACAGGGGTAAGATTGTCGAGTTGCTTTTGTTGATAGGCGTCATACGCGCCTGAATTCGGCACAGTCGGCGCATCGCCCTTGAAAGTGACCGCCGTCGGGTCGCGCTCTGCGGCGAAGTCCGGACGAGCGGGCAGGGGGCAATCTATGGCGAGGCCCATGCCTTTCAGATATGCCCGTCGTTGCGCACCGATCTTGTAGGCGAGATTATACTTCTTCTCGTGGCTTTCCGCGCCTGTAGCTTTGCGAACGATGCCCCGGAACGGAATCAGGCCGCGGGCTTCGGAGGCGATTGCGCCAAGCGTCGCATCGGCGGCTGAATCCGCCAGTTTCTCGGTGCGAAGGCGTTCATCCGGAACCGGCGTATCCCAGTCAGGGCCAAGCACGGCATCAAGGTCAGCCAATCGCTGTTCGATTTCCTCGCAACTCATTTTCTCTGGAAGCTCGTAGGGGCTCTGTACCCCTTTGAGAATGGGAGGGATTTCTTCTCGGCGCAGGTTGAAGTCTTCCAATGGCGACAGAGCAGCATCCGACAGGCCCGAGCGGGTCTGCGTGTAGGCGCTGCCTGCCGCGTCGCTGACATTTTCGGTCAGGTTGCCGGTCGATGCGGTTTTTTGCGTTGTCGGGGCAGGTTGGCTGGCGCATGCGCCAACTGCTGCAAGTGTTAGGAAAAGGGGGAATATACGTCTCATGCGGCGAGGGTGATGCGAAAATTGTGGCGACTTCAAGCCATACAATGCAAGAGGCGGTTGACCGCTCGGTTCTGGTCGCCTAAATCGCGCGTTCCGGCGTGCCCTTAGCTCAGCTGGTAGAGCAACTGACTTTTAATCAGTAGGTCACAGGTTCGAACCCTGTAGGGCACACCATTCTTTTCCTTTTTTGACGAAGTCAAAAATTTTCGATCCTGTGAAGCGAAAATCGGAATAGAATGATTGAGGTGTAGCTGAGATATCTGCGCCTTTCCAGTTACCCCGATTTAACCCCGCCGGCCACTTCTCCTCGGAACATCTCGCGCTTGTCGCCCGTTGGTTTTTCGAAAGGAGACTCATCATGAACAAGCAAGAAACAGATATCGATACCCAGCGCCAGAACGACCTCAGCCAGCAGCGAGGTGATGGCGAGACCCCCGGCCGCGAGGATACGAATCAGGCTGGCTACCGCAGCACGGACGACCAGCCGCAGGACGGCGAGCACGGATTCTTGCGGGATGACGGTCAGAAGGACCGCCCAGACGCACCCGGTACCGCCGCAGAACGTGCCCAACGCCTAGATGAGGGCAAGAACCCGGTTCTGATGCCGCGTGATGGGCGTCATCCAAATGCACCCGAGACGTTTAATGCTGATACAGGGGCCGAAGACACAAAGGCGGGCGCGTTGAAACAGTCCCCGGACACGCACGAACTCGAAGACGCCTATTCCCAGAACGATCCGGGGGTGGAGACCAAACAGTAAAACAGCAAAAAGAGCCGGACTGGGGTAAAACCCGTCCGGTTTTTCTATCGGGTCCTGGCGGATGGAGCAAAGCTCCGGACGCTGGGGCCTTTTTAGTGAGTTGGATGGAATGAAATGACCCCGAGTGCACGCGAGGCTCCGTCCATCCGCCGGGAGTGCCAAGAAGAGACGACAATCCTCTTCGCGCTCCGGACCTTCGTCGGCACTTTCATCGCAGGATGCCGACAGGTTGAGTGTATACATCTGGCGACCCAGTCGGATTCAGGACTGAGGGGCCTTTGAAAAGCCTCAGTAAAATCTGGAAGCCGTGGGGGATAGTGGCAGCGAAACCGTTGTTCCTGCCCTGCTGAGGCGTTAACGCTGCCAAGCGGAAAGGATGCGTTTATGGACAGGCTCGCGCGGATAGCGGTTCGAGACCGGCTGCTGGAGCGGCTCGCGGCCCCGACGCCGCTGATCATGGGCATCTTGAATGTGACCCCTGACTCTTTTTCCGATGGGGGCGCGCATGACACCCTGTCCGCTGCGCAAGCGCATGCCCGGCAAATGGCCGAGGACGGCGCAGACATTCTCGACATTGGCGGTGAGTCGACGCGGCCCGGAGGTGATCCGGTGAGCCTCGAAGACGAATGGGCCCGCGTGCGTGAGCCCATTACACGCCTTGCCGGGCCGGACGCCTTGCCGATCTCCATCGACACCTACAAGGCCGAGATCGCCCGGCGCGCTGCCGAGGCGGGCGCGGTGCTTGTGAATGATGTCTGGGGCATGACCAAGGATGAGGGCATGGCCGACGCCGTGGCCGAGACCGAAAGCCTTGTCTGCATCACGTACAATCGCGGCAAAACGGATGGCGGCATAGATCTCCGCGAGGACATGACAGCGTTCTTCGGGCGCGCCTTCGACATGGCCGATCGTGCTGGTATTCCCCGCGCACACATCCTGCTCGATCCGGGCATCGGCTTTTCCAAGACGTATGATCAGAATTTCGGCGTGCTCGCGCACCTGGATGTGCTCGTCGATACCCAATGTCCGGTCCTGGTCGGAGTCTCCCGGAAGTCCTTTATCGGACGCATGACGGGCAAGCCCGTGGAGGATCGTCTTGTCGGGACGCTTGCCGCCGGGCTCGACAGCGTCTACCGGGGCGCAACGATTCTTCGTGTCCATGATGTCGCCGCGCACCGCGAGGCGCTCGACATGTTTCAAGCCATTGGGAGCGCCATTTGACCGACCGCATCTTTGTTTCAAATCTTTGCCTTCATGGCTTCCATGGGGTCCACAAGGCGGAGAAATCCCTCGGACAGAAATTCTTCATCGACATCGACTGCCGCCTCGGCCAGCCCGCGACGTCAACCGACCAGATGGAAGAGACGGTCCATTATGGGGAGGTCTGTGACCTTGCCGAAGACCTGTCCGGGAAGACTGTGTTCAATCTGATCGAAACCTTCGCCGAACGCATCGCCGATGCGATCCTGGCCAAGTGGGTCATTGTCGAGGAAGTGACCGTTACTGTGCGCAAGCCGTCGGCGCCAATTCGGCATCTGGTGGACCATGTCGGCGTGTCGATCACACGAACCCGCAATGGCTGAGGCTGCGCTCGGCCTCGGCACCAATCTGGGCGACCGCGAGGCGGCGCTGGCGCAGGCGGTCGACTTGCTGGCCGCAATGCCGGGCATTGAACTTGCTTCTGTCTCCAATCTCTACAGCAGCGCGCCTTGGGGTGTTACGGACCAGCCGGATTTCCTGAATCTTTGCGTGCTGATCGAGACAGGTCTTGGACCGCTGCAATTGCTGCATGCCTGCAAGGCCGTGGAGGCCGAACTGGGGCGACAGGAACGTTTGCGCTGGGGTCCGCGTGAGATGGATGTGGACGTGTTGCTGATGCAGGGCGTGACGCTCGACACCGAGACGCTGGCCATCCCGCATCCACGCATGGCGGAGCGCCGGTTCGTGCTGGAGCCGCTGGCGGAGATTGCGCCGGACTGGGCTCTGGAAGATGGCACTGTGACAAGCAAATCGGCCGCCCTCAAAAAGAAGGCGGCCGATCAGATGTGTGTATTGGATGAGGCGGCAACGCGTCGGTTTGCGTCGCTGCGAAGCGCCTAGAGGTTCTTCACAATGTCCTCGACCATCTTCTTCGCGTCGGCGAGCAGCATCATCGTGTTGTCGCGGAAGAAGAGTTCGTTCTGAATGCCGGCATAGCCGGAGCCCATCGAGCGTTTGATGAACAGGACCGTTCCCGCATTCTCGACATCGAGAACGGGCATACCATAGATCGGGCTGGTCTTGTCGGTCTTCGCGGCCGGGTTGGTGACGTCGTTGGCACCGATCACGAAGGCAACTTCGGAATTGCGAAAATCCGAGTTGATATCTTCCAGTTCGAAGACTTCATCATACGGCACCTGCGCTTCGGCGAGCAGGACGTTCATGTGCCCCGGCATCCGGCCCGCGACGGGGTGGATGGCGTATTTCACTTCAACGCCTTCTTCCTTCAGCTTGTCGCACATCTCTTTGAGAGCGTGCTGGGCCTGGGCGACGGCCATGCCGTAACCGGGCACGATGATGACCTTGGAGGCGTTCTTCATGATGAAAGCCGCGTCTTCGGCCGAGCCGCGCTTGAACGGACGGTCTGCATCCGCGCCTGCGCCACCGGTGGCCGCATCGTCGCCGCCAAAGCCGCCGAGGATGACCGAGATAAAGCTCCGGTTCATGCCCTTACACATGATATAGGACAGGATCGCGCCCGACGAGCCGACGAGCGCGCCGGTGATGATCAGCGCGAAATTGCCCAGCGTGAAGCCGAGCGCCGCTGCAGCCCAGCCAGAATAGGAGTTCAGCATCGAGACGACGACCGGCATGTCCGCGCCGCCAATCGGGATGATCAGAGTAATGCCGAGGATCAGGGCAAGCACCGTGACGCCCCAGAAAGCCCATTGTGCCGAACCGTTTGACTGGATCAGGATGACCATCAGGACCACGATGCCGACAGCTAGGGCGATGTTCAGCAGGTGACGGGCGGGCAGCATGATCGGCGAGCCGGACATGTTGCCATTGAGCTTGGCGAACGCGATCAGCGAGCCGGTAAAGGTCAGCGCACCGATGGCGGAGCCGAGGCCGAGTTCGATCAGGGACGCTGCCTTGATGCCAGCGATGCCGGAAATGCCGAAACTGACCGGAGAGTAGAGCGCGGCAGCCGCCACGAGCACGGCGGCGAGGCCGACGAGGCTGTGGAAGGCGGCGACGAGTTGCGGCATGTCTGTCATCGGGATCTTGCGGGCGATGATCGCGCCAATCGTGCCGCCGATGGCGACGCCGCCGAGGATCAGGCCCCAGGTCTGCAGGTCAAGCTGTGACCAGACCAGCGCCAGCGTGGTGCCGACGGCGATGGCCATGCCGATCATGCCATTGCGGTTGCCAGCGCGGCTGGTCGCCGGGCTGGAGAGACCGCGCAGGGCCAGAATGAAGAGAATGCCAGCGACGAGATACAGCAGCGGCGCCCAAGTGGTTTGGAAGGAGTCCATGTCTTAGTCTCCCTTCTTCTTGTACATGGCGAGCATACGCTGGGTGACGAGGAAGCCGCCGAAGATGTTTACGCTGGCAAGGATCACGGCGACCGTGCCGAGAATCTTGGAGACCCAATTGTCGGAGGTGAGCCCCATCGTGGCGGCTGCGACGAGCGCACCAACGATGATCACGGACGAAATGGCATTCGTCACAGCCATCAATGGCGTGTGCAGGGCCGGGGTGACCGACCAGACGACATAGTAGCCAACGAAGCAGGCCAGTGCGAAGATGGCAGCCAGGAAGACGGTTGAGTCGATGCCACCGGCATCTGCGAAGGCGGGCAGCGCAAAGCTGGCCGCAGAAAGCGTCAGGAGTGCGCGCTTCATGATTGGATCCTTTCGTTCACCGTCTCGCCATTGCGCGTGAGCAGCATGGCGGTGACGATTTCGTCATCGGTGTCGAGATTGAGGCTGCCATCCTCGGCTGTGACCAGCGGCAGGAAGGCGAGGAGGTTCTTGGCAAACAGGGACGAGGCGTCTGCGGGCAGGCGCGCGGGCAGGTTCGAAAACCCGGCCACTTTCACGCCGTTCACGTCCACGATCTCATCAGGTTTGGAGAGCGGGCAGTTGCCGCCCTGGCTAACCGCCATGTCGACAATGACCGAGCCCGGCTTCATCGTTTTCACCATCTCCTCGGTGACGAGGACCGGCGCGGCGCGGCCGGGAATCAGGGCGGTCGTGATCACAATGTCCTGCTTGGTGATGTGGCTGGCCGTCAGTTCGGCCTGCTTGGCCTGGTATTCCGGCGACATCTGCTTGGCATAACCGCCAGCGGTCTCAGCCGCCTTGAACTCTTCATCCTCGACCGCGATGAATTTCGCACCGAGCGAAGCGACCTGTTCCTTGGCAGCGGGACGCACATCGGTTGCGGTGACGACCGCGCCGAGGCGGCGCGCCGTGGCAATGGCCTGAAGGCCAGCGACGCCTACTCCCATGATAAAGACCTTGGCCGGGGCGATCGTGCCGGCAGCGGTCATCATCATCGGCATGGCGCGGCCGTAGATCTGCGCACCTTCAATGACTGAGCGATAGCCGGAAAGGTTTGATTGGGACGACAGGGCGTCCATGCTTTGTGCGCGCGTGATGCGGGGGGTGAATTCCATGGAAAGAGCCGCGATCTTTTTCCCATTGAGCGGCGCCGCATCCAGGTTGCTGGGGTCCATCAAGGCGATCAGCGCGACGCCGTCGGGCAGGGCGCTAAATTCGCCGTCTTCCGGTGCGCGCACCTTGAAGACAATGTCGGCCCCCTTGGTTGCCGCGGCCGCGTCTGGTGCAAGGGTGGCCCCCGCCTCAGAAAAGCTGTCGTCAGGAAAGCCTGCGACAGTGCCCGCTCCGGACTCAATTGTTACCGAGTGGCCGGAGGCCACCAACTTCTTGACGGTTTCTGGTGTAGCCGCCACACGGGTCTCACCAGCTCGTCGCTCCCTCAGAACAGATATTTTCATATCGCTGGGATAGAGGAAAAATATTGCGGCGCGCAACACGAATTTTCTAATTGGAGGGCATGAGATTGTTCAGTTTAACTAATAAGACGGCATTGGTCACGGGAGCATCAAGCGGTTTGGGCCAGCATTTCGCCCATGTTCTGGCCGATGCCGGGGCCTATGTCGTGCTCGCGGCGCGCCGCCTGGACCGATTGGAAGAAGTTGCAGAAAGCATTGAGAAGCGCGGTGGAAAGGCGCTGCCTGTACAGATGGACGTCACTTCCGACGACAGCGTGACGGGAGCGTTTGCAGAGATTCGCGAAGCGCTTGGTCGTCCGTGCGATGTTCTCGTCAACAATTCCGGTATGTCGCGTGAGGGATGGTTCTGGGACATGCCCGAAAAGGATTGGGACACTGTCATCGAGACCAATCTCACCGGTGTCTGGCGAGTTGCCAAATACGCTACCAAGGCCATGATCGATGCGGGCTGTGGCGGCGCGATCATAAATATTGCGTCAATTACGGCGCTCAGGCCGTCAAACATGATCTCTGCCTATTCAGCGTCGAAAGCTGCGGTGGATCATCTGACTCGCACGATGGCACTTGAGGCATCTCGGCATGGGATCCGCGTTAACGCGATTGCGCCTGGATACTTCAAGACAGCAATAAATGATGAGTTCCTCGAATCGGAAGCGGGTCAGAGAATGGCAAAGCGCGTCCCGATGCGTCGGTTCGGAAACTATGACGAATTGTCTGGTCCGCTTCTGCTGTTGGCGTCGGAGCAGGGCGGCTACATGACGGGCGCCACACTGGTTGTGGATGGCGGTCATACGTTGACCCCGCTTTAACTCTTGAAGTTTTCCGGTCAGACGAATATAGGCGGCGCTCCCTCCCTTATCGTTGGTAAATTTCGGGTAACCCCCAAAAGGCCGAAACATGCTCAAAGAAATTTTGTCCACCGGTGTCGCCGTGATGATTTCGGGAAGCCTCGCACCGGCGACGACAGTGCGCAGCGATGGCGGCGAGTCGATATCGCAAGCGCGCGAATTCGGAGAATCCCGTCTAAAGACTTTCGTCGTTCTGGACGACCGCGGTTCTGATGGCACGTTGCGCTGCTCAAATGGCTATGAAGCGCCAGACGGTGGCGTTTTCTTCGGACCGGTTCCGGACTGACTTCAGTACATCCGATTTTGTTAGCTATCGGTTAGCTCTCATCTGGCACACTCTCTGGAAGATACCGGAGAATTCAGATGGCCCTTCCGAAAAGCAAGCCAGCGATTCAAGACGAATCTACCGCCCAGGAAGCCGCGAAATCCACAGACCTGGCGGCAGCGAATATGCAGGACGCCAGCCTATCTGAGCCGCGTTATCCGCCCACGCTATCTCCTGCGCGTCGTTTGCAGAGCCTGCTCGAAGCCGAAATGCGTGGGACACGTGCACCCTCCGTCAAACGGTCCATGGCCACAGTGCTCGTTTTGTCACTCGCGTGCAGCGTTGGTGCGTTAAGCTTGTACAGCCTTGGCTGGATTTAGACTTACGGCCATTTTATTGCTCTGAGTTAACGCGATTTAAGTCCAAGTCTGCTTAGAAACCCGCATAGGTGGCCTTTCGCGGTCCCGATGTTGAATTCCAAGGAGCTTCCTGTTCATGCGCGTTAGAAAAGCTGTTCTTCCTGTGGCCGGATTTGGCACGCGAGTCCTGCCCGCGACGAAGGCTATCCCGAAAGAAATGCTGCCCGTCGTCGACCGGCCGGCCATTCAATATGTCGTTGATGAAGCGCTGGAAGCCGGGATTGAGCACATCGTTTTCGTGACCGGGCGCAACAAGGGTTCGATCGAAGACTATTTTGACATCCCTTACGAGCTTGAAGTCGCGCTCGAAGCCAAGGGCAAGAAGGCCATTCTGGAACAGGTCAAGCAGACCACTTTGCCAGCGGGTTCCGCCAGCTTTGTGCGCCAGCAATCGCCTCTGGGACTTGGCCATGCCGTCTGGTGTGCGCGAGATATCGTCGGCCACGAGCCGTTCGCCGTGTTGCTGCCGGATGTTCTGGTCAAGGGCAGCCCCTCCTGTCTCGCGCAGATGGTGGAAGCCTATGACAAGGTCGGCGGGAATATCGTTGCCGTAGACCAGGTGCCGATGGATCGCGTGTCATCTTATGGCGTCATTGCTCCGAAAGGGAATGATCGCGACGGACGCCTGATCGAGATGACGGGCATGGTGGAGAAACCCCCCGTCGCCGACGCGCCATCGAACCTCAAGATCACGGGTCGTTATATTCTCCAGCCCGAAGTGTTTGGCCTGCTCGAAAGCCAGGGCAAGGGCGCCGGCGGCGAGATCCAGCTGACGGACGCCATGGCGCGCCTGATGGAAGTCCAGTCCTTCTATGCCTACGAGTATGAAGGGCAGGATTATGATTGTGGCTCGAAGCTTGGCTATTTCGAAGCTGTTCTGGGTTATGCGCTTGCCAATGAAGAGATAGGCGAAGACGCCAAGGCACTTGCCAAGGCAATGCTCGACAAACTCTAGTCGATCCTATTGCATTGCAGGGCATGCCGGTTCGGTTTAGGCCACCGGCATGACTGCTGCTGACGCGCTACCGGATTTCGAAGATGTGCTTGCCGCCGCTGAACGTGTGCGGGGTGTTGCGCGTGAGACGCCGATACTGACACATGAGGCGCTGGACGCCCTGGTTGGCGGATCGCTGTTCGTCAAGGCTGAGTGCCTACAGGTGACCGGCAGCTTCAAGATCCGCGGCGCGATGAATCGCCTGTCACAAATCCCGGCGGCGCAACGCGCAGCGGGTGTGGTGGCTTTTTCCTCTGGCAATCATGCGCAGGGCGTTGCGCGGGCCGCGCGTTTGCTGGGTATGCCAGCGATAATTGTCATGCCATCTGATGCGCCTCGGATAAAGGTGGCAGGCGTCGAGGCAGATGGCGGCATGGTTCGCTTTTATGACCGGGAGACTGAAAGCCGCGAGGAGATCGCGACCCGGATCGCCGAAGACCGCGGCGCGGTCGTCGTGCCGAGTTTTGATGACAAAGACATCGTGGCCGGGCAAGGTACCGCGGGGCTCGAATTTGCGCACCAGATGGAAGTATTCGGTGCGCCATTGGATCATCTGATCTGTTGTGCTGGCGGCGGTGGACTCATCACGGGCGTGGCGATCGCGATGGCCGAACTGTCGCCGCAAACAAGTATTTGGACGGCTGAGCCAGAAGGACATGATGATTGGGCGCAGTCGCTAGCAGCGGGCGAGCTGCGCAGCAATCTGCCCGGAACGCGGTCGATCTGCGATGCCATTCTGACGCCCATGCCCGGCCAGATCACCTTTGCCCTCGGCAAGCGCTTGTTGAGTGGTGGGCTGGTCGTGTCGGATGACGAGGTGCGTGAGGCGATGCGCTTGGCCTTCCGATACTTGAAGGTCGTTGCCGAACCGGGCGGGGCAGCCGCGCTGGCGGCCGCAGTGCAGGGCTTGCCATCCGAGATGCACGGACAGCGGGTCGGCGTGCTTATCACGGGCGGGAACGTCGACGCAGACATGTTCTCCACTGTCTTGAGAGGCTAAATCGGCCTAGCAGATTAACATGCGTGTGCTGAATTTTAAGAACTGGCCGCGAAACAGTTGCGGCATGGTTAATGCGCGGTTCTGTTCGTGATTTAGATTTCCCTACAAGTCTTCAAGAGACCTTATCGCCTGAAGATTAATCATGAATGCTGATGATTGCGTATTTTGCGCGGGAGAGGGCATTCAGAATGAAACTCGCACCCCTGATCAGTCTTGGTCTTTCTGCGGTACTGGGAATCGCAGCTGTGTTTCTTGGCCGCTATTACATGACGTCAAATTCCAATGACGCGACAGCCCAGATTGCCGCACCTGCGGTCCAGATGTCGTCTGTTCTCGTTGCATCTGCGGCGATCGAAGCAGGTGAGGAGGTCTCGGCCAGCAATGTGAAAGCCATCAAATGGCCAAGTGACTCTGTTCCTGAGGGCGTTCTGGCCTCGACGGAGGAACTGTCGGAAATCCTTTATGCACGTGGCCTGATCCTGCCTGGCGAACCAATCATGCTGGAAAAGCTCGACGCGGCCGGAAACCTGCTTACCCTGGCATCTGCTATCGAGCCCGGCATGCGTGCCGTGGCCATCACGGTACGGAGTGATACTGGAGTTGCTGGATTCGTCCTGCCCGGTGACCGGGTCGATGTGAACGAGTTCATCCAGCGCGAACCTGGCCAGTCTGCAAACTCGTTTGGCAGCGATGCCGTACGGGTCACATCAGACCTGATAGCGCGGCCTGTGCTCAAGCGAGTGAAAGTGCTGGCGGTCGATCAGACATTTGAATCGAATCTTGAGGGCGCACGTCCCTCCAGCACGGTAACGCTGGAAGTGACGCCAGAAGGTGCACTCCGCTTGGGTGCGGTCAGCATGCAAGGCGCGCTGGGACTGGCATTGATCGGACGCGAAGAAGACGCTGATGTCATCACGCTGGTAAAGGCGGAGCCTAATAAGGTCCCTGTTATTCGTCGTGCTGCGCCCAAGCGCGCAACGACTGCGACCGTGCGCATCATAAATGGGGATCGTGAAACAAGTGTGACCGCGCCTGTCGCGCAGCCGAAGCCGCTGACCGAGGAGGCGAACTGATGCCTAAACTGACTTATATCCTGCTTTTCCTGGTTATTGGCATCGTCGCAATTGCGCCGGCGCATGCCTGGACCGAGCGCACGACCGGCCCTGATGCCAAGGTGCTCGTGCTCGAAAAGGGACGCTCGACCGTCATCGAGTCCGATCAGGGATTTTCGACGCTCGTCGTCGCCGACCCTGATATCGCCGAAGCGATGGCAACCTCCAACCGGTCCTTCTTCCTGCGTGGCAAAGTGCCCGGCTCAACCACCGTGCTCATTTACAATGCAGAGGGCGAGATCTCTGAACTGATTGATGTCGAAGTAGAGCTGAGCCTTGATGAACTGCGCGCCGATTTGGGGAATCTGCTGCCAGGCGAACGTATTGAAGTATACCCCGTGCATGATGGCGTGTTCCTGGATGGCAAGCTGACCACGGCTGCAGCTGCGGAGATGGCGGTGCAAGTGGCCGAGCGCTATGTTCCGGGTGGTGTGGCCAATGGATTGTCTGTTGGCCAGAGTCAGCAAGTCCTGCTGGAGGTGCGTTTTCTCGAAGCCAGCCGTAGTGCGGTGAAGGAAATCGGATTTGGAAACTCCATGGATGGGCGCGACGCGGTTGCGTTCACGGAGCCATCGACCGTGTCCGGACTGGCCGCCAAGACGGTTGCCCTGTTCACCAATGTCGGTGGAGAGAATATTGATGTCGAACTGCGCGCCCTTGAAGAGAAGGGAATCGTGCGTACGCTGGCTGAGCCCAATCTGGTGGCTCTGTCAGGCGACACGGCGAGCTTCCTGGCCGGGGGCGAGTTCCCCATTCCGGTCTCCAGTGAGAATGGCCAGGTATCGGTCGAGTTCAAGAAGTTTGGGGTGAGCCTCGATTTCACGCCGACCGTTTTGGGTGGTGGGCTTGTGAACTTGCGGGTGCGTCCGGAAGTGTCCCAGCTTGACCGGAACAATGGTATCCGAGCGCAGGACATCGAGATTCCCGGTATTTCCGTCCGTCGCGCCGATACAACGGTAGAGCTACATGACGGACAGGCCTTTGCCATCGCGGGCCTGTTGCAGAATGATTATTCCAATGATGTTCGGCAGACACCGTGGCTTGGAAATGTGCCAGTATTGGGCGCCTTGTTCTCTTCCAAGCGCTACCAGCGTCAGGAAAGCGAATTGGTGATCATCATCATTCCGCGTCTGGTTCAACCTACTCCACACCCTTCCATGCTTCGGACTCCGCTCGACGCATTTGCTGAACCGACGGAAGAAGAATTCTTCCTCATGAACCAAACCACTCATGCGCCGCTGGTCGGCGAAGGAGACTGAACATGACTTTCAAGCGCCGTATTATGAGTGCCATGATGGTGAGCGTGTTCCTCGTCGGATGTGCAAGCTATGACAATCAGGACAAATTTCTGCTGGGTGAAGCCAATGCCAGCAACATACGTGAGCAATCGGTTCGTGACGTCAATCTGAGCAACTCCAAGGCCGTCGAGTCCACGTCTGGCCTGCGTGCAGCCAATGCCGTGAAGGCCCTCAATGAAGGCAAAACCAAAGACTTGCGGGATTCCTCGGTCAGCGCGTCGGGAGGCAGCTGATGTCAGGCGCAGCGCGAAAACTGTCTGATGGAGCCCATCCGGCATCCGCTCCGGCGATGATCCCTGCGATCGCCGCATTGGCGGGGCCTGAACGGCTGATGCAGCTCAAGTCGATCTGCCGGAATGTTATTGACCTTTCTTCAATGGACCCTGCGAACATTGTCGAAAAGTTCGGTGGTGCACTGATCCTGTTGGAACAAGGACAAACAGGCGCGGAACAGGTTGTGCTGGGGCTGGCGGTGGAAAAACCGGACAGTGCCGTCTTGATGGTGTCAGACAATCTGCCAGTTCACATCGTTAGAGCCTTGATGAAAATTGAGGCGTCGGACATCCTTCCGGTCAGCGCCGGTGCGGACGAAATCCTGGAGTCCGTGGAACGCATCCGCGCCGCTGCAGAAGCCGCAGAGAGTGGCGGTGACGGACCAGCGTCCGCCGTATGCTGGGCGTTTCGGGGCGCTGTCGGTGGTGCGGGTGTCTCAACTCTGGCTATTGAGAGCGCGTTTGCCATCTGTGAGAAAGTCGGACCCGGCAAGGTATGCCTTGTTGATCTGAATGTGTCTGACGGCATGATCAGTTCGTTTCTGGAAGCAGTGCCAAAGCTCGACCTTGCAGCCTTGTCCGCTGCGCCGGAGCGCCTTGATGCGCGCTTGCTGGCCGCATGGTGCTGGCAACACGAGGATGGTGTTTCGACAATTTCGGCGCCGCGCAATCCGGACGCAGATGCATTGGCGACGGAAGCGGCGATCCTCAGATTGCTGGACGTTGCCTGCGCCGAGTTCCCATTTGTTCTGGTGGACATGCCTCGCCACATGATGCCGTGGACCAAGCCCATACTGGGCGCGGTTGATGAGGCGATCATTATCAGTGAGCTGACCGTGCCAAGCCTGCACGCTGCTGCGGATATGGCGCGCGAAGTTGATATGCTGCGCGGGCCCGATCGCAAGGCCAAGCTCGTGCTGAACCGTATGTTCCCGAAAAAGAAGTTCCGAGCCGAGTTTGCCGTCGACAAGGCCGAAAAGGCCATCGACCGTCAGATTGATGCAACGATCACGTCGGACTGGGATGCTGCCCGCACGGCGGTAAATCTCGGAAAGCCGATTGGTGACGTGAAACCGAAAAGCGCGCTCGTCGCAGATGTCTCGACATTGGTCGACAAGATGATGCCCGACGCCGCGAGGCAGCCCGTTCAACAAGTTGCCGGTAAGAGGAAAGCGAAATGAGCCGTTTTGGATTTTCGAACGCCGCCGCCAAGCCTGAACCGGTCAACGCGGCTGAAGTGGCTGAGCCAACTGCGCCGAAGCCCGCGCCGCCCGCTCCTGCCGACACCAAGGCTTTTGACCAGCTCGATGCCAAATTGCGTATCCATGCCAAGCTGATCGACGAACTGGATCTGTCCGTTCTCGACAAGCTGGATGATGAAACCATGCGGCGCCGTGTGCGGGGGATCGTTTCGGAGATCATCAAGAAGGAAGAGATGGCGCTCTCGGCCACAGAAGAGGCAAGCTTTGCCGATGCTGTGATGGACGAGATGACGGGGCTTGGGCCCATCGAGCCGCTACTGAAGGACGACTCGATTGCCGACATCCTGATCAATGGTTTTGACCAGGTCTATGTCGAGCGGCACGGCAAGCTCCAACTGGCACCGGTCCGGTTTGCAGACAATGACCATTTGCTTCGCATTGTGCAGCGGATCGTGGCGGCTGTGGGCCGACGTGTCGATGAGAGCCAGCCCTTGGTTGATGCACGCCTTCTGGATGGCAGCCGTGTCAATGCCGCTGTCTTGCCAATTGCCATTGATGGGCCGCTTGTCTCCATCCGGAAATTCTCCAAATCGCCACTGACAATGGAGAAGTTGGTTGGCTTTGGCGCAATTCCTGAGCCTGTTGCAAAGTTCATCCTCGGGGCGGTGAAATGCCGGGCCTCTACCGTTATCTCCGGGGGCACCGGGTCGGGGAAGACAACCCTGCTCAACGCGCTATCAGCCGCTATCAATGAAGATGAACGCCTCATCACGATTGAGGACGCTGCCGAACTCCAGCTGCAACAGCCTCATGTTGCGCGCATGGAAACCCGCCCGCCCAATATTGAAGGCAAGGGCGAAATCCGTCAGCGCGAACTGGTGAAGAACGCGCTGCGCATGCGGCCTGACCGCGTGATCCTGGGCGAGGTTCGCTCAGAAGAAGCGTTCGACATGCTGCAAGCCATGAATACGGGCCACGAAGGCTCTATGGCGACGATCCATGCTAACAATCCGCGCGATGCACTGACCCGTCTGGAGCAGATGGTGATGATGGGTGGTATGAAAATATCCGAGACGGCGATCCGTGGACAGATTGCTTCGGCCGTCAATTTTATCGTCCAGGCCACGCGCCTGTCAGATGGCTCGCGAAAAGTCGTATCAATCTCCGAAGTGACGGGCATGGAAGGCTCAGTCGTTCAATTGCAGGAAATCTTTCGCTTTGAACGCACTGGCACAACCGATGAGGGCAAGGTCGAGGGGCACTTCGCCGCGACCGGTCTACGTCCGAAATTCCTCGATGAGATGGAACGTCGCGGCGTTCCCATGCCGGAAGGCATGTTTGACCCCTCTACGCGTTTCTAGGAGACGAGCTTCTTGTCGTGGATGCCTGACATCACCAATATCAGCCTGACTGTCCTGATCCCTGTGATCATGGCGGTCGGCGCGGTATTTCTGGCGATCCAGTCGGTTATGGGGCTGGTGACGGAAGCCCAAACCCGCCGCGTGGTCAACAAGCGTCTTCAGTTCAAGGAACGGTTTGAAACGACGAGTGAAGCCATGGTCGAGCTGCGCAAAAGTCGTGGCCTCGACAAGAATGGCAATCTTGCCATGCCGTTGCGCTGGTTCAATCAGCTGGTGGTCAGGTCTGGCCTGAAGTTTCAGCCATTGCGCTGGTTCGGGATGTCAGCCGGGGCAGGCCTGGTCGCGGGGCTAGCCTATTGGCGTTTTGTTGGCGGGCCCGGACCGGCTGTCGGCATTGCCGCGCTCATTCTTGTGCTCGGACCCATCGTCTGGCTCAAAATGGTTGCTGGGCGGCGCATGAAGAAAATGTCGGAACAATTGTCCGACGCACTCCAGATAGTTTGCCGCAGTCTGGAGGCGGGGCACCCGGTTGCGACAGCCGTGTCGTTGGTGGCCCGCGAGATGCCTGACCCGATTGGAACAGAGTTCGGCATGGCGGCGGATGAAGTGTCATACGGCATGTCGCTGACCAATGCGGTACAGCGCATGGCCGAGCGGGCGGGCGACCCGGACGTCGAGCTGTTCGTCGCCACGGTACGCCTGCAGGAAAAGACTGGTGGCAACCTTTGTGAGCTCCTGAAAGCGAACACGACAACCATCCGTGAGCGTCAGACCATGCGTCTGAAAGTGAAGGCAGCTTCGTCAGAGGGCCGGGCCTCGGCGATGATCCTTACCTCGGCACCCTTCATCGTGATGTCTGGCATCCACGTGCTGCGCCCGGAATTTTACGGCGAAGTGATCGATGAGCCGCTAGTGCGGGTGGTGTTCCCGATCCTGTTTGTATGGATGGCGATTGGCAATTTTGTCATGCGCAAGATGATCAATTTCAAGATGTAGGCCCCAAGCAAACCCATGCCCTTCTCCGCATCTGCTCTTCTGCCCATCATCATGCTGGCCATTGCCGGCTTCCTCGCCGTGCCTGCGATTATGGCCTTCGTGAGAAGCTGGAAGGCCAAGGAAGATCTTGAGCGTCGGTTGGAGCGACGCGAGTCACGTCCTGCGGTGCAGGAAGAGAGCCGGAACGATACACGGATAGGTCGGGCGGTCATCGGACTTGCCAATCGCGCGACCCCTTCGAACGAGGACGCAGTCAGCGAGGTGCGCGCCAAATTGCTGCTCGCGGGGTTCACTAACCCGTCGGCGGTGGGGCGGTATTACATAGCCAGAATTGCTTGCGTCGTGTTGCCTCAGCTCGCTCTGCTGGTGGCTTTGCCTCATCTCGGTGGCTTTTCGAAGCAACACCTGATCATGCTCAGCATTGGCCTGATCATTGCGGGCTTGCTCGCGCCTGACATGCTCGTTTCGCGCCGTACCAAAGCGCGCCAGCAGCAATGCTCGGCTGGCTTTCCCGACATGATGGACCTGATGGTTGCCTGTGTAGAAGCCGGTCTCAGTCTTGATGCCTCGGTTCAGAGGGTCGGCGAAGAGTTGGAATTGCGGCATCCGATCATTGCCGGGCACATGAAAAAGCTGTCGCTGGAGCTACGCGCGGGCAAGGCGCGCAAGAATGCCTGGCGCGCTTTTGCTGATCGCATGAGCATCGAAGAAGCGAGTTCTCTGGCCACGATGCTCCGTCAGGCAGAGGAAATGGGCACCAGTCTGGGCCAGACTTTGCGAGTTTTCTCGGCAGATATGCGCAAGCGTCGCATCCTGATGGCGGAGGAAAAGGCCATGGCGCTGCCGGCAAAGCTGACTTTGCCATTGATTATATTCGTTTTTCCCGTCCTGCTCGGCGTTTTGATCCTGCCGGCCGTGGTAAAGGTGCAAGGCGCACTTTAGTGAATTCCCGGCTAGGCGAGTCAGCCCGTCATTGCTAACTTGCGCACCATGACAACGACCTATCTTGAATTCGAAAAGCCCATTGCGGAGCTGGACGCGAAGATCTCCGAACTGGAAGCGCTTGCTTCCAGCAAGGAAGGTCCATCGATCACCGACGAGCTGAAAAAGCTGAAGGCCAAATCGAGCAAGCAGCTGAAGGACATGTATTCCGATCTCAGCGCATGGCGGAAGACTCTTGTGGCCCGCCATCCAGACCGGCCGCATTTGTCTGACTTCATCGAGAACATCTTCGACGATTTCGAGGAACTCGCGGGCGACCGTGTGTTTGGGAATGATGAAGCCATTATGGGCGGACTGGCACGCTTCAAGGGGCGTCCCGTGGTCATTATCGGCCATGAGAAGGGCCGCACGATCGAGAAGCGCCTGAAGCACAATTTCGGCATGGCCCACCCTGAAGGCTATCGCAAGGCGGTGCGCTTGATGGACATGGCCGAGAAGTTCAATTTGCCTGTCCTGAGCTTTCCGGACACGTCGGGGGCATATCCCGGCAAGGGCGGCGAAGAGCGTGGGCAGGCTGAAGCCATTGCGCGCGGCACACAGCGCGGCCTGTCACTGGGCGTGCCGTTCGTCACGCTGATCATCGGCGAGGGCATGTCGGGCGGCGCGATCGGTATCGCGGCGGCCAACAAGGTCCTGATGATGGAGCACGCCATCTATTCGGTGATCTCTCCGGAAGGCTGCGCTTCGATCCTTTATCGCGACGCTGCCAAGGCGAAGGATGCGGCTGACGCCATGAAAATCACAGCGCCGGACCTGTTGAAAACCAAAGTCATCGACGGTGTCGTCAAGGAGCCAGTCGGCGGCGCACATCGTGACCCGAAACGGGCGATGGCTGCTGCCGCAAAAGCGCTTGATGAGGCCTTGCAGGAACTGGAAGGCCTGAGCCCGTCCGAACTGCGCACCCAGCGCAAGGAGCGTTTCTACGCCATCGGCCGCGAAGGGTTGTAGCGCCGTGAGGCGCATGGGGCGCTGACCCAATGGCTGAGAAAGACTGGATCGCCAAATATTTTGCGCCGCTCGCCAGAGCGGGCGGGGCAGCTGGCTTGCGGGACGATCTTGCGCAGTTGGCCGACAGCAAGTCTCCGACGGTCATCACGGTTGATGCGTTGGTCGAGGGCGTGCATTTTCTCGCGTCTGATCCGGTGGCGTCCGTTGCCCAAAAGCTTGTGCGCGTGAACGTGTCCGATGTCTACGCCGCCGGAGCCTTGCCCTCTGAAGCTTTGCTCACGCTCGGATGGCCCAAGGAACGACCGGAATCCGACCTTGCTGAATTCGCATCTGCTCTTGGGGCAGAACTGGATGCATTCGATATCCACCTGATCGGCGGAGATACCGTGCGCAGCCCGGGTGGTCTTTTCCTGTCACTCACCATGACCGGGACTTGTCTTGGTGAAACACCTGTTCGGCGGATGGGCGCTGGGCCCGACGAAGATATCTGGGTCACAGGTCGTGTCGGTGCGGCGTATCTGGGCTTTGACGCGATCCAGAAAGGGGCGGATGAAAGCGCCGAGGTTGAGGCGTATCGGGTGCCGCAGGTCCAACCGCTTGCCGCCGCGCATCTTGTCGCGCAGTTCGCGACGGCGGCGATGGATGTTTCCGACGGGCTGTTGGGGGATGCCGCGAGTCTCGCCAGCGCGTCCGAAATTGGCGTCCATATAGCACTTGAGTCCGTGCCCTTTGCGGGGAATGCAACCGATGTGGACGAAATGATCCGCCTGTCGACATGGGGAGACGACTATCAACTGCTCTTCACCTCGGAAAAAACGCGGCGCGATGAAATCCTGGCGGATGCGGGCAGATCTGGCGTAGTTATTACGCTTATCGGCGAAACCCGACCCGAAGGAGGACTTTCCGTCACCCTGCGAAATTCGCCCATTAACCTCCCGGAAACTCTCGGCTTTGAGCATGGCTGAAGTGGGACTGGGCTGACTCGCCCCTGACGGGAGGCATATTGCCTATTTCCCGAGGGCCGGGCAGGCTGGTCACCTATAATAAACAGTGCATGATCAGGAATAACCTGGCGTCGAAGTTCTGTTTTAAGGGAAGGAAACGTAATCCATGTGGTATTATCTCGCTCTCGCGGCGGGTGTCTTGTCAGTCCTTTATGGCTGGCTCCAGATCAATTCGATCATGAAGGCCCCGGCTGGTGATGCGCGTATGCGCGAAATTGCTCAAGCGATCCAGGAAGGTGCAAATGCCTATCTTGGGCGCCAGTATCGTACAATTGCGATCGTCGGCGTCGTTGTCGTCGTTCTGTTACTTATTCTGTTCCGAAACTGGCAGGTGCCGCTCGGCTTCATCGTCGGCGCAGCGCTTTCCGGCGCGGCCGGGTTCATCGGCATGAAAGTGTCGGTGCAGGCAAACGTGCGCACAACTGAAGCGGCCAAGTCTGGCCTCAACGCAGGTCTGAAGTTGGCTTTCAAGTCAGGTGCCATCACGGGCATGCTGGTGGTTGGCCTCGCTCTTCTGGGCATCGTTGTCTATTACGGCTTGCTCACCATGGTCGTTGGACTGAATCTGGGCGTTGAAAGCGAGAAACGTCTCGTCATCGACTCGCTCGTGGCCCTCGGCTTTGGCGCGTCGCTGATCTCGATCTTTGCGCGTCTTGGTGGTGGTATCTTCACCAAGGGCGCGGACGTCGGCGGTGATATGGTCGGCAAGGTCGAAGCCGGCATTCCGGAAGATGATCCACGCAACGCTGCGACGATTGCAGACAATGTGGGAGACAATGTCGGCGACTGTGCCGGCATGGCGGCCGACCTGTTCGAGACCTATGCGGTCACGCTGGTGGCGACGATGGTGCTCGGTGCAATCTATTTCTCTGGCGCAACATATATCGTCGAAATCATGATGCTGCCGTTGGCGATTGCCGCCGTCTGTATCGTCACGTCGATTGTCGGCACCTATTTCGTGAACCTCGCACCCGGCAAGACGGATGTCATGTGGGCGCTCTACAAAGGCCTGATCGTGACGGGCGTGCTGTCCATTGGCGGCCTCGCAATCGCAATCGCAACGGTCTTGCCGAATGGTTTCGGCGTGCTCGACGATGCCGGCGAACGGCTTGGCCTCGCCAATGACGTGTCCGGTTGGATGCTGTTTGGTTGCGGCGTGGTCGGCCTCGTGGTGACGGGACTGATCGTCGTGATCACGGCTTACTATACCGAAACCAAATATCGTCCGGTACGCTCCATCGCGCGGGCATCAGAGTCTGGTCATGGGACGAACGTGATCCAGGGCCTCGCTGTGTCGCTGGAATCGACTGCCCTTCCGGCCATCGTGATCATTGCGGGCATCATCCTGACGTTCAACCTCGCAGGCCTCTACGGCATTGCGATTGCCACCACGACCATGCTGGCGCTTGCCGGGATTATCGTGGCGCTCGACGCTTTTGGACCCGTTACGGACAATGCGGGCGGCATCGCCGAGATGGCGGAGCTTCCGTCGGAAGTTCGCGAGACAACGGACGCACTCGATGCGGTTGGTAACACCACGAAGGCTGTGACCAAGGGCTATGCCATTGGTTCGGCCGGGCTCGGCGCACTCGTTCTGTTCGCGGCCTATGCGGAAGATCTCAAATACTTCTCGGCGCGCGCCGTGGAAGGGGACTTCTTCTACAATGCAACGGCTGATTTCTCGATTGCGAACCCATATGTGGTGGTCGGCCTTCTGTTCGGTGGCCTGTTGCCATTCCTGTTCGGAGGCCTGTCCATGATGGCCGTCGGACGCGCTGCGCAAGCGGTGGTTGAGGAAGTTCGTCGACAATTCCGCGAAATGCCGGGCATCATGAAAGGCGAAGTGAAGCCTGATTATGGCCGGGCGGTCGATCTTCTGACGAAGGCCGCTATCCGGGAAATGATCGTCCCGTCACTCCTGCCAGTGTTGTCACCGATTGTCCTGTTCGGCGTGATCTTTGCGATTGCCGGCAAAGGCGCGGCCCTCGCGGCGGTTGGGGCGATGCTCCTTGGTGTGATTGTGACAGGCCTGTTCGTGGCCATCTCGATGACGTCCGGAGGCGGTGCCTGGGACAATGCGAAGAAGTATATCGAGGATGGTCATCACGGCGGAAAGGGCTCAGAAGCTCACAAGGCCGCTGTAACCGGAGACACGGTTGGCGATCCCTACAAGGATACTGCCGGTCCGGCCGTGAATCCGATGATCAAGATCACAAATATCGTGGCCTTGCTCATGCTCGCGGTCCTCGCAGGCCACTAGTTGAATGAATTTTTTATGGAAGGCCCCGGTGCGAAAGTGCTGGGGCCTTTGTTTTTGTACCACTAATTCAATGCATAGAAAATATCGATACCGGAGTAGGCTTCTATTGATTGGTTCTATTTAAAATCATTGCGTAGCCTCAAGACTGTCGTCAAAGGACTGCGCCTACTCCGCGCTGATGTTCTCTCGGCGACCGTGAAATCAGGAGGGTTGTTCCGGGAGGGACTGCTCTCAGGCCAGACCAATCCAGGGAGATGAATATGGACGGAAATGACGCAGCTCCAGAGGGCAAGTGCCCCGTAATGCATTCGCTGCGAGGGCGCGTAAACCGCGACTGGTGGCCCAACCAGCTAGACCTCAGCATCCTTCACCAGAACCCGCCGGTCGGTAATCCACTTGGCGAGACGTTCAAGTATTCCAAGGAATTCAAGAAACTCGACCTGAAGGCGATCAAACAGGACATCTTCGCGCTGATGACGGATTCCCAGGATTGGTGGCCTGCGGACTACGGCCATTATGGTCCGTTCTTCATCCGTATGGCCTGGCACAGCGCCGGTACATATCGCACAGGTGACGGCCGGGGTGGATCGACTTCCGGGTCGCAGCGCTTTGCGCCGCTGAACAGCTGGCCGGACAATGCCAATCTCGACAAGGCCCGCCGTTTGCTGTGGCCGATCAAGAAGAAGTACGGCAACAAGATTTCCTGGGCCGATCTCATGATCCTTGCGGGCAATTGCGCCATTGAATCCATGGGCGGTAAAACGTTTGGGTTTGGCGGCGGCCGCGAAGACATTTTCGAGCCGGAGAAAGATATCTATTGGGGCACGGAAGAAGAGTGGTTGGCCACCAGCGATAAGCCCGGCAGCCGCTATAGCGGCGAGCGTGTGCTCGAGAACCCGCTCGCAGCCGTTCAAATGGGCCTCATCTACGTGAACCCCGAAGGCCCGGACGGCAATCCTGATCCGCTGGCTTCGGCAAAGGACATCCGTGAAACATTTGCCCGGATGGCCATGAACGACGAAGAAACTGTTGCGCTGACTGCTGGCGGTCACACATTTGGCAAGTGCCACGGTGCGGGTGACGCGGCGATGGTCGGTGCAGAGCCTGAAGGCGGCGACATCGCCGAACAAGGGCTTGGTTGGCAGAGCAAGTTCGGTATTGGCCATGGCGATGACACGATCACCAGCGGCATCGAAGGCGCATGGACGCCAAACCCGATCAAATGGGACAATGGCTATTTTGATATGCTGTTCGGCTATGAGTGGGAACTTGTGAAGAGCCCCGCTGGCGCGTTCCAATGGCAGCCAAAGGATGTAGACGAGGCGCACATGGCGCCAAAGGCTCACAATCCGTCCGAGAAGCAGATCACCATCATGACCACGGCCGACATGGCCATGCGGATGGATCCGGAATACGAGAAGATCTCCCGCAGGTTCCACGAAAATCCGGATCAGTTTGCAGACGCGTTTGCCCGCGCCTGGTACAAGCTGACCCATCGCGATATGGGGCCAGTCGTTCGGTACCTTGGTGAGGAAGTTCCAAGCGAAGAATTGCTCTGGCAGGATCCAATTCCCGCAGTTGACCATGAACTGGTGAACGCCAGTGACATTGCTGATCTCAAAGAGAAAATCTTGTCTTCGGGCTTGTCTGTGTCCGAACTGGTCTCGACTGCATGGGGCGCAGCTTCCACGTTCCGCGGCTCCGACAAGCGGGGCGGTGCGAATGGCGCCCGTATCCGCCTGGACCCGGCAAAGAACTGGGAAGTCAACGAACCTGAAAAGCTTGCCAAGGTTCTCGGTCTGCTCGAAAGCGTTCAGCGCGCTTTCAATTACGCCCAGACAGGCAACAAGAAGGTGTCGATGGCCGACCTGATCGTGCTCGGTGGTTCTGCTGCCGTGGAGAAGGCCGCCAAGGATGCGGGCATCAATGTTTCGGTACCGTTCACGCCGGGCCGTATGGATGCTTCGCAGGAGCAAACGGATGTTGAATCCTATGCCTTCCTCGAGCCGAAAGCCGATGGCTTCCGCAACTATCTTCAGGTCGAATTCTCGGTTCCGACTGAAGAATTGCTACTGGATCGGGCGCAGTTGCTGACTCTGACTGCACCAGAAATGACGGTTCTCGTCGGCGGCCTGCGTGTACTCGGCGCCAATCATGCTAATTCCAAGCATGGCGTCTTCACGGATCGCCCCGGCACGCTGTCGAACGACTTCTTTGTGAACCTGATGGACATGGGCGTCGCTTGGAAAGCAGCCACTGAGAAGCAGGATGTCTTCGAAGGACGTGATCGCAATACCGGAGAAGTGAAATGGACCGGCACGCGAGTTGATCTCGTCTTCGGTTCGAACTCACAACTGCGGGCCCTGTCGGAGACTTACGCCCAGGATGATGCGAAAGAGAAGTTCGTGCACGATTTCGTCGCGGCCTGGACGAAAATCATGGAAGCCGATCGGTTCGATCTTGAACGCGACTAGTTGGTTACAGATTGTCTAAAGCGCGGCGCTCCGGGAAACCGGGGCGCCGTTTTCTATTTGACGAGGGAGGCGGCCATCCGTCTGAATTCGTCCTGGCTGAGCGTCTCGGCACGGGCCGTCGGGTCAATGTCGAGGCTTTGGAGCCATTCCACCGCTTTGAGCCCATGACGCTTGGCAAGCGGTTTCAGGCCCGCACGCAGCATCTTCCGCCTCTGTCCGAACGCCGCACCGGCCACTTCTTCCAGCTTGTCGAGATGGGGAAAGACTTTTTCCGGTGGCAACGGGTGCAGAACGGCTACGGCGCTGTCCACTTTCGGCGGGGGTCGGAACGCACCCGGCGGCAGCGTGAAGGCAATATGGGGATCGGTAACCGCATGGGTCAGGACGGCGAGGCGACCATATTGATCCGTATTCGGTTTGGCGCACACGCGCTCAGCCACTTCCTTTTGGAACATCAGGGCCATCTCGCCACGCCAGGGGCCTGACTTCAGCCAGGCTACGAGCAATGGCGTGCCAACATTGTAAGGAAGATTGGAGATCATCATGGCTGGTGTGGTGCCGCCAAGTTCTGCCAGCATTTCTTCCCAGCGAACTTTGCGTGCGTCTTTCAGGATTACGTGGAGACGACCGCTTTTGGCTTCTGGCCATGATTGTAGTGCCTGGGCAAATCGCTCATCAGCCTCCACGGCGATGACCTTGGCGGCGCCATTGTCCAGCAAGGCGCGCGTGAGCCCGCCCGGACCTGGGCCAACCTCGATGACTGTCCGGCCTTCTATCGGTCCTGCGGCCAGTGCCGTTCGCTTCAAAATGTCCGGATCGAAAAGGAAATGCTGACCTAGCGCCTTGCGCGCAGTTGCCTGTGTCAGGCCTGGAGGCGTCTCGTCACGGCTCATCAAATTTTCTTTCGGTTATCAGCGATCATTCGGGCCTGGCGGATTGCGGCGATCAGGCTGTCAGGCCGAGCTGTGTCATTCGCGGCGGCATCATAGCCGGTGCCGTGATCGGGGCTGGTGCGTACAATGGGCAGGCCAATCGTCGTGTTGACGCCGCCCCACATGTCCAGCGTCTTGACCGGAATGAGCCCTTGATCGTGGGTCATGGCGATGATGGCATCGAACCGTCCGTCCAGAGATTCGGCGAACACTGTGTCAGCTGACCGCGCGTCTGACATGTCGATGCCGGCGGCGCGCAGGGCGCTGGCTGCAGGATTGATGATATCGACTTCCTCGCGCCCTATCGTGCCGTTCTCGCCAGCGTGTGGGTTCAATCCGGTGAAGGCGAGGCGGGGCGAGGCAATGCCGAAGTCCGCACGCATTGACTCCGCCACAATTTCTCCAAGTGTGGCGAGGTCTTTGGTGTTCAGATGACTGAACACATCTTTCAGAGCGACATGAACGGTTGCGAGTGCGACGCGCAGACCACCTCCGGTCAACAGCATGACCGGTAGGTACGAAGTCTGAGAGCCTTCCGCGCACAGCGCGGCCACGAATTCTGTATGGCCCGGATGACGAAAGCCCGTCCCATAGAGCAGCGCCTTGTTGATTGGATTGGTGACCATGCCGTCTGCAGAGCGATCAAGGCACAAGGTGGTGGCCAGTTCGATGGATTTGATGATGGATGCGGCGGCGCGGTCGTCTGCCTGTCCAGGCTGGATGTCCGGTACCCCTTCCAACGGAATGACGGGTAGCGCATGAGCGAATATCTCTTGTGCGTCTGCCGGGCTGGAAATTTCCTGCACCGGAATGTCCCGAGCATACAAACGTGGCGCGCCAATCACGAAGAAACAGCAAGACGGATCATGCTTTAGTGCGTTCCACGCCGACACTGTGATCGGCGGGCCTACACCCGCAGGGTCGCCCATTGTCAATGCGAGTGGAGTTCGGCTTTTATCGGTCACTCAGGGGGTCTTCACCCAAACAGCCGGCCATGCAAGGCCTAGCGATAGATAATCGTCGCTTCGCGGCGCATGTCGCGCAGCTCTCGCTCCGAAATCATGCTGAGTTCCTGATCTTTCAGGCGGCTCTTGAGGTCATCGCGCGATGGCAGGGCTTCGGCACCATCCTCACGGCGGCAGACGTACATGACTGCAAGGCCGCTACCGGCGGCAAAGATTTCTGTGGGCTGGCCAACGTCTGCCGCAAGCACGAGGTCCTTGCCCTCAGTGCCTAGCTCGTCGACGTTTATGTCTGTCAGGTCAGCATGCCGCAAGTTCGATTTCGAATTGGAAACGCTTTGAACATCATCACAGCTGGAGATGGCTTCCATGGCTTCTGTGAGGACGGCTTCATCGCCGTCTGTCACTTGCAGGCGAATAAGGTCGACCTTGGTTGTCAGTTTGGCTGGCTCACGTTTGCTGGCAATATTCAGAATGTAAATTCCATTTTCGACTGCGAGCGGACCGACGATGCCGGGTCCAGCTGAGTCTTCGACGGCTTGTGCGAGCACAGGGTCAAGGTCACCTATTGTGATCCACCCCATATCTCCCCCTGTGGCCGAAGTTGGCGCAGAAGAGATACGCTGTGCCGCAATGCGAAAATCGGCGCCTTGATTCAACTGCTCGATAATCGAACTGGAGGCTTGCAGGGCTTGATCCTTGGTTTCCGGATCCGGTGCGTAGAGGAAGATTTCGGAAACACGATACTGGGTCTGCTGCAGGGAGCTACGCACGCGGTTAAGCTGGTCTTCCACCTGGTTGTCCGAAATGCGGATACGTGAGCCGTACAATCCGCTCATCACGCGGCTCCAGGCGATCTCGGCACGCATCTGCTCTTCAAGACTGGTGGGGTTCACGCCAGCGGCCAGCAATTGTTGCTTCAGCTGATCACCCGTTGCGCCGGACTGGCGCGCCATGTCGTCTACGGCCCCGTTGATCTCTTCCGGCGCAATTTCCATTTCGAATTCGGCGGCTTTCTCCAGCTGGAGGCGTTCATCGATCAGCTGTTCAAGAGCCTGACCTGTGATCTGCTGAATCTGTTCCTGGGACGGCTGCTGACCACCGAGGCTGAGCAGCAGTAGTCGTGCGCGCTGGCGAACATCTGAATAGGAAATAGGTTGGTCATTTACGATGGCGGCGACACCTTCCAGCGCCAGCCGTTCTGGTGCGCTTGCTTCCTGCGCTGCTGCAACAAGGCCAACAGGCATGGCTGCAAGAAGGACAGCTGCGAAAATCTGACGAACCATGAATGGCCTCCATTGAGTGCCCAGCCGGGCCCCGTGGCAATTATACTGCCGGACCATACAAGTCCTGCAATCGCGCGCAACGCATCAGGGCAGTCATCCCTGAATTCTTACGGAAATTTAGGATATGACGTCGGGCAATATCGCGCCCTCATACCCCGAATCAATCGAACTCGCTGGAGCCGAAGTCGCCGATGGTCTTGAGCGAGAATCGAATCTGGATGTTTTCTTCCGGGCCCAGCGTACGATCCTGCAATTCCGACCGCATATAGACCAGTTCAAACCGCGAGCACTCATCTTCGAAGGCGATGCCGTATTCCTGCCGAGCATTCAAATTGGATTGGATATCTCTCAATTGACCGAAGAAGACCGAGTACTGGCTGGTCACCTTGATGTCGCCGCGTAGCAATACGCCTTCGTCTCCACCGCCCACGATTGCGATCCGCTCGTCAACTTTGTAGTACTGCGCAATAGCGCGGAACCGTTTGTAAGATGAAGATAATTTCGCGTCGATCCTATTTAGGCTGAACCCGTCTTCATCCAGGCGAGCTCGTGCATCCACACGTAACAATTCGCCCAGATCTGCCGTCGTAGCGATGATCCAATCCGATGATGTTCCATCAAGATTGCTCACCGGATCAAACGCATTATCTGGTCTGGACCGCCATCGTTTACCGACCGTTGCGCTGAGGCTGGGACCGCTTTTCCAAACCGCGCGAGTAGTGATCCCCGCCGCGAGCTTTCCATCCCCTTCATAGAGATCGAAGGCACCAAAGCCGTTGGCATCGAACAGCGAGGCTTCGTCGGCCTCGTAAAGCAGGCTGTCTTCGTTCGGGATGGCGTCATCATTGACGTTGGAGAGGCCCCACGCCGCCATGACTGCCGGTTCGACCATGATATCAATGACTTTCCCGGGCCGGATCATGGGATAAGCCAGCTTGCCCCCGATATTGCCAACGGCGCGGGACACGCTTTCCTCACCTGAAACGTCTTCGTCCAAACCGTAATAATCGGCACGAACTTCGGCAAATTGCTCGAATGTGAAGCCGCCCGGCAAGATGTTGAGATCGGTCCAGTCCGCGCCAACGCTGACCCGGTGACTGTCTTCCCCCAAATCCCGACTAAGGATGGCACTCGACGCGTTGACGCTGGCAAAGCCCATATTGCCAAGGTCCCAATACTTCTCGCCATAGAACACAGGTAGGGCGGTGGGCAATTCGCCATCGTCGTCGTTCTCGCGCAGTCCCTGGAACTTCAACAGGGCGACGTCAGTGTAATAGTCGTCGCCCTGGCCGATGGCGAACAATTGCGTCAGGAGGCGGCGGGGCTGGCTGGCATAGAGGCCGCGCTGTTCATCTTGCCCGTCCAGATCGTATCGGCGATCATAGAGGTCATCTGTCTGATGCTCGACACCAAAGCCCCATTTCCATTGGTTGTTGATAGCAAACAGACCGCTTCCATAAACGTGTCCGCGTAGTTTTTCTTCTCCGAAAAGTTCGCCGTCACTGTCGAAATTCTGTTCGCTGGTAAAACTCGTATTGATGTTGATCGCGCCAGAATAGAATTTCTTGCGGTAATCAAGTTCCAGCATGGGGTTCACATTTTGCGTGACCATGGGCGAGATCGTCAGCTCGGACGAATCCGAAATGGCCCAGTAATAGGGCTGTTGGTAGAACCAGCCGAGTTTGGACGAGTTACCGGCAGAGGGGATCAAGAGACCCGACCGTCGGTCAGATGACGGATCGGGGTGAGCCAGAAACGGAAAATAAAATACGGGAATGCCGGCGACTTCGATCACGGCATCGCGATACGAGATCATCTGGCTTTCCTGGTCAAGGACAGCCCGGCGGGCGCGAACGGACCAAGTGGGTGTCTTGTCCTCTTCGCAGACCGGGCAAGCGGTATACACCACCTGGTCCAGCGCGTTCACGCCATTTGACTGCCGGATCGCAGAATTGGCGGCGACCGTTGCGCCCTGATCCAGCCGCGCTGAAAAGCCGATTGCATAGCCGTCTTCCAGGTTGGAATTGACCTCGATTTCGTCTGCAAATTGCTGGCTGCCGGTTTCATCGATGATAATGACATTGCCGCTGGCCCGGACTTTCTCGGTCGTGCGGTCGTAGACGATCTTGTCAGCGCGCAGGATGCGGCCCTGATACAGCGCCTCAACATTGCCCTCGGCAACAAGTTTGTTCTCATCTCGAACTTCGTAAACATAGTCGGCTTCGAGAACGACCCGCTCATCCTGCTCGGCTGGTTGCGGAGCGCCCGTGTTTTCCTGGGCGATGGCGTACCAAGGAAGAGAAGCTGCCAGTCCAAGTGCAGCTGCAACATGATGCCATTTTGCCAAAACGCGTACCCTTACAGCTGTTTTCGGGCGTCGAACCGAACGCGCGCCGCGTTCCGCCTACACTCATTTCCTTTTGGAGGCTTAGAGAGGAAGGCGGGAATCGTCCAGCCATGAGACCATTCCGGCTGATTTTTCATGTTTCTGCCGATGCACTGACAGCACAGCTCGGTTCAAACCGCGCGGGATGCCAGACCACCGGGAAGGGTGTTTGCCTCACCAGCAATCTCCAGTTCCATCAAGGCTGCGGCGCATTGGGCCGGTGTAGCCCCGGCTGCTCTTGCGATTTCATCGAGGGGCATGGGATGGGGCGACAAGGCTTGCTGGATTCGCTCAATCAAGTCGGTTGGCAAATCATGCTCTGGCGATCCTTCGAACAACTCTCTGGGCGCGGACACGCCTGAAAAGGAAAGGCTTTCCAAAACTTCCAGAACGTCGTCGGCATGACGCACGAGCGTCGCGCCTTGCCGGATCAAATGGTTTGTCCCGGCTGATCTGGGATCTAACGGTGAGCCGGGCACCGCCATGACATCACGGCCTTGCTCTGCCCCCATTCGGGCCGAAATCAGGGAGCCAGACCTTTCGGCGGCCTCCACAACGACCACCCCTCGCGACAAGCCGGTGATGATGCGGTTGCGTCGCGGAAAATCCTTTGCTGTGGCGCGATATCCGAACGGACTTTCAGATACGATGAGCCCTTGCGCCGCGATTTCGGCATAGAGTCGGTCATGCTGGGGCGGGTAGACATGGTCCACCGCACCGCCCAGCACAGCAATGGTGCCAGTGCCCAGGCTGGCGGCATGTGCCTCGCCATCTATGCCCAAGGCGAGACCGGAAACCGTAGCATACCCGGCGCCGCCAAGCGCGGAAGCCATATCGCGGGCGAGCTTTCGTCCGGCGGCGGATGCATTCCGCGCGCCGACGATGGCCACTGTGGGGTTGGCGGCCAGATCGAGTTTGCCGAGCGCTGTCAGGACGGGCGGCGGGGGATCGAGTGCCTTAAGCAAGGGCGGATAAGCGGGTTCGCAGCTTGCGATTATGTGTGCGCCATACTTCCGGGTCCGGTCCAGCTCATGCTTGATATCGGAGACATCCGGGGGGACGAGTTCACGGCCTCTGCGGCTCTTCCGGGTCAACTCCGGTAGACCGTCCAACGCTGCGCCCGCTGATTTGAACTTGCGTATCAGCTGGAAGAAAGTGACCGGGCCGATATTCGGGGTGCGCGCGAGCCTCACCCAATCCAGGCGTTCTGCATCATTGAGCGCGCGCGCCGGACTCATGTGGTCGGGTCTACCGTTTTTTTGGAGCCGAACTTGGGCTCCTCACCCTTCAATAGGCGGCTTAGATTGGCGCGGTGAGTCCAGAACACGAAGAGCGACAACAGCGCGAGCCCGCCAATGATGAACATGTTCCGTTCGCCCAGCAGCCATGCGCCGGGCGGCACCAATGTCGCAGCGGTCAACGCGGCGAGAGAAGAAATGCGGGTAATTGCAAACAGGCCGAGCCAAACCGGTGCGGCGATATAGAAACCGGGCAGGGACACGAATGGCAGCAGTCCCGCATAGGTCGCGACCCCCTTACCACCCTTGAATCCGAGCCATATGGGGTAGCAATGGCCGACAAAGGCGAATGCGCCGGCCACGAAGCCGACTTCCCTGCTGGCAAGCATTCCAAATGCTAGCGCCAGTAGGCCTGCCTTCAGACTATCGAGAAGCAGCGTCGCAAGCGCGAGGTCTTTGCGGCCAGTACGCAACACGTTTGTTGCTCCGATATTGCCGGAGCCAATGGATCGGATATCGCCAAGACCTGCAGCGCGGGTGATGAGCAAGCCAAACGGGATCGAACCGGCGAGATAGCCGCAAAGTGCGGCCAAGGGGAATGCCAGCTCAGCTGTCATGTCGATCTCCTCAATTCCCAATTGAAAATTCTACGAATTGAACCGGCGGTGGGCAAGGCCAGTCTGGGCTATCGCGCAAAAACCTGCACTCCACCCACAAATGTCCGCAGCACACGGCCTTGCAGGCGCCGCCCATCAAAAGGCGAATTGGTTGATCTGGAAAGAAGGTGTTCACGTTCACAGAGCCAGGGCTTGTTTGGATCAAACAGAATGACATCTGCAGGCGCCCCTTCAGCCAGTCGTCCTTCAGGCAACCCGATCATGTCCGCCGGCTTGGAGGTAATCGGCGCGAGCGCTTCAAGCAGGGTGAGCGGGCCATCATGAACAAGGCTGAGTAGTGCCGAAAGCGTGGTCTCGAGGCCTGCCGCGCCAAAGCTCGCCTCACCAAATGGCAGGCGCTTTTCTTCCGGGGGTTGCGGGTCGTGTGCGGACACCACGGAATCGATCTCGCCCGCCTTCAACGCAGCTATCATGGCCTGGCGTGTGTCCTCGTCCCTGAAGGGCGGATTGACCTTGCAATAAGTCAGGTAGTCGCCAACGTCGATCTCGTTGAAGAAAAGCGAATGTGCGGCGATGGTCGTGAAGACGTTGGCGCCCCGGGCGCGGGAATCTGAGACCAGTTCCAGTGTGCGGGGGGTGGATACTTGATCGAGGATCAGGGTGCAGCCAGTTGCTTCCGCAAGCATCAGGTCGCGCGCCGCGCCGATCCACTCAGCTTCTTTTGGAATTCCGGCGAGACCCTTGCGGGCGGCGAAGGCCCCGGCATTCATCACGCCAGAGCCCTTCAACGCGCTATCATCCGGGCGAGACATGACGATGGCACCGCGACTGGCCGCATAAGTCATCGCGCGTTTGAGTATGGAGGGATTTGAGATGGGCGCATCACCATTGGTGAACAGGACCGCGCCAGCATCCGCCATCATGCCTATCTCGGCCATGGCGTGACCTTCCAAGCCTACGGTGAGTGCGCCGGCGGCGTATATGCGGGCTTTCGCGCTGACTTTGGCACGATCTGAAATATAACGGACCAGTGCGACGTCATCCACGACTGGCTTGGTGTCCGGCATGACGACGAGACTGGTCACACCGCCCGCAACGGCGGCTCGAGATGCTGTTGCGAGCGTCTCCTTTTGCTCGTCGCCTGGCTCACCCGTTTTCACACGCAGATCAATTAGGCCCGGTGCGAGACAAAGTCCGCCTGCGTCGATGACTTCATTTGCATTGCCAACGGCGCCCGTAGCGCCTGGCGAAATTGCGGTAATGAAACCATCCTCGATCAGGATGCCGCCGATTTCATCCAGTCCGGATGCCGGATCCAGTAGGCGCGCGTTGAAGATGGACAGGCTCATGGGCGGCCTCCTGCCAGCAAATGGAGCACGGCCTCTCGCACAGCGACGCCCATTTCCACCTGTTCTGTAATCACCGAGCGCTCACCATCAGCAATGGCACTTTCGATCTCGATGCCGCGATTCATCGGGCCGGGATGCATGACAATCGCGTCGTCCTTTGCAAGCGCAAGCCGTTCCTGTGTCAGGCCGAAATAGCGGAAGTATTCGCGGCGGCTTGGCAAATACGCGCCATCCATGCGCTCGAGTTGGAGGCGCAGCATCATCACGACGTCTGCGCCTTGAAGGGCTCTGTCGAAGTCGGATGTGGCTGAGGCGGCACCCCAGGTTTCCGTGCCCGATGGCATGAGTGTTCGCGGTGCGCACAGGTGTACTTCGGCGCCCAGCAGGTGCAGCGCCATCGTCGTAGAGCGCGCGACGCGCGAATGGACAATGTCGCCGCAGATGACGACTTTGAGCCCTTCGATCCGGTCCTTGTTGCGGCGGATGGTCAGCGTGTCGAGCAGGCCCTGAGTCGGGTGTTCATGCGTGCCGTCCCCGGCATTGATCACGGCGCAATCGACCTTGCGGGAGAGCAGCTTTGCGCCGCCCGAGGCCGAGTGCCTGACCACCAACACGTCCGGTTTCATGGCGTTCAGGGTCATTGCTGTGTCGATCAGTGTCTCACCCTTCTTCACGGAAGACTGTGCTACTGGCATCGATACGACGTCGGCGCCCAATCGGCGGGCGGCAATCTCGAAACTGCTCATCGTCCGAGTGGAATTTTCAAAGAACAGGTTCACGACTGTCTTTCCAGACAAGACCGGATCTGCCCGCTGGCCCGTCCGTGTCGCTTCGGCATAGTCGTTTGCCAGATCGAGAATATGAGTGAGATCGAGCGGGTGAAGGCCATCAATGCCCAGCAAATGCTCGTGGTCGAAGGAGTAGTGATATGCCGCCTTGCTCATGGAGGCCCTTTCGATTTTTGGCGGTTTAGGCGCGTTTCGGAGTTGGGGCAAGAGGTTCAGAGCGTGAGAAGCAGATACAGTGTGGGGATCGTGACCATGGCGAGCACTGTTTCAACGGCGATCAGATTGGCCGAGAGTGCCGCATCGCCCCCCAGTTCCTTGGCGAGGATATATGAGCTGGTCGCTGTCGGGGTCGCGGCGCAGATCAGTGCGATGACAAGCGGCGTACCGGTTACGCCGAGCAGGAGGCAGAAGCCTACCGCGAAGGCTGGCAGGCCCAGCAGCCTGACGAGCGACCATGTAAGTGTGCGGGAGCCGGCGCGCTTCAGGGCGGACAGATCGACGCCCGCGCCAGCAGAGAGCAGGCCGAGGGCAAGGGCCGCGTCACCCAGGATGCGGAGGCTGTCATCGAGCAGACGGGGCAGCGTGACGCTAGCGCCCGCCAGTGCCAATCCTCCAATGCACGCGATGACGATCGGATTCTTGAACAATGCCATAAACGGATTGGGTTTTGGTCCGTGCGGAGTATCCGCGTGTGCGATCAGCGCGTAGACTGATAGAATGTTGGCGGTGGGAATCATCACGGCGGCGGCGATGGTGACAAGCGCGAGGCCCTCCTCACCGAACAGGAGGCTGCCGATGGACAGGCCGATCATCGTATTCCAGCGAACATTGGATTGGATGACAGAGCCGACGGCCGGGCCAGGCATATTGGGCAGGAAGCGGGCGAGCCATCCTATGCCACCGAGGGCGAACTGCGCGAAGATCAGCGCGGCAGCGAGTCCCCAGGGCGCTTCTTCGAATGGTGCATTGGCCAAGGTGCGAAGGATGAGCGCCGGGAAGAGCACCACATAGGAAAGGCGTTCGATGGCGCGCCAGCTATCGGTCGGAATCCAATTGCGGACAGACAGGACATGTCCGAGCGTGACGATCGCGATGACGGGCAGGAGGGCGTAGAGAAACCCTGACATCAGGTTCGAGCCAGTCTTTGAAGGGCGTCATTCAGGATTACCGCAGCAGCTGAGGCATCGATTCGTTCGGCGCGTCGTTTCCTAGAAAGGTCAGCCTCGATCATCGCATTTTCGGCTTCTACTGTTGAGAGCCGTTCATCCTGAAACAGGATTGGCACGTCGCGGCGTTTCATGATGTGCCAGGCCAGCGCGCGGACAGATTGTGCGCGTGGGCCTTCGGACCCGTCCATGTTAAGCGGAAGTCCCATGACAATGCCGACAGCCACTCGATCATCATAGAGGTGGAACAAGCGATCAAGGACAGGAGCCAGCTTCTTGCCGCGTGGAATGGTCTCGACCGGGCTCGCCAGCATCCGCAGGCCGTCCGCCGACGCGATACCGAGCGTCTTCGTCCCGGGATCAATGCCGATCAGGGCGCCGGTTTTCGGGAAATGGTCAGGATCAGTTATGGGCATGAATAGCCCACATAGCGCCTTGATGCCGTGTTGCCTATGGCGTATTCGGGCGGTTCATTTTCACGCGTTGGAGTTCGCTCATGTCTGTTACCAAGGATGATGTCCGCAAGGTTGCCCGCCTGTCGCGCATTGCCGTCAGCGAACAGCATGTCGGGGAACTGGTTGGGGAATTGAATGGCATCCTCAGCTGGATCGACCAGTTGAACGAGGTCGATATTGACGGCGTGGAACCGATGACCTCCGTGGTTGAGACGACGCTGCCCATGCGTGAAGATGTCGTCACAGATGGCGATATCCAGGATCAGGTTCTGGCAAACGCACCGCGCACCGAAGATGGTTTCTTCGTTGTGCCCAAGGCCGTTGAATAAGCCACCCGCCGCAGTGCCATCGTGCCATAAGTGCTGTACAACGCGCTTATGGAACGGCTGACAGTTCTCTACAACAGTGTGTGTCCTGTCTGTCGGGAGGGAATTTGCCATTTCGAACGGCGAACCCGAACAGGTTCAGACCTTGTCGATTATGTAGATGTTTCTCAAACACCTGATCGTTTTCGCGATCGGGGCATTTCCCTTAACGACGTTCGCCTGAAACTGCATGCTGTCTTGCCGGATGGTCGCGCGGTTAAAGGATGGCCAGCGGTCGCTGAGATATGGCAGCGGACGCCCGGCTATGGATGGTTGGCCTGGCTGGGCAATCTGCCTGGGCTGAATCTGGTATTCCGCAGCCTGTATCATGTGACCGCCCACCTTCTGTGGCGCTGGAATCGGATGTCTGGCCGCTGGTAGCGATCAGATAATCTGGTCAGCGAATTCTTCGTAGTCGATCAGGATTTCTGCATCGGCAAGGATGGGGGTGCGGGCACTTAGCGTCACAGTTTGTGCAGCCGGGTCGACGGTAAAATCCGCATTGGCTTCGACACTGTGATTGCACATCGAGATCAGGCCGAATGCGACCGCGGCGCGCATTTTTCCTTGTTCATTTTCATCCACGTAGAAGACGTAATGATGGATCTGGGTGCCGCGAATGGCGGCGGTGTCATCCTGGCTGAGGACCAGGAGGGGATAGGTTGCGATCAGGTCGCCCGCTTCAAAGGAAACGGCCGCGAACAGGCCACGACCGTGAAAGGGAGATTGGCGAACCTCAACGGGTGAGGCGTATCCGGTTTTTTCCATAGGCATGATTACCACATGCCGAAGCCGCCGCCATCAGGATTCAGCGTCTTCCTCGTCAGATTCTTCTTCGGATTCTTCCGCCTTTGCCTCTGGGTCCCATGCATAGATTCCATTCACCAGGCATCTTTGCTTGGAAAAGGGTGTGGTCTCTGCGAAATCAGAAATGGAGTCGGACACGATTAGCGCGTCGTGCTTTCGCAAGCAGCTGCCGGTCGCGTCCATTCCGATCCGCATTGCATCATCCAGCGGCGTACACGCGCCAAACACTTCAATCAGGAAATGGTCGCGCCCGTCACGCACCACAACTGTGTCCCGTGTTGTTTCGCCAAAACCATCAATGGTGGATGCAAAGCAGATGCTGCTCACCTCTTCGCCCAGTCGTGGATCGTCGGCATAGCGTTCGACGCCGCGTGGACGGTCCTCTTGTGTCTCTGAAGTGGCGCAGGCCGCCAGGATCACGGGGGCAGCAAGGCTGAGCATGAGGGTACGCATGATGGGTCTCCGTTGTATTTGGCATTGAAACCGAGCCTGCGCCAGTCTCGCGCAACTGACAAGAAGGCTCACGAAGGCTTGAACTTTTGTGCCAAGCCGTCATAGCAGGCGGGCAGATTTCTTCTCAGGATGTCCGATGACCGAACTGACCAAACTTACCCTCGCCGCAGCGCTTGATGGCTTGAAAGCCAAGGAGTTTTCTTCGCGCGAGATCACCCAGCAATTCGTCGACGCGATTGAAGGCGCGCGGACGCTGAATGCCTATGTGGTCGAAACGCCGGAAAAGGCGCTCGCCATGGCGGACGCGTCCGATGCGAGACTGGCCAAGGGCGAGGGCGGCAAGCTGGAAGGCGCCCCGCTGGGGATCAAGGATCTGTATTGCACCAAGGGTGTGCGCACGACGGCGTGCAGCAACATCCTGGGTGAGTTCACCCCAACCTATGAATCCACCGTCACCCAGAACCTCTGGGATGAAGGCGCAGTCATGCTGGGCAAGCTCAACATGGACGAATTCGCCATGGGTTCCTCCAACGAGACCTCGCGGTTTGGGAATGTCATCAACCCGTGGCGCCGCAAGGGCGACAATCAAGGCCTGACACCCGGCGGCTCGTCAGGTGGGTCGGCAGCATCCGTTGCAGCAGACCTTTGTCTCGCGGCGACAGCTTCCGACACGGGCGGGTCTATCCGCCAGCCAGCCGCCTTCACAGGTACGGTCGGCATCAAGCCAACCTATGGCCGCGCCAGCCGCTATGGCATGGTCGCGTTTGCCTCTTCGCTCGATCAGGCTGGCCCGATCTCCAAGACGGTCGAGGATAGCGCCATCCTGCTGGAAGCCATGTGCAGTCACGACCCCAAGGATTCGACCTCATTGAGCGTCGAAACGCCAGACTGGCGCAGCGATGTGTCCAAGGGCGTAAAGGGCATGCGGATCGGTATTCCGAAAGAATACCGGATGGAGGGCATGTCCGACGAGATCGACAAGCTCTGGGGGCAAGGCATTGCCTGGCTGAAAGCTGCAGGCGCCGAAATCGTCGATATCAGTCTGCCGCACACGAAGTATGCGCTGCCAGCCTATTATATCGTTGCGCCTGCTGAGGCATCCTCAAACCTCGCTCGATATGATGGTATGCGTTATGGCGCGCGCGTAGCCGGGGAGAACCTGACCGCGACCTATGAAGACACGCGGGCTGGCGGTTTTGGAGCTGAAGTCCAGCGCCGCCTGATGATTGGCACTTATGTTCTTTCGTCCGGCTATTACGATGCCTATTACCTGCGTGCCCAGAAAGTTCGCACCAAGATCCTCAATGATTTTATTGAGGCGTTCGAGAGCTGTGATGCCGTACTGACGCCGACTTGTCCGAGCCCGGCCTTTGCATTTGGCGAGAAAAGCGGCGATCCGGTCGAGATGTATCTCAATGACGTGTTCACGGTGACGGCCAACCTTGCCGGCCTGCCGGGCATCTCCGTGCCCGCTGGCCTGTCCTCAAGCGGCCTGCCCCTCGGTCTACAGGTAATCGGCAAGGCGCTCGACGAGACGGCCTGTTTCCGCGTCGGCGGCGAACTGGAACGCGCAGCAGGTTTCGTGGCCAAGGCGGAGAAGTGGTGGTAGGTTCGGGGGCATGAACATCACCCGTTTCCTCCTTCTCTTTGCTGTCCTGCTTGTCTTCTGCCTCGCCCTGATGGCGGCGATGATGGCGCAATATGGCTACAGCCTGTTTGCCCCGGAAATGCGGTCCATGCTGCTCGTGGCATTCCTCGTGGCTGGCTACGTCTCGTTTCGAATTTCCCGAATCATCGCACGCAGAAAGCGGCGACTAGAGGACCACCCCCAGCCGGGCGGTGCCGGAAAGTCAAAGCTGTCCGGCCTGTTTGTCGGCAAGAGCGCGGCGCAGACGGCGCGCGAAGCACGGGTTGCCGCACGGCGCAAGAAACTGGTCGAGGAAGGTAAGCTGGAAGACACCCCAGAACCTGAACCAGCGGCCGAAAGCGAAGGTCCTGTCCGTGTTGCCCAATCGGCCCCCATCAAGGACCGCATGGCCGCGCGTGCCGAGCGGGTGCGGCGGGCAAAAGAGTCAGGCAAGCTTGATTAGGCCTCAAGCCTTGGATGGCTTGAGTGCTCCGCCGGACTTGCTGTTTGGCCGAATGACAACCTGGTCAAATTCTACTTCTTCCGGCGCGTTACCGCCGGGACCTGGTTTGTCGTCATCATCCTCATCAGAATCCCGCTGTGTGACCCGCGACAAGTAGATGCCAACCCCGATCAGGCCGCCTACGGGGCCGCATTGCAGTATCATCGCGAAAATCCATAACAGGGGCATGTCGAGGTCCATATCCTGGAGAGATAGCAACATGCCGCCCAGCAGGATGGAGCCCACAGCCACGCCGCCGGCGAATCCCAAGACAAGATGTTTGAGAAAGCCGCGAACCACCGGCTTTTCATCCTCGCCCGAGGCATCCATCATCATCTTGAAAATCATTCCGGCACTCCCTTTTTCCTCCACGAGCGGAATTATTCGCCCATATCCCGAAAATTGGAAGGGTTGGCGCCTATCGAATGGTATTGACGGCTCGACAGTGCGCCGCTCCGGCGGCTAGAACAGCGCCAAATCATACTGCCAGCAGGGAACACTATGTCCGCGCGCACACCATATGTCATCAAGGGCGAAACCGGCGATTGGGAACTGGTCATGGGCCTCGAAGTCCATGCTCAGGTCTCGTCCAATGCGAAGCTGTTTTCTGGCGCGTCCACGGCGTTTGGTGCGGACCCCAACTGCAATGTGTCGCTGGTCGATGCGGCAATGCCCGGCATGCTGCCCGTGATCAACAAGTATTGCGTCGAGCAGGCTATCCGTACCGGCCTCGGCCTGAAGGCGCAGATCAACACCTATTCCCGCTTCGACCGGAAGAATTATTTCTATCCCGACCTGCCGCAGGGCTATCAGATCAGCCAGTTCGCGCACCCGATTGTCGGTGAAGGCGAAATCGAGGTGGATGTCGAGCCCGCGCATGGCGGCGATGCCTATGCTTTCCCGTGCCGCATTGAGCGGCTCCATCTGGAACAGGATGCTGGCAAGTCGATTCACGACATGGACCCGAACTCGACCTATGTGGACCTTAACCGGTCCGGCGTCGCGCTGATGGAAATCGTGTCCATGCCGGACATCCGCACACCTGCCGAAGCGGCCGCCTATGTGAAGAAGCTGCGCGCCATCGTGATCGCGCTCGGCACCTGTGATGGCGACATGGAGAAGGGCAATCTCCGCGCCGACGTGAACGTGTCGGTCTGCCGTCCGGGCCAGTATGAGAAATTCCGTGAAACGGGTGATTTCAGCCATCTCGGCACGCGCTGCGAACTCAAGAACATGAACTCGTTCCGCTTCATCCAGCAGGCCATTGAGTATGAAGCGCGCCGCCAGATCGAGATCCTTGAGGATGGCGGCTCCATCGACCAGGAAACGCGCCTGTTCGATCCAGTGAAGGTCGAGACGCGCTCCATGCGTTCCAAGGAAGACGCGCATGATTACCGCTATTTCCCGGACCCGGATCTGTTGCCGCTGGAAGTCGAGCAGGCCTGGATCGAGGAAATCCGTGCGACCCTGCCGGAACTGCCAGACGAGAAGCGCGCCCGCTTTGAAACCGATTATGGGCTGTCACGCTATGATGCGGGTGTCCTCAGCGCCGACGCCGAAAAAGCCAGCTTCTTCGAGGACGTTGCCAAAGGCCGCGATCCGAAACTTGCGGCGAACTGGGTGACGCAGGAATTGTTCGGCTATCTCAACAAGCAGGACATTGAGCTGGCCGACAGCCCCGTATCTGCCTCCAGCCTCGGCGGCCTGATCGAACTGATCGCCAATGACACGATCAGTGGAAAGATCGCGAAGGACGTCTTTGCCCGGATGATCGAAGGCGAAGGCGAAGCTTCTGACATTGTCGAAAAGCACGGCCTTAAACAGGTAACCGATACCGGCGCGATCGAGAAGATCGTCGACGACATCATGGCTGCCAATCCGGACCAGGTCGCGCAGATCAAGGAAAAGCCCAAGACGATGGGCTGGTTCGTGGGCCAGGTGATGAAGGCTTCCGGTGGCAAGGCCAATCCGAAAGCCGTCAACGATATCCTGAAAGCGAAGCTGGGGCTCTAACCCCTAGAGCTTGGACTTGATGCGATCGGCCAGCACGCCGAGTTTAGCTGTATCTGCCATTTCGCCCGAGCCATGCCGCCCGAGCGCCACATCCTTCCAGCGCGGAATGATGTGAAAGTGCAAATGGTAGACAGTTTGTCCGGCGGGGGCGCCATTGAACTGGGTCACGACCAAGCCATCGGGCGTCAAGGCAGCTTCGACAGCCTGCGCCACTTTCTGCACAGCCTCCATATAGGGGCCGAGCTTGTCGGCCGGCATGTCGAGCAGGTTGCGCGCTTCCACGCCCTTCGGCACGACGAGCGTGTGACCTTCGCTCTGGGGAAACACGTCCATGAAAGCGAGTGCAGCGTCATCCTCATAGACTTTGACGGCGGGCATTTCACCGCGCAGGATCTTGGCGAAGATATTGTCGGGATCATAGGCAGCGTGAAGAGTCATGACGAGGACGAACTTTCTAGTTTGTGTGGGGAGGGATGCCGTAGTTTCAGATATGTGGCTCTCAGGAAGCGCCACAGGACAAATAACGAGAGCCAGTCGAGCATGAACAAGGCGGCCACAGCCCAGGCGCGCCAATATTTTCTCCGTACCGGATCCGGGGCTTCCCCCGTCGCTTCTACGAGACGGTCCTCCGCGGTTTCGACCATTTCCCGGAGATATGCCTTCGCGTCTTCCAGTTGCGATGTCGGAAGCCGGACAGGGATTCCCCCAAGGGCCGGAACCAACAGCCAGTTCACGGTCGCATGATTGTAGTTGTCGATAGAGGCGTCGAACCCTGCATACTGCAACGCTGCACAGACGATGAGGGCCTCTTCGACCCGGCCATAGTTCCTGAGGACGGCAGACTCGCTCATTCGCCCTTCTTAAAGGGTGTTCGTTCGGTGAGATAGCCCATGTCGGATTCTACCGCTTCGCGTTCGCGCTCCAGATAGTCGGCTATGGCGTGGCGAAGGCCGGGATGGGCTATCCAGTGGGTGGAATGGGTGGTGACGGGCGTATAGCCACGGGCCAGCTTGTGTCCGCCCTGTGCACCTGCTTCGACGAAAGCCAGCTTGCGCTCGATGGTGTAGTCGATGGCCTGATAGTAGCAGGTCTCGAAGTGCAGCATTGATCTGTGCTCGGTACACCCCCAGTAGCGGCCATAGAGTGTGTCGGAGCCGATTAGATTCATGGCACCGGCAATCGGCGCTCCGTCTGACATGGCGAAGATAAAGAGGAGATCGTCGGCCATCCGTTCTCGCAAGAGTGAGAAAGTGTCTCGGGTCAGATAGGGCGAGCCCCATTTGCGCGTGCCCGTGTCCATGTAGAATATGTAGAACGCATCGAGATGAGCTTCGGTAATGTCGTCGCCCCGCAGGTGGACAAAGTCCAATCCTTCCTGCGCCTTCGCGCGTTCCTTCCGAAGATTCTTTCGCTTGGACGAGGAGAGGTCGGCAAGGAAATCATCGAACGAGCCATAGTCGCGGTTCTGCCAGTGGAATTGCTGGTCGGTGCGCAACAGCAGGCCCGTCTCCGACAGCATTGTGGCTTCTTCCGGTGAAGCGAAATTGATGTGCAATGAAGATAGCTCGTTCTGCTCGGCCAGTTGGATCGCGCCGGACAGGAGCGCCGTCTGCAGGCGTATTGCATCGGGGCCCGGACGCACAAGCAGGCGACGACCGGTTACCGGCGTGAAGGGCACGGCCCCAAGCAGTTTGGGATAATAGGCTCCGCCTGCGCGCTCATAGGCGTCGGCCCAGGATTGGTCGAAGACGAATTCGCCGCGTGAGTGGGTTTTGCCATAGAGCGGCATCGCAGCCTTGAGTCGGCCAGTTGCGTCGCGGATCAATACATGACGCGGCATCCAGCCCGTATTTGGAGTGGCCGCGCCAGACGTTTCCATCGCGTCCAGGAATTCCCATTTCAGAAAGGGATCGAAGCGCACGCCGGCTGGATTGGCGACCGCGTTCCATTCCTCCGGATCGACCTCCGCCATGGCTGAGGCAAAACTCAATTTCAGCGCGGTGTCATCCATGCTCTGAATCTAGGGCAAGGCGTAGGCCGAGACCAGTCCCGGAGCGAGATGTTCGAAGATGATGGCCGCATTTTCATGAACGGCCAGCCGAACCTCATCCAGCGTCCGTACCGTCCAGCACACAATCGGAAGGTCTTCCGGTACGCGTTTGCGGATGCCATCGACGTCCGCGATGTTGATGGCAATATAGTCAATGCCGTCTGACAATGCGCGTTGAAGAATTGTTTCGAACTCGGATGTGCCAATCTTGTGGGACGGTCCAATGAGCTGACCGCGCATCACGTCCGATGGGAGGGCCCGTACCGCCTCTTCCGAAAAGCTCATCGCCGCTGCGCGTCCTGCATAGTTCTGAAGCAACGCACCGGTTCGGCGGCCGAGATCTGCCGGGTCCGTGCGTCCGTCCAGCTTCATTTCTGTCAGCAGGGGCAGCTTGTGTGGCCAGCTTGCAAGCAGGCGTTCGAAGGTCGGCAAGCCATGGATTCCGGCGATCATTATGTCCTGCAGGTCGTCCGACGCAAGATCCTCTACACGGTCAGGGCGCCCGGCAAGGCGGTCCAGTGTGTCATCATGGAAAACGACAAGGTTTCCATCCAAATCGGGGCGGATATCGAACTCCATGCCGAGCCCGTACTGTGCCGCCGCGTCAAAGGCCGCCATCGTATTCTCAGGTGTTTTGCGTCCGGACCACAGGCCTCTATGTGCGTAGGCGAAGTCCGTGAGCGTGAATGCCTGTGCCATCTAGTCGGCAATCTCGAAGATGCCATCGACTTCCACGGCGACGCCCAGAGGCAGTTCGGGACATGACACAGCCGATCGGGCATGACGGCCGGCCTCGCCGAATACGTCGACCATAAGATCTGAACATCCATTGATGACTTGCGGGATGTCGGTGAAGCCGGGCGCGACGTTCACAAAGCCGCCGAGTTTTACCACGCGCTTGATACGGGACAGGTCGCCAATGGCAGCTTTGCACTGGGCGATCAGGTTGATCCCACAGAAGCGGGCGGCCTGCTGACCTGCGGAGAGTTCCATGTTCTCGCCGAGGCATCCCTTGATGAGGCCGTCAGCGGACGCGCTGACCTGACCGGACACGAACAGCATGTTGCCGCTGATGACATAGGGGACATATGTGGCGACCGGTTTCATGGGTTCCGGCAGTTCGATGCCGAGTTCATCAAGACGGGTTTCGGGGGTCGACATGGCGCGCTCCTTGAAAATGGTGTTGCGTTTTCACTAGACCGCCAAGGGGCGGGGCGCAAACGCCGTTCACCGGGGCGCGTTCTTCACCCGCGCTGACCGGCCCGTGATCACGGCTTCGGCGCCGAATTTCTGCCGGGCCAGGTCCGACGCGCGCTCTGCCGCCGCGCGCTTCGCGACGAGAGGGTCGAGCAGGTCGACAGCGTCCGAGCGATGCTCTGACAGGTCGGAAATACCAACTCCGATGAGACGAAAGCGTGTCCGGCCATTGGTTTCCTTGGCCAGCAACACTTTGGCATTCCGAAACAGGGTCTGGGCCAGCTGGGTGGGCTCTGACAGGGACATGCGCCGCGTAAGGGTCCGGAACTCAGCGGTCTTGAGTTTGAGCGTGATGACATTGCCGACAAGGCCCGTGGCCTTGGCACGGTCTGCCGTTTTTACGCAGAGGCGCCAGAGCTGGTCTTCCAACCAGGCCGGGTCTGACATGTCGTCATTGAACGTGGTCTCGGAACTGACCGACTTGCGCTCCTCATCATTCCGGACCGGCCGGTTGTCGATGCCATGCGCCCGATTCTTCAGCCACATTCCGGTCTCGCCATAGCGCCCGATCAACTGCTTCAACTCCGTTCTTTGGAGGTCTTCGATCGTATCGTACCCATCCCGGGTCAGTTTCTGGGCCAGTTTCGGGCCCACGCCATGAATGAATCCAATGGGTCTCGGTGCGAGTAAGGCTTCGGCTTCGTCTGCGCCGATGACAGCAAATCCTCTCGGCTTGTCCAGTTCGCTTGCGGTCTTGGCCAGGAATTTGTTGGTCGACAGGCCAATCGAGACAGTGATCCCGATATCGCGCTCAATCTCTGCGGCAAGCCGGGCGAGGGACACGGCCGGCGGCGCCTTGTGAAGGGTGCCCGTGCCGCTGAGGTCCAGATAGGCCTCATCGACCGAGACGGGCTGAATCATGGGTGTCAGCGCCTGCATCTTTTCGCGCATCTGGTGGGCGGCGAGCCGGTACTTTTCGCCATTCGGCTTGATCACGACGGCGTCCGGGCAGGCCTTGAGCGCCTTGAACATCGGCATGGCCGAGCGGACGCCATAGAGACGGGCGATGTAACAACACGTAGATACGACTCCCCTTTTTCCGCCGCCCACAATGACTGGCCGGTCTTTCAGGGAGGGATCGTCGCGTTTTTCGATGGCTGCAAAGAAGGCGTCGCAATCGAGATGAGCGATGGCCAGCGTTGTGATGTGTTTATTGCGGATTACACGATGCCGCCCGCAGCGAGGGCAGGCGTCGCTGTCGTCGTCTGAAAGGTGAAAACAGTCTCTGCAGAGCGTGTACATGGCCCCGTGTTCATGCCATGTTCCGGTGCCCGCGGCAATCAATGGGACGCAAACACGTAAACCAGTGTTAACGATTTCGGGTGTAGCTGGCAAAAGAGCTCTTAGAATCGTCCCGAATCAGAGGCACCAACTCAATCATGACGAAGTCGCACACCAGGAAAGTTCTGGTTGTTGAGGATAACGAACTCAACATGCGCCTTTTCTGTGACTTGTTGGATGCTTTCGGTTTTGAAACCTTCCAATGTCGCGATGGTGCCAAGGCTGTCGAGATTGCACGCCAGGAACTGCCGGACCTCATCATCATGGATATCCAGCTGCCGGAAGTTTCAGGTCTCGACATCACGCGATGGCTCAAGGACGATGACAAGGTCGCGCACATTCCGGTTCTGGCCGTCACGGCATTTGCCATGCGCGCGGATGAGCAGCGGGTTCGTGAAGCTGGCTGTGAGGGGTACCTTTCCAAGCCCATCCAGATTGCAACCTTCATCAAGGCGGTTGAGGCATTGATGCCCAAGGAGGCAGCGTGACAGCACGCGTCCTCGTCGTAGATGACATCGAAGCGAACCGACGCCTCCTGCAAGCCAAGCTGGAGGCTCAATATTATACGGTCATGCTGGCTGAAAACGGGATCGAGGCGCTCAGCATGGTGGAGCGTAGCGAGCCTGACATTATCCTTCTGGACGTGATGATGCCCGGTATGGACGGGTATGAAGTTTGCCGCCGCCTGAAGGAAAACCCTGCCACTGCGCATATACCCGTCGTTATGGTTACGGCCCTGAATGATGCCGAGGATCGCGTCCGGGGCCTGGACGTCGGGGCGGAAGACTTCCTGACCAAGCCGGTTGATGACTTTGCCTTGATGGCGCGTATGGGGGCCATCACCCGATACAATGCTGTTGCGTCAGAGCTTCGCCAACGTCAGGCCAGCGGCCTGCGAGCGGGCATTGATGGCGACGAAAGTCTCAACGTCAAAGACCAGCCAGCACGCCTCTTCGTGGTGGATGACAATCCCAGATCATCGTCGCGCGTCGCTGAAACCCTGCGGTCTGGTGGTCATACGGCCATTACACTGCTGGAGGCGGGCGGCATGAAAGGGTTGAATGAGCTTGGCGTGGATATTCTCGTCCTGTCCATGCTCAGTGATCGTTATGACGCCCTGAAACTCTGTGCGCACTTCAAGATGAATGAAGCGACACGCGCGATTTCAATTCTGTTGATTTGCGATCCGGATGATCGGCCGAGGGCTGGAAAAGGTCTTGATCTGGGTGCAAGCGATGTCATTTTTGCACCCGTCGACAAGCAGGAATTGCTCGCTCGTGTCCGGACGCAGGCACGGCGAACCCGCTATATCGAGGCATTGAGAGACCGCGTGGATCGTGGTCTTGAATTGTCGGTCATCGATCAGCTCACCGGCCTCTACAATCGTCGATACATGAACAACCAGTTGGAACAATTGATCCAGCGCTCCCAGATGGGCGGACGACCCGTATCGGTGGTTATGGCCGACATCGACCATTTCAAAGCAGTGAACGATACATATGGCCATGATGTCGGAGATGAAGTCCTGCAGGAAGTGGCCAAGCGCCTGAAGGTCAATAGCCGCGTCATGGATGTGGTCTGTCGCCCGGGTGGCGAAGAATTCATGGTCATTATGCCAGATACGCCGGGTGATCTCGCTTGCGCAGCAGCCGAGCGAATTCGACGATCTGTCGCGGCAGAGCCCTTCATAGTGAACAGTGGTGCGCGGGAAATTTCCATTACGCTGAGCGCTGGCGTTTCCACCATTAACGGCGCTCATGATACGATTGCTGATCTGACCAAGCGCGCGGATACGGCGCTCTATCAAGCCAAGTCTGCTGGCCGGAACAGAGTCGAAAGTCTTGCTGCCTGATTGACTTGAGCCGCCGCCCGTCGCAAGGCGCTGCTCATGAATGACCGGTTCTCGGCGTTTCGCCATTCTTCCTATCGCAGATACTTCCTGTCTCGCTTCATGACATCGCTTGCGGCGCAGGTCGTTTCTGTCGCCGTGGCGTGGCAGATGTATGATGTTACCCAGAACGCGGCGCTTCTCGGTTGGATCGGCCTTGTCCAGTTCCTGCCAGCCCTGTTGTTGGTCGTGGTGACAGGTGTCGCATCGGACCGGCTCGGTCGCCGGAATGTCATGGGAGCGTCAGTCAGCGTCGAACTGGTATGCGCCGGGGTGATTTTGGCGCTCGCGCTGACGGGACGATTTGATCCTCTGATCGTTCTCGCGACCCTCACTGTCTTTGGTGTCGCACGCGCATTCTATACGCCTGCTTCGTCGAGTCTTGCGGTCAATTTGGTGCCGCGTGAAGACTTCGCCAATGCTGTGGGCTGGCTTGCATCATCCTGGCAGGCGGCGTCGATCCTCGGACCAGTGGCAGGTGGATTGTTATATGGTGTCGGGGCGGGGTTTGCGTATGGAACGGCTGTCAGCCTGTTTGCCATATCGGCCATCCTGATTTTCTCGATCCCGAAACCTCCCCAGCGTATCGAGCGCGAACCAACGACACTCAACGTGCTGTTGGGCGGGTTCAAATATGTGTTCAATCAGAAAGTTGTGCTGGGCGCGATCTCTCTGGATTTGTTCGCTGTGTTGCTGGGTGGCGCCGTGGCGTTGCTGCCGATCTATGCGCGGGACATATTGGAAATTGGTGAAGAGGGGCTTGGCTTGTTGCGCGCGGCGCCCGGCATTGGCGCACTCATCATGCTGGCGATCATCACGGCGTTTCCGATCAAGGATCATGCCGGCCTGATACTATTCGTGTCGGTCGCGCTCTTCGGGATTTCCACCGTCGTGTTCGGGTATTCGAATGTCGTCTGGCTATCCATCGTCGCGCTGATCTTCGTTGGAGCCTTCGACATGGTGTCGGTCTATATCCGCGAAGTTCTCCTGCAGCTCTGGACACCTGACCAAGTGCGCGGGCGGGTCAATGCCGTGAACTCGATTTTCCTGGGCGCGTCCAATGAACTGGGCGAGGCGCGGGCCGGATTCATGGCCGCCAAATGGGGCGCGGTCTTCACGGTCGTAGCGGGCGGCTATGCGGCCGTCGGCGTGGCTGCGGCTTGGTCAGTCCTGTTCCCCGGTATCCGCAAGACACGAGACCTGCATCATGGCGTGCCGGAAGAATAGGCAACAAAAAACCCGCTCTAGTGGAGCGGGCTTTTCGAACAATGCATGAAAAACAAGGATCTTACTTGATCTTGCCTTCCTTGAATTCGACGTGCTTCTTCGCGACCGGGTCGTACTTACGCTTGACCATTTTTTCGGTCATGTTGCGTGGGTTTTTCTTCGTCACGTAGAAGAAGCCGGTGTCGGCCGTCGAATTGAGGCGGATCTTGATGGTGGCTGGTTTGGCCATGACGAATGCTCGCTTGTGTTAGCGTCTGAAACTGGAAAGCGGCTTAATGGAGATGTGCGCGTCGGAAGTCAAGCGCCATTGCTGCTAGAGGCGGTCGGTCGAATGTCCGCTGCGGGTCCAGCGCAGGAAGGGCGGGCCCCGATTCAGCGACGGCTTGTCCAGTCTTTCCTCGATTTCCCCCAGCATGAACCGGGTGACATTAGGCAAATCGAGCGCCAGTGCGTCTTTCAGGGTGACCCATTGCAGGTCAGACAATTCCGCGCCGTCGACGGGCGGACGCTCATCAATCAGAGCATCTTCGGCGTTCGCCATGAAGAATCGCGCGTCGAATCGCTTCGGTCGATAGGGCGGTGTGATGGCTCGGCCAATGAAAGTCAGCGGGGACAGGTGAGGCGCTGCGTCGAGTTCATGAAAAGGTTTCCAGCCGATTGGGTGCCTGTCTGGCATCTCGGCGTCGCGCGCCACCAAGAGGCCGGTTTCCTCGAATGTTTCGCGTATGGCTGTCAGGGCGAAGGCACGCGGCTTGCGGCGCGTCTGGATGCGCAGGAGACGTTCCTGCTGGGCGTCGAGTTCGCAATAGGAGACGGCCTTGCCATCCTGTGGGTCCACTCGGCCACCGGGGAAGACGTATTTGTCTGGCATGAAGGCATGACGCGCCGAGCGCTTACCCATCAGGACGCGAGGTTCGGCGGCGTCCCGGCGGACCAGTATGAGTGTGGCGGCGTCTTTCGGGCGGGGACTGCGTTTGCGAGTCTCGATGACATCGCCATCATCTTCCTTGTCAAATGCGGAGCCCATCAGCGTATCTGAGTGCGGATTCGAATTCATGTCCAAACTATTTCCGGCTCTTGCGCTTGTGCTTGGGCAGCGTCTTCTTGTTGAACTTCCCTTTGCCGGGGCGCTTACCCGTTGGCTTGCCGGGGCCGGTCTTTCTGCGCGGGGGACGACCGCGGCCTGTATCATGGCGCTCGCGTGCCTCCTGGCGCCCTTCCGGGGCTGGCATCGGGTCGGATAGCATTTCGAGCAGGAGGCCACCTTGAAGAGGGGTAACCTCTTTCAGCTTCACCCGAACGATCTGACCGAGACCATAGGTTTTGCCTGATCCCCGCGCATAAATCTGCATTGCGGTGTCATCATGCACCCAATAATCATCGGAGATAGATGAAATCGGGACGAACCCGTCTGCACCTGAGCCAGCCAGCGCGATGAATAGCCCTGCGCCAGTGACGCCCGTGATGCGTCCCTCAAATTCACTACCAACTCGATCAGCAAGGAAAATGGCAAGGTAGCGGTCGGTGGCCTCGCGTTCAGCGGCCATGGAACGGCGCTCGGTATCTGAGATGTGCTGAGCCATCTCCTCCAGCCGTACCGACATGTCCTTGGACAGGCCGTCCGGGCCGAGCCCGAGCGAGGCGATCAGCGCGCGGTGCACGATCAAGTCAGCATAGCGCCGGATCGGTGAAGTAAAGTGCGCGTAGCGGATAAGGTTCAGGCCGAAATGGCCCAGATTCTCTTCCGAATAGATCGCCTGAGCCTGTGTGCGTAGCACCATCTGGGTGACCATCTGGTCGTAATCGCCATCGCGGATTTCGCCAAGCAGACGGTTGAAATTCTCGGTCTGCGGGCGCTGGCCGATATTCCATTTCATGTCGATGGTCTGCAGGAATTCGGCGAAGGCGGCGATCTTCGCATCTGTGGGCGTGTCGTGGACACGATAGATCAGCGGGCTTTTCTGCTTTTCCAGGGTTTCAGCGGCTGCCACGTTCGCCTGGATCATGAATTCCTCGATCAGGCGGTGAGCGTCGAGACGTTCCTTGGTAATGATGCCTTCGATTTCGCCATCCTCGGAAAACACGATGCGACGCTCGGGCAGGTCGAGATCCAGCGGAGAGCGATCGTCCCGTGCCTTGGAAAGCGCTGCATAGGCGCCCCAGAGCGGCTTCAGGACGGTTTCCAGCATGTCGCCAGCCTTGCCGCCCGGCTTGCCGTCAATCGCCGCCTGAGCCTCCTCATAGGAGAGCTTGGCTGCTGACTTCATCATGCCGCGAATGAAACGGTGCGAGCGCTTGGAGCCCGACTTGTCGAAGATCATCTCTACCGCCATGCAGCGGCGCAGCTCGCCCTCGCGCAGGGAGCATTCATCCGCTGACAGTTCAAACGGCAGCATCGGGACCACGCGGTCCGGGAAATAGGTCGAGTTGCCGCGCTTCAGCGCTTCGCGATCGAGCGGCGAGTCTGGCGTGACGAACGCCGCCACGTCGGCGATGGCGACGATCACGCGCCAGCCATCATCCAGCTGTTCGGCGAATACTGCGTCATCATGGTCGCGCGCATCATGCGGGTCGATGGTGATGAGCGGGGTTTTTGTCAGGTCCTCACGCTCCGCCGCAGCGGGTTTTGGATTGCGGGCCTGTTCCAGCGCCGCTTCAGGGAAGTCGACCGGGATGCCATGGGCATGAATGGCCAGCAGGCTGGCTGAGCGGGGATCGCTGATATGGCCGATCACTTCGCGGATCACGCCGAGATTGGGACCATATTGCCGGCGGCCCTGTGGCTTGGGCGTTGTGACCACGAGATCGCCATCCTCGGCACCATGGCGGTCGGCTTCCTGGATCAGGAATTCGCGGCGTTCCTTGCGATTGGCCGGCGTGACCTTGCCGCCGCGCGGGCCTTGCGAATACATGCCGACGAGCGAATTGGTCAGCTGTTTTTCCAGCACGGTCAGCGCCCGGGCCTGCCAGTCGCCATCGACCTGGGTGATCTTGCAAAGCGCGCGGTCGCCTTCGCCGGGCTCGGTGGCTTCGCCTTTCTGCTTACCGGACAGGCCGGAATAGATGATGTCCGGCCCAAACGGGCCATTGTCACCGAGGGCCTTGCCGATCAGGTCGCCATTTTCGTCGGTATGGGTGAATTGGACAACGCCGGTCGAAGGGGGGCGATCCGCCTGGGACCAGGCACGTTTGCCTGTCCGCTCCAGCGTGCCATCGGCCTCCAACTCCTTCAGGATTTCGCGCAGCACGGCGCGCTCGCGGCCTTTTACGTGCAGGCCGCGGGCAATGTCCTGTTTGGTCGTTGCGTTCGGATTGTCTCGAATGAAATCGAGCACTGTTTTCTTATCTGGGAAACTCATACCGCCCATATAGGGGGACTCGCAGAAAAATGCGCGGGGGTTTTATGCAGCGCGCGATTTCGCGGTCAGTCGACAGCTTCCGGCAGGGACATCACGTCTACGGGTGTCAGGGCGAAGGATCCGGCTTGCGCACCCCATTTCCCGGTCAGTACTTCATAGTGAAGGTGGCGCGGGATCTGGTAGCCCGCCGTATTGCCCATCATGCCGAGATATTGCCCGGCACTGACGCGTTCGCCTTCGTCCGGGTCTGCGAAGGTTTCCAGATGGGCATAACGCGTGAAGACGCCGCGGCCATGATCCAGCACGATCATGTTGCCATAATCACTGCGATAGCGCCGCCGGCGTATTTCCCCATCCGCAGCGGCGAAGACGGGCACCGCTTCCTTGCTGTAATAGTCGAGGCCCTTGTGCAGGCCGCCATTCCTTGGCCCGAACACTGATGACAGGCATCCGCCGCCGACGGGAGCGGTGGCCAGCCGGACCGTCCCTTCCGCCAGCACAAAGGGTTTGTAGTCGGTCACGACGAGGTCGCTGTCGACATTGGAACCGAAGCTGGGCGACAGCCCCTTGCAGGCCGTCAGCCTGTCGAGAAATCCTGCCGGGCTGGGCGCCAGCGACAGGATGGTCGGCGGAACAACCGGCTCGGGGGCGGGCGGTTCCGTTTCGACGACCTCAATGACAGTGAGGGCCGTATCGGAAGGCATAACGGCCTTATCCAGTTCCTGTGCGATCAGGACTGATGCGAGCGTCACCGCTCCGAGAAAGGCGAATTTCTCAATGGTGGACATGGCCAAAAACCGGCACCCAACGATACGTTAACAGTAAACCACTCGATAGGGATTGGATCAACCGAGGGTTTGCCGCGCTCGCGCGCAGTCCCTGGCTGAATTCGCACAATTCCAGATCAGTCCTTTTTGGCGGCAGGCGCTTTTTTCTTCGCAGGCGCCTTCTTCTTGGCAGGGGCTTTTTTCTTGGCTGGAGCCTTCTTGCCGCCCTTGGATGCCTTGGCGTTGATCAGCTCGATGGCCTGTTCCAGCGTGACTACATCCGGCGTCACGTCCTTGGGCAGGGTCGCATTGGTCTTGCCATGCTTCACATATGGCCCATAGCGGCCTTCGAAGACCTCGATGGCGCCGCCATCCGGATGATCGCCAAGGGATTTCAGCGCAGCGGCGCCTCCTCGGGCCCCCTGTTTGGCGCGCTTGTCGGCAATCAGTGTAACGGCGTGGTTCAGACCGATGGTGAAGACATCGTTCGGATCCTTGAGGTTCGCATAGGTCTTGCCATGCTGAACATAGGGGCCGAAGCGACCGAAATTGGCAAGGATCGGTTCGTTGTCTTCCGGGTGTTTGCCAACTTCGCGGGGCAGCATCAGCAGTTCGACAGCGCGGTCGAGCGTGATGTCCTGCGGGTTTTCCTTTTCGGCCTTGGTCAGCGAAGCACGCTTGGGCTTCTCGCCATTCGCCATCTCGACATAGGGGCCGAACCGGCCGGTCTTGAGATAGATCATCTCGCCTGTGTCGGGGTGCAGGCCCAGCTCGTTGCCGTCCGGATTGATCGCCGCGGCAGCGTCGCCATCGGCGCTGAACTGGCGGGTGAACTTGCACTCAGGATGGCGTGAACAGCCGACAAAAGCGCCAAAGCGGCCCAGCTTCATTGAAAGCTCGCCTTCCTTGCAGAGCGGGCACTGGCGCGGGTTCTCGATCGGATTGCCGTCCGCATCCTGGCGCGGGAACACATAGGCTCCGAGTTCCTCGTTGAGAACGTCCAGAACCGCTGAGACACGAAGGTCTTTCGTCTCGTCGATATCGGCGGCGAATTGCTGCCAGAATTCCTTCAGAAAGGCTTTCCAGTCGAGCTTGCCATCCGAGATAATGTCGAGCTTCTCTTCGAGCCCGGCGGTGAAATCATATTCCACATAGCGCCGGAAGAAGTTCTCAAGGAACGCCGTCACGAGGCGTCCCTTGTCCTCGGGGATCAGCTGTTTCTTCTCGATGCGGACATAGTCGCGATCTTCCAGCGTGGAGAGGGTCGACGCATATGTAGACGGGCGGCCGATGCCGAGCTCTTCAAGCTTCTTGACCAGCGAGGCTTCCGTGAAGCGTGGTGGCGGTGTGGTGAAGTGCTGGCTGGCCTCGGCTTTCAGCAGGTCCGCATGCTGGCCTTCTTCCATCTTGGGCAGGCGATTTTCGTCATCGTCGCCATCGTCGCCTTCATCGCGACCTTCGGTGTAGAGCTTGATATAGCCATCAAACACCAGGACCTGACCGGTCGAGCGCAGGACCGCGCGCTTGTCCTTGGAGGTCATGTCGATGGTGGTGCGCTCGAAGCGGGCGGTTTCCATTTGCGAGGCGACCGCGCGTCGCCAGATGAGCGTGTAGAGTTTCTTCAGGTCGCCATCGCCATGATAATCTTCCGGGCGAAGGTCGAAATTGGTCGGCCGGATGGCTTCGTGCGCTTCCTGGGCGTTCTTGGCCTTCGAAGAATAGCGGCGGGTCTTTTCCGGCAGGTAACGCGCGCCATAGTTCGACTGGATCATGGACCGGGCTGCCGCATAGGCTTCCTCGGCCATGTTTACGCCATCGGTACGCATATACGTGATGCGACCTTCTTCGTAGAGCTTCTGGGCGGCCTGCATCGTCCGCTTGGCGTTGAAGCCGATCTTGCGGGAGGCTTCCTGTTGCAGCGTGGACGTGATGAAGGGTGGGGGCGGATTGCGCTTGACCGGCTTGGCCTCAACCGAGGTGACGGAATAGCCGCCGATCTGGACAATTTCCAGCGCCTTGTCGGCGTCGCCCTTGTTGCCCAGCGTGAACTTTTTCAGCGTTTCGCTGTCGAGACTATAGAGGCGCGCTTCGAAGTCGGTGCCGTCTGGGGCGCGCAGGTTAGCCGCCACATTCCAGTACTCTTGCGGCCGGAACATCTCGATCTCGTTCTCGCGGTCGCAAACGATGCGCAGTGCCACAGACTGGACGCGGCCAGCCGACCGGCTACCAGGCAATTTGCGCCACAGGACCGGCGACAGGTTGAAGCCGACCAGATAGTCGAGTGCGCGGCGCGCCAGATAGGCATCGACCAGTTCGCCATCAATCTGGCGGGGATGTTCCATTGCGGTCGTGACTGCATTCTTGGTGATCGCGTTGAAGACGACACGCTCGACTGGCGTGTCCTTCTTCAGGGCGCGGCGCTTGCGCAAGGCTTCCACGAGGTGCCAGCTGATGGCTTCGCCTTCGCGATCGGGGTCGGTCGCGAGGATCAGCGTGTCGGCTTCTTTCAACGCCGCTGCGATCTCGGAGATACGCTTGGACGATTTGGAATCTGCCTCCCACACCATCGCGAAATCATCGTCCGGATCGACCGAACCATTCTTGGAGGGAAGGTCACGGATATGCCCGTAGGACGCCAGGACCTTATAGTCCTTGCCGAGATACTTGTTGATGGTTTTCGCCTTTGCGGGCGACTCGACGACGACAAGTTTCATGCGCTTACCTCTTTAAGGCGGCGAGAGATGGGGTCGGGAGACAGGCCCTGTCAAGGCCGGGTTGTGATTAGCCGTCTTCCCGATAGGCGATGAAGGTGAGCGTGCAGAACAGCACAAAGAGTGGCGGGCTCCATGCTGCGATCACGGGGGGCGCTGCACCTGTTGCCCCGAGGCTGGAAGAGAATTGAGTGAAGAAATACAGCCCGACCGCTGCGAGCGACCCGATGGCCAGAAGCTGTGAATTTCCACCCATTCGCTGCAGGCGCAGGCACACAACGGCGCCGATCAGCGCCATCGCCACAAACAGGGCCGGCAGGGCCATGAGCGCGTTGAGGCGCATCTTGTAGCGCGAAGCGTCCAGGCCGGCGGCTTGGGTCTGGCGAACGAAATGCGGCAATTGCCAGAAGCCAATCGTGTTGGGAGATGCAAATTTGTCGAGCAGCGTCACTGCGTCCAGTGTCGTGGGTATGGCGAGATTTTCCTTGAACTCGGGTGGAGCGTTCGGAACATTTTCGATTACGCCTTCAAGCTGCCAGAAGCCATTGCGCAGAATCGCACTATCCGCGTCGATCCTGCGGGCAAAGGCGTAGTCATTGGTCGGTCGCCCATCTGCGTAGAGGCGCTCTTCCTGGATCATCTTCACATCCTGAAGATTCACCCCGCCTTCGGCGACGCGCTTGGCGTGAATGACAATCTGGTTGGTTTCGTCACCCTGGCGCAACCAGATGCCTGTATCGGAAACCGAAAGGGTCGGACGGCCTTCATTGAGCAGGCGGTCGCGCGTCTGCTCAAAGGACTCGGTCAGTTTCGCCGCAAACGGATTGAGCACCATCATTGTGAACAGGCCGAGGACCACGCCGAGGACCATGACCGGGGTTAGGAAGCGCCACGCCGAAATGCCGCTGGCGCGGATGATGGACAATTCCGACCGACGATTGAGCCGGGTGAAGGCCATCATGGAGGCGATCAGCAGCGCAAAGGGCAAGGTTTGTTCGACAATTTGCGGCAGTTTCATCAGGGACAGGTTGAGCGCGCCAAGAATGCTGAGGCGTACATCGCCGCCCACTGTACGCAGTTGCTCGACCACATCGATCATGAGAATGGCCAGCAGGAGGATGCCCAGCACAAGGGCTAGTCCCATGAGGCATTCCTTCAGGATGTATCTCTGTATCTTGGAAAATAGAGGCATCAGCTGGTGGCTCCGGTCGGGTTCCGGAATAACTCAAGTGGTGGGCGATCGACCTTGCCGAGGTGGCGCCCTCTCGCAAAATAGATATAGCTGAGGATTGCAATGATGCCGAGCGGGACGAGCCATTGCAGCACATTGAGCGCCGGATCATTCGCGGCGGCCGATTGCAATACCAACTGCACAATCAGAACGCCGATGGCACCACCGGTCGCCCAGCCAATCCGCTTGCTGTAGCCCTTGCGGCTGAAATCCCCGCCGAGCACTGCAAAGATCGCCAGCAGCGTCATGACGATGTTCAGCAGGGGTGTGGTCAGGCGACTGTGCGCTTCCGCCAGCAGGGAGTCTATTTCCTTGAGTTCGAAATAATTGGTTCGGTCCACGAAGAACAATTCATAGAGATATTTGTCCGATGCCTTCAGGACGAGGTCTGAGTCCTCTTTCATGAAGTCAGTCAGATCGAACAAGTATTGGTCGAATTCCAGGATCGATAGCTGGTTGTTTGCGTCGAGCTGTTGGCTGGTCGCATCCCGCAGCAGGAGTGTCGGGCTGCCTTCGACTTCAATCAGCGCGGCGCTGCGCGCGAGAATGTCAGTGGGGTTCTCTGGATCGGTCATGTCGGAGATCAGCACGCCACGCAGTTCGCCGCCGGCCTGTTCGCGCGCATAGAAGGTCAGCCGGTCCCCATTGGAGGTAAACTGACCGGGCCGGATCAAGGCGGCAGCCAGATCGGCGCGCGCCGTCGCCACGGTTTCGCGCATGGCACGCTGAGCGGCGGGCTGGACCCAGAGGTTCACGGTCAGGTGTGCGACGAGACAAAGCACGGCGAGCCGCATGATCGGTGAAGCGATCTGCCAGCGGGTCATGCCGGCGGCCTGCGCGACAACGATCTCGCTATCCTTGTGTATGCGGTTCAGCGACCAGACCGTTGCCACGAACAGGGCGAGCGGGGTCAGAAGCGCTATGATCTGCGGTGCGCCGAGCATGACAATATAGAAATAGGTGATCGCAGACTGGCGGTTTTCCAGAATCAAATCGGTGCGTGAAAGCCCTTGGGCCAGCAAGGCCAGCATGGCGAGCCCGCCAATGATGATGACCACAGCCTTCAGGACTTCGAAAAACAGGTATGTCTGGACTTTGGTCATAAGGCGATTAGCAGGCTTTTCGCAGAATCCTTCAGAAAGGGGTGATATTTCCCTAGCTAACGAGTTGCGCAACGCGCGTCGACGTTTAGTTTCCGCTGCAAATGGAGAATCCACACATGAAAATCACATTTGCTGAAAGTGCCAAGGCCGACATCATCGCCTTTCTGGTCGATGAAGACGGGGATCTTCCCGAAGTTGCGGCCGCGCTGAACGAAACCACGGGCGGTCTGTTGTCAGAAGCCATGGACGGCAGCCGGTTCAGTGGCAAGAAGGACCAGCAGGCCTTTATCGTTCTGCCCAAGGGCAGCGATGCTCGCCGTGCGGTGCTGATCGGTGCAGGCAAGAAGGACAAGCGCGATGCGCGCGTTCTCGAAGGCCTCGGTGCCAATCTTTACAAATCCCATTCCAGCAGCGGTTTCAAATCTCTCGCGGTCCATGCTGGTTCTGCAGAAGATGCTGCGCGCATTGCGCTCGGTGCGAAGCTCGCCAGCTATCGCTTCGATACTTATTTCACCAAGCTGAAAGATGACCAGAAGCCAAGCCTTGAAAGCGTGACACTGGTGGTCTCCGATGTGCCTGCGGCAGAAGCGGCATTCGTGCCGTTGAATGCGGGCGCCGAAGGCACCAAGCTTGCGCGCGATCTGGTCAACATGCCACCGAACGATCTCTATCCGGCCAGCTTTGCAGAGAAGTGCCGCGAGCTGGGCCAGTATGGTGTTCAGGTCGAAGTGCTCGGCGAAGCGGAGCTTGCCAAACTCGGCATGAATTCCATGCTTGGCGTCGGTCAGGGCAGCGTCAAGGAAAGCCAGCTCGGCGTGATGAAATGGATGGGCGGCGCCGAAGGCGAAGACCCGGTGATCCTGATCGGCAAGGGCGTGTGCTTCGACACGGGCGGCATCTCGTTGAAGCCCGGACCGGGTATGGAAGACATGCGCGGGGATATGGGCGGCGCAGCGGCTGTGACCGGTGCAATCCGCGCGCTGGCCGAGCGCAAAGCCAAGGTCAATGTGATCGGTCTCGTGGGTCTGGTTGAGAATATGCCGGATGGGGATGCGATCCGCCCGGGCGACATTCTGAAGTCGGCTTCCGGACAGACCATCGAGGTCCAGAACACCGATGCTGAAGGCCGTCTCGTGCTTTGCGATGTGCTCTGGTACGCGCAGGAGCATTTCAAGCCGAAGGCGATGGTGGACCTGGCCACGCTGACCGGCGCGATTGTGATCTCGCTGGGCCATCACCATGCCGGCTTGTTCACCGAAAGCGACGATCTGGCGAACGAGCTGTCCAAGGCGGGCCAGACCGAAGGGGAGCGCGTGTGGCGCCTGCCGCTCGGGCCAGAATACGACTCGCTGCTGAAGTCGAAATTTGCCGACATGCGCAATATTGGCGGCCGGGCCGCTGGCTCGATCACGGCGGCACAATTCCTGAAGCGCTTCGTGAAAGAAGGCGTGAAATGGGCGCACCTCGATATCGCGGGCGTTGCCTGGGTTGAAGGTGAGAAGGCCGCCTTCGATGTGAGCTGGGCATCCGGCTTCGGCCCGCGTCTGCTCGACCGCTGGATCGCGGACAATTACGAGAACTAGGTGATGTCAGAGGTGCCGAAGCCTGAATGGTGGTTTTACCATCTCTCCCGCACCACGCTGGAGCAGGCTGCGGCGCCGCTGATGCAGAAATGCCTTGATGTTGGTTGGCGCGTTCTGGCGGTCAGCCCGAGTGTCGAGCGCCGGGCGGCGCTGGATGCGAGCCTCTGGACTTTCGACGAGAAGACTTTCCTGCCGCATGGCCAGGCCGAGGCGCCGGGGCTTGATCCTGCGCGCCAGCCGATCCTGCTGGCCGGCAAGCCGGAGAATTTGAACAAGGCCGATGCGTTGTTCCTGATGGACGGGACGAAGGCGCCTGTCGATGCGCCCTATACGCGCTGCATGGTCATGTTCGATGATGGCGACACGGACACGCGCAATCTGGCCCGCCAACAGTTCAAAGCGGCCAAGGATGCCGGGCTGGTGACCCGATATTTCCAGCAGACGCCAAGTGGCGGCTGGCAGGAGGCAGGCAAGTAGGCGTCAGGCCTTTTTCACAAATTCCGATTTAAGGCCCATCTGGCCAATGCCGTCGATGCGGCAGTCGATATCGTGATCGCCGTCGACGAGACGAATATTCTTGACCTTGGTGCCGCGTTTGACGACTGAGGACGAGCCCTTGATCTTGAGGTCCTTGATGACCGTGACGGTGTCGCCGTCTGCGAGCGGGTTGCCGTTCGAGTCCTTGATGACTGGTGCGTCCGTTGCAGTTGTCGTGTCTGCGCTCCATTCATGGGCGCATTCCGGGCAGATCAGCAGCGCGCCGTCTTCATACGTGTATTCGGAATCGCAATTGGGGCAGGGAGGCAGCGCGCTCATGGGTCGGATCCTTGTCGAAATTCAGGCCCCAGCCCCTATGCCTCTCGGGCCGCCTGCGCAATAGCGGCCTTCGATGCTTGCCCCGCTGGGCCCGCCCCGCTATAGGCCGCGCCAGAACCCTTTTTTCCCTTTCAAGCAGGATGTCATCATGGCTGTTCAGCGCACTTTTTCCATCATCAAGCCGGACGCCACCGAGCGTAACCTGACCGGCGCCGTCAACGCCGTCATCGAGAAAGCCGGTCTCCGCATCATCGGCCAGCGCCGCATCCAGATGACGCAGGCCCAGGCCGAGCGTTTCTATGGCGTCCACAGCGAGCGTCCTTTCTTCGGCGAGCTGGTTGAATTCATGACGTCCGGCCCGGTCGTTGTTCAGGTCCTCGAAGGTGAAAACGCTGTCGCAGCCTACCGCGAAGTGATGGGCGCCACGAACCCGGCCGAAGCCGCTGACGGTACGATCCGCAAACTGTTCGCCAAATCCATCGGGGAAAACACCGTGCACGGTTCGGACTCCGAAGAGAACGCTGCAATCGAAATCGCGCAATTTTTCTCCGAAGCTGACATCGCTGGCTAAGGCGACGCCTTCGGGCAATGAGAATTCAGAGAGGGCCCGCCGCAAGGTTGGGCCCTTTTCTTATGACCAAGTTTAGCTCTTCGACGGCGAACTATCTTCATTATAGAGCCCAATGATATATTTGTGAATATAGCATGACGACCGGTTTCCAAGCTCTAGACATTCCGCAATTTTTCAAGGCTACCCCCTGACAACTCCCCTTATATAGCCGCCCTGATCGGCGGAGGATCGGACGATGTCGGCCGCATCTTTCGACGCGATTGCTACTTCCAAATTAAGTGGATGTTTGCTTATTTCTCGTTGGAAAAGATCTGGGTCCATCTTATTGAGTTCGTCAGTCATCTCATTGATCTTCTGATCACTTATTTGGCGAATTAGAGAATGAGCGAGTTCGATTTGTTTGCGAGCACGAGCTATCAGTTTTTTGTCCCTCATCTGTCGTCGGGTCACGACACCAGGTCTTGCGTTTCCCTTTGTTGTTTGGAGGATAACGACTTCTACATGCCACAAGCCCTGGTAACTCCCACCGAAGCCAAAGTGCGCGATGGCTTCGTCTCTTAGGTCGACTAGTTCCTCATGCACAACTAGTTCTTCTGGGCTGAACCTTGTGCGTAGATCGAAGTTTCGCCGTTGCTTGGAAGTCGTCTTCGTGGCGCGTGCATAGAGCATGATCGCGCTGTTTAGTAGTGCTGCCTCTGTGACATGACGATTTATATCACTAGTATCGGGAGTAGCCACGAGCACGTCCAGTGCGTCCATGCTCTCAAGAGCGATGGCGAGATCGGTGTGTAACGAGGCGAGATCTTGAACTCGTCGAATTTTGCCCACTAAAGGTTTCAGCCGGCTCTCAGTCATGAGGCGTTCCGAGAGGGCTGTAAGATTAAATGTTTTTGCCATTTTTCATTATAACATATTTTGCTGGCCCCAGCACATTTGCCCGGACAGGCAAGGCCTTCCGGTGGATTCGAGATCAGCTTCAAGGCTGGCAGGGTCATGTGTCGGGACGCGGCAGGTGATAAAGCCCGAATTCGTGGCAAAAGCCAGGTTCACTTGCTGCAGGAGGCCCCGGCATGCGCCGGGGACACGGATCGGGGGAGAGGATGATAAACTCGCCACGAACCGCTTCGCGGAATCGGCGCGAGGGCTGGAAATCGAAACCGGGACGCGCAGGGGTGCGTCCGGAGAGATCATCCGATAGCTGAACGATGACGACCTGCCCTGTCGGGGTGACGGCCCAGAGCATTTGGGCGCCGGGGCCACCATTGGCGCGGAACCATGCTCTCAGACGCTGGATGCGCCAGAAGATCAGGGGCCAGATGAGCAGGAGATGCCAGGGCAGGCCCGGCATAGGCTGGAAGAGGGAAAAGGCTGGCATCGTGCTGTGAAGGTAGCAGCGTGCTCGGGGCGGTCGGATTGGTGGCGGCGGAGCCCCGCGCCAACGGGAAACCAAGGACGTTTAGGGGGTGGAGAGGCGCACGCGTTTCCACCTGGCAAGCCGCTAGCGGACCTAGTTCTGCGGAAAGGTGTACAGCGCGATTAGCATCGGGATGATACTGAGCCAAGCGGCCGCATAGCTGAGCGTCGTCGGCAGGCGCAGTTTTTCAGCAAAGGCCACCGCGCCGCGATCCGGCACTTCGGAATACGACCGTGTCCAGAGATACCTGATCAGCGGATAGGCCGACATCAGGTCGCCGTTCCCCATCAGGGTCGGATGCTCGGCGTGCTCCCAGAGAACCGGGTGGCGCTTCTTGCTGCCCTTGATGAAAATCCAGGACGTGATGCTTTCTGCGATGAGGCACAGGAAAAAGATGCTGGCGGTCAGGATGAGCAACATGTGAGTCCTCTGTGCTCTCAGGCCCGCGTCTGAATGTCCGCGCAGGCCTTGGCCAGCGCTTCCGGGTAGAGCTGGTGCTCAACTGGCAGGAGGCGTGCGGCGAGGCTGTCGGCTGTGTCGCCCGGCAGGATGGGCAGGCTCGCCTGCTGGATGATTTCGCCATCATCGACACCGGGACTGACCCAGTGGACGGTGCAGCCGGCTTCGGTATCGCCCGCATCCAGCGCGCGCTGATGGGTGTCGAGGCCCTTGTATTTCGGCAGCAGCGAGGGGTGGATGTTGACCATCCGGCCCTGCCATTTGTTGACGAACCAGGGTGTCAGGACGCGCATGAACCCGGCCAGTGCAATGATCTCGACGCCTGTCTCTGTGAGCTGTTCGTGCATCGCGCGCTCAAAGGCTTCGCGGTCCTTGCCATAGGTCTTGTGATCTATGGCGGCGGTCGCAATGCCGGCGGCGGTAGCCGTTTCCAGCCCCTTCGCGTCCGGCCGGTTGGACAGGACGAGGACGGGCTGGGCCGGATAGGCCGGGTCCCGCGCCGCCTCCAGGATGGCTTCCATGTTGGAGCCGCGCCCGGAAATCAGGATGGCCAGTTTCAGGCGGGTCATGCGGGGGCGAGGTCTCCGAGCACGACCGGGGTCTCCCCCATCAGGCTCAGCTGGTTCATGACGATTTCAACCATGTCCGGCTCGACGGAGAAGACCATGCCGATGCCCATATTGAAGGTGCGATGCATCTCATCCAGCTCGACGCCGCCGGCTTCCTGCAGCCATTGGAAGACCGGGCCGGGCGTCCAGCTGTTGCGGTCAATGCGGGGGACAAGATGGTCCGGGCACATGCGCGGCGTGTTTTCCGTCAGGCCGCCGCCGGTGATGTGGGCAAGGCCATTGATCAGGCTGCCCTTGATGAGCGGCAGGGCGGCTGCGGAATAAAGCCGCGTCGGGGTCAGCAGGGCTTCGCCGAGCGTGCCGTCAGAGAAAGGCGAGGCGGCCTCGTAGGAGAGGCCTTCACGCTCGACGATGCGGCGGATCAGCGAATAGCCATTCGAATGCGGGCCGGATGAGGCGATGCCGATCAGCACGTCGCCAGTGGCCATGTCGCCCATGCGGGGAAGGACCTTGGCGCGGTCCACGGCGCCGACAACGAAGCCTGCGAGGTCGTAGTGGCCGGGCGGATACATGCCGGGCATTTCAGCGGTTTCGCCGCCGACAAGGGCGCAGCCGGACTGGCGGCAGCCTTCGGCGATGCCCGCGACGACCGCTTCGGCGATGCCGGCTTCGAGCTTGCCAGTTGCGAAATAATCCAGAAAAAACAGCGGCTCGGCCCCTTGGGCGAGCACGTCATTGGCGCACATGGCGACGAGGTCGATGCCGACCGTGTTGTGGATGCCGGTTTCGAAAGCCAGCATCAGCTTGGTGCCGACGCCGTCTGTGCCAGAAACCAGGACAGGATCCTCATAGCCGGAGGCTTTCAGGTCGAACAGCGCGCCGAAGCCGCCGAGCCCGCCCATGACGCCTGCGCGTGCGGTTGCCTTTGCCAGCGGGCCAATGGCCTCAACCAGCCTTTCTCCTGCCTCAATGTCGACACCGGCATCACGGTAGGAAAGGGGAGTTTTGGATGTATCGCTCATGATGACTCGCGCGTTAGCATGGGGAAAACGTCTCTGCCAGTGCCGCTTGCGGTTCCAGCCCCAGCTCTGGCTTGCTACAAGAGGTCTAAACGGAGGCCGTTGACCATGATTCGTATCCTTATTGCGTCCCTTTTCGCCCTGGTTGCCCTCGCGCTGGGCGCCTCCGCTGATACGCGGGATGTCTACACGGTTTCAGATATCGAAGTGGACGAATCTGCCGGCACGCTGATCGAGGCGCGTGAGCGTGCCATGGCTGCAGCCCGGATCAAGGGGGCCCGGGTGCTGATCGACCGGATCACATTGGCCGATGACCGTGTGTCTGCCGGGGGCATCCCAATCGATGCCGCACTCGCGAACCGCTTGTCAGCGGCCGTCGATGTGCAGGAAGAGACGGCCGGGAACGGTCGCTACAAGGGCACGCTGGCGATGGTCTATAATCCGCGCATGGTGCGGGCGCATCTGGAATCGCTCTCGGTGCCTTATGTTGACACGCAAGGCCCCAAAGGACTGTTGATCCCATTGGCGTCATCGGCCGGACTGGAGGCAGCCTGGCGCGAAGCGCTCGGAACAGGCCGCGATGAGACGCTGTCGCCCTATGTGACCTCGAACAGCCCCGGTTACAGCGCCTTCAGCAGCTGGATGGAACTGTCACCGGAGGCGTCTGCCATGGGCGCGCGCCGAGGTATTCTGGCGGACCTGTCTGGCCGCGATGGCGCATGGCGCGTCACGGTGTCGACCGTGACGGCGGCGGGCACTGAACCTGTGGGCACGACGCCTTTCGCCCAAACGCTGGACGGCGCAGTCGATGCGATGCTCGGACTGCTCGATGAAAACTGGAAGCGTACCTCGGTGATCCGCAGCGGCGAGCGGACCCCGGCCACGGCGAGTGTGCGCTACACATCTCTGATCGAGTGGAACACGTTGCGCGGTGCGCTGGCCCGGTCGCCTCTGATCTCGGAATTCCGCATTGACGCGATTGCGCGTGACGGGGCAATGGTTGCCTTTTCCTATGCGGGCGATCCACCGCGCCTGCAGAACGATCTGCTGCAGCGCGGGGTCTCCCTGTCCGAGAATGATTATGGCTGGATTGTCCGGTCCGCGGTGTCGTCGTCGGGGGAACCGTGAACCCGGCGAACCCGAACAGGCCCTACAAGCCGAGCCAGCTCAGCCTCGGCTTTCCTGCAAAAGAACCCACGCTTGATGCGCTTCTGGTGACGGAAGCCAATGAGAGCGCTTTGGCGGTGCTCGGCGCGCCGCAGAGTTGGCCGTTTCCTGTCATTTGCCTGTTGGGGCCGCCGCGCTGCGGATTGTCTGTTCTGGCGCGCGCCTGGTGTCAGGAATTTGAAGGCAGCTATCATGTCGCCAAGGAGTTTTCCCGTCTGAAATCACGCGGCCTGGCGGCGCTGGCGTCGGGATTTGTCGCGGTGGACGATGCCGACCGCGTCAAGAAATCCGAGAATTTGTTGACACTGATCAATTCGGCAACGGCTGAAGGCGGGCATGTCCTGCTGACTTCAAAGCACCATCCGAGCCAATGGCAAACCCAGTCAGCCGACTTGAAATCCCGCCTCATGGCACTGCCGGTGATCGAGATTGGGGAGCCTGACGAAAAAATGCTCAAGGCGCGGCTGGAATCCGCTGCCGAGCGCTATTTCCTGAAGCTTGAGCCTGAGGTCATTAAGTATCTGGTACCCCGACTGGAACTTTCTTATGAGGCTATCGAAATATTTATAGAGAAATTGAATGATAGGGTGACCGAAGCGGGCCGTGCACCGTCGGTGCCATTGGCCCGGGAAGTCGTCGAAGAATTGGGCTGGGCCGACCCCGATCAGAGGTCCATGCTGTAGAATTGAATGGAATTGCGGAGTTTGGCATCATGGCCGATGGACAGTCTGGAACCCAGAAGCAGATGATGAATTCGCCGGAGCGGTTCCTGAACCGGGAATTGTCTTGGCTGGAGTTCAACCAGCGTGTGCTGGAAGAAGCGTCGAACACCGACCATCCCCTTCTTGAGCGCCTGAGGTTCCTGTCGATATCGGCGAGCAACCTCGATGAGTTCGAAATGGTGCGCTATGCGGGCCTGCGCGAACAGGTGCGGGCCGGCGTTGTCAAAGCCAGTCAGGATGGCTTGACCCCAGCCGAGCAGGTGGAACGGATTGAAGAGGCTTCCCTGAACCTGATCGCCGAACAGCAAGTGCGCTGGCGCAGCCTCAAGCAGGAACTCAATGCCGAAGGCGTTCATGTGCTGGGCGTGAAGGAACTGAACAAGAAAGACCGGGTTGAGCTGGACAAGTATTTCCGGTCAAACATCTTCCCGGTCCTGACACCACTCGCAGTCGATCCCGCGCATCCGTTCCCGTTCATTCCGAATCTGGGCTTTTCGATTGCGATCAATCTGGTCGCCAAGGGGAATGGAGATGCCCATGTAGGCATCATTCCATTGCCGGCCTTTGTGCGGCGTTTCATTCGCCTGCCCAAAGGCACCAAGGGCAATTTGCGCTTCATTGCGCTGGAAGATGTCATCGGCATGTTCATCGATGAACTCTTTCCCGGGTTTGAGGAGAAAGACCGCTGCCTGTTCCGTGTGATCCGTGACAGCGACATCGAGATCGAGGAAGAAGCCGAAGATCTGATCCGCGAATTTGAAGTGTTGCTGAAGCAACGTCGCAGGGGCCGGATCGTTCGTATCCGAATGCAATCCAGTGCGCCGGAAGACCTGCGCCGACTGATCACGCATGAGATCGGCGCTGAAGAAGCCGACATCGTTCTCTATGATGGCATTCTTGGAATGGCACAGCTATCGGAACTGATTGTCAGTGATCGGCCAGACCTGCAGTTCCCGTCCTATGAGCCGCGCTACCCCGAGCGTATTCGCGAGATGGGGGGTGACTGTTTTGCGGCGATCCGTGCAAAGGACATTCTGGTTCATCATCCATTCGAGACGTTTGATGTTGTAGTCCAGTTCATCCGGCAGGCCGCAGCCGATCCGCAAGTCGTTGCGATCAAGCAGACGCTCTACCGAACAACGGCGAATTCACCGATTGTCGCAGCCCTGGTGGAAGCGGCAGAGGCCGGAAAAAATGTTACCGCATTGGTCGAGATCAAGGCGCGCTTTGATGAAGAAGCCAATTTGCGACTTGCACGCGACCTTGAGCGCGCGGGTGTTCAGGTTGTCTACGGTTTCATCGAGTACAAGACCCACGCGAAAGTGTCGCTTGTGGTGCGCCGCGAAAGTGATGAGCTGCGCACATATACGCATTACGGGACGGGCAACTACCATCCGATCAATGCGCGGATCTACACAGACTTGTCGCTATTCACGGCGGATGCGGCGCTGGGTCGTGACGCCAATCGGCTCTTCAACTTTGTGACAGCCTATCGCGAGCCACCCTCTGTCGGTCCTGTGATGGAAAAGGTTTCCATGTCGCCACTCGACATGAAAGAGAAACTCATCGGGATGATTGAGGCAGAGGCAGACGCGGCGCGCCGGGGCGAACCCTGCGGCGTCTGGGCGAAGATGAACTCGCTGGTCGATGGCGAAGTGATTGATGCGCTCTATTCGGCCAGCCAGGCGGGCGTGCCGATCATTCTGGTTGTGCGCGGCATCTGTTGCCTGCGTCCCGGCGTTCCGGGCTTGTCTGATAATATCTCTGTAAAGAGCATTGTGGGTCGATTCCTGGAACATTCCCGAATTGTCTGTTTTGCCAATGGGGAGGTTCTGCCATCGCCCAAGGCCAAAGTGTTTATCTCGTCTGCGGACTGGATGCCGCGAAATCTGAACCGACGTGTCGAGGCATTGGTGCCGGTTGAAAATCCAACCGTTCACCGTCAGGTGCTGAACCAGATCATGGTCGCCAATCTGAATGACGAACAACAAAGTTGGATCATGGGAGAAGACGGCGTCTATGAGCGAATGGAATTGCGTCCCGATACAGAGACTTTCTCGGCCCACACATATTTCATGGACAATCCCAGCCTGTCTGGACGCGGGAGCGCGCTCGAAGTCAGCCTGCCGCCACGTCTGAAACCTCGCGAAGGCGTTTAGGTTTGATGTTTCCCAAATCAGAACGTGCGGCAATTATCGATATCGGGTCAAACTCGGTACGTCTGGTGATCTACGATGTTCTGGGCGCTTCAATCCTTCCGACCTTCAATGAGAAAGTCATGGCCGGATTGGGTCAGGGCTTGATGCAGACGGGGCAGCTTTCGCCAACTGGTGTTGAATCGGCGTTGAAGGCTCTTGGTCGGTATCGCGCGATCCTGAAAGCCTTGCACTTGAGGCATTACACGGCTGTGGCAACTGCAGCCGTGCGGTCAGCCGAGAATGGTCCGGAGTTCATCAGCCTGGCGTCCAAGGCGCTGGGACGGCGCGTGGTGGTTCTGTCGGGAGAGGATGAGGCACGCTTGTCGGCCGTTGGCGTAGAGGCGAGCTTCCATGCGCCACTCGGCATGATCGGCGATCTTGGCGGATCTAGTCTTGAGTTCAAGCAAATCGGCGGCAAGGCCGCAGACGGGGAGAGCCTGATGCTTGGCCCGCTTTCTCTGGTCGAGGGGGATATTGATCTGAAGGCGCTGCGCCGTACCATACGGGCGGAGCTCAAGACGTCTGATGTGCTGGCAAAATCGACGGGGCGCTTCTATGCGGTGGGCGGCGCATGGCGGACCGTGGCAAAGCTGAACATGCAGATCGAGGACTATTCGCTCAAAGTGCTGCAGGGCTATCAGATGTCGAAATCCCAGGTCGACAAGGCAGCAAAGCTCTGCTTCGACAGCGTAACCAGTTCGACGGCGCGGGCGATGCTGGAAAACGTCGACAAACGCCGCGCCAAGCATTTGCCGGTCGCGGCGATTCTGCTTCAGGAAATTCTTGGCAACAGCCGGTTGGAGGGCGTGACCATTTCCTCGGCAGGCTTGCGGGAAGGCGTGCTGCGGGATGCGCTGGGCGCGCCTTTGCACGATCCGCTGATGGATGGCGCGATCGCGTTCGCGCGGCTGGACAAGAACCAGATCCTGTTCGGCGAAGCGCTGCATGATTTCATCGCGCCGGCCCTGGCCCCCGAGCCGGACTTGTTCGGATCGCCTGCCGCGGACATAAGAATCGAGAAGGCGGCCTGCATGATGGCTGACAGTGCCGGGCGGTTCCATCCGGATCACCGATCCATCATGGCCTATGATCAAGCGCTCAGGGCGCCTTATGTCGGCGTCTCGCACGGCGAACGCGCTCTGATCGCCTATGCCATTGGATGCCGCTACCAGAAAGACTTCAAGAGACCGGATGAGTATGTCGCGCTCACGACGCCGGAGCAGGATGAGCGCGCCCGCCAGATCGGGAGTGCGATGCGACTGGGGGCTGTGTTCTCGGGTCGGTCAGGGCCGATCCTTCAGCGGGCCAGACTGGTTCGCACGCATGATACGCTTCAGTTGAAAGTGTCGAAAGCCGATGAGGCGATGGTTTCGGATACGGTCGAGCGCAGGCTTTCGCAAACGGCGAGCCAGCTGCGTTTGAAATCGGATGTCATTATTAGTTGAGGCTGAGCAGCCCTAGACGTCGAACAGTCTGACTTGACCGCCCTCAAAAGATACGGCCAGTTTCCCATTCAGCAGGGCCTGTGCGCGTTTCCCGAACATGTCATAACGCCAGCCTGACATGGCGGCAATTTCGTCACCCGTCTCACCGCGAGCGATCCGGTCGATATCGGCCGCATTTGCGATCAGGCGGGGCACGACGTCATTCTCCTCGCTGACATGCTTGAGGAGCACTTTGAGCAATTCGGGCGCACCAGCGGGGATCTGGGCGTTCTGGACCCGCGGGCCAAGCTCGGGCGCGTACTTGTCTGGATTGTCGATGGCATCGATTGCTGCTTCAAGCAGGCCATTGCCGAATTTCGACCGAATGAACCCATTTGGCACTGCGCGGAGCTGGCCGAAATCGCCCTCGGAGCGCGGTTTCTGGCTGGCGATTTCCTGAATCGCGTCGTCCTTCAGGATCCGGCGGCGTGGTTTGTCCAGTTCTTGCGCCATGGTTTCGCGCCAGGCGGCAACGGCCACGACAATGGCTGCATAGTCTTTCTTCGGCTTTCGCAATTTGAGTCGCTGCCATGCCTTGGCGGGGTCGGTATCGTATTTGGCGGGATCTTCCAGATCTGCCATTTCCTCGCGCACCCATCCCAGGCGTCCAAGCTGTTCCAGCTCATCGCGCATTTTGAGATAGGCGTCCCGCAAATGCGTTACGTCGCCAAGGGCGTAGACCAGTTGTTTCTGGCTGAGTGGACGTCGGGTCCAGTCTGTGAACTGGCTCGATTTGTCGATCTGGCGCTTCAGCACGCGCTGAACGAGATTGTCGTATGAAATCGAATCGCCAAGGCCGAGCGCCATCGCGGCGACCTGGGTATCGAAAATCGGGCCGGGTGGGTGGCCGATCAGACGGTTGAATATTTCGAGGTCCTGACGGGCGGCGTGAAACACTTTTACCCGGTTGTCTGCGGCGATCAGATCGAGGAAGGGACCGATGTCCAAATCCTCGGCCAATGGGTCGATCAGGCCTTCTACGCCGGGGGCGGAGGCTTGGACGAGGCAGAGTTCCGGCCAGTAGGTCGTCTCCCGATGAAACTCGGTATCGACGCAAATAAAGTCGGATTCAGCGAGCTTTCCGCACAGGTCTTCCAGTGCGGACTGCTCAGTAATGGGAGTCAGGGTGTTGTCAGTCATCGCGCGCTTGCGTATCGCATCGCCTTGACAATTGCGAGAGCTTGAATGCCTTTCGCGCTTTTATTTCTGTTGGACCGTATTTCCGGAGAAAGTTTCCGATGCACGCCTATCGCTCCCACACCTGTGGGGAACTTCGCAAGTCCCATGTCGGTGAAACCGTAAAACTGTCTGGCTGGCTTCACCGTCGCCGCGATCATGGCGGGGTGATGTTCATCGACCTGCGCGATCATTACGGCCTGACGCAGATCGTGTTCAATCCGGGCTCACCTGGTTTCGGCACGGTTGAGCGCCTGCGTGCGGAGAGCGTGATCACGCTGGAAGGCAAGGTCGTGGCCCGCGATGAGAGCCTCGTGAACCCGAATCTGGCCACGGGTGAGATCGAGGTCGTGGCGGGCGAAGTTACCGTCCAGTCGGAAGCCGCCGAGCTGCCGCTGCCTGTGTTTGGTGAACCGGACTATCCGGAAGAGATCCGCCTGACGCATCGCTATCTCGATCTGCGCCGCGAGACGCTGCACAAGAACATGATCCTGCGCAGCCAGGTGATCGCCAGCCTGCGCCGCCGCATGCTCGAACAGGGCTTTACGGAATATCAGACCCCGATCCTGACGGCGTCGAGCCCTGAAGGCGCGCGCGACTTCCTCGTGCCGAGCCGTATCCATCCGGGCGAGTTCTACGCGCTGCCGCAGGCGCCGCAGCAGTTCAAACAATTGCTGATGGTGTCGGGGTTCGACCGCTACTTCCAGATTGCGCCTTGTTTCCGCGATGAAGACGCGCGCGCAGACCGCTCACCGGGCGAGTTCTATCAACTTGATATCGAGATGAGCTTCGTCACGCAGGAAGACGTTTTCAGTGCGATCGAGCCCGTCATGGCGGGTGTGTTCGACGAGTTCGCAAACTGGGAAGGCAAGGGCCGAAAAGTTCCGGATGGCGCGTTCCCGCGTATCCCCTATGCCGAAGCCATGGCGAAGTACGGTTCCGACAAGCCGGACCTGCGCAATCCGATCGAACTGGCGGATGTGTCCGAATTCTTCGAGGATGACAGCAAGACTGGGTTTGGCATCTTCGCGAAGATCATCGGCGGGGGTGGTCGCGTGATCGCGATCCCAGCACCCAAGGCGGCTGCGGAGAAATCCCGCAAATTCTTCGACGAACTCGACAAGTGGGCGAAGAAGGAAATGCAGGCACCAGGACTTGGCTATGCGCGTCTAAAAGAGGCCGATGGCGGCGGTGTCGACAGCCAGGATCCTGTGCTGAAGAATTTCGAACCTGCCCATCTCGCGGCGCTTCTTGAGAAGCTCGGTCTGGGGGCTGGCGACGGCATCTTCTTCTCGGCCGGCAAGAAAAGCGACGCCTACAAGCTCGCAGGCGCCGCGCGGACAAAGGTTGGCGAAGAGCTGGGCCTGATCGAGGATGGCGTGTTCCGCCTCTGCTGGATCGTCGACTTCCCGATGTACGAATATGACGAAGACAACAAGAAGGTCGATTTCAGCCACAACCCGTTCTCCATGCCTCAAGGCGGAATGGATGCGTTGTTGGCTGCTGATACTGAAGAAAAGCAACTGGACCTGAAGGCTTATCAGTACGACATCGTCTGTAACGGTGTGGAACTGTCCTCTGGTGCGATCCGGAACCACAGCCCGGAACTGATGCTGAAAGCGTTCGAGCTGGCAGGTTATGGCCCTGACGTTGTGGAAGCGGAGTTTGGCGGCATGCTGAACGCATTCCGCTACGGCGCGCCACCACATGGTGGCATTGCGCCGGGCGTAGACCGGATCGTCATGCTGCTCGCTGATGCCGAGAATATCCGCGACGTTACGCTGTTCCCGATGAACCAGCAGGCGCGTGACCTGATGATGCAGGCCCCGAGCCCTGTGGACGAAAAGCAGCTCAAAGAGCTTCACATTCGCCTTGCGCCGCAGATGAAGTCGTAAGCATTACGCCGCATCCCAAATTACAAAGGGCGGAGGGCCAAGCGCTCCGCCCTTTTCATTGACTTGCGTTTGCAAGTCTATTTGCTGGCAAAGGCCGCAGGCGCGACTGCTGTGCCGCAGAGCGGCAGGGTAAGGGTCGCTGGAAGGGTGGAACTGAGCGAGACGCACGCGCCCTCGAAGTCTGCGGTTTCAGCGCCTTTCAGGCCGGACAGGTCGGCGTCAATGAAGCGGACGTCCTTGAATGAGGCGCCATGCACAGCCGCGTTCCGCAGTTGGGAACCGGTCATGTTTGAGCCGTTGAAGACGGCGCCAGACAGAATCGTTTCGTTTAGCCAGGACCCGGTGAGATTGGCGCCTGACAGGTCTGCCGATTCCATCCGGGATCCCGTCAGGTCTGCCGAAGCAAAATTGGCTCCAACAAGCAAGGCGGTTTGAAGATTCGCGCCGCGAACATTTGCGCTCCGAAAATCAGCTCCAGATGCTTGAATACCCTGAAGACGTGCATCAGACAGAATGGCTCCAGCGAATTGAGCAGAGGTAAGAATGGCGCCCCGCATGTCTGCGCTGGTCGCATTAGCGTTCTCAAAATTGGCATTGCCAGCCTGAACACCACGCATGAAAGCGTATTCCATGTTCGCGCTGGAATAGTTTCCGCCAGCGAGGGACCAGCCAGTCAAATTCTTGCCGGATAGGTCACACTCCCCGCAGGCGCCTGCATAACCAGGGGACCAGGCCACGGGTTGGCTCTGTGCCTGTGCCGACAAGGCGACAAAGGACATGGCGGATGCGGTAAGAAGAGCATGTACCAAGCGGATCATGGAACATGGATAACGCCTGATTTTGTTACCCCAAACTGAACAAACAGTAAGGACTGCCTAAAACACGGGAAGTGTTGCAATTCCGCCATGCCTTGGAAAACAGCGATTAACCGAAATTCGGAGAAAGAACCGCCGGTTTCTATTGATCATCTTGAAGTAATCAGGACGGAACTTCGCTCGTATCCTGTAATTCCTGCCCACACGTATCGCACTCGGCATCCCCGTCCTCGCTGATCTGGAACAGTGTGAAGCTCCCACAATTCGGGCAAGCGTCGGTGAGGTAGGCTGGCGCGTTCAACGTCTCATCGTCGCCCTCCTCACCGGAAAGCTTTTCTTCGCGTTTCTTGTCCAGGATGACGATATTGTCCGGCAATTGCCCGCGTGAGAAACCACGTGAGATCAACTGGGCGGCTTCTTCCGTAAACTCTGCAGTTTCGCGGGTTCCGTCCCCAGCGCCCCGACCGAGGCCGTCATGGGTGACATCGGCTTCGGCGAGGTCGTCCCGGCCGAGATAGGACACGGCGAGTTCGCGGAAGATGTAGTCTAGAATGGAGGTCGCTTTGGTGATGCGATCATTGCCGGTGACGGCACCAGCCGGCTCGAACCGGGTAAACACGAAGGCGTCGACGAATTCCTCCAGCGGCACACCGTATTGCAGACCGATAGAGGTGGCGATCGCAAAATTGTTCATCAGGCTCCGGAAAGCGGCGCCTTCTTTATGCATATCAAGGAAGATCTCCCCGAGCGCGCCATCATCAAACTCGCCCGTATGGAGGTAGACCTTGTGACCGCCGACTGATGCCTTCTGGATATAGCCTTTTCGGCGATCAGGGAGTCGGGTACGGGCATTTGGACCGTGACCCGTGAGAGCCGAACTTTGAGGGGATTCGTGTGGAATCTCGGCCTCTGCCGCCAGCTCGTCGGCGAGGCTGAGAATATGGTCCATGCGCTCGGCCACTTCTTCGTTTGCCGATGCCCGTATGCCGATCAACAGGGCGGACAGGCCTGCCTCGATAGCCTTGTCGGCCAAATCCAGACCGTCTCGCCCATTCACCCGGACAGTCGTCTGCCCGCCAAGCGCTTCGGAACACGCCATCGCGAAAGCCAGTTCAGCTTCTGCACCAACAGAAAGGTCCAGCCCGCATTGGCGAAAGGCCTGGGTGGCAACATCTTCGACCGTACCGTCAACGGCAGCTTCAGCATTTGAAATATCTTTTCTGGAGAACCCCATCGCGGAGAGAAGTGCGAGACCATCCGAATCGAAATTCTCTGGGGCCAGTTTCAGATCTTCGCTGATGATCTCGTCACCCAATACCCATCGGGAGAAGGCGGCGTTCAGGGGTAGTCCGTCGCTGAGCGCGCGTGTAACCCGGTCGAGGGCAGCTTCGGAGAAGCCGCGGTCTCGCAAACGGTCTGCCCCAAGGGCGGCTTCCAGGTCTTCACCTCCACAATTGGCCACCCGGTCCAATATTGTTGGGAGAGATTCTGGCGCGGTACGTGATATCGCCAGCCGAGCGCATCGCGCCAGGGTCGGGCCGTCATCGGAATAGGCCAGTACGGTGCGCACAGGCCCAGCGCCCTCGCTTTCGCATTCAGGCATCAAATCGGCGAGGTCTGTGATGGGCAGAATGGCAACCGTACAGGATTTCCGGGACGTTGCTCTGCGTGCCTCGAGACCGAGTACGCTGGCATGGCCTGCGGCTAGCGATGAGCCGGCTGCATGGGCCTTTACAAGGGCACATATCGCAGCCGCTACCGAACGTCCGTCGTCGCTATCATAGGAGAGGCCAAGCGAAAGCACGGCTGCGCCGAGACCCTGTATCAGGAGCAGGCCGTCTCCGACGCTTTTGCCAGCTGCTTCCGCCACAGAGCTCAACAAATCTGTTTCGAGTCCATCGGGGCTGACTGCCAGCGAGACATCCAGCAACCGACAAGCGGTACGTGCCGGAGCGAGGTCATCCTGAGCAAGAAGGATTTCAGCGCCTTCTTTGAGGGCACTTAATAGCAGAGTATCGAATTCCGGATCGGTCGATTCTGCGCTGAAGACTGCTGCGGGGGGAGGCTGGTTATTGGCAGCGGCGATTCTCAAGGCCTCCGCCGTGCGTGCAAAACCGTCTGGCTGACGCAGCGCTTCTTCAAGTATGTCTTGCGGTAGGCCTGATGCCACGGCCTCCGCCAATTCTGCATTGCGTGGTGCATTGCCCAAACGTTCCAGCATTTCGGCGGTGGCAATCTGGGACGCGCCGAGCAAACCAGCAGACGCATAGGCGGACGCAACATTTCTCAGAGATTCTTCAGTAATCGGCCGCCGCCGTTTTCCCGCGGCGCGGAAGGCGATTCCGAACTCCATCTCCGGAGAAAGCAGGCCGTCGGTCTCGGCGGCCTCCACAATGGACGCAATCTCTGCAGTTTTCATCAAACCCTCCCGCGAATCACCAGCGAATCACATATTCGAGCGTGACGGTTCCGGTCAGGGGTATCAACCATTCCGGCAGCAAAATTAGCGGTCAGATCATAAAAACGTGCGTCGCATTGCCTGCGGCTGCCGTATGGATTAACTGCCCGGATAACGCCATATTACGGCCAACAAGACAGGTCAGGACATCCTCACGATGCTGAAACAGATTTTTACCTGGTGGAGCGGCAATACGATCGGAGCGGCTTTTGATATCAAGCGGCGCTCTGGCTATGTCGGGACCGACGAATACGGCAACCGCTATTTCGAGGAGCGCAAGCCGTCTCTCGAAGGGCGCAAGCGTCGTTATGTGATGTACAAGGGCCTGGCCGAGCCATCCAAGGTGCCTGCGGACTGGCATGGCTGGCTGCATCATACTGTCGAAGATCCGCCCACCAAGTCGCCGCTTACGCGCCGTGAATGGGAAACGGACCACAAGCCCAATATGACGGGCACTCCTTACGCCACCAAGCCGAAGGGCAGCCTGTCGACTGACATGGCACGCCAGAAGGCATCAGGCGACTATGAGGCATGGAACCCCGATGCGTGAATCACTCTTTGAAACCCTGATTGGCGCCGCCGTGGTCGCGGTGGCTGGTATCTTCCTCTGGTTCGCGATCGACCGCGGTGGAGAAACCCAGTCGCAAGGTGATCAGTACGAGCTTGAGGCGCGCTTCAACAATGTATCGGGCATTTCGCGCGGTTCCGATGTGCGTATCGCCGGTGTGAAGGCTGGCATCGTCAAAAGCATCGTGGGTGATCCGGAGCGGTTTGAGGCGGTTGTAACGCTCAGCCTGGATGAAAAATGGGCCCTGCCGGATGATACGGATGCCCGGGTGTCGACTGACGGTCTTCTCGGCGGAGCTTATGTGGCTCTGGAACCAGGCGGCAGCTTCGACAATATCCCCCAGGATGGGTCTGGTGAGATCAAGTATACGCGTGGCAGCGTCGACCTGCTGACCCTGTTTGCGTCCTTTGCTTCGGGCAGCGGTGGTGATGGTGCGTCCAACCCGGCGGCCAGCCCAGATGCCACAGCAGACGATGCATATCCGGGTGAGGATTACCAATAATGCGTATCATGGTCTCTGCACTTGCATTGGCCGCCCTCGTTGGGGGCGCCGGACACGCGGCCACCTTCGTCCAGAAGGATACGGCCACGTTGCGCGCGCTCGACAAGATTACCGGCCGCTCCACGGATATTGACGTGAAAGTCGGTGAGCCGGTTGTCTTCGGATCCCTGAAGGTCGAACTGCAGGTCTGTTACCAGACCCCGCCGGAGGAAGCTCCGGAAAGTGCAGCATTTCTAAAGATCGCCTCGACCCAGCCTGTGGCTGTTGAGACGATGGAAGCCGCGGTCGATGCGGAGGATGTCGAAACGGTCAGCGAAGATAATCCAGAACTCTTTTCAGGCTGGATGTATGCTTCATCGCCAGGACTCAGCGCGCTTGAACATCCTGTCTATGATATCTGGGTAATACGCTGCGCTGCGCCGGAGCCTGTGAAGCTCGCACCACGTCCGTCCGAAGAGGATGCGGAATTCGAATAGAATTTGGCCTCTACAGTGAGGGCGTCTTTCAAGAGTTTCTTGAAATCCTGACGGGGTATTTCGATAAGCCCGAATTGCTCCAAGTGGGGATTATGGAACTGCGCGTCGAGCAAGACGAAACCGTCTTCGAGAAGATGCGCCACCAGATGGACCAGCGCAATCTTTGACGCGTCCGTCGCGCGTGAGAACATGCTTTCTCCAAAGAAGGCGCCGCCAAGTGCCACCCCATAAAGGCCGCCGACCAAATTGTCGCCGTCCCAGCACTCGATGGAATGGGCGTGGCCCTCGCGGTGGAGCGAGCTGTACAGATTCAGAATGGGCGAGTTGATCCAGGTGCTTTCGCGCCCCTTTGCACTCTCAGCGCACAATTCCATGACACGCGTAAAGGCCTGATCAATGGTCACGCGAAACGGATCCTGCTTGACCTTTCGGAGCAGGCGCTTGGGCACGTGGAAATCACCAAGCGGAATGATCCCTCGCATATCAGGGTCGACCAGAAACAAGTTCGGATCATTTCGGGCATCGCCCATGGGGAAAATCCCACGACGATAGCAAGCAAGCAGATCGGATGAACTAAACCGCTGTGACATGGAATTATATGAACCAGCGGCTTATGTGATGTCTACCCTTTGTCGATCCTTGTGGAACGCGAAAGGTGAAAAATGCTCACTTTTTTGTATCAGTTTGATTTTCAAGAAACTTTTCGAGCCAGTGAATATTGTATTCACCTTCGAGTACATCCTCATTCTCGACGAGTTCGCGGTGCAGATCCAGCGTCGTGAAGACCCCGCCGATGACCATTTCCTGCAAGGCGCGGCGAAGGCGCATGATACACTCACGGCGGGTTCGCCCGTGCACGATCAATTTGCCGATCAGCGAGTCGTAGTGAGGAGGAATGCGGTAGCCCGAATAGGCCGCACTATCGAGTCTGACATCAGGTCCGCCGGGTGCGTGGAAGTCTGTGATCAGGCCCGGGGAAGGCACGAACGTCTTTGGGTGCTCGGCATTGATCCGGCACTCGATGGCGTGACCGACCAGCATGACATCTTCCTGCCGGAATGAGAGTTCCTTCCCTTCGGCAATGCGGATTTGTTCGCGCACCAAGTCAATGCCTGTGATCATTTCTGTGACAGGGTGCTCGACCTGGAGCCGCGTGTTCATTTCGATGAAGTAGAATTTACCGTCTTCATAGAGGAACTCGACCGTACCGGCGCCGCGATAACCAAGTTTTTCCATCGCACGGGCGCAGATGCCGCCGATCTCTTCACGCTGGGCCTGATTCAGAGCAGGCGAGGGCGCTTCCTCGAAGACTTTCTGGTTACGTCGCTGCAGCGAACAATCGCGCTCCCAGAGATGGGCTACATTGCCATGCGTGTCAGCGATGATCTGGACTTCGATGTGACGCGGGCCCTGAAGATATTTCTCAAGATACACCGCATCATCACCGAATGCAGCCTTGGCTTCGGTCTTGGCGGTTCGAACGGCATTTTCGAGGTCTGCTTCAGTCTTGGCGAGCTTCATGCCTCGACCGCCGCCGCCAGCAGATGCTTTTACGAGGACCGGAAAGCCGATTTTCTTGGCGGCCTTCTTGGCTTCGGCAATAGACGACAATGCGCCTTCTGAACCGGGTACGCACGGCACGCCCGCTTCTATCATTGCGGCCTTGGCAGCGATCTTGTCGCCCATGATGCGGATATGCTCGGCCGTAGGACCAATGAACGCGAGCCCATGTGCTTCGACCATTTCGGCGAATTGGGCGTTCTCCGACAGAAAGCCGTATCCCGGATGGATCGCGTCCGCGCCGGTGATCTCGGCAGCGGCAAGGATCTGCGACTTCTTCAGATAGCTTTCGGACGATGGCGCAGGCCCGATGCAGACACTCTCGTCCGCGAGGCGCACAGCCATGGCGTCGCTGTCTGCTTCGGAATGGACGACCACGGTGGACAGTCCCATTTCCTTGCAGGCGCGGTGAATCCTCAGCGCGATCTCGCCGCGGTTTGCGATGAGAACCTTCTTGATAACGGGTTGGTCAGCCATATTACTCGATCAGAATGAGAGCTTCGCCATATTCAACTGGCTGGGCATCAGTGACGTAGATTTCTTTGACGGTACCGGCCTTGTCGGCTTCGACTGGATTGAAAGTCTTCATGGCTTCGACGAGCAAGATCGTGTCGCCCTTTTTCACCTTGTCGCCAACGCCGACGAATTGCTTCGCACCGGGTTCAGGCGACAGGTATACCGTGCCGACCATCGGAGACTTGATGGCGTTGTCAGATGTCTGAGGTGGAGCGTCTGTGGTGGCGACAGGAGCAGCTGCTGACGGAGCAGCGGCAGCCGGTGCAGCGACCGGCGCGGCCATAGCGGCCTGCACAACCGGCGCAGCGGGTTTGCTGACGCGGATGCGTAGGCCTTCATGTTCAACTTCAACTTCGCCAAGGTCTGCTTCCCGCAGAATGGCTGCGAGTTCCCGGACAAGTCCGGTATCCAGCTTGTTCTTCGTTGTGCTCATGGGATGTCAGGTCTCTTATTTGCCCGTGAGGGTCTTTGCCGCCATTAGCGCCAGCTCATAACCATAGGCGCCAAGGCCTGCAATCGTGGCCTTCACAGCGGGGGATACGTAATTCACCTGGCGGAACGCTTCGCGCGCCGCAGGATTCGACAAATGAACTTCAATTACAGGGATTTTGCACGCTTTCAGCGCGTCGTGAAGAGCGATGGATGTATGCGTGTAGGCTGCGGCATTCAGAATGATGGCGGCGCCCTTTTCAGATGCCTCCTGAATCCAGCTCACCAATTCGCCTTCATGATTCGTCTGGCGAAGCTCCAGCTGTGTTCCATCTGCCAGCGCTTCGAGACGTGCATGAATGTCAGCGAGGGTCTCGTGCCCGTAAATCTCGGGCTCGCGTGAGCCGAGAAGGTTGAGGTTTGGGCCTCCAAGGACATATACGGGCTTGGTCATAGTCTTCCGTCTTGCGCTGTAACGCCGGGCAAGGCAAGGGGGCTGGTGAACGGAGAAAACCCGAATGTTGATTACAGTCAATGGCGTATCTCGCGAAGTCGAACCTGGCCTGACGCTTGCCATGTTGGTGCTTCAACTGGCAGGCGAGTCCGACAGGGATCAGCGCGGCATTGCGATTGAGCGAAATCTCGAAATCGTGCCGAAGTCAGAGCATGCCAGCACTGTGATTGAGGACGGCGACAAGATAGAAGTGGTTCAGTTCGTGGGTGGTGGCTGATCGCTTGCGATCTCAGCTATTTGCGCCATCCAGCTCTTGCAGACCAGACAGGTTAGAATTTTGACAGATCCCCTTATCATCGCCGGCAAATCCTATAACTCCCGCCTGATCGTAGGCACGGGCAAGTATCAGACTTATCAACAGAACGCGGACGCAGCACGGGCTGCTGGCGCGGAGATCGTCACCGTGGCTTTGCGGCGGGTGAACTTGTCGGACCCGAACGAAGAGCGGCTGACAGACTTTGTGAAGCCGGACGAATTTACTTATCTGCCAAATACAGCCGGATGTTACACGGCGGATGAAGCCGTTCGCACGCTGCGCCTGGCGCGCGAGGCCGGTGGCTGGAATTTGGTGAAGCTGGAAGTGCTGGCTGACCAGAAGACGCTCTATCCGAACATGCCGGAGACGCTTGAGGCAGCCAAAGCCCTGATCGCCGAAGGGTTTGAGGTCATGGTTTATTGTTCCGATGATCCGGTCTACGCGAAGATGCTGGAAGACGCAGGTTGCTGCGCGATCATGCCGCTCGGTAGCTTGATTGGGTCAGGCCTCGGAATCATGAATCCGGTCAATATCCGTCTCATTGTCGAGCAGACACGAGTGCCGGTGATTGTCGATGCGGGTGTCGGAACGGCCTCGGACGCCGCGATTGCCATGGAACTGGGCTGTGATGGCGTGCTGATGAATACGGCCATTGCCGCCGCGAAGGATCCGATCCGGATGGCTAATGCCATGAAACATGCGGTGATCGCCGGTCGAGAGTCCTATCTGGCCGGGCGGATGCCAAAAAAGATGTATGCGGATCCAAGTTCGCCGCTTGCGGGCCTGATCTGATCAGAACAACGCGAGTGCTGCGTACAGGATCAGGCACATCAAAAATCCTACCACGCTGATCAGCGTGGTAGAGACGGTCCATGTACGCAGTGTCTCACCTGGCGTGATGCCGAAGATCCGTCCAACGAGCCAAAAGCCACTATCATTCACATGGCTGCCGGTTGTTGCGCCCGCGGCAATCGCGATGGCCACAATACCTAGCTGCGGGGCGGAGAGATCGGCCATCGCCACAATGGGCGCGGTCAGGCCAGCTGACGTTATCATGGCAACCGTGGAGCTACCTTGGGCGAGCCTCAGGATGACGGCGAGTACATAGCCCGCCAGAAGCGGACCAAACCCCAGACCAAGCGCGGCATTTGCGATCTGCTCGCCAGCGCCTGTGTCCACAAGAACCTGCTTGAACGCGCCGCCCGCGCCAGTGACGAGGATGACTGCGCCTGTAGGCTCGAATGCGCGGGCCATCGCGTCCGACATCAATTTCCGGCTCTGGACGGTCTTTGGATAAAGCAGCAGCCAGGATGCGCCGCATGCAATCAGGAGCGCGCTAAATGGATGCCCGATGATTTCAAGCACATATTTGATGGGGCCGTCCGGCAAGATTCCCGCAAGCGTGCCCAACAGAATCAGGACGAGTGGCAGCGTAATCAGGAATATGGCCCGTTCGGGCTGTGGGATGGGCCGGGTTGTATGATTGCTGGTTTCGTCCAGTTCGAAGGCCGGATTGCCGATTGGCATGCGGTTGCGCTGCTCCAAAAACGCCGCGAAGAGCGGACCGGATACGGCCAGCGCGACGCAGCCTGTTATTGCGCCGAAGAGGATAACCCAGCCGAGGTCCGCGCCTATCAGCTCCGCGATGGCGATCGGTCCCGGCGTGGGCGGTAGGAAAGCGTGGCCGACCGCGAGCCCTGCCATGAGCGGGAGACCAAGAGACATGGCGGGTTTCAGCCGGTCATGAGCCATGGTGAGGATCAGGGGTGCGAGTATGATGAGGGCAACATCGAAAAAGACAGGTGTGGACGCCAACAAGCCAATGCCGGCGATCTTCCATTGGTTCGTTTTGAAGCTGGATGAGGTAGAGAGTTTTGAAGCCAGGGCATCGAGCGCCCCAGAGGCCTGCAGGATCGCGCCGAACAACGCGCCAAGCCCGATGACTGTGGCAATGAACCCCAGCGTGCCGCCCAGGCCTTTTGCCAATGTGTCGAAGGCTTGTTCTGGGGCCATGCCCGCGGCCAGGGCACTGAATATGCTGACCAGTAGCAGGGCCGCGAAGGCATTCATCCGTGCGCGCAATATCAGCGCAAGCAGCGCCGCAATGCCAAACCCTGTTGCCAGCAGGGGGCGGTAGACGAGGAGCGCTTCGGTCAGCTCCATGCGAGGCCAATTGATGTCGTTCTGATGCGCATGAGTGTGTCATGTGCGGTCATGTAAAGTGTGCGGCCGTCTGCGTCGCCGAAGCAGCAATTGGCAGTTGCCTTGCCGGTGTTGATCCGGGCAAGGGGTTTGCCGTCCGAGGCCAGAAGGAACACGCCGCCCGGGCCCGTTGCAAAGATGTGACCCGAACGCGTCACAGCCATCCCGTCCGGCAGGCCCGGAGCCGTGTCGGACATGAACGGCTTGGCGTCAAAAAGCACCGAACTGGAAGAACCATCAGGTGCCATGCGCAGGATGACCGGCTGGTCGGGATCCGATTGGCTAACATAGAGTGTCTGGCTGTCTGGTGACAGCACGATGCCATTCGGGAAAGTCATTGTATCGATAAGGCGGGTGATTTCTCCATCTGGTGACAGACGGTACACGCCGTTGGCATCTTGCTCCTTCAGGGGAGAGTCATTCATGCCCTCCAGCCCATAGGGCGGATCGGTGAAGAACAGGCTTCCGTCAGGCGCTTCGACAACATCGTTTGGGCTGTTGAACTTCTTGCCATTGAACGTGGCGGCGATGATCTTACGATGCCCGGTTTCGAAGTCCATTCTTTCGACCGCGCGACGACCATGGTTGCAGATGAGAAGTGAGCCATCCTGAGAGATAGCCAATCCATTGGCGCCCGGTTCGCGGAAACCCGTCGCCTGCTCACGTGCAATGCCCGAAGGGGCCAGGAATTCCGTCGCGCCGCTGGCTTCTGACCATTTCCACGCAATATTCTCCGGTACATCGGTAAAATACAGGCTGTTGCGTGCGCGATCCCAGACCGGCCCTTCACTCCATGTATAACCGGAGGCCAAAACCTCCAGTCTTGCGGAAACATCCAACAGGGAATGGGCTTCCGCATCGAAGATCTCGAGATCGGGATTGGACGCCTTTCCGATCGGAGTGGTGGCGCAAGCCGAAATCAGGGTGGCTGCGGCGGCAGACCCCATGAAGCCACGTCGCGTTTGTTTCATTCTACATGTGTCCTTGTGGCAATTGCGCTGGCTGGAACGTTCGTGTGGTAAGCCTGATCAATGATGACCTCCGCGCGCGCCCGAATGTCGTCAGCGGATGCACCCACCATGAATTCGATCTTACCGGGTTCTACGATCCAGCCGTCCCGTGCCGTGTAGTACGCCATCTGGTCGGGGGTCAGGGTGAAGCTCACTGTGCGGGATTCACCAGCCGGGATATGGACTCGCTTGAATCCGCGCAGTTCTCGTTTCGGTCGGGCAATCGTGGCGAGCGGATCACGCATATACAGCTGAATCACCTCATCAGAATCGACGTCTCCGGAATTTGTGACCTTGATGCTCAAGGTGAATTCATCTGCATCGGTTATTGCGATCAGGTCACCATATTCGAAGCTGGAATAGGTCAGTCCATGACCGAAGGGGAAAAGCGGCGTGATCGGAATATCGATGAACCGGTTCGTGTCTTTCGACAGGTCCGGGTCAGCGGGGCGCCCACCGGGATATTCGGAATAGGTGTGCGGCACCGCACCGGTGCGTCGCGGAAATTCGATAGGTAGGCGACCCGCAGGGGAGACATCACCCCATATCACGTCAGACAGCGCGTTTCCGGCTTCAATGCCCAGCATCCATGTGTTGAGCACGGCATCAGCGGCTCCAACTTCCTGTTCCATTGCGAGCGGCCGTCCCGTCACCAATATGATCGTAACGGGTTTGCCGATCTCAAACATCGCCGCGGCGAGGGCGGACTGGTTCTGGGGAAGGGCAATATCTGAGCGGCTGCGCGCTTCCCCGGACAGGTCGAAATCCTCCCCGATCACCAAGAGAATATGATCGGCGGCCGACGCAATCTCCACAGCAGCCTCAATAGAAGAATCCGCGTCATTTGAAGGATGCGTGCCGGCTGCATATGTAATGGTGGTGCCGTCAGGAGCGTTTTGCTGCAGGCCCTCAAGCAATGAGACGACATCCTCGACCTTGCCTTGTGCACGCCAAGAGCCGAGCTGAGTCAGCTTGTCCTCCGCCAAGGCACCGATAACGGCGATTTTCTGAGGGGAATTGGAGAGTGGCAGAACCTGGTTTTCATTCTTCAAGAGCACCGTTGATTTCACCGCGGCTTCGCGTGCTGTGCGTCGGAATTCATGGCTCAGCAGAGTTGTCTTTTCCCGTTCTGCATCGTGATAGGCCAACGGTTCGTCAAACAGGCCCAATCGCTCTTTTGTCATCAGTATACGGGCAACTGCCGCGTCGAGATCATGTGTCAGGCATTCATCTGACTGCACAGCGGTCTTGATCCTGGTTGGCAGGACCATGCTGGTCATGTCCATGTCGACGCCCGCGCGCAGGGCAAGCACTCCCGCCTGTTCTTCAGATTCGGCCACGCCGTGATTCATCAGTTCAGCGACTGCATTCCAGTCGGACACGATCATGCCGTCAAAGCCCCACTCGCCCCGCAATACATCATCGATGAGATATTCATTGGCTGTGGACGGAACCCCGGCGACATCATTGAACGCCGTCATCATGGAGCCGGTGCCAGCCTTCGTGGCGGCGTAGAAGGGAGGCAGATAGGTTTCGAACAGGCTTTGATCGCTGATGTCAGCAGACCCATAGTCGCGGCCGCCAGTTGGGGCACCATATGCGCCGAAGTGTTTCGTCGCAGCGAGAATGGTGTTTGGGGCTGCTAGGCTTTCGCCCTGATAGCCCTCGACCTGCGCGACTGCCATACGAGACCCCAGATATGGGTCCGCACCAGCACTCTCGACGATTCTGCCCCATCGCGGGTCACGCGCAATGTCGACCATCGGGGCGAACGTCCAGTGAAGGCCTGCTGACGACGCCTCGTCAGCGGAGATGACGGCGGCTTCCCGCCAGACGTCTGGATCCCATGATGCCGCCATGGCCAGTGGTACCGGAAAAATCGTTCGGTAGCCGTGTACTACGTCCATCGCAAAGAGGAGCGGGATGCCCAGACGGCTTTCTTCAATGGCGACCTTTTGGAGTTCACCCAGCGGCTCAGCGCCCGCAACATGAAGATAGGAGCCAATCTCGCCATTCCGGACTTTGCCGAGTTCTTCAGGGGTGAGCTTTGAATTCAGCGACTTGCTGCGGCCACCTGCGGCCTGGTTTAATTGACCGAGTTTTTCATCAATGGTCATCTGGGCCACCAACGAACGTACGCGCTGTGATGCACTCGTCAGACTCACATTCGGCGTGCAGGCTCTGGCCTCGGAAATGTCAGAAACGACGGTGTCAGCGGGTGCGGTAGGCGCTTGCACAGGCGTGGCGCAAGCGGTCGCCAACAAGGTGGTCGCCAAGGCGCCAATCGCAAGCCGGCGCTTCGTGCCCGTGTAAGCATCGGTCATAATTCCCTCCCCATAAGTGTCGCGTCGACCACGTTTCGTTAGCGCAATCATTGGGGGAGTGGCTATTTATGTCAACGCTAACATTTTCCCGTCCAAAAGAGTGTTCGATGTCTGTGACCGTTTAGTGCAGCGGGGCATTAGGTATACGTCAGGCCTTTACGAGGCCGATCTCGCGGAGCCGTTCCATGAGATAATCCTGAGCCGTGATCGGGGCTTCGGCTTTGCCGCCTTCAGCGACGCAGCCAGGTAGCGCTTCGATCAGGTAATCCTGATTGAAGTGCAGAAAGAAGGGCGTCGAGTAGCGCGGGAATTTTGCGCGCTCGGCAGATGGGTTAAGCACGCGGTGCGTTGTCGACGGCAGTACGCCGCCCGTCAGGCGCTGTAGCATGTCTCCGCAATTGATGACCAGCGCGCCAGCGGGCGGATTAACGTCCAGCCATTCGCCTGAACTGTGCAAGACCTGGAGGCCGGCCTCCTCAGCACCCAATAAAAGCGTGATGACATTAATGTCCTCATGCGCGCCGGCGCGGACCGTGCCTGCGGGTGGAGGAGTTTGCTGCGGGGGGTAGTGGAGCAGACGCAGGATAGAGTTGCCGAAATTGACCTTGTCGTCGAACCAATCCTCGGCGAGCCCAAGATGCAAGGCGACACCTTCCAGAATTTCTCGGCCCATTTCATCCAGTGCATCAAAAAGTGCGGTTGTGGCTTCGTCAAAGGCGGGTACTTCCGGAACGCTGGGTGTGTCGGCCATCGTCGCGCGATAGGGGCTGTCCTCCGGCAGGGCGCGACCGGTATGCCAGAATTCCTTGAGGTCGGCATGAGCGTTGCCCTTGGCATTCTCCGTGCCAAAGGCCGTATAGCCGCGCTGGCCACCCCCTTGGCGTCCGTCATATTTCAGCTTTTCCGCGTCCGGCAGAGCAAAGTAAGCCTTGGTCGCATCCAGATTGCGGTCAATCACGCCCTGATCGACTGTATGGCCGGACACCACTGCGAACCCTGTCTCTCGAAAGGAGCGGCAGAGCGCATCTCCGAACGCTTTTTTATTGGATTTGAATAGGTCGAACGGGACGGGTTTGAAATAGTCGGTCATCATTATCGGGGTCTCTGGCAAGAATTAGAGGGGAGATTAGCACAGAGGGATGGGCCGACCATACGTAACGCCACATATGTAGCAGTTGCGCGTGCATTTGAGTTTGGCCGTGCTTTCGTGGAGATTTTGACGGCTCCACCGAATTCAGGGGCTTGCGATCAGGATGGGGTTTCTCTAGACCCCGTATTCCGCGCTGGAGAGGTGGCCGAGTGGCTGAAGGCGCGCCCCTGCTAAGGGCGTATACGTTAACGCGTATCGAGGGTTCGAATCCCTTCCTCTCCGCCAGCCCGCCTCCCTCAACATCCTGATACATCCCTGAATATACTGAAACTATTCGGTATTTCGGAATATCCGCGCTCCTGGAATCTTGATTTGCTGCACATTTTGCTGCACAAAAGGGATTCGAACATGCCCATTTTCAAGCGTGGGAAGACCTACCAGCTGCGTCGGCGTGTTCCCCGCCGGTATCATGGCGTTGAGACAAGACGCACCGTCTGGATCAGCCTGCATACAGATTCCGAAAGCCTTGCGCAGAGCAAGGCAATCCATGCCTGGGAACAGCTCATCGAGGCGTGGGAGGCGCGTCTGGCAGGCAGGTCAAGCGATGCTGACGAACGCTATGCCGCTGTTCAGGAACTCGCCAGCCTGCGGGGATATCGCTATCTGCAGGCGGACAGGGTTTCGCAATTGCCGCTAGAAGAACTGGTTGAGCGTATCGAAGCCATACAAGGTGGGGGCGACGTGCCTGATGCGGTCGAGGCTGCCTCTTTGCTGGGAGGTGTCGAGAAGCCGGAGCCGACGCTTGAAGCAGCGCTCGGCCTTTATTGGTCCCTGGCCCGGGAAAAGGTAATCGGTAAGAGTGAGGACCAGATCAGGCGCTGGCGAAATCCCCGTATCAAGGCAGTGCGCAATTTCGTGTCCGTCATCGGCAACAAGCCGATTGCAGCCATCACACGCGATGACATGCTGGATTTCAGGCAGCACTGGCTCGAACGGATCGAGGCAGGCGCGGTTACGCCCAATACCGCAAACAAGGATTTGATCCATCTCGGTGATATCCTGAAAACGGTGAACAGGATGAAGCGGCTCGGGATTACGTTGCCGCTCGGGGAATTGTCCTTCCGGGAAGGTGAGAAGCGGACTCGTCCACCATTCAGTACAAAATGGATTCGTGAGAAATTGCTGGCCCAGCATGCGCTGGACGGCCTGAATGAGGAAGCCAGAGCCTTGCTGCTCGGCGTGATCAATACCGGATACAGGCCCTCGGAAGGCGCAGCTTTGACCTCCGACACGATCCGGCTGGATCACGCGTCTCGCCATCCTTGCTTTCCTCGCGCCAGGCCGCGCCGAGTTCTGCATCGCCTGCGAAGATGCGGTAGTCCGGACCGGCCGCTGCCTTGTCGATCACCGGCACCATCTGGGCCTTCACATTGATCATCATGGTCCGGGACGGCAATGGCCCCGCCGCGAAATTCTGCGAGGTCCTCGGCTATGAACCCCAGGAAACATCCGTATACAGCAAATGTCTGATACATTTGTCCGAGACCGCAGACAAGTCGGCCACAGGTCCGCTGTTGAACAACTCCCGCTCGCAAGCCGGATTGCTGGTCTTTGCAATGCGCTGTCTGCGGATCCTGCTGCGACGGCCGAATATGAGACGAGCCGGGCCAGTCACTATTTTGTAGGAAGGGGTCTCGTCAGCGCAGTTAGGGCTGCCTCGACCTTTGAGCGGTACGAGTGACCATCTTGAGCCTGCTAGCAATCATCTAGAGTAGAATGGCCGGGCATTCGAAAGGGGCTGATGCGCAATCAGTGTATCATCTTAACCGCGCGGTCCGTTGAAGGCCTCGTCGAGCAAATAACCTTCAAGAGTCTCAGCCATTCAATAGATTACCGCTTCACTATGTCCAAGCCTGAGGGAAATTGCTGTCTTTACATATAGACTAAATTGAGCTTTGGATCGTGACCATGCACCGTCTGGTAGCTCTTCTCTGTGCGATTTTCGCCATATCACCATTCCTGTCAGGGGCGGCGCATACGCGTGCGCATGCTGAAGAGCTGCATCATGTGATGCCAATCGATCATCATCTTGATGAGCAGGGCCTCGGTCATGACACTCTGTCCGATCTGGACGATGAGCACTCGCACGAGCTTGATCATGAGGATCACCCTGCGGAACTTCATTTTGTTGCGCTTGGCATTTCTTCACCGACTGGTCTCGTCAAGTCAGTTGTGCCTTTTGTAAGGCTTGTATCCGGCCCACCATCCTATCGCGGACCCATCCGTCTGAAAGATCCGGATCCCGAACGAATTTCAGCCTGAACATAATATCGTACATTGTTACGCCATGCGGGCGTCCAATGTTTGCTTGTTCAGCCTGGAGTAAGTTTCATGGCACTTAAAGTTATAGGCTGCGCCTTGATCATGGCGTTGCCACTTCTGCCGGTCAGCGCGCAGACATCCGCTTGTGAAGCAGGCGAAGATCTCGAAATTGTGACGTCCTCTCAAGCCATGCGGGCTGCACTTGACGCCGACTTGCGACCCATCCTGGCGGACAAGGGTGTGGCCCTGGCCCGCACGGAACGGACGATTGCTGCACTTCGCCCAATGGATACGATCAGTCTCGAAACGGAAAATTTTCCAGGCATCGGTCTGGCGGGCGAGATCGACAATCTGGAAGTGACAGGGCGATTCTCAAGGACTTGGGAGCGCGGTGGCAAAAGAGAGGCGCGCGAAGCGGTGGCGCGCGCAGGGATAGCCGTTGCAGAAACTGAGCGGGAAATCATCGAGCACGATATCGCTCACGCGATTGAGACGCTGTATGTTGAAGCTGTCCTCCTGGAGCGCCGAGCCGATCTCGCCTGCAAGCGGGTCGCGAGTTCACGGTCTTTGAAGGAAATTGTTGATCGCCGCGTGGAAGCTGCCCGAGACCCACTTCTTGCGCAGGCGCGGTCAGTGACGGACCTCGCTAGGGCTGAGGCAGAAGCGCTTCAATACCACCGCCTCGCCGCCGAGCGGCGTATGACCATTGCCAGTATGTGGGGCAGGGCGGAGGATTTTGCGATCGAGCCTGGATTCATTGAGCGCCGCTTGAAATCAGGCCAGCTGGATATTCCAGGTGTGTACTCACCTGAATTCGAAAAACTGCAGGCGGAAGATCGCCGCCTTGCGGCTGAGACAGAACTTCGCAGGGCGGAAGCAGTGCCAGATGTGACTTGGAGTGCGGGTGTTCGGAAATTCGGATATCGAGAAGACATTGGCGTCATCGCCGGTGTCACCATCCCTCTGGGTACGCAGAGTCAGTCAGCTGCCAAAGCTGCCAAACACCGGGTTCAACAAGAACTCGTCGCTGTCCGCGAACGTGTGCTGCGCCAGCAATTGCTGCGTCAGGCAGTTAACTATCAGCGCGCGGCGCAAAATGCGCAGGCCAGCATACGAGATATAGACGACGTTTTACTTCCTGAAGCGATCCGCGCGCTTGATCTGGCCCAAGAGGGGTATGACCGCGGCGCATTTTCGTACCTCGAAATCATCGATGCGCAGCGAACACTTGCTGAACTGCGTGAACAGCGTCTCGGCCATATCGAGACCTTCATCCTGAACGAAGCTGCTCTTTCCCGCGTCACTGGCCGGGAAGACTGGCAGTCCATCGTGGAGACTGCACAATGAATCCTCGCATTCTTTATCCTGTTGCCGCTGCAGTAATTGCAGCGCTGATGACCCTCACCGGCTGCGGCAGCCAGAATTCAGCGCTAGGCGATGGCGACAATATTCATACTGGGGCCGGAGAATCTGAAACTGCGGAAGGGCCTCATGGAGGACGTCTGTTGGAAGAGGGGGATTTTGCGCTGGAAATGACGATTTTTGAGTCAGGTGTGCCGCCTGAGTATCGAATTTATCCTTTCCTTGCAGGTGAACCTGTTGATCCGTCCCGTGTCGCGCTGACAGTTCGCCTCGACCGACTTGGAGACGAGGAGGATATTTTCGAATTCTCTCCGGTTCAGGATTATCTGAAAGGCGACGGTGTCGTTACCGAACCGCATTCTTTCGAGGTCTTCGTCGACGCCCAACATCAGGGCACGTCTTACTCTTGGAGTTATGAATCCTTCGAGGGCCGCACCACGATTGCCGACGACACAGCTGTGTCCATGGGTGTCGAGACTGAAATTGCCGGTGCTGCGGTGATCAGGGACATAATTCCTCTCTCGGGCGTGACGGCCCTCTCGCCATCTGCGACCGCGGAGGTTCGGGCCCGCTACCCCGGTCCAGTCCAGTCGGTCAGCGTCGGCGTGAATGATATGGTTCGCAAGGGACAGACGCTGGCGCGCGTCGAAAGCTCCTCCAGTCTTCAGAGTTATTCGGTCACCGCGCCGGTATCGGGGACAATCCTTGAACGCAACACCAATGCGGGCGATGTCGCGGGCGATCAATCTCTCTTCACGATCGCTGACCTCAATCAGTTGGAGGCGCGTCTGCACGTCTTCCCTAAGGATGCAGGGAAAGTGAAAACAGGTCAGAGCGTCCGCATGGGTGTTGCTGGGTCTGACCTCGAGTTTGCGTCAGAGATCACCCGCTTTCTGCCGATATCGGGCGAAAATACGCAGACTCGTATCGCCGTAGCCCCCGTGCCGATCGAAGCGGAAATGACCCCTGGCATGCGGGTCATGGCGAGCGTTGTGACCGGAGAGTCTGAAGTGCCGCTCGCCGTGAGAGAATCCGGGCTGCAGAGCTTTCGTGACTTCACCGTGGTCTACGCAAAAGTGGGCGAGACCTACGAGGTCCGGATGCTCGACCTGGGAGAGAGCGATGGTGAATTTGTCGAAGTCCTTGGCGGGTTAGATCCCGGCACTGAATATGTCAGCGCCAATTCCTTCCTCATCAAAGCCGACATTGAAAAGTCCGGCGCCAGCCACGACCATTAGGAGACAGCCATGCTTGAGAGCATCATTCGATTCTCGATCAGCCAGCGCTGGTTGGTCCTTGCTGTTGTATTCGGACTTGCCGCACTCGGTATCTACAATTTCAACCGGCTTCCGATCGATGCCGTTCCTGACATCACAAATGTCCAGGTGCAGATCAACACGGAAGCCCCCGGCTATTCGCCTCTGGAAACCGAGCAACGCATCACGTTCCCGGTAGAGACCGCCATTTCGGGTCTTCCTGATCTTGACTATACACGGTCGGTTTCCCGCTACGGATTGAGTCAAGTGACGGTGATCTTCGATGATGGCACCGACATCTACCGCGCCAGACAACTGGTTTCAGAAAGAATCCAGTCGGTTCGAGCCACACTTCCGGAAGGCGTGTCGCCTGAACTCGGTCCTATCGCAACGGGGCTGGGCGAAATTTACATGTACATCCTTTCGGCTGAGCCGGGCGCACTCACTGAAGATGGCGCACGGTACACGGCGATGGATTTGCGCACGCTCAATGACTGGGTGGTCTTGCCTCAGCTGCGCACGGTCGAAGGCGTGACGGAAGTCAACACGATCGGCGGGTTCAAGAAGGAAATCCATATCCTGCCAGATCCGGCAGCCCTCGCCGGATTCGATCTGACGCTAGACGATATCATCGGCGCTGTGGAAGCGAATAATGCGAATACCGGCGCAGGCTATATTGAACGTCATGGTGAGCAGAACCTGATCCGGGTTCCCGGTCAGGCGAATTCGCTTGACGATCTTCGCAACATTACCGTGAAAGACACCGGCGCCTTCGGGATCCGGTTGTCAGATGTCGCAGAAATAGCCATCGGTGAAGAACTCCGGACTGGCGCTGCAACCCAGAACGGTGAGGAAGTTATTCTTGGTACCGCCTTCATGCTGGTCGGCGAAAACAGCCGCACAGTATCAGTCGCAGTTGACGAGCGGGTGGACGAAATCCGGCCTGGTCTGCCTGATGGCGTCCAGATCACGCCGGTCTATAATCGTACGACCCTGGTCGATGCGACGATCGCAACCGTCGAGAAGAATCTGGCTGAGGGTGCGTTACTGGTTATTCTCGTCCTGTTTCTCCTGCTCGGAAATATACGGGCAGCACTCATAACGGCGGCGGTCATTCCCGTGGCGATGCTGATGACTATCACGGGGATGGTCGAGAACAATGTGTCGGGCAATCTGATGAGTCTCGGCGCGCTCGATTTCGGCCTGATCGTTGATGGCGCTGTTATCATTGTCGAAAATTGCCTCCGGAGATTTGCGGAGAAGCAGGGGAGCCTAGGTCGCTTGCTGACCCGCGAAGAGCGATTTTCCCTGGCAGCCGAAGCGTCCGGTGAAGTGATCAAACCATCGATATTCGGCGTGATCATCATCACGGTGGTGTATTTTCCAATCTTTGCCCTGACGGGGATCGAAGGGAAGATGTTCCACCCGATGGCCTTCACTGTGGTTCTGGCGCTCACCTCGGCCCTGATCCTCTCGCTGACTTTCGTGCCAGCTGCCGTCGCGCTTATTGTCCGCGGCAAAGTCACGGAGAAGGAAAGCCGCCTGATGAGGGGGGCAAAGTGGCTTTACCGGCCGGCTCTTAGCTTCGCGCTACGTGTTCGATACGCTATTGTGATCGGAGCCGTTGCGCTCGTCGGCATCGGTGGCTGGGGGGCAACCAAGCTAGGTTCGGAGTTTATTCCAAACCTTGATGAAGGCGATATAGCCCTCCACGCTTTGCGCATTCCAGGCACAAGCCTGACTCAGGCGATTGAAATGCAGGAAATGCTCGAAGCGAGGATCGTGCAGGTCCCGGAGGTCGAACGCGTTTTTGCCAAGATCGGCACGCCTGAAATTGCGACCGATCCGGTGCCTCCGAGTGTGGCAGACACATTCGTGATCATGAAACCACGTAAGGAATGGCCGGACCCCAGAAAGCCAAAATCGCAACTTGTCTCCGAGCTACAGGCAGTGGTCGAACAGATACCTGGCAGCAAGTATGAGCTGACCCAGCCGATTGAAATGCGGTTCAATGAGCTGATTTCAGGGGTCCGCGCAGATGTCGCCGTGAAAATCTATGGCGATGATCTGGAAACACTGGAAGCGACAGCCGATCGGATTCAGGAGATCGTAACCGGCACGGCTGGCTCCGCCGATGTGCAGCGCGAACAAGTTACGGGCCTGCCTATCTTGTCAATTCGCCCTGACAGGGATGCGCTTGCAAGATACGGATTGAACGTGGGTGACATCCAGGCAGTTGCGGCAACGGCGCTGGGGGGGCAAGTCGCCGGACGTTTTTTCGAAGGCGACCGCCGCTTCGATATCGTTGTCAGATTCCCTGAATATTTGCGTACGGATGTTGTGGCGATTCAGCGTCTGCCTGTCCCTCTGCCGGAAGGCAGACGGTCCGGCGATGGCGTTATGTTCGTGCCTCTGTCTGAAGTAGCGAGCGTCGACATCGCCCCGGGCCCCAATCAGGTCAGTCGCGAGAACGGCAAGCGCAAGCTTGTTGTCACCTCAAATGTGAGAGGTCGGGATCTTGGCTCATTTATCACCGAACTGCAGGATCGCGTATCGGACGGCGCTGACCTCCCAGCCGGCTATTGGATCGAATATGGCGGAACGTATGAACAGCTTGTCTCTGCCAGTCAGCGCCTGTCGGTTGTGGTGCCCATCGCGCTGCTGATGATTTTCGGTCTGTTGCTGATGCTGTTCGGCACCCTGCGGGATGCCGCGATCGTCTTCTCGGGAGTCCCTCTCGCACTGACGGGAGGCGTGGCAGCGCTCGCCTTGCGCGACATGCCATTCTCGATATCCGCGGGCGTTGGATTTATCGCCCTCTCCGGCGTCGCCGTGCTCAATGGTGTGGTAATGCTCAGTTTCATTCGCCAGCGCCGCGAACGGGGAGAGGCTTTGGACGAGGCGATCTATGAAGGGGCTTTGCAACGGTTGAGGCCGGTGCTCATGACCGCGCTCGTTGCCAGTCTGGGCTTTATTCCGATGGCGTTCAATGTCGGGCTCGGCAGCGAGGTTCAACGACCTCTTGCGACAGTGGTGATCGGCGGAATTTTCTCCTCGACGCTTCTCACCTTGCTCGTTCTGCCAGCGCTCTACCGAATTGTTCATGGGGGAGAGAAAAGCTCACGACGTGAACCGTTGCTGGCGGACGAGCCGGTGCCAGCGGAATAGGAAGGGCCCTTCAGGCACACTTTCATGCTGGGTATTCTCACTGATCGTACCTATCGCCATCTTTTCCTTGCGCAGCTGGTTGCCCTGATTAGCACCGGGCTACTCACGGTCGCGCTCGGCTTGCTCGCTTTCGAGCTTGCAGGAAACGAGGCTGGGCAGGTGCTCGGCATCGCGCTTGCGATCAAGATGGTGGCCTATATCGCGATCGCTCCAGTCGTGGGGGCCTTCTCGTCCCGGCTCCCCCGCAAGACGTTTCTCGTGGCACTGGATATCGTACGGGCTGGCGTTGCGCTGTTCCTCCCATTCGTCACGGAGGTCTGGCAGATTTATGGATTGATCTTCGTCCTGCAATCGGCCTCAGCGGCCTTCACGCCGACTTTCCAGGCCTCGATCCCCGATATCCTGCCTGATCAGTAAGATTATACGAAAGCGCTCTCGCTCTCCCGTCTTGCGTACGACATGGAGAGCCTCACCAGTCCCCTGATCGCCGCCGCGTTCCTCACGGTGATCTCGTTCAACGGTCTGTTTGCAGGAACAGCAATTGGTTTCGTCGGCTCGGCGATCCTTGTACTAAGGTCGGGACTGGCCATCGGCCGCGCTGCAAAATTCCATAGCGGCGGGGTCTGGGCTCGCACCAGTCACGGCATGGTCATGTATCTGAAGACGCCTCGCCTTGTCGGATTGCTGGCGGTCACCCTCTCGGCCGCGGCGGCTGGATCTATGGTCACCGTCAACACCGTCGTCATCATTCGCGAGGAACTGGCGCTTTCCCAGGCCGCCTATGCGATTACGCTGGGCGCGTATGGCCTGGGCTCGATGCTCATTGCGCTGTCAGTCTCCAGTATTCTTCGAAAGCTAAGCGACCGGACGGCGTTGCTGGCCGCCTCGGCCTTTCTGACAGGCCTTCTGGCCGCACTTGCCGCGCTGACCCTCTTGATGGGAATTCAATGGCCGATCATTCTTGGCGGCTGGTTCTGTCTGGGGGCGGCCTATTCCTTGTGTGTGACTCCTGCCGGTCGACTGCTCAGGCGCTCATCTCATGCCGACAACCGCACCACAATTTTCGCGGCGCAATTCGCGCTCAGCCATGCGTGCTGGCTAATTGCCTATCCCCTGGCAGGCTGGCTAGGTGCGTCGCTTGGCCAGTCAGCAGCCTTTGCCGGTCTCTGCGCCCTTTCCCTCGCGGGACTGGTAATTGCGGCGCGCGTCTGGCCAAGGCGCGATGTTACGCAAATCGTTCACGCGCATCCAGACCTTCCTGCCGACCATCCGCACATACGCGACGGTCATCAGCCCGGCGAACCCGTCCATACTTTCGTGATCGACGATATCCATACTCAGTGGCCAAAGCCGACCTGAAAGGAAAGTATAGCTTTAAGTAGACAGCTTTTTACAGGGATCAGTTCACGGAATAGGTTGTGCTTCGCCCATCTCCAGATCGTCTGCACCGGGTCAATTTCCGAAATCATCGAACGCAATGCGGCTGTCCGGCACGTTCAGGGATTTTAACAAAGACAGAACCGCCGCCAGCATGGGTGGAGGACCGCATATATAAAAACTGCACGCGTCGAGATCGGGATGTGAGGTGATACACTGATCGCGAACCAATTCATGGATCAAGCCGCGCGGACCAGACCAGGTATCCGTTTCCGGTGCGTCTGACAGGGCCACATGCCAGGAGAAATTTGGATATGCTGCCACAAGCTCTTCCAAATCTTCCTGATAGGCTATGTGTTCCTGTGTTCTGGCCCCATACCAGAACGATATCCGCGAAGATGTGCGTTTTACCTTGAGCTGATCGAGGATCATGGATCGGATCGGCGCGATCCCCGCGCCGCCTCCAATGAAGATGATTTCATCGGCATCCTCATTGATATGAAAATCCCCAAACGGCCCACGCAGATGCAACGTATCACCGCTCTTCCGCGTCAGCAGGAATGCAGATCCGACTCCCACCGGAACGTCCATCATACCGATTTTGGGGAGCGCGAGGCGAATGCTCAACATGACCTTGTTCCCAAACTCGCCCGGGGCGTTTGCGAGGGAATAAGTCCGGAAGACCGGGACATTGGTGCCGAACGTCTTTGCGGCGCCCGACCTTTCCCACTGCGCCTTCACCTGATCAGGCAGGTCCAGCTCATCGAGACAGGATGTAAAAGGCGGAATTTCGACTTGAACATAGCTACCGGCCCGGAAGTCGAGCGGCGTGGGAAGCGACAGGCACAACTCGTACATGTCCGGCGTGATGAAGGTGGAAGAGACGACGACTGCTTTGATGTCAGTTGCGTCCAGCAGGCCATGCGGTAGCGTCACCGAAAGAGGGGAGGTGATCTGGTGCTGGCATGCCAGCCGGTATCCTTCCTCCAGCTCGGCGTCCGGTATTTGTCGGCGGTCAGCCGGGAAGATCGGGAGAGCCGGGCCAATCCTTACCCGGCAGAGGCCGCATGTACCACCGCCGCCGCAAGTGGAAGGAAGCGGGTAACCTTCAGTGCCCATCGCTGTGAAGAGTGACTGCATGGGTCGGGCGTCGACGGTCCGGATCGTGCCGCCTTCACTGTCAGAGAGGGCCAGGGCGAAGGTGTGCTTCCGTAAGCGCCATCTGCCGATGACATTGAAGTCGTTCCGTCTGAAACTGTCCCACCAGAGAGCAATCCCGCTGAAGCCGAGCCAAAGCACAACGAGCGCGGTCAGGATGATGAGCGGGTGATTGAAGCTGGATCGGCTGACATAGTCCATGATGTGGACCATCCAGAAGACGTCGAACGTTCTCCAATAATTGTTCCGCCTCTCGAGAATCTCGCCATTCGAAGCCGAAACATAAAGGCTCGTCTGCTCGGGGTCGGAGAAGTCGATCCGCCAGGCGGGTGGGGCGTGGTCGCGAATTTCCAGCGTGGACTCGGTGAGAAGACGGGTCCGACTGATCTCGCCCGGGCCGGAATAATCCTTGAGAGCGATGTCGCCGGCGAGCGCTTCGCTCACAATGATTGTGTTACCGGTCACCGCTTCGCCAAGTGTTGAGCCGTCCGGCGTGACCGTTTCGAAGACCGCGCGCCCATTGAGGTTTTTGAGACGGATCTCGCGGATATCGCCGCGGCCCAAGGCATCAGGCTGGCCGATCTCGGCACCGGCAAGCTCGCTGAGCGGGGTGGGGGCTGCGGGTGCGGCCATGCGTTGGTGGCCAACAACCTTGCTGTGAGGAAGAATGGCCATTCCGAGGCCACTCAGCATCCAGAGAGCAAGCTGAATGCCCAGGATCAATGCGATCCATTTATGGCCCTGTCGAATGATCGCCATCATGACAGGGACCCCCGGCGGCGCCTGAAGCTGAAAAAGAGCAGCCACATTCCAAGGACCGAGAGCACAAGGCCAAGGCCGGCCGAAATCCGTAGAAGGGTATTGTTCACGTCTGCGCGTTCTTCATAGTCCATGATGTGCAGCATCCAGGCGAAATCGAAGATACGCCAGTATGTGTGGCGCCTGGTAATCAGCGACCCGTCATCCGGTGAGACATAGAAGGCGGTTGATCCGGCATCGTCGAAATCCACGCGCCATAAAGGAAGTGGCCGGGACTGGATTTCTGTCGGCGCCTCTTCCGCATCCACCAATAGCCTGGCCGAGGCTATGTCGGCCGTCCGGGTATAGTGGTATCGCGCGACAGCGATTGCATCGTCTTGCGTGAGCGGAGAAATTTGGCGACCGGTTTCCGCATCCACAAGATGTGATCCGGCCGGAGATCTCACCCGGAAAACGGGTTGCCCAATCCAGCTCGCGAGGACAATTTCGCTGGCGTCCGGATAGTCATCGACCACGTCTTGGAATGTGACGCTTGGCTCATAATCTGCGCCAAGCGTCGCAGCCATGTTCTGAACGAGGTGGTCACCATGAATGAAATCAAGATTTATCACCACCATGTAAACGCCTGTCGCGAGCCAAAGCATGACTTGCGCGCCGATGATGAGCGACAGCCATTTGTGCCACTGGCGCACTCTGAATGCGATATTTTTACCCACGAATGACCGTCCTGAGCTAGGTGTAGTAGAGGGAGAAGGCGTGCTTCGCTTCGATCAACGCGCAAGAATGCCGGGCAGGTTGAGCTGTTTCTCACGGGCGCAATCAATCGCGTCGTCATACCCTGCATCTGCATGGCGCATGACCCCCGTTGCCGGGTCGTTCCAGAGTACTCGCCCAATCCGGCGGGCCGCATCTTCGGTTCCGTCCGCGACGATGACCATGCCAGCATGTTGAGAATAGCCCATGCCGACGCCGCCGCCATGATGCAGGCTGACCCAGGTCGCACCGGATGCCGTATTGAGAAGGGCATTGAGCAGCGGCCAGTCAGAGACGGCGCTTGAGCCGTCGCGCATCGCCTCGGTCTCGCGATTGGGGCTGGCCACTGACCCGCTGTCGAGATGATCGCGGCCGATGACCACCGGGGCCTTCAGTTCGCCATTGGCGACCATTTCATTGAAGGCCAGACCAAGGCGGTCACGGTCGCCGAGGCCGACCCAGCAGATGCGGGCAGGCAGACCCTGAAACGCGATGCGTTCGCGAGCCATATCCAACCATCGATGCAGGTTGTGGTCGTCAGGAAGCAGTTCCTTGACCTTCTGGTCTGTATTGTAGATGTCCTCCGGGTCGCCTGACAGGGCAACCCAGCGGAACGGACCGACCCCCCTGCAAAAGAGCGGCCGGATATAGGCCGGGACAAATCCGGGAAAATCGAACGCGTTCTCGAGGCCTTCATCGAAGGCGACCTGACGGATGTTGTTGCCATAGTCGAGTGTGGGCACGCCCTGATGCCAGAAGTCCAGCATCGCCTGAACCTGTACCTTCATCGATATGCATGCAGCCTGCTTCACTGCCTCTGGATCGGCGACCTGCTTTTGTTTCCACTCGGACAGCGACCATCCGGAAGGCAGGTAGCCATTGACCGGATCATGGGCGGACGTCTGGTCTGTGACAAGGTCCGGGCGGATGCCCCGCTTTACGAGTTCAGGAAAGATATCAGCTGCATTGCCGCACAAGCCCACGGACTTGGCCTCACCAGATTTGGTCCATGTCTCGATCAGCGCGAGGGCCTCATCCAGACTATCCGTCTTTTCGTCAAGATACTTGGTGCGCAACCGGAAATCTATGTGGTCGGGATCACATTCAACTGCGAGACAGCAAGCCCCCGCCATGACGGCCGCTAGTGGCTGGGCACCGCCCATGCCGCCGAGGCCGCCCGTCAGGATCCAGCGGCCTTTGAGGTTTCCATCATAATGTTGCCGGCCAGCTTCCACGAATGTCTCGTAGGTGCCCTGAACGATGCCCTGCGTGCCGATATATATCCATGACCCCGCTGTCATCTGACCGTACATCATGAGCCCTTTCTTATCGAGCTCATTGAAGTGTTCCCAGTTTGCCCACTTTGGAACGAGATTCGAGTTGGCGATGAGAACCCTGGGCGCGTCGCCATGTGTGCGGAAGACTCCAACCGGCTTTCCGGACTGGACGAGCAGGGTCTCATCCTCCTGTAGCGTCTTGAGCGTTTCCAGAATCTGATCGAAGTCCTTCCAGGTCCGCGCTGCGCGGCCAATGCCTCCGTATACAACAAGCTCGTCCGGGTTTTCTGCGACATTACGATCGAGATTGTTCTGTAGCATTCGGAAGGGCGCTTCAGTGGTCCAGGACCGGCAAGTCAGGTCCGACCCGGTCGGGCTGGCAATATCGCGTCGATTTTTCAGCGTCATGTCCAAGGTATTCTCCATTAAAGCGATGCCTGGGCCGTGTTGGAGACGGCGCTCAGGATTGACTGAAGCAGGGACCGAAACTTGTCGGCCCGGGGGATGGAATAGTCGAAAGGAGGGGTTTCGGAGGCAAGGTAGCAGCGCTGCGCGAGCTCCATCTGAATGGCGTGTACCCCCTCTGCCGGCCTGCCATACTGGCGCGTGGTCCAGCCCCCTTTGAAGCGGCCATTGACAACATGCGTGTAGTGAGACGTGCTGGCGCAAATGTCCGCGACAGCCCGGGTCAGGACGGGCGCGCAAGTGGTGCCATTATTGTCCCCGACATTCAGATCCGGAAGGCGATCGTCGAACAGGAACGGGATTTTCGACCGAATTGAATGGCAGTCATACAATACAGCGAAGCCATGCAGTGCCTTGATCCTTTCGATCTGCGCATCGAGCGCAGTGTGGTATGGACGGTGGTAGTCATTGATCCGGTCTGCGACCTCGTCATCCGTGGGCGCAGTCTGCCAGATGGATTGGCCGTCGAACGTGAAAGTCGGCACAAGACCTGTGCTGTTCTGACCGGGATACAGAGAGGCACCGTCAGGCGGACGATTGGCGTCTATCACATAGCGACTGAAATTCGCACGCACGATTGTGGCGTCGGCCAGAAGGCCGTCATACAATCGCGGAATGTGCCAGTCGGTGTCGAGCAGCCGACGACCTGTGTCATTCAGGGCCTGGAAAATTGGTTCGGGAACATAGGTCCCTGAATGCGGCTGGCCCAGAATGACGGGCCCCTGACCCTGAACAATTGTTACCGGAGTCATGGCGTCATCTCTATCGCTGTAACGCCTTGCTGGACGTCGCAGAGCGCATCGCCAGACAGGACAAGCGTCTTCATCGCCTCGATATCGGGGCTGATCATCCGCTCATCATCGAAGGGGGCTGCGTGATCGCGGATTGTTCGGATCGCATGCTGGAGGCTGGGGCTTGTCGCAAGCGGCGTGCGAAACTCAACGCCTTGTGCGCCGCATAGCGCTTCAATACCGAGTATCCCCGCCAGATTTTCGTTCATTTCAAGCAATCGGCGCGCCGCATGGCAGGCCATGGACACATGGTCTTCCTGATTGGCGGAGGTCGGTGTGGAGTCGACGGAACGGGGATTCGACAGCGCCTTGTTTTCGCTCATCAGGGCGGCTGATGTGACCTCCGCGATCATCAAGCCCGATTTGAGGCCGGGATCGAGCGCAAGAAATGCAGGAAGCCCAAAGCTGAGGCTGGGATCCACAAGCATGGCAATTCGGCGCTGGGCGATGCTGCCGATTTCCGCTATGGCGATGGCCGTCTGGTCCGCAGCAAGTGCCACGGGCTCTGCGTGGAAATTGCCGCCGGAAACGATGTCGCCATCAGACAGGACGAGCGGATTGTCCGTCGCGGCATTCGCCTCGATTTTCAGGGTAGCCGCGACCTGGCGGAGCTGGTCCAGGCAGGCGCCGATGACTTGGGGGGCACATCTCAGGCAATAAGGATCCTGAACGCGCTCATCGCCGGTCAGATGACTTTCGCGAATTTCTGAGCCGGCAAGAAGTTCGCGCAGCCGCCGCGCACTGTCGATCTGGCCGCGATGGCCGCGCAATTGATGGATCTCATCATGGAAGGGGGCGCTTGAACCCATGGCGGCATCGATTGAAAGCGCGGCAGTTGTCAGAGAACAGAGGGCCAGTCGCCAGGCGCCGAACAGGCCAGCGAGCGCGAGCGCGGTAGACGCCTGGGTGCCGTTGAGAAGCGCAAGACCTTCCTTGGCCTGAAGCTCGAAGGACGCGATGCCGGCCATTTGCAATGCCCGACCGGCTGGTATCCTTTCACCCTGATAAAAGACGTCGCCTTCCCCGATCAGGGCAGCGGCCATATGGGCGAGCGGCGCCAGATCACCCGATGCCCCGACAGACCCTTGTGCGGGGATAACCGGTATGATGCCCGCGCTGTAGACTTGCTGGATCCGGTCGACCAGTTCGACGCGAACGCCGGAGGCGCCTCGGGCAAGCGAAATACATTTCAGCGCCATCATCAGACGGACGATATTCGCCGGCAAAGGCTCGCCAATGCCGGCTGCGTGCGAGCGGACGAGATTCTTCTGCAACAGGGCCAGGCTGTCCCCATTGATCCTGACGGAAGCCAGCTTGCCAAAGCCTGTATTCACGCCGTAAATTGTCTCGCCCTCCCCGATCCGCCGGGAGAGCGTCCCCACAGAGTCGGCAATCCGGGGATAGGCGCCGGGATGAATCTGGAAATGGGTGGAGTGCCTGTAGAGGGACTCCAGATCATCGAGTGACACCTTGCCGGGCTCAAATTGAACCATCACATATAATTCCTGTTCGAGAGACGCATATGGAGCGGGCTGCGGCCGATCCAGTAGGAAAGGTCGGCGGGGTGCGCGACGTCCCAGACGGCCAATTCGGTCTTGGCCCCTTGCGTGATTTCACCATACATCCCTGCCAGTCCGAGCGCCTTTGCGGCGTTCCGGGTCGTGCCGGCCAGTGCCTCTTCAGGAGTCAGGGAGAATTGGATGCAGGCCATGTTCATCGCAGCAAGAAGCGAGGACAGGGGAGAGCTGCCTGGATTGCAGTCGGTCGCGATGGCTATGTCGACCCCATGCTTGCGAAGGGCGGCGATGGGCGGTAGCTTCGTTTCCCGGAGCGTATAGAAGGCGCCGGGCAGGAGAACAGCCACGGTTCCGGCGCGGGCAAATTCCGGAACATCCGTCTCTGACAGGAATTCGAGATGATCCGCCGAAAGGGCCGAATACCGCGCCGCCAGCAAGGCGCCTTTCAGATCTGAAATCTGTTCGGCATGCAGCTTCACAGGCAGTCCGAGTGAAGCTGCAGCCTGAAAGACGCGCTCGATCTGAGCCGGGGAAAAGCCGATTGCTTCACAAAACCCGTCTACCGCATCGACCAGGCCTTCCTCTGCGGCGCGGACCAGTCCCGGAATGGCAACCTCGTCGATATAATTATCAGGCCGGTCCTTGAAAGCTGAAGGGAGGGCATGCGCGGCCAGCCAGGTCGTGACGATTTTCACGGGCCGCAACGCTTCGAGCTTTCTGGCCACCCGGAGCATGCGAATCTCGTCTTCTATGGTGAGCCCGTATCCCGACTTCACTTCCACGACGGCAACCCCGTCGCTGATCAGGTCATCAAGGCGTCGCAGGGATGCGGACACCAGTGCCTCAAAGCTGGCAGTGCGGGTCGATTCGACCGTGGAGTTTATGCCGCCGCCGCTTCTGGCAATCTCTTCATAGCTCACCCCCTGAAGACGCTGTTCGAATTCCTTCGCGCGATTGCCGCCGAAGACCAGATGCGTGTGACAATCAATAAGCGCAGGCGTCACGAGTCGGCCCTGCAAGGATTGCTCTGCCATTTCGTTTCGTTTGCCTGGGACCGCGCCAGAGCGGCCGACCCATTCGATCAGGCCGTCGCGTTGGAGAATCGCGGCATCCTCGATCAGTCCGTAACTCGGCCGACCGGATTCCATAGTGGCAACAGTGCAATCGGTGAACAGGGTGGGTCGTGTCATCGCTCTTGTCTTATGGCAGCAACATATTTATATGTACACACATAATAAAAGGGCGTGCAAGACAAGATGACCATCGAAATTTCCGCCAGTCAGATGCTGTCCGCCAGAGGGTGGCTGCATGATGCCAAGATCAGTATCGACGCCGAAGGATATGTGGTCGACATTGGGCCAAATGATGGTCCGTGCGACCATTCCGTGGGCGTTCTTTTGCCAGCCATGGGCAACGTTCACAGTCACAGTTTCCAGAGGGCCATGGCCGGGCTGGCTGAGCGTTGCGGACCGACAGCAATCGATGATTTCTGGACCTGGCGTCAGGTCATGTACCGGTTTCTGGAGCTTCTTTCTCCTGATGACATCGAAGTCATCGCGGCTCAAGTCCAGATGGAAATGATGGAGGCGGGTTATGCGGCGCAGGCAGAATTCCATTATCTTCATCATGCGCCCGGCGGCAAGATTTACGACCAACTCGACGAGACGTCCCTGAGGCATTTCAAGGCCGCCGAACTCACCGGCATCGGCTATACTCATCTTCCGGTTCTTTATATGCAGGGCGGGCTTGATGGGCGCCCGCTGGAGGGGGGGCAAACACGGTTTGGCTGCGATCTCCAGCAATTTTCGGACCTTTATGAATCTCTCGCGGCGCGGCTCGGGGGCATGCCGGACGACTTCAAACTCGGTGTGGCGCCGCATTCGCTACGTGCCGTGTCATCAGAAGGCATGGAGTTGGCGCTCAGCCTCTCCCCGAACGGGCCAATCCATATACATGCCGCAGAACAGATCGGCGAGGTGAGGGAAGTGGTCGAAATTCTGGGCTCCCGACCCGTGCGCTGGCTTCTCGATCATATGCCCGTCGATGCGCGCTGGTGCCTGATCCATGCCACACAGATGGAGCCGGAGGAGACGCTGGCTCTGGCCAGGTCCGGGGCGGTGGCTGGGATTTGCCCGATTACCGAGGCCAATCTCGGGGACGGAATCTTTGATGGGCATCGCTTTCTGGGCGCGGGTGGAATGATTGGGATTGGTTCGGATTCGAATGTCAGGATTGGTCTCACCGAGGAGCTTCGGATGCTCGAGGTCTCGCAGAGGCTTCGGGATGGTAAGCGATCGATTCTCACAGATGACCAGACATTGTCGAATGGACGGTATCTGTACGAACGCGCCGCGCGAGGATCGGCGCGCGCCCTCGGGCGGAATGCGGGGCGGATTGAAGTCGGCGCCCTGGCAGATTTTATCGCGCTCGACCTCAATTCACCTGTCCTGGGTGCCTTGCGGGAGGACGCAATCCTTGACGCATGGATTTTTGCGGGCACGGATGACATTGTTACTCATGTCTGGTCGGCGGGGCGGCATATGGTCAGGGACGGGGCTCATGTGAACCGCCACGAGATACAGGCGGCATATTCCGAGCTGAATGTCCGATTGAGGGGGAGACTATGACCAAGATGACGCACCAAATCATTCGCCAATCCATTCTCGAGCGGATTCAGAAGGGGGAGTGGGGGCTCGGGGATCTGATCCCGGGCGAGGCGTCCCTCGCCGAAGAATACGGGTGTGCCCGCACAACGATCAATCGCGCGCTGCAGGGGCTCGCAGATGAAGGTCTTGTCGTTCGCAAGCGGAAAGGAGGAACGCGGGTCTGCAACATGCCTGTCCGACAAGCTAGGTTCGACATTCCAATCGTGCGTGAGCAGGTGGAAGCATTTGGAGGGCATTATCGCCATCAGGTCCTGCGCAAGGTCGAAAAAGTACCGCCCTTGTCAGTTCGTACGCGGCTTGGCTTGGAAAAGGGAACCAAGGCGTTACAGTTGGACACGGTGCATCTGGCCGATGGCCGACCGTTTGCGTATGAAGCGCGCTGGGTCAATCTGAAAGTTGTGCCCCAGATGAGGAGCGCGCCTTTCGACGAGGTCAGCGCAAATGAGTGGCTGGTTCAGACCGTTCCGTTTTCCAGTGGCGATGTGTCGTTCAGTGCCGTCGCGGCTGGCAAGGATGTCGCAAGCGCGCTGGAGTGCAAGGAGGGGGATGCGCTGTTTGTCATCGACCGTACCACGTCGCTCGCGGGGGAATTTGTCACGACGATGAAGCTTTTCTATCGCGAAGGGTATCAATTGTATTCGCGTCTTTAACGCTGGTAGGCCCGGCATCGGGGAACGGGGCATGCTCTGACCGGTTTTGTTGCAGGAAATGATCAGAATCCCGGCATCTGCACGCGCGACGATCCTGCCTGGGCATAGCGAGGGCGGCGAGTCGGCATGTGACCATTGCGGGTTTGTCGAGACCTCTCTAGGCTGACGCCAAATCGAATGAACATTCCAGGCCAGAAGGACCCCTCAATGTCGGTGCGTACCCGCAAAATTGCCCTAGGCCCTCTTGAGATCTCCATTCTGCAATATCTCTGGAAGCGCGGACCGGCCGAGGTCAAGACGGTTCACCATGATCTGGGGCGCAAGGGCGGGCAGTCCTGCAACACATTCCAGTCGGCGATGGACCGTCTCTTCAAAAAGGGATTGTTGTCGCGTCACAAGGTCAGCCATGCTTTCCTCTACGAGGCGTCCGTAAGCCAGTCTCAAGTCGTCACCCGTGTGATGGATGATGTTCTGAAGACGTTGTCCGAGAATTCCCGCGATGACTATCTGCTGGCATTTCTCGACCATGCGGCAGAGTCCGACAGTGCTGCGCTTGATACGCTCGAACGTCTGATCAAGGAGAAACGACAGGAGCAGAACGACGCAAGGCGAGGAGAAGATGATGGGTAATGCCGCCTTCCTGACCAATCTCGGAATCGCATTTTTTGCGGCCTTGCTTGCCGCGCTCATCATCGGTGCCGTCCAAAGCGCCGTATGGCCCCGGTTTCACCGGCATCTTTCTCAACTCAGTCCCCGACAATATGGGCGCGCGATCTTCGGCTATGCGTCGGTTCCCTTCGTGGTCAGCCTGGCCTTGTTTGTCTCTTGCGCGGCAGTGCCGACATCTGCCGGGTTCAACAGTATGCCCACGCATTGTCATTTCGAAATGATGGTGACCTCTTGCCGCCCACATGAACCTATGTTGCTGACGCGGCTCGCTGTTCTCGGTTTTCTGGCCGTGCTGGCGCTTCTTACGATGCCCATTGTCCTTATTTTTGTGCACCGCATGCGCCTGCATGGCCGAGTCATTCGAGATCTGGAAACCTGGAGCCGGTATGATCCGGAACTGGGAGCCTGGGTTGTCAAATCCCGGACCATTTCCGCATTTTGCGTTGGCATAGTACGGCGGCGGATTTTCGTAAGCGAAGGCTTGCTCGCAAGCATTGTTCCCGAGCAGGCCCGGATTGTCCTTGATCATGAACGCGCTCATGCGCGGCGCGCGGATGCCCTATCGCTGTTCGCGCTTCAGGTCCTGACCTTACCATTCTTTCCCAGTGCAAGGCGCGGTCTGGCCGACGAATTTCTGATTGCGGTTGAATATGAATGTGATCGATATGCCGCCAGCCAATGCGGTGATCGATTGGCGGTGGCAGAGGCCCTCATAACGCTGGGCCGGTTGCGGCAGCAAAAGCGCTCATGCGAGCCAGAAACGGCATCCTTGAGTGTTTTTTCCGTGCTTGGGCAATCCCTGGAGCGTCGGATCAGTTGGTTGGTTCAGTCCCCTTTACCGATGCGTGATAGTGGGGCTGTGCTTGTTGAGCGGCTTGTTTGCTATGCTGTCATCGTGTCCTTCATTGTTGCAGAACCTGTTCATCATGGTCTCGAACAGGTCTTGATGCTCGCGTTTAACTGATAAATTCAAGGCGCAGCCGAGTTTTTGAGGCAGAATTTCAGGATTCCATTATCGACCCCTTGAAATAAGGCGGCAAGGCCCGGCCGCATGCTTTCAGCGTAAGTCTTCATAAGTTGGCAGACAGCGCCCAAAACTTGTTATGTGCACGCATAATGGTAATTGCTCGGTCAAAAAAATGTTGACGCTGCTATTTTTGACAATAACAATACAGTTCTTCGAAAGGCTTCTTGTGAAGTTTTGGAAGTGGTGTTGGTGCGGGAGTGAGGCCATCCATCAAGCTTGTTGGTGGCTTACAGACTGAATACAGCGGATTTCTGCACGCTATCCGAGGGGGAGTGCCAGTTGAGTCGATTAAATTCATCAGGGGACTGTAGAGTCAGTCCAGATGCGTTCGGGTGTCGAGGTTTATCTGCGCCTGCAATTTACGCAAAAAACCGATCATGCGTCGGTTTTTTGTTCGAGGTTGATCAAATCCTTGGCGGTGGCGCCGAAGATCAATGGCATGCCTCGGATTTAGTCTAACTGTCATTGGTCCCGAGACTGCTCGGGTAGCAATGTATGCAACCATAGGAGTGGTGAAATGAAAGTGAATGGTTCGGGGAGTGCCAGGGGGTTTGCAAATAAACTCATGGTGACAACAGCAATGACTTTGGGCGTCTCGTTCATCGTTGCGGCGGCCGCGTCCGGGCAGGAGGTCGACACGGTCCCTGCCAGCCAGGAGGAGGTCGCGACCCAGGAAAAAGTTGTGGTAACGGGAAGCCGTATTCAACGCAGTGATCTGACGAGTGTGGGGCCGCTGGCTGTTCTTGATGAGCAGGAAATATACGCAACTGGTATCACAAATGTGGAAGAGCTTCTGCAGACTCAGTCGTTTTCGGCGGGTTTTGCCGGCAATGCCAATGCTGCCTACTGGGTGTCGGGAGGCTGGGGAACGGCGCAGGTCAATCTGCGCGGTCTCGGTCCTAACCGGACGCTCGTATTGCTGAATGGCCGACGGGTTGTCGCGGGTGGTTCAGGGGCAAACAGCTCTGTAGACCTGAACATGATCCCCGTGTCGCTCCTCGAACGGGTGGAAGTCCTCAAGGACGGCGCATCGGCAGTCTATGGCGCGGATGCTGTGTCCGGCGTTGTCAACCTGATCACGAAAGATGAATTTGACGGGTTCAGACTCGATACCAAGTTCGGCATTTCGGATGAGGGGGACGCTGAAGAATATCTGGTCGACATGACCTGGGGCGTCACCAATGATCGCGGCAGCCTGATGTTCAATGCGAGTTATCAGAACAATCTTGCCGCGCCCCTGGATGTGCGAGCGCCCTGTGCGTTGGCCGACCTGGATGGGGACGGGGATCTCGAATGCACCTCAGGAAGTTCGAGCACGGCGGGTGGCCGCGCCGTATTGCCGAATGGCGATCAGATCAATTTCATTGGTGGCGACGCCTATGAGCCTTTCAGCCTTGCCGCGCATGGGTTTAATTCCAATCCCTTCTTCAATGCGTCGAATCCTGTCGAACGCGTCAGCTTTGCGGCCATCGGAAAGTATGACCTCAATGATTCGACGCGCTTCTTCAGTGAAGCTTTGTTCAACTGGCGAACGTCGAACCAGCCAGGATCTCCTGCAACCTTGAGCAATATTTCGTTTGATGCATCGCATCCGACAAATCCGACCGGTGAAGACATCATTCTCCTGCGGCGCCGGACCGCCGAATTCGGTTCCAGACAGTTCGAGCAGGATGTTTCGACCTGGAGACTCGTCGCCGGTGTCGAAGGCGATTTATGGGATGGCTGGAATTACGATCTGTCTCTCAACTGGGGCCGAAACACTGCTGTTGATGCGTTGAAGAACAATATCAATACGCGCCGCCTGGCCGAGACGCTGGATCCCACGCTGTGTGGAATGAATGGAATTCCTTGTGCGGATATTCTGGGTGAGGGCGACCTGACTTCAGAAGTGGGAGATTATATCCTGATCAATCAGCGCGACACTGGCGGGAATGAGCAGATCAGCTTCACCGGCAATATCTCGGGCGCGCTGTTTGACCTGCCTGCCGGACCTGTGGGTTTCGCTGCGGGGTTCGAGTATCGTGAAGACAAGGGCTGGCTTGAGCCAGATTCCCTGCTGGTCGCGGGGGATGCGCTCGGCAATGCGCAGGATCCGGTCAGCGGCTCGATCGAAGCCCAGGAGCTCTATGCAGAGGTCAATGTGCCGCTGGTGCGCGACCTTCCACTCGCCCAAGCGGTAGATCTTGATCTGGCTGTGCGATATTCCGATTACGATCTGTTCGGTTCGGATGAAAACTACAAGGTCGGACTAAACTGGCAATTGGTGCAGGACTTCAAACTCCGCGGCACCTATTCAACTGCCTTTCGGGTTCCAAGCGTCACGGAACTGTTTTCCGGCGTGAGCGAAGGTCAGATCCCGACAGCCGACCCCTGTTCCAACTGGGCGACAATGGATCCGTCCAGTGCGGTTTATCAGAACTGTCAAGCTGCCGGCGTGCCGGTAGGCTACACCCAACTCGGGTCAGCCATTCTGACCGATCAGGGGGGCAACCCGAACCTTGAACCGGAGGACGCTGCCACATTCACAGTTGGTGCTGTATACCAGCCAAGTTTCGTCCCTGGACTGTCCATCACGCTCGATTATTTCGACATCGACATTCAGGATGCCATTCGGCAGACATCCGGATCCACGAAACTCGCCTCCTGCTACACATCAGTCGGCCTGTCCCATCCATTCTGCGGACCCACGCACCATACGCGTAATGCCCTGACCGGAGACATCGACTTCCTGTCTGCGCAGAGCGCCAATACCGGTGACGAAGTCATGCAGGGCATCGATATCAGCGCCAGCTATGATTTCGCGACTGGCAACATCAAGCACTCCGTGGAAGTTCAAGCCACACATCTGATGAAGTACGAAGTTACCGCATTTGATGGGGACACGCCCTTTGTTTATGATGGCGGTGTAGGCTGTTGTGATGGTGGCTATCCATCCTGGCGTGCGACCGGGTCCTGGTCGGCCAGTTCCGGCCCATGGCATGGAACCTATAATGCGCAGCTGATTGGTTCAGCAACGGACTATTATGGTGCGCCCGGAGCCATCGGTACTGATATTGATGCTGTTCTCTACCACAATGTCCAAGGTGGATACCAGCTTACAGAAAACCTGAAATTGAGCGCTGGTGTTGACAATCTGTTCGACAAGAAGGCCCCCTACGTCAGATCTTGGTCGGACGGAAATACCGATACCATGACCTATTCCTTGCTCGGGCGATATTTCTACGCGCGTGCAACCTGGGTCCTGGACTAAGTGCTCAGGCAGTTGCCGGTTTGAGGGGCGCCCCCTCCCTCGAGCCGGCAACTCGCCACCCTCCCCAGTCACATATATCATATTGGAGTTTGAGATGTTGCTCACGCGAATGAAGGCAGTTACCGCGCTCATCGCATCATTGGTCCTGCTTTCGCCCGTCGCCCATGCACATGGTATTTCGGAGGAAGCACGTCGCAGAATGCTTGAAGGGGGAGATCTGCAATATCTCATCCTGGGCGCCGAACACATGATCACCGGGTATGATCATCTGCTCTTCCTGTTTGGGGTCATGTTCTTCCTGACAAGTTTTTCCTCAATACTCCGCTTCGTGACAGCCTTCACGATCGGCCATACAATCACACTGATTTCCGCCACATATCTGGGCATTACGGCCAATTACTTCTTTATCGATGCAATCATTGCTCTGACAGTTATCTACAAGGGGTTTGAAAACCTTGATGGTTTCCCGAAAGTCTTCGGGACAAAGTCACCCAATCTCTTGTTCATGGTTGTGCTGTTCGGCCTGATTCATGGGTTCGGCCTGTCGACACGGCTTCAGCAGCTGCCCATTCGGGAAGATTCCGGCCTGCTGATGCACATTCTGTCATTCAATGTGGGCGTGGAATTCGGTCAGATCGCCGCGCTAATAGTGATGTGGATCGCTCTGAACCTGCTTCGGCGCACAAGGCATTTCGGATCTGCGAGTGTTTTCATCAATGCAGGCCTCATATTTGCTGGTTTTGCCCTGTTCCTGATGCAGACCCACGGCTTGTTCCATACGACCATGCGGGAAGACTATCCGATCAGCCGGGACGATCACATCCATGCCCATCTCGAAATGGGATCTATGGGACAGACCACAGCTCCGGCATCGTCCCCTTCGCCCACCACGGATTCCGCAAAACCTGCGGTGTCCGAGCAGGCGAGTGACGAGGCGCATGGTCATTCACATGCGGCTGACGGGTCGCATTTCATGCCCGGAGAGGTGAAGCCGGCCATGACGGTTGGAGCGACACCGACTTCGCCTGAATACATTCAGCTGGCGA